>Ga0210243_100001_pt1:0-155000 | contig 400419 bp, 404 predicted proteins | sample ChrtobMeP5a_32mM_FD_155461 | JGI IMG/M metagenome (GOLD analysis project Ga0210243, IMG submission 155461) | Chrysochromulina tobin associated microbial communities from unialgal haptophyte culture, Seattle, Washington, United States - P5a_32mM | ecosystem: Host-associated > Algae >...
GTTCGCCCGCCTCAAAGACTGGCGGCGCATCCACACACGCTATGACCGATGCGCCCATAGCTTCATGGCAGCCATCACCATCGCCGCAATATGCGCATTCTGGATCAGTTAATGAATCCTGAGCCTAAGTCCTGACCCTGAGATAGTCGCGCCACGCACGCGGGCCTCGGCCACACTCGCTCCAGCGCGCAGCCGCACCTGCTCCGCCCGCGCATCTTGTCGGAAACGCAAATGCGTCTATATCGGCGCCCAACTATGCGAAACTTCTTCCAGAAATTACTCTCCCCCACGCCGCAGCGCCCGACTACGTGCGTCCCTGACGGGCAGCGCGTCTATGCGGTCGGCGACATTCACGGCTGCGCCGACCTCTTTGGGGACCTGATCTCCGCCATTGAGGCCGACGACCGTGCGCGGGGTGCGTCTGAGACAACCGTCATTTTGCTGGGCGACTTGGTGGATCGCGGCCCCGACAGCCGCGGCGTGATCGACGCCGCGCGCAGCTGGAGCCAGACGCGGGCCGTGCGCATTCTCTTTGGCAACCACGAGGAAATGTTCCTGAAGTCGTTCGAGGATGAGGGCGTCCTGCGCCAATTCATCCGCTTCGGCGGAAAGGAGACCATCCTCTCCTACGGCGTCACGCGCGACGAATATCTGGAGATGACGGTAGAGGAGCTGCAGGCGGCCATAGCGGCGCGCATACCTTCCGAAGACCTCGAATTCATGCGCAGCTTTGAGGACATGATCGTCATTGGCGACTATATATTCGTGCACGCCGGCATTCGGCCCGGCGTCGACCTCGACAGCCAGACGCCCGCCGACCTACGCTGGATACGCGAACCGTTTCTGAGCCACGTGTCGCAAGACCGGATGTGCGTCGTCCACGGCCACACAATCACCGACGCGCCCGACGTGCGGCAGGGACGTGTGGGCATCGACACGGGCGCCTACACCTCAGGTCGCCTGACGGCCATCGGCCTAGAGGGCACGGAGAGGTGGTTTTTGGAGGTTCAGTGAGGCGCGTTCGTTGATGTGAAGTGGGGCGTGCGTCGAATTCACGCCCCGTCTCCACCATAGCCCTCGGGGTTGCGGGACTGCCAATTCCAACTCGATTGGCAGATGTCATCAAGCGTATGGCCTGACGTCCAGCCAAGCGCGTCGCGCGCCTTATCGACGCGTGCGACGCTGGTTGCGATGTCGCCCGCGCGACGCTCCGAGACTTGGTAGGGGACCGCGCGCCCCGAGGCTCTCTCAAAGGCGTCCACGATTTGCAGGACGGAATAAGCCGAGCCCGTACCGATATTGAATGCCTCACATCCCTGATGCTTCGAAGCGAAGTCGATTGCCGCGAGGTGGGCGCAGGCGAGGTCGACAACGTGAATATAGTCGCGCTCGCCAGTCCCGTCGGCCGTCGCATAGTCATTCCCAAATACGCTGAGGTGCGACCTGCGTCCGACTGCCACTTGGGCGACAAAGGGCATGAGGTTATTGGGTGTCCCGCGCGGATCCTCGCCGATATCACCCGAGGCATGGGCGCCGACAGGGTTGAAGTAGCGTAGCAAGGCCGCTGAGTTTTGAGGTTTTGAGCGGCACCAGTCCCTAATGATCTCCTCAACCATAAGTTTTGTGCGGCCATAGGGGTTGGTGGGCGCCAGCGGGTGCTGTTCGTCGTAGGGAAGATACTGCGGCTCGCCGTAGACCGTGGCAGACGACGAAAACACAATCCTCGTGCATCCCGCCGCATCCATGGCGGCAAGCAGGCGCAGTGAGCCCACCACATTATTGTCGTAATAGTCGATTGGGATCTCACTTGATTCGCCCACCGCCTTCAGGCCCGCAAAGTGGATGACGGCGTCGGGCTGAAAGTCGGCAAGTGCCTGGGTCAGCGTGTCTTGGTCACGAATGTCGACCTCGCACTGCCTAAAGTCGGCATTGGCGAGGCGGCGAACCCGGTCCAGTGCCACGGGCGAGCCGTTGCGATAATTGTCGCTCACGCAAACCTCGTGGCCGTCGCGCAGGAGTTCCAGCACCGTGTGCGTCCCGATATAGCCGGCACCGCCAGTCACAAAAACTTTCAACTGCCTAACTCCGGTGCAGGGCGCGTTCAATTACGGCGCGAGCGTTATTTGCCATATCTTCCCGCGCGAGTGCAACCGACACGCACGCCCCATTCACCGCATATTGGATGAGCCGACGATCTACGGCGGGCAGCATTTCCTTGGGTATAGCCTTGGTTGCTGGCAGGAAGCGCGTGCCAAGCCCGGCAACCGGAAACACCGCCTTTCGGATTTTTTGAGTTTTAAGTGACAAGGTTGGGCTCCGGGAAATGGTTAGTTGACGTGCGATTAGGCCGTTTGGTTTTGTTGGCAAGTCATCTCCGTCCGCTAAAGAATCGCCGCCTCTTTTTCGAGACTAAATATTTAACACATCTTTTAACGATTAAGGTTTTTTGCATTCAACTCGTCCACAACGCGCTGCGCATTTTCGCGGCGTGTCGGCGTCGTGGGGTGTGACGTCGCCAGTAATGCGGTGAGTGGGGCGTTGGAATTTAGCCTTGCCCAAAAGTCTGGGGCGATTTTGTAATTGTAGCCAGCGCTGGCGGCCATGATGATCCCCATTCGGTCTGCCTCCAGCTCCATTTGGCGCTGCGCCCTGCCCGAGAGGCCGAGGCTCGTCGCGAGGCCGGAGAGTGAGGATTTTTCGCTGAGCTTCTTTGGGTGACCCATTAGATTGTGTGCCATCTCATGCGCTATGACGAGTGCGAGCTCGTCATCGCTCTCGACCCAGTTGACGAGGCGCCCAGAAATTTGTGCCACGAGGCCATTTGCATTTGCGTTGAGTGCATTGCCGGGCGCCAGCTCCACGCGAGAGCGGCACACATTTTGGGGTGTCACACTGACGTCTAGCCTCTCTCCGCCACGCTCGACCGACAGGATAGCCGCCTTATGTTCGGGTAGGGCCTCCAGCGCCGCCATGGCGACAGACACCGCGTCATAGCTCGCGGCGGTTGTTCGCTCTTTACTATTGCTGGCGAGGTCTGCGCCATTGATTGTGCGCAGTATGTCATTTGGCTTGAGGCCCGCGGCGGCGGCCGGCGAGCCATCGGCGACCGCGAGGATTGAGGGGTAATTGTCGTCTAGCCCGAATGCTGCCTGGGCCGCCGCACGATAAGCCGGCTCATATTGACTGACATGTTGCAGGCTGACGCCGAGTCCGGCCCATAGCTTAAGGCAGCTGTCCGAATTGCGTGAGGCGATGCGCCAGGCGGTGTCTGCAACGCGCTGGTCGTCCCTTTGAAGTGCCAGCAGGCTGGCCTGCGCGGGGTCACTAGCTTTGGCGTGGCTGTTTACAATGCCGGCGGGCGGCGCGAGCGCAAAGAGGATTACGAGCGCCCACAGTTTCATGCCTAGGCGCGGCGGTCGTTGAGGGCCCAGTTGCGCTTGGAGAGGCGCACCATTGGCTTGCGGCAGCTGCGGCAGCGCGAGGTATATTGGTCGCCAGCCTTGCGAATGTGGCTGCTGCTGCGCTTGTGCTTGCCGCGCGGGCAGCGGAACATGCGGCCGTAGAGGCTGTCCAGGATCCGCAAAAATCCCCGCTTGTCGTCCTCAAAGTCCAAATTCTGCTCCCAATTTACTAGATTCCGGAGCACCGCGATGCGTCAAAATCTTTAGATACAGTGCTTCCTAATGTAGTTTGCGTTGAATTTAAAGGCCCATTGAGGCTAGCGGGGGGGGGGAGTAATATGCGTACAAAAATGCCCAAAAATTTTTGCGTGTGTTGACTTTGGTGCCGAATCAAGCCTATATAAGGGGAGGTGATGGGTAAAAGCACACATCTCCCACTGGAGTTTTTTATGAAAAAGATCATTTCTGCGCTCGCCGTAGTTGCTCTAATGGCTCCGTCGGTTGCTTCGGCTGCCACGGCTGCTGGTGCACTTTCGGTTAAGTCAGCTTCGGTTCAGCCAGTTCGCGCTGCTGCGAAGCCTGGCAAGTCGAAGGCTGTTGCGACACCTGTTATCATCCTCGCCGCTCTCGCGGCTGTGGGTGGCATCATTGCTATCACTGATAGCAGCGACAGCAAGTAATTTCAGCCTAACCGCTGATAAGAAAAAGGGGCGTTCATCGCCCCTTTTTTTATAATCTTTTTTATTGTCCCCGCTCGTTAGGCGCTCTAATGTTAGGCTATGCAGATGTCTGATACAAAAGCTTCGCGGGCGAAGCGTTCCCTAGACATTCCCTTTATATTATTCTCGCTGTTCATGCTGGCCGTCTTCTTTACGGGCGGCAGTAGCTGGTCCGACGAGCCGCATCTCATCCTCCTACGTCCGCTCGCCTTTGTCGTGGCGGCGATTGGCCTCTGGTCTCTCAGGCTACAACATATTCGCCAGTTTTGGGCGGTTTGGCTCATATTTAGCCTGGCCGCGTTGCTGACGGCGTCACATTTGGTGCCGCTCCCCTACGACGTGTGGAGCAACTTGCCTGGGCGGCAAGTCATTGTAGACATAGACAAGGCCGTCGGCCTCGGCCAAATTTCTCGGCCCCTGTCGATGTCGCCAGAGACGACGTTGAATGCACTGCTGTCGCTGTCAGTTCCATTTGCGGTGTTGGTCTTGGCCTCCCAGTTTGATGGCCTGCAGCAGAGGCGTGCCTTGGGCGTCGTCCTTTTGCTCTCCTTCACGAGTGCCGCTGTCGGCCTGTTGCAGGCAACGGGTGCAGACATTGTCCACTATTCGCGGCAGGCAACGCAAGACGTGGCGGGCCTGTTTGTGAACCGAAACCATCAGGCGGCGCTTCTGGCGCTGATTTTCCCCATGGCGGCGGTGGCGATCAGTGCCGGCGTCGGTTTGGGATTGCCGCGCAAAATTGAGGCGTTCGCGGGCGCCTCCATGTGTCTGGTCGTAGTGCCGCTCGTACTGATTACGGGGTCGCGGACGGGGCTGCTGGTGGCGGGTGTCTCGCTTGTCCTCCTGTTTGCATTTGGGCTCCTTCCCCTAAAGCGGGTCGCGATTAGGCCTTGGGTGCGCTACTCTGCGGCATTTGCGAGTGTCGGAGCACTGGTGGGGGCCACAATTTGGGCCTCGCGCGACGTCGCATTTATGCGTCTCGAAGATCAGACGGAAGATTTGCGCTGGCCTGTCTGGCAGAGCATCGTAGACATGCTACCGCACTATCTCCCATGGGGGACGGGCGCGGGGAGTTATGTTGAGGCATATCAGATTTTGGAGCCGGATAGCTTGCTGCGGCCCACTTTTTCTAATCACGCGCACAATGAGGCGCTGGAAATTCTGTTCACGGCCGGCATCCCTGGCGCGGCGCTAGTGCTCTTGGCAGTCGTCTTTCTTGCCGCAGCGGCTTGGCGCTGCCTGCTTGCCTCGGGCGACGCAGCTTTATTTAAACGTCTAGGCATTTTAGTGATAATTCTTCTCGCAATTGCAAGTATATCTGACTATCCGGTGCGCACGCCTATTTTGTCGGCGGTCTTTGTCTTGGCGGCCATTTGGGCGTCGGCATCCCAAAGTTTGTTTCACAAGTCTGATCATCAATAAGGTTCGGCATGCAGATCTTTAAGTCACTCGGTATTGGCCTCTCTCTCCTTTTACTTCCTGTCTGCGCCTCGGCGGCAGACGGCGAGCAGCGTGCGGGCCTTCAAATGATAAGCGCAGATGAATTGCCGGCGCCGACCTTGGCTGACTTGCAGGCATCCGCGCGCCCCTATCGCGTGGGGCCATTTGACAAGCTGACGATCGACGTCTTCGGCAGCGAGGAATTGAGCAATAAGGAAGTCCAAGTTGACGCTAGCGGCCGCATAACGTTTCCTCTTGTTGGGACGGTCGAAGTCGCAGGCAAAACGCCGGGCGAGGTGAGTATTGCCCTACAAGACTTGTTCCGCGGGCGCTTCATTAAGGACCCCCAAATCAGCGTCAATCTGAAGGAAATTGTGAGCCAGACGGTGACCATTGGCGGAGAGGTGAAGAAGCCTGGGGTGTATCCCATTGTCGGCAAGATGACGCTCATGACGGCAATTGCGTCGGCCGAGGGCTGGACCGATATTTCGTCTCGTGGTGCAGTCGCGGTCTTCCGGACCGTCGGCGGGAAAGACTACGCCGCCCTCTACAATGTCAAGGCAATTCAAAAGGGGACCTTCCCCGACCCTGAAATTTACGCGAGTGACGTTGTTATGGTCGGAGATTCCCAAGGCCGCAAAATCTGGAAAGACTTCTTAGGTGCATCTCCACTGCTGGCGCCGTTTATCTACGTGCTCACCAACAAAAATTAATATATAAACTGGGTTTCCAAATGAACGAAGTCGTAAACGCGCCCCTCAACCTTATTGAGCAGCAGGCTACTCAAAGTTCGCGGGGATTGCTCCCGCCGATCCTGCTTCAATATTGGCACACAGCGCTCCGCTGGCGCTGGCTGATGGCGGGCATAATTGCGGGCACATTGGTGATTGGCGTTGTCGCAACGCTCCTAATGGCCCCACTCTACACGGCCAAGGTGCAGGTGCAGATTGACCGACAGCAAAAGCAGGTCACCAAAGTTGAAGGCCTGGATGCCCAGACCAACTCGCAGGATGTGGAGTTTTACGCAACGCAATATGCCCTGCTAAAGACGCGGCCCCTCGCTGAGCGGGTCGCCTCCGAGCTTGGCCTATACAAGAGCGCTGCCTTCCTCGAGGCGCACGGCCTCGACGAGGACATCATGACGAAGAAGGTGCCGGGTAAGTCGGAGGCGCAATTGAGAGAGGAGCACAAGCGACGTGTCGTGGGATTGCTCCTGAAGAATATTGCGATTTCCCCTATTCGTACATCCAAACTCGTTGATGCGTCCTACACCAGCAGAAACCCAGAACTGTCTGCTGCCATCGCGAATAAGTGGGCCTCTTCCTTTATAGCGCTCAGCATGGATCGCCAGTTTGCCTCGACTGCAGACGCCCGAAAATTTTTGGAGGAGCGCCTGGCATCGCTTCAGGAGAAGGTTGAGCAGAGCGAGCGCGCAGTGATTCTCTACGGCTCAAATGCAGATATCGTTAACCTAGATCAGATACGCGACAGCGACGGGCGGACACTTGGTAACCGTACGCTTGTGGGGGCAAGCCTCGAGCAATTGTCGCAGGCCCTCAACGCCGCGACTGCAGCACGTATTGAGGCGCAGGCGAGGGCCGGCGGTGGCGGAGACACGACTGCCGAGGCGACTTCAAGCGCAACGCTTGCCGGCTTGCGCCAACAGCGTGCATCCGCCGCTGCCGAGTATGCAAAGCTCAGCGTCCAGTTTGAGCCTGAGTTCCCCGCCGTCCGGCAATATGCCGAGCAAATTCGCACCATCGACGCGGCAATTACGCGCGAGACTTCGCGCATTGGTGAGGCGCGCGCGCGTGAATATCGAGAGGCTCAGAAGCGCGAAAACGAACTCAAGGCAAAGGTCGACCAGTTGAAGGGCGACATGGACCAGCAAAACCGAGCAAATATCCAGTATAACATATACCAGCGAGAGGCGGACACGAACCGCCAACTCTATGACGCCCTCTTGCAGCGCTACAAGGAAATTGGTGTCGCGGGCTCAGTCGGCGTAAATAACATTGCAATCGTGGAGCCGGCAATTGTTCCCGACAAGCCATCGTCGCCAAAGATGTCGATCAATTTGGCTATCGCCTTGCTCCTCGGTATCGGATTGGCTGCGGCGACTGTCTTTGCCCTTGAGCAAATCGATGAGGGCATCCGTGAGCCGTCGCAGGTAGAGCCGCTACTGGGCGTGCCACTCCTCGGGATGACGCCCGCCGTTGCGGACGGAAATCTGTACGAGGAGTTGCGAGACCCTAAGTCACACCTCTTTGACGCCTATTTCTCTATCCGGTCGAGCCTTGCATTTGCGACCAACCACGGCCTGCCCAAATCCTTTGCGGTGGTGAGTACGCGGCCGGCGGAAGGCAAGTCGTCGACGTCTCTGGCGCTCGCGCAGATCATTGGCCGGACTGGGAAGCGCGTGCTCTTGGTCGACGCAGACTTGCGATCGCCGTCAATCCACTCGATGGTCGACGGATCGAACGAAGTCGGCTTCAGCAACTATTTGGCGGGCGAGAATGACTGGTCGCACATTGTGCAAGAAACAAGCCTCAAGAATGTGAGCATCATCGCGGCGGGGCCGGTCCCGCCAAGCGCGGCTGAGCTTTTAAGTGGCGACCGACTGGCTCAATTTGTGAAAGAGGGGCTGGGTCAATTCGATCACATCGTAATCGATAGTCCCCCAGTTTTGGGCATGACAGACGCGCCGTTGATTTCCAAGTCGGTCGAGGGCGTGGTCTATGTCTTACAGGCTGGAGGCGCCGCCGTGCGCGGTGTCAAGGCATCCATTCAACGCATTCGCCAAGTCAATGGACACATCTTTGGTATCGTCCTTACAAAGGTTGGCGGCGACGCGAAGGGCTATGGCTATGGCTATGGCTATGGCTATGGCTATGGCCAGCGTTATGGCGAGGAAGACGGGGCGCGCATCTAAATGGGTTCTGGACTTCTGTCTAAATCGCCCCGTCTTGTAGGGATTGCCCTCCTGTTGGTTGGCGCAGCCTATGCCGGCCAGAATGCCGTAAAATCCTATTTGCGGGAAGCTGACCCAAAATATGCATATTCAGCGGCTCCGTCGGACGGCCTAGCCGCGGTAAACGCCTTTGCCTCTGAACTGAAAACAAATCCGCAGTTTATAATCTCAAGCCTCGACGCCGATGCAGCGCGAGCATCGTTCGTGAGTCGCCCACTAAATGCCAGTCTCTTGTCTTTCTATGGGTTGAGGGCGGCTTCTATTGACAAATCTGGACTGGCGAGCGCTCTTATGGCGTCTGCCGATACTGTTTCTCGCCGCGATGCCTTTAGCCAACTGTGGATGATCGAACAGAAAAGTGGGGCGGATGACGTGAAGGGAGCGGTAGGTCACTACAATGCCCTGCTGTCCGTACATCCTGAAATGCAGGCGACGCTTCTTCCAGTGCTTGTGTCGGCGGTTACCTTTCCCAAAGTTAGGGCTGCGATACGACCCTATTTAAACCCAGAGGCAAGGTGGGGTTGGAGTGGGCCTTTTTTGGATCTAGCGTCACAGCGCGTTGAAGTTGAACAATATCTCGATCTCGTGGAACCTATAGCTTCACGGCTTAGAGGTGACGGATATGCCGTCAGTAATGCGCGCATCATTCACCGCATGCTTCAATCAGGTTTGACTGGCGATGCATGGAAATTATTTCCTCTAGTCGCGTCCGATGTTGACGTGGCCGCATTTCGCGCCTTCGCCCCGCGTGGCGCCAACCTCGATCCGAAGTGGCAGCCTCTGTCTTGGACCTTAGGCCAGTCAGACGATATTGCTGCCAGCGCCGTTGGTAATGGCGCAATCGATGTGACGGTGGCTCCCACGGCGCGGGGTCTCATTGCGTCGCGGGATATGGCGGTAATTCCGTCTTCCACATATATGTTAGGTCATAGATCAATTTATGAGCCAGGCTCTCCGCGCGCGTCATTGCGCTGGCGTGTTTACTGTTCAGCTCAAAATGGCCCGAAGCTTATTGTGGATAGATTTGTGCCGCCTGATGCAAACTCAAAGTTAGTGCAGCTATCGGTCGAGGTGCCAGAAAATTGCTATCTGGCGCGGGTTGAGTTGAGTGCACTCGGGTCTGAAGGGCAGTTAAGCTCAATAGTTAAGATAACAAACTTAACGTTCATAAAAACAAATTGAATTTCGATCGACCGCATCTGCTCACTGAGCAGTATTGGGGGAAACTTAGCTTGCGAAATCCCTGACCTTCTGGCTCGTTCCGCGGGGTAAGATCATCACTTCACTGCCGTTTGCAATGATAAGCAAGTCGTCAACGCCATGCACCGACACACGGATCCCGTCGGCGTGAATAAGGTTGCCGCGACTGGCATCCAACCGAACAGTGCCGGAGGTAACATTGCCATTAGCGTCCTTGTCACCGATATCGTGCAAAGCATCCCAGCTACCGACGTCTGACCAACCCATGCTCACAGGAGCCACCGCGACCTTTGCCGCCTTTTCCATAATAGCATAATCAATGCTGTCTGCGGGACAGGCGGCGAAGCTGGCGGGGTCAGGATCTATGTGATTGCCGTTGCGCTGCGCCTTCAACATTGCGTCACGAACCGCTGCGCCCATTTCCGAGGCATGTGCCTCAACTGCGTCCAAATAACTGTCGGCGCGAAACAGGAATATGCCGCCATTCCACACATGGTCCCCAGCCTCAATCATGGCTGCGGCGCGTGCTGCGTCGGGCTTTTCTACAAAACGCTGCACGGCCTGAACGCCGACGCCAACGGCTGAACCCATTTGGATATAGCCATAGCCTGTCTCGGGGCCAGTGGGGTTGATCCCATAAGTGGCGAGCCAACCATCCCGCACTACGGGTAAAAGTGCCTCGGTTGCCCCGTGAAAAGCAGCTTCATCGGCGATGACATGGTCGCTTGGCATCACCAGCATCACCGATTGCGGCGCACTTACTGCGAGCGCGGCTAGTGCAATCGCCGGCGCCGTATTGCGGGCGCAGGGTTCAAGTAAAATGGTCGCATCGTTGACGCCTATTTCAGCCAGTTGGTCACTGACAATCCCCGCATGCGCGGCATTGGCCACGATGATCGGCGCGGCAAAGCGTTGACGGTCCATGACCCGCAATACCGTCAACTGAAACATGGTGTGCGCATCAGTGAGCGCCAAAAACTGTTTCGGGGTTTGTGGCGTGGATAACGGCCAAAGCCGCGTACCACCGCCGCCCGATAATATTACAGGAGTTATAGTCACAAAGTCTCCAGATTTTGGGTTTCATAATAGGGCACAGTCATATCTGAACCGGCACTAGCTTTCAAACCCAGAAAAAACTATTACTATTTCGGATTTCCGAAGACGCAGACTAGCCACACAATTACGACCGACATTTACTTAATGGAGTAAACGGCCCCATGCAATTTTTGCAGTGCACCAGTGAGCCTGCCCTGCTATTGATCGTGGCATGAAGTTAAAAAAGCATCTGGTTGACAAGCCGTGGGGTCGAACGGACATTTCGGCGGAATTCGGTCCCCTGAGCGGCCGCCGCATTGGCGAGATATGGTACAGCGCCGCAACCGAAGTGCCTTTGCCAATATTGGTGAAATGGCTGTTTACGTCTGAGAGGCTCTCCATTCAGGTACATCCTGATGACGCGCAGGCACAGGCACGTGGCATGGCCTCAGGTAAAGAGGAGTTTTGGTACGTTGTCGATGCGGAGGCAGGTGCGCTAATCGGCATTGGGACAAAACGCCCGCTCAGTAGTGAAGAACTGTTCGCGGCGTCGCTTTCAGGCGAGATTGAAAGGCTAATGGACTGGAAAAAAGTGTCTCCGGGAGACTATTTCTACATTCCCGCTGGCACCGTCCACGCCATCGGGGCCGGGATAAGTCTTGTCGAAGTTCAGCAATATGCGGACATCACTTACCGTCTTTACGATTATGGTCGCGATCGGGAACTGCATCTGGACGACGGTGTAGCGGTATCGTCTGCGAAACCATATACGGATGCTCGGTCTGGACACGCAGGGCTCGGAACAAAGCTTGTTGACGGCCCACATTTTCAACTTTGGTATGTCAGTGATATGGACAATGTGCCGGCGCTGCCACCGTCGGGCAATATCTGGATTACGCCGCTGTCAGGCCAGGTCCAAACAGACGGAGAGGTCGCTGCCAAGGGTGACTGTATCGTCACATCTGCACAAGCAAAGATCACTTTTTCAAGCGACGCCAAGGCGCTTGTTGCCTTCTAGAGAGTTTAGAAGATTTGAGCATGCGGACCTTATCGCCTGCTGCGCTATCCTGGGCCTGAATACAAACCAAATGCTGACAGTACCCTCGGGTCCGCAGGACAGTTGAGCGCCATGGCGCAAACAACTGACCGAACCTTTCAAAGACGCATTGAATTTTGAATAGACTATATTATGGGGGCTATTACTGATGAAACTGAGTCTTTCCTTGCTCAATAAATCAAAGGTTGTCAGACATTTTTAATGTTATTGAAGGTAGTGGTGAGCTCATATGCCAAGTGGCGGAATGATAATTAATATAGCGCTCGGCTTGGGGCTCTTGTACTCTGCACTTGTTGTTGTTTTTTGTAACAAGATTGCGCTGCGATTGCGTGTCGTCGATCATCCGGGATCCCAGGAGCATAAGTCTCATGCTGCACCGACCCCACTTGTTGGCGGCCTTGCGTCACTTCCGCCAGCGATAGTCATCCTCTTGCTTCAGCTCTACCAAGAGGGCATTTCATCGACGCACGCCGCGTCGTACTTGGCGCTCGCATTTGCTACCCTTTCCTCTCTGATCGTGGGGTTTTTTGACGACCGGCGTCACATTAGTGCGCTAAATAGACTAATAATCTGCTCATGCATTTTTGGTGCGGCCATCGCGATCAGCCCAGATTTTGTTGTCTCTGCCTTCGACTTGCAGAGTATTAGCTTCAAGATTGAATTGGGCTTGCTCGCGATACCATTTTCGGTTTTTTGCCTGCTGGCCTTTCAGAATTCGGTTAACATGGCGGACGGACGAAATGGTCTTGTTGGAGGGATGGCGATAATATGGCTGCTGGCACTGTTATCATACGGATGGCACCCATCAACGCTCGCCGTTGTGTCTTTGACTATTGGCCTGCTTGTCGCTCTCGGCGCTAACTTCGGCGGGAGGCTTTTCTTTGGTGATGCGGGCACATATGGAATTGGCGCCTTTGTCGGGCTAACGACAATATGGATCCACCGATCGAATATCGGTCTCCATACGATTGACGTGGTTATCATGTTTATGGTTCCCGTGCTGGATATGGCTCGGTTATTTGTCCTTCGCATTGTTGAGGGCCGACATCCCTTTGATGCGGATCACAACCACATTCACCACTATCTGGATCGCTCAATTGGCTGGTGGTATGGAAGAAAAATTTATTATGTCCTTGTTGCGTGCCCAATTATTCTTTCAAAGCTTCAGTTGACGGAACCCTTTGTTGTGCTGCTTTTTGGCTTGGCTCTTTACTTGCTCACCATTGTGATTTTGTATAAAATCAAGAGGCCAATTTTTCCGGTAGTTGAACATCGGGTGCAGTAATCGCGCCGCATGTCTGATAATTGATGATGGGGATTGGCGTACCGCTTACGCTGCCGTGATGGACCTTAGTCGCGAAGGCGCTCAACATCCCAGTTAAGTCAGCTTGTAAACTAGGCCGTGAACTCGTAATGTCTTAGCCGGATGCGGATGAAAGCGAGTTTGACCATGGCAAGGAAGGCTGATCCGAGCTTGTCATATCGCGTTGCAATGCGTCTGTAATATTTGAGTTTGTTGAAAAATCGTTCAACCAGATTCCGTTGTTTGTAAAGCCACGGTCAGAAGCAGATCGGGCTTTTGCGCAAGGGTTTTGGCGGCATGTTGGTCCAGGCACCACGATCCGAGACATAGTCCCGCAGCCAGTTGGCATCATAGGCTTTGTCAGCCAGCACCATCTGCCCTTTGCGGATATCAGCGAGCAGTTCGGCAGCGGCTTGGATGTCATGCGTGTTGTCCGGCGTAATCACAAACTTCACGGGCAAACCGTCACCATCGGTCAGAGCATGGATTTTCGTAGTAAGACCTCCCCGGCTTCGTCCAAGACATCTATCCGGGTGGCTTTTTTTAAAGTCGCCGCTGAGTGGTGAACGCGCATGCTCGTGCCGTCGATCATGCGCACATCAACTTCATATGCATACATAATCCGATCCCATACGCCAGCCGTGGTCCAGCGCCGGAACCGATTGTAGCATGTCGTATAGGGACCGTAGCGTTTGGCAGGTCGCGCCACGGCGAACCCGAGCGCAACACCCCGAATATCCCTTTCAGGACCCAGCGATTATCAACCCGTGCCTACCCACGCGGCTTGCTTGGCAGCAAAGGCGCAATCACTCGCCACTCAAACTCGCTCAGATCATAACGGCTCATCTCAATGCTCCCCTCCGGGGCCATTAAATCACAAGCTTGTCGAAAGGGGGGCATTTATGGGTACACGGACTAGGCCCATATACACCGATCATGCGAGTCCGCCAGAGACATACAGCCTTTAACCTCAAAATCAACGGTTATTGGGAGTATAAATTTTTGACAACGGCAAGTGCGCGGCATTGAAAGCAAGGGCATCAAACTCCTCATCCAATCGGGCAAGGGATGGTTATTACCGGTCGACCGCAGCAAAAGCCCCCACCCTCAATTCTGATTGTACCGTTAATTTGCACATTTCTTTTTCGCATCTGCGACGACTTTCGAGTGTTGACCGTCACAAAAAATGTGTTCAAAGAGAAGCTTAGAGACTTTTATAAATTTCAGTCAGCATTAAAAATTACGGAATAAACAATGACAGAAAATAAAAAAAAAGCCTTGGTGACGGGTGTTACCGGGCAAGATGGTGCCTATCTCGTGCAGTTGTTATTAGAAAAAAATTATATTGTCTACGGCGCCTTTAGACGCACTAGTTCGGTTAATTTTTGGCGCCTAGACGAGCTAGGCCTACGGATAAATCCCAATTTTCAGTTAGTTGAGTTGGATCTCACGGATTTGAGTTCGATCATTACAATATTGCAAAAAACTGACCCCTGCGAAGTTTATAATTTAGCGGCACAGAGTTTTGTAGGCGTAAGTTTTGAACAGCCGACTGCCACCACCCAAATTAGCGGTGTAGGCGCTCTTAACTTGTTGGAGGCGATAAGGCTGACGAATCGAAAGATTCGCTTTTATCAGGCAAGTACTTCCGAAATGTTTGGCAAGGTCCAATCCATCCCACAAGATGAGAACACTCCGTTCTACCCCCGCAGCCCCTACGGCGTAGCTAAGCTTTACGCTCACTGGATGACCATTAATTACAGAGAGAGCTACGACATTTTTGGTTGTAGTGGTATTTTATTTAATCACGAGTCTCCCCTGCGCGGACAGGAGTTTGTTACCCGGAAGATTACAGATAGTGTTGCAAAAATAAAGTTAGGCCAGCTGACGTGTCTGGAGTTAGGTAATTTGGATGCTAAGCGTGATTGGGGGTTCGCAAAAGAGTATGTGGAGGGGATGTGGCGCATGTTGCAGGTTGATGTTCCGGACACATATGTGCTGGCGACGAACCGGACAGAGACCGTGCGCGATTTTGTCCGAATGGCGTTCCACGCGGCCGGAATAACCTTAGGGTTTAAGGGCGCGGCTGAGAAGGAGACTGCTGTTGATGAAGCCACTGGAAAAACAGTTTTGCGCGTCAATTCGAAATTTTACCGCCCGGCGGAAGTAGATTTGCTGATTGGCGATCCCGCAAAGGCGAAGGTAAAGTTGGGTTGGGAGCCAAAGACTACGTTGGAAAATCTGTGCCAGATGATGGTTGTCGAGGACTTGCGGCGCAATAATGAAGGTTTTTCATTTTGAACATTTTGCTAACCGGGGCTGAGGGTTTCACGGGCCGTTATTTTTGCGAAATTGCTCGATCGGCGGGGCACGATGTATCTCTCCTGGAGGCTAACATTTTGGATCGCCGAGCATTGCAAATTGAGATATCTGCTATTCATGTTGATGCCGTTGTGCATTTGGCGGCGATAAGTTTCATTGGCCATGCTGATAGCAATGCTTTTTATTCCACTAACGTAATAGGAACGATGAACCTTCTGGATGCGCTTTTAGAACTGCGGCCTCTGCCCAATTGTGTGCTTCTGGCAAGCAGTGCAAATGTCTATGGTAACGCTCAGGCGTCCCCAATTAATGAAGTCGAGCCACCTGCTCCGGTCAATCACTATGCCATGAGCAAGCTGGCCATGGAGCATATGTCTCGAACCTATATGGATCGCCTACCTATAGTTATCGCTCGGCCGTTTAATTACACGGGACATGGGCAGTCTGGAAATTTTCTAATTCCGAAGCTGGTTAATCATTTTGCGCAGCGCTCCCAAGCCATTAAATTGGGCAATTTGCATATTGAACGAGAGTTTAATGACGTTCGCATGATATGCACGGCTTACATGGAACTGCTGCGTCATGGGGTGCCCGGTGATATCTACAACATATGCTCAGGGCAGCCCTATGCGCTGACGCACGTAATTGAGTTGCTGTCCCTTTTGACGGATCACCAAATTGATGCGCAAGTGGACCCCGCTCTTGTGCGCGCGAATGAAGTGCTTAGACTATGCGGTGATGACAGTAAGTTACGAGCCTTGTTAAAAAAGCAGGGTACTGATCTGCTGAATCCGCCACTTGATGAAACACTGCAGACTATGCTTAGCAATATAAATCGGGTTTAAGATGGCTTCAATTTTCGTTCATAGATTAGCTGATGTTCAGTCAGTTGACATCGGCGATGGCACCCAAGTTTGGCAGTTTGTTGTGATCTTGCCTGGGTCTAAGATTGGTCAAAATTGCAATATTTGCTGCCAATGCTTCATCGAAAATGACGTAGTCATCGGTGATCGCGTGACAATCAAGAGTGGGGTTCAGCTCTGGGATGGCACTCGCATTAGTGATGATGTTTTTATTGGTCCCAATGTCACTTTTACAAACGATAAGTACCCCCAAAGCAGGAATAGAGATTTTCATTGTCAGCCAATTTATGTTGGAAAGGGGGCTTCCATTGGCGCTGGCGCGACAATTCTACCTGGCATAAAAATTGGCGCCGGTGCAAATATCGGTGCCGGTGCAGTCGTCACCAAAGATGTGCCTCCTGGAACAACGGTGGTGGGTAATCCAGCCCGCTTAATCGAGAGAGATGAGAAATGACCGTCAGCGTAAAACAATTTGGGTTGCAAGCCTGTGGCGTTGTTTCGTTACCGAAGGTTTCCGACCCACGCGGTAATTTAACTTTTATCGAGAGCCAAAATCATGTGCCATTTGACATTAAGCGCGTGTATTATCTCTATGATGTGCCAGGTGGAGCCGAGCGCGGCGGACATGCCCACAAAGATCTAAGTCAATTGATAGTTGCAATGTCGGGTAGTTTTGATGTGTTGTTAGATAATGGACTTGAAAAAAAGCGCTATCATCTCAACCGCTCGTATCAGGGTTTATATGTTTGCCCTATGATTTGGCGTGAACTAGATAATTTCTCATCTGGATCAGTTTGTATGGTGCTCGCGTCAAACCACTATGATGAGGCTGACTATTATCGTGATTATGCGCAATACATTAAAGAGCGAGCAATATAGGCATGGAAATTCCATTTCTCGACCTGAAAGCGGCTTACCTTGAATTGAAAGACGATATCAACGCATCCGTACTGCGCGTACTGGGCAGTGGGTCATATATATTGGGGCCTGAAGTCGAGGCGTTTGAAGCAGAATTTGCTTCGTACACAGGGGCATCACAATGCGTCGGGGTCGCAAACGGTTTGGATGCGCTGGTGTTAGCTCTGCGTGCTATGGGAGTCAGTCGAGGCGATGAGGTCATTGTTCCAAGTAACACTTACATCGCAACTTGGTTGGCGGTTAGTCAGTGCGGAGCGATCCCTGTGCCTGTCGAACCAGATATCTCTAGTTACAACATTGACCCAGCCCGCATTGAAGCCGCCATCACAGAAAGAACCCGCGTTATTTTGCCGGTTCACTTGTATGGGCAGCCAGCTGAAATGGATGCAATTTTAGCGATAGCCCGAAAACATGGCTTAAGTGTCCTTGAAGATGGCGCACAAGCTCACGGTGCGCGCTATAAGGGTAAGAGAATTGGTGCTCACGGGGACGCAGTGAGCTGGAGCTTTTACCCAGGCAAAAACTTAGGCGGTGTAGGCGATGGTGGTGCTGTAACAACAAATGATGCAGCAATAGCTGAACGTATTCGGTTATTGCGTAATTATGGATCGCGCGTAAAATATGTTAATGAAGTGCAGGGTTACAATAGCCGCTTGGACCCAATTCAAGCTGCAGTATTGCGTATAAAATTGTCTCGCCTAGATGAATGGAATGAAAGGCGGTCGAAAATCGCAGAATGTTATATAAGGGGTTTGAAAGATACAAATCTTATCATGCCTCTGGAGCAGGAGCATGCTAGCTCTGCGTGGCACTTATTTGTTGTAGGCCATAATCAACGTGCTGTGCTCCAGCAGCGCCTTGCCGACAGCGGTGTCGGAACGCTAATCCATTACCCAATCCCGCCTCATCTTCAAGACGCTTATTCAGGGTCGGGTTGGAAAGTCGGCGATTTTCCAATTGCAGAATTCTTGGCGCACCAGGTCTTTAGCTTGCCAATAGGGCCCCAGTTCAGCGCGCCAGAAATGGCAATTGTTATCGATACCCTGCGCAAATGGGCTTAATTAAGACTAGTCTTTATAATGGTATTGCCGTTTCAGTTAAGATCGCCACCGCCATTCTTCTAAACAAGATCCTTGCATCATATGTGGGGCCCGCTGGTTATGCTGTTCTCGGGCAATTTCAAAATGGCTTGGCCCTAACATTAAGCTTAGCAGGCGGGATTTTAGCTGCGGGCATCACAAAAGGTACAGCAGAGCATTTTGGAAACGAAATATGGCAGCGCGCTATATGGCAAACGGCCGTAAAGTTAGTGTTGGCTGCCTCGGTGATAATGTCCTGCGCCATCTTATTTACCGCACCCTGGTTGTCACTTGCCCTTCTCAATCGGACAGATATGGGGAGTATTTTTATCTGGGCAGCACTGGCATTGCCTGCAATAGGAGCCAACAACGTGTTGCTGGCAATTGTTAACGGAAAAAAAGAAACGGGTGCATATGTTACTGCCAACATTCTTGGCAGCTTTATAACACTGTTCGTTGTTGGGTACTTTACCTATGTTTGGGGGCTTTATGGCGCCTTGTTGGGGCTGGCAATCAGCCCTGCTATATTGCTGTTGGGCTCTGGCGCGATAGTGAGTCGCCTTGACTGGTTCAACACGAGGCTCCTCTGGGGGCCACTGCATAAAAATGTACTTAAAGAGTTATTGGGCTATGGGCTCATGGGCTTGACGTCCGCGCTGATAGTCCCGTTATCCCATATACTGATCCGAAATCACTTGTATCAAAGTTTTGATTTAAGCGCCGCAGGATATTGGCAAGCATCATGGAAAATAAGCGAAATATATCTGATGATCGTAATATCAACATTATCCGTGTACTATCTCCCGCGTCTCGCTGAAATAAAAAAATACTCTGAATTAAAAAAAGAAATTTTAAGTGTCTACATTATCGTTCTTCCAATTGTAATTGTAGGCGCGTTATTAATTTACAACTTGCGAGATTTTATAATCGCAACACTTTTTTCAAAAGAATTTTTGCCAATGAGAGAGTTATTTTTTTGGCAGCTAACAGGAGATGTTTTAAAAATAGGGTCTTGGGTGCTGAGTTTTATAATGGTTGCCAGGGCTATGTTTTCTTTTTTTATTATCACCGAAATAATATTTTCATTATCATTCTACTTATTAAGCATTTTGTTTGTTAAACATCAGGGAATCGAGGGCGTTTCCATTGCATACGCTATAAACTATTTTTTTTACTGGATATCAATGATATTTATATTTTTCAGATTAAAAAGCAGTATGGATAAATGATAAATCTAAACCAAAATACCAATGAATTAATCTCTGTTGTTATTCCACTCTACAACCACGAAAATTATATCGAAGAGTGCCTTGATAGTGTTTTGAACCAGCAAATGACCAATATTGAGTTGTTGCTTTTGGATGATGGATCTACTGACAGAGGTTTTGATCGAGCTTGTTGTTGGCGTGATCGCCACCGAGATTCATTTGTACGGGTAGAATTTGAACGACAGTCGAATGCAGGGATTACCCGTACATTTGACAGCCTAATAAGGAGAAGCAAAGGTAAATTTATTTTGTTTTTGGCTAGTGACGACGTTTTGCTTCCCTCGTCTATCACCAATCGTCTGGCATTGTTTAGTGATGCCGAGGTGATGGCAGTTTTTGGCGATGCTATTCCAATAAGCAGTGCCGGCAAAAAATTGAAAGACAGTGCAATTGGGCAACTGGGTAGGCCATGTTCCCGTGTGGCCATGAGTGACCCTCGGACGCTAGTGTGGGAGTTGATTTTTCGATGGAACGTATATGGATCTGTCCTGATTTCACGACGGGATGCCTTAATAAAGCCGTGTGGAGCATCGGTACTTAATGTGGACATTTTTAGCGAAGATATGCAACTATACTATATATTAGCTTCGAGGAGGTCATTGAGATATCTTGATGAGCCTGTTGCCTATTATCGCATTCATTCAAGCAACATATCCAGAACACCGCAAATGGTAAATACTATCCGAAAAAATATCTACGATTCAAGACAATTCATTGCCTCACAAGTAGGAAAAGTCGAAGGTTTCGTATTAAAAATGCAGGCAGCAACCTACAATAGATGGTTAACGGGCTATAAAAAGGCCGTCTATTTACCGCTCGTGGCGTTTGCCTACGCAGGTTTATTGCTGGCACAAATATTGTACGATACAATAAGAAAAACAATTTTAGGCCAAAAAAATGATATATAAATCTACTGGAAGACGAGCAAAAGATTTTATAAATCGTATACGCCTATTTCGTTCCGAGCCCCTGCCATACGCCTTTTATATGCTAATTATTTGGATTTTTATAAAAGTAAAATCATATTTATGTTCCATTATATTTAAAGCAGATGGAATAATTATTGGGCCGCGTTCTATTATAAGAGGCTCATCTTACATGTCGTTTGGTTCCAATATTTCAATAAATGGAGATTTGTGGCTGGAGGCCGTACATACATATAGAGGCCAAATTTTTGATCCATTTATTACGCTTGGTGACCACCTCTCTCTTTCCAAAAACGTACATATCACCTGCATAAATAAAATATCCATCGGCGCCAATGTGCTAATAGGTAGTCAAGTGTATATATCGGATCACAACCACGGTAGCTATGTAGGATCTTATCAAAGCCATCCGAGCGAACCACCAGCTGACAGGCTTTTGGTCTCAGGAGGGCCGGTGCAAATTGGCTCTAACGTATGGATTGGTGATAATGTAGTTATCGTTGGCCCAGCCATCATCGGGGAAGGCGCAATAATCGCCGCAAATTCTTTCGTTAATGGCGATATACCGGCTAAAGCAATCGTCGCCGGCGCACCTGCCAGAATTATCAAACATTTTGACGATCATCTTGGAGTTTGGACAAAAAAATGACCGCGAGCACCTTAATCTCAATCTGTGTACCAGCATATAATCGCGCTAAATACCTTCCAGCGCTGCTGGATTCTATTTTGTCTCAGAGTTTTAAGAACTTTGAGATAGTCATATGTGAGGACGCTTCTCCCGAGAGATTTGAGATATCAAAAGTGGTCCTAGAGTACCAAAAAATTTATCCGGGCGTCATTTCGTTTTATCAAAACGAAAAGAATTTAGGATATGACGGGAACATAAGGAAACTCATTGAAAAGTCAAAAGGCGCATACTGCTTTTTTCTAGGCAATGATGACTTGTTAAACTTCGGCGCGCTTGAAGAAACTGCCAGAATCGTGAATACCTATGATAATGTTGGGATGGTTCTGAAAAGTTATTCGTGGTTCAATGACAACCCTCAAAATGTAGACCAAACAGTGCGATATTTCTCGGAAGAGCGAGAGTTCAAGGCTGGTAAGCATGCCATCCATGCGTGTTTTCGTCGCTCCGGGGTGATTGCTGGATACATTATCAATCGAAGCGCGGCTCACGCAGCCTCGACAAATAAATTTGACGGATCCCTCTTTTACCAAATGCACCTCACTGCCAGAACGTTGACAAACATGAATGCAGTATTTACGCCTAAAGTTTTAGTGCTATGTAGAAATGGCCCTCCTCCGGAATTCGGCAACAGTGAAAACGAGAAGACTGATCACGTCCCTGGTAGTTTTACAGCTGCGTCTCGATTGCGAATGCTCTCCGGAGCAATGTCGATTCTTGACGACTTAGAATATTCGCAATCCATAAAGGTAAAGAATGATGTAATGAGAGACTACGCGAATTATTTTTATCCTTCAATTAGAGATCAACTCAGCTTACCATTGGGTGAGTATTTTACATTGTATCGTACCTTCGCTGGACTCGGGTTCGCCAAATTTCCTATGTTTCACGTACAGTGCATCGGTGCATATATCATTGGAAGACAAAAATGTGATTGGATCGTTAAAAAAATTCAGCGTTTTCTTGGCAGGAGTCCGAGTCTTGGTGGAATATGAAGGGTAAAAATCCATGACCACTGCGAGGTTCGTTGAACTTTTCTATGAGTTTTACTGGGTATATTTACCGATATACGCTATAATGCTTGCGCTATACAGATTAATATTTATTAGAAAAGTCAAATCTATTATTGACCCGATATTTTTTTTTATAATCTTCACAAATTCCATTTGTAGCGCGAACGTCATATTTCTCAGCCTAATACAAGAGATTAGTGTCTCCCATACGGTTGTTTACCTCACGTCAGAAATTGCTTTGTTAGCGGGAATTATAATTGCAGCCAGCAAAACACCTAGCTTTACTTCCTTAGGGCCAAACCCAAACTTTTTAGGGAGATTGGACGTAGGAATGGTTCTAACACTCTTTATCGCCGTTGTTTCTGCGGGTATTGTCTATACCTCTCGAGGCGTACCTCTTTTATTAGAAAGCAGAAGTGAAGCGTCAAGTGGTGGTACAGGTTTCGGGTTAGTCACTAGGGTATCTCAGGCGGCGACATTGTTATTTGTTATCATGTTTTTCATCAAGCTAAGATTGGCAAATTTTAAAAGTAGTATTTTTGAGAAATTTATGTTTTTAACCACAATTATAATTGGACTTCTAAGTGGTTATAAATCATTCTTTTTATTGTACTTCTTTTGTTTTTTTATAATTAATGGGGATCGCAAATTTAAGTTATCAAATAAAATGTATTTTTATATATTTTTATCAGTTATTGTAGTCATTTTTCTATTTTATCTGACTTCGGGCGCGGTCAGTATCTCAGAATTATTCACAAATATCTTTGCTAGAATTTTAGCGTCTGGGGACGTGTATTACATGTCGTTTGGTAATAATCAAATATATCAAATGCCCACAACAAACTTTTCGCACCAAATGTTTGGCTCATTATTGGCATCTTTTCGATTAATTGAATGGTCACAGGCGCCAGAAAATTATGGTTACGTAATTAATAAATTGGTAAACGGGAACGATCTCTTACTCGGACCGACATTTAGATATAACGTATTATTTATGCTTATAACTGACAATCTGTTTTTTATAACTCTTATGTCTTTCTGCGTCGGTCTTTTTGTAGGTGTCTCCAATCGTATTTTGTATAATAAAAAAATTCTAGATTTTAAATTTGTTATTTTATTGGTCGTATATTTTAAATCGTTTATTCTTATTTTAGGTCCAGATCATGGTGTTGCGGATCTTTTTTTGTCAATGACGATTTGTCTAATAATAATAGGCATGATATTAATTTTGTCTAGGGATAGGACGGCGCCGGTTTAGTCAAAGCAGATGGCGGGACTGGCGTGACCCCCAACTATCATAAAGTTACGATTAGGGCCTCAGCGTTGTTGTTGCCCATGTGGGCTGGTGAAGCAAGGGGCTGCGTAGCGTAGCCTCCGGCTATGCGGAGCGAAGCAGCCCCTTGCTTTTTCAGTTCGGCCGCAAAGGCCGCCGGGGTGGCGTATCCGAGCGAGGAGTGAGGCCGCTGGGTGTTATAATCCCAAGCCCATGCAGCGATCTTCTCGCGGGCATGATCGAGGCTGGTGAACAGCGTCTCATTAAGCAGTTCATCACGCATCCGCCCATTAAAACTCTCAACGAACGCATTCTGGGTTGGCTTTCCCGGGGCTGTGTAATGCCAATCGATTTTGGCGGTTCCACACCATTCGAGCACCGCATTCGAGGTCAGTTCAGTTCCATTGTCGCTGACTATCATGCCGGGCTTGCCGCGCATGGCGATCAGATCGGTCAGTTCGCGCACCACTCGTTTGCCACAGATCGAGGTATCAGGAACTGCTGCCAGACACTCGCGCGTCACATCATCGACCACGTTGAGTACCCGGAACCGGCGGCCACTCGCCAGCTGGTCGTGCACAAAGTCGAGGCTCCAGCGCTGGTTGGGCAGCGCTACAACGGGAGCCGGGGCACGAGCGCCCACCGCGCGTTTGCGTCCCTTGCGCCGCCGCACGGTCAAGCCTTCCTCTCGGTATAGCCGCTGCGTCTTCTTGCGGTTGATCGCGATGCCGTCTCGCCGCAACAGCATATGGAGGCGGCGATAACCAAACCGGCGGCGCTGGTGCGCAAGAGCGCGCAGCTTCTCATGCAGCACCTCGTCATCACCGCGACAAGACTGGTAGCGGATGACCGTCCGATCCGCCGCTATGACCCTGCACGCCCGCCGCTCGCTGACATCAAGCAGGGCTTGAAGATGCGCGACCGCTTCACGCTTTGCAGCGGGCGTTACCATTTTTTTAACAGCAGATCCTTCAGACCTGCATTGTCTAACATCGCGTCTGCCAGCAGACGCTTGAGCCGCCCGTTCTCATCCTCCAACGCTCGAAGACGCTTAGCTTCGGATACTTCGAGGCCGCCGTACTTGGCCTTCCAGTTGTAAAGCGTCGCCTCCGATACGCCGTGTCGACGGGCAAGGTCGGCCGTCTTCGCGCCTGCTTCAGCCTCCTTCAGTACACCTATAATCTGCTCTTCTGTAAACCGTGATCGCTTCATCGTCCGTCCTTCTCTTAAGCGCCGGACTCTAATTATAAATGGAGGGAATTTAAGGGGTCACGTCAGGTCACGTCACCATTGGCCGAAAGCCGCTTCAAATGATCCGATAAACCGAACAATCCAGCCTGCTTCATAACCGCCCCCTGACGAGAAGAATGAATCAGATTATGCCCTCAAATGCCAGAGGTTTTTGGAGGTGCCCACTTTATGATAGTTGGGGGTCACGCCAAGGTTCATACCAATTGGTATAAGGGGTCACGTCAGGAGCAGGTCAGGGATCGGGCCAGAGGTTACTTCCGTGCCCCGTTCGGGTATACCGAATGTGAACCCAATCATTCAGTGAAATACAGTTCCTCAGACCCACGGGATTCCAAAAATTCGTGACGCACTGTCAGTTGCAAGGCCTTTTCAAGAGGAACCGGACGTACGAATGCGGTCTGGTCTATCGACGTAGAGTAAACAGAGTCGGCACAAAACTTTCGTATCCGGATTGTACTCACTGAAAATTTTCGACCAGTGACCCTACTTACCAAATCGAATAGGCCGGCAATAAGGATTCCTAATTGAAACGGTAATCTGAACCTTATCGATGTAGAACCTCCCAACAATCGCTTAACATTACCGATCAAGTCATTCATAGAAAAGTCGGGCTTGTCGACATAATTGAAACAGTGGACACCCGGACAAAATGAAGTCAACGAAAATTCAATAAAAGCTGCTACATTTTCAACGTACGCTAATGATTTTATATTTTTTCCATTTCCAACCATAACGAAGCGCCCCGAAGCAATTTGACGAAGAAGATTATATACGTTACCTCTATTATTCTTACCGAAAATGACTGTAGGCCTTATTATGACGAGGGTACGCTTAGATGGGGCTTCTGCCTGCCAAGCACGTAGCACCTGCTCTGCTTCGTATTTAGTCTTTCCATACTCATTAAACGGATTTATCTGAGATTGCTCATCTGCGTCCCTTTTCGCGAAACCATAAACAGCAACAGAACTGGTAAAAATGATTTTTTTTATACCACGTTGCTTGGCGAGTTCGCATAAGTTAATTGCGCCCTGCACATTAACATCATGGTAAAGTTTCGTAGGCCGAACATCATCACGATGCTCAGCAGCTAAATTGATAAGAACTGATCCATTTGGAATTGTTCCAAGCTGTTCTGGGAGCCGAACATCTGCAATGGTCGTCAACTCCGGATACCGCCGACTCATGACTTTGTCAAAATTGTATAGTTTCCAATGGTGAGAATTAAGCGATAAACGAGCCAACAAGCTAGTTCCTACGAACCCACTACCGCCAATAATACAAATATTTTTCATATTAAATATTCAACCTAATAATTAATAAACAGCTTTAGAAAAATAGCGATCGAAGACAATCAAAAAAATCTATTAATCTAGCTGGCATATTTTTGCGAATTTTTTATTTATTCTGTCCCATTTATGATTTGTATTGACATAGGAAAAACCGGCGCAACCGATATTTTTTGCTTTAGATGCGTTTTTGAGCAATTCAATGACTGCTTCTGAAAATTTATTTGGCGAGTCACCCACAAGTATTTCTTTAGATTGCATCGCGCCAATATCTCCTAGTCCGATCGTGGTGGCAACAACCGGTAACCTACAGGCCATGGCTTCAAGTACTTTAAATTGCATTCCTGAGCCTGATTGCATCGGAGCAACTGCAACCTGACTTGCATTCAATACCGACGCAATAGAATCTACCCGCCCTGTAACGGTGATGCCTGAGTATGATCTAAGTGCCAATATCTCAGGAGCTGGGTTGCTGCCCGTGACAATGAAGCGGGCCTGCGGAACTCCAGTCAGGATCTGGTGCCAGCAATGTTGCACAAACCAAATTACAGCCTCGATGTTGGGACGGTAATTCATATTCCCGCTAAACACTACTGTATACCCGTTTTGTCGTTCACGCATATCCTCAACTTGGCTTAAATTTGTTCCGAGGGGAAGTACTGTGACCGATGATACATCAATATAGCCACGGTCTAATTCTGAAACTACAAATGACTGAGTAGAAGCCTGCGCTACCTTAATTTCGAACTTTCTTATTCGTTCGTGTTCAATAGCCAACGCAGCTCTCTTTAGACCTACCGCCACCTGACGACGACGTAGAAAATTTAAACCCATAGAGTCTATTAGATCTAAATAAATTGGAATACCGCCATCCTTAATGTTTCCGTAAACTCGAACAGTTACCAGATACAAGACATCTGGAGTGAATTTGATCAAGATATTGTCAAACGCACGACGAAAGCAATTTGAGGAATAAATAGCACACTGGAAAGGTGTGGAGCGATCAAAAAGTGCTATAAAACAGAACCATAGCGCGGAAAATAAGCGCCATTTTACAAATTGAACCGTAACGCCCAACGCTTCAAGAGCCATCTTGTCTATTGAGTCACTCTTTACACTTCCAAAGCATAGAACGTGAATTGTATGCTTTTCAGCCAAAAATTTAACTCGATTGTAAGATACAACCTGATCGCCTTTTTTATCTGCAGCGGGTATACGAGGGCAAACCACAAGGATTTTCATGTCAAATTATTTTTCCATCAAAGAATGTTTATAGACTTCTACCGTCTGCTGGGCTGTGCGATCCCAGCAAAATTGCTGTGCCCTAGACTTACCTTTGTTTTTCATTGAAATGCGAAGTAAAGGTTCTGTAACCACCCGAAGTACTGCGGCTGCCAGTTCATCTGTGCTTTCGGGGTTGATATACAAAGCTGCATCTCCCCCAATCTCCGGCATAGATGTTGTTGCCGACGTTATGACCGGGCAGCCTGTGTTAAAAGCTTCTAAAATTGGAATGCCAAAGCCCTCATATACCGACGGGTAAACGAATAGTGTTGCATTTCTGTAAAGACTTGCCAATTCTCGAGTGGAGATAAAAGGTAAAAATTTCACTCGCTGCTTTGCGTCCGCGCTTACTACGGCCTTGTATGCTAGACTAGCTTCCCAATTCCTATATCCCACAACTACAAGGTTTTGTTCTATATTGTTTTCTGCAATTAATTTTAAAAATGCTCTTACTACCCTCAAGGTGTTTTTTCTAGGATCATCCGCGCCAAGACAAAGTATGAATGGCTCAAGCCTCGCTAAATGGTAATCTGAATAGCTTCCTGCATCTCCCTCTAGATTGTCATCTTTAAATAAAGGGTCGCAGGACAAATGAGTAACATGTAGGCGGCTAGGCTGCAGGTTTGAGATAAATTGACTGATGTCGCGCTTCGAGTATTCTGAAATTGTGATTACGGCGGATGCGTTTCTTGAGCATCTGGGAGACACAATCGAGCGATACACTCGTCCAATATTTTGATAAATTGTTACTGGCTTTGGGACCAGATTACCGCTTTGAAGAAACATGACATCCATTACCGATATCACTTGCTTAATTGTCTTGGCTACTAACAAAGGCCCAGTGTTACCTAAGGAGTGTAGCACATCTACTCGGTCACGTCGCGCCGCAAGTGGTAATATCAATTGCTCCCACAGCGGGTCTAATGGGGCTGGGATCTTGCGGATGTGTACATTTGGGCCCACGGGCAAAACAGCGTCTGTATCCGAGTGTCGTATATAGAGAAAAAACTCAAATTGGGGAAAGCACTTCACCATGGCACATATCAAATTGAGCGAATATGTGCCTATTCCACGGCGTGGCAATCGGGTAACAAAGTGCGCATCAATGCCGATTTTCATGGTTGCAGGCTCTCAATTTATCAAAAATAATAATTGGGTAGTAATGGTTTCTTAACTGGCTTGGCCGCGAATACTATTTTATAAATTGGGTTGCGTAGGTTCATATAAAAAGACACGATGCAGAGAGGCTTTTCCCCGCTTCATCCTTGCTTGCCAAGAGCGGCGGCCCCATCAGTGGCCAGTCGATACCGATGGCAGGGTCATGCCAAAGCAGCGTGTGTTCATCGTGTGGGTGCCAGTAATCCGACGTTTTATAAGCTAGCTCTGCTACTTCACTCGTTGCAAGAAATCCATGAGCAAATCCTGCAGGTATCCATAGCTGGCGTTTATTATCGGCCGAAAGATCAATACCCACCCATTTTCCGAAGTTTGGAGACGATCGGCGTATATCTACTGCTACGTCAAACACAGAACCTCGAATAACGCGCACCAATTTGCCCTGGGGGTATTCCAGTTGGTAATGCAGTCCTCGCAGCACGCCACGGAGAGACAAACTATGATTATCTTGCACAAACTGGACGTCCAAGCCAGTGGCGGTTATGAAATTTTGATGATTGTAGCTTTCAAAGAAGAAGCCTCTGGGATCCCCAAAAACTCGGGGTTCCAAAATCAAAACTTCAGGTAGCATAGTTGAAATGGCAGTGTATGACATCGACGATCACTCCAGCAGCTTCAGAAGATATTGGCCGTAGCTATTTTTTTTCAGAGGCTCTGCAAGCTTTTCTAGTTGTTCATCAGAAATCCAACCAAGCCCATGAGCTATTTCTTCCGGGCATGCAACCTGGAGCCCTTGGCGCTTTTGCAGTGTAGCGATAAAGCTCGAGGCTTCTAACAGACTGTCATGTGTTCCTGTGTCGAGCCAGGCGAAGCCACGGCCCATTACTTCCACCCTTAATTGCTTCTGCTCTAGATACATGCGATTCACGTCGGTGATTTCCAACTCACCTCTGAGTGAGGGCGTAACTTTAGATGCAAAGTCACACACATTTTGGTCATAAAAGTAAAGACCCGTCACGGCATGTTGACTTTTAGGCAATAATGGCTTTTCTTCAATACTTATAGCTCGATTATCCGCGTCAAACTCGACTACACCGTATCGCTCGGGGTCGTGAACATGGTACGCAAAAACGGTAGCGCCTGTCACCTGAGTGTCCGCCCTTTTTAACATCTTATGAAGTTCATGACCGTGAAAAATGTTATCTCCCAGTATAAGTGCACTAGGGTTGTTCGCAATAAAGTCGCGTCCGATTATGAATGCTTGTGCCAGTCCATCAGGATAAGCTTGCACTGCATATTGTATATTGAGGCCCCAAGCCCCGCCGTCGCCTAAAAGTTGTGAAAATTGTGTTACATCTTGAGGTGTACTTATGACTAAAATATCTCGCATCCCACTTAACATTAAGGTACTTAAGGGATAGTATATCATCGGTTTATCATAAATCGGCATCAATTGCTTGCTGACGACCTGAGTGGCCGGATAGAGGCGAGTGCCAGATCCGCCAGCCAAAATAATACCTTTTCTGTTTCTTGATACCATAATACTCATCGACCTCCCAATAGATTATCTAAAACACGGTTGACTCCTTCTTGCCATCTCGGAAATTCTAAATTAAACGTCTCCTGTATTTTAGTGTTATTCAGCTTTGAATTGGCGGGCCGTCGTGCAGCAGTGGAGAACTGATCACTATTAACTGCTCGAATATTCACGGAAGGTACGCAGATTGGAAACCCCGATAATCGTGCCCGGTCAACAATGTGGCATGCATAGGCATGCCAATTCGTGTCGCCTTGCGGAACTGCGTGGTACAACCCATAGGGAAATCTAAGGGGCTCTTGCTGATAGCGACCGATGAGATCTGCAGTAAGGTCGGCTAAGAATGCGGCGGTAGTAGGAACTCCGTATTGGTCTGACACAATGTTTAACTCATCTTTTTGGGCGGCCAAACGCAAAATAGTTTTTGCGAAGTTTGTGCCATGCGTACCTAGGACCCAGCTTGTGCGTAAAATAACAAAGCGCGTACAGGACGATTGAACGGCCAGATCACCGGCTAACTTTGTTAAACCATACACTGTTTGAGGATTCGGCAAATCATCCTCTGAATAAGAGTCATTTGTTGTGCCATCGAAAACATAATCTGTCGAAAAATGTACAAGTAGCCCGCCGATCCGTTCGGCCTCTTCTGCCAGAACACGCGGCGCAGCAAAATTAACGGCGAGTGCGCGCGTTAGATCATTTTCTGCACTGTCGACAGCAGTATATGCTGCGGTGTTTATAATAAGGTCTGGCCGAACCGACCTCACTAACTGGCGGACGGCACTTACGTCCCCAAGATTACAATCCTCCGAACCCACGGCATGAATCCGGCCCATCGTCGACAGCGCCCGCTGCAACTCAAACCCGACTTGCCCGTTCTTGCCGGTCAACAGTATTTTCAATTTAACAAGCCGTTTTGGGTTTCGCCCCAAGTACGATATGAGCCGTTTAGAATTCTCTGTACCCATTGTGGATTTTCTAGATACCATTGAACGGTCTTAAGAATGCCGGTATCAAAAGTTTCGGATGGCCTCCACCCAAGCTCTTCAAAGACCTTGGTCGCGTCAACGGCATATCGGCGGTCGTGACCTGGGCGATCGGCTACGAATGCAATTTGTGATGAATAATTTGATCCGTCAGTTTTTGGGTGAAGCTGATCAAGTAACGCGCAAACAGTATTAACGATTTCAATATTAGGCTTTTCATTCCATCCTCCGATGTTGTAAGTTTCGCCGATGCGTCCTGCCTCAAGAACTCGTCGGATGGCGCTACAATGGTCGGTAACGTAGAGCCAGTCGCGGATTTGCAATCCGTCACCATAAACGGGGAGAGGCTTACCCGCGACAGCATTAACTATCGTTAACGGGATCAACTTTTCCGGGAAGTGATAAGGGCCGTAGTTATTACTACAATTCGTAGTCAACACAGGTAAGCCGTAAGTGTGATGCCAAGCTCGCACGAGGTGATCAGAGGCAGCCTTACTCGCAGAATAAGGGCTATTTGGCGAGTAGCTGTCGGTTTCTGTGAATGCAGCATCATCTGCGTTAAGCGTGCCATAAACCTCATCTGTCGAGACGTGAAGAAATCGAAATTTTGCTTTTGGACCGGCGGAGAGTTTTCCCCAGTACGACCTCACAGATTCAAGGAGATTGTAAGTGCCGATGATATTTGTGTCGATGAAATCCCCTGGGCCTTGGATTGATTTGTCAACGTGACTTTCAGCTGCGAAATTCAATAATGCTCTTGGCTGGTATTGCGTCAGCAAAGCGTCTACGCAAGTAGGGTCTTCTATACCGCCCCGAACAAAAATTAACTGGGAGTTGCCGCGCAGCGATTCCAAGTTAGATAGGTTGCCGGCGTAGGTCAGTTTGTCCAAGTTAACTATGGGTTCGCTAGTTGCCTTTACCCATTCTAAAATGAAATTGCTGCCGATAAAACCGGCGCCTCCCGTTACTAAAATCATAAAACACCATTACTCCCGAGTTATAGTAAAAAAATAAAAATAATTCTTAGATTAATCCGCATAACTTTTCAATATTGAGACAGTTAGAAAATTAATTATAACTCGGAACAATTTTTTACACAGGCGCTAAAAACTGTCATTCCAATACTCCGCATCCCGCTGCTTCAACCGGATCAAACCAACACCGAATATATGCACGCGGTCGCTTTACAATTTTCTTAACGACAATTGAAGCCCTTTTGAACCTTGACCTAATCCCTTCAAATTATTACATTTTTGTGCTAAAATCTCGGTTAGGCTTGGCATTTGTCAGCTGAGGAGATTTTGGCATGAAGAAGAGTAAGTTCAGTAAGCAGCAAATAGCGTTCATCTTGAAGCGGGCAGTGGACGGGACGACGGTTGAGAAAGTCTGTCGCAAGGCCTGCATAACGGTCCAGACCTATTTATCGATGACGAAGCAAATATGGCGGGTTGATGCCTTTGGAGATGAAGCGTTTGAAACAGCTTGAGGAAGAGAATGTCCGACTCAAGCGTTTGGTGGCGAACCTCAGCCTGGAAAAGGAGATGCTGCAGGATGTCATCAAACGAAAGCTGTAAGGCCTGATCGGGCCCGTGAACTGGTCGGCTATTTGCAGTCCAGTTGCGGGGGGCAGTGAGCGGCGGGCCTGTGATGCGTTCCCCTCAAGCAGGGCAACCATCCGTTACAAGTCTCGCCGTCCCGATCAGGCCAGTCTTCAAATTCGGATCAAGGAGTTGGCGGCAACGCGGGTAAATAATGGCTATCGGCGTATCCATGTGTTGCTGCAGCGGGAGGGTTGGCCAATCAATCACAAGCGAACGCGCCGGATATACCGGGTGTTGGGCCTACAACTTCGGAACAAGACGCCGAAGCGGGAAGTGAAAGCGAAACTGCGCGAGGACCGCGTACAGGCAACTGCACCCAATGAATGCTGGTTCTGTCCGAACAGCTGTTCGATGGCCGCAAGATCTGAGTTTTACCAATGTTGATCACTTCACCCGGCTATCGCCTGCCCTGGACGTCCGGCACAGTTACAAGGGGAGTGACGTTGTCAATAAGCTTGAGCGTATTGCTGCGCAACATGGCGTCCACAGCGGATCAGAGTGGACAATGGTCCCTAGTTCATATCGAAGGGCCTTGATCTGTGGGCCTATCAGCATGGTATCGTGCTGGACTCAGCCGCCCTGGCAAGCCCACGGACAATGCGTTCGTTGAGAGCTATAATGGTCGTGTCTGGGCGGAATGCCTGAATGCAAACTGGTTCTTGAGCTTGGCCGACGCACAGGCTAAATGCGAGGCGTAGCGGAGAAATTATAATGAAGTCCGTCCGCACAGATCCTTTGGTAATCAAACCCCAATGGAGCGCGCTTTTGCATCAGGGCAGACATGCCTGGCCTGATGCAAAAAGAACCGGCCTTTCTCATAAAGACTGGACCAAAGTCGGGGCCAGGCTCAACAACGCTGAGGCTCTAATCGTAACTGGATGATAGTTGGGGGGCACGTCAGAGCCAATATATTGATCGACTTCCACCCGCCTGCGCGCATGATTGCCGCCGCATCAAATCCAGCGCACATTAGCTCCTGCGCAGCGCCGACCCTGAGGGAGTGGCTTGAGAACGCCGCCACTTCCGCCGGAGGCCGGCTCGCGGCCAAGACCGCCGCTTTGACGATGAGCTTCACCTTCGTCTTGTCCAGCGACCGATTGATGGTCCTGCCTCGGTAAATACCACAGAATAGCGGCGCGATGCCGTCTCCGCGCCACGCAAGCCACTCCCCCACCAATTGCGCCGACCGACGCGACGTGAGCTCAATGCGCCCCATTTCGAATGGGTCAGTCTTACTGCGTCGGATCATCACGCGCAGCGTCCCATCATTCCTAAATTCAATGCCGTCCGTCATCAGCGCCACAAGCTCCGAGCGCCGGGTGAGGAGATCGTATCCGAGCGATAGCAGGGCGCTATTGCGCAATCCCCACGGGCTGTCGGGCTGGACGGCGTAGCTTTACTCTAGATGCGCGCGCGTCATGCCCTTGGCCTGCCGCGGGCGTCCGAGCTTCGTGCGCCTTAATCCGCGCATGGCCAAGTTGACATCCTCCTCGGCCGTCGGGATGAGCAGGCGAAGCAGCTGTTGGATTTTACGTATCGCGCACAGGCACCGGCGGACGCTGCCAGGGCGCAGTTCTAGGGCCTGTGATGCAACGAAATCACACACCGTATCTGCATCGGCTGGGAATGGCTGAAGCCCCCGCGCACTGCAGTGGTCGGTAAATTTTTGCACGTCGGTGTAGTAGGCGCGCAATGTCGCCGGAGCGTAGGCACCCTCAGGCGCTTGAATTCAGATCGCCAATCTGGTTTGAGAATAGTGTCTTTTAGACCATTTAAATTCATATGGTCTATATGGTCTATATGGTCTATATGGTCTATATGGTCTATATGGTATCAAATGGATTATGTGTCAATGCTAACAGGTTTGCAAATCCGCTCTGCTCGTTTCGCTCTTCGCTGGAGTGTCGATGACCTGGCAAGTCGCTCCAAGGTGAGCACAAGTACCATCAAGCGAATAGAGGCAGTGGACGGACCGCCTTTAGCCACAGCAGCAAACGTGGCGGCTCTTCAGGCCTCCCTCGAGGCCGCAGGCATTGAGTTCATCGGCACCCCCGAAGACGGCCCCGGCATCCGCATCCCGTCCGCGCGCTAGGCGCCCAGACGCAGTCGGCGAGCCAGCCCACAAAAACGCGCCGCTAGACATGCCGCCTGCGGAGCAGCCAACGCAGCGCCCCACACAGCAGCAGCGTCGCTAACGTCGCCGCGCAGTCTACCAGCCAGTCGGAAGCCTGCGCATCTCGATGCAGGATCGGGATCATTTGCAAGACCTCAATCGCCAAGCCAAGCGCCGCCATCGCCACAAAAATGACCCAAAGGCGGAGGCTCGGAAAGCCTAGCGCCGCCAGAAAGGTAAGCGCCGCAAAGGCCGCCATGTGCTGCACCTTGTTGGTGGCCTGCATCGGCAAGGCGGGCGGGTTGGGCAGCAGGGCCATGATGAGGGTCACGGCGAGGGCCAACCAAAAGGCAAGCCTGAGCCACGCCGGCCACTTCCCAAAATTCATGAGCGTAGATCTCCCGCAGATGCGCCTGTGACCGACCCCTATAGCCTCACGCGCCGCAGATGCCACCGCAAAGAGTGCGCGCGGCCTAAAGTGTGCCGCAACTCAGCCCGCGCCTCGGACGTATGCAGGCCCGACTTCCGGGCATTCTGATTTCCTCGCTCCGCGTCTGCGCCCCACCGCCTGTGTAGAGGTGCACGTGGCCGTAGATCTCTGTCCGCGGGCGCGCGAAGCAGTTCTACTGTGCACGGGGTTGTATTTCAGCTTTGCGCGCCGGTTACGCTGCACGCCTCCACGAAGGGCGCTAAACTTGCGATAACTCCGGTTATCGGTCCTTGAGCTAATACACCTTCAGCACTACCAAACAGCAATGTAGCCATTGACTACAATGTAGCTTTGAGCTACTTCGGGCAAATGAGGGCAATCAGCTATACCCGACAGGCACTGAAGGCACTTCGCAGAATGCCAGCCGATACTGCCCAGCGGATCATAGCCAAGATTGAACAATATGCAGAGGAGCCTGAATCACAGGCCAACAATGTTACGGCATTGAAGGGTCGGGAAGGCATCCGTCTTAGAGTTGGCGATTGGCGAGTTATCATGAACGACGACGGTGTTGTCCTTGCCGTTCTTGAAATTGGTCTTCGTGGCAGCGTGTACGAATGATGGAGATGGCAATGGGTAAAATGATCACGATTCCCCTTGATGAGTACATGGCGCTAAAGCTTGCAGCTGAAGAGTTGGCTGACCTCAGCGCCTATGACCGTGCCATGGCAGCGGTTACGCGTGGCGATGATGAACTCATCCCTGCCGAATATGCCAAGCGCCTGATTGTTGGTGAAAGCCCTGTTCGTGTGTGGCGAGAATTTCGTGGTCTTACGCAGATGGCATTATTCGAAAAGTCAGGTGTAAATCGTGTTCAGATTGCTGATATCGAAGCTGGCCGGAAATCTGGTTCGGTTGAAACAATCCGAAAGCTAGCTGATGCACTTGGTGTTGCAATGGACGATCTGGTGTAAATACCAGCTTTTGCAGTGGTTTAGTGTTTACGTTTTACAAGGATCGCAATCTAATCGAGCGCTTTTTTTGTAAGATCAGACACTTCCGCCGCATCGCCCACGATACGACAAGTTCGCCAGAAACTATGCTGGATCCCTCAATTTCGTCGCTGCACCCAAATGTTGCGGATGAATGTAAACGCCCCCTAGTCATAATGCGCCAAAATCCGTGCGGCCGTATGAATATTATATCTGACTGATGAAAGGGGTGTATTTTGCAGCTGGCATATAAAAAACCAGCATTACGAACAAATTAAGGGAAGCCTTGAAGCAGACAGATTGCCGAAAATTAAGTGGGGGATGCCAAAACGATCGATGTCCCAAAATGGTGACCCCTACGGGAATCGAACCCGTGTTTCAGCCGTGAAAGGGCCGCGTCCTAACCGCTAGACGAAGGGGCCAATCGCTTGGCGAGCCGCGCCTTTACGGGTTCGTTTTGCACTCGTCAAGGCCAAGTTAGCGCAAATTCAGTCCGCAAAGGCAATGTCGTCGACATGCAGCTCCGCTTTTGGCGTCGCGCCCCAGTCGTCGACCTTCGCGCGGCCGGCAAACCAGTAGCGGCGGCCGCGATCGGCGTGGAGCATGGTCTGGCCCAAAACGGTCTCGCCCTGACGGAATGCCATGGCCTTAAAGGACTGCCCGTCGTCGCCCGCGACGATGGCGCGGACATGGTCCTTGCCGACAATATCGCACTTGATGATCCGCAATGGCCCCGTGACTACGCGCGGCCCGGGCCAGCCCATGCCATAAGGTCCAGCCGATTCCATGGCGTCGACAAAAATCGGGTTCAGACCGCGCGGCGCAACTATGGCGTCGATCAACAGCGCCTTAGCGCCCGATGCATTTGCGACGTCCGCCGCCAGTCGCGCGTCGAGCCAATCCGCAAGCGCGTCAATCTTGTCACCGTCAACGGTCAGGCCCGCCGCCATGGCGTGGCCACCGCCTGCGACTAGCAAGCCAGCCTCGCGCGCCGAAATGATAGCCGCGCCCAAGTCGACCCCCGCGATCGACCGACCCGACCCCTTGCCAACGCCATTTTCATCGACCGCAATGACGATCGATGGCTTGCCAGTCTTTTCCTTAATGCGGCCAGCGACGATGCCAATGACGCCTGGATGCCAGCCCTCGCCCGACAACAATGCCACCGCGCGGTTATGCTGTCCGGCCAACATGGCCTCGGCCTGCTCCTGCACCACCGATTCGATTGCGCGGCGTTCTTCATTCAGGCGGTCCAGCTCCATCGCAATGTCTTGCGCTTCGAGCGGGTCTTCGGTGATCAGTAGCCGCACACCAAGGTCCGATTTGCCGACGCGGCCGCCGGCATTGATACGCGGGCCCAAGGCAAAGCCAAGGTCGGAGCATATCGGCGCGCGGGTCAGGCGGCTCGCTTGAATGAGCGCAGACAGCCCAATGTTGCGGCGCGCGGCCATGACCTTCAGTCCCTGCGCCACGAACGCGCGGTTCAGCCCGCGCAGCTGCGCCACATCGGCCACGGTGCCCAAGGCCACGATATCGAGCAGCTCCATGATCTTGGGCTCGGGCCGTGCGGCGAAATAGCCACGGCTGCGCAGGGTGCGGATCAACGCCGCCCCCAATAGGAAAGCAACGCCCACTGCCGCCAGATGTCCGTGCGATGCCGCTTCGTCGGTTTCGTCGAGCCGGTTAGGGTTGACCAAGGCAAAGGCCTCAGGCAGCTCTGACGCGCATTTATGATGGTCAACAACAATGACCTCAAGGCCAGCGGCCTTGGCCTGCGACAAAGCGTCATAGGCCATGGCACCGCAATCGACGGTAATGATCAAGCGGCTGCCACTTGTCCCAATCCGGACCAATGCTTCGCCTGAGGGGCCATAGCCCTCCATCAAGCGATCGGGGATGTAGTAACCGGCATCAAGGCCCAGCATACGTAGCAGGCGGATGAGTAAAGCCGCGCTGGTCGCGCCATCGACATCATAATCGCCATAGACAGTGATTTGCTCCCCTGCCTCCACAGCCTGCGCCAGTCGAAGTGCCGCATTTTCCATATCCTGAAAAATGGACGGGTCGGGCATGAAATTGCGGATGGTCGGGTTGCGTTGCCGTTCAATATCATCGCGCGGGACACCGCGCGCCATCAGCAATTGCGTGACCAGATCATCGGGCTGAAAATCTGGGTCACGGCTATCGGTGCCGCTGCCCCGCCAATGCCAAGCTTGTTCAAGGACGGAATGATGGATGTTCAGGACTGACGACATGATGCTTCCCTATGGCGCGCCGCTGGTGCTAGCAAGTGGGGATGAAACAACTCGCAATAATCTGGCACAGTATGACGGGCGGGTCTGAAGCTCTGGCGCAGGCGGCTTATGCTGGTGCGGTGCGGGGGCAGGGCGTGAATGTGCTGATGCTGAACGCTGCAGAGGCGGACGTAGAACATATATTGGCGGCAGACGGCTATCTGTTCGTCTTTCCCGAAAATCTCGCGGCGATCAGCGGCGGCATGAAAAGTTTTTTCGACCGATGCTATTATCCGTGCCTTGGCGCGCTAAACGGGCGGGCTTATGCGATGATTATATGCGCAGGTTCCGATGGACGAAATGCCGTTGCGCAGGCGGAGCGGATCGCCACGGGCTGGCGGCTGCGACAGATTGCACCCAGCGTCATTGTGTGCACGCATGCGCAGACGCAAGAGGCCATATTGGCACCCAAGACCATCGACAAAGTTGACCTGTCGGCCGCTGCGGAACTGGGTGAGCAGATCGCAACGGGCCTGCAAATGGGTATTTATTGAATATCAGCCGAGACGGTCAGCCTTGCGATGCTCGCTCTTGACCCAGCGTACGGTGCCAGATGAGGCGCGCATCACGACGCTTTCGGTGGTGACCCGGCCATCGCGCAAGGTCTTCACGCCCTCCAGCAAGGAACCATGGGTAACGCCCGTGGCGGCAAAGATACAATCGCCCTTGGCCAATTCTTCAAGGTCGTAGATCTTGTCCAAATCTTCGATGCCCCATTTGCGCGCACGCAGCCGCTCGTCATCATTGCGGAAAAGCAAGCGGCCCTTGAATTGGCCACCGACGCAGCGCAAAGCCGCGGCTGCCAACACGCCCTCTGGCGCGCCGCCGCTGCCCATATAAATGTCTACGGTCGTGTCGGGGTTTGTTGTTGCAATCACGCCAGCAACGTCGCCATCGGGGATCAGCATAACGCCGCAGCCAATTGCGCGCAGTTCGGCGATCATCTTTTCATGGCGGGGACGGTCAAGCACGCACACAATAAGCTCATGCGGTGGCACACCCTTTTCAGCCGCCACGGCCGCGACATTTTCAGCCACCGATTTGTCGAGATTAACAATGTTGGGCGAGTAGCCAGGGCCAACCGCGATTTTGTCCATGTACACATCGGGCGCGTTGAGCAAATTGCCTTCTTCGGCAACAGCCAACACCGCCAGCGCATTGGGGCCGGCCTTTGCAGTAATCGTCGTGCCTTCCAATGGATCGAGCGCGATGTCGATTTTGGGGCCCGTACCAATCGCGGAACCGACCTTTTCACCAATGAAGAGCATCGGCGCTTCGTCCCGTTCGCCTTCGCCGATGACGACCGTTCCATCCATATATAGTTCGTTCAAGGCAGCGCGCATCGCTTCGACGGCGGCGGCATCAGCAGCCTTTTCATCGCCGCGCCCAATCAACTTCGCCGCTGCGATGGCTGCAGCTTCCGTCACGCGGACCATTTCCAAAACAAGGACGCGGTCGAGGATTTGGCTTGCGGTAGTCATTTGAATTTCCTAGCTATCTTAGAATATTAGTGCGCGAACGGGTTGCCCCCAACGGAACGATATTTCGGGGCTTGAAATGCGATAGGGAAGGCGAAGGCCATTGTCGAGATTGCTTATCGCAATTTTCATTCTCATGGCGGCGGCAACGCAGGCGCGCGGCGCAAACAGCATTACGCGCAGATGACCCTGCCGCCGCACAAATTGAGCGTGCACGGCGAATGGTCGCCGTCGATGCCGATGGCTGCGTCAAATATCGGCATAATGACGAGATTGTCGTATGCGGCGAAAATCCCGACAATAAAAGCCAACGCATATTTCGCGATACGCAAGGAACGGACGAAGACCGCATACGGCGCGGGGAGGCTATTTCCAGCAAACGTGCTGCGGCATGTTTGCGTGGCGATACGAACTGCAAGATTTACATGAAGGGCGTGGGCATGGGTTTTGGCTATGTCCCACCCGTCGCCATTCCGCTGGAAGAAGTGCTAAAAGGGCTGCCTGAAACGGATATGATTGTCACCGATGGCGAGAACGCACCGCCCTGATCATTCGCCCAAAATGTGCATCACCATCGGCTCGCCAAGCAAGCTGTCCGAACTTGCCAGCGCATTTATGGTGTCGTTAATGGCTTGTTCTGGTCCGGCATGCGTGACCATGGCGATTAACGCCGAACCATCGTCGCTCGCCTCGGTTTGAATGAGGCTTTCAATCGACAGCCCCGCATCACGCATCGCTGCCGTGATTTCTGCGAGTACACCCACGCGGTCTGCGACCAACATGCGCAAATAGGTTTTGCTAATCCGATGTGCGGACGCTGCGCGCGACAGCTTTTCAAGCTCAGCCGACGGCATAGAGAATGCAGGGCCGATTTCCTTGCGCGCAATATCGACCAAATCAGCAACGACCGCTGATGCCGTTGGCTTGTCACCCGCGCCTGCGCCTTGGAACAGCAAGCGGCCCGAGAAATTGCCCTCTGCAACGATGGCGTTGGTTGCGCCTGTGACATGCGCGAGCGGGTGGCTCAGCGGCACAAGGCAAGGCTCAACCCGTTGGAAAATAGTCGACGATCCATTGTCGCCGTCAATTTCAGCAAGACCGATGAGCCGGATACGATAGCCCAAGGTTTTGGCCTGTGCGATGTCCGCCGCCAAGATTTTGCGCACACCGCGCGCCTCAACACCGCCAAAATCAATGACCGTGCCAAAGCTTAAGGAGGCGAGAATGGAAAGCTTGTGTGCGGCATCGACACCGTCAATGTCGAACGAAGGGTCCGCCTCTGCAAAACCCTTTGCCTGCGCGTCGGCCAGCACATGGGCAAAGTCCAGCCCGTCGCGCTCCATGCTGGACAGGATAAAATTACATGTGCCGTTGAGAATGCCATAGACCCGGTCAATGCGGTTGGCGGCAGCACCATCGCGCAGACCTTGAATGACCGGAACACCTCCGGCAACCGCCGCTTCAAATTTGAGTGCTGCCTGCTTGCTCTCTGCCAAAGCCGCAAGCTCGAAACCATGATGCGCGATCATCGCCTTGTTGGCGGTCACCAAAGCGCGCCCGTTGGACAAAGTCTCGCGGGCCAAGGTCAGGGCAGGGCCATCGGATCCTCCGACGAGCTCAACCACAACGTCAACATCGTCCGCCGTGGCAAGCTGTCCCATGTCGTCGACCCAACGATAAGGCGACAGGTCAACGCCGCGATCTTTCGTGCGGTCACGCGCCGTAATAGCCACAATCTTGATCTCGCGGCCAGCCCTGCGCGCAATAAGCGCCGCATTTTCTTCGATCAGGCGAATGACACCACTGCCCACGGTTCCAAGTCCCGCGAGGCCCACATTCAGGGGTGCATGACGAACGGATGTAGACATTGTTAAATGACTTTCTGCTTAGAATCTGTTGGATTTATGCCGCGCTTAAGTGGAAATTGATGGAAACGCTAGCCCAAGCTTGCGATGTTCTTGCAGCTTTACGCGCCATAGGCATAAGACAAGCCTTGGGCTGGCGCTTGGGCATGGCGTTCGCTAGAGCATAGATAAATGCGAAATCGGAGTGAAGAAATGCGTGCAATAGGTGTCATTGGTGCGGGTCAAATGGGTGCGGGCATCGCGCAAGTGAGCGCTGCTGCTGGCTATCATGTCTATCTGTCCGACCTTGATCTGGCCAAGGCCGAAGCAGGCAAGGCCAGCATTGCAAGTGCCTTGGCCCGCTTGGTCGCCAAAGAGAAAATGGCGCAGGTCGAAGCCGACATATTGTTATCACGTATTGAGCCCGTCGCCAGCTATGAACCCATGGCTGCTGCTGGGTTGATCATCGAAGCGGCGACTGAGCGTGAGGACATTAAGCGCAAGATATTTGAGGCGGTGAGCAAAATCCTTGGCCAGCACGCGGTGCTGGCGTCGAACACATCGTCGATTCCGATCACACGATTGGCGCAATCATCGCCGGACCCCACGCGCTTTATCGGCGTCCATTTCTTCAATCCCGTGCCGGTCATGGGCCTGATCGAAATCATTCGGGGGCTTGCGACGACCGACGCTACCGTCGACGTTGTGCGCCAATATGGGGAAGCACTTGGCAAGCAATTGGTCTTTGCCAATGATGCGCCAGGCTTCATCGTCAATCGCGTGCTGATGCCGATGATCAATGAAGCCATCTTTGCGCTTGGCGAAGGCGTGGCCAATATGCGCGATATCGATACCGCGTGCCAGCTTGGCCTCAATCACCCCATGGGGCCGCTGACCTTGGCGGATTTTATCGGGCTCGATACCTGTCTTGAAATCACCAATGTGCTCTTCCAATCGACGGGCGACCCAAAGTTCCGCCCCGCCCCCTTGCTGCAAAAATATGTCGAGGCCGGATGGTATGGCCGCAAGGTAAAGCGTGGATTTTACGATTATTCTGGCGACGTGCCGGTACCGACGCGCTGAGGCTTACGCGCCGCGCGCCATCATAAAGGCTGCCTCAAGGTCAGTGATCAAGTCGTCGGTGTCTTCCAAGCCGATCTGAAGCCGAATGAGGGTGCCTTCCTTGTCCCAAGGCACTGCTGAGCGGTATTTTTCAGGCTGGACGGGCAAAGCAAGGCTTTCAAAGCCGCCCCAGCTATAGCCAATGCCGAATAAGCCAAGGGCATCTACAAAGGCAGCGGCGGTTGCGGCGTCACCTTTATGGATGAAGGAGAATAGGCCTGACGCGCCGGTAAAGTCACGCTTCCAAATGTCATGTCCTGGGCATTCGGGCAGCGCGGGGTGGAATACCGCCGCAACATCGGGCTGGGCCTGTAACCATTTGGCGATCTGCAGCGCCGACGCCTCATGTGCCTTCATCCTCACGGATAAGGTACGCAGGCCGCGACTGGCAAGATAGGCATCGTCGGGTGACACTGTCTGGCCAAGCTGCTGCGCGGTTTGGCGCAATTTTGTCCAATATTTTGCATGCGTGGTGACGCTGCCCATCATGACGTCGCTATGGCCTACAATATATTTGGTGCACGATAAGATCGCCATATCGATGCCCTTGTCGAGGGCTGTGTGAAAATAAGATGTCGCCCAAGTATTGTCGAGCAAAGTGACAACATGATGCTTTTTGGCTGCTGCGCAAATGGCGGGAATATCTTGCATCTCAAAGGTCAGGCTTCCTGGGGACTCCAGCAAGATCGCTTTGGTGCGGCCGCAAAACAGCGTGTCATAATCTGCGGTCAGCGGGTCAAAATAGCGTGTCTCAACCCCAAAACGATTCAGAAAACCGTCGGCCAACGACCGGCTTGGATCATAAGCATTGTCCGTCATCAACAGCACATCGCCAGCCTTTAAAACCGACAATAACGCGCACGCAATAGCGGCTACGCCAGAGGGATAGAGCATCGTGCCATGCGCGCCTGGCTCCATCTCGGTCAGCGCTTCGGCGAGCGACCATTGCGTCGGCGACCCACGGCGGCCGTAGAAAAACCGGCCGTCCGCGTTACCGGATTTACCCGCCTCCAACGCAGCTACGTTTTCATATAAATGCGTGCTGGCGCGCCAGACAGGCACGTTGACCACAGGACCGGTAAGCGCGCTGCTGCGCCCTGCAGTAACTATTTTGGTGGCTGGTTTTTGGGGCTTGTCAGAACTCAAGCCGCACCCAGCGCCTTGGGGGTGTCTTTATCAAGGCCCCATTCGGACCAGCTGCCGTCGTAAAGCGAGACATCGGTCTTGCCAGTCATCCGTGCGCCAAAAAGAAGAACCGCAGCGGTCATGCCTGAACCACATGTCGTGATCATCGGCTTGTTGAGGTCAACGCCTGCGTCGGCATAAGCTTGGGCAAGATCCTCGCCGCGTTTCCATGTGCCGTCAGCGTTGAACAGCTGACCAAAGGGTAAGTTGCGGCTGCCCGGGATATGACCCGACGCCATTTCGGGGCGAGGTTCGGCTTCTTCGCCAGTAAAGCGACCAGCGCCGCGTGCATCGACCACATCGGCGTCCTTGCTGTGCAAGTTCGCCAGCATGTCAGCCTTGCTGCGCACGGCCTTGTCGTCTTTCCACACGGTGAAGTGGCGGTGGCGCAAGGTCGGTTTGCCGGTTTCAAGCGGGCGGCCTTCGGCTTTCCACTTGGCGATGCCGCCATCCAGAATTGCCACAGCATGTGCGCCAAACAAGGTCAGCATCCACCAAGCGCGGGCGGCAGACTTGAACGGGATGTCATCATAGACCACGATACGGCTGCCGTCACCAAGTCCGAGCGATTGCATACGGCTCGCGAATTTTTCAGCTGGCGGTAGCGTATTGGGTAAGCCGCTATTGGCGTCGGCAAGCTCTTCCAAATCCATGAATACGGCCGATGGAATATGCCCGCCTTCATATTCGGCCTGCGCGTTACGCCCTGCATCGGGCATGAACCAAGTTGCATCGACCACGCGAAGGTCGGACGCGCCGATTTCGTTCGCCAACCAATCGGTGCTTACTAACAATTCCATGATTTCGTCCTTGCCCGCATATATGATTCTTATGCGGCGCAGGATAAGCAGCTTTTACAAACTATCCAAGCGTTTCCAGAAAAAGCTGCGCATGGCTGCGAAGCTTTTCTTTATCTGCGTCCGCCATCCGCTCCCAATTCTTATATGGCATCGCCATACGGGGATTTTTGCGCAGCTTGGTTTCGTTTCGGGCAATGAAATCCCAGTATAACGCGTTGAAAGGGCAGGCTTTTGGTCCGACGCGTTGTTTGACGTCATATCGGCAATGGCTGCAATAATCGGACATACGATTGATATAGGCACCGCTTGCCGCATAAGGTTTTGATGCGAGCATGCCGCCATCGGCAAATTGGCTCATGCCAAGGCTGTTGGGCAATTCCACCCATTCATAGGCATCGGCATAAACGGCCAGATACCATCTATGCACTTGTTTCGGGTCAAGTCCCGCCAGCAAGGCAAAATTGCCGGTGATCATCAGCCGCTGGATATGATGTGCGTAGCTATGCGCGATCGTCTGGCCAATGGCCTGCGACAGGCAAAGCATGTCGGTTTTGCCCGTCCAGTAAAATTCCGGCAGTGGCCGAGTCGCGGCCAGCGCGTTGCTCTCCACATATTCGGGGCCAGCATGCCAATAAATGCCGCGGACATATTCGCGCCAACCAATGACTTGCCGAATGAAGCCCTCAGCGGCGTTAATCGGAACCTTACCCGCCCGATATTGCACCTCAACCGCACGGCACAGCTCAAGCGGGTCAAGCAAGCCGGAGTTGATGTAGGGCGAGAGGATCGAGTGCCATAAAAACGGTTCGCCGGTCAGCATCGCGTCCTGATAATCGCCAAAATTGGGCAAAGCATGCGCCAAGAAATGCTGTTGCTGCTGCAACGCATCTTCGCGGGTCACGGCAAATCCGAATTTGCCCGTCTGTCCGATATTGGCACCATAACGGCTCTCAACCATCTGGATGACGTCTTGCGTCACCGCATTGGGCGCAAAATGCAGCGGCTTTGGCATCGTCAGATCGTGTTTGGCGGGTTTGCGGTTTTCTGCGTCAAAATTCCATTGCCCACCCTCGGGCGCATCGCCGTTCATGAGCAGGCCGGATTTACGGCGCATATCGCGATAGAAGAACTCCATGCGTAACTGCTTGCGGTCCTTGGCCCAGCGTTCAAATTCGCCATGGGTGCACAAAAACCGGTCGTCGGGCAGGATAGTCACCGGAACATCAAAACGGTCGGACCAGCTATCGAGCATGGCCTTTACCCGCCATTCGCCCGCCTCGGTCACGCGCAGCGCGCAAACATTGTGCCGCTCAATTGCGCGGGCGACTTCACCGGTCAAGCTGCCGCTGTTATTTGCATCAGTCAGCTTTACATAGTCGACGGTCCAGCCTGCGCTGCGCAGATCCTCTGCATGGTGGCGCATGGCGGACAGAATATACGCCATTTTGGATTTATGGTGCGGCACATATTCGGTTTCTTCGTCCACCTCTGCCATCAAGATGACGCAGGCTATTTTGTCCTGCCCGGCCAAAGAAGACAGGCCATGGCTTAGCTGGTCGCCAAATATGGGAATCAAAATTGTCATGTCCGCGCCATAGCGCGGCGCAGATTGTAGGGCGATACAGGGTTTCCAGAAAGACGGGCGCGTCCTTTTTGGGTTCATTCCGCTCTCTTTATGCGCGAACCATTGGTGCTATTTGGCATCACCGGTTTGCTTCGTGCTCCGAAACCGCTAAATGCGCGATCATGACTGACACATTAAAGCCCAAATTTCTTGGTGCGCACAGCGCGCTTCCGCAAACGCCTGAAGAGGCGCAACTGGATTATGTTCCCAATCCGCGCCCTGATACGCTGTATCTCGCGCGTTTTGCGGTCCCTGAATTTACCTCGCTTTGTCCCGTCACGGCGCAGCCTGATTTTGCGCATTTGGTTATCGATTATGCGCCAGATGCGACAATCGTCGAATCAAAATCGTTGAAGTTGTTTCTGGGGTCATTCCGCAATCACGCCGCCTTTCATGAAGACTGCACCGTTGGCATCGGCCAGCGTCTTTTCTCGGAGATGAAACCGCATTGGCTACGTATCGGCGGCTATTGGTATCCGCGCGGCGGCATACCGATTGATGTGTTCTGGCAATCTGGCGAACCACCCAAGGGCCTGTGGTTGCCCGATCAAGCTGTTCAGCCCTATCGCGGCCGCGGCTAGTTTGTTTAAACAAACTGCCCAATAATGCGTCAGTAGCCACGCCGGTCACCGCTGCCGCCTGCTAGTTCCTCATCTCGTCGACGCTCAAGAATCGTTCGTCGCAAAATATCGGTAAAAGCTGTTCTCGACGGAGGGCCTGCTTTATCACTTCGGCATGGCCAATATGTTAAGAGCTTGGGAAAACCGCATCCAAGGCGTCAGCCGCAAAGGCATGGTCTCATTGGCGATGCTGTCTTTGTTATCAGCATGCGTTTCTGCAGAGCGCGCGCCGCCACGAACACCTGCCCCAGCTGCGAAAAAGGCGCTGCCTGCGCAAAAGCCTGCGACGCCTGCCGTTCCGGTTCGTCCAGCGGTTGGTCGCGCTCCTGCTGGATTGGAAAATCTGCTGAATGACCAATGGCGCATTTTTCCAGGCCGCACGGGTGTTGCGATCATGCGCATCGATGGTGGCGAATGGATAACCGGTAAACGCGTTGACGATTTGTTCCCGCAACAAAGCGTATCCAAAACATGGGTGGCGCTGACGATTTTGGACTTGGTCGACCAAGGAAAGGTCCGGTTGGATCAAAAAATACGTATTACGCGCGATGACCTTGCGGTCTTTCATCAACCCATTCGCGATCGTGTTATCGCCAATGGCGAGATTGAAGTGACAGTGCTCTCGTTGCTCGAACAAGCGATCATCAGCAGTGACAATACCGCCAATGATTCTTTGTTGAGGACAGCAGGTGGTCCGCAGGCCGTGCAGAATTTCCTGCTGCGCAAAAAACTGGGCGCTATCCGCTTTGGTCCAGGTGAGCGTTTGATGCAAAGCGGGATAGCTGGGCTGGAATGGCGTCAAGAATACGCGATTGGCCGCCGTTTTTATTCTGCGCGCAGCGAGGTTCCCTTGGCAACGCGGAAAGCAGCGTTAGATCGCTACCTTGCCGATCCCGTCGACGGGGCAAGTCCTGAGGCGATTGTTCGTGGGCTTGCGAAATTGGCTAGAGGCGAATTGCTCTCGCCTGCATCGACGCGGCTTATTTTGGGGATAATGTCACGCACATCAAGCGGTCCGAACCGGTTGAAGGCAGGGGTGCCTGCGGGGTGGCAGTTTGTCCATAAGACGGGGACAGGCCAAATTCTGCCGCCGGTTTCAACGGGCTATAATGATATCGGCATAATGACGGCGCCTGATGGCACGCGCTATGCCGTGGCCGTCATGATGGGCAGTACGACCGCGCCCATTCCGCAACGCATGGCATTCATGCAGTTTGTGTCGCGGACTATCGCCACATATCACGGACAATAAGTGCCGACACGAATTCTGGCTGCCCCAGACTTAGCCCGACTGTGTTGCAGACAAAGAAAAGGGCCGTCCTGTAAACAGGACAGCCCTTATCAAAATGCTTTCGCTTAGAAAGCGCGAATATTACTTCGCAGCTTCTTTCGCAGCGTCTGCAGCGGCGCCAGCTTCTGCAGCAGGAGCAGCAGCGTCAGCAGCAGGTGCAGCAGCGTCAGTTGCAGCGGCATCAGTTGCAGCAGCAGCATCGGTAGCTACTTCAGCGCCTTCAACAGCGGCATCAGCAGCTTCTGTGGTTGCTTCTGTGGTTGCTTCTGTGGTTGCTTCTTCAGCACCCGAGCAAGCGGCCAAACCGAGCGAAGCGGCAAGAACGAGAGATACAGCAATTTTCTTCATATGGGAAACCCCCTAGCAAAACTTATGAAAACCTGACAGGCACGCTACAACAATTGCAGCTTGCCTGCGAAAAGCCCTCTAGCCCGTTCATAATTCGCTGGCAATGCGCTTTTTCATTTCTGCAAAATGTTACATAGCCGTTTGGGCCTTATGTCTACTATAACGGTAGAAAATATGGCCAATTTGTGCGGATTGACACGATATAAAGATTTCTTTATATGTCTTTCAAATGATCAGTTTGTTAAACATCATGCGGGCTTTAGCCGACCCTACACGGTTACGAATCGTGTTTCTAGTGCGTCGGCTCGAGCTATCGGTGGGCGAATTGGTGCAGATACTCGACCAAAGCCAGCCCCGCGTTTCCCGACATATCCGCATCTTAGATGAAGCTGGGCTTTTGGAGCGTCGCAAGGAAGGAAGCTGGGTATTCTTAAGGCCTAGCGGGATGCTGACCGACGGGCCGCTCTCATCATTATTGGCAGAGGCAGATATGTCGCAGGCAAAGGCGTTCCAGCGGGACCTGCTTCGACTTGATGAAGTGCGCAATGCGCGTACTGACATGGCGGCACAGTATTTTGCGGCCCATGCCGATGCGTGGGATTCGCTCAGATCATTGCATATTGCCGATTCGGAAGTGGAGGCCCGCTTGGCGCAGGTCCTGCACAGCGCACCATTAGGCCAAGTCCTTGATGTAGGAACGGGCACAGGGCGCATGGTCGAGTTGTTTGCGTCCGATTCCAGCCGATTTGTGGCGATAGATAATAGTCCCGAAATGCTGCGGCTTGCACGTGCGAAAATTGCCAATTTAAGTCCTGAAATCGCGCGTAAAATCGATATAAAGCTCGGTGACTTCAACAGGCTGCCCTTGGGTGAGGGTGAATTCGACACCGTCATATTTCACCAAGTCTTGCATTATGCCCAGCACCCTGAAGCTGTCATTGCCGAAGCGATCCGTACGCTTGCGCAGGGTGGCCGGCTCGTCATCGTTGATTTTGCCTCACATGATCTGGAAGAATTGCGCACGGTGCATGCCCATGCTCGATTGGGCTTTTCCGATGATTTCATGAACAAGGCATTTAATAGTCACGGCCTGCAGATGGTGCACCAAACTGCGCTTGAGGCCGGCGCATTGGTGATCAAGGTCTGGATGGGCGAAAAGCTCTCCGCCCAACAACCGCGTCCCACACATAATCCCAGCCCAAAAAATAATTTAAGGACTGTCGCATGATTCTCCCACTGACACAGATGCAGGAGGCAAGCCGCGCTGTTGCCTCTCCCCTTTTTGCGGGGCTCCCCGGTGATTGCGAGATCAGTTTCGAATTCTTCCCGCCCAAAACGGAAAAGATGGAGGAGCAATTATGGGATTCGGTCGTGGCCCTCTCGCCGCTTGGTCCGCGCTTTGTCTCGGTCACTTATGGAGCGGGTGGCACCACCCGCGAACGCACACACAACACCGTGGCGCGCATTGCCCGCGAGACCGAAATTCCGGCGGCCGCACATTTAACCTGCGTCGAGGCATCCAAGGGCGAGATTGCCGATGTCGCCAACGCCTATTGGGAGGCAGGGGTTCGCCATATCGTCGCGCTGCGCGGGGACGCGCCGAATTCTGACGGCAAATTTGTGCCGCATCCCGACGGCTATGCCAGTGCTGCAGAATTGGTGGAAGGTTTACGCAAGCTGCACCCATTTGAAATATCAGTCAGCGCTTATCCCGAAACCCATCCGGAGGCCTTGTCGGCCGCGTCAGACATTGATTTTCTCAAGCGCAAGCTGGACTCCGGTGCGAGCCGCGCGATCACGCAATTCTTTTTTGAACCCGAAACCTTCTTCCGTTTCCGCGATGCGGTTGCCGCAGCTGGCATTGATGCGGAGATTGTCCCAGGCATCATGCCTGTGTCGAACTTTGCCGCGATTACCCGCATGTCGCAAATGACCGGCACAGCTATTCCCAGCTGGATGGCGGACCTTTTTAATGGATTGGATGATCATCCATCCGCACGGCAATTGGTGGCCGCGACTGTCTCTGCAGAAATGTGCCGGAAATTATATGCAGGCGGTGTCCGAGAATTTCACTTTTACACCCTGAACCGCGCTGAATTATCCTACGCAATTTGCCATTTGCTGGGTAAGCGGCCAGCCGCTGTAGCGCAAAAGGCCGCAGCATGAGCGCGCGTGAAGATTTTGTCGCCCGCGCGGCGCAACAGATATTGGTATTCGACGGGGGCTATGGCACCGCGATCCAAGGTTATAAACTGTCTGAGGCTGATTATCGCGGCGAGCTTGAACTGACCCACGATCAAAAGGGCAATAACGACCTACTGTCTCTTACCCGTCCTGATGTCGTTGGCGCGATCCATAGCGCCTATCTCGAGGCGGGCGCCGATATGATCGAGACCAACACCTTCAGCGCGACCAAAATCAGCATGGCCGATTATGGCTGCGAACATTTGGTTCGGGAATTGAACTTGGAATCGGCCAAGCTGGCGCGGGCCTGTTGTGAGGCTGCCGAGGCCAAGGACGGCATAAAGCGGTTCGTTGCTGGGTCGATTGGTCCGACCAACAAAACCTTGTCCTTGTCGCCCGACGTTAACGACCCAGGCTATCGTGAGATAGACTTTGACTATCTGAAAGATGTGTACCGCGAACAATGCGACGCACTGATTGAAGGTGGTGTCGATTTCCTCTTAATCGAAACCATTTTCGACACGCTCAACGCCAAATGCGCTGCGATGGCTGCGCAAGAGGCGGCGGCGGCATGTGGGCGCGATGTACCGTTGATGATATCAATGACCATCACCGACATGGCTGGCCGAAATCTTTCAGGTCACACGGTGGAAGCATTTTGGGCCGCGATCCGGCATGTTAAACCGCTGACCATCGGGTTGAACTGCTCCTTTGGCGCAGACCTTTTGCGACCGCATCTGGCGGCATTGTCCAAGCAAGCCGACACGCTGGTGATGGCTTACCCTAATGCAGGCCTACCTAATGACTTGGCCGAATATGATGAACTACCCGAAACAACGGCGCAATTGATTGGCCAATGGCTTGACGATGGTCTGGTGAATATCGTTGGAGGCTGTTGCGGCACAACGCCTGCGCATATCGCCGCAATAGCTAAAGCGGTTGCGGACCGTGCGCCACGTGCCATTCCCAAGGCGGATATAGTGACACGGCTAGCGGGGCTCGAACCCTTCATCATGGCCGCCTAAACCTTATAAAGCAGAACAAAAATGTCCTCCATCATTTCCTCTTCCCGCTTCGTCAACATCGGCGAGCGCACCAATGTCACTGGCAGTGCCAAGTTCAAAAAGCTGATCCTCGCTGGCGATTATGAAGCTGCCGTTGAGGTTGCGCGCGACCAAGTCGAAAATGGCGCGCAGATCATCGACATCAACATGGATGAAGGCCTGCTGGACGCGCATGAAGCGATGACCACCTTCATCAAGCGCATCGCGGCAGAACCCGACATCGCCCGCGTGCCGTTAATGATCGACAGTTCCAAATGGAGCGTGATTGAGGCTGGGCTGAAATGCGTTTCGGGCAAGCCCATCGTGAATTCGATTTCGATGAAAGAAGGCGAAGAGGCGTTCCTGCACCACGCGCGCTTGTGCATGGCTTATGGCGCGGCCGTCGTTGTCATGGCGTTCGATGAAACTGGCCAGGCTGACACGCAAGCCCGCAAGGTCGAGATTTGCAAACGGGCATATGACTTGCTGATCGGCATCGGTTTCCCGCCCGAGGACATTATCTTCGATCCCAACATCTTTGCCGTGGCAACGGGGATTGAGGAGCATAATAATTACGGCGTCGACTTTATCGAGGCCATAAAGGAACTGCGCGTCTTGTGCCCGCACGCGCATTATTCGGGCGGCCTTTCCAACCTATCGTTCAGTTTCCGTGGCAATGAACCGGTGCGCCGCGCGATGCACTCGATCTTTCTCTATCACGCCATCCCTGCAGGGCTTGATATGGCCATCGTCAATGCGGGGCAGCTTGATATCTATGATGATATTGACGCCGAACTGCGTGTCGCCTGCGAAGATGTCATCCTCAACCGCGACCCCGATGCGACCGAGCGCCTGATTGCGCTTGCCGAGAAATATCGCGGGACCGACGTAGCACAGGAAAAAGCCGAGGCTGAATGGCGCGGTTGGCCCGTGACCAAAAGGCTGGAGCATGCCTTGGTCAAAGGCATTGATGCCCATATCGTCGATGACACCGAAGAAGCGCGGCTTGCGATCAAGGAAGCAGGCGGTCGCCCTATCGAAGTAATCGAAGGGCCGTTGATGGACGGTATGAACGTCGTTGGCGACCTGTTCGGGTCGGGCCGCATGTTCCTGCCGCAAGTGGTGAAGTCTGCGCGCGTCATGAAAAAAGCAGTCGCGCATCTCTTCCCCTATATTGAGGCGGAAAAAGAGGCGGGCGCCAAGGGCAAGGGCAAGATCATCATGGCGACCGTGAAGGGCGACGTGCATGATATTGGCAAGAACATTGTCGGCGTTGTCCTGCAATGTAATGGCTTTGAGATTGTTGATCTGGGCGTCATGGTCCCGTGGCCGACAATTTTGCAAGCGGCGGTCGAACATGATGCGGATATGATCGGGCTGTCGGGGCTTATCACCCCTTCGCTTGACGAAATGGTGACCGTTGCCGAAGAAATGGAAAAAGCGGGCATGTCGATGCCGCTAATGATTGGCGGTGCAACGACGTCGAAAACGCACACGGCCTTGCGTATTGAGCCTGTCTATTCCGGTCCCGTCATCCATGTGCTCGACGCGTCGCGCGCTGTCGGTGTTGCGGGCACATTGGTTAGCGATACGATGGCGGACAAGTTTGTTGCCGACACCCGCGCCGAATACAGCGATATTCGTGACGCCCGCGCTGGTAAGACGGCAAAGCCGCTCGCCACGCTGGAAGAAGCACGCGCCAATGCCTTTGAAATCGACGAAAGCATGAAGCCAGCCGCACCGCAAAAGCCCGGCGTCCATGTCTATGATGACTGGGACTTGGCCGACCTGCGCAACTATATCGACTGGACCCCATTTTTCCGTGCGTGGGAATTGCATGGCAATTTTCCCGCGATTTTGACCGATGAAATTGTGGGCGAGAGCGCGACCAGCCTATTTGCAGATGCCAATGCGATGCTCGACAAGATCATCAACGAAAAATGGCTGCGCGCGAAGGGCGTTGCGGGCCTTTGGTCCTGTCGGCGTGATGGCGATGATGTGCTTGTCTATTGCGAACAGACTGAGGAGCATGTGCGCCTGCCGTTCTTGCGCCAACAAATTACCAAGCGCGCAGGCAAAGCGAACATGTGTCTTGCCGATTTCATCAGCCGCGATGGCGACTGGATTGGCGGATTTGCAGTGACCACTGGCCACGGCATCGAGACGCATTTGGCCCAGTTCAAAGCCAATATCGACGATTATTCGGACATCATGCTCAAGGCGCTGGCCGACCGGTTGGCGGAGGCCTTTGCCGAGCGGATGCACGAACATGTTCGCAAGGATCTGTGGGGCTATGCCCCTGAAGAACAATTCACGCCCGAGGCTCTGAACCGCGAGGAATATCGCGGCATTCGGCCAGCCCCTGGCTATCCCGCCTGTCCAGACCACAGCCTGAAGCCGACATTGTTTGACCTGCTGGATGCGACGCATGGAACTGGCATCACGTTGACCGAGAGCTTTGCCATGTTACCGACCGCCGCGGTGAGCGGCCTGTATTTTGGCCACCCGCAGTCGGAATATTTTGGCGTCGCGCGTATTGGTGATGATCAGGTGTCGGATTATGCGGCGCGCCGTGGGTTGGATATGGATCGTGCACGGCAATATCTAAGGCCCAATCTTAACGAATAAGGATGGTCTTGGTTTTAGAAACCCAGCTTTACACTGCTCGCTTTCCGCCAATGCGCCGTGCACACATCGGGTATTATTGCCTTTCGCGCTGTCATTTCTGGGCAGGGCGCGCGTATCCAACTGAAGGCCTCTCGACACTCCAAAAGCGGGGCAGGCCTTAACGGCCTTGCGCGCGCCACCTTTTGACCACGCGTTGCAGCATCTCGGCTTCTCCGCCCGTTTCCTGCCACAACTGGCTAAACAGGGGATCGTCGGAAGCAGGGCGCTTTTCTTCTTCGAGAGTATCGAGCGCAACGCGGATGGGAATGCTGACACCTTCGCCGCAGATAATGCATTCGCGGTTCCGTAGCGCGGGGATAGAGTCGAGGAAGCCGCGCGCGCCTTCGGGCATTGCGGCACGAACAAAGGCTTGGTCGCGCTCGTTATTCAAACGCATCGAAATGATTGTGCCGCATTGCGACAGCACGCCTTCTGCCAAATCTGAGGGCCGCTGCGTAATCAGGCCCAGCGATACGCCATATTTACGGCCTTCCTTGGCAATTCTTTCAAGGATGGAGCGCACGGCGCTGTCTTTCGACAGATGTTCCGACGGGATATATCTGTGCGCCTCTTCACACACGAGCAATATGGGCCGCTGGGGTTCGTTGCGTGACCACAGGGCATAGTCAAATACGAGGCGCGAGAGCACAGCAACCACTGTCGAGGTGATGTCCGACGGCACACCAGAAACGTCGATGATGGAAATGGGCTTGCCATATGAAGGCAGCCGGAAAATCTTGCCCACAAACTCGGCCATCGTATCGCCAACAAGCATGCCTGAGAACATGAAATTGTACCGTGGGTCCGCCTTTAACTCGTCTATTTTGTTCTTCAACCGCATGAATGGAGCAGACGATGTCGCCTTGTCGAGCCGCCCCATTTCATTTTGAATGATGTTCGTTAAATCGGACAGGAGATAGGGAATAGGGGCGTCAACCGTCAGCTTGCCAATCGTCTCGGCAATCCGGTTTTTTGACCGCGCTTGGAGAAGGCATTTGGCGAGAATATCGGAATCTGTTTGTCTGTCGTCGCCATTAGACGTGACGAAAATTTCGCAATGTTCGGCAAAATTCATCATCCAATAGGGCATGGCTAGGTTGTTGACGTCGAACAGTGCGCCATTATTTTTAAACGCGGCGCTATATTCCCCATGCGGGTCAATCATCACGATATGCCCTTCAGGCGCGATGTCGCAGATCTTGTGCAAAATCAGCGCCGCGCCAGTCGACTTACCCGTACCGGTTGAACCCAGCAGCGCAAAATGCTTGCCAAGCATGGCATCAACATAGAGCGCGCCGCGAATATCCTTCGTCGGAAACACCGTGCCGATTTCGACATTTGCCCGCGCGTCGGTGGCATAGACTTGTTTGAGGTCGGTGCTGGAAACCGCATATACTTCGCTGCCAGGGACCGGATAGCGCGTTACCCCGCGGCGGAAATTGTAAATCTTGCCCGTCCGCTTATCCTCATCGCCTTCGCCGAGGAAATCGACTTGCGCCGTGATGATTTTATGGTCGCGCTCGTGCATTTTTTGCGTGCGAATGTTGGCAAGAAGCCAGATATTACCGACGCGGATTTTAATCTGACTGCCGACTTGCCCTGACATCGCGATGCTTGCGTCACTGTGCGCGCTCAGGCTTGTCAACAAGGCGGCATCGAGCGTCACTTGTGACTGCGAACCCGAAATCTCCATGACGAAGCCAATAGGGTGGAGCGTTGCGTTAACGACTGGGGCGTCCATCGGTGCGGCTATGGGCAAAGGTGCCGATTGTTCTGGGTGGCCTATCCGATCGGTCTGCCGATGTACCGAAATGTCCATAAAGTTTCCGCCTCATTCATAAAGAAGCGTCAGGCAATAGGCCAAGAAGGTAAAAATATATTTACCAGCGCAACAGGAGAAAGGTCGGGCAATTAAAAGGCGTTAGATCGTTTTAAAAATCAGAGCCGGTTGAAGACAAAGCCGGCAAACCAACCAAGTAGCAACGAGACAAGCACCGCCATTGCGCCGTAAAAAAGGGCATAGTCTTGCGCCAATATGGTGACCAATTGTTCGAACCCTGTTTTGCGGATGCGGACTTCAACATTGTCATCGGCCACAATGACTCGGCCATCGCGAATGAGCAAAGTTTCCGCAGTATAGACACCAACCGGAACACTGGACGGAATGTTGAGACGCGCACGATACAGCACCTGATCGGTTATTTCGACCGTGCCCGCATCTTGGCGGAAAAGGCCGTTGCGGCGATTTAAGTCCACCAGCCCATCGACAAAGCGGCGCTGTTCCGTGGCGTTGACTTCGCCGCTGGGCGACAATTGCAGGCGGTCAAGGCCAAGCTCGTAAATCGCGGCTGTTTTGCTGCTGATGATTTGATCGAGCGGACGTGATGACGCGATTGCGTAATATGCGGGGACGGACCGGAAATCGGTGCTGTCGGCGTTGATCCAGATACCGGCAATTTTTTGCTTTTCCCGTAACGTTACCGACCGAGTTGGCCCGCGCAGAACAACCGCAACATCCACTTGCTCGTCTGGCGCGACGCCGCGTGGGTAGATGATGGCTCCGAATAATAGCATTTCGGCGCCCGTGAATCCCGACTGGATGTTGATTTGCCGTTGTGAAACGTCGGGCACCAATTTGGGCACATTTTGCGCGCTCGCCGTCATCGGCAGCAAAAACAATATCAGGGCGAATAAACGGATCATAACGCCTGCAACGTGTAGATTTCGTCGGGACGCCAGCCCAGACCAAGCGCCATACGGATTGCGACAAGCAGAACGATCGCGGCGAGAAAGAGACGAAGATATTCTGGCCGCATGCGCTGCGCCAAACGCGCGCCGATTTGCGCCCCTGTCACACTGCCAATGAGCAAGAAAACAGCCAGAACAATATCGACCGCTTTGGTGGTCAGGCTGTGCATCATCGTTGATGCCATCGTCACGAACAAAATCTGGAACAAGGATGTGCCAACCACTACCTGCGCGCCCATGCCCAATAGATAGAGCATAGCGGGCACCATGATGAAGCCCCCGCCCACGCCCAGCAACATTGTCATAATGCCCGTGATAAAACCCAATATCAACGGCGCGATAGGCGAAATATAAAGACCGGAACGATAGAAACGCCAGCGCATCGGCAAATTGGCTACCAACGGATGATGCCGCCGTTTGGCCGCAGCGACTGGCTTGCCCGCGCGCACAGCCAGAACGCTGGTTAAGCTTTCTTTGGCCATCAAGCCACCGATGCTGCCCAACATCAGTACATAAAGGATGTTGATGACGGTATCGATCTGGCCAAGCGCCTCCAATATTTCAAAGATCGCTGCGCCCGCGCCTGTGCCGAATATACCGCCGACCACGAGCACGCCGCCCATCTGAAAATCCACCCCGCCGCGCTTCATATGTGCAAATACGCCCGAGACGCTGGCCCCTGTCACCTGCGTGGATGCGGACGCCGCGGCAACCGCTGGCGGGATACCGTAGAATATGAGCAAAGGCGTGGTTAGGAATCCGCCACCGACGCCAAACATACCCGACAGCACGCCGACGCCGCCACCCAGAAGGATGATCACCAGCGCGTTGACCGACAGATTGGCTATGGGAAGATAAATATCCATGATCGACTATGGCACCCTAACGGCATTTGACGGCAGGATAAAGGCGGGGTTTTAGAAACTGGTGGACAAGGTGATCGTGGTACCACCGCTGTGCTGAGCGACGCCACCCTTAGCTAGGATTATAAACTAAGATAAGATGCCACAACAACGCAATCGCTCTATTTTCTCCTTTGCTTGCCATCTTCTGGGCGCTTCGCCATAAGGGATGGCGATGATTGAAACTATAAAGCAACGCGCCAAAAATTCTGCTTTGCGGGCATTTTTGTCGAGTGAAGCCGCGGGCGGTATTTTGTTAATGGCGGCCGCCGCATTGGCCATGATTATTGCCAATTCGGCTATTGCTGAAAACTATAATGATTTCCTACATTTGGTAATCGGGCCGGAGTTAACACCAAAGCTTGGCCCGATGACCGTCCATCTTTGGATAAATGACGGTCTGATGGCGATTTTCTTTTTGCTCGTCGGGCTGGAGATTAAGCGCGAATTTGTCGATGGGCATTTGTCGACTTGGGCCGACCGCACGCTTCCAATGCTTGCTGCTGCGGCAGGCATGGCTGTTCCCGCGTTTGTGTATCTTGCGGTCGCGGGTGGTGATCCTGCATTGCAGCGTGGCTGGGCTATACCGGCAGCTACCGACATTGCCTTTGCCATTGGCGTGCTTGCGCTTTTGGGTAGTCGGGCGCCTGCTTCGCTGAAACTGTTCCTGACGACCGTTGCCATTGTTGACGACATGGGCGCGGTGGCGATCATAGCTTTATTCTACACAGCCGAGTTGAACATCGTCGCGCTGGCTGCTGCAGGTGGCATTTGGGTCGCAATGATGCTGCTGAACCGTTTTCGGGTAAATGCCCTTTGGCCCTATCTCATCCTTGCGGCCCTTTTATGGTATGCGACATTGTTATCCGGCGTACATGCCACCATTGCGGGCGTGATGGCGGCATTTGCCATTCCCTTTCGCCGAACGCTCGCGGCACCTGACGCAGAAGATTCGGCACTCCACCGGCTTGAACACGCGCTGGTGAAGCCAGTTGCCTTCCTTATCGTACCGATCTTTGGGTTCGCAAATGCGGGTGTTTCCTTGGCGGGTATCAGCTTTGCTGCATTGGCTGCGCCACTGCCTCTCGGCATCGCTATGGGCCTGTTTTTGGGCAAGCAACTTGGAATTTTTACCAGCGTCTGGATCGCGGTCAAACTTGGCATTGCCGCGCGGCCGTCAAAGGCAAGCTGGACGCAAGTTTATGGTGTAGCCTTGCTGTGCGGCATCGGCTTTACGATGAGCTTGTTTATCGGCGGCCTTGCCTTCACTGGTCCCGAGCAGGTGGATGATGTCAAAATTGGGGTTTTGATGGGGTCTATCCTCTCTGCCATTCTGGGCTATCTCGTTTTGCGCTTTGCCGCGCCGCAATACACTCATTCTGGAGGCAGTATATGAACTTGCGATTTTCTCTCATCATTCCGGCGATACTGCTTGCGTCGGGTTGCGCCAATATTGCCCCAATGGCGCCAGCCCCTTCAAATGTGGCCGCGCCAGCGATATCGATCGCTGATATTTCCGATGCGTATATCCGGTTGACGCTTGAGGCAGGTACCCATGAAGCGGAATATGTCGATGCATATTATGGCCCACCCGCGTTGCAAGAAGCAGCCAAAGCAAATCCACGATCTTTGACCCAGTTAATTGCTGAAGCCCGCGCGCTAAGGGCGTCTATTGATACGGCCTTGCCATCATTACGCACCGAATCGGATCGCCGCCGCGCGGTTGCGCTCCGCGGCATGCTCGTGGCTGCTGACACACGGCTGCAGATGCTTGAGGGGCGGAAATTTTCGTTCAATGATGAAGCGCAGGGTCAGTTTGCAACGGTGCCGGACTTGAAACCTCTGGCGCATTATGACGCCATATTGGCCAATCTTGAAACGCTGATACCTGGTGATGGCCCACTCGCCGCACGCGTCGATACCTTTAATGAGCGTTATGTCATTCCCAAGGACCGCTTGCAGATGGTGTTTGATGTCGCCATTGCCGAATGTAAGCGCCGCACGGCGCAATATATCCAATTACCAGCGGGCGAGACGTTCGTGATGGAGTTTGTCACGGGCAAGCCGTGGTCAGGCTATAATTATTATAAGGGCAATTATAAAAGCCTGATCCAGATCAATACCGACCTGCCGATCCGTATCAGCCGTGCCGTCGATCTGGGCTGTCACGAAGGCTATCCGGGCCACCATGTGCTGAACCTGATGGTTGAAGAACGGCTCGCACGCAAAAATGGGTGGAAGGAATATGAAGTTAATCCACTCTACAGCCCGACCAGCGTGTTATCCGAAGGCAGCGCCAATTACGGCATTGATCTCGCCTTTCCTGCCTCGGAACGCTTGGCATTTGAACGCGATATTCTGTACCCGTTGGCTGGCCTTAATCCCAATTCTGCACAAGCCTTTTGGGAAATGCAGCAAATGACCGAAGCGCTTTCGGGCGCGCGCCTGACCATTGCGAAAATGTATCTCGATGGAGTGGTTAGCCGCGCGCAGGCGCTCGAGTTGACGCAGAAATATCTGTTGCTCTCGCCCGCCCGCGCGGAACAATCGATCAAGTTCACCGACCATTATCGCAGCTATGTGATCAACTATGGCTGGGGCAAAGATCTGGTCCGCGCTTATATCGAACGCGGCAATCCAGATACGACTGAACGCTGGCGCCGGATGGAAAAGATACTCAGCGAGCCAACGCAGCCCGCCGATTTGCTACCCTAGGCAAGGTGATCGCGGAACCAGGCGGTTAGTTCTTCTTCGGACAATTCACCGGCGGCGAGGGCGACGAAGGTTATAACCAGTTCGGCATCTGTCGCGGTCAGAACATGTCCGTTCAGCAACAAAAAAGTTTCGCTTACGACGGCGGCAGTCCGTTTGTTTCCATCCACAAACGGATGGTTGCGTGCGATTCCAAACGCATAACTTGCCGCCAATTCGCTGACGTCTGGATCACCGTAAAGCGCCAAATTTTGGGGACGCGCCATAGCACTGTCGAGCAATCCAGCCTCACGGATCCCTTCGCCACCACCATGTTCGGCAATCTGTTCAGCGTGCGCGGCGATAGCTACATCAAGCGCAACCCAAATCCATTGTTGCTTCATGCGCGTGTCTTATTTGGCAAGTTCGCGGAGCGCGCGCTTCCGCTGCGCCATGACTTCACGGGCAACTTGCATTTGGGCGTCAAAGTCAGCGTCATATGGTTTTAACTCGAGTCCGCGATCGGTATCGAGCTTCGTCAACACATCTCCAACCTTCGCCTGCAAACGGTCAAGGTCGCGTTTGGGCAGAATGATGGCGGCGCTGTTTCCGACTTTTATAATTTTGACAGTTTTGTTCATATGCATGTTATAACACATACATTGCTACAACTGCAAGGCCGGCATATTGACGTTCACCGATTGCGAAATCATGTTGGCCGTGCCGAAGATCGCCATAAAGCTGATGTCGGTTGCATCGGTCATTCACCAGGGTCGCGCAAGCTCTCGCAAAGTGCATTTCGATGGGCTATGCGGTGGCATAGAGTAAACTGGAATATCCCGAACGATGCGCCTGTTTTTTGATCCCCGCCAGCTTGACCATGCGCCGGTTCAAGAGCTCCATAATGGTGCGTTCGTCCCTTATGCCGAAACGCCCGCACGCGCACAGGCGCTATGTGCAGGCGTGCCCGCTACGGCTCGGCCCACCGACCATGGAGAGGCACCGATATTGGCGGTGCATGATGCTGGTTACATCGCATATCTCAAGACTGCGCATGACCGTTGGGTTGCCGCCGGACGGTCAGGTGATGTGATGGGCTATATATGGCCAGTGGTGCGTCGGCGCGCGTTGGACCTAAAGCGTATTGACGCCTTGGCCGGTCGCTACAGCATGGACAGCTCTACGCCATTGACCGCCGATAGCTGGACGTCGGCCTATTGGAGCACGCAGTCGGCCTTGTCGGCGCTTGATGCGGTGCTGGCTGGCGACCGCGTTGCCACCGCCTTGTGCCGTCCGCCTGGGCATCATGCAGGGGCCGACTATCTTGGCGGATATTGCTTCATCAATCAGGCAGCCGTTGCGGCGCAAGCGGCGCGCGACGCAGGTATCGCGCGCGTGGCCATTCTCGACATTGACTATCATCATGGCAACGGCACGCAGGACATTTTCTGGGAGCGGGGCGATGTTTTTTATGCCTCTGTCCACGCAGATCCGGCGACCGATTTCCCGTTTTACTGGGGCCATGCCGATGAAGTCGGCGAAGGCGCGGGGGCAGGCGCAACGCTGAATCTGCCATTGCTGCAAGGGACAACGCTCGATGCCTTTCGCGCCGCACAAGCGACAGCGCTAGACGCCATTGTCCGGTTTGACCCCAGCTTGCTGATTGTCAGCTTCGGCGCGGATACGTTTGAAGGCGACCCCATCGCCAATTTCGCACTGAAGACATCGGATTATGCCACGCTGGCAAGGGACATTGCCGCGACCGGATTGCCGACAGTTGTCCTGACCGAAGGCGGCTATGCGGTCGATAATTTGGGCGAAAATCTCGGCAGCTTTTTAAGCGGGTTTTGAAGCTGCATTTCTGTTGCTCAAAAGAAAAGGGCGGCCATCTCTGACCGCCCCCTTAAAGCTCAAATTTGAACGTGCTTACAGCTTGCCCACCATTTCAGGCACGACCGTAAACAGGTCACCAACAAGGCCGATATCTGCCACTTGGAATATCGGTGCATCTTCATCCTTGTTGATGGCGATGATGACCTTGGAGTCCTTCATGCCGGCCAGATGCTGAATCGCGCCGGAGATGCCAACCGCGACATATACTTCTGGCGCGACGATCTTACCCGTTTGGCCAACCTGATAGTCATTGGGCACAAAGCCTGCGTCCACAGCCGCGCGGCTTGCGCCAACGCCTGCGCCAAGCTTGTCCGCCAAAGGCAAGATGGTCGCCGCAAAAGTGTCCGCATCCTTCAATGCACGACCGCCCGATACGATGATCTTGGCAGAGGTGAGTTCAGGGCGTTCTTGCTTAGCAATCTCTGCCGAGATGAACGTCGACGTGCCTGCATCGCCTGTGCTTGCAACCGCTGCGATCGTCGCCGAACCGCCGCTTTCTTGTGCCTTGGCAAAGGCTGTGCCGCGCACAGTGATAACCTTCTTGGCATCGGACGACTGCACCGTGGCAATTGCGTTACCGGCATAGATGGGACGCGTGAACGTGTCCGCGCTTTCCACTGACAGGATGTCGGAGATTTGCATGACATCTAGCAAAGCCGCAACGCGTGGTGCGATGTTCTTGCCGTTCGATGTGGCAGGCGCCAGAAACGCGTCATGTGTTGCCATCAATGACGCAACCAAGGGCGCGACATTTTCGGCCAATTGCTGCGCATAAGCCGCGTCATCGGCAACATGCACGGTGCTCACGCCCGCAATCTTGGCAGCCGCATCCGCAACCGCGCCGCAGCCAGAGCCTGCAACGAGGATATGCACTTCGCCAATCTGCGATGCAGCGGTGACGACGGCCAATGTTGCATCCTTCAACGATGCATTGTCATGTTCGGCATAAACGAGGGTCTTCATGCGGCCACTCCCATTTCCTTAAGCTTTGCAACCAACGCATCGACGTCGGCAACCTTGATACCTGCGCTGCGCACGGGCGGCTCGATTACCTTCAACGTCTTAAGGCGCGGGCTAACATCGACGCCATAATCGGCAGGGGTTTTCTGCGCGAGTGGCTTGGACTTTGCCTTCATGATGTTGGGCAGCGACGCATAACGTGGTTCGTTCAAGCGCAAATCCGTCGTGATGATCGCTGGCATCTTCAACGCCACGGTCTGCAAACCGCCATCGACTTCGCGTGCGACATGCACTGCATCGCCCGATACATTTACCGTATTGGCAAATGTGCCCTGCGGACGACCGGTCAACGCAGCGAGCATTTGGCCGGTCTGGTTGCTATCATCGTCGATCGCTTGCTTGCCCAAAATGACAAGGCCAGGCTGTTCTTCGTCCATGATCTTTGCAAGGATCTTGGCAACGCCCAAAGGCTCAACATCTTCTGCAACGACCAAGATCGCGCGATCCGCGCCCATGGCCAAAGCCGTGCGCAGCGTTTCTTGCGCCTTGTCCGGCCCAATCGACACCGCGATAACTTCAGTCGCGACACCCTTTTCACGCAAACGTAGCGCTTCTTCGACCGCAATCTCGTCAAACGGGTTCATGCTCATTTTGACATTCGCCAAATCCACACCCGAACCATCAGGCTTAACCCGAGGCTTTACGTTATAATCGATGACCCGCTTCACGGGGACGATGATCTTCATGTGCTCATCCTTCCATACCGACTCAATAAGGCAATTGAATGCCCGCTTAAACTGTTGCGCCTATGCTTAACGTTTACGTGAACGTCAAGTGCCTGATCTACACATCCTGCCAAGCGTTTAACATGCTGACGATTCTTGCACCTTGCAGGAACCGCCAGAGGACAATTTTACGCCGCCTTGCGTACTTCCGCGACTATTTTCTCCGCCGCATCGCCCAAGTCATTGGCCGATACGATGGGCAAGCCGCTATTGGCCAAAATGTCTTTGCCCTGCTGCACATTGGTGCCTTCAAGGCGCACCACGAGCGGCACTGACAGGTTCACTTCCTTGGCCGCAGCAACAATACCATCGGCGATGATGTCACATTTCATGATGCCACCGAAAATGTTCACGAGAATGCCCTTTACGGCGGGGTCCTTCAGAATGATCTTGAACGCAGCCGTCACCTTTTCCTTCGATGCGCCGCCGCCGACGTCGAGGAAGTTGGCAGGAAATTCTCCGTTCAGCTTGATGATGTCCATCGTTGCCATGGCAAGGCCCGCACCATTGACCATGCAGCCAATGTTGCCGTCCAGTTTAATGTACGCAAGGTCATATTCCGAAGCTTCAACCTCGGCAGGGTCCTCTTCGGTCAAATCGCGCAGTTCGGCGAGATCCTTGTGCCGGAACATCGCATTGCCGTCAAAACTGACCTTGGCATCAAGCACCAGAAGCTCGTCGCCATTCTTGCCTTCGCAAACCGCCAATGGGTTGATTTCGATCTGTTCGGCATCGGTGCCGATGAACGCGCTGTAGAGGCCAGCAAGCACGGTCTGCGCTTGCTTGGCCAGATCGCCAGTCAAGCCAAGCGCCTTGGCAACGCTGCGGCCATGATGGGGTTGAAGGCCAGCGGCAGGATCGATGACGATGGTGTGGATCTTCTCGGGGCTGTCATGCGCCACGTCTTCAATATTCATGCCGCCTTCGGTCGACGCTACAACCGCGATGCGGCTGGTCGCCCGGTCGACGAGCAAAGCAAGATAGAATTCCTGCTTAATGTCGGCGCCATCGGTGATGTATAGGCGGTTGACCTGCTTGCCTTCGGGGCCAGTCTGTATAGTCACCAGCGTGTTGCCCAGCATGTCTTTTGCATGGGCCTCAACCTCATCCAGATTAAAGGCCAGACGGACGCCGCCCTTTGCATCGGGGCCAAGTTCCTTGAACTTGCCCTTGCCGCGTCCACCAGCATGGATCTGCGATTTTACCACGTAAAGCGGGCCGGGAAGTTGCTTCGCGGCGGCAACCGCCTCTTCTACGCTCAACGCCGCGATACCGGCGGGCACAGCGACACCGAATTTTGCGAGCAGTTCTTTGGCCTGATATTCATGGATATTCATGGGAGATTGCATCCTTACAAATGGAAAGTATCGCCGGTCGCTTAAGCACAGACGGGCACTGAATGGAAGGGCTTGCGCTGATGTTTTTTGGGTCACGCAGAGGCGCAAGTGGCATGGGGAATATGGCCCCATCTCTGCGTTCTGCGCGCCCCTGCGCAAACCAAAAAATTAAAGCAATAAATCTAGGGCAATCAATTCACGACGAAGTGACTCGGCATCTGTAAAATGATGCGCAACAAAACCATTTTCGCGGGCGCTAATGACATTGTCATGATTATCATCGATAAAAATCGCTTCTCCCGACTTGAGCCCGAAACGCTTTAGCGCCAGCATGTAAATGGCAGGGTCAGGCTTCACCAATTTTTCGACGCCCGACACGATTATGTCCTGAAAACGGTCGAATATCGGCTGGGTGGGGCGAAACATATCCCAAAATTCAGCGCCGAAATTGGTTATCGCAAATAACGGCACGCCGCGTTCGGCGAGTTCCTGCACGATCTCCAGTGATCCGGTGACGGGCCCTGGAATGGTCTCATTGAAACGATTGGAATATGCCGCAATCCACGCGGCATATTCTGGAAATTCAGCGATCCGCTCGGCAACCATATCGTCCAAAGCGCGACCCGCGTCATGTTGAAAATGCCATTCGGGCGTCACAATGACTGTGACGAAATATTCCAGCTCGTCCTTGTCCGTGATCAGCTTTGCAAAAAGATGCCTGAGATCCCATTCGAACAGCACTTTGCCGACATCAAAGACCGCAGTGGTTATTTTGGTCATGCATACCAACTCCTATCAGGAGGGATTTGATCGAGGTTAAGGCGCAAAAAAACCGCCCACGAATCAGATTCGGAGCGGCATTCTGCCTGAACCAACTGCCCGCATCGCGCAGGCAGGGCCAAATTAGCCCTGGCGCGCCTTGAAGCGTGGCTGGGTCTTGTTGATGACATAGGTGCGACCACGGCGACGAATCACGCGGTTATCGCGATGGCGGCCCTTGAGCGACTTAAGAGAATTAACGACTTTCATCGGATTTACCCGTCTAATAAATGCAAGAAGCTTGAATTGAAGGCGCGCTCCTATGGGTCGGGCACCGGAAAGTCAAGCGGGATTGGCCCTTTTTGCGGATTCAGCCCCCATACATGGCTTGATATGCAATATGACAAGCCTAAGGATGGGGGCATGATGAAAATTGCCCGAATTTTGCCACTTATCACACTTTCTGTGTTGACCGCTTGCGTCGTGCCAACGGGACCAGTCGAGGTTACGCGCTTCAACCGCGCTGCCGAAGGGGTGTCCTATGGCAAGGGAAGTTTCATGGTCACGCTCGCGGGCGAATCGGCTTCGGACCGGTCACTTGCCGGCTCGCCCTATCTGGCCGCTGTGGCGCGCGAGATGCAGCGCATTGGCTATGGTGACACTATAAACAACGCCGACGTCATTGCCGAAGTGCGTTTTGGCACAAATGTGATCCGCCCCGACCGCCCCGCGCCCGCGCCCGTGTCGGTTGGCGTCGGCGGGTCGACAGGAAGCTATGGATCGGGGGTGGGTGTTAGCCTTGGTTTCAATCTGGCTGGCGGTTCAGGGGCGCAGTTACAGTCCAGCTTAGCCGTCCGCATATTGCGGCGCAGCGACCAAGTGGTGATTTGGGAGGGGACGGCGGTGCAATCTGCCAAGGCCGGCTCACCCGCCGCGCAACCCGGCATCGCTGCATCAAAATTGGCCGAAGCCTTGTTTAAGGACTTCCCCGGCGTGTCGGGTGAGACTATCCGCGTGCCATAAGCAGCCAGACATTGTCATTCCCGCGAAAGCGGGAATCCATTGGCTGAGCTTTCATATTAACACACCGACGCGGCTTGCTGCACGGTTAGTCCATGGTTTCCCGCTTTCGCGGGAATGACAAAGTGGGGAAGTAAGATTTTATGCCAATTACGGACATCAATGCCGCCTTCGATAGCGGTAATATCATCGTTCATGCCATTGATGGCAATGTTGCGACGCTGGGCATCCGCAAGGACAAGGATTCGGAATTCGCCCAATGGTTTCACTTCCGCGTGGCGTGTACCGCAGGCGAAGAACTGGAATTGCGGATTACCGGACTGGAAAGCAGCGCTTATCCCGGTGGCTGGCCCGATTACCGCGCTTGCGTCTCTGAAGACCGCGATTATTGGGGGCGCGCCGATACGACCTATGACAAGGCGAAGGACGGCGGCACGTTGACCATCCGCTACACCCCCGCAAGCGATCTTGCATGCTTTGCTTATTTCGCCCCTTATAGCATGGAACGGCACCATGACTTGATTGCCGAGACGGCATCGTTGGAAGGCGTAACCTATCGCTGCCTTGGCCATAGCATCGAAGGCCAGCCGATTGATTGCCTCGAAATGGGCCATGGCGATATGCAGGTCTGGCTCTATGCGCGGCAGCATCCCGGCGAGACTCAGGCCGAATATTGGATGGAGGGTGCCATCGACATGCTGACGGACCTCAGCGACCCGCACACGCGCCTACTGCTGGAAAAATGCCGCTTCCACATTGTGCCCAATTGCAATCCAGATGGAAGCTGTCGCGGGCATTTGCGGACCAATTATCTGGGCGTCAACCTGAACCGCGAATGGGCCGAACCGTCGGCGGAGCGCAGTCCCGAAGTGTTGGCCATCCGCAACGCCATGGACGCAACCGGCGTGCATTGGGCCATAGATGTGCATGGCGACGAAGCCATTCCAGCCGCGTTTATGGCGGGGTTTGAAGGTATTCCTTCATGGACCGATGATCAGGGTGATCGCTATAATGCTTTCATCAACCGCCTTTCGGCGCGCACCCCCGATTTCCAGACCGAGCTGGGCTACACCAAAGCTGGTCCTGGCAAAGCCAATCTTTCCATGTCGACCAACCAACTGGCCGAACGTTTTGGCCCTTCGCATCAGTGCGTCTCCATGACGTTGGAAATGCCCTATAAGGACACCGTTCACGGCAACGACCCCGACCAAGGCTGGTCCCCCGAACGCTGCCGCTTATTGGCCCGCGAATGCCTCGCGACCTTAGCGGAGATGGTTTAGATATAGCTGTGTGCTCGGTCGCGCTCAAAACCCTATTCAGCCGTTTCATGACCTTGGCGATTTAACCAACTTGCGTTAGGGCGCGTTCAAACAACGAAGGAACTCCCATGCCAAAGCTCATCCTCATCCGTCACGGCCAATCGCAATGGAACCTTGAAAACCGCTTCACCGGCTGGTGGGATGTGGATGTCACTGAGAAAGGCGCAGCCGAAGCATGGGCGGCGGGCGAGCTGATGAAGGCGAAAGGCATCGCCCCCGACACTGCCTTTACCAGCGTGCAGACACGGGCAATCAAGACGCTTAATCTGGCGCTTGAGGCGATGGGGCGTTTGTGGGTTCCTGTGACCAAGAACTGGCAATTGAACGAACGGCATTATGGCGGTCTGACGGGTCTTGATAAGGCAGAGACAGCGGCCAAGCATGGCGAAGATCAGGTGAAAATCTGGCGCCGCAGTTTCGACATTCCGCCGCCGCCGCTTGCGGCAGGGTCGCCATATGATCTTTCGTCTGACCCGCGTTATGCCGGTATCAAAATTCCGGCGTCCGAAAGCCTTAAAGACACCATCAATCGCGTGCTGCCGTATTGGGACAGCGCGATAGTGCCGGAGTTACAGGCCGGAAAAACCGTTTTGATTTCGGCGCATGGCAATAGCCTGCGCGCGCTCGTCAAGCATTTGTCGGGTATTTCCGATGCGGACATTAACGGCTTGGAAATCCCGACGGGGCAGCCAATCGTGTATGAATTGGACGACCATCTGAACGGTGAATATTACTATCTGTCCGAGCATTGAGTTCACTTTAACCACTTAGGCGGTTAACGCCTCGTTGCTGGATTGCGCCTTTTGCACCACGCGGCTAAGGCCATTGCCATCGAACTTGTCAGGGGAGTGACACATGACCGACGCAGCGCCGATCATTGGCATCATCATGGGAAGCCGTTCCGATTGGGAAACGATGCGAGAGGCTTCTGCGACGCTTACCGCGCTGCATATTCCCCATGAATGCAAAGTGGTGTCTGCGCATCGCACGCCTGAACGCCTTTATGATTATGCCAAAACTGCCGCTGGCCGTGGTCTGAAATGCATTATTGCGGGCGCAGGGGGCGCGGCGCATCTGCCGGGCATGGCCGCGTCGATGACGCGCCTGCCCGTGTTGGGCGTACCCGTGCAGTCTAAGGCGCTGGATGGCATGGATAGCCTTTTGTCCATCGTGCAAATGCCCGCTGGCATTCCGGTTGGCACATTGGCCATCGGCAAAGCGGGCGCAACAAACGCCGCGCTTTTGGCGGCGGCAATGCTGGCGAATGAAGATGCCGCACTGGCCGAAAGGTTGGACGCTTGGCGCGCGGCACAGACGGCTTCGGTCGCCGAAACGCCTGAATAAGGTTCATTTATGGCGGCGTTACCCCCGGGATCGACGATTGGCATATTGGGCGGTGGCCAGCTTGGCCGCATGCTGGCGACTGCGGCTGCGCAATTGGGCTATCGTTGCCATATTTACGCGCCGCCGGGGGACAATGTCGCCTGCGATGTCGCGGCTGCTTATACGGTCGCCGAATATGATGATCTGGTCGCGCTAAAGGCATTTGCAATGGCCTGCGACGTGGTGACTTTCGAATTTGAAAATGTGCCTGTGACGCCGCTGGAATCGATCACTGGCCTTGTTCCGGTCTACCCGCCGCTTAAGGCGCTTGAAGTGGCGCAGGACCGCGCCGTCGAAAAGCAGTTTGTCCGCGGCCTTGGCGGAAAAACGGCGGAGTTTGCGGTTGCGCAGGACGAAAGCGGCGTGGCGGCGGCGATTGGAGCGGTTGGCATCCCGTGCATCCTCAAAACCATACGCATGGGCTATGATGGCAAAGGCCAGTCGCGGATCACCCACGATAGTGACATAGCTGGGGCGTGGGAACGAACGGGCGGACAGCCGCTCATCGCCGAAGCCATGGTGTCGTTTGATGCGGAATTCTCGGTGATATTGGTCCGCGGTCAAGACGGTGAAATCCGTTTTTGGGACAGTTCGCAAAATTTGCATATCGGCGGTATCCTCGCAAAATCGACACTGCCGTCCGGACAATTGGTCGAAAGCCAACAGCAAGCGGCGCGGGATATGGCCGCCGCGGTCGCATCGGCGCTGGATTATGTCGGCGTCTTTACCGCTGAATTCTTCGCCAGCGGACAAGGCCCGTTGTTCAACGAAATCGCGCCCCGCGTGCACAATAGCGGACATTGGACCATTGAGGGCGCAGTCACGAGCCAGTTTGAAAACCATATTCGCGCCATTTGCGGACTGCCGCTTGGCGCCACCGAAACAGTGGCGCAACGCGTGGAAATGGAAAATCTTATTGGCACCGATGGCGATCGCTTTGAACAAATTTTGGCTGACCCTGCGGCGCATCTGCATTTATATGGTAAGGCCGAAGCGCGACAGGGCAGAAAAATAGGCCATGTCACCCGCTTGTATAGGTGAGAAAAAGTCGGCAAGACGGGCGCATGAATCATCCCGAAATCGTTCTTGTCCTCGCCCGCGCCGCCAATGGAACAATCGGGAAGGATGGCGGCATGCCATGGCATATTCCCGCCGACCTGCGCCATTTCAAGCAAGTGACCAAGGGGCGCCCCATGATTATGGGACGCAAGACCTTTGACAGCCTGCCGGGCTTATTGGATGGCCGCCGCCATATCGTGCTGACGCGCGACCAAGATTGGGAAGAAGAGGGCGCCGAAGTTGTGCATTCGGTCGCAGAAGCATTGAAGCGCGCCAATGGGCCGCATGTCTGCGTCATCGGTGGAGCCGAAATCTACAGCCTATTTCTGCCGCTGGCGGACCGCGTGGAGCTAACCGAAATCGCGGCCAGCCCCGATGGTGATGCCACCGTCGCCGCATTTGACATGGCGGTCTGGCAGGAAATCGCGCGCGAAAGCCATGCAGCGCAAGGTGGCGCTCCTGCTTATGACTTTGTAACATTATTGCGACGGGTCGCGACCTAAACATCAGGGTCCTAGGGGGAACATGCGTAAAAAAATCTGGATACCGGCGACGTTGATTTCTGCGGCTGCTTTGGGCTTTTTCGGCTTTGCACCTGGCTATGTTGAAGGGTCAATGAACCAAATCGACGGCAAGCCACTGATCGCGGTCAGCGCCGAAGCCAAGGCTTTGCACAAAACGCTTAACATCGTTGACCTGCATAGCGACACGTTGATGTGGAACCGCGACCTAAACGACAGTGTGTCCCGCGGCCATATGGATTTGCCGCGTTTGCAAGACGGCAATGTTGCACTGCAATTATTCTCGTCGGTGACAAAGACGCCAAAAAACCAAAATTATGACGGCAATGGGGCCGATACCGACAACATCACTTTGTTGACCATTGCGCAGTTGCAACCACTGAAGACCTGGAGCTCTTTGGCCGAGCGGTCCTTATATCATGCCCAAAAGCGTGATGACGCCGTTGTTGCTTCCGCCGGCGCGATCAAGGCCGTCGATACCGCAGGCCAGTTGGATGCGTTACTATCCGCACGGCAGAAAGATAAGCGCCCCGTCGGCGCCATGCTGACCATTGAAGGCCTTCAAAATCTGGAAGGCAAGGCGGCCAATTTGGACCGTTTGTATGACGCCGGTTTTCGCATGGCTGGCCTGACCCATTTCTTTGACAATGAACTGGCCGGTTCTATGCATGGCCTGAAAAAAGGCGGATTGACCCCCTTTGGCCGTGATATTGTCAAGCGGATGGAGGCAAAGGGCATGATCATCGACATCGCCCATTTGTCGCATAGCGGCGTTGCCGAAGTGCTGGCGATGGCCACGCGGCCGGTCGTCTCTAGCCATGGCGGCGTGCAGGCGACCTGTAAGGTCAACCGCAACCTGACCGATGACGAAGTGCGCGGTGTAGCCAAAACGGGCGGCGTCATTGGCATTGGCTATTGGGATGGCGCCTTGTGCGACACCAGCCCGCGCGCGGCAGCAAAAGCAATGAAGCATGTCCGCGATTTGGTGGGCATAGAGCATGTTGCCTTAGGTTCAGATTATGATGGCGCGACCACCGTGCGGTTCGACACCTCGCAGCTGGTTCAAGTCACGCAAGCATTGATGGACGAAGGCTTTACGGCGCAAGAAATCCGGGCCGTCATGGGCGAAAATGCTCTGCGCGTTATCCGCGCCGGCTTGGTGCCAAGAGTGAGTGCTCGATGATTATTCCCCGCCTTTCCGCAAAGGATCCAATGCCTGACGCGCTGCGCGGCGCTGTCGTTGCTTTGGGCAATTTCGATGGATTCCATCTGGGGCATCAGGCCGTCGCAGGTGAAGCCATCGCGCAGGCGAAGGCAGCAGGCCGTCCCGCCATCATCGCGACCTTTGACCCGCACCCTGTGCGTTTTTTCGCGCCGCAATCGCCTTGGTTCCGGTTGACGACATTGGACCAGCGGCAGCTTTTGTTCGAAAATGCGGGCGCGGACGCCATGTTGGTGTTTGATTTTGATGCTGAACTGGCGGCGACCAGCGCCGAAGATTTCATTGTCAAATTGCTCGTTGAACGGCTGGGGATTTCGGCTGTTGTTACAGGCGAAGACTTCACCTTTGGCAAAGCGCGCGGCGGCAATATCGATGTGCTGCGCGATATGGGTGGCGCGCACGGGCTTTGCGCCACCGCGATGGGCCCTGTGGTCGATGACGCAGGCATCATCTCGTCAAGCCGCGTCCGCACGGCATTGCAAGATGGCAACTGCGCAACCGCGACCGCCTTGCTCACGCGGCCCTTTACTGTGCAAGGCATTGTTCAGCATGGCGACAAAAACGGGCGTCTTCTGGGTTTTCCCACCGCCAATATCGACATGGGCCATTATCTGCGCCCGCGTTACGGCATTTATGCGGTGAAGGGCCGCTTGCCCGATGGCCGTGTTTTGAACGGCGCGGCAAATCTGGGCATCCGTCCAACCTTTGACCCGCCCAAGGAATTGCTTGAGCCGCATTTCTTCGACTTTGCCGAAGATTTATATGGCCAGAATATCGAGATCGAATTCCACGCCTTCATTCGCGGAGAGGCCAAGTTTGACAGCCTCGACGCGCTGATGGCGCAGATGGCGAAGGATTGTGATCAGGCGCGCGACATTTTGACGTGATTTTTATTGGGGCAGAGTGAACCATTGCCAGTTCAACAGCCCTGCGCTCAAATAGTTGTCTAAAGCGCCAAGCTCCCCTAAGCACCCGCACGATATGACTGATCCTGCTGACTCACCGAAACAAGACTATCGCGATAGCGTCTTCTTGCCCAAAACCGACTTCCCGATGAAGGCTGGCCTTCCGCAGAAGGAGCCGGGGATATTAAAGCGCTGGCAAGAGCAGGATTTCTACGCGAACCTGCGCAATCGCCGTCGTGGGCGGGAGAAGTTCATCCTGCATGACGGCCCGCCTTATGCCAATGGTGACATGCATATCGGCCATGCGCTGAACCATATCTTGAAAGACATGGTTGTCCGCACGCAGACTTTGCTTGGCAAGGACGCGCCTTATGTCCCCGGTTGGGATTGCCATGGCCTGCCCATTGAATGGAAGGTTGAGGAGCAATATCGCAAGAAAAAGCTCAACAAGGACGAAGTTCCCGCTGTCGAATTCCGCGCCGAATGCCGCGCTTATGCGCAACATTGGGTCGATACGCAGCGCGAGCAATTGAAGCGGCTGGGCATCAATGCCGATTGGGATAATCCCTATCTGACGATGGATTTTCAGGCCGAAGCAACGATTGTTTCAGAGTTGTTGAAATTTGCCGAAAGTGGTCAGCTCTATCGCGGGGCAAAGCCCGTGATGTGGTCGCCGGTTGAAAAGACCGCGTTGGCCGAGGCTGAGATTGAATATGAGGACATCACATCCACGCAGATCGATGTGGCGTTTGAGATTGTTGAGAGCCAGATTGCGGAGTTGGTTGGCGCACATGCGGTGATCTGGACGACGACGCCTTGGACGATTCCGGTCAATCAGGCGATCGCTTATGGGCCGAATGTTGAGTATGCTCTAATAGAGCTTCACGAAGCTCGCTTAATTCCCGTCACCGAGCGAGGCGAGGCAAGGCCTAAGATTGATGCAGATCAGGCTCGGCGAGTGCTAATTGCGTCGCAATTGCGCGAACAATTCCTTGAGCGACTAAATCCTTCTGTTTGGTCTGTCGTGCGGGAGCTGGGAACCTTTAAAGGCTCCGACCTCGCAGGAACCACCGTCCGCCACCCAATGCACAAGCTCGGCGGTTTCTTTGCCAAGCCCCGCCCAATGCTCGCGGGCGATTTTGTAACCACTGACAGCGGCACCGGCCTTGTCCATATGGCGCCCGACCATGGCGAGGATGACTTTGACCTGTGCAAGGCCAATGGCATTGAACCGGTGTTCGCGGTTGAGGGCGACGGCAAATATCGCGCCGATTGGCTCTGGCTGGGGGGTGAAGGCAGCGTCATCAACAATAAGTTCAACGCAAAAGACGGTCAAATCCTTCAAGATTTAGCAGCTGCTGGAGCTTTACTTGCTTCAGGCGATTATCATCACAGCTATCCGCATAGCTGGCGGTCGAAGGCGAAGGTCATTTACCGTTGCACCCCGCAATGGTTTGTGCCGATGGACAAAGCCACCGTCGATGGCACGCTGCGTGAAAAAGCGATGACTGCGATTTCGGAAACCCGCTGGGTGCCCGAAAAGGGCCAGAACCGCATCACGGCGATGGTCGAAGGCCGCCCCGATTGGGTGCTGTCGCGCCAACGCGCATGGGGCGTGCCGATCACGCTTTTTGTGGATCGCAAGTCCGGCCAATATCTCTGCGACGCCGCCGTGAACGCACGCATCATTGCGGGCATTCGCGAAAATGGCGTTGATGGCTGGAGCGATGAACGTGCGCAGGCGTATCTCGGCAGCGATTATGCTTTGGCCGATTATGAGCGCGTCACCGACATTTTGGATGTGTGGTTCGATTCGGGCTGTACGCATGCATTCGTGCTTGAAAGCGGACGCTGGCCTGATCTGCAATGGCCTGCGGACCTCTATCTGGAAGGCAGCGACCAACATCGCGGTTGGTTCCAGTCCAGCCTGCTGCAAAGCTGCGGCACGCGCGGCCGTGCGCCCTATAATGCCGTGCTGACGCATGGCTTCACCATGGACCAAAAGGGCATGAAAATGTCCAAATCCTTGGGCAATACGATTAACCCGTTGGACCTGATGCGCGATAATGGCGCAGATATCTTGCGGCTATGGGCGTTGACCGTGGACTTCACCGAGGATCATCGCATCGGCAAGGAAATCCTTGCTGGCGTGTCCGACCAATATCGCAAATTGCGCAACACCTTCCGCTATTTGCTCGGCGCTCTCGACGGGTTTTCCGATGCGGAAAAGGTTGCGGTTACCGATATGCCAGAGCTGGAGCGGTATATGCTCCATCTGCTCGCCGACATGGACGCGAAGTTGAAGGTTGCGGTCAATGACTTTGACTTTAACACTTATGTCCGCTTGCTGACCGAGTTTTGCAACGAAGACCTGTCGGCCTTCTTCTTCGATATCCGTAAAGATTGCCTCTATTGCGATGCCGTGACCGATCCAAAGCGGATGGCGTACCGCACGGTGCTGGACACGCTGTTCCATGCGCTGGTGAGATATGCCGCGCCGGTGTTGGTGTTTACCAGCGAAGAAGTGTGGCAAACCCGCTTCCCCGATGCGGATAGCGTGCATTTTTCGGATTGGCCGGAGCTTCCCATCACCCGTCACCCCAGCGAAGGCTGGTGTCCATCGCGCCTCGCAAATGAAGGCGGCGCTGGTTCTATAGACGGGATAGGCCCCAGCCTGCGCTGGGGCGACGAATTGGTTGCCAAGTGGACCCGTTTAAGAGACGTGAGACGCACTGTAACAGAAGCGATTGAACCTTACCGGCGTGATAAAACTATCGGCTCTAGTTTAGAGGCGCAAGTTAAGGTTCAGTTGTCCCATGCGGATGAAACTGATTTGGCTGAGCTACTTATCGTCTCCAAAGCCGAATTTGAGCAGGTTGATGGTTTGGTTACTGTTCCTGTGACCGTCAGCAAAACCACCAACCACAAATGCGGTCGCTGCTGGCGGCATTTGCCGGAAGTGATTGACGACGGTGCGCTCTGCGGTCGCTGTGCGGATGTTGTTGGTGGGTAATAACAGCACTCCCTTGGTCGTCATCCTGAACTTGTTTCAGGATAACGCACGGCGGCAGTTTGTTATGCTGAAACAAGTTCAGCATGACGCGAAATTGCGTTAGGACGGACACATGAACCCAAACCCTAAATTCCGCCTTCAGGGGCTCATGCTCGCAAGCCTCGTGTTCATTCTCGACCAGATCGTAAAATATGCGATGCTTGGGCCGCTGCAGTTGAAAGAACGTGGCGTCATTCACATCATGTCGTTTTTCGACCTGCGCTATGCGGAAAATCGTGGGGTTTCGATGAGTTTCCTAACTGCGGACAGCGATGGCGAACGCTGGGCTTTGGTTGCACTCACATCGGTGATTGCGGCTGGCGTAGGGGTATGGATGTGGCGTGAGAAACTGCGCGGCGACGTGCTGGCTTTGTCATTGGTCTTGGGCGGTGCGATTGGGAACATCGTTGATCGGACGCGTTATGGCTATGTTGTGGATTATGCCGATCTGCATTTTGGTGCGTTCCGACCCTTTTACATATTCAACCTGGCCGACGCCTGTATCAGTATTGGCGTATTGATATTGCTTGCCCGCGCGTTCCTGATAGGTGACAAGGAAACTGGTGGCGGTCCTGATGTTCAGGAATCTGCAAGCAATGCCGACATAGTGGAGAAGTCATGAAGCGGATATCTATCTTAGCAGCGGCATCAGTTGCTATTCTTGCGCTTTCGGGCTGCGGCACGACCAGCATCTATGACCGCGATCGCCCCGATGAATTTGCCGTTAGCCGGTCAAAGCCAATTGAGGTCCCTAAGACCTTCACCCTGCCAACGCCCACCCCTAACGCCCCGCGTCCGCAGGATGGCGGTACGAAGGATCAGGTTTTGGACGCCATGTTTGGCGGTGCTGCGCCTGCAACAGCCCCCCGCCCATAACTCGGCCTGAAAATGGATATATATATGAACACAAAACCTGTCCTTTTTGCCGTTGCCCTAATGACGGTCCCTTTGCTGTCGGGATGTGGGTCGATGGGTAGCATATTAGGCGGTAATGAGTCGGCTGCGCCGTTGGCTGGTCGCGCTGCGCCCTTGGTGGTTCCGCCTGATTTTGCGCTTGCACCAACGGTGACTTCGGCCATTCGCCCTGCCGAGGCTGGACAAGAGCAGATGCTTGAGACCTTGTTTGGCGGCACCGCGACGCGCTCCGCCGCTGAACGTGCGATTTCGACTACGTCGGGTACTGCCGAATTGGGCATTCGTTCATCGGTCGGTGATCCGCAGACCACGACAGTTAATAAAGGCAGCATCACACGCGATATCATCGCCGCACCGGAAGGCGATGGCCAAACCGCGCAGGCAATTATACCGGGTTAATGGGGTGACAGCGGCGCGCCCTTAAGCGCGCACGCTCGCTTCCTCAACGCCTGCGCTATTGTGGCGTAGGGCCTTCAGCACAGTTTCGACGATCTGCGGCGCATTGAGGCCGGCTTCGTCATATTGTTTCTGGGGGCTATCATGCTCTTGGAAGATATCTGGCAGGCGCATAGTGCGGATTTTTAGGCCTGTGTCCATCAGGCCAGCGTCGCTGGCCAAGGTCAATACATGCGCGCCAAGTCCGCCCACTGCCGCTTCTTCGACCGTCACCACAACCTCATGCGTGGCGATGAGGTGGCGGATCATTTTTTCGTCAAGCGGCTTGGCAAAGCGCAAGTCTGCAACGGTGGTGCTAAGACCCTTGGCATCCAGCGTGTCCGCTGCTTTCATAGCTTCGGCCAGGCGCGTGCCAAGCGACAGGATCGCGACCTTTTTGCCTTCACGGACAATGCGGCCCTTGCCGATTTCGAGCTGCTGCGGAACTTCGGGCAAGGCAACGCCCGTGCCATTGCCGCGCGGATAGCGGAAGGCGATTGGGCCGCTGTCATGTAAGACGGCGGTGTAGGTCATATGGACCAATTCGGCCTCATCGGCTGGCGACATGACGACCATATTTGGTAGCGTCGCCAAATAGGTAATGTCGAACGATCCGGCATGTGTACTGCCGTCCGCACCGACTAAACCGGCGCGGTCGATAGCAAAACGTACGGGCAGATTCTGAATCGCGACATCATGGACGACTTGATCATAAGCGCGTTGCAGGAAGGTCGAGTAAATCGCACAGAATGGGCGCATCCCTTGCGCCGCGAGGCCAGCAGCAAAGGTCACGGCATGCTGTTCCGCTATGCCCACATCAAAGGAGCGTTCGGGGTGCGCGGCGGAGAATTTGTCGACGCCCGTCCCGCCGGGCATGGCGGCGGTGATCGCACAGATTTTGGGGTCGGTTTCCGCAAGCTTGGCAAGCGTTTCACCAAACACATTTTGATAAGAAGGTGGCCCGCCACCGGGGCCTTTCTCCTGCTTACCAGTGATGACGTCAAATTTCACGACGCCATGATATTTGTCGGCGGCGGCTTCAGCAGGGGCATAGCCCTTGCCCTTTTGCGTGACGACATGGATCAGGACCGGACCGTCGGCATTATCGCGGACATTTTCGAGGACGGGGATCAGCTGGTCGAGATTGTGGCCGTCAATGGGGCCGACATAATAAAAGCCAAGCTCTTCAAACAAGGTGCCGCCCATGGCCATACCACGAGCGAATTCTTCGGCCTTTGATGCGGCGGTATAGATGCGGCGCGACAGGCGCTTGGCGACTTTACTCGCCAGGCTACGCAGCCCCAAATACTCGCTCGAGGACACAAGCCGCGACAAATACGCGGACAGGCCGCCGACGGGCGGCGCAATCGACATGTCATTGTCGTTGAGGATCACGACCAAGCGGTTGCCTGCGGCTTGCGCGTTGTTCATCGCCTCATACGCCATGCCAGCGGACATGGAACCATCGCCAATGACGGCAATTGCCTTGCCGGGTTTGCCAGCGATCTTGTTGGCGACGGCAAAGCCCAAGGCTGCGGAAATGGAGGTTGAGCTATGTGCTGCGCCGAACGGATCATATTCGCTCTCGCTGCGTTTGGTGAAGCCCGAGAGCCCGCCACCTGTGCGTAAGGTGCGGATGCGGTCGCGGCGTCCGGTAAGAATTTTGTGCGGATAGCATTGATGCCCCACATCCCAAACCAAGCGATCATCGGGTGTGTTGAAGACATAATGGATGGCGGTGGTCAACTCGACAACGCCAAGCCCTGCGCCCAAATGGCCACCCGTGACGGATACGGCGGAAATAGTTTCGGCGCGCAATTCGTCGGCAAGCTGGCGAAGCTGCGATGCGGCAAGATTACGAAGGTCCGAGGGCACTTTAACCGTATCAAGTAACGGCGTGTCAGGCGAATGAGTCATGTTTTAAGCTTAGCGGCGTTTTATCTGGCTGTCGAACGGGTAATTGCAAATATTTCAATCGCAATCGGCGCATTTGCCGCGCACTTCGATGACGGGGCGTACTTGCGCAAAGCCAGCATGTTCGGCTGCTGCACGCACGCTCATGGTCAGTGCATCATCGTCAATATGCGTTGCGGTGCCGCAGCTATCGCAAATCAGGAAAATGCAGTCATGCAAACATCCTGGGTGCGAATTGGCGATATATGCGTTTGCGCTCTCCACGCGGCGCGCGAGGTTCGTTGTCACAAATAGGTCCAAGATGCGATAGACGCTGTTGGGGGCAACACGTTTGCCGCGCTTTTGCGATACAAGGTCGGCAATATCATAAGCCGATGCCGGCTTTTCAAATGTTGCGAGCACCGCGAAAATATCTGACCGCATATCGGTCCATTGTTCGCCAGCCTCGACAAGCGCGGCTTCTGCGGCTTGCGCAAGCGATGCGCCTGCATGCTCATGATGGTGATGTGATGCCATATTGGCGATGTAGGCGCTGGCATGCGGCGGGTCAATCACCGCGCGATTAAGGTTCAGCCTCTGGCCCGATGATTAAGCAAATGGCTAAGTCCCAGAAGGACAACGCCTATGACTGTCCAAGCGATTTCCATAGCGCCATGCGGCAGCGTCAGTGCACCGCCCATCATGCCGATACCAAGTGCGCCGACAAAGGCGGGCAGGAACAAGCCATGCGCGCGGAAGCCTTGCCCCAATGCCACAACGCCCAAGAGGATGGCGAGGCCCAGCCCAACTTCATGAATCATAGGGTTCAATAAAGCGCCGCCCGCTGACGCCAATACGGTCAGCAAAATCGTCGTTATCAAGCAATGGAACAGGCACAATCCGGCAATGCTCAGGCCAAGCCCGTCCCACCGCCATTTTTGCCATACCTGTGCCATGACGTGGTCCCTACACCGATTCGATGCACGTTACAACATTACATCGCTAAATTGCAGCTTGGTTAGCAAATTTTGCAACCTGCTTTGCTTGCGACAATCCGCATTAAGCGGCATATCGGCGCGTATGGATACTGCGCTCAACTCACCTCCCGCGTCCGAAACCTCATCAGCACGACCTGCTGCGTTGATTAACTGGCTGATGGGCGTTGCTGCCTTGGTCTTTGCAATGGTCGTCGTCGGCGGGATTACACGTCTGACTGAATCGGGATTATCAATCACCGAATGGAAGCCCATCACCGGAACGCTTCCTCCGCTCAGCGAGGCTGCTTGGATGTCGGAATTTGAGAAATATAAGCAGATTCCGGAATATACTCAGATTAACGGCCCGGCCGGCATGACAATGGCCGAATTCAAATTTATCTATTTCTGGGAATGGGTGCACCGCTTGCTTGGGCGGGTGATTGGCTTGGCCTTTGCACTTCCGCTGGCATGGTTCTGGGTGAAGCAAGCCATTCCAGCAGGGTATAAGCCGCGCTTGCTTGCGTTGCTAGCCTTGGGCGGACTTCAGGGTACCATTGGCTGGTGGATGGTGTCTTCGGGCCTGTCGGCGCGCACCGATGTTAGCCATTACCGCCTTGCGGTCCATTTGCTCACGGCCTTTATTATTCTTGGTGGACTGGTTTGGACGGCGCTTGACCTAAAGGCGCTGGGTAAAAACCCAGCGGCGAAGCCAGCGAGAATTACCGTCTTTACAGCATCGGTTTTGGCAATCCTGTTTATCCAGATGCTATTTGGCGCATGGGTTGCAGGCTTAAACGCGGGCTATGTGTCCAACACTTGGCCTTTGATGAACGAACGGCTGTATCCGAACGGCGTAGACACCGCCAAAGGCGTTTTCTACGCGTTGGTGAACGACCCTTATCTGACGCATTTTGTCCATCGCTGGTGGGCGTGGGTCGCCGTGCTTGCCTTGATTCTGCTATCGCGTCGCGTCAAGCAGGCAGGCGCGCGCCTTGCATCCATTGCCATCCACATCACTTTTGGTGTTCAGATCATCTTAGGCATTGCTACCGTCATGACCGGCGTAAACATCGTGTTGGCTGTATTGCATCAGGCCGTCGGCGCCTTGCTGGTCGCATCCACCGTTTGGGGTGCGCATATATTGGGGAACAAAACCGCATAATTTCCTAAACGGTATTATTATACCCGTCGTGAGACCCTTGCTTTTGCTTGACTAATGGGGCTTTCATCGCCAATGGCTCCGCTTCGCATGTGGGTCAGTGATGATTCTACATATCTACAAAATTTCGAAAGGTGCGATTAGCGATGAAAACGCTATCCAGAGTTACGAAATCGATCCGTCCACAGGACGTCGAGAAATCGTGGATCCTCATTGACGCAGAAGGTTTGGTTGTTGGCCGTGTGGCCAGCCTCATCGCCAACATCCTGCGTGGTAAGACCAAGCCAAGCTACACCCCGCATGTGGATTGCGGTGACCATGTGGTTGTCATCAATGCGGACAAGGTGAAGTTCACAGGCAAGAAATTGACCGACAAGGTTTATTATCGTCACACGGGTTACATCGGTGGTATCAAGGGTATCACTGCTGGCAAGGTGCTGGACAGCAAATTCCCTGAACGCGTCCTTGAAAAGGCCGTTGAGCGCATGGTTCCACGTGGTCCTTTGGGTCGTGCGCAAATGCGCGCGCTGCATTTGTACAATGGCACCGAGCATCCCCATGCCGGTCAACAGCCAACGACGCTCGACGTCGCTTCCATGAACCGCAAGAATAAGGTGGGTGCATAATGTCTGATACTGCAACTTCGCTCGCTGATCTCGAAACCTTGGGCGCCGACGTTCAAGCACCTGCGCAGATCGCTGCTGTCATTCGTGAACAGGAAATCGATGCGCAAGGCCGCGCTTATGCAACTGGCCGCCGCAAGGACGCGGTTGCCCGCGTATGGTTGAAGCCTGGCACTGGCAAGATTGTCGTCAATGGCCGCGATCAGGAAATCTATTTCGCACGCCCCTCGCTGCGTCTCGTCATCAACCAACCGTTCGGCGTTACCGAGCGTACCGGTCAATATGACGTCATCGCAACCGTCAAGGGCGGTGGTCTTTCGGGCCAGGCCGGCGCTGTAAAGCACGGCATCGCGCAAGCACTGTCGAAATATGAGCCACTGCTGCGTAGCGCCGTGAAGTCGGAAGGCTTCCTGACCCGCGACAGCCGCGTGGTCGAGCGTAAGAAATATGGCAAGGCCAAAGCGCGTAAGAGCTTCCAATTCTCGAAGCGTTAATAATAAACAGACCACCGTGGGCCAATTTTATGGCCTACACAAAAAAGGCGGCTCCAACTGGGGCCGCCTTTTTTCATTGTGGGCTGGCGTTTTGATGGGCACATATCTCGGATGATCAAATATATCCTTATCGCGCTCATCCTCGCCTTGATTGGATCCGGCTTATGGTTCTGGAGCAAGACCGATCCGCAGAAGCTCGATTTTGCAGACCGGATGGCACCTGGTCCTGCGGAATATAACCAAGCCCCGCTGACGCGCATCGGATATGGCGATGACGCGCGGCAGAAGCTTGATATCTACCTGCCCAAACAAAACGCCGCTGGCACATCTGCGGTGCTTATCTTCTTTCATGGCGGCGCGTGGCGTGATGGCGAGCGGGAGGGCTATGGCTTTTTGGGCCGCGCTTTTGCATCGCGCGGCTTTGTCACGGTCATTGCCGATTATCGCAAAGCACCGCGCGTGCGCTTTCCTGCCTTTGTCGAGGATACAGCAGCGGCCATTGCTTGGGTGCATGCCAATATTGCCACGCATGACGGCGATGTAAACCGCATCTTCATTATGGGCCATAGTGCTGGTGCCCATATCGCCATGATGACGGCGCTTGATCCGCAATGGCTGGCCGCGAAAAATCTTACGCCAGATGTGATCAAAGGGGTCATTGGCCTTGCCGGACCCTATGATTTCTTGCCGCTGACGACCGAATCGTCACAAATTGCCTTGGGGCAGTGGCCCGACCTGACGGAGACCCAACCGATCACTTTTGCGCGCGCGGATGCGCCGCCTTTGTTATTGCTTACCGGCGACAAGGATACCGTCGTGAAGCCCCGCAACAGCAAAATCCTATCCGAGAAGATACAAAAGCTCGGCGGGCAGCAGCAGTTGCAGATTTACCCCGACGTTGACCATGCCGATATCATCATGGCCGTCGCGCGTCCGTTCCGTCAAAAGGCACCCGTTGTCGCCGATGTCGTGAACTTCATAAACGCGCACTAACCGCTATAGGCAGTGACTTATGCTTGGCGCGTAGCCAACACGTCATAATGCTTTCCGCGACCCACGGTCACGAAATGGGTAAAGCCGCCGCTTTCCAAAATCGCTCGCAAGCCCTCGGCATCGCTCCATTTGGCATCGACTTCGTAGAACACCGACTGGATGCGCGATAGAAACCGCGACTTGACCAACTCTGCCATGACCGCGGCTTCATGCCCCTCGACATCGACCTTGATGACCAACATTTCAGGTTCGCCAATCAAGTCATCAAACGTTTCCATATTGATGGTAGTGATGTCCAAACCGTCGGCACCATCATTGCGGAGCGACGCAAGCCCGCTATGGGCGGCATCAAACACGATTTTCGCGGTGCCCGCTTGGCTTGACAGGGCGGCTTGCACCGCTTGGACTTTACCTTGAAGGTTGTTGGCATTGATATTCTGGCGCAACCGCTCAAACGTATCCGGCACTGGCTCAAGCGCAATCGCGCCCGTGCAATGCGGGTTCTGGCCGGCAATCAGACTATAGAGGCCCTGGTTTGCGCCAATGTCTAAAAAGACGAACGGCTGTGTGAGGCCTTTCAGATAATCGGATAGGCCGTGCCCATACACAGCAAAACGGCAATAAATGAATGTACGGTCGCGCCAGTTTGTTTTCATCAGCACGCCATAGCTGGAGCGGCTAAAACCACTACCTTCGCCGCCAAGCTTTGCCCGCAATTTGGCATATGGCAGAAACACGGCCTTTTTCAGCTGTTTTATGAGAAAATCCGTGCTTGTCATTTCTATTCCCCCGACCCGAATATGGGCGCGTAATCACATCCCGCTGCGTGGCGCAAGGCGGGATTGGTTATAACTCCAAATCAACAGGCTCGCGAGGACAATGCTTTGCAATATGCCATGCACGCCAGCACCGTTCAGGCCGAACCACCAAATCATAAGCGGTAGCATAGGTAACATGCCCACATTACTGGCCAAATTGGCGCGAGCACTGACCCAGGGCCGTCCTTGCGCGGTGAGTGCCGCCGATAAAGTCGGCATGCCTGCAATCATCGCCCGACCAAGCAGGACCAAGATAAGCAACGACGCGCCGCCTGCAAAACTTGCGCCGCCAAGCAGCACCAGAACCTCTCCGGCAAACAGACACATGATGGCTGCAGCGAGCAATGCAATGCCTGTTGCGAAGATGGCCGAACGCCGAACAGCTTTTCCGGCGGCTTTGTTATCGCCGCTAATCAACAGGCGGGTTACGACCGGATAGGCGGCCTCCCCAAGCATTTGCGCGGGTTGAATCAGAATGGCGCTTGCCCTTTGCACGAGGGCATACAGGCCCGCAGCGGCCGGCCCTAGCATCCAGCCAATGATTAAGGGCGTCGCCTTAGGCGCAATGTCGCGCAAGGTGAGGTCGAGATTGGTTGTCGCAATGAAGCGCACGATACCCGGATTGTCGCGCCGCGTGCCCTTTAACGTCGGCCGCCCATCTGCGCCTATTGTCAGATGGCGCGTACCAATCCAGCATAAGAGCCACATGGAAAGGCCCTCGGCAATCGCAGCGGCGAGCCACACCCACAAAAATGCAGTCAGCCCGCCGCCCGTAAACAAAATGATAAGTGCCCCTATTAGGCGGATCAGTGGCATGATGACGGGGTGCAGACCGATCAGGTCAAAGCGTTCGGCCAGCTGAAGCAAGCCTTGTGGCGTGGCCCGAACCGTGGCGAGAATGGCCAAGCAATATAGCCCGCCAAATTGGATCGCTTGTGGGCTCCACCCCAAGGATGCGCCTACCCATGGAACCAGCAGCATCGCCACGCCGATGGCCACAGCGGCCATGCCGAGTTCAATAACTGCAAGCAACAATATGAGGTTGCGAAACTGTGTAGCTGCGCCACGGTTGAGCGCTTCTGCGCCATAACGAACCATGCCGTGGAAACCAGAAAAGGCGATGGTCCCACCCATCAGCGTCGCAAAGCCGTGCACCAGATTGAGTACACCATATTGTTCGACCCCAAGGATTCGGGCCGCGATGGCAATCGAACCAAGGCTGATGATGCCGGCTGCCGCCTTGCCCGAAAGCAATCGACCCATATTTCCAGCGATTCGGTGCAGCGGTGAATGGGCCAATACGGGCAATTGGGGCGCCCCTTCAACCAATGGCTTGATCCAGATAATCGATGATGGCTGCCGTCGCACGCACCGATGCAGCTACGTCGGTGACCGAAAAACTGTCTTCCAATGCGGCACGCTGCGCATCGCTAAACGAAGCCTGCGACGCAAAAGCCGCATCGACCGCCCCGATAATGTCGCTGGCGTCGGTCTCCACAGGTCCAGTTGCCCAGTGGCGGTAATTAGGGTTCCCTTGCCATTGCGTGTCATGGGCATCCAAAAACAGGCACGGGCGCGGGCGATTAAGAAACTCATAGACCTGACTGCTCACATCGCCCAGATACAGGTCCGCCGCGTTGGTATAGGTCATGTCTGTGCAGGCTGGGCTGCCCAAATCCATCAACATATGCGGTGCATCATTATATCGGCGAGGCGGCTTTTTGGCGGGCGCGATCGACAGCCTATCAATTGTGATCGTCCATGGTCGCGCAAACAGCATCACATGCGGCGCAAAAATAAGATTGTAGCGGCCGCTTTGGTAAAATTGCTCCAACACCTCTGCACCGAATTTGAACCAGCTAGAAAGATGCGGCGAAGGGTGAGGGTTGTATAGAATGGTCCGGCGATCGGATTCTGGAAATAGCGGCTTTTGTTCGGGCACTATGATATCGAATTTGGCATATCCCGTGATGCGGATCTTTTCGGGCGGGACCCCTGCATCACAGATCAGGCGGTCGCGGATTTTTTCGCCCGACACCAAAATGAGGTCGAATTGGGCGCTTTCCGCATTGAACCCTATCGCACGATCGCCAGCACCATGCCGTGTGTGGATGAACTTTATGTCCTCCAAGCCATAGCGCGTTTTCAGGATGAGGCTCGATTTTTCCGACACCACTAGCGCGTCAAACTGCCTAAAAAAATCGAGATTGTCGCGGTAGACGAGGAGCTTGCGCGCTGGCACTAGGCTGTCCAATGCTCGGACGAGCATTTGTGATACCGTCGATTTAGTCTGCAGCAGGACAATTTTCAGGCCATTTAGCGCCGCGCCGCTTAATCTGCGGATTTCCGCTTCAGCCATCGTGCTAGTGACAGCCAGCGTCACATCAGCAACGCCGCTTTTGGCCATCTGCAACGCAATTGGCAGACTATGCGCAATCTGGTGCGTTTGATCATGGTTGAACAGGAAACAGATTTTTTTCACGCGATTCAACGCCCCTTATCGCTCGAAAAGTCGCGTATTTGCCAATTTTTTTGCGCCGCCAGCCGGCGTAGCTTTTCAGATGGGTTGACCATATATGCCGCATCTGCCCAATCCATCAACGGTGCGTCGCTGGCGTGGTCGGAATATACTGAAATATGGCAGTCTTCGCGCTTCAGTCCCTGCGCGTCGAACCATGTTCTGACCATTTTCAACTTTTCCGGGCCATAGCAATTTTCGCCATCGATGAGGTGACGGGTCCTGCCGTCGGGTCGCAATTTGTGCCGCGTTGCCACAACAGCATCAAAACCCATAAGTTCACCTATTTCATGGGCGTAAAATGCCGGTGCGGCTGTAGCAATCACCATTTTTTTATTCTGGCTTCGGTCATTTTCAATAGATTTAGCCGCGCCGGGTTGAATATCGGTTAAAACGGCTTCGGCTACAAAATCTGCGACGATTTTAGTAAGGATATCAGCATCCAAATTACGTCCCATGAACATGCTTATACCAAATTGCTTCAATGGCTTGCGGCCATATAAACCAATGCGGTAACCAATCAAGGCCATGATCCATATGGGTAGTCCAGCGAGCCGAAAGGGCGCTGTCCGCTGTGCGTGATAGAGCAGAAAACGGGTGAAGGTCGGACGGCGCGTGATGGTTTTGTCGAGATCATATATTGCAATATTCATATTTGATGGCCAAGCCTCGCCTTAAGGTGCCGTCAGACAAATCGACGAACCCTTCTGATTTTTTCGCGTTTAGGAGAAGCGACTTGCAAGCGCAATGGACCTGCATCGTTCTTGCCGGACAGCGGCCCGGCCCCGATATGCTCGCCCAGCATTTCGCCCTTGAACGCAAGGCCTTAGTCCCGGTTCGCGGCGAACCGATGATTTGCCATGTCGTCCGCACGCTGCATATGTCACCGCATATCGGCACCATCATCATATTGTCGCAAGACGCAGAGCATCTGCGCTCTGCCGTTGACGCAGCGGGGGGCGCCATTTTGGTGGAAAGCCAGAACAGCATTTCCTTGAGCATTAAGGCGCAGGCCGAGACCCTCGGTTTTTCATCGCCCTTATTGGTGACCACGGCGGACCATCCCTTGTTGACTGTGGAGATGATTGACGAATTTGTGCGCCATGCGGATGGCGATGTTGCGGTCGCGATGGTTGAACGCCAAACTATGCTAAAGCAATTTCCGGATGCGCAGCGGACCTGGCTGCGCTTTTCCGACGGCGCTTGGTCTGGGGCCAATCTGTTCGCGCTGATGACCCAGAAGTCATCATTTGCGCTCGAATTATGGGCCGATGCTGAGCAAGACCGCAAAAAGGCGTGGCGGCTATTTCTGCATTTTGGTCTGTTTTTGGCGATACGTGCTCTTACCCGCACCATTGGCTTGCATCAGGCGATGGAGAGGGCTGGGAAGCGGCTTGGTCTAGACGCACAGTTGGTTCCCATGTCCGACCCCGTTGCCGCCATAGATGTCGACAAGCTGAGCGATCATGTGCTTGCAGAAAAAATACTGACCGAACGCGCGGCGCAGGGCGGCAATATTGATGTGGCCTGATTAGCGGCCCATTTTCTTTTGCCGACGACGCTGCACCGACGAACCAATACCCATGGCCTCACGATATTTGGCGACCGTCCGGCGGGCAATGTCAAAGCCCTTTGCCGTTAGCAGTTCGACCAACATATCGTCCGACAGGATTTTATCGCCCTCGGCGTCAATCAGCGATTTGATATGGCTTTTGACCGCTTCGGCAGATGCGCCTTCGCCATCGGCGGACTGAACGCCGGATGAAAAGAAATATTTGAGGTCAAACAGCCCCCGTCCGCAATGCAGATATTTGTTACTGGTTACACGGCTGACGGTAGATTCATGCATCTCAATAGCATCTGCGACCTGGCGCAGCGTCAAGGGTCGCAACTGCGCAACACCGCGCCGGAAAAACCCTTCTTGCTGCTTCACGATTTCGGTCGCGACTTTGACGATCGTACGTTGACGTTGGTCCATGGCCTTGATCAGCCAATTGGCATCGGCCATGCAATCGCTCAGCCAAGCCTTAGTGGCCTTATCCTGTCCAAGTTCAGCCACATAGCTTCTGTTGATAAGCAACCGCGGCAGGTTAGCGCTGTTCAATTCGATCGACCAACCATCGCCGCGAGGTGTCACATAGATATCCGGTGTCACCGCCATGCTGTCTTCGCTCTCAAAACGGCACCCCGGCTTTGGATCATAGCCGCGCAGTTCCATCAACATATCGAGCAAATCTTCGTCGTCGACACGGCACATGCGTTTCAATTGGTCAAAAGCGCCCTTTGCGACCAAATCGAGATTGGCGATCAGCCTTGCCATGCATGGGTCATAGCGGTCCGCATCCTTGGCCTGAAGCGCAAGGCACTCGGCAAGATTGCGTGCACCAACCCCCGTGGGGTCAAAGCGCTGCAACTCGGTCAGCGCAGCTTCTGCTTCGGCCAAGGGCACATTAAGCCTTTGCGCCATTGCCAGCAAATCCTCACCCACATAACCGGTGGGTTCAATATTTTCGATAATCTGTTGAACCAGAAAAAGCTGGCGACCCGAAAGGCCTGCACCCGCCTGCGCCATTAAATGTTCGCGTAAATTAACGTCACGCGCGGCAAAGCTATCAAAATCTGGGCCGTCGCCGTCAAAACTGCCGCTGGACAGCGCGCTGCCCGACAGGCCAAGCATCCCGTCTGCGCCGCCCACGCTGTCGGATGGCGCATCATGATGAAAGGTCTCTGCGCCGAAATCGACGTCAAGCGCGTCGGAGGCGGCGTGGCTGTCATTGCCTAAAATTTCGTCACTGTCGCGTTCGTTGCTCTCCGCAACTTTGGCTTGCGTTAATTCATCAACGGGCGTGTCGGCTATGGAATCGCTGCCGCCCGCGTCAAGCACTGGGTTGCGTTCCACTTCTTCTGCTATGAAGGCTTCGATTTCGAGCGATGAAAGCGCCAATAGCTTGATCGCTTGCTGCAGCTGCGGCGTCATGACCAGCGACTGGCTTTGGCGGAGGTCGAGGCGCGGAGTTAATGCCATGACGTTAATTTTCCGTCATTTCCTCCACATCACATTGCAAAGCTCTCGCCCAGATATAGGCGGCGGACATTGGGATCGGCGACCAGCGCCTCTGGTGATCCGGCAAACAAGACCTGCCCGCCGTAAATGATGCAGGCACGGTCAACGATATCCAAGGTTTCACGGACATTATGATCCGTGATGAGCACGCCAATTCCGCGTGTTTTGAGTTCCTTCACAAGATCGCGAATGTCCGAGATCGAAATCGGGTCAATGCCGGCAAAGGGTTCGTCAAGCAACATGATCGAAGGGTTCGCGGCCAGTGCGCGGGCGATCTCGCACCGCCGCCGCTCTCCGCCGGACAAGGCCATGGCAGGCGCGCTACGCAAACGGGTAAGGCCAAATTCGTCCAGAAGTTTTTCCAGCCGCTCTCCACGCGATTCTGCGTCGGGTTCCGACATTTCGAGCACTGCGCTGATATTCTGCTCAACCGTCATCCCGCGAAAAATGGAGGTTTCCTGCGGCAGATAGCCAAGCCCCAAAATGGCGCGGCGATACATTGGCAGCTTGGTTATATCCGCGCCATCGAGTGTGATGCGGCCGCTATCGGGTTTTACCAGTCCCATGATCGAGTAAAAACAGGTCGTCTTGCCCGCGCCATTGGGTCCAAGCAGGCCAACCACTTCGCCCTTTGCCACGGACAGCGAAACATCCGTCAAAACCGCGCGCTTGTCATAGCTTTTGGCGATAGACACAACGCCCAGCCCTGATTGCATAGCTGCATCGGTGGTTGCATCAGCAGCAGGTGGGTTGGCCTTCATGCTTTCCATATTCAATTTTCGCCCGCAATGATGCTTTTATTTTCTGGATGATAGCTAGTGAATAGCGAAGCATTTTGCAATTGGCATGGTTTATGATGCGTCGTTTTGGATGCCTAGTCCGTTCACACCTAGATCCTGGCCCTAATCTTTGCGTTTTGGTACGCTGAAGGTTCCAGTGACACGGCCACCGCCATTCGTTGTGCCTGTTGCAGCGCCGCCGTTGATGGTTGAACGGCCTGAGTTCAGGTCGATGACCAATCGGCCACCGGTGAGACGATTACTGCCTTGCACGAGGTTCACATTGCCGATCAGCGTGATTAGGCTCGAATCGAGATCGTAAATGGCGGAGTTGCTCGTGGCGCGAAGGTCGTCCTTGGTGATGGTCACGCCGCCAGTCGCATCGAGACGGTTTACATCCACGCCGCCGGCATTCGTGTAAGCCGCGGTAAGGCGATTTGCCTTCAGCGAAAGGCCTGCCTGCGTCACGGTCACGCCGCCAGATAAAACAACGCGGTCCGCGCGGTCTTGCAACTCCGAAGCTGCCGCTGAAAAATCGATAGGGGCGTTGCTATCATGATTACGAATGCTTTGCGCCGTCGAAGCCGTGGATAGCATGCTCATGCCAGCAATCGCTGCACACAGGCCGAAGGAGAGAGAGCGGATAGTCATTGCGCGCTCACTTAATCGCATTCTGGTCGATACGCAAACGAACGCCGCCATCCAGACGCACAATACGCGTTTCGAGGTCCGCGCGCAGGCGCCCTGCGTGGAAGGTGCCAACTTTCGTCCGACCGCTAACAGGACCAAAGCTTTGCATCGAACGATCTTTCAACGATAGCTCTACATTACTGGCGACCATGTCATAGCCCGTCGATTGAACAGCCAAGGGGCCGTTCACACGCATCGTTTCTTTATTCAGGTCATAAACCCCGCGCTGCGCGACGATGGACGCTGGCCCGTCATTTAACATGATCTGGCCCGACAAGGATGCCATGTCCAAGACAGGGTCCGCGGATGTTTTCTGCACTGCGCTGCCCGCGCGCAAGGAAAAAGGCCGGCCTTTGCTGTCATCACCGCGGTATAATGCCTCAACGACTCGCAACCGCTCGCGCGAAAAATCTACTTCATCTTTGTTCAGCACGAAGCTCAATTCCTGTTTGCCGGTAAAGGGGCTGAATGCCAGCAGCGCCACCAACAGGCCAATGATGACGGGCAACACAACGCGCAGCGCGCGGATCAGGCGATCATGCCGTCCGCCCGGCATTGCCCAGCGCTGTCTTTGTGTGCGTTCAAGATCGGCTTGTGCTGACATGATAGATGCCTAACGAGATCGAAGCTTAACTGTGCCCGAATATGTCGATTTCTGGCCAACCTGCAAGATCAAGGTCTGCACGGTGCGGCAGAAAGTCAAAACATGCCTGCGCCAAAGCGGTGCGGCTTTCACGTTCAAGGCGGATCACAAATTCGGCATGCAGACGGTGGAGATAGCGTACATCGCTTGCGGCATAATCCTTTTGCGCTTCGGACAATATGGGACCACCCCAATCGCTTGATTGCTGTTGCTTCGAAATATCGGTTGCCAGCATTTCTTTGACCAATTCTTTCAAACCATGGCGGTCCGTATATGTCCGAGTCAGGCGTGAGGCGATTTTCGTGCAGAATAATGGTGTCGCGACGACATTCAAATAATGCGAAATCGCGGCCAAATCGAATCGGGCATAATGAAACAGCTTCAGGCGCGCAGGATCGGCAAGAACGGCACGTAAATTTGGCGCCTTATAATCGCTATCGCGGCCAAAACGGACCAAATGCTCGTCCCCGCGGCCATCCGAAATCTGCAATAGGCAAAGCCGGTCGCGTGGGGTTATCAACCCCATGGTTTCAGTATCAACGGCGACCGGACCTTCGGCCAAGACGCCAGCGGGAAGGTCTTCTTCGTGTAAATATACGCTCATGAACATCCCTTGCCCGACCATGCTGCCCAAGGCAAATGAAACTAAGGCTGTTGCGCAGCGAATTGCCGCAGCAATATTTGCTATCGCGTCACATTTTATTACGATATAGCTTGCCATCGCGCAGTCACCAACGGCCGCGCTTGTGACGTGCAGTACAGTCGCCCTCGACTGCATAACATAGTGGTTTAGGGCGATGAGAAGGCAAGCAAGAAGTTATGGGTTTTGATCGCAAGCGTGCTGGCAAGGGCCGGGACAAGAGAGACGGTTTCGGTGATGAAAGCTATGATGGTTATCGCGCGCCATCCCCCTATCAAAGTGATTTTGGTGGCGGCCGTTCAGGCGGCGGTGGATATGGCGGCGGCGGTAACAGCGGCGGCAGCGGCGGTGGCTTTGGTGCCCCGCGCCGTGGCCCCGGCGGCCCCCCAATGCCCGCTCAAGTCATCGGCTCTGGCAAGGGAATCGTCAAATTTTTCAATGGCCAAAAAGGTTTTGGCTTCATTCAGGTAGACGGGCGTCCCGACGACGTCTTCGTGCACATTAGCGCTGTCGAGCAAGCTGGCTTGGCTGGCCTTGCCGAAGGCCAACCGCTTGAGTTCCAACTGGTGGAACGTGGCGGCAAGGTGTCGGCAACCGATCTCGTGATCGACGGTGAGCCAATGGCCGTCAGCGAACGCGCACCGCGTCCTGACCGTCCAGCTTTCGATCGTGATCGTGCACCGCGCGGTGATGATCGTGGCGGCTTCCGGGGTGGCGATCGTGATTCGGCGCCACGCGGTCCGCAGCGCGAATCGACCGGTGAACGGGCTAATGGCACCGTGAAATTCTTCAACGACATGAAGGGTTTTGGTTTTGTGCAGCGCGATGATGGCGGCGAAGATGTGTTTGTACACATCTCAGCGCTTGAACGTTCGGGCATGGGCCAAGTAACTCAAGGCGACCGTTTGTCCTTCGACATCGAAATCGATCGTCGCGGCAAATATTCGGCAACAAATCTGAGCACGCTTTCCGAATAAGCTCTGTTTTGACATTCAAAAAGGCGGGTGCAGCATAAGCTTTACCCGCCTTTTTTGTGTCTGGACCTTAGGCCTTGCCGATGGTCGCGGCCAAGAACCAAGCGCGTTGCTCGGCTTGGTCGGTCCAATCGTCAAGCAATCCATCCGTGGCATTGTCCCCTGCTTCGTCGGCTAGGTCTTTGGCGTCCTTTAACGCTGTGATCAGCGTCTCATTATCTGCGTGTAGCTCTTTCAGCATCTGGGCGGCATCGGTTGCCGTCGAATCATGATCCATAATCCGCTGCTTTGCCGCGATAGAACCGATTGAGGTCAGCGTATCCTGGCCCAATTTGCGCACGCGTTCGGCCACAAGGTCAGTCGTCGCGATCAGTTCTGTTGCTTGTTCGTCAAACAGCAGATGATATTCTCGGAAATGCGGACCCGTGACATGCCAGTGAAAATTCTTGGTTTTCAAATATAACGCGTAATAATCCGCCAGTAGGCCATTTAACGCGTCGGCCAATGCCTTTTTGCTATTGTCGCCAGCTGCCATTGCAGTTCTCCTATATCGGGGGGAGACTATATATGGGAACGAAGGGGCCTATTTCCAACCTACGGGGCGCGTGGGCAGCGCCTTATGCCGCAATGTTGCAACAATCGCGCGCACGCATGACGTTTTGGTGCAAATTTGGCCGGTCTGCGACTCCTATGCCCGCTTATTGGCTTGACTTTAGCCCCGCGAATCCGCATTGGCCCCCATCTGTGAACAGCGCGGCTTTTTTCTGCGCAGTTTTTTCGAAATTTTTGAACAAAAGGAATGGGCCATGGCGAAGCCAGCCACGATCAAGATCAAGCTGCTCAGCACCGCTGACACGGGCTTTTTCTACGTGACCAAGAAAAATCCGCGCAACATCACCGAAAAGATGACGTTCCGCAAATATGATCCCGTCGTGCGCAAGCATGTCGAGTTCAAGGAAGCCAAAATCAAGTAAGCCAACGCGCTGCTTGAGTGGGGTATCGATCAGGGCGCCTCGGGCGCCCTCTTTGATTCGTCCGGTAGCCTAAACAAGAAAAGCCGCCCATTGGGCGGCTTTTCTGAACACACTACAGTTTCACTGGCTTGTTATCGACATTGTGAAACTGGCTGCCTTGCGACAGTCTCCAAGCCCGATGCCAAGGCAGAGCGGGGACCGAGGAGCATTATGATGCTAAAGGTGAATTGTCAAGGAATCAAAGCCCAAGCCACAAAGCACTCCCTTTTTCAAAGCGGTGATTTGCAGGGCATTGGCCTTGCCCACACGCCACTGACGCGCGCCCCCATGTCTCTGCTTTGCTTCCTTAAATCTATCCAGCCGTTGCGTAGCAACAACGCTGTACATGTCGCATTTTGCCCACATGATCGGGTTGTCGAAAGGCGCTGGAAGAGGATTGTCCAATTGGATTAGGCAGTGATACGCTTCGGCGGGCTTGGGGGCAGTGGTACTTAATGGCACAACACCGATTAAATTACCGCGCCGTCTAAGACGTGGTGAGACTACGACGACGGGTCGGGTCTTTATCATTTCGGGTTCAATAAAACCGCGATAGTCACACAGGACGATTTCGCCGATACGGGGGTGATATGATAACGGCATGCTAAATGTTAAGCTGCTGGGTACAATATAGCGAGTAAATTCAATAACTACCCAATTATCCCCCGCACCGCCTCCAGAAACGTCATCACGGATACAGGCTTTGACAAATAGCCTTTCGCGCCCGCCGCCATGATGCGTTCTTCGTCGCCTTTGCCGGCATAAGCGGTGACGGCTAGCACGGGGATAGCCGACAGAGCGGCGTCTTTTTGCATGGCTTCGATCAAGTCGATGCCGCTGACATGCGGCAATTGAATGTCCATGATGACAAGATCGGGTGCAAAGCCTAGCGCGCGTTCCAGCGCCAGCCGTCCATCGCGCACGCCTTCCACCGTAAACTGATGCGCGCGCAAAAGGTCGGTGAACAGTTTGAGGTTGAGTTCATTATCCTCAACGATCATCACCTTTTTACTCATACCGACCTTTTCCCGCTTTGCGTTCGTGGATGCCTTGGCTTAAGCGAAAGCCATGCATGAAACAAACGACAAGTTAGACGCATCAGCTATGGCGTTTCAGGCCTTGGCTTGGGCGTTGATGGAAGAATCACGGGCGGAGCGCTTATTGTCGCTCACGGGCCTCACGCCAGAGGGCTTGCGCAGCAGCGTTATGGAGCGCAGCACGCAGGCCGCGATATTATCGTTTTTGGAGGCTTATGAGCCAGATCTTGTCGCATGTGCGGCGGTCATCGGGGTGTCACCTGCCTTATTGGTGCAAGCGCGGCAGGAGTTAGAAGCATGAGTATTAGAGATTCCCGGCCACTTTTGATTTCAGATTGCGACGAAGTGCTGCTTCATATGATTGTCCCTTTTCGCGATTGGCTCGATGAGGCGCACCATATCCATTTCGACTTCGTCCATGGCGATTGGGGAGAGGCGCTGCGCCACAAGCATGACGGCACGGTCGTTGAACGCGGGCAGGTCTGGGATTTGCTCAATGGCTTTTTCGATACCGAAATGCACCGGCAACAGGCGATAGATGGGGCGGTAGACAGCCTCAACCGCTTGCGTGAACATGCCGATGTCGTCATCCTGACCAACCTGCTCGACCATCGGGCGGGGCCACGCACGGAGCAACTGCGGGCCGTGGGCATCGATGCGCCAGTCTATTGCAATCAAGGCGGCAAGGGCGAGGCACTTGGACGAATTCTCGAAGAATATCAGCCAAGCGTAGCGGTTTTTGTCGACGATCTCGGGCATCAACACGACTCGGTTGGCGAACAACATCCCGATGTGTGGCGGCTACATTTTGTCGGTGAGCCGTTGCTGTGGGATCGCGTGAAACCCTCGACATCAGCACATGCGCGGCTGGATCGTTGGGCGGACGCGGAAATATGGATTAAGGAAAAGCTGGTTTTGAATGCGCCAGCGCCTGCATTGGAAAAGGTAGTATGATGATCGAAGCAAAATTGGCCGAATTGGGCATTACTCTTCCGGCACCTGCTGCGCCGGTCGCATCCTATGTGCCTGCTGTCGAAGCAAACGGGATGCTGTTCATTTCGGGGCAGTTGCCCTTTGTTGATGGCAAGGTTATCACCGGCAAGGTCGGTGACACGCGCAGTCTTGAAGAAGGCAAGGCCGCAGCCAAGGCGTGCGGCATCATGCTGATCGCGCAGATGAAGGCGGCCCTCGGTGGCGACCTCGACCGCGTCGAACGGGTCGTAAAGCTTGGCGTATTTGTTGCCTCCACCCCTGATTTCACGGATCAACCCGAAGCCGCCAATGGCGCATCGGATTTAATGGAAGCGGTGTTCGGCGACGCGGGAAAGCACGCACGGGCAGCGGTGTCGGTCCCAGTCTTGCCGCGCAATGCAACGGTGGAGATTGACTGCGTTGTGAAGGTCCGCGCAGTTTAATGAGCGACGGCGTCACCGCCGAACTTTTAAGCAAGGTCAGCGATATTCCTGCCGACCAGTGGGATGCGCTGAACCCTCGGGGCAATCCATTTGTGGGCCACGCGTTTTTGTCCGCGTTGGAAGAGTCCGGAAGCGTTGGTCCGGGCACGGGCTGGTCGCCTGCGCCGGTCATCATGCGCGATGCCGATGGTATTCCAGTGGCCGCACTTCCTGCCTATCTTAAGACCCATAGCCAAGGCGAATATGTGTTCGACCATCATTGGGCGGACGCGTTTCACCGGGCGGGCGGGCAATATTATCCCAAGCTACAAATCGCCGCGCCATTCTCGCCCGTGCCCGGGCCGCGATTGTTAGTACGCGATCCATCAATGGCACTGCCAATCTTGCGTGCGGCGGAAGCAATTGTGGACCAGAATGGCCTATCGTCCGCGCATGCGACTTTTTTGGAGGAAGCGGAGCTGGCGCAATTTCGCGCGGCGGGATGGCTGACGCGGGTCGGCACACAATTTCATTGGCAGAATCGCGATTATGGGAATTTTGAAGACTTTCTGGGTGCGCTGTCTTCACGCAAGCGTAAGGCAATCCGCAAGGAACGTGCAGGCGCGCAAGATGCGGTGCGGATAGAGCAAATTTCAGGTGCGGACATTACGCCGGAACATTGGGATGCGTTCTGGATATTCTATCAGGATACTGGCGCGCGCAAATGGGGCACGCCATATTTGACCCGCGCGTTTTTCGACATCATCGGGACAAAAATGCGTGACAGCATCCTATTGTTTTTGGCTTTTGACGACGAGCGTCCCATAGCAGGCGCGCTGAATTTCGTGGGGCCCGATTGCCTCTATGGCCGCTATTGGGGCTGCACCCGCGACGTGCCATTTCTGCACTTTGAATTATGTTATTATCAGGCGATTGATTACGCCATCGCGCATCACTTGGCCCGCGTAGAGGCCGGCGCACAGGGCGCGCATAAATTAGCGCGCGGTTATGAAGCGGTGCCGACCTATTCCGCGCATTACATCGCCAATGAAGGGTTCCGTGCGGCAGTTGCCGATTTTCTGGAACGCGAAACAGAGGCCATGGAGCGCGAGATTGAATTTTTGGGCGAGATGGCGCCCTTTAAGAAGGGCTAAGGCCAACCAAACGGCTCTTGCAATCCGCTATTTAATCGCGCAATTAAATGCAGAGAGAGGAATCAGCCCATGAGCACACCAAGCCTGCAGGAACTTGACCGTTTTGAAAAGCAATGCGACGCGTGGTTTGCCGAAAATACGGTGCGCGACCCCGGTTTCATGCTGCCTTTGACCTTTATGGAAGTGTCGACGGATCAACAGTTTGATTTTCTGCGCGATTGGCAACGCAAGGTTTATGAGGCGGGCTATTTCGGCATGTCTTGGCCCACCGAATATGGCGGCTATGGCATGCATCCCGAATATCAGCGCATCGCCACGCGGATCATGAAAAGCCACGATGCGCCCATCATGCTCAACGCGATTGCCAATGGCTGGACGGGGCCCTTGTTGCTGGACATTGGCCGTGAGGAAGACAAGCGCCGTTTCATCAAGCCTATGCTTTCAGCCGAAGAAATCTGGTGTCAGGGCTTTTCGGAGCCCGAGCATGGTTCCGACCTTGGCAGTGCGCAGACCAAGGCTGTGCGGGATGGCGACGAATATGTCATCAACGGCTCCAAGATCTGGACGTCCTTGGGCGATCGCGCTGATTATATGATCTTGCTCGCGCGCACATCAAATGACGGACCAAGCAAATATGCCGGGCTCTCGTTTTTCCTCGCGCCCATGAAAATTCCCGGCGTTGAAACGCGGCGGTTGAAGAAACTCACCGGCGAATATGGTTTTACCCAATGCTTTTTCACCGATGCACGCATACCGGCATCGGGCCTTGTCGGCGAAGAAGGGCAAGGCTGGATGGTCGCGATGAAAACGTTGGAATATGAACGCGGCGCGAAGGTTAATCCGGTCGGCGGCTATTTCGTCAAGGAAATGGACGTGATGGGCGTTGTCGATATGGCGCGTTCGGCAAAGCGCGGCGGTAAACCTGTGTTGGATGACCCCGTTATGCGCGACAGGCTGGTCGATTATATGATCGAGATTCAGGCGCTGAACCTCAACAACCAACGCCGCCGCATGGCACCGCTGACCAGTGACCGCCCGATGGGGCTTGCGTTGATGAACAAGCTGGCGCGCACCGAATTAGTGCGCGAATTGACCGAATTCTCGCTCCAGTTTCAGGGCACGCGCGCGGGCTATTATGTTGGTGACGAAAATGCGGTCGATGATGGCTATTGGCACCGGTCTTACCTCAATAGCTTTTCCGCCACTATTGGTGGCGGCACGAGCCAGATTCAGAAGAATATCATTGGCGAACATGTGCTTGGTTTGCCGAAGGGGCGGTAGGTACGTCCAAGCACCATATCCGTTGCTGAAGTGAGAGGAATGCAATGTCTGAAGTCCTAACCCAAGCTCAGGACGGTGTCCTGATCATCACCATCAACCGGCCCGAGGCGAAAAACGCGGTTAACCAAGCGGTAGCGCAAGGCATTGCTGCGGCCATGGAGCAGCTCGACAGCGACAAGAGCCTGAACGCAGGCATCATCACGGGCGCTGGCGGGACTTTCTGCTCTGGCATGGACCTGAAGGCGTTTCTGCGCGGTGAGCTGCCCAGCATCAAGGGCAAGGGTTTTGCAGGCTTTATTGAATCGCCACCGGCCAAGCCGCTCATTGGAGCCGTGGAGGGCTATGCGCTCGCAGGCGGCATGGAAATTGCGGTTGCTTGCGACCTGCTCGTGGCGAATGACAAGGCGCAGTTCGGTATCCCTGAGGTGAAGCGCAGCCTTGTCGCGGCCGCGGGTGGTTTGCTGACCTTACCATCGATTATCGGTAAACGTATGGCGATGGAGCTTGCGCTGACGGGTGATTTTATTTCGGCGCAGCGGGCGTATGAAATAGGCTTTGTGAACCGCGTGACAGACGGCGCTGCCATTGATTCCGCGCTTGAGCTTGCGGCTAAGGTTGCAGCGAACGGTCCACTGGCACTGATTGCAACGAAACGCGTCATTAACGAACGACCAGACTGGAATTCGACGGAGATGTGGCAGAAGCAGAGCGAAATTTGTGCGCCTGTTTTTGCATCGAAGGACTCACGCGAAGGCGCGCTGGCCTTTGCCGAAAAGCGTAAGCCAATCTGGCAGGGGGAGTAACATGGGACATCCAACCGTCCACGCCGCCGTAAATCCAGATAAGCCCGCCGTCATCATGGCGGGGTCGGGCGAGACAATATCATATAAGCAACTTGATGAACGTTCCAATCAGTGCGCCCATTTGTTTCGGTCGCTTGGGCTTGAGCATGGCGATACGGTGGCGATTTGCTTAGAGAACCGGGCCGAGTTTTTTGATCTTGTCTGGGGCGCGCAACGGGCGGGCCTCATCTATGTGGCGATCAGTTGCCGTCTTACGGCATCCGAAATCGATTATATCCTGAAAGACAGCGGGTCGAAGGCGCTTTTTGCCTCGCCCTATCTTGGCGCGGTGCTGGACCAGATTGAAAGCCCTGTGAAGCGTTTCATCCTTGGCGGCGCACATGCCGGTTGGGAAAATTACGCTGATGCGGTTGCCAACATGCCGATCACGCCGGTGACCGATGAGCGCGCAGGCACCGACATGTTGTATAGTTCCGGCACAACGGGGCAACCAAAGGGTATTCGTTTTCCGTTGCCCGAAGACGCCGATATTGCCGCACCTAATGTGCTTGCTGGCCTTGCCATGATGGCGTTCAAATTTTCGGGCGACAGCATCTATTTGTCGCCAGCGCCGCTTTATCATGCCGCTCCGTTACGTTGGTGTGCGGCGGTGCACCGCATGGGTGGCACGGTCGTAGTTATGGAGAAGTTCGATCCTGAAGCGGCTTTGGCCGCAATCGAGACCTATAAGATTACCGCCAGCCAATGGGTGCCAACGCATTTTGCGCGCATGCTGAAGCTGCCCGAAGATGTGCGCGCCAAATATGACGTGTCCAGCTTGCAAAGCGCCGTTCACGCTGCCGCGCCATGTCCCGTCCCCATTAAGGAGGCGATGATTGAATGGTGGGGCCCGGTCCTGCGCGAATATTATGCCGGGACTGAGGGCCAGGGGATAACCTTCATTTCCAGCGAGGAATGGCTGACGCATAAGGGCTCGGTTGGCCGCGCGTTGAACGCAACGATGCATATCTGCGACGACAATGGCGATGACGTGCCGGTTGGCCAAGAAGGAACCGTGTTCTTTGAAAGCGCTGCGTCTTTCAGCTATCACAATGATCCTGAAAAAACTAAAGGCGCGACCAACAAGCATGGTTGGACAACACTTGGCGATGTTGGGCGGCTGGATGAAGAGGGTTATCTCTACCTGACAGACCGTAAAAGCTTCATGATTATTTCGGGCGGTGTGAACATATATCCGCAAGAGATCGAAAACCATCTGGTCACACATCCCCGGGTGCGCGATGTCGCCGTCATCGGTGGCCCGCATGATGAGATGGGGGAGGAGGTTATTGCCGTGGTGCAGCCGCTTGATATGGCCGACGCTGGTGATGATTTGCGCGACGCACTCACCGCCTACGCGCGGGAGAAATTGTCGGGCACTAAAATTCCGCGCCGCATTGATTTCCGCGAAGAGCTTCCACGCCATGATACCGGAAAATTATATAAGCGCCTGCTGCGCGATGAATATTGGGCAAAGCAGGACAAGCCGACAACTTGAGGCTATAACGCCGCAGACTCATAAGGAGATAGACAATGACCACCCAATATAAAAATCTGATCAATGGCGAACTGGTGGATAACGGCAAATGGATTGATGTCGTCAATCCTGCGACAGAACAGATCATTGGCCAAGTACCCGATTGCGGTCAGGCCGATCTCGATACGGCGGTTACCGCTGCGCGCGCTGCGTTCCAGACATGGAAGAAAACGAGCGTCGAAGAACGCCGCGCTCTGTTCGCGAAAATGGCAGACGTGATCAAGACGAACAGCGACGAGTTGATGCGTCTGCTCACCGCCGAACAGGGCAAGCCGCATATGCAGGCAGGCAGTGAAATCGCCGGTTGTGTAGGCATGACGCGCGCTTTGCCAATGCTGAATTTGGAAGAGAAAATCACTGAGGACAGCGACAAGCGTCTCAGCCGCACCCGCCGCGTTCCTGTTGGCGTGGTTGGCGGCATCGTGCCTTGGAACTTCCCTGTGCTGATGGCGATTCAGAAGATTGTGCCTGCTTTATTGTCGGGCTGCACGATGGTACTCAAACCATCGCCATTCACGCCGCTGGCAACTTTGCGCTTGGCCGAACTGGTGGCGGGCATATTTCCGCCGGGCGTGCTCAACATCATCACGGGCGGCGATGCGCTTGGACCATTGCTGACGTCGCACCCCGACATCGACAAGATCACCTTCACCGGATCGACCGCCACCGGCAAGCGCGTTATGGAATCGGCGTCGAAGGACTTAAAGCGGATTACGCTTGAATTGGGTGGTAATGATGCCGCAATCGTTCTGCCCGATGCTGATGTGGGCAAGGTGGCGGAAAAGCTGTTTTGGGCAAGCTTTTACAATGCAGGTCAAGTCTGCATCGCTGCCAAGCGCATCTATATTCATGAAGATATTTATGACGAACTGTCCGCTGCGATTGCGGCTTATGCCAAGGCAGTGAAAGTCGGCGATGGCGCTGAGCAGGGTACCGCAATTGGCCCGATTCAGAACAAGCCACAATATAAGCGCGTGTTGGAGCTTATTCAGGACGCTAAGGACAAGGGTTATAAATTCCTCACCGGAGGCGACCATGACCCATCAATTCCTGGCTATTTCGTGCCCGTCACCGTGCTTGATAACCCGCCCGAGGACGCGCGTATTGTGGCCGAGGAGCAATTTGGTCCAGTCATGCCGTTGATGAAGTTTTCGACGATCAATGAAGTCATCAGCCGCGCCAACGCTTCGGATTATGGACTGGCCGGATCCATCTGGACCAGCAATCCAGAGGCTGCGGTCGAAGTCGCCGAGCAGTTGGAAACAGGAACTGTCTGGATTAACGAGTCCATGCATCTTGCCCCCAACGCGCCTTTTGCAGGACATAAGCAGTCCGGCTTTGGGGCGGAACTGGGTGAGGAAGGCTTGCTTGAATTCACCTATCCGCAAGTGATTACGATCGCGCGTGAGGCAGCTTAAGCATTAACGCGCTAAGATAAGCTGTGTCACCCTCGACTTGATCGGGGGGGCATGGTCCGCAATGTCGATTTAAGCCTTCGGATCGGACCATGGGTTCCCGCTTTCGCGGGAATGACAATGGTTAGTGATAATCTCGTCACTGCTTCTCGCTTGACTCTCCCCTTTCAAAGTTTAGTCGTCTGATTAAATTTCGAACAACAGGAGAATGAATATGGCACATGCCTATATTGTGGATGCGGTTCGTACCGCTGGTGGCCGTCGCGGTGGCAAGCTTGCGGGTGTGCATGCGGTTGATTTGGGTGCTGCTGTAATGGACGCGATTGCCGACCGTAATGATTTCGATCCTGCCGCGATCGAGGATGTCATCATGGGTTGCGTGTCGCAAGGTGGCGAACAGGCTGGCGACGTTGGCCGTAACATTGTGCTGGCCTCGCGCTTGCCTAATTCTATCCCTTCGGTGAGCATTGACCGCCAGTGCGGATCGTCACAGCAATCCATGCAATTCGCCGCGCAGGGCGTCATGTCGGGTACACAGGACATTGTGCTGGCTGCCGGTATCGAAAGCATGACGCGGGTGCCTATGGGTGCGACATCCATGTTGTTCAAAAAAGAAGGCATGGGCACGTATAAAAGCCCGCGTTTGGAAGAAGCCTATCCGGGTATCATGTTCAGCCAATTCATGGGCGCTGAAATGCTCGTGAAAAAATATGGCTTTACCCGCGAGGATCTAGACCAGTTCGCGCTGGAATCGCACCACAAGGCGATTGCGGCCACGCAAAGCGGTGCATTTGCCAATGAAATCGTTGGCATGGAAGTCGAGACGCCAGAAGGCATGATCGTCCACAATAGCGACGAAGGCATCCGCTATGACGCGACTTTGGAAAGCCTGTCTGGCGTCAAATTGCTTCAGGAAGGCGGGAGCATTACCGCTGCCAACGCCAGCCAGATTTGCGACGGCGCATCGGCGGTTTTGATCGTGTCGGAAAAGGCGTTGAAAGAACATGGCCTGACCCCGCGCGCACGGATCGTTAACCTGACGGTGACGGCGGGTGACCCAGTGATTATGTTGGAAGAACCATTGTTCGCAACCGACCGCGCGTTTCAGCGTGCCGGCATGAAAATGTCTGACATCGATTTATATGAAGTGAATGAAGCATTTGCGCCTGTGCCATTGGCATGGCTTAAGCACACAGGCGGTGACCGAACAAAGATCAATGTCAACGGCGGTGCGATTGCGCTTGGACATCCATTGGGTGCGTCGGGTACAAAGTTGATGGCAACGTTGCTCAATGCGCTGGAAGCGCGTGGCGGGCGTTACGGCTTGCAAACGATGTGCGAAGGCGGCGGTCAGGCGAACGTCACGATTATTGAGCGGGTTTGACCTGATACAAAAGTAAAACGCATCGTAGTACTGAGCTTCGTCGAAGGGCGCTTATCGGGCAAAACTGCTTCGACAGGCTCAGCACTGCGGTATTTGAAAAGGGAATATAAATGAAACTGGACTCAACAGTCGCAGCCGTCGTTACAGGCGGTGCATCGGGCCTTGGCGAAGCAACCGCACGCGCGCTCGCTGCAAAGGGTGTGAAGGTAGCGATTTTCGACTTGCAAGCCGACAAGGGCGAAGCATTGGCCGCTGAAATTGGCGGCGTGTTTTGCAATGTCAATGTGACCAGCGACGAAAGTGTTGATGCTGGTTTTGCCAAGGCACGCGCCGCGCATGGTCAGGAACGTATCTTGGTGAACTGCGCTGGAACGGGCAATGCTGCCAAGACTGCCAGCCGTTCGAAGGAAGACGGTTCGATCAAGCATTTCCCGCTCGATGCCTTTGACCGCATCATTCAGATCAACCTCGTTGGAACCTTTCGCTGCATCGCAAAGTCGGCAGCGGGCATGTTGACGCTCGAGCCCATGGAAGATGGTGAACGCGGCGCGATGGTTAACACCGCATCGGTCGCAGCTGAAGACGGCCAGATGGGGCAAGCGGCTTATTCCGCATCCAAGGGCGGTGTTGTCGGCATGACCTTGCCCATCGCCCGCGATTTGATGAGCGAAGGCATCCGCATCAACACGATCTTGCCGGGCATTTTCAACACGCCATTGATGAATGGCGCACCGCAAGCCGTCAAAGATGCGCTTGCGGCATCCGTGCCATTCCCGAAGCGCCTGGGCTATCCGCACGAATTTGCGCAAGTTGCGATGACGATGATTGAATGTGGGTATTTCAACGGCGAAGACGTGCGCGTCGATGGCGCAATCCGCATGGCACCGAGGTAAAAACACCCTATCCATGAACAACAACCGAAGCTCTGAGCTGTTAACACCTCGCCCTTCAGCGACCGCAGCCGCTATGCGACTGCGGCTCGGGGTTTCGGTTTCATTGTGCGGGCAATTGCCATGACCGAATTCACCCAAATCCAATATGCGGTCGCTGACGGCGTTGCGACACTAACCATGCATCGTCCCGAAAAGATGAATGCATTCACCAATGTGATGATGCGCGAGATGTGCGCGGCATTTGATCTGGTGGATGCTGATGATGCTGTGCGTGCGGTCATTGTAACGGGGGCAGGTGATCGTGCCTTTTGTGCGGGCGCAGACCTTACGCCGGATGCGGGTGGCGACGTGTTCGCCAGCCGATCGGAGGTTGAATCGCTTTCGGACGAACGCGTGCGCGATTCCGGAGGGCGGCTGACGCTGCGGATTTTTCAATGCAAAAAACCGGTCATCGGCGCCATCAACGGTGCGGCGGTAGGCATTGGCGCAACGATGCAATTGCCGATGGATTTCCGTTTGGCGAGTGACACTGCGCGCTTTGGCTTTGTGTTTGCGCGGCGCGGGATTGTGCCAGAGGCGGCCTCCAGCTGGTTCTTGCCGCGCTTGGTGGGCATGCAACAGGCGCTGGAATGGTGCATGACGGGCCGGGTGTTCGATGCCGCCGAGGCGTTGAATGGTGGCCTTGTCCGCTCTGTTCATGCGCCGACCGAATTGATGGAGGCGGCGCAGGCGCTGGCGCGTGAGATTGCCGATAATACGGCGCCGGTATCCATTGCCCTCACGCGCGCCATGTTGTGGCGGCTCTCTGCAACCGCCCACCCGATGGCCGCGCACGCGATCGACAGCCGCGCTATTTATCGCCGTTCGCGGTCCGGTGATGCGAAAGAGGGCATCGCTAGCTTTCTGGAGAAGCGCAGTCCGGTCTACCCCGATAAAGTATCCACAGACTTGCCAGACTTCTTCCCATGGTGGGACGAACCTGTTTATAAGTAACCTTAGGCAAAGCGGGGCGCACCAATGGCAACAACAGGACCAAAAGTGGCAAGCGATTCAGCCGATGGGAGCAATGCGCGCGATCAATTGATCGAGTCTGCGAGCCAGATCATGCGCGAAGGCGATACGATTGACCTGTCATTGTCAGAATTGTCGCTGCGTGCCGGCCTGAACAGCGCTTTGGTCAAATATTATTTCGGCAATAAGAATGGCCTGATGCTGGCGTTGCTTGATCGCGACATGGGCAATATCGTGCAAAGTCTTGGCGCTTTAATGGCCAAAGACATGGAGCCTGCCGAAAAATTGCGTATCCATATTGGCGCTGCAATCGACACCTATCACGCCTTTCCTTATCTCAATAGTCTGTTGATGCGCATGGTCCGCGACAGTGCCCCTGCCGAAGCGGCACGTATTGCGGAACTGTACTTGAAACCGATTTCCAATGTCTACGAAGTGCTGATTGCGCAGGGCATAAAGGCGGGCAAGTTCCGGCAAACTGACCCGCAATTTTTCTACTTCACGGTAACTGGCGCAGCCGACCGTTTTTATTCATCGCGGTTGGTGCTGCGCCATTGTTACAATCAGGACGATTTCGACGAGAATATGCGCGATGCCTATCGGGAGCATAGCATTGACCTGATCATGCGCGGGTTGCTCGTTTAGGTTGGAAAACCGATGCACGCACCTACAATAATATCGTCATTCCGACCAACCGTCCCTTCGTCATCCTGAACTTGTTTCAGGATAACGAAATATCTTTGCCTGTTATCCTGAAACGAGTTCAGGACGACGAGGCGGTGTAGTTCAGGGTGACGAGGCGGTGTCGTTCTGGGTGACCGCAGGGCGCTTAGCGGCTCTCTTCCTCAACCCATCCCCAACGCAGCTCTAATCTCATCCCCATCGGCATCCAGCATCGGCGGGTGCGCATAGTTTGTCACAGGCGTCCCGGCATAATGCACGGGATGCTTCATCGATCGATATTTGCCTATGTCTGGCGACTCCAACTCTTCAAAAAACCCGACATCGGCCAAATGCGAATCGCCCAGCACGTCGGCCATGCGGTTATATTTCATCGCCGGAATGTCATGTTGCGCCAACAGATCAAGCCATTCGGCGGTAGTTCGCGTCGCGCTGACTTCTTCGATCAACGTATACAGTTCGCCCGTGTACTTGGTGCGTTCCTGATAGGTCGAAAAGCGCGGATCATCGAAGACATTGGGCCGTCCACCTAGCTCAAAAAATTTGGCCCATTGCCGGTCATTATAAGGGACAATGGCGATGAAACTATCCTTTGTGGGATAAGGCCGCCGACGCGGGTTAACGGAGCGCGTATAGCCCATACGGCCATTGCCGGGGACGAAGGTTTCGCCCCACAGATTTTCGACCATGTTGAACCAGGTGAAGCATTCAAACATCGGCACTTGAACAAATTGCCCGCCCTGGCCCCCTGCGCGACCAAGCAGCGCTGCCATTGTGGCGTTTGCGGCGAACAGACCGCTGACCTTATCGGCGACAAGGCTCGGGGAATAAGTTGGCCGTCCGCCATCGCGCTGTTCACTTAACGCGGCAAAACCGGACGCTGCCTGGATAAGGTCGTCATATGCCTGCCGCTCGCCATAAGCACCGCCCGCGCCAAAGCCAGCGCAATGGACATAGACGATATTGGGATTGATCGCCTTCACCGCCTCATAGCCAAAACCGAGCCGCTCGACGCCAGCCATGCGGACATTGTGGATGAAGACATCGGCCTCTTCCAACAAAGCTTCGAGCACCGCTTTGTCCTCAGGCTTTTTGATGTTCAGGTTGATCGCTTTTTTGTTGCGGTTGAGCGCGATGAAAATCGGCCCATGCTGTTTGGTGGGCGAATCACCGCCGTGACGCATCAGATCGCCGGGCGTATTACCTTCGCTATTCTCAATCTTGATAACTTCCGCGCCCAAGTCTGCAAATTGCAAAGTGGCATAAGGCCCAAGCACCACCGTAGCCATATCAATGACCTTAATGCCTTTCAGCGGTCCGGTTGGTTCCGTGTCCCAAGTCAATTTCGGCCATTTTGCCATTTTCGCTCTCCCAAAAGCCTTGCATCGATAGCTAGCATATTTAAGCGTGCAGTTAAGAGATAATCGGGAGTGTAATATGGGCAATTTTGACGCGACCGCGCCAGTCATCATTGGTGTAGGCGAGGCAAGCCGTAAGACCATTGCCGGTGAATGGCCCGCCCCGCGTGATCTGGCAGGGGCCGCAATCAAGATTGCGCTTGCCGACACCGGGCAAGCTCAGGCCGTTTCCGCCGCAATCGACACCATCGCCGCCATCCGCACGTTCGAGGATAGCGGGGTGAGTCTAGGCACAGGGTCGCCCGATAACGCGCCGGAGGCATTTGGCGCGGCAGGCGGGATTACGGCAAAACGCCTGATCTATGCCGATGTCGGCGGACAAAGCCCGCAGGCGACGTTGAACGAACTGGCCGGTGATATAAGGCGCGGCAGGTGTGAGATGGCGGTATTGGTGGCCGCAGAGGCGACGGGTACGGCAAAGCGCGCACGCAAGGCGGGCATATCATTGGACTGGAGCGTGGCCTCTGACACCCCCTTGGACAATCGTCTGTCCAGCTTCCCGATCTTAAGCCGCACCGAAATTCGTCATGGCGTCATTTCCATGCCGTTGGCGTATAGCATGATCGAAAATGCGCGGCGGATGGCGTTGGGATTGAATGCGGATGCATATGCCCGCGAGATGGCGGCCTTATGGTCTGCCTTTTCGGCGAAAGCCGAAACACGTGCGCATGCACAATTCCCGGGTTTTCGGTCGCCCGAAGCGTTGCAAAGCGATGACAATGCCAATTATCTGCTGACCGACATCTACCGCCGCTGGCATGTCGCGCAGGATGCGGTCGACCTGGGCGGCGCAGTCATCCTAACCAGCGCGGGCAAGGCGCGGGAATTGGGTGTGCCGCAGGATAAATGGGTGTGGCTGGCGGGCGCTGCTGTAGCGGCAGAGCCACCCTTGTCCGAACGTGCGGTCATTCACCGTTCCGCAGCGCTCGATTTTGCTATCCCTGCGGCGCTGGATCAAGCGGGCCTCTCGGCGACGGAACTTGGCCCAGTTGATATTTACAGCTGCTTTCCTTGCGCGGTGTTTGCAGCAGTGGACAGCATGCAGGATGCAGGCCGAGCGCTTGGTGACTATACCCTCACCGGCGGCCTCAGCTTCTTTGGCGGTCCGGGCAATGGATACGCGGTCTACAATATCGCCGCGATGGTGGATGCTTTGCGCCGCGATGGGTCAAAGCCAGCCTTGGTCACAGCCAATGGCGGGGTGATGTCGAAGCAGGCGGTCGGTATTTATACCGCCGCTCAGCCTGCCATCGCCTGGTCGGGCGACGTTGCAAAGGGCTACGCACCCACGCCGCGCGCGCTCGACGATGCGCCGCAGGGCAAGGCGCGGGTGCGCAGCTTTGTGCGGTCAGCGGGCAAGGATGGTTTTGGTCCGGCAACATTGCTGCTGGAAACCGAAGGTGGGGCGCGCGCGATGGCGGTGATCGATTGTCCGGTGGATGTCGACCTTGGCAACGCGGTCGTTGCCGTCACCCCTGGCGAAAAACGCCATATTGCGACGCTTGTTGGATAATCTGCGGTTCATCATTCGATAGTTATGCTACGCACCCGTTGGAACCGGAGAAAATCGATGCATATTCTCAAATTGGCCCTCTTTGCCTTTTCTTTCACACTATTGGCTGCGTGCGGACAAGTGGACAGCACGCCAAAGCCGCTGACCGAGAAACAAAGCGCAGTCTTGATGAAAGAACTGAACGGCAAGGTCGCGGGCACGCCTGTAAACTGCATCAGCGATTTTAACGCCACCAACACCATCCGCGTCAGCGACAATATCCTGCTCTACCGCGTATCAGGGCGCTTGGTGTACCAAAACAACCTGCGCTCGGCGTGCAGCGGATTGGCGCGTGACGATGATATCATTGTGTCCGAACAATTTGGCAGCCAAAAATGCAAAGGCGACATCATCCGTTTGGTGGACCGGACCAGTGGTATGACCGGCGGCGTTTGCAGCCTTGGCGACTTCGTGCCTTATCGTAGCGAGAAGCCGACGGATTAGTTGATCTTCGTGTGATGGGCAGTTCTTGTTCGGGTACAATGGCTGCGCACTTGCGACTTCGCCTCTGGGCTGGCAAAGGGGCGCTTCTAACCGCAGTTGAAAGCAAGATACTCCATGTCCGAGATGATCCGTGTCACCCTTCCCGATGGCTCTGCCCGTGAAGTCGCGCGTGGCACTACCCCTGCGGATATTGCCGCCGCTATTGGCCCGGGTTTAGCCAAGGCGGCGATTGCAGCGCGCGTCGATGGCGAATTGCGCGATATCATGCGTCCGATTGAGGCTGATGCGCAATTGGCGTTGGTGACCAGCCGTGATGAGGCGGATGCGCTTGAACTCGCCCGCCACGATTTTGCGCATATATTGGCAGAGGCGGTGCAGGCGCTGTTTCCCGGTACGCAAATCACCTTTGGCCCGTCGACCGATGACGGTTTTTATTATGACGTGATGGCACCTGCCAAACGCGGGCCGTTCACGATGGATGATCTGCCTGCGATTGAAGAACAAATGCGCGCGATCATCCGCGCCGACAAGCCGCTGCGCCGCGAAGTCATGGCGCGTGATGCCTTGATTGCGACTTGGCAAAATGCGGGCGAAAGTTTCAAGGCGGAATGGGCGGCGGAATTGCCTGCGGGTGAGGAACTCTCGGTCTATTGGTCGGGCAATGACTGGATGGACATGTGCCGTGGTCCGCATCTGGCCTCGACCGGAAAGTTGGATCCTGCGGCGTTCAAGCTGACACGGGTTGCCGGCGCTTACTGGCGCGGCGACCAGAATAATCCGCAATTAAGCCGCATTTACGGCACGGGCTGGCTGAATAAAAAGCAATTGGACGCGCATCTGCTCCGGCTCGAGGAGGCCGCCAAGCGCGACCACCGCCGTCTGGGCCAAGACATGGACCTGTTCCATTTGCAGCAAGAGGCGCATGGCTCGGTATTCTGGCATCCCAATGGCTATCTGATCTGGCGCGAACTTGAGGCCTATATGCGCCGCGCGATTGACGGCGCTGGCTATAAAGAAGTCAAAACGCCGCAAGTCATGGATGCACGGCAATGGGAGCAATCGGGGCATTGGGGCAAATATCGCGCCAATATGTTCGTGATCCCTGACGAAGTGCCCAATGTCGACGATGAAGGCCCCGTGATTTCGGGCGATGCCGACTGGATGGCGTTGAAACCGATGAACTGCCCTGCGCATGTTCTGATTTTCCGCCAGGGTATTAAGTCCTATCGCGACCTGCCATTGCGCATTTACGAAAATGGTTGCTGTCACCGTAATGAACCGCATGGCGCGTTGCATGGCCTGATGCGCGTGCGTCAGTTTACGCAGGATGATGCGCATATATTCTGCCGCGAAGACCAGATTGTCGAAGAGGTGCAGGCCTTTTGCGCGCTGGCCGACAGAGTTTACAAGGAATTTGGTTTTACCTATTCGATCAAGCTCGCGTTGCGCCCCGACCAGCGTTTTGGTTCGGATGCGGATTGGGATAAGGCCGAAAACGAACTGCGCGATGCCGTAGTCCGCGCTGGCCTTGCGACGGCTGAATTTGGCTGGGAAGAACTGCCTGGCGAAGGTGCTTTCTATGCGCCAAAACTCGAATGGCATTTGACCGACGCGATTGGCCGAACATGGCAGGTAGGCACCATTCAGTCGGATCGTGTATTGCCCGAGCGTCTCGACGCAAGCTATGTTGGTGAGGATGGCGCCCGCCACCGTCCCGTCATGCTGCACCGTGCGATCTTTGGCAGCTACGAACGCTTCATCGGGATATTGATCGAACATTATGCGGGCCGATTCCCCGTCTGGCTCGCGCCCGTGCAAGCCGTGGTCGCAACGATCACATCGGAGGCTGATGGCTATGCGCATGATGTGACCGTAAAGTTGAAGGCGGCGGGCATTCGGGTTGAGGCCGATACCCGCAACGAAAAAATCAATTACAAAGTGCGCGAGCATAGCGTCGCCAAGGTGCCGCATTTGCTTGTCGTCGGTATGCGTGAGGCCGAAGAAGGTAAGGTTGCGATCCGCAGCCTTGGTTCGGATGGTCAGCGTATCATGACGCTGGATGAAGCGATTGCTATGCTGTCGCATGAAGCCACACCGCCGGATTTACGTTAAGACGATCTTTAAGGAGATAGCGATGAAAACACTTCCATTGACGCTTGCTGCCGTGTTTTTCTTGGCCGCGTGCCAGCAACCTGCGGCGGAACAAGCCGCCGAAACCCCAGCGGCAACAGCAGATGCGACCGCCAACTACAATGCCGCGCAAAAAGCTTATGCCGCCGCCAATGACAAGATGCATGCCGGAATGGGCAATATCAACGCCGACGCCGATATTGCGTTTATGCAAGGCATGATCCCGCACCATGTGGGTGCAGTTGAAATGGCGAAGGTTGCGCTGGAGCATGGCAAGGACCCAGCAGTGCGCGCGCTTGCGCAAAAGGTTATCACCGCGCAAGAAGCCGAGATAAAGGACATGCAGGCGTGGCTCGACAAAAAAGGCGTAGCTGCGGAAAAGCCGCTGACCGCCGCTGACCATGCGGCCATGGGGCACTGAACATTCAAGATCTGATTGGAATTACCACAGCGCAATTGTCGCTGTTGGCGGCCATGACCTTTGGCGCGGCCTATATTCGCGGGCTGACCGGTTTTGGTATGGCCATCATTCTTGTGCCTTTGTTCGGGTTGATCGTGAAGCCGGGTGAGGCGGTGGTTATTGGCATATTGCTTCAGGTGCTGATTGGGCCTGTTGGCTTGAAAGTCATTTACGCGGACGCCCACCGCCAGAGCGCCTTGATGATTGCGGCTTTTGCCATGTTGGCAACGCCGCTGGGGATATGGCTGTTGATGCATACCAGCCCAGATGTTGCACGGTTGATGATTGCCGGGATCGCGATTGGGGCGTTTGTGCTCGTGCTGCTGCCGCAACGCGGGGAGCTGCGTCCCGGGCCGAAGGAAACCGCACTTACCGGCATTGCCTCGGGCATATTGACGGGTTTTGCGGCGATGCCGGGCCCACCCGTCGTGCCCTTTTATCTGCGTCAGCCTATCCCACCCAAAGAAGCGCGCGCGTCGATGATGCTAGTGTTTTTCGCCACCGCGATTGCGGGCACGATATCGGCATTTGTCCTTGGACTGGCGAACGCGCATTTATTGTGGCTGTCGCTTGCGCTGTTCCCGTCGGTGCTTGTCGGTAACTGGCTTGGTGCGAAATCCTTTGGCAGGGTGCCGCCGACTTTGTGGCGCAGCTTTGTCGCGGGCGTACTCGGCCTTGCCGGGCTTTCGGCCGTTCTGCGGTTGCTGAATTAAAGCTTATTTCCCGAACTTGCGCTGCGTTTTGCCATAACGCATTTTGCGTGTGCCGGGCTGCCCTTCGGTCGCGCGGCCCTGAGGTGCAGCGACATGCTGTGGATGCGGCAGACCAAGCTCGGTTGCTTCCAAAGACCGGATTTCGTCACGTAGGCGGCCAGCCTCTTCGAACTCAAGATCGGCGGCAGCGGCGCGCATCTTCTTTTCCAGGTCATCGATATAGGCGCGCAAATTATGCCCAACGAGGTTGTTGGCACCGTCGGCGTCAATCTCGACCAGCACAGAATCGCGGCTTGCGGTGTCGGCGACAATATCATGAATATCGCGCTTGATTGTGGCAGGGGTAATCCCATGTTCGATATTGTAAGCATGCTGCTTTTCACGGCGGCGGTCGGTTTCGCGGATGGCCCGTTCCATGCTGCCGGTCATGCGGTCGGCATAGAGGATCACGCGGCCGTCGACGTTGCGCGCTGCGCGGCCGATAGTCTGGATTAAGGACGTTTCGCTGCGCAGGAAACCTTCCTTGTCGGCATCCAATATCGCGACCAGCGCGCATTCGGGAATATCGAGACCTTCCCGCAGCAAGTTTATACCTACCAGAACGTCATAGACGCCGCGTCGCAAATCGCGGATCAGCTCAATACGCTCCAAAGTCTCAACGTCGCTGTGCATGTAGCGCACGCGCAGGCCCGCTTCATGCATGAACTCGGTCAGATCCTCCGCCATCCGCTTGGTCAGGGTGGTGACCAACGTGCGGAAGCCTGCTTGCGCCGTTTTGCGGCATTCGTTGATGCAGTCCTGCACTTGGTCTTCGACGGGCTTGATCTCAACCGGCGGGTCGATCAGTCCGGTTGGACGAATGACCTGTTCGGCAAAGACGCCGCCCGATTGCTCCATTTCCCACCCGCCCGGCGTTGCCGATACGCACACCGTTTGCGGGCGCATAATATCCCATTCGTTGAAACGCAGTGGCCGGTTGTCGATGCAGGAAGGCAAACGGAACCCATATTCGGCCAATGTCAGCTTACGCCGATGGTCGCCCTTGGCCATCGCGCCGATTTGCGGTACCGTCTGGTGGCTTTCGTCAACGAACAATAATGCATTGTCCGGCAGATATTCAAACAAGGTTGGCGGTGGCTCGCCCGGCAGGCGCCCCGTTAGAAAGCGCGAGTAATTTTCGATGCCAGCGCAAGACCCGGTCGCGGCAATCATCTCAAGATCAAAATTTGTCCGCTCCTCCAACCGCTGCGCCTCCAGCAATTTGCCTTCGGCTACCAGCTCCTTCAACCGTTCAGTCAGTTCAAAGCGGATCGCTTCGCTGGCTTGCTTCATCGTTGGACCGGGGGTCACATAATGGCTGTTGGCGTAAACGCGCACACTGTTCAACTTCGCCCCGGTATTGCCCGTCAGCGGGTCAAACTCCGCAATCTCCTCAATCTCGTCGCCAAAGAAGCTGACGCGCCATGCGGTATCTTCATAATGTGATGGGAATATTTCCAGATTGTCGCCGCGTACGCGGAAATTGCCGCGGCCAAAGGCCATGTCATTGCGCTTATACTGAAGTGCCACCAGCTTTCGGATCAGCTCGCGTTGATCCACGATCTCTCCCTTTTTTAGGTCGAAAATCATCGCTGAGTATGTTTCGACGGAACCTATACCGTAGATGCACGAAACGGAGGCCACGATGATGACATCATCGCGTTCCAGCAAAGACCGAGTCGCCGAGTGGCGCATCCGGTCGATCGCTTCGTTTACGCTCGATTCTTTTTCGATGTAGGTGTCGCTGCGCGGGACATAGGCCTCGGGCTGGTAATAGTCGTAATACGACACGAAATATTCGACGGCATTGTCGGGAAAAAAGCTTTTGAATTCGCCGTAAAGTTGCGCCGCCAAAATCTTGTTTGGCGCAAGGATAAGTGCTGGGCGCTGCAATGCTTCAATGACCTTGGCAACGGTGAAGGTCTTACCCGACCCTGTGACACCCAACAGAACCTGATTCTTTTCCCCCGCCAGTGCCGTGTCGACAAGTTCGCGAATAGCTGTCGGCTGGTCACCTGCCGGCGCATAATCCGACACGATCTTAAATGGCCTGCCACCTTCCAACTTGGACGGCCGTTCCGGTCGGTGCGGGGTGAAGGTGCCAACCGTGTCCGGTTCTTCCAGCCCACGGCGGATGATGAGCTCTGCCATGTTCGCTATATGTGCTTTGCACGCAGTAAGGGCAAGAGGCGTGCGTCGGAATGCCGTCCGATGCACCAAATTTACGTTTCTGCACGGCAGATATTGGCTCCACCCCCGTCGGTGGAAGGCAATTGACGTGCGCCTGTGATCCGTGCGCAGGGATCAGGTGCGAATAGAAGGCTGTCATGTGATTATGAGCCGTAAAAGCCAGCATTTTAGGTGAAACCTTAGTGTGAATTTTCAAAGGCATTTTTATCACTGTTGCCTTTTAGGATGGGCGGCGACACTAGTATGGCGGAGAGAAACGGGAGGTGTATCAATGCGTAAATTTTTCCTGTTGAGCGCAGCCGCGCTGGCGTTATCCGCATGTTCGAATAAGGGTACGGACAGCAGCGCGGATAAGGATGGCAACGGTGTAATCGATAGCCAAGAAAGCGCAGCGGCAATGGACTATGATGCATTCATTCCGATGAAGGCTGGTCTTTGGGAAACCAATTTCGTCTTTGCGGACATCAATGTTCCGACCTTGGGTAAAGCTGAAAAGCAGCAGATCATGAATGAAGTGGCGAAAAGCACCTCCAGCCAAAGCTGCTTGACCGATGCCGAGGCAAAAAAGCCAGCGGCGGATTTCTTTGGGGGCAATGGCGCCGAAAAATGCGTGTATCAGGCGTTCGATGTTTCCGGACAAAATGTGCGCATGAAATTATCTTGCGGCATAGATAGCATGGGCATCGTGGACATGGAGCTTGCCGGTGTCATGGGCGAAACCGAATTCAACTATGATAGCAAAATAGATGTCCGCCTGCCGATCGTCGGCAAGGTCGCCATGCAGGGCAAGGCGATGGGCAAATATCTGGGCGCGTGTCCAGCGTGATGATATATTTGCGTCACTTAAAACTGGTCTGCGCAACGCTTGTGGCGGTGACCGTCTCCGGATGCGCAACCGATGCTCCCGCTGAAACGCTGTCTCGTGAAGCCAGCATCCGGCCCGCAGTGATCAAAGTCGATTTTACATCGGACAGCATCAACCCTGCAATAGTCGAGGGGGACGCTGGCGTTGCTGGGCGAGCCGTGACGATCGATGATCCGGCGCGGGTTGCTTCTATTTCGAAATTGGTCGTGGCCATCGGCGTTATGCGCCTATCGGAGCAAGGCAAGCTTGATCTCGACCGTGACGTGAATGACTATCTGGGTTGGCAGGTCCGCAATCCGGCATTTCCGGATGCGCCGATTACCTTGCGCGCCTTGTTATCGCATCAAAGCGGTTTGCGTGACTCTGTGGATTATATTGTGCCGCTTGATGGCAGTCTTGAGGCCGTTTTGGTTAACCCAAAGGCATGGGATGCGGACCATGCGCCGGGCACCTATTTCGCTTATGCCAATATCAATTCGCCTTTGATCGCAGCGGTTATGGAGGGTGCAACGGGCGAACGCTTTGATCGGCTGATGGCGCGGCTGGTGTTGACGCCGCTTGGGTTGGATGCCTGCTATAATTGGGGTGCAGGGTGCAGCGACGGGCGGCGCGCGCAGGCGGTTACTTTGCTGCGACCCAATAAAGACCTTGCGCGTGATGCGCCGATGAACGGGCCTGATCCATGCGCGGTTTACCCAGCCAGCGACGGAAGCTGTGACGTTGATAAGCTTTATGTGCTTGGACGCAACGGGTCGGCCTTCAGCCCGCAAGGCGGCCTGCGTATTTCGGCGCGCGATCTAACAAAAATCGGCCAATTGCTGTTGCGCGATGGCGCGCCATTGTTGTCGCGCAAAAGCTTTGCGCAGATGCTTGGCCCCGTCTGGACCTTTGACGGTAAAAATGGTGATGATGATAAAGGTTATTATACCGGCTATGGCCTTGGCGTGCATTGGTTGACCGACAAGCAGGGCAATCGCTGGTTTGGCCATGTGGGGGAGGCGTATTCGCTGCGCGCGGGCTTTTGGATAAACCCTGCCGAACGCAGGGGCTTTTATCGCTACGTGACGATGGTCGATGAATTTTCCGCCGTTGGGCATTGCTTTGACCGGTGCCCATGATAGCGTGGGCGACAGATAACGGAAAACTCGGATATCAGGGGGAAGTAAGATGATTAAGAGATCTATTTTGGGCGCATTTTTGGCCAGCGCGTTGGTCGTAACGCCAGCAGCAGCACAGCCAGATTACGCAGACTCGATTAAGGCGGACTATGACAAGTCGCTGGCGAGCCTGTGGGACCATTTCCATCGCAATCCCGAATTATCGTTTCGTGAATTTAAGACCGCCGAGCGTATGGCGCAGGAACTGCGCGCCGTGCCCGGCATGGTCGTGACCGAGAAAGTCGGCGGCACCGGTGTCGTCGGCATGTTGAAAAACGGTGATGGCCCCGTCGTCCTTATGCGCGCAGATATGGATGGTCTGCCTGTGCAAGAGCGCTCCGGTCTTGCCAATGTGTCCACGGTGAAACAGGTCGGGATCGATGGCCTTGAAATGCCTGTGATGCACGCGTGCGGCCATGACGTGCACATCACCGCATTGGTAGGCACAGCGCGTCAGTTGGCGCGGATGAAGGATCGCTGGAAGGGAACGGTGTTGTTCATCGTCCAGCCTGCCGAAGAACGCGTCGGTGGCGCTAAGGCGATGATCGCAGACGGCCTCTACACGCGCTTTCCAAAGCCCGATTATGCATTAGCCTTCCATGTTGCAGCAGAGCTTGAGACTGGTAAAATCTCAGCCTCAGAAGGCATTCAATATTCGTCAGCGGACAGTGTTGACATTCGCGTTCCCGGAATCGCCACCCATGGCGCAGCGCCGCATTTGGGCCGGGATCCAGTCTATATTGCCTCGCAAATCGTTGTGGGTCTGCAATCGATCATCAGCCGTGAAAAGGGACCATTGGACCCCGGCGTAATTACCGTTGGCGCTTTCCATGCCGGAACAAAGCATAACATCATTTCCGAATATGCCGACTTACAGGTGACGGTGCGCTCCAACAGTCAGGCCGTGCGCGATCAACTCATTGCGTCCATTGAACGGGTCGCCAAGGGCATTGGCGCGGCACATGGCTTGCCGCAAGACAAGTTGCCTATTGTCACAGTGACGGAGAGCACGCCAGTCACGGTCAATGATGGCGCGCTTGCCCGCCGCTTGAACGGGGCTATCGCAAATGCTTTGGGTAAGGATGTGGTGACACCGTTCCGCCAGACGGCAATGGGGGCGGAAGACTTCGCCTTCTTCGTAGATCAGAAACATGGCATTCCGGGCTATTATTTCGCCGTTGGCGGGACGAAGCCTGAATGGATCGCTGCCGCAAAAAATGGCGGACCGCCGGTGGCTGGACATCATTCGCCTTTGTTCAAAATTGATCCAGAATCATCCGTACGCCTTGGGATTGAGGCAACGACCGCTGCGGTGCTCGATTTGCTTGGACCAAGCAAAAACTGATTGCTGGCCAAGCAGAGTATAGGAAAAGCCATTATGGCGCGCAAAATTCGCGATCATTACGAAGCGGATGAAGTGTTAGCAGGGCCAGAATTAAGCTGCTGGCTCTGCGCGCGCCCAATGGGCAATGTGACCGAATGGCATCATCCTGTGCCGAAAAGCCGGGGTGGGAAAGAGCGGCAACCGGTGCACCCGATTTGCCACCGAACCATCCACGCCAATTTCACCAACAGCGATCTTGAAAAGCGCTTCGCTACTGCCGAAGCTTTATTGGCGCATGACGAAATAGGGCGGTTTGTCGACTGGATAGCCAACAAACCGCCCGACTTTAACGCACCAACCAAAGACCGGCGTTAGCCTGTTTTTTCGGGCATCATCGACGAATGCAAATGGTCGATTTTCCACGCACTGTCTTCGATGCGATACAGTAATGAATAACGCGCCTTAATGTCGGTTTTGGAACCGGTTGACGGGTCCGTCACTGTCACCGTCCATGTCCAACCCGTGCATTGCATGGATTTAGATGACTTTGCGTGTGCGGGAACCGCAAAGATCGTCGCGATGGCAAAGGCATTCAAAACGAGCTTGTTTTTGGCATTACCCTCCTGTGGTTAATGTCCATATGGTTAAAGCTTATTGGGCCTAACATCCTGCCCGTTTCATCAAAATCTGATCCGATTGCCGCGGCTCTTAATGGGAGAGCAAAGTGGGGATTTGAACATTTTTGAGGATGTCGGCTGTGGCGCTACCCAATATAAAGCTGCGTAATCGCGAATGCCCAAAGGCGCCCATGATGAGCATGTGGGACCCAGCAGCGACTGCTTCTTCTTGGAGCGCTGACCCAATAGTGCGTCCGAACAGCGCCACGTTCAGATGGTCCGCCTTGACGCCGCGCCGGCCAGTAACCTGGACAAGAGCGTGGTTATCGAGGTCTGTTGGCAGCGGCTTTTCGCCCACGACAGTGATGAAATGTACCTGTTCGGGACCCAGCAGCGTTATGGCATCGCCTAGCGCGCGTGCAGCAGCTGGGGTGTTATCCCAAGCCATGCCCAACGCCCCGTTTTGGTAGGGCCGATCATGTGTCTGAGGAACAACAATGACTGGTCGTCCGCTTTCGAACATAAGATATTCGGCAACCATCCGCTCGCTTAAAAGCCCTGAACTTTGGCTGCCAATTACACTTATATCGTGCAATCGCGCGTGTTCAGCCACGACTTCGTGAACGCCCAGGGCATGCGAGTGTTCCGTTATCAGCGTACATTCAACGCCCGCAGCATGCGCCGCAGAGCCTATGTTCCCTGCCACCGATAGCGCATCTGTATGGCGCCCCGGGGTGGTGACATCAATGGCAACGGTAAAAACCGTCAGCTGTGCGCCGCACGCTTTAGCAAGGCTGATGGCAAAACCGACTGGCCCTTTGCCCGCCGCAGCTGTTTCGGCAGGCGCAAAGACAAATATTGATTTCATAGCCATCTGTTTTCTCCTTAATGGGATGCGTGCGATTGGCTTTCATCCTTGGTCTTCCACAGGGAAAACAGGATGCCGCCAAGGATAAGCGCGAAGGTCACGCCAAGGCTCAACACCGGCGGAAACTTTTCGCCGGCCATGAGGAAGTCCGACACGAAGATCTTCGAACCGATGAAGACCAAAACCAGGGCCAGCGCGTATTTCAGATAATGGAAACGATGAACCATCGCCGCTAAAGCGAAATACAAAGCGCGCAGGCCCAAAATCGCCATGATGTTCGACGTATAGACAATGAAGGTGTCGGTGGTGATTGCAAAGATCGCTGGCACGGAGTCTACTGCAAACACAAGGTCGGCCAAGTTTATGACGACCAGCGCCAAGAATAACGGCGTGGCTGCACGCACCATCTTGCCCGTCTTCTCGTCCGGCACCCTGACGAAAAACTTCTCGTCATGAAGCTCTTTGGTTACGCGCATATGTTTCGAGATAAATTTGACGACCGGGTTTTTGGCGACGTCCATTTCCTGATCGCTACCGAACAACATCTTGATGCCCGTTCCGATGAGGAAAGCAGCGAAGATGTACAGCGTCCAATAATATTCCTGCACAATAGCCGCGCCCGCCGCGATCATTAAACCACGCAATACAATGACGGCGATAATGCCCCACAAAAGCGCCCGATACTGATATTTGCGTGGTATCGCGAAGAAGGTAAAAATCAGGCTGATGACAAAGACATTGTCGATCGACAGCGCCTTTTCGATGAAAAAGCCTGTATAATATTTCATGCCCATGTCGGCGCCTTTTTGAAACCAAACCCAAAGGCCAAACAGCATGGCAATACTGATATAAAAAGCGGACAGCTTTAGGCTTTCGGCGATGCCCATTTCCTTGTCTTCCTTATGCAGGATGCCAAGGTCAAAGGCCGTAAGCGTGACAACAATGCTTAGAAAAGCGAGCCAAAACCAGACTGGTGTCCCCAACCAGTCCATTGTCAAAAATTCCATGAAATATTCCCTGTTTTACCTAATGTCATGCACCACGCGGACGAAAACCCGCGTGGCGGCGAAGTTGCAAATATTATATTTTGTTAAGACGCAATGGCCGACGCATCGGCGCTTTTGCAATACTCTCAAGACGATCCTTGATTGCCAGTTTAAGCCGCTTCAGTTTTTGAACGCGAAAAATATCTGGCCAACGCCGGTTGATTTCCACGCGCAATTCGCGGTCAATCTTCTGGTGATATTGCATCAATCGAAACGACGATAATGTCATAGTTCATCCTCTTTGAACATAATTTAAGTTCAATCGGATGTTCCGGGCATGGCTAAGCGTATTTCGGGGGGTTTTGAAGACCGCCTGACCACTGCACCGGAAACATCCGATGCGGCCGACATCACGTTCCTTCCGAAGAAGCGAGCGTCAGAGGGGCCCGGTCCGCCTAATATATATGGAGCAATTCCGCCCGAATTGCAAGATGATTACGACAGAAGAAACTCGGCTCGTCGAGTTAATCCCTCAACAGGTCGTTGATGGCTGTCTTTGCACGGGTCTGGGCATCGACGCGCTTGACGATGACGGCACAGGACAAATTGGGGCCGGGGCTGCCATCAGGCAAGGCCTTTCCGGGGATCGAGCCTGGCACCACGACCGAGTAAGCGGGCACGCGGCCAACGAATATCTCGCCTGTTGTGCGATCGATAATCTTGCTGGTTGAACTGATGAACACGCCCATGGACAGCACGGCGCCTTCTTCGACAATTACGCCTTCGACAACCTCCGAACGTGCTCCGATGAAGCAATTGTCTTCGATAATCACTGGCCCAGCCTGAAGGGGTTCCAAAACACCCCCAATGCCAACGCCACCGGACAAATGCACATTCTTGCCAATTTGGGCGCAACTGCCGACGGTAGCCCATGTATCGACCATCGTCCCATCATCCACGCGCGCGCCAATGTTGACAAAGCTTGGCATCAGGATGACGTTTTTGCCGACAAAGCTGCCATGTCGGGCAACGGCCCCGGGCACGACGCGGAAACCTGCATTCCGGAAACGGTCGGCATCCCAACCGCTGAATTTCGACGGAACCTTATCATAAGCAGGCGCGCCGGACGCCCCACCATCGACCACAATATTGTCATTCAGGCGGAACGACAAAAGCACAGCTTTTTTCAAATACTGGTGGACCTGCCAACTGCCGGCGATCTTCTCCGCCACACGGAGCGACCCGTCATCTAGGCCAACCAAGGCCGTCTGCACCGCGTCGCGCACTTCGCCTTGGGTGGCGCTGGAAATGCCGTCGCGTGCGTCCCATGCGGCATCAATGATCTTGGCTAGTTGGTCAGTCATATAGTTCTTTCCATGGCGTGGAGTGCAGAAAGCCACCCGTTCACGTCGGCAATCTCATGATCAATAAATGTTTCTGCACCGCTGCTATCAGCTTCGACGTCGTGATTCACCCAAATAGTTGTCATGCCCAAGGCCTTTGCTGGAGCAAGATTATGGGCCGAATCCTCGACAAAAAGTGCGCGGGTCGGATCGATATTCAGCTCAGTGCATAGCCTGTCATAACTCGCAGATGCAGGCTTTGGCAGATGCTGCATCCGGTGAATGTCGAATATATCCTCAAACACGCCATCAAGGCCGCGCGCGGTCAGAACCCGTTGGGCGTAAGGCGCATCTGCGTTCGTGAAAATCAATTTGCGCCCCGGTAAAGCTTCGATCTGTCGCCGTAAATCATCGGCGGGCTGCAACAGGGTCATGTCCACATCATGGACGAAATCAAGATACCCATGCGGGTCGACCGCATGTTCGGTCATCAATCCGCCCAGCGTGGTGCCATATTTCTTCCAATAAGTGTGCCGAATATGGTGTGCAGCATCAGAATCGATGTTGAAAAACCGTTCAACATATAACGCAATTCGGTCCCGAACTTGCGCCATAATATTCGCCTCTGGCCCATAAAGGGTAAGGTCTAGATCAAAAATCCAACTGTCGATGTTGTTGAAAGATAAATGCATCCGGCCACCTAGCCAGAAACCCATCTATACTCAACGGTAACCTTAGGTTAAGTTGGTGCGAATAGTGCTTAAATATCAATTTAATCGCTGAAAGTCGTATCTTTATGCCTGAACCACGCATTAGTCGTAAAATTGCGATCGGTAGCTCCGTCATTTTTGCACTCGCGCTGTCTGCTTGCGGCGGTGGTGGGGTAGGTTCGACACCTTTGCCGCCTTCCCCCACAGCGGACGTGCCACCGACGCCGCCAGCGACACCTCCTGCGCCACCTCCCCCGCCTCCCCCGCCGCCTGTGCCAACGACAAGTTTTGTAACCTCGGAATATCTCCGCTCGGATGGACCAGATTTTCATCGGGCGATCACGGCGTATCAAGCGGGCGCTAGTGGGCGCGGGGTTACTGTTGGCATCATTGATTCAGGGATTGAGCCAAATAGCCACGAATTTGAGGGCCGAATCCATGCCCAGTCGGGGGATGTAACAGGCGCGGGTCGGCCGCTTGGCGACGATGATGGTCACGGCACAAGCGTTTCGCGGGTTTTGGCTGCCGCTAAGGATGATCGCGATGTCCACGGCATGGCTTTTAACGCAACAATATTGGCGTTGCGCGCCGATCAAGCGGGAAGCTGCGCCCCAACGGCTCAGGGTGTGGATGAAGCGGGGTGTTCTTTCTTCGATTCTTCCATTGCCGCAGGCGTTGATCGCGCCGTGGAAAATAAAGCGCGCGTCATTAATATTTCGCTCGGTGGGGCGAGCGGCGCGAGTAGCACGCTGCGTACCGCGATAGATCGTGCGACATCTGCTGGCGTTATAGTGGTTGTGTCAGCAGGAAATGAGGGGAATGAGTTCGATCCCGCATTTGACCCGAATAGCCCAAGCCCCTTTGCCCAATCCTTATTGGCCAATGGCAACGGGCTTGTCATTATTGCCACCGCCGTGGATGACAATGGTATCATAACAAAATTCAGCAACAAGGCGGGGGTTGTACAGAATTCGGTGTTGTCCGCTTTAGGCCAAAGCATTTGCTGCGAATATCGCAACGACACGATTTACCGCTTAGTTACGAATGATGGGACCTCTGTGCGGGTGTTCAATGGCACGTCCTATGCAGCGCCACAGATCGCTGGTGCCGCAGCTTTGCTCGCCCAAGCCTTTCCGAACTTAACCGGCGCACAGATTGTGAACCTGCTGCTGACGTCCGCGCGTGACGCCGGGATCCCTGACACTGATGCGATTTACGGACGCGGCATATTGGACATTGGTCGCGCCTTTGCCCCCGCCGGAACAACGTCGCTGGCAGGCACGAACATGGCGGTTGCGCTGGGCGGCAATGGCGGGACAACATCAGTAGCCATGGGGGACGCTGCGTTGTCTCCTATGTCCGTAAATGCGGTGGTGCTGGACAGCTATAGCCGTGCATATGACATCAACATTGCCGAAGGCATAAGCCCAAGCGCGCCACGTCTTCGGCTTGCGCCTGCTCTGGTGGATCAGGGACGATCCGTCAGCATGTCGCGCGGAACAATGGCACTTGCCTTTTCTATTAGCGCCAGCAACGCCGGAAGCTTGGGCCTTTCGCCATTGCTTCTGTCCAACGGGCAGCAGAGCCATGCGCGTATTTTGGCGGGCCGCGTCACTGCCGCTATTGCACGTGACATCCGGTTTAGCCTTGGCATCCGCCAAGCGGCCGCAGGCCAAGTCGCGGCGTTGCAGGGCAACTCGGGGGCTGCGTTTCTCACCGCGACCGATGCGCAGATGGACGGCGGGTTCGAGCGCACACCGCGGCAGGCATTTGCGTTGCGCCATCAACTTGGGCGCTTCGGTCTGACAGGAAGCGTTGAGACAGGCCAAGCACATGTGTTCGAACGCGGTGGCGCGGCGTTTTTGCGTAATACAAACAACCCGTATCCTTATTCCTCCGTCGGCGTATCGCTAGATCGGCAGATTGGCCCTGCCAAAGTCGCTGTTGGTGCAAATTGGATGCGCGAAGACCAAACCATTTTGGGTGCTCGCTTCGCTAACTTCATTGGCCAAAATGGTGCGCGCAGCCTGTTTGTTGATGGCCGGGCTGATATCACATTGATTGGCGCCTGGTCGCTTGGCGCAAGCTGGCGGCAGGGATGGACCAACGCCAATGCCGGCGCGTCGCTAACGGCGCGAACTTCGCTGCAAAGCAACGCCTTTTCGCTGGACCTGTCGGGCGCTCATGTGTTGACGCGCGGTGACCATATTGCGTTCCGGATTGCGCAGCCTTTGCGCGTCACACGCGGCGGGCTCGCCCTCAATCTGCCTGTGGCGTATGATTATGCAACGCTTGCGACGACATTTTCTGTCCGCCAGATTGTGCTGGCACCAAAGGGGCAGGAGATTGCCAGCGAGCTTATATGGGGCGTGCCGATATATGGCGGCCATTTCTCGTCAAATCTGTTCTGGCGTCAGGAACCGGGGCATTTTGAAAACGCGCCCGATGATGTCGGCTTTGCCTTGCGGCTGCAATTTGATTTTTAGACGGTAAAGCTTTCGCCGCAGCCGCAACTTCCCGTTGCATTGGGATTGGTAAATACAAAGCCAGCGGCAAATTCATCCTCGACCCAATCCATGATTGAACCCACGAGATACAGAACAGAGCCGCCGTCGATATACAATACGCCGCCCGATGTTTCGATCTTCTCGTCGAACGGGACGGCCTCAGTCACATAATCTACCGAGTAAGCAAGGCCGGAACAGCCACGGCGCGGGGTAGACAGCTTCACGCCGATCGCGCCGTCAGGGGCCTTGGACATCAGTTCGGCAATGCGCGCTTCGGATGCCGCGGTAAGCATAACTGCCGCAGGGCGAGCGCGTTTTTTCAGTTCGGTCATAACATTCCAAGCTCCAAACGGGCTTCATCAGTCATATTGGCCGGGCTCCATGCTGGCTCCCACACCAAATTCACTTCGGCATCGCCAATGCCAGGAACTGCACCCACGCGCAGTTCAACTTCGCCAGGCATCGATTCTGCAACTGGGCAATTGGGCGTCGTCAGCGTCATCGAAACGACAGCATGCCCATCGTTGATCTCGACATTGTAAATCAAGCCAAGGTCATAAATGTTCACCGGAATTTCGGGGTCATATATTTCCTTGAGCGCAGCAATGACCGCCTCATACAAATCACCATCGGGTTCGCTTGGCGCGGGCGCGGCGGGCTTTTGCGCGAGGAAGCCTTCCAAATAATCCTTCTTGCGTTCGGACATATCGGTTGCGCTTTCGACGGCATTTTCTACGCGCGCGCGGGGCGGTTTTTCGATGCTATCAACTTCTTCTATCCGAATATTCTCGTTCATAAAAACTCCTCGTCATCCTGAACCTGTTTCAGGATAACACGTGACTGCGGTTTGTTGTGCTGAAACAAGTTCAGCATGACGAAAGCGGGGGGAATCATCCAAAAATCCTCTTCACCCGTTCGAGGCCGCGCACCAACGCTGCGACATCATCTTCATCATTATAAATTCCAAAGCTCGCCCGCGCGGTGGCAGGTACGCCCAAATGGTCCATCAACGGCTGCGCACAATGATGGCCAGCGCGAATGGCGACATTTTCTTCGTCCAATATTGTCCCAATATCGTGCGGATGTAGGCCGTCCATTGAAAAAGAGACAATCCCCGCTGATTGTTCAGGGCCATATAAAGTGATCGAATTGATCGCCCGCAAGGCATCGCGCGTCTGTGCAGCCAACGCACTTTCATGTGCAAATATTGCGTCGGGGCCAAAGCTGTCGATGAAGTCGATAGCGGCATGCAGGCCGATCACTTCGATGATCATCGGCGTTCCTGCCTCAAACCGCGAAGGCGCAGGGGCGTAAGTCGTTTTTTCAAACGTCACGCGATCAATCATCGCGCCACCCCCCTGATAAGGCGGCATCGCGTTCAGCGTTTCGGCCTTTGCCCACAATACGCCAACGCCGGTCGGGCCATATAATTTATGTCCCGACATCACATAGAAATCGCAATCCAAGGCGACCATATCCAAATGCATTCGTGGTGCCGCCTGACAGCCGTCGAGCAGTAGCTTTGCACCAACCGCATGGGTCGCGTTGGCAACACGCTTGGCGTCGAGCACGGAACCAAGCACGTTGGACACATGCGCGAGTGCGACCATCTTGTGCGCTGGTGTCAAATGCGCTTCAAGCCAATCAACGTCGATTTGGCCGCCCTCGGTCAGCGGGCAGACATCGATATGCGCGCCAACCTTTTCGGCAACCATCTGCCATGGAACGATGTTGCTGTGATGCTCCAATTGGCTGAGCATGATGCGATCGCCGGCCCTTAGGTTCGCTGTGCCCCAGCTATGCGCAACAAGGTTAATACCTTCGGTCGCACCGCGCACAAAGACGATTTCGTCGGAGGAGGTCGCACCCATGAAGCGCGCAACGCGGCCACGTGCTGCCTCAAACGCCACAGTCATATTTGCCGACCGCGCGTAAACGCCGCGATGGACAGTGGCGTAATCAACACCGCCTGCACGCATCATCGCGTCGAGGACGACTTGCGGCTTTTGCGCTGTCGCGGCGGTGTCGAGATAATGCCAGTTGTTGGCAAGACCAGGAAACTGGTCGCGAATGGGTGAAGTGGATTTCAGCATAACAAAACACCGTCATGCTGAACTTGTTTCAGCATCCATAGTGCAACCGAGACCGATGGTATGAGAGGCAAAATAGACCCTGGAAGGTAAGTCACCACAGGTGAAACAAGTTCAGGGTGACGACGATTTAGAGGGAGCAGTGCACTCACACCAATTCTCCCAATTTCTTAAGCGCCGCTTCGGTTAGCATCTCTTCATCCGCCGCACCCTCAAACACGCCAGCGACAAAGGCCTGCAACATCAATTTTTTGGCTTCTGCTGGCGATATTCCGCGCGCCTGCAAATAGAATAGCCCCATCGGGTCCAATTCACCGATCGCACAGCCATGCGCGCATTTGACGTCGTCGGCGTAGATTTCGAGTTCGGGTTTGGCATTGGCGGTCGCGCTGCGGTCAAGCAGCATGGCCTTCACAGACTGCACGCTGTCGGTCAGCTGCGCATCGCGCGCGACGGCAACCTTGCCCAGATAGGTTCCGGTCGCTGTTCCAGCGAGGACCGAGCGGACAATCTGTGACGATGTTGCTTTGGGTTCTGCATGGGTGACGGTGGTAATGATTTCGAGATTTTGGTTGCCGCCGCCAATTTGCACTGCGCCAAGCTTGAAATCCGCTTTTTCATGCAAAGTGACGTTCAATTCAACGCGGCCATAATCACCGCCCATATTCAGGACATGGACTGCCGCGGTTGAACCTTTGCCAATGGCAATGTCCAGTTGATGAATTGCGCCACTATCCTGAACAATCGTCCGCGCAAATGCGCCGCCTGCTGGCACGATGATGCTTTCTGGCGCAGGCAATGGCCAAGCCCGCGCGAGCGCATCAATGTCGCTGTAGCGCCATGCTTCATCGTGGCGGGTAGGGAGCAAGGCAGTCACTCCCACACTCCGTCACCCTGCACTGTTTTCACCTGTGGTGACTTACGTTCCAGGGTCCATTTCGATTCTATACTCTTTGGCTTGATCGGCACGATAGATGCTGAAACAAGTTCATCATGACGGTGTTGAATAAAGGCAATGGATATACTCACGCCGCCAATTCCTTATACCCGTCGCGCTCCAGTTCCAGCGCGAGTTCAGGTCCGCCGCTCCGCGTGATGCGGCCATCGGCAAGGACGTGAACAAAGTCGGGCTTCACATAATCGAGCAGCCGTTGATAATGCGTGATCAGCAACACGGCCTTGTCGGGCTTGCGCATGATGCGGTTGATACCGTCGCCGACGATACGCAATGCATCGATGTCGAGGCCGCTGTCGGTTTCATCAAGGATCGAGAGCGCGGGGTCGATGATGCCCATCTGCACCATTTCGTTGCGCTTCTTTTCACCACCGGAAAAGCCGACATTGACCGGACGCTTGAGCATATCCATGTCCATGCCAAGCGCGCCCGCTTGCTCGCGCGCAACTTTCAGGAATTCTGCGCCGGATAAAGGAGCCTCACCACGGTTCTTGCGCTGCGCATTCAATGCTTCACGCAGAAACTGGACATTCGATACGCCGGGAATTTCGACGGGATATTGGAAGCCCAAAAACAAGCCAGCGGCGGCGCGCTCATGCGGTTCAAGGCCGAGGAGGTCTTGTCCGTTAAAGGTTATCTCACCCTCAGTCACTTCATAGCCAGGTCGGCCGGAGAGCACATAACCGAGCGTTGATTTGCCCGCACCATTCGGCCCCATGATCGCGTGGATTTCACCTGCGTTCAGTGACAGTGTGAGGCCCTTAAGAATAGGCTTGTCGCCAACATTGGCGTGGAGGTTATTTATTTGGAGCATGTTACTTCTTTTTTCCATCAAAGCTTTATTCGATCATTGCGTGCTGGTTGGTTCATCCAACCGAGCCCTCTAAACTAATCCCCAACAACTTCTGCGCCTCCACCGCGAATTCCATCGGCAATTGCTGCAACACTTCCTTGGCAAAGCCGTTCACAATCAACGTTACGGCTTCTTCGGCGTTCAGGCCGCGGGCCATTGCGTAGAACATCTGGTCGTCCGAAATCTTACTCGTCGTTGCCTCATGCTCGATCTGCGCGCTTGGGTTACGCACTTCGATATAGGGCACGGTGTGCGCGCCGCTCAAAGATCCAAGGAGCAAGGAATCGCATTGCGTGAAGTTGCGCACGCCTTCGGCATTGGGTGCGACGCGGACGAGGCCGCGATAGGTGTTGTTGCTGTGGCCGGCGCTGATGCCCTTACTGACAATGGTCGAGCGGCTTCCCTTGCCATTGTGGATCATCTTGGTGCCAGTGTCGGCTTGCTGATAATTGTTGGTTACCGCAACCGAGTAAAATTCGCCCACGCTATTCTCGCCGTTCAAAACACAGCTTGGATATTTCCACGTCACGGCGCTGCCGGTTTCAACCTGCGTCCAGCTCACCTTGCTATTCTTACCCTGACATAAAGCGCGCTTGGTGACGAAATTATAGATGCCGCCCTTACCCTCGGCATCGCCGGGATACCAGTTTTGCACGGTCGAATATTTGATTTCGGCGTCGTCCAACGCGACGAGTTCAACGACGGCGGCATGCAACTGGTTTTCGTCGCGCATCGGCGCGGTGCAGCCTTCGAGATAGGACACGTAACTGCCCTTGTCGGCGATAATCAACGTGCGTTCGAACTGCCCTGTGTTTTCTGCGTTAATACGGAAATAGGTGCTAAGCTCCATCGGGCACCGCACGCCTTCGGGAATGTACACGAAAGTCCCGTCGGAAAAGACCGCGCAATTCAATGTCGCGAAATAATTGTCGTGCATCGGCACAATCTTACCGAGCCATTTTTTCACCAGCTCCGGATATTCCTTAATTGCCTCCGATATGCTGCGGAAGATGACGCCTGCGCGCTCCAATTCGGCGCGAAAAGTCGTAGCGACCGATACGCTGTCAAAAACGGCGTCTACCGCGACGCGGCGCGCGCCTTCGACGCCGGCCAGCACTTCTTGCTCGGCAATAGGGATGCCCAGCTTTTCATAAATGCGCAGGATTTCAGGATCGACCTCGTCCAGCGAACCAAGCTTCGGCTTGGCCTTTGGTTCGGCGTAATAATAAGCGTCCTGATAATCGATGGGCGGCACGTTGAGCTTGGCCCAATCGGGCGGCGTCATGGTTTTCCAGCTAGCGAACGCCTTTAGACGCCATTCGAGCATCCATTCGGGTTCATTCTTTTTGGCAGAGATAAAGCGGACAGTATCCTCGGTCAGCCCCTTGGGCGCGAAGTCGGTTTCGATGTCCGACGACCAGCCATGCTCATAATCCGCGACGCGTTCTGCGGCATCCCAAGCGGCCTTATCTTTGATGTCCATGTCATCGCTCATCGCGTTAATCCTGCCAAATTGATTTGTGCCAACGCACCGCGCACCGCATTATTGACGACTGGCCAATGTGCCTGGACGTTGCAGCTACCTTCCTTCACGCAATGCTGTCCCATCGCCTGCTTGTGCGAATCGCAACATGTGGTCAGCGCAATCGGACCTTCGACAGCTTCAATGATGTCGGCAATGGTGATCGCGGCTGCGGGACGGGCAAGTGTAATGCCGCCGCCCGTGCCACGGGCCGAGCGCAACAGGCCCGCTTTTGTCAATATACTCACCAGTTTTTGCGTCGTCGGCAGGGCCAAGCCGGTTTCGGCGGCGAGATCAGTGGCCGACACGCGCGCAAAACCGCAATGGCGCGAAGCTGCGCTCATGATCACCACTGCATAATCGGCCATATTCGACAAACGCATCTTGCGTCCCCTAATCAGATAAATTTACTCCGATTAGGCGCAGATGGTCCCTTTGACTGTGGAAATCAAGCCAGAAAGGATCCTATATTGCCGAAATGGGCAATGCGGCTTGGAGCAGAGATATCAGGCATCCCGGCGCAGCATGTAGAATGCCGCGTGCACATTCCTAATTGCATCGGCGGCTGATAATATAATCCTCTAATGTCTGGGTCTGTGCCGTATTGAAACGCAAACCCAGCTTACTGCGCCGCCACAATATATCCTCGGCGGATTGCGCCCATTCGTGATCGACGAGATAATCCGCCTCAACCGCATAGAGGCCATGTCCAAAATCCGTGCCTAAATCGGCAAGTCCGCTGGCGTTTGATAAAAAAGCACGGGTCTTTGTTCCGTAGCTTCGCACCCAACGGTGAATAAGTGATGCAGGCAAATAGGCATGCTCCTGCTGAATATCCAAAGCGAGGCGATCGGCGCCATCAATTGGAAAATCCCCGCCCGGCAAGGACTGACGCAATGTCCAGCTTTCGCCTTTAAGTATCGTCAAGTGCTGCGCAAGCCGCTCGACCGCACTCTCGGCCAGATGCCGATAGGTGGTTATCTTGCCGCCAAAGACCGAGAGGATAGGCGCCCGTTCGTCCGCATCAACATCCAGTTCGAAATGATATCCGCGCGATGCTGTTTCAGGTTTGCCTGAGCCGTCATCGACCAAGGGCCGGACGCCTGCAAAGCTGTACAACACGTCCGCAGCCGTGATGGCTTGCTTAAAATAAGCTCCAGCAGACGCGCAGATATAATCAATCTCTTCAGCCGTCGCGTGAATGTCGTCGAGCGAACCCTTATGATCGGCATCAGTCGTCCCTATAAGGGTAAAGTCATCCTCATACGGAATAGCGAAAAATATCCGGCCGTCGGGGTTTTGACAGAAATAGGCTTGCGGCGTGTCGAACATCTTTCGCACCACGATGTGCGACCCTCTTACTAAGCGGATTGTGCCACCGGATGGCCGGTCATGCCCTGTCGTTCGTGCCAGCAAGTCCAGTACCGCTGGCCCCGCGGCATTGGCAACCGCGCGCGCCAGAACGGTTTCTTGTCCTGCAACTTCTATATGCCATAATCCATCGCGACGCTCGAGATGCGTCACTTCGCAGCGGGTGCGAATGTCTGCCTTATGTTCAGCGGCATCCATCGCGTTCAAAACGACCAACCGGGCGTCATCGACCCAGCAGTCCGAATATTCAAACGCCTTCACAAATTCCGGCCGAAGCGGCTTTCCTGCTGGCGCTGTTTTCAGATCGACCGTGCGCGTGGCGGGCAGCAGTTTCCGGCCACCAATATGGTCGTAAAGAAACAAGCCAAGCCGCACGAGCCACGCGGGACGAATCCCTTTTTGATGCGGCAAAATGAAGCGCAGCGGCCAGATAATATGCGGCGCGATCGCCCAAAGCCGCTCGCGTTCAATTAAGGATTCGCGGACCAAGGCAAATTCATAATGTTCCAGATAGCGCAGCCCGCCATGGATCAGCTTTGTAGAGGCTGACGACGTACCCCGCGCCAAATCCCCGCGTTCAAGCAGGATAACTTTGGCGCCCCTGCCAGCGGCGTCCCGTGCGATGCCTGCGCCGTTAATGCCGCCACCTATAACGGCTATATCATAGATTATCTGGTTCATAAAAATGCCCATGCAAATGCCGCTGCGGTCACAAAAGCGGTCAGGGTCGCCAGCATCACCGGCAGCAGCGCCCTCCACCCTTGCGTAAGCAACAAATCAAGCCGTGACCGCATAGCGGTAGCCGTCACCGCAAACAACAACATCGCCTTTGACGCGATCAAGCCATATTCCGCGACCCAGTCGGGCGCGTCAATGACGGAATTTACGGCAACCGTAACAAAGAAGGCGACGATGAACCAAGGCAATTTGAGTTTGGAAGCTAAGCTTCGGGAGCGTCCATCGCTTGACCCTATAGCAAGCCCGACAAGCGCCACGGCAGGCGCGAGAAGCGCGACGCGAGACAGCTTCACAATTGTTGCAGTCTCGCCCGCCGATTGGGAGAAGCTATATCCGCCGCCCAAAGATTGCGCGACATCATGCACCGCAGCACCCATCAAGAAGCCAGCTTGCCTGTCGGTGAAATCGAGCTGCGCGGCAATCAGCGGGTAGAAGGACATCGCAACTGCGCTTGCCAAGGCCACACCAACGAGAATGAGCGTAAACTGCGACTGGTTCAGGCGCTCGCGTCCAATGACTGCGTAAATCGCCAAGGCTGCGGACGCACCGCAGATGGCGGTCGCGCCGCCAGCTAGCCAGCCTGCATAGCGGCTTTGTCCGCCAAGTCGCGCGCCTAGAAGTCCAGCGCCCATGACCAAAGACATGATGCCAATTAGCCCCAGAAATGCGAGCGCACCAAGTCCGCCAATTTGCAGTGCTGTGACTTGAGTGCCCAACAATACGATGCCCCAGCGCAAGCAGGACGTGCCGCAGAAATCAAGCCCGGGATGCACCTTTTGTTCTGCCGACACAAAATTGAGTGCAAGGCCAAGCAACAAGCCCGCGAGGATGACAGGCATGCCATAATGTTCGGAAAACCAAGTTGCAGCGACTGAGGCAATGCCGACAATCGCAAGTCCCGGAAACAGGGCGCTGATCAAAAACTTTTTGGCGCGCGCAGGATTATCCTCTGCGAGGTATGTTTCGCCATAGAGGTCAGCGATGTAATTCGCGTTTATGTCTTGCGGTGTCATATCGCCTTCTATAGGCGAGTCCGCGAGGAGTTCCAGCATAAAGCGGGATGCGCTATCGGCCGAGCGGAGACAATGATGCAGTGTGGTGAAGCGACATGAAGCCAATCACGCCGACGCTGCGCTGGACATTGTTTGGGCTGCTGTGTGTTGCCGGCATTTTCAATGCCATGGACCGACCAGTCATCGCGATCTTGAAGCCTGACATTTCGGCTGACCTCGGTTGGAGCGATACCGATTTTGCCAATCTCGCCTTTGTAACGCAGATCGCAGCAGCCTTGTCTTTCCTGTTCACTGGGTGGCTTGTTGATAGAATTGGCGTGCTGCGCTCAATGATAGCTGGCGTAACGACGTGGAGCCTTGCGGCGATGGCGCATGGCTGGGCAATTGCGGGCTGGCATGTTGTGGCTGCGCGTATTGGCCTCGGCGCGACTGAAGCGGTGCAGACGCCATTGACCATTAAGACCGTCGCTACGCTTTTTCCGCCGGACAAACGCTCGTTCGCCTTTGGCGTGGGTACGGCGATTGCCGGGATTGGCACCATCACCCTGCCATTTTTCATCCCTGTTATTGCCGCCATTTGGGGATGGCGCGGCGCACTTATTTTTGGCGGGGTCGGCGGTTTCATAACGCTGGCGCTGTGGCTGTGGTTTGCGCGCGGGGTTAAGTTTGATGATAGGGCCGAAGACGCCAATCGCGACTTTGCCGATGATGGCGCCCCTTATGGCCCAATATTGATGGAACGGCGCACATGGGCAATCGTAATTGCCAAAATGTTGTCCGACGCGACTTGGTGGCTCATCAATTTTTGGCTGCCGGATTTTTATCGCAAGGAATTTGGCCTGACGACAGGCGAGCTGGCGATTCCGCTGGCGATAGCCTTTTTCGGGTCGGGGGCAGGCGCACTGTTCGCAGGCTGGTTATCAACACGGCTTTTGGAAGCGGGATGGAGCGTCAACCGCGTGCGCAAGACGATCATGTTCGGGTCGGCTGCCATTGTGGTGCCTTTGCCCTTTGTTCTCTCGTTGGATTCATTCTGGCCCGTGGCGATTATGATGGGTGTGGTGATGGCGGGGCATCAGGGCTTCTCGTTGTCGATATTCTCGATCATCACCGACGTTGTGCCACGTGGCAAGGTTGGACGCGTTACCGCTTTTGGCGCATTCATGGGCAATATGGGCGGCGCCTTGATCCAGCTTGTGACAGGCGCCGTTTTGGCGGCGGGGTTGGGTTTCATGCCCCTGTTTATCTTTGCTGCAGCGTCTTATTTAGTTGCTTTGGCTTGGCTGCATTGGCTGTTGCCGCATATCCAGCGCGTCGAGAAAGCCGAAACAATCGCCGCATGATGGCCACATAAAACCTTCATGTGACGCGTCAGCGCGCCACATGAAGTTCTAATGCATCCTAACGCTTATGCTGGCTTTGCAAGGCCCTCGGTTTCCACGAGTTCCTGTAGTTCGCCAGCGTCGTACATTTCCATCATGATATCGGAACCGCCCAGAAATTCGCCCTTGACGTAAAGCTGGGGGATTGTCGGCCAATCGCTATAATCCTTAATACCGGCGCGGATTTCCATGTCTTGCAGAACATCGACGCTTTCATAAGCGACGTTGAGATGGTCAAGAATGGCTATCGCCTTGCTCGAAAAACCGCATTGCGGAAACAGGGGGCTGCCTTTCATAAACAGAACAACATTATTGCCTTTGACGATCTCTTCGATTCGCTCGTGAACGCTCATGTAAAATACTCCAAAAATTCTAATTCTGAGGAATGGCTGTCGTGAGCTGTAAGGCATGCAAAACGCCGCCCATCCGTCCGCCCAGCGCATCATAAACCGCCTTATGTTGTTTTACCCGGGGTAGCCCGCGAAAGCTCTCACTCACGACGCGCGCGGCATAATGGTTGCCGTCACCGGCAAGGTCGGTAATCTCCACCAAGGCATCAGGCAAAGCTGCCTTGATCATGCCTTCAATTTCGTCTGCCTGCATTGCCATTAGGCTGGCTCGATAAACTGGCGACGCGCTTCGACCATTTTGTCCTCAAGCGCGCTACGAATCATGGCATCGTCAATTTCAACACCTGCCGACGTCAAATCACCCAGCAGCTTGCGCACAACATCTTCGTCGCCAGCTTCTTCAAAGTCCGCTTGCACTACGGAAGTGGCGTAAGCTGCGGTCTCTTCTGGCGTAAGGCCCATTTTTTCGGCAGCCCACTGCCCGACCAGCTTGTTCCGGCGGGCGGTTATCTTGAACTGCGTTTCTGCGTCATGCGCAAACTTATTTTCAAAAGCGGTCTCGCGGTTGTCGAAACTTGTCATGTTGCAGTTCCTATCTGTTGTCTGCCCAAGATAATGGCTTTGCGTGCAATCAACAAGGCTGATGGCGTCAAATGTGTACCACCAGCTTCCCGACAGCCGCGCGGTCACCAAGCCGGGCAATCGCGGTCCCAGCATCGGCCAGTGCGAACGTCTCCGAAATACGTGGCTTGATTTTGCCCGCGGCATAAAGATCGAACAATTCCGAGACGTTGGCGTGATTCTTATGTGGCGTACGCGCGGCAAAGGCACCCCAGAAGACGCCGCAAACATCGCAGCTTTTCAGCAACGTCAGGTTTAACGGCAGCTTGGCGATGCCGGCGGGGAAGCCAACGACCAGAAACTTGCCTTCCCATGCAATGGCGCGCACCGCAGGCTCGCTATAATCTCCGCCGACTGTGTCATAGATGATGTTGAAGCCATCGCGGCCAGCGGCGGTCTTGAACATTTCGGCCACTGCCTTGGATTGATCCTTATCGAAGGGCTGATGGGGGTAAACCACAACTTCATCGGCGCCAGCCTCTCTTGCTATTTCGGCCTTGGCTTCGCTCGAAACACCAGCGACCACGCGGCCACCATAAGCTTTGGCCAGCTCGATCGCCGAAATGCCAATGCCGCCAGCCCCACCGAGGACCAATACATTGTCGCCAGCCTTCATATGGCCACGATCTTTCAGTGCATGAATCGATGTGGCATATGTCATCAGCAACGACGCACCATCGTCAAAAGACATGGCGTCGGGCATTTTGAAGCAGTTGAACGCCGCAACCGCGACCTTTTCGGTCAGCCCGCCATTGCCGCACAGCCCTATCACGCGGTCGCCAATGGCAAATCCGCTAACGCCATCGCCAATGGCTTCGATGATACCAGCGATTTCGCCACCAGGTGCAAAAGGGCGCTCTGGTTTAAACTGATACAGGTCGACAATCATCAACGTGTCAGGAAAGTTGATCGAGCATGCTTTTACCGCAACAACGACTTGGCCAGGACCAGCAACTGGTTCAGGCAGCTCGCCCATAACGAGCGTTTCGGGGCCGCCGCTGGCGGTTGATAATAAGGCGCGCATGTCTCTCTCCTAGGCTTGGTTGGGCGACAGCCAGGGCTGGCTTGCCGAAATCTTGTTTTCATAGGCCGAAATTGCGTCGTGGCTTTTAAGCGTAAGGCCGATTTCATCGACGCCGTTGATTAGGCAATGTTTGCGGAAGGGGTCAATTTCAAATGTAAAGCGGTCCTGAAACGGCGTGGTGACTGTCTGCGTTTCGAGATCGATATGGATCTCATCGGTCTTCGCCACGTCCATCAGGCGGTCGATGGCTTCTTGCGGCAGGACGATGGCCAATAGACCGTTTTTGAAGGCGTTGCCGGAAAATATGTCGGAGAAACTCGGCGCTATGACAGCCGAAATACCCAAATCGGCCATAGCCCAAGCGGCATGTTCGCGGCTTGACCCGCACCCAAAATTGTCACCAGCGATTAATATCGGGGCGCCTACATATGCCGGATCATCAAACACATTTCCTGGCACACTCCGCAAGGTTTGAAACGCGCCTTTGCCAAGCCCAGACCGGCTTATGGTTTTGAGCCATGCTGCCGGAATTATAATGTCGGTGTCGACATTTTTCAGCCCAAGCGGATAGGCCTTGCCCTTAACGCTGCTGATAGGCTGCATAGGTCTAGTCCGTTCCCGTTTTGGGTTGATTTTGAGTGACGGGCTGGGTTTCGGGCTCCGGGGACATAGGTTCAAGCTTGCCCTTTTTCTGGGTCAGGCTGCGCCGTCCGGCATATAATAAAGCGGCCATCAGCGCGGCTGAACCTACAGCTGCACCAACTTTTGCTGCGGTCGACCATTTATCGTCGCCATCGGATTTTTCATCGGTCATATGTCTCTTCCTTGATGGGCTAAACCTTAGCTTTGGCTTTTGTGACTATTAAAGAGAATAGCTTATCTTTGCGCAAGGCTGAACTCGCATCGGCACATGGTGATATTATATGTCAGCCCATCAATACACGCACATCGGTAAGCTTTCCAGTGACGGCGGCTGCCGCCGCCATAGCCGGGCTGACCAAATGCGTGCGTGCGCCGGGTCCCTGCCGCCCCACAAAATTGCGGTTGCTGGTGGATGCGCAACGCTCTCCGGCAGGCACCTTGTCGGGATTCATCCCCAAGCAGGCTGAACAACCCGGTTCGCGCCATTCAAGACCGGCATCGATGAATATGCGGTCAAGACCTTCCGCCTCGGCCTGCTGCTTCACCAAGCCGCTGCCGGGAACAACGATTGCCCATTTGACATTATCCGCCTTTTTGCGGCCTTTCAGCACAGCGGCAGCAGCGCGCAGATCTTCAATCCGGCTATTGGTGCAACTGCCGATGAAGATGTTTTCCACCGATATGTCGGTCATCGGCGTGCCGGGGGTCAGTCCCATATAGTCCAGTGATTTTTGAGCCGCGGCTTGCTTCGATGGATCGGTAAAGGTCGACGGATCGGGAACGGCGCCTGTAATCGGCAACACATCCTCTGGGCTCGTGCCCCAAGTGACGCTTGGCGCGATATCAGCGGCATTGATGGTGACGACCTTGTCATAGACTGCGCCCGCATCGGTCGCAAGTGAACGCCAATAAGCGACAGCTGCGTCCCAATCGCCGCCCTTGGGGGCCATCGGGCGACCCTTCAGATAGGCATAAGTCACATCATCAGGCGCGACCAAGCCGGCGCGCGCGCCATGTTCGATTGCCATGTTGGAAATGGTCAAGCGGCCTTCAATGCTGAGCGCGCGAATGACGGCGCCTGTATATTCGATGACGTGGCCCGTCCCGCCAGACGCGCCCAGCACGCCGGTAATATGAAGCACAACGTCTTTGGCCGAAACGCCAGGACCAAGCTCGCCCTCAACGCGGACTTCCATCGACTTGGACCGGCTAAGCTGAAGTGTTTGGGTCGCCAAAACATGTTCGACCTCTGACGTGCCAATACCAAAGGCCAGCGCGCCCAGCCCGCCATGACAGGCGGTATGGCTATCCCCGCAGACAATGGTCGTTCCGGGCAAGGAAAAACCTTGTTCCGGACCGACGACGTGGACAATGCCCTGCTTCACATCGGTGGCTTCAATATAAGCGATGCCGAACTCTGGCGCGTTACGTTCCAGTGCTTCCAATTGTTGCGCGCTTTCGGGGTCAGCAATCGGGATATTCTTGCCATTGGCGTCCAAACGCGCCGTAGTTGGTAGATTGTGATCCGGCACGGCCAAGGTCAGGTCTGGCCGCCGCACCTGGCGTCCGGCGACGCGAAGGCCTTCAAAGGCTTGCGGGCTAGTGACTTCGTGGACAAGATGACGGTCGATAAAGATCAGGCACGTTCCGTCGTCGCGTTGCTCCACGACATGAGCGTTCCAGATTTTTTCGTACAGTGTTTGCGGTGCTGACATAATGAAAATGCCATAGAAGCGATTGCAGCTAAATCAAGTGAGGCAGCACTGCTTGCACTTCAAAATTGAAAACATTGCGTCTATTAAGGTTGATATGAGCATTTTCAGCATCATCCTTATCGTTCTTGCAACGGTCTTTGTCATGGAATGGGTGGCTTGGTCTAGCCATAAATATATCATGCATGGCTGGGGCTGGGGCTGGCATCGTGACCATCATGAACCGCACGATAATGCGCTGGAAAAGAACGATCTTTATGGCATTGTGGGCGCCGTCACCAGCATTTCGCTATTCGCGATTGGCAGCCCTTTAGTGCTTGGCAACGACGCGTGGGAACCCGCGACATGGATCGGCCTTGGTGTCATGTTTTACGGCATCATTTATACCGTGGTGCATGATGGACTCGTGCATCAGCGTTATTTCAAATATGTTCCGCGCAGTGGCTATGCGAAACGTTTGGTACAGGCGCACAAGCTGCACCATGCCACGATTGGCAAAGAAGGCGGGGTAAGCTTTGGCTTCGTATTTGCGCGCGATCCGGCCAAGTTGAAGGCTGATCTGAAAAAACAACGCGCTGCCGGTACGGCGATTGTCCGCGACGCTGCCATTTAGGTGGTCCTGACCCTAAGCCTCCGGCTTAAGCCAAATCCAACCAAGGCAAAGCACGGCTGCTCCCACAGGCAAAAGCGACCATGGTAACGCCAAAGCCGCAAAGCCGATGGCGATACTGACGCCAAACGCAATGGTCGCCGACCATTTTCCGCGCCTACTAATGGCGCCCTTTTCCCGCCACGCCACAAGATGAGGTCCAAATTTCGGGTGGTCCAACAGCCGCGCCTCAAGCGCCGGGCTGCTCCGCGCAAAGCAGAATGCGGCCAAGATCATGAACGGCACCGTCGGCAGCAAAGGTAGAGCAATGCCGACCGCGCCAAGGGCCACGGCCAGCAAGCCGGCGCACAGATACAGCGGTCGCTTTATCAATATTGGTGGACTGCCTTGGTCACATAATAGCTATCAAGCCCTTCGGGGCCGCCCTCACTGCCAAAGCCCGATTCTTTCACGCCGCCAAAGGGCGCATCAGGCATTGAGATGACAAAGCTGTTGAGGCCAACCATCCCTGTATCCAGCGCGTCGGCGACGAGGTTCGCCTGACGTGCATTTTCGGTGAACGCATAAGCGGCAAGGCCGAAGGGCAGGCGGTTTGCCTGTTCAATGGCTTCTTCAAAGCTCTTGAATGGCCGCATCAGGGCAACGGGACCAAAGGGTTCATCATCCATCACTTTGGCCGACATCGGCACATCGGACAGCACTGTTGGCGTAAAGAAAAAACCATGGTTGCCGCGCGATCCGCCGGTCAGCAGTTTTGCGCCCTTCGATGTAGCATCCTCGACTAAGGCCGCGATTGCCGACGGTCGCCGTCCGTTGGCCAATGGGCCCATGTCGGTGCTTGCGTCGAGGCCATTGCCGACCTGAACCTTCATCGTATGGGCGGCAAAGCCAGCCACGAAGCGGTCATAAACGCCCTCTTGCACATAGAAACGTGTGGGCGAAATGCACACTTGGCCAGCGTTGCGGAACTTGGTGGCGGCGGACAAGGTGATGGCTTTTTCAAGGTCGCAATCGTCGAAAATTAGCACCGGTGCATGACCACCCAGTTCCATGGTGGTCCGTTTCACGCCATCGGCGGCAAGCTTGAGCAGATGTTTACCAACGGGGACCGAGCCGGTGAAGCTGACCTTGCGGATGATGGGCGACGCTATCAAATGCCGGCTGACCATGTCGGGTACGCCATAGACCAATTGCGCCACATTACCCGGCACGCCGCCATCGATGACGCATTGCATGATTGCGCTGGTGCTGGCGGGTGTTTCTTCCGGCGGCTTGGCGATGATGGAGCATCCTGCGGCCAATGCAGCCGCCATTTTCTTGCACATCAGGTTGACTGGGAAGTTCCAAGGCGAAAATGCGGCCACTGGCCCGACGGGTTGTTTCAAAACTAGCGCCCGCTGCCCCGTTGGTCGCACAAGTACGCGCCCGTAGCTGCGTTTTGCTTCTTCTGCGAAATAGTCGAATTGCGCGGCACAGGACAGCACCTCAGTGCGTGCTTCGGCCAGCGGCTTTCCCTGTTCAGTGGTAAGCATGACCGCGATTGGTTCTGCACGCTCACGAATATGCTCAGCGACCTTATGCAATATCGCCGCGCGAGCATTAACGTCGACGCTGCGCCAATGCGTAAAGCCCTTGGCCGTCGCGGCAAGGGCCTCATCAAGGTCAGCCGCCGTCGCCAATGGTAATTCTGCTAGCGTCTCGCCCGTGGCTGGATTGATGACGGAATGCGTGTCGCGGCCTTCGCCCGTGCGCCAGCTGCCATCGATATATAGGCCCAAATCATTGGAATAGCTCATCGGTTTTCCTGCAAATTTTATGTGCCTTGCTTGTAGGCGTCAGGTGGCCGCTTTGGAACCCCTTGCAATTCGCAATAGCCAGAAAACCGGAAAGCCGGCGAGCAGCAAGGCAATGCCCCAGACCAACGCTTCGGAACCTGCGCCATATATCGTCCAGCAGGAATAGATAGCGGCCAGTAATAAGGTGAGTTTAAACCCTGCGTTTACCTTCAATATGCCCGTCTGGATGAGCCGGAACGCCGCTGCTGCGCACCCGAAATACATCACCAGCACAATGGCCGTGGTGAGCAATATGAGAAATTCAAACATCGATGCCATCGTCCGGCTGCTGTTCATCAGGATAACAAACGTCAACAGGCTGGTAGAGAACAGATGCGCATTGCGCGGCGTGCCATTGGCGGCTGCCTTGCCCATAAACGCTGGAAACAAGCCGTCGCGTGCCAAAGCGGCGGGTAATTCTGCCTGACACATGATCCATCCGTTCAATGCACCAAGCGCGCTGATTGCGCCAATGGCCGCGATAGCGGTGCCAGCGTTGGTGCCCGCATAAATGCTGACAAAATCGGCAAATGGCGCCGCAGAGGCGCTGGTGATTGCCACAGGCAACATCAAAACCACAGCTGAGCAGACCAATATGTAAATGCCGCCAGCGCCAGCGGTTCCGAACAATGTTGCGCGGTTGATGGTGCGTTCAGGGTCCTGTACTTTATCGGCTGGAACCGTCGCCAGTTCAAGGCCGAGCATTGCCCAAAGGGTCAAAATGGTGGCCGTCGAAATGCTTGCCGCTGAAATGTCTGTCAGGTCGAAGCTGCGGACAACACCGGTGCCTTGAATCGCTAACACATAAGCCGCAAGCCCAATAACCGCGATGAGCGGGAGCAACTTGGCAATTGTCCAGATGACCTGAACTTGTCCCGCCAATTTGGTGCCCCGAATGTTGATCAGCGTGAAAGCCCATACGATGGATATGGTCACGGCGGCGGACACGCCGTGTGTGCCGACGACCGGAAACAACTGGCTAAGATAGCTGACCGCCGCTGTCGCTATCGCGGCGTTACCGACCCACATCGAAATCCAATAGGCCCATGCAATCGCAAAGCCCGCACCATCGCCGAAAGCTGCTTTTGTATAAGCATAAGGTCCGCCAGCCCTGGGCAATGCCTTGCTCAGCGCGCCAAAGACAGATGCGACGCATAATGCGCCCGAAACGGTAATGGCCCAGCCAATGACTGAATTCCATCCCAAGGGTGCAAGGCTTGCCGGAAGCAGGAACACGCCCGATCCGATCATGCTGCCCATGACCAAAGCGAGCGCCATCCAGAACCCCATGGGCCGAGCGGTTGCGGCTGTATCTTGCCTCACTTAAGTCCCCCTTGTTTCGTGCACGCTGGCATGGAACGGGCGCAAAAGCCAAGCTTTGTTTAAAGTCGGGACAATTTAAATCCACCGTCGAGGTTTGAGGCTATTTTGCCGCCGTGAAGATGAATTAAAATGGTCCTGACCCCTCGCTGCAGCCTAATGGGCGAGCAGGACCGGGATACCAAGCGCGCCAAGCATGAACCGCGTTACGCCGCCAAACACGGTTTCACGCCACCGTCCGTGGCTATAGGCACCCATGACGAGGAAGTCGGGCGCCCATGCATTTGCCTCGGCCAAAAGCCTTTCCTCGACGCTCTGATCGCCTTTTGCTGCAACGGCTATTTCGGCATTGATGCCGTGGCGCGACAAATATGTCGCCGCGTCGGTGACTGGAAGTTGCTCCGGCAGCATTTCGATTTCGGATATGCGGACAACCGATGCGGCTTGAAGCAATGGCAATGCTGCACGCAATGCGTTGGCGGCTTCAAAACCGCCGTCATATGCGACCATAGCACGGTCGAAGGAAAGCGGCGCGGCTTTCGCAGGGACTGCCAGAACAGGGGTGCGCGATGCCGTTACCACATCGCTAATCCACGCGCGAGCAGTGCCCGCCGCGCCCGCCGTATCCAACGACATGACCAAGACATCCGCCAATCGCCCAGCGTTGATCAGCGCGTCTGACGTCGTACCATCAAATATTTGCCAGTCCGAAGGGACATCCTCCACTTTCAACCGCGTATCAATCCGCGTGCGCAGCTTTTCACGTTCCTGTTCCGCAGCTTCAAAGGCCTCGGCTACAAAATGTGCGCCGCCGAACATGTCGAACGCGACATAATCCTGCGTTGGCCTTGGCAAAACGAGCGACATATGCCCGTCGAAGCGACGTGCAAGGTCAAGTCCCGCCTGCAATCGGCTTTCAAATGCGGCATCTGTGCCTGCATGTACCATGATAGATTTCATCGCCATTTCCTTAGCTAACGGCCGGTAGTGATGCGCCGGTCTCACAAAGTTTATCTTGGACCTAAACGCTGCAAAATCATTGATGGACATCAAACACAGCAAAAAACTTTCAAAGCATGGGATATTATGTCAGCCATGACGGATGAATGATGGAAGACTGGCTTTAACGAATGTGTTGGTACGTCCTGCGCGCGTTTCGGATGCGGAGGCCATTGCCCGGATCTATGCGCATCATGTGCAGCATGGCACCGCCAGCTTTGATGCTATTCCTCGCACACCGGCTGAAACCGAAGAGAAGATCCGCGACATATTGTGCAAGGGATGGCCGTTTATTGTGGCGGAGGGTGCCGGAACTATCATGGGCTATGCCTATGTGACCGCGTTTCGCGATCGGCTTGCTTATAGTTTTACCTGCGAAGATTCGATCTATGTCGATCCCGCCTTTGTAGGGCAGGGCTTAGGCGTGCAATTGATGCGCGCTTTAATGGACCAAGCAAGTGATTGCGGCTTTCGGCAGATGATTGCCGTTATTGGCGGCGGCGAACCCGCCTCGGTTGCTTTGCACCATAAGATGGGGTTCACCCATGCTGGACGGATGCGCAACGTCGGCCGTAAATTCGGTCGGTGGCTTGACACAGTCTATATGCAAGCCGAACTTGGTGAGGGAGACCGATCAGCGCCAGCGCGAGAGCCTGCCTAATCGATTAAGGGATGCGTGCGCGTGGGTCGCACCAAAAAGGAGAGAGAAAATATGGCTGAGTTTGAATTGGTCGCCGATGGGCTCCGCTTCCCCGAGGGACCTGTGATCATGCCTGACGGAAGCGTCATATTGGTGGAGATTGCGAAAGGACAAATCACGCGCGTACGCCCCGATGGCAGCAAATCCGTCATCGCGACGCCCGGCGGCGGACCGAACGGCCTAGCGATGGGACCAGATGGCAAGCTCTATTGCTGCAACAATGGCGGGTTCGAATATATGGAGGCCAATGGCTTTCTCGCTCCGCACGGCATCGCAAAGGATTATTCGGGCGGCCGGATTGAACGCATCGATATCGAAACCGGCGAGGTTGAGATACTCTACAAATCGGGCGACTTCGGCTGCAGCCTGCGTGGGCCAAACGATATCGTTTTCGACGCACATGGCGGGTTCTGGTTCACTGATCACGGCAAGATCGATTATGCAAAACGCAGTCATGATGTTGTCGGCATTTTCTATGCCAAGGCGGATGGCAGCCATTTGGAGGAAGTTATCTTTCCGTCAAATAACCCTAATGGCGTTGGCTTGTCGCCCGATGGTAGCACGCTCTACGCTGCAGAAACCTACACCTGCCGCTTGATGAAGTTCAACATTACCGCGCCCGGTAAGGTCGCTGGCGATGCTGGTCCCGGCGGCCCGGGCATTCCGGTTTATCGCCCAGCAGGGTATAAATTCTTTGACAGCCTTGGCATGGAGGCCAATGGTAATATCTGCGTCGCGACCATCGGCGAATGCGGGATCAGCGTTATTTCACCGACCGGCGATCTGGTCGAATTTGTTGGGACCGATGATATTTTTACGACCAACATTGCCTTTGGCGGCGATGATATGCGGGACGCTTATATCTGTCTGTCGGGCAGCGGGCGTCTCGTCAAAACCCGATGGGCGCGGCCGGGGCTTAAGCTGCAATAATAGGTCCTGACAGAACTGGAAACCAATATATGCCTCGGCACAAGGAAGCGCATCTGATTGACCGTATCGGATGGTTGCGTGCGTCCGTCCTTGGAGCGAATGACGGCATTGTGTCGACGGCAAGCCTGATTGTCGGCGTGGCCGCAGCTCAAGCAACCCCCGCGACCATATTGCTGACGGGGATTGCAGGATTGGTTGCGGGCGCCATGTCAATGGCAGCCGGTGAATATGTGTCGGTCAGCTCGCAAGCAGATACCGAAAGTGCGGACCGAATACGGGAAGAGAATGAGCTGGCGACGATTCCTGATAAGGAACGCGAGGAGCTGGTGGGCATTTATGAAACGCGGGGTCTTGACCGCGCGCTCGCAGAGATGGTGGCGGACAAGCTCACAGCGCACGACGCGCTGGCGACGCATTTACGCGACGAATTGGGCATGGCCACACATACCGCCGCGCGGCCCGTGCAGGCGGCTTTGGCGTCGGCTGCTGCCTTTGCGATTGGCGCATCCTTGCCCTTGGCGATGGTGCCGCTGTCTCCAGCGCCATATCTTACTTGGACTGTGTCCATTGCCGCTTTGTTGTTCTTGGCCGTCCTCGGCGCCGTGGGCGCAAAGGCGGGCGGAGCAGGCATTGGCAGGGCTGTGCTCCGCGTTACCTTTTGGGGTGCGATTGCGATGGCGGCCACCGCTGCTATTGGCGCTTTGTTCGGCACTACGGTCGCCTAGTTCCTAATCCTAAGGAAAAACATGACGTTCAATACTGTTATCTTCGATTTTGGCGGCGTCATTACGACATCGCCCTTTGAGGCCTTCAACCGCATGGAGGCAAAGCGCGGGCTGCCCAAGGATTTCGTGCGTAGCGTAAATGCACGCAACCCTGATGATAATGCCTGGGCGAAGTTTGAACGGGCAGAGTGCAATGCAGCGGAATTTGACGCATTGTTCGCCGCTGAAGCGTTGGCCTTGGGGCATGAACTTGACGGCGCGTCGGTGATTGCCTGTCTATCGGGTGACATCCGTCCGAATATGGTGGCCGCATTGGATGTGTTGAAGTCCAAGGGCTTTGCGCTTGGGTGCATTACCAACAATGTGCCGTCTGGCAAAGGCGCTGGCATGGCGGGGAATGATGAGAAAGCGGCGGCGATCTCTGCGGTCATGGAACGGTTCGACCATATCATTGAATCGAGCAAGGCAGGGGTGCGCAAACCCGATCCGCGCATTTATGCCATGATGTGTGCGGTTCTGACGGTTGCACCTTCGCAATGCATCTATCTGGACGATCTTGGCATCAACTGTAAACCGGCCGCCGCAATGGGGATGGCCGCCATAAAAGTTACAAGCGGTGATCAAGCTTTGCAGGATCTAGGCGCGCTATTGGCGTTGACCTTCACGCCAATTGGGGTCTAGGCAAAAGGTCTGTTCCGTCTCCCATTATTTGGAGCATTTCATGGCGAAGAAACTTTTCCCCGATGCCAAATCGGCGCTTGAAGGCGTGTTGAAAAACGACATTTTGATTGCAAGCGGTGGCTTTGGCCTTTGCGGCCTTCCCGAACGCTTGTTGGATGCTGTGCGCGATAGCGGGGTCACGGGCTTGACCTTTGTGTCGAACAATGCCGGCATTGACAATGAAGGCATCGGCAAGCTGCTGCGGACGAAGCAAGTGAGAAAAATGATTTCGTCTTATGTGGGCGAGAATAAAGAATTTGAGCGGCAATATCTGGCGGGTGAGTTGGAAGTTGAATTCTGTCCGCAAGGCACTTTGGCCGAACGCATGCGCGCTGGCGGCGCCGGTATCCCGGGCTTTTACACCAAAACGGGCGTCGGCACTTTGGTCGCTGAAGGTAAGGAAGTGAAAGACTTTGGTGGTGAGGAATATATCCTTGAACATGGGATATTCGCCGACCTGTCGATCATCAAGGCTTGGAAGGCCGATGAAAGCGGCAACTTGGTTTTCCGCAAAACCGCACGCAATTTCAATTTGCCTGCGGCGACTTGCGGCAAGATTTGTGTGGTTGAGGTCGAAGAATTGGTGCCAGTCGGTAGTCTTGACCCAGACTGCATCCATTTGCCCGGCGTCTATGTGCAGCGCATGATCGTTGGTGCGCCTTATGACAAAAAGATTGAATTTCGCACCGTGCGCGAAAGGGAGGATGCGTGATGGCTGACAAACCCGTTCCTATCGACCTCGTCCCTTATGCCGACATGTTAGGCGACTCTCGGGAGTTTCTGCGCGTTTGGGCGAAGGAAGGCGGACCAGTCACCTGCTTCATTAACCCTGTGCCCGTTGGCGGCGATCCGATGGGCTATGGCATCGCCTTGGTCGACTGCATTCGCCATGGTGCCAGAACATGGGCGCGCGCAACGGGCGTCTCCGAGGCCGAGGCACTATCGCGCATTTGGGAAGGGGTGGATGCCGAGCGGGCCAACCCGACCGATTTGCCAACCGAGCACCCAACCACCGATGAAGATGGATTGATACATTGAGCTGGACCCGTGATGATATGGCCGCCCGCGCGGCAAAGGAGCTGCGCGACGGATATTATGTGAACCTTGGCATCGGCATTCCGACGTTGGTTGCGAACCACATTCCGCCGGGGGTGGAAGTGACGCTGCAATCGGAAAACGGCATGTTGGGTATTGGGCCGTTTCCTTTTGCTGGCGAAGAAGACGCTGACCTGATCAACGCGGGTAAGCAAACAATTAGCGAGCTTGCGCAGACCGCCTATTTCGACAGCGCCGCCAGCTTTGCCATGATCCGTGGCGGGCATATTGATCTGACCGTCTTGGGCGCGATGGAAGTCGCGGAAAATGGCGACATTGCCAATTGGATGATCCCCGGCAAGATGATTAAAGGCATGGGCGGGGCGATGGACCTTGTTGCCGGCGTCAAGAAGATCATCGTGGTTATGGAGCATAATGCCAAGGATGGATCGCCCAAATTTATCCCGGCTTGCACGTTACCGCTGACGGGTAAAAACGTCGTCGACATGATCATAACCGATCTCGCGGTGTTTCAGCGGACTGACAAAATATCGGCGTTTAAGCTGATTGAGGTCGCACCCGGCGTCAGCGTTGACGATGTGCGGGCAAAGACAACCGCACATTTCGAGGTTGCGATCTAACTCGTAACATGCGGCGGACTTTATCAGCCTTGATTGTGGTTTCGGTGTTGGGACTGACGGGTCTATATGCCATGCGCTCTGCGCCTGATGATAATCAGGTCGCCGCAATCTTGGGTAAATTTACCAAGCCCCAGACGAATTTGCCGGACCAGCCGGACGAATGGCGCGGCCGGATCGATTACCCCCAACTGGATCAACAATTTGCGGCCATGGCGCAAAGACCGGAAATGGCGGGGCTTGCTATTGCTATTGTTGAAGATGGCGAACTGCGTTTTGTCCGCACCTATGGCGTGATTGACCGGGATACGAACGTGCCGGTGACGCTGCGAACGGTTTTTCGATGGGCTTCAGTGTCTAAGACCGTTGCGGGGACATTGGCAGCGACTTTGGCCAATGAGGGGCTGGTTGATTTGGACCGGCCAGTCGCGCGATATCATACAACGCTGCGTTTGCCCGACGGCGCCGAGTCGCGGGTGAGTTTCCAGCAATTGCTCTCTCAGCAAACTGGCCTGACCAAAAACGCTTATGATGAACGGTTGGAGGATGGCAAGGATCCAGCCGTGCTGCGTGCCAGTCTGGCCAATGCGCCGCTGCAGTGTCAGCCGGGCTCGTGTCACACCTATCAGAATGTCGCTTTTGACGCCGCCACCGAGATATTGGAGCAAGCAGCGCAGCGGCCATATCCCGAAGCGGTGAGCGAGCGCTTCTTCCTGCCCTTGGGTATGAACAGCGCCAATTTCGGAATGCTTGGCCTTACCAATGCGAAAGATTGGGCGCGGCCGCATAATGGCCGCATGGTCCGCACCGTGAAAGACACCTATTGGCGGGTTCCAGCGGCTGCGGGTGTTGAAAGCAATATCGTCGATTTTGCCCGTTGGATGCAGGCGACCATGGGCGACCGCCCCGATGTGCTGCCCGAATCGACGCTGCGGATGGCGCAATCGCCGCGGGTGAATACCGCCCCGATTTATGGCGGCGAATTGCGGCAGGCGAATTCGGAGGCACATTATGGCCTTGGCTGGCGCAGCTTCAAATATGACGGCCATATATTATTGGGGCACTCCGGCGCTGTCGACGGCTACCGTGCAACCATGATTTTTGATCCGGCCACGCGTGTTGGGGTTGTCGCCATGTGGAACAGCAACTGGGGCACACCCTTCCGCATTCCATTCGCCGTGTTTGACAGTTACCATCAACGGACGGACTCGCGCTGGTTGGAACTGGGTCCACAGAACTGATAAGTATTTGTTTTACTTCGGAATCCGAAAGGAAAACTGACATGGGCTACACGCTGATTACCGCAAATCGCAATTATTCGAGCTGGAGCTTGCGGCCTTGGGTGCTGATGACGATGCTTGGTATCCCGTTTGAGGACCGCTTGCAGCCCTTTGCTGCGGCAAGCAATTATGACGCATTCCGGGCATTTTCACCGACTGGCCAAGTGCCGGTGCTTATGGACGGCGCGCGGACGATATGGGATTCGCTGGGCATCTCATTATATCTGGCCGATCGGCATGAAGGCGTTTGGCCGTCTGATCCAGCTGCACGGGCGTGGGCACAATGTGCTGTTACGGAAATGCATGGCGGTTTTTCGGCTTTGCGAAACGACTGTACGATGAATGTCGGGGTTCGTGTCCAGCCCAAGCCCATGTCTGTCGCGTTGAAACGCGACGTTGCGCGTTTGACCGAATTATGGGCGCAAGGTCTCGACAGTTTCGGCGGACCATTTTTAGCCGGGCCTGAATTTACCGTGGTGGATGCCTTTTTCGCGCCGGTGGCGTTTCGGGTGCGCACTTATGGATTGGATGTGGGCCATGCGGGTCAAGAATGGGTGCGGCATATGCTAGGGCTCGCACCGATGCTGGCTTGGGAGAAAGATGCTTTGGCGGAGAGCTGGCGTGAAGCCGGCCATGAGGCGGAGTTGCGGGACTGTGGCGCGGTAATCGCGGATTATCGTCAGGGCTGAATATCGACGGGACATGAAAAAGGCCGCCTTATGAGCGGCCTTTTCTTGGGAATGTGCGAGACCTAGATTTTGTCGCCCATCACACCCTTCATTTTACCCTTGAGATTCTGGCCTTCGCCATGGCGTTCCTGCACAATGCCTTCGGCTTGCAGATGTTCATCGCCAGATACCTTGCCGGCAGCTTGCTTGATGTTTCCTGCGATTTCGTTGCCGAGGCCTTTTGCCTTGTCGTTTAGTTCGCCCATAAAGCACGTCCTTTCTGTGTCAGCCGACCGCGCGTGAACTGCGGGTCGGTACCAGAAGTGAACCCGGCGGTTGGCCGTTGGTTCCAGTGTGAACAGCGGTTAAACGCCTGTAACTAACGCTTGGGCAAAAGCTGCGCCTGCATCGGGCGCAAAGCGCAAAAAGAGCGATGGTTCAATAAGCTCTAACTCCATCAGGCGGAAAATGCCGTCACCGTCGCGCAATATGTCGACCCGCGCATAAGCTAATGTTCCGGTCTTTGTAATCTCGGCCGTAGCTGCCAATGCCCGCTGCGCGAGCATCAGTGCGCCTTGGGGTGCGGTGACGGCCTCTTCCCGACCGCCATATTGTTCTTGAACGCGAAAGTCGCCTTTGGCGGGGCGTTTGAGGATGGAGTGGCTGAAGCCCCCTGCGAAATAGAAGAGCGAATATTCGCCCTCTTCGGCAATGTTGGGGAGATAAGGTTGGATCATCATGCGTTGGCCGGCGACCGAATCCGGCACGATATCGTCGCGTTCCAAGCGAAAGGTTCCGTCGGCTCCGCCCGATATTGGTGGCTTGACGACTAGCGATTCGACATTGAAGGTTTTCCGCGCGTCTTCAAGTGCGACCCTGTCGAGTAAGGGGCTGAATATTGTAGGCACCGAAGGAATGCCGGCGGCACCTAATTCAGCCAGATAGGCCTTGTCGCTGTTCCACCTTAAAATGGTGACGGGGTTGCGCACCTGCACATTTTCGGCCTCCAATTGGTCAAGCAAGCCAAACCAGCGCGCGCTATCGCGCGGATAGCCCCAGGCCAGCAACGGCGTGACAAGGTCAAAGGCGCTAAAGTCGTCCGCCTTCGTCCAATCGATGAAAAGTGCGCTGTCGCCTAACAAACGCGCATAATCGGCTCTGATATGCGACCAATCTTCTTCATAGTCTGGCGTCGGGCATAATATTGCGATCCGAAGGGGGATCATTCGCCAGCCATCTTCAATATTGCTTGCCACTCGGCTGGGCGGACGGGGGCGACGGATAGGCGGGACTGCCGCAGCATTTCCATCTCGGCCAAGTTCGGATTCGCTTTAATCGCCTTCAACGTTACTGGCTGCTTCAATTTGCGCGACGGTTTGACCTTTACCGCAACGAAGCGGGCCTTCTCATCGCTGGGGTCAATGAAATGCTCTTGGCTGATCGTGATGATGGCCACAATCTCAAGTCCGATATTGCTATGGTAGAAAAAGCCTTCATCGCCGACCTTCATCGTACGTAGGTTATTCGCGGCGCTATAGTTACGCACGCCGTCCCATGTGCCT
>Ga0210243_100001_pt1:160000-400419 | contig 400419 bp, 404 predicted proteins | sample ChrtobMeP5a_32mM_FD_155461 | JGI IMG/M metagenome (GOLD analysis project Ga0210243, IMG submission 155461) | Chrysochromulina tobin associated microbial communities from unialgal haptophyte culture, Seattle, Washington, United States - P5a_32mM | ecosystem: Host-associated > Algae...
GATCCTGCGGCGAAAATGTAACGGGGCTAAAGATATGTACCGAAGCTTAGGGTGTGCAATTTATTGCATGCGGTAGCGGAGCGTTCCGTAGGCCGATGAAGCGATCTGGTAATGGGTCGTGGAGGTATCGGAAGTGCGAATGCAGACATGAGTAGCGATAGGAGGGTGAGACACCCTCCCGCCGAAAGACCAAGGGTTCCTGCTTAAAGCTAATCTGAGCAGGGTAAGCCGGCCCCTAAGACGAGCCCGAAGGGGGTAGTCGATGGGAACCACGTTAATATTCGTGGGCCTGGTGGTGTGTGACGGATCTCGTGAGTTGTCAGTCCTTATTGGATTGGACTGGCTTCGAAGAGGTTCCAGGAAATAGCCCCACCGTATAGACCGTACCCGAAACCGACACAGGTGGTCAGGTAGAGTATACCAAGGCGTTTGAGAGAAGTATCCTGAAGGAACTCGGCAAATTGCCTCCGTACCTTCGGAAGAAGGAGGCCCTCACATTGCGCAAGCAGTATGAGGGGGCACAGGCCAGGGGGTAGCGACTGTTTAGCAAAAACACAGGACTCTGCTAAGTCGGCTTCAAGACGACGTATAGGGTCTGACGCCTGCCCGGTGCTGGAAGGTTAAGAGGAGGAGTGCAAGCTCCGAATTGAAGCCCCAGTAAACGGCGGCCGTAACTATAACGGTCCTAAGGTAGCGAAATTCCTTGTCGGGTAAGTTCCGACCTGCACGAATGGCGTAACGACTTCCCCACTGTCTCCAGGATATGCTCAGCGAAATTGAATTCTCCGTGAAGATGCGGAGTACCCGCGGTTAGACGGAAAGACCCCGTGCACCTTTACTGCAGCTTCAGAGTGGCATTAGGAAAGAACTGTGTAGAATAGGTGGGAGGCTTTGAAACTTGGGCGCCAGTCCGAGTGGAGCCGAAATGTGAAATACCACCCTGTTGTTTTCTGATGTCTAACCTCGCACCGTTATCCGGTGCAGGGACCCTCTGTGGCGGGTAGTTTGACTGGGGCGGTCGCCTCCTAAAGAGTAACGGAGGCGCGCGATGGTAGGCTCAGGACGGTTGGAAACCGTCTGTTAGAGTGCAATGGCATAAGCCTGCCTGACTGCGAGACTGACGAGTCGAGCAGAGACGAAAGTCGGTCATAGTGATCCGGTGGTCCCTCGTGGAAGGGCCATCGCTCAACGGATAAAAGGTACGCCGGGGATAACAGGCTGATGATTCCCAAGAGCTCATATCGACGGAATCGTTTGGCACCTCGATGTCGGCTCATCACATCCTGGGGCTGGAGCAGGTCCCAAGGGTTTGGCTGTTCGCCAATTAAAGTGGTACGTGAGCTGGGTTCAGAACGTCGCGAGACAGTTTGGTCCCTATCTGCCGTGGGCGTCGAAATTTGAGAGGAGTTGACCCTAGTACGAGAGGACCGGGTTGAACATACCTCTGGTGTACCTGTCGTGGCGCCAGCCGCGCAGCAGGGTAGCTATGTATGGACGGGATAACCGCTGAAAGCATCTAAGCGGGAAGCCTCCCTCGAGATTAGATTTCATCGAGTCGTAGTAGACCACTACGTTGATAGGTTGGGTGTGGAAGCGCAGTAATGCGTGAAGCTAACCAATCCTAATTACTCTTTTCGCGCTTGAAGTCCCACCATCAATGACAATGCTGATCTTTCAGCAAGTCGATGGCGGATGATTACAATCAACCAGATAAAATATTCCCTGCACGGGCATCGATTATAACCCAATTACACTTATGTGTGGCCGCGCTATTGCAAGATAGCGCACCATATTATGAGCGCCTGCTTCATTGCTTGGTGACCATAGCGTTTGTGACCCACCCGATCCCATCCCGAACTCGGCCGTGAAACCAAACTGCGCCGATGGTACTACCGCTTAAGCGTTGGAAGAGTAGGGCGTCGCCAGGCATTGTAGCCGGCGCTCATAATAATAAGTGTTGGAAGAACCCATTCATAATTCAAAAGGCGGACCGCTGTCGTTCATTCGACGGATGTCCGCCTTTTTTCGTTTTTGCCCCGTTTTAATACGGGGCATTTGGTGGCGCGGGATGGAGCAGCCCGGTAGCTCGTCAGGCTCATAACCTGAAGGTCGTAGGTTCAAATCCTACTCCCGCAACCAACAAAATAGGGCCCCTCGTGGGGCCTTTTTTGTTTGTTTTGGTGAGGGCTGGATTAGGAGCTTGTTCAGCCGGAGCAATGGCAACGCCATTGCGGAGACCAACTGGCGCAGCCAGTAAATCCTACTCCCGCAACCAACGCAAAAGCTTCGCGGCAAAGCCGCTTAGCGTTGCGTTGCCCCGGACTTGATCCGGGGCCCACGCAGCCCAAACACAAAGCTATAATTCAGGCCCCCTCACAGGGCCTTTTTTTCGCTTTGATGGCAATAACTGGATGGGAGGCGGCATAGATATTGAAAACATGCTTATAGCTTGGCGACTGGGCATCATCAGGACAGTCGATGCCCGTCCAGCAATTATCAAAATATGGTTTCTGCTTTCATGACGCGACCATCAGGCGCGGCGCCGTGAAATGAAAAATGTCAGCACAAATGAGAGCAACGAGAGAACAATTACGGTGCCGACGATATCGCCGATAAAAATTGTCATGATGAGATCTAATGGTTGAGCAAGACGACCTGACATTGTGTAATAGAGGTTCACAAACGCAGCGTTTGATGCCGCGCATAGAGTTCCCAATGCAAAGAAATGAACCGTTTTTAAATCCGCTAAATCTGGCTTCGTCGTAAACAGCATCTTGAACACAGCAATGCCGATGAGTGGCGCTAAGCCTGACATGACAGACAAAGAGAAAATGTCCATTAAGTCATTGTTCCCCCTGTCGTGGACCACAAAGAGGCTGCCAACAATAATCGCCAAAGCGCCCGTCTTTCGAAAAACGAGAACGTAGATAATGCGTAATGCCGCAGGCAAATATATGAGATGCGCATTGGGATTCAGGGCTAATGTCTCAAAAACAAAATCATTGGCTGAAGCCAAGCCATACCATGCCAGCGCTAAGCCGATGACAAGTAGAACCCACCCCAATGCATCTTTGAGCTTCGCCGTCATACAGTGCGTGCAGATTGCCCAAGAACCGAGATACCTTCACTAATACTCGCCATATAATCTCGTGCGAGTTGCGTTGGTTCCACGAATTTGACACGCTTATCTTTGCTGTCGGTGCGCAAACACACGAGTCCCTTGTCTCGCAGAGCAATTATTCTGCGATAAGCGGTCGGCTGCGAACCGAAGCGTGCATCCGCCATCACTTCGCTTACTGTGATATCATCACGCTCGTGCCATTTCACGATAAGTGCATCTAGCAGCAGACCCTCTTCTCCATTTAAGGTATCAAAGGGTGACATTTGCCTAATTGCATTAAGCATATTGAGCAATCGCACAAAGGAGGGTGGTGGCGGTCTAGTCATGACACTTATCCCTTTTTCGCATTATTATTACACAATATATAAAATATTTTCAATTTTGAAAGTATTTGCTTGCGGTTAAGAATATTGGAGTACTAATGACCTATTACGAAAGTTAGTAAAGCGTTCTAACATCGTGTCAAACCAACATTTTTGACTGATTGATGAACGGGAGCATGATGCACGAATGAGAAAGCAGGCGCAGATCGGAATATGATACTCAAAGCCATAAGACGCATCTTGTTTTGTAGTCGCAACTCGCACGTCCGCAGTCGCAAACATGCGAAGGTGGGTGGACGTTATCCGATCTCGCAATGCCATTATTGCGGAATAGCTATGGTCAAACGCGCCAACGGCAGATGGGAAGTTGATGATACGTAATTACGAGATTCAAGCGGGTGACATTGCTTGAATGACCCACGGAGCATATTGTATTGCTCTTAACTTAACCCAGCTGTCTAATGATGGCTGGGTTTTTTTGTCATCATAACAGAGATACAATTCGGCCCTCCTTACAAGGCGCCGTCATGTTTTATTGGGCGAGACAATAATCTTATCGTAGCACTGATGCTGCCTGCATGTTTTGGCGGCGGATCAGAGCTGGCTCACTATCTCCTTCAAAGTAAAGCCTTTGTTGACAAAGTATCCGTTTTGCCCGCATGTTTGGCGCATCGCAAATGGGGGGCAAAAATCGATGAACGACGAACAATTACAACCGCATAGCGCCTTTCGCTTTCACGGAAGCTGGCAGGAATTTGCGCGCATTGCCTTTCCCAATTTGTTGCTGACCATCGTCACCTTGGGCATTTACCGTTTTTGGGCGACGACGCGCGAGCGCGAATATTTGTGGGGCAAGACTGATTTCATCGACGAACGTCTGGAATGGACGGGCCGCGGGATGGAGCTTTTTATCGGCTTCATCATGGTGTTTTTGCTCATCGGCTTGCCGCTGATTGTCATTCAATTGGTGACGCAGGGCCTGATTTTTCAGGGCTTGCCCCTATTGGCCGGACTGCTGACGCTCACCATGTTCGTCTTATTATTCTACCTGACGGGCGTCGCCTATTTCCGCGCGCTGCGCTATCGGTTGAGCCGCACTTATTGGCGCGGCATTCGCGGTGGCAGCAATGACCCCGGTTTCCAATATGGGCTGTCCTATATGTGCAAATGGCTCATTGGCTGGCTGCCGATATTCCTGATGGTGCCATGGGCGATGATATCCTTGTGGAACGACCGGTGGAACGCGATGAGCTTTGGCCCGCACCGTTTCAACGCGACCGCGCAATGGGCGCCGCTGATGAAGCGGTATTTATTATTCTATCTCGTGCCGTTTCTCTTGTTTGTCGGGGCTTTGATTTTCGGCTTCAGCATGGCCCATTCGGGTAGCACGCCTGACGCTTTGGCAGGCACGGGTATGGCGATCGGCGCTATCGTCGCCGTTGTTGCGCTGCTGTCGTTATACGTCCTCATCCCACTCGTCGCGTTAATATTCTACAGCAAATATTTCCGTCTGGCGGTCGGTGGCTTGCGGTTGCACACGCTGGAATTTGAATTTAACGCGCGCGCGGTGGACTGGATATTGTTCTTTTTGGGCAATATCGCGATCATCATCTGCACCTTGGGCATTGGCTATATCTTCATGCCCTATCGCAACTGGAAATTCTTCGTCGACCATATGGAAGCTTATGGCGAGATTAACATTGAGGAGCTGACCCAGTCGCAGACCATATTGGAAAAACATGGCGAAGGCTTGCTCGATGCCTTTGACGTGGGGGCGATCTAAAACATGTCCACATTCTTCACCGCCGCGCATTATGACGGCCAAAAAGCGGTTAAGCGCAATGTCGAAGTAGAAGTCATTGGTCCGCAATTTTATGTGGTGGAGAATGCATGGCGCAGCGGCCCCTTTGCCTTTGCCGATGTCGCATATGTGACCAAGCAGGGGGAGACCGATGTCTATGGCCTTGACGGCCATGATGGGTGGCGGTTGATGCTGTCGGGGCCAATACCGGCGGACTTGATGGCTTTGTTACCTGCGCCGCGCAGATATGGCAGTTGGGTGGACCGGCTTGGGCTGGGCAAGGCGGCGATTGCCTTTGCGCTGACCAGTGCAGCGGCCGTTGCGGTGGTGCTGTTCAGCCCCCAGTGGCTGGCCCCGTTGATCCCCGACAGTGTCGACGACCGTTTGGGCGATGCATTGGTGGGTGATTTTGGCGGCCGTTTTTGCGCGACACCAGCGGGCGATGCCGCGCTCCAGAAACTGGTCGCGTCGCTTGATGATGCGCCGCAAGATTTGCGGGTGGAGGTGGCGAATATCGATATGCTGAACGCGGTGGCCCTGCCCGGCGGCAATGTCATCTTGTTCGACGGCCTGCTGAAACAAGCGCGCTCGCCCGATGAGGTTGCGGGCGTCTTGGCCCATGAAATCGGCCATGTCCGCGAAAAACATGTGATGCAGGCGCTGTTGCGGCAAATGGGCCTTGCGGTGGTGCTGGGCGGTGTCGACGGCAACAGCGGCGCTGTGGTCAACAATATGCTGGCGATGAGCTATAGCCGCAATGCCGAGGCGGAGGCCGATGCGTATTCGATGCAGGCGCTGGGCAACGCCAATATCTCGCCTGTTGGCACGGCGTCCTTCTTTGACCGGCTGTCCGCGCTGGATGGCAGTGCTGGCGTGGTAAAAGACGATGCAGACATTACCGGCTATTTATCCAGCCACCCGCTTTCGACATCGCGCAAAGAAGCGTTTGAAAAGAGCATCGTCAAAGGCAAAAATTACAAGCCAGCGCTGACACCGTCAGAATGGATCGAGCTGAAAACTATGTGCACGCAGGATCGCAAGGCGAAATCGGGCTTGGGCTTTGATTTTAATTAGCGATCACGTTACACTCAGGCCAATCGCCCACCGCAGCATCCGATAAGGAAAACCCATATGTTCAACCGCCTGTTTGTCGATCATCCCAAAAGCGTCGATGAAAGTTACGGTGCGCATTTTGGCGTTGCCAGCCGCTTTGGTTTTGCGATGATTTGGGGCGGGATGAAGGCGCTGGTGCATGCGGTCATCCCCGGTCTGTGCATCACATCGGGCAGCGATACGGTGAAACGGTTGAACCATATCATGGTCGAACAACGCCGGGCCAAGGGGCAGGATGTCACGCAAATGATGACCGTCGACTGGGTCATTTGACGCTGTTGGAACCAGCTGCTCAATTTGTGACGCGCGCCGATGGCGTGCGCTTGGCCTATCGGCATTTGCCGGGGCGTGGGCCAACTTTGGTTTTCTTGCCTGGATATAAATCGGACATGCAAGGCGGCAAGGCGCAGGCTTTGGCCGCATGGACGGCAGCGCAAGGTATGGCCATGCTTCGGTTGGATTATTCCGGCTGCGGCGAGAGCGAGGGCGCCTTTGAAGATGGCACGCTCGATATCTGGCGCGATGATGTTCTGGCGGTGCTGGCCGAGGCGAACGTTGGGCCGCTGATCTTGATTGGTTCGTCCATGGGCGGGTGGCTCATGCTGTTGGTGGCCGAGGCGCTGGGGAAACAAGTCACCGCGATGGTCGGCATCGCCGCCGCCCCCGATTTCACCGACTGGGATTTTGATGCCGCCGACCGCGCGACCATCGCCGCCAATGGCCGCATCGAACGGCCCAGCGATTATGGATATGACCCGATGGTCATCACGCGCGGTTTTTGGCAATCGGGGCAGGCCAATTTAAAGTTGGCGGGCGAGGTTGCGATTGATTGCCCCGTGCGGTTGATCCACGGGCAATGCGACCCCGATGTGCCATGGGAAACATCCTTCAAGCTCGCAGATGCGCTTCGTTCATCCGATGTGCAGACGATATTGTTAAAGGATGGCGATCACCGGCTTTCGCGGGATCAGGATATTGCTTTGCTGATTGATGTTGTTGGTAAGTTGGCAAGGTCCATTAGGATTTAAGCCGTCATGCTGAACTCGTTTCACCACTGGTGACTGACGTTCCAGCATCCATCGTGCCACACGACTGGCAGCTCAGGTTGGTCAATGGACCCTGAAACAAGTTCAGGGTGACTGCCATATTTAGGATTCCCCATGTTTCTCTTTTCCCTCTTTCTCCTCCAGGCCACGCCCCCCGCTGCGCAACCGCTTCCGACTTTGGATGAGGTGCAGTTCACCGAATGCCTGACGCTTGCCAGCAAAGATCCTGCATCGGCGATATCTAGCGCGAGTCTATGGGCGCAGCAAAAGGGCGGCTATCTTGCGCGCGCCTGCCATGGCTTTGCGCTGGCGAGCGATTTTAAATTTGACCTTGCGGTACCTATGCTGACCGAGGCGGCGACGTTGGCGCAAGCCAAGGGCGACCCCCGCGCTGCGTATTTCTGGGCACAAGCGGGCAATGCGGCCATCGCGGCGGGGCAGCCAGATGTCGCTATCGACGCGCTCGGCAAGGCGCTGGCGTCTGAGTCTCTCGACAATAATGAACGCGCCGATAGCGAAGTCGACCGTGCGCGGGCATTTGTGGCATTGGGCAAAAGCGCCGATGGCGAAGCCGCCTTGGCAACGGCGCGGCAGTTGGCGCCCGAAAATGGCGCGGCATGGTTGTTGTCGGCGACCTTGGCCCGGCGGTTGAACAAATTGCCCGATGCGCTGGCGTATATTCAAACCTCTGCCGCGTTGCTGCCCAGCGATCCGGCGGTGGCGTTGGAGGCAGGCAATATCGCGGTTGCAGCAGGGGACGACGATACCGCGCGCAAGCAATGGGAACAGGCCATTAAAATTGGACCCAATAGTCGGCAAGCCGCGACCGCAGCGGCACAGCTTGCAGCTTTAGCGGCGGCGACGCCTGCACCGACCAGCGAGCCTCAGTCCAGATAGCCGGATTGCGTGTGCCCCTTGCATGGACAGCGGCCAAGGTTCATGGCTATGTCGCAAACAACGCGCTTTTGTGAATGGAATGACAATGCCGATAACCTATCTGCACAGCATGATCCGTGTTACCGACCCCGATGCAACGGTCGCTTTTTTCAAGCTGATCGGGCTGGAGGAAGTGCGCCGTTTTGACAGTGAGGCCGGGCGCTTCACATTGATCTTTTTGGCGGCACCAGGCCAAGCCGGCCTTGCCGAGGTGGAGTTGACGCACAACTGGCCGCCGGCAGATGGCAGCGCGCCGGAGGCATATGACGGCGGACGCAATTTTGGCCATTTGGCCTATCGCGTTGATGATATTTACGCGACCTGTCAGCGGTTGATGGATGCAGGGGTGACGATCAACCGCCCGCCACGCGACGGGCATATGGCCTTTGTGCGGACCCCCGACGGTATTTCGATTGAGCTGCTGCAAGACGGTAATCTTCCCCCTGCGGAACCTTGGGTCAGCATGCCCAATGTCGGGGCGTGGTGAATATGCTGGAGATTGTTCGGATCCCTGTGCTGTCGGACAATTATGTCTGGCTGGTGCATGAGGCGCAAAGCGGGGAGACCCTCGTGGTCGATCCGGCGGTGGCAGCCCCTGTCTTGGCGGCAGCCGAAGAGCGCGGCTGGACGATCACGCAGATCTGGAACACGCATTGGCATCCCGACCATGTCGGCGGCAATGCAGAGATTAAGGCAGCGACGGGCTGCGTCATCACGGGGCCTGCGGACGAAGCCGCGCGGATACCGACCTTGGATGTGCATGTGCGCGGCGGGGATGTTGTCCAGTTGGGTGACGTGCGCGCGACCGTGATTGATGTGCCCGCCCACACGGCTGGACATATCGCGTATCATTTCGCGACCGAGCAAGCCGCCTTTGTCGGCGATACCTTATTCGCGATGGGCTGTGGCCGATTGTTCGAAGGCACCGCAGCGCAAATGTATGACAATATGCGTAAGCTGGAGGCTTTGGGCGACAATACCGCAATTTATTGCGCGCATGAATATACGCTCAGCAATGCCCGCTTTGCGGTGACGGTCGAACCGGACAATGCCGATCTTGCCGCGCGGCTGGCCGATGTCATTGCTTTGCGCGAACGCGGTGCGGCGACGGTGCCGACGACCATTGCGCTGGAACGCGCCACCAACCCGTTCATGCGGGCGGTGTCAGTGGAAGAACTCGCCGCACGCCGCGCCGCCAAGGATGCCGCCTGACCCTAATGAAAATCCCGTGACTTGGGCAAAATCCGCACATCGCGCGGATGGCCGTGGCGCGGATAGACAGGCTGGGAAAATTCGTCCGACCGGCTGAGCGGGACGTTAACGTCATGATCATGCGACAGGCGCTCCAACTCATGCGATCGGTCGGTTATCGTCGTCGCCATCAGGTGCACCACGCCCTCCTTGCTGCGTTGCACCTCCCCTTCAATCACCATCAACCGTGACGCCATGACGGCGCGGCGTTGCCGTTCGAACAGGCGCGACCACAGTAACGCATTGGTGACGCCGGTTTCATCCTCAATCGTGATGAAAATGGCATTGCCCTTCCCCGGCCTTTGCCGTGTCAGCACAACACCGGCGGTTTTCACGCGTGTGCCATGCTTTGCTGTATCGGTCTGGGCGCAGGTCAATATGCCCTCGGCGGCGAACAGGTCGCGTAAGAACGCCATCGGGTGCCCCTTTAGCGACAATCGCGTCATCTGATAATCGGCCGCGACATGTTCGCTGATGGGCATGATGGGCAAGGCGATTTCGGCCTCCTGCGCCAATTCCCGTGCATCTGCCGCTGCAAATAAAGGCAATTCATCCGACGGCGTGCGCCGCGCTTCCCAGCCACCTTCGCGGCGGTCCAAGCCAAGCGAGCGCACGGCATCGGCATCCGCCAGCATATGCAAGGCGCGGGGCGGCAGCTTTGCCTTGCGCGCCAATTCTTCCAGCGAAGCAAAGGGCCGCGCGGCTGCAATGGCCAAAGCCCAATCTTGCTGGAACCCGCTGATCTGCCGGAAACCAAGCCGCAAGGCACCGGCCTCGATGCTATTGTCCCAAGTGCTGAAATTGACATCAATGGTGCGGACATCGACCATGTGCCGCTGCGCATCCTGCACAAGCTGCGCTGGCGCGTAGAAACCCATGGGCTGCGAATTGAGCAAGGCGGCGGTAAAAATCGCCGGATGATGGCATTTCAGCCAAGAGGAAATATAGACCAAATGGGCAAAGGCCTGGGCATGGCTTTCGGGAAAACCATAGCTGCCAAAACCTTCAATCTGTTTGTAGCAGCGTTCGGCGAAATCCTGCTGATATCCGCGCTGCACCATGCCATGGATCATCTTATCCTTATATTGCGGCATAGTGCCCGAATTGCGGAAGGTCGCCATTGCGCGGCGCAGGCCATTGGCCTCATCCGGGGTAAATGCGGCGGCGACCATCGCCAGCTTCATCGCCTGTTCCTGAAACAAGGGCACACCATAAGTGCGGTACAAAATATCGTGCAGCTCATGGGGGTCATGTGGCGGGGCGGGGGAGGGATATTCAACCTTCTCCTCTCCATTGCGCCGCCGTAAATAAGGGTGAACCATATCGCCCTCAATCGGGCCGGGGCGGACAATCGCGATCTGGATGACAAGGTCGTAAAATTCCTTGGGCTTTAGGCGCGGTAGCATGTTGATTTGCGCGCGGCTTTCGACCTGGAATGTGCCGATACTGTCGCCTTTTTGCAGCATGGCATAGACCGCTGGGTCCTCGGCGGGAACGCTGTCCAAGGTGTAATCTCCGCCGCCTGTCTGCCGCAACATTTCGAAGCTTTTGCGGATGCAGGTCAGCATGCCCAATGCCAAGATATCAACCTTCAACAGGTTCAGCGCGTCGATATCATCCTTGTCCCATTCGATGAAGGTCCGGTCTGCCATCGCGCCATTGTGGATTGGCACGGTTTCATCCAGACGGTTTTCGGTGAGGACATAGCCGCCGACATGTTGCGACAAATGGCGCGGAAAATCGAGCAATTGGCCGACAAAGGCATGTAGCCGGGCGATTTGCGGGTTGTCGGGGTCAAACCCTGCCTCAATCAAGCGCGCCTCGGGCAAGTCCCTGCCAAAGCTACCCCAGACCGTGCCCGCCAGCCGCGCGGTGACATCTTCGGTCAGGCCAATGGCCTTGCCCACCTCGCGCACGGTGCTGCGCGGGCGATAATGGATGACCGTCGCGGCAATGCCCGCGCGGTGCCGCTTAAACCGGCGATAGACATATTGCATCACCTCCTCACGCCGTTCATGTTCGAAATCGACGTCAATATCGGGGGGTTCGTCACGTTCTTCGGACAAAAAGCGTGAGAATAAAAGATTGTTGGCCACAGGGTCTACCGATGTGATGCCCAATAAATAGCAAATCACCGAATTGGCGGCAGAGCCACGACCCTGACACAGGATTGGCGGGTCTTGCGACCGCGCAAACTGGACAATGTCATGGACCGTCAGGAAATAGCAGGCGTAATTTTTCTGGCGCACCAACGTGAATTCTTCGTCCAGCGCGCGGACCCATTTGGGTGGTAGGCCATCGGGGTGCCGCCGTTCGGCTTCGCTGCGCACCAGATGCTCCAGCCAGTCCTGCGGCGCCCACCCGTTCGGCACCGGCTCATTGGGATATTCATATTTCAACTGGCTGAGGTCAAATGCGATTTGGTTGAGCAGCTTTTGGCTTTCTGCAACCGCTTCGGGCGCACATGCGAACAGCCGCGTCATTTCGGCGGGTGATTTGAGATAGCGTTCGGCATTTGCCTCCAAACGGGTTCCGGCCTGATCCACTGACACGCTTAAGCGGATCGCGGTCAGCACATCATACAATGGCCGTGCGGCGCTATCGGCATAAAGGGCGTCATTGACGGCAAGGATCGGCACCCCGCATTGCGTGGCCAAGGCGCGCTGTTCCTCCAGCCTGCGTCGGTCCTTGCCCCGTCCATGCATCATTATCCCAAGCCAGACCCTGTCCGGCGCAAGCTTTTTCAGGCGGCACATTACCTCATCCAAATCGGCGGGTGTGGTTTCCACCAAACGCAATTTCTCGTCACCATCGGCATGGCTATATGCGACGGGATTTTTATGCGGATTGGTTTCTTCGGCGGTCGACTGCGGCAATATGATCAGCAGCAAATCCTCCAAATATCCGGCCAGATCATCGAAGTGCAATATGCACCCGCCCTTGTTGGAACGCATATTACCGACCGTCAGCAACCGCGTCAGCCGTCCCCATCCCTTGCGGTTTTTGGGATAGACAACAATGTCAGGCGTGCCATCGGCAAAGACCAAGCGGCTGCCCGTGACCAGCCGGAAGCTTTGCGGAAGCGCATTTTCGGCCTTTGCCTTTTTGACCGCGACCCATGCGCGGACAACGCCCGCCACGCTGTTCCGGTCGGCTATACCAATGGCGCTGAGGCCAAGCGCAGCGGCCTGAAACACCATTTCGGCGGGATGCGATGCACCGCGCAGGAAGGAGTAATTCGTCGCCGCGACCAGCTCAGCATACGCAAGGGCGTCCGTCATGCGAACAGCCCGTGCAGATACCAAATGGGCGCGTCGGTTTCGGAATATAGGCCATGGCGAAACAGCCAGAACCGCCGCCCTTCACTGTCCTCCACACGGTAATAATCGCGCGTTGGCCCGCCTTTGCCCGGTTCATGCCCCGCCTTGCGCCGCCACCATTCGGCGGCAATGCGTTCGGGCCCTTCATAGGCGACAATATGGTGCAGATTTTTGCGCCAACGAAACTGGCGCGGCGGGCCATCGGGGATGGAGGCCAAAGCCTCCACCTGTTGCGGCGTTTCAAACAAGCGAAAGGGGCGCATGGGTGGCTCGGTCTCAGTCGGCTTCGGCCACTCCTGTTGCGGCTGGCCCGATTGCGCCGCGCATTCGACGGCGGCGCGTTCCGGGATATGGCTGCTGCGTTCTGCAAAATAGCGCACCCGGTCGTGACCCAGCCGAACGCTTAGCCGGTCAATCAATGCGGCGGTTTGCGCCGACCTGTCGACTTTCGTTTCCAACCCCGCCTGCGATGGCAGCAAAATATCCGCCGTCGGCACGCTGAGTTGCATGCGGTCATAGCCAAAGCCGGGGTCAAGCGGGTCGGACAGCGTGTCAATCCGTTCGCGGATCAACCGCATCAACAAGGCGGAGTCGCGCGTCGGTGCGCCTGTGTCGACGGCAAGCCGCGCGACATGGCCATCGCTGCGAAACAGGCTGACTTCAAACCGGCGGCCACCTTGGCTGCGGTCATTCAACTGCGCGGCGGCTTGGTGGGTCAGCGCCGCGATGGTGTCGAGAACGTCATGGGTGCGCGATATGGGTTCGGCAAAATTCTGCGTGACGGTGATGACGGGCACATGGCGGCGCGGGGTGATGCGCGCATCCTCTTCTTCCAATAGCCGCGCCAGTTTGACGACGGTCGCCTTGCCAAAGCGGGCGGCAAAGGGTTTGCGCGGGCGGCAGGCCAAGTCCTTCAATGTTTTCAGGCCCGCACGGCGTAGGGCCTGATGCACCTTGGCTCCGGCATCCAACGCCTCGACGGGCAAAGCGTGAATCGCCGATTTGGCATAAATTGCCTTGGCCCGCGCGCTGTCAGGGGTGGCGCCTAAGGCAATTTGGGCCGTAAGACCATGGCGGCGCAAGCGTTGCTTCAGGTCTTTGGCCAAGCGCAGCTCATCCCCGCCAAAGGGATAGGTGCAGCCCGTGATGTCGATTAACAGCCCTTGCGGCGGGTCAAGCATGCAGGCGGGGCTATAGCGTTCGCACCCATCGGCCAGCCAGCCAAGCAAGGCGATGTCCGCCGCTGGATCATGGTCAAATACCGCAAGATCAGGCACGCGCGCACGGGCATCGGCCAGTGCCATGCCTGCGCTTAAGCCAAGCGCGAGCGCCGCAATATCACAAGCCGCGAGCCGCATCGCCCCGCTTTGCTTTTCGACCATCGCAAAGGGCGTGTCAGGCGCGGAACCTGTGCTGCGGATCAGCCTCTGCGTCGGTAATAGGGGCAGAAAGACCGCCAGATAGCGGCGTGTCAAAAAAGCTTCGTGTTGCATGATCCCAAGTTACTCTTGCCGCAAAAGGCGCTGTGCCGCCGCGATGGCGCAGAAGGCGGAGGTCAAAGGTTGGAAGGCCGGGCGCATTGCCCATTAAGGGCACCGATGGCGCAGAACATATCTGCCAGCGTGTGCTGGCCGCGCTGGGCATCGGCACAGCATCGCCGCGCACCAGCAATGCCAATACGCCACTTTCCGCCGCTGCGAGCGCCAGACGCCGGGTCGATGTCAGGTCCACCAAGCGCGCATTGCCATGGGTTTCCAAGATGACCGCGCGCGCCGCCTTTGACCGGATAGTGTCTGCTGCTGCGCGAAGGGCGTCGCGCAAATCCGCGGTTTGGACCAGCAATATCTGTGCAGGATTGCCGCCCATCGCCGATAACCCAAGCGGGTATAGCCGGCCCGACGTCTGACGTTCCTTGTCGCCTGTTATCCAGAATATGCCCGCGTCGCTGTCGGGCAAGCGCCATGCCAGCAGCAGCGCAAATGCGGCGGCGGCATAAGAATCGGCCTTTGCCCCGCCGAAAAATTCATGCAGTCCGGCTTGGGCTATGCCGCCGCGCAAGCGCTTGTCGACCTCAGCCGCGCCGATGGGCAATAAGGGGGGCGACGCATTTGGCTGATATTGCTTCCATGCACTATGCACAGAAGGAAAAGCCGCTGTTGGTAGAATCACCTTTATGTTCATGTTTTGTTCTATACTGCATTTTGCAGCAATGTGGAGTCGGCTTTTTCTCCTGAAATGATTGGGCTGCACGTCGCATCGCAACCCGCCTGCGCGACCGCGATTGGCAGATAATTTTCCAGCCCGGGACTATGCACCCGGGCCAGAAAATGTTGCGCGTCGGGCGAAGCTTACTCCCAATAATAAGGCAGTCGCTTGCGTGTTCCGGTGACCTCTTCGTTCAGCGTGGCGGCGTCATATAGGCGGCCACCGATCATGACCTTTGCGACCTTGTCCGAATTGCGGATGTCAACGCTTGGGTCGGCATCCAGGATGACGAGATCAGCCAGCTTGCCTGCGGCGATGGAGCCCACATCCTTGTCATAGCCCAGCGAGCGTGCGGACTCGATGGTGCCCGCGGCGAGCGCCTCAATAGGGGACATGCCGCCACGGACGAAGGACCAAAGCTCCCAATGCGCGGCAATACCAGCCTCTTGGCCATGTGCGCCGATGGAGACAGGGACGCCCAGCTTGGCAAGCTTATGTGCCTCCCGCGCGCTGTTGTCGTCGACATAATCCTCTTCCGGCGCAATTTCGCGGCGGGCATTATTGGCCGCAAGCTCGGTCGGCGGATAATGCTTCGCCATTAACGGATGCCGGAACACATCGGTATGTGCCCGCCAATAAGGGTCGCCCGCTGGGCCGCCATAGGTCACCACAAGCGTGGGCGTATAACCCACTTTCGACTTGGAGTAGAATTGCAGCACATCATCATAGAAGATGTCGAGCGGGATATTATGCTCAAGCGTGGTGTTGCCATCGGCGATCAGGTTCATGTCCATACCGAACAGCGAGCCCCCTTCGGCGACCGAGCGCATATTCTCCTGCAGTGCGGCGGCCACCACTTGCTGCCGCTGTTCACGGCGCGGCTGGTTGTAGTTTTTGACGCTATGCGCGCCTTGCGCTTTCAACCGCCGGACATGCGCCAGCGCATCATCTAGACCGTTGATTTCGGCGTAGACGTCTGCGGCCTTAGCACCATAAACGATCTCGCCCGTTGAGAAGGAGCGTGGCCCAAGCAAGAGGCCGGCCCGCTGCATCTCCAACGCGGGGAATACGGTGGCGGCGCTGCTTGAGGGGTCATGGCGCGTGGTAATGCCCATGGCAAGGTTGAGCATATTCACCCAATTTTGCTGCGGGGTCATTTCGTCCACGCCATAAGGGCCATGGGCATGGGCATCGACAAGGCCGGGAATGATCGTCTTGCCAGCGACATCAACGGTCTTTGCGCCCGCAGGAATGGCAAAGTCGCCGTTTTTGCCAACGGCCTTAATCCGGTCATTTTCGACCAAGATCACGGCATTGTCGATTATTCCGCCGCTCTTGTCCGCCATGGTGACAACGCGCGCGCCGGTGAAGGCAACGATGCCATTTGGGCGGTCGGAGTTGACCGTGATAGAAAGCGATACGCCTTCCTTCGGCGGGGCAAATTTGACGGGCTTGGCGTCCTTGGCCAACGGGCCATTGGGATAGAAAGCATTGGTCTGCGCTGCGTAAAGCATCGGCCCAATTGCCCAATGCAAGGCGTCGCCATTGCGGCTCCAATGCATATAATCCGCGCCGCCGTTGCTGACCTTTACAACGGGAAGCGCACTGCCCGATGCCGAAGCGGTCACATCCTGCGTGCCTGGCATCAGGGGCATGACAAAGGCTTCGTAATTTTGGCGGAAGGCGAAATTATTGCCATCGGGCGACACTTCGTAAATCGTGGTCAGCTCGCCGCTGGCATGGTTACGCTTGGCTTCGCCGTTCATATCCACGCTGACGAGCATGCGCTTGTTCGCGCCCGATTCTGTGTAAAACATCCGGTCGTTGGACGCGCCGAAATGCGGTGTGGTTCCCGCCGAGGTGACGCGCGTCGCCGGTCCGCCCGTCGCGGGCATACGGTAAATGCCCGGTTGGTCCGAACGCAAGGGCGAGGTTAGCCTGCCGCCTTCCTGCTTTTCAAAGACGATCGTCTTGCCATCGGGCGAGAAACGCGGGCGGGCATAATGGCCTGGCTGCGCCGTTGCCTTTTTGGGCGTGCCGCCGCTTGCGCTGATGGTGTGGATGTTGCCAAGGCCCTTATCGGTCCAATGGACATAAGCGATGCTTTTGCCGTCGCGCGACCAAGTGGGATAGGCCTCCATGCCGGTATCGGACGCGGTCAGGCGTCGTGCCGTGCCGCCTGCTGCGGACTTGACCCATAATTTGCCCATGGTTTCGAACAGGATAGTCCGGCCATCTGGCGCGGTAACTGGACCACGCGGCATTTTGGTTTCGAAGCTGGTCGGCGCGACTTCAATTTGCGGCAGCGGCGGGTCAATCATATCGCGCGTGTCCGAAATGCGGAACGGGATGACGCTCGACGCGCCGCTTGGCCAATCAACCTTGCGGATCTTGCCGCCGGCCCAGAAATAGATGGTCTTGCTATCGGGCGACCAATCCATATTGGGATAGACGCCCGTAACGGCCCAGGTTTCCTGCACATCTTGATCCAGCGCATCATAAATCTTGCGCTCTTCGCCTGTGCTGAGGTCCTTCACATATAATTTGGACTGCGTCCGCTCGCGGCGAACAAAGGCGATTTTTTGGCCGTCGGGCGAAGGGGTTGGGCGGACCGATCCGCCCACGCCTGATACCGCTGTTTCGGTTTTGCCGGTTTCGATGTCATAGCTTTCAATATCGAAAATCTGGCCGTTGGAATCCTGCGCATATTGGAAAATTGGGCCCGGCGTGATGTTGCGCGTATAATAAATATGCCGACCATCGGGCGCAAAGATGGGCTCGCCCAGTTCCTTCTGGTGCTGCTCATTTGGCCGCTTGACCAACAAGACGCCAGCGCCGCCCGAGACATGGTAGAGCCAGATTTCGCCTGTTCCCAGCGAACGACCGGTGGTGAAATGCTTCTTGGCGGCAATGAAGCGGCCATCGGGGCTCCAGCTTGGTTGATTGAGCAAGCGGAAATCCTCTTTGCTCAATTGCCTTTTGTCCGAACCGTCGCGGTTCATGATCCAGATATTGTCACCGCCACCCCGGTCAGAGGTAAAGGCAATGCGGTTTCCGTCCGGCGAAAAACGCGGCTGGGTTTCAAACGGCAGACCTTCGGATATGCGCGTTGGCGTCCCACCAGTTACAGGAATGATGTAGATATCGCCAAGCAGATCGAACGCAATGGTCTTGCCATCGGGGCTGACATCAAGGTTCATCCATGAACCCTCATCGGTATCGATGCTGATCTGGCGCACTTTCAAGCCCGGAGGCGCAGCGACATCCCATTTCGGGGTTTTGTCATCGGCAGCCGCTTGGGCAAATGCGCTTGTCGGCAGGATCGCCGCGCTCAGTAGCAAAATCGACTTAATGTAATTTTTCACAGATTGGCTCCCCTGCCATTTTTGTTGGGTGACAAGCTGTCACGCCTAGCGACAGACTGCAAGCCTGCATCACCCGTTCGACAAAGCGAACCCAGCGTGGCGCGAACGACACTGGCGACGAAAAAGGGAAGCGCGTCGGCGGCTGACGACAGCCAACCGACGCATGCCAGATATTCTGGTTATTTTTTATCGAACGGTGACGGTCACCGCGCGGCGGTTTTGCGCCCACGCTTGCTCGTCCGATCCCAAGGCCGATGGCCGTTCTTTGCCATAGCTGACGGTCTGAATACGGCTGGCATCGACCCCAATGGAAACGAGGAAATTTTTGGCGGAGTTCGCGCGGCGCTCACCCAAGGCCAAGTTATAATCGCGGGTGCCGCGTTCATCGGCATGGCCTTCGACGGTGATGCGCGTATTTGGATATTGGGCCAACCATTGGGCCTGACGCTGCAACACGTCCTGATCTTCGGCATCGACGTTGAAACGGTCGGTTTCAAACAAGATGCGATCGCCATATTGGCCAACCTGTTGCAGGAAATCTTCCTGACTGCCGGGCATAATCTTGTTCGCGCCCGCATTCGGGTCCACCGCCGGTGTCTGGCCATAATCGGTGCCCTCGGCGGCGGGCGGCAGCACATCGACCGCCTTCTTGGCGCAGCCAGCAACAAGCGCGGTAGATACCAACAAAAGGGCTGCCATTTTGGTCGTGTTTTTTGTCATGATCTTCTCCTTAAGCTTCGCCCGACATCCGGTCGGGATATATATGAGAGGGAAACGTCATTAGGGCAATACAGGTCCCCATGCCGGGTCGGAACCATCGATCGGCGTGGGCAATTGGCGTTCGTTGGAACCGGTGAGGTCAACTTGCCAGATACTTGTTTTACCACTTCCTTTGGCCGTGCGGAAGAATTGGATAACACGGCCATTGGGTGCCCATGTCGGTGCCTCGTCTTGCCAGCTATTGGTCAGCAGCCGTTCGCCCGAACCGTCCGGGCGCATCGTGCCGACGCGGAAATCACCGGCGATGCGCGTAAAGGCAATCAAGTCTGCGCGCGGGCTCCATTCGGGCGTGGCGTAACGGCCCCCGCCAAAGCTGATCCGGCGTTGGTTGCTGCCGTCGGCGTTCATGACATAGATTTGCTGGCTGCCCGAACGGTCGCTTTCAAACACGATCTGGCGGCCATCGGGGGAAAAGCTGCCGCCAACATCGATGCCGGGCGAGCTGGTCAACTTCACCGGCGTGCCGTTGCCGCTCGCTGAAATCTTGTAGACGTCGGTATTTCCCGAAACCGCCATCGAATATAATATCGTCTGGCCGTCGGGTGACCAGCGCGGCGCGAAGGTGGGGCTGTTGGATTGCGTAATCAGACGCTGACGCCCGGCATCAATGTCATAGACATAAATACGCGGGTTTCCGTCGACATAAGATAAATATAAAATGGATTTATAATTGGGCGAAAAACGCGGCGTCAGCGCGGTCGATTGGCCATTGGTGATGAAGCGATGGTTTGCGCCATCCGAATCCATAATCGCAAGCCGCTTTATCCGTTTATTCTTGGGACCGCTTTCGGCGATATAGGCAATGCGGCTGTCGAAAAACGGCAGTTCGCCAGTCAGCCGTGAATAGATCGCATCGGCGCATTTATGCGCGGCCCTGCGCCAGTCGCGCGGCGGCACGTTGAAACCAAGTCGCGTGGTTTCACTGCCAAAGCCAACATCGTAAAGATAACAGCCAACGGTCAAATTGCCATCGCCGCCCACGCGGACAAAGCCTTGCACCAATTGTTCGACCGGACGCGCTTTCCAATAGCCAAATTGCGGCGCGGTAACTTCCGCCAAGCCAATCATGCGCAGGCCATTTGGCCCTTGGGTTTCAAAGACGCCCGATGCGCGTAGGTTGGAGGAGATAACCTCCGCAATTTGGCGGCCCAGCGCCGCGCTATTGCCCGCTGGCGTGTCGGCGGGCGACGGCGCAACCAAAGCAGGGACCGCGATGGAGCGGGTTTTGGCGGTGTCAAATTCGACCAATTCCGGCTCATCCGACGCAGGCGGTGCAGGGGCAGGGGTTTGCGCCATCGCAGCTTGTGTGCCCAAGAATAAAAGCAGGAAAGACGCCAGTTTCCGGTTGAACGCGAAGAGTGACATATATCTCATTCCTTTATCCCGTGGCGCGCAAACGCAGCGCGTGGTTTTTCCAAACGTCATGATATTCAGGATCAAGTCCGTCATAAGGTGATGCTGCGCGCACGGCTTGCAGGATGCAATCTTTCAACAGACCTGCCTGCGGTTGGTTGCTGTCATTTTGGCCAGTTTGCTTGTCAAAACGTACCGACGTTAATCTACCCGATATATCCAAGCTTAACGTCACGAACGTCTCTATCTTGTTGATGTCGACACCCGTTGGTGCGCAGGCACGCACGCGCCCGCGTATTTGGCCGGCGATGCTGACACCCACGGAACGGCGCACTTCGGTGGCGGTTTTGGTGGCTGGCGTGCCCACGGCTTTGCCCGCCCCTGGGGCCTTGCCGATATTGTTAATGCTCTCTTCAAAACTGCGGCTGAGGCCGCCCGGTTTGGCCGGCGTGGTGCCTTTGCCGCTGACTGTCGGCGCTTTGACGGTTTTGGGCGGCGCGGCGGCAGCCGTTTTTACCGGCTTGGTCGCGGCCTTGGTAACAGTCGGCGCCGTCTCTGCTTTTGCCGGTTTAGGCAGCGGCTTGGTCTGCGGCTTTTCCACCGGCTTTTCGATCTTCATCACAGGTGTCGGGGCAGGCGGCGGTTCGGCGGGCGCGGTTTCACCTGCGGCGGGCGGCGCGGATTCTTCTTGGATAGCATCGGGCGCGCTCGACACATCGGCAATTTCACCGACAAGGGAAACGGAAATGGACTCTGGCTTGGGCGCAGTTTTTGCAGATGCCATCAGCCCAAGCGCGAACACACCCAGTAAAAGGGCATGGCCGCCAAGTGCGGCGCCAAATCCCAATATTTCCGTGCGATCCATTGTCATCTGCTTAGCTGTCGTTTGATGAACCGGTGGTGACTAAGCTTACGCTGTTCAACCCAGCGCGGTTTAACTCGCCCATCACGCGCATCATTTGGCCATAGCTGATCGCGGTATCCCCGCGTAGCATGATCTGGCGCGGCTTGCCCTGTGTTTGTGTAGCGGCGATTTCGCCAAGTCGTGCGCCAAGGTCAGCAGGCGCAACCTCGGTGCCATCGATGAATGTCGCGCCGTCGCGGTCAATGGCGATTTCTATGGGTTCATCCTGCTGATCCAGCGCATTGGCGCGGCTTTCAGGCAGCTCAACAGGCACGCCTGTTACCAACAAGGGCGCGGTGACCATGAAGATGATGAGCAGAACGAGCATGACGTCCACAAAAGGTGTGACGTTGATGTCCGCCATCGGCGCGCGTCGCCCCCCACGCCGCCGTCCACGTCCGCCGCCACTGCTGCTGGATGAAGTGTTCATCGCCATGCTTAAACCTCAAGCTCCAATTCCCGGCTCAACGTGCCATGAAAGCCATCGGCAAAGCGCCCCATGCGCGCTTCATATTGGTTCAGACGGTGGGAGAAACGGTTATAGGCGATGACCGCTGGAATGGCGGCGAACAGGCCAATGGCGGTGGCAAATAATGCCTCCGCAATCCCCGGCGCGACGACCGCGAGGCTGGAATTTTGCTCGGCTGCAATCGCGGCAAAGCTGCGCATAATGCCCCATACCGTGCCGAACAGGCCAATGAACGGCGCGACCGAACCGGTGGTGGCCAAAAAGTTCAGGCGATTGGCAAGCCGGTCAGTTTCCGCAGCGATTGTGGCATCCATCGCCGTGGCCAGCCGCTCCCGCGTTCCGGCGCGGTCAATGTTTTTGCCTTTGGTTGATAGCCGCCATTCGGCCATGCCAGCGGCAAAGACCTTCGCAACGGGCAGGTCATTTTGGGCATGCGCTTTGGAAAAAGCAGCAATATCCGTGCTCCCCCAAAATTCACGTTCAAACGCTGTGCTTTTCCGATTGATACCGGACATTTTCACCATGAAGCTGATGACGATTGTCCATACCCAGACGCTGGACAGCGCCAAGCCGACAATGACCGATTTGACCACCAGGTCGGCGTCCATAAACAAATCAACGGGTGAAAATCCCATATTTTGGGTCGCGATAAGCAGGCTCATGATTATCCTATTCTGCGGGTCGATGGAGTATCGGCTGGAACGCGGCAACCCAATGGGCAGGTTGTCGGCGGGCCTTGCCGTCGGGTGAAACAAAGGCGGCGGTCACCCGCGCTTCGGTCAGTATGTCGTTGCCGCGCATGACGGTTTGATGAATGTCGCAACTGGCCGCGCGGACGGCTTCAACGGTGCTGATGATGACTAACGCATCATCAAAATGCGCAGGCCGGCGATATTTGATCTGCATCTCGGTCACGGCATAGGCGCCCTGACCCTCGGCATGCACGCTGCGTTGATCAATGCCGACGCAGGCCAGCATATCGGAACGCGCCCGCTCCATGAAATGCAGATAGCGCGCATGATAGACCACGCCGGAAAAATCGGTGTCTTCAAAATATACGCGCACAGCAAAATAGTGGCGCGTGCCGTCAAAATGGCCTTGATAGGGTTGCGGCATGGACATTGCGTCCTTGCTTAACCTTTGTGGAGTCCGGCGGGAAGGGGTTTTAGCAAAAGCGCCTGCAATTGGTCGCCTGAGAGACTCGGAATATCTCTATGCGTCAAACAATCCGTCCTGCGACCCGGCGGGCGGGTTGAGACCAAGATGTTTCCAGCCCGGCGCATTGAGGCAGCGGCCACGCGCTGTACGCGCAATAAGGCCCAATTGGAGCAAATAAGGCTCCACCACATCCTCAATCGTGTCCCGCGGTTCAGACAGGCCAGCGGCCAGCGCCTCAACGCCCACGGGGCCACCACGGTAAATGTCGGCGATCATATGCAGATAACGCCGGTCCATCGCGTCCAGCCCAAGCGCATCGACCTCCAACCGGTTGAGCGCATTATCGGCGATTTTGGCGGTGACAACCGGTTCGCCCGCGACATTGGCAAAATCACGCACACGGCGCAGCAACCGTCCGGCGATACGCGGCGTACCGCGCGCCCGCTTGGCAATCTCGTTCGCGCCATCGGGGGCAATGCCCAGATCCAACAACCGCGCAGCGCGGGTGACGACCAGCTCCAGCTCGGCATGCGTATAGAAATTCAGCCGCACCGGAATGCCAAAGCGGTCCCGCAATGGCGTGGTCAGCAACCCCTGCCGCGTGGTCGCGCCGACAAGCGTGAATGCCGGCAAATCAATCCGCACCGAGCGCGCCGACGGCCCTTCGCCGATCATGATATCGAGCGCACGGTCCTCCATCGCGGGGTAGAGGATTTCTTCGACTACGGGGCTTAAGCGATGAATTTCGTCAATGAACAAGACGTCGCCATCTTCCAAATTGGTGAGCAACGCCGCCAGATCACCAGATTTAGCGATGACGGGGCCAGATGTTGCGCGAAAACCAACGCCCATTTCTTTTGCAACAATCTGCGCCAAGGTCGTTTTGCCAAGACCCGGCGGGCCAAAGAACAGCACATGGTCCAATGGCTGCCCCCGGCCCTTCGCCGCTTCAATAAACACCCGCAAATTATCCCGCGCGGCGGCCTGCCCGATAAATTCGGCAAGCGTTTTGGGCCGCAAGGCGGCGTCGATGTCCTCGGGCCGTTTGTCCGGCGTGGTGAGGCGGTCGTCTTCAGTCATGCGGGCATCTCACCGTCAGTTTTGAATTGCCCGATGGACCCTGAAACACATTCAGGGTAACGGTTTTGGGAGTCGGGGCAGGATGTCACCGCGAAGCCTTCTTCAATGCCAGCCGCACGAGCGCATCTAAGGTCGCATCGGGGCCCAACTCCTCAACGGCTTGCGCCACGGCATTGCCGGCGTCACTCGGTTTGAAGCCCAGATTGGCGAGCGCCGACATGGCGTCTTGCGCGTGGTTGCCGTTCGCGGCGCCGGTCGCCATCAGTTTGGCGCCGCCACCGAGACCGGCCAAAGCGCCGACCTTGTCCTTCAATTCATTGACGATGCGACTGGCAAGCTTTGGCCCGACGCCATTGGCGCGCGCGACCATCGCGGCATCACCGCTGCCGATTGCGAGCGCCAAGTCCTGCGGCTCTATTGCGGACAATATGGCCAAGCCAACCTTGCCGCCAACGCCTTGCACACCCGTCAGCAATCGGAACCAGTCGCGTTCTTCGCGGGTGGCAAAGCCGATGAGGCGCATGTCGTTTTCCGACACCTGCATTTCGGTAAAGACGGTCGCGAAATCGTCGGTCTTGCCCAAGGCCGAGAGCGTCCGCGCGCTGGCCTGCACCAGATAGCCGACGCCGTTGACGTCAATCACCAGATGGTCAACGCCAGTTTCATCAATGCGGCCATATAGCTTTGCAATCATTATCGCGGGTTAGCTGTTCATTGCCAAATCGGCAAGCAAAAGAGAACATCGCGGGAACAGGAAGATATTTCACGCAGAGGCGCAGAGAACGCAGAGATTAAAATATGTAAATTCATGGGCCAGCTACTCTGCGCCCTTTGCGCCCCTGCGTGAACTTATCAACCGCGCACATGATGCGCATGCGTGATCGCCACGGCCAAAGCATCGGCCGCATCTGGCCCCGCGATCTTCAAGCCCGGCAACAGGATGCGCAGCATGGCCTGCACTTGCTCTTTTTCCGCTTTGCCGGTGCCTACGACAGATTTCTTCACCAGCCGCGCGGCATATTCGGTGACGGGCGTGCGGTTGCGTGCCGCCCCCAGCAGCACGACGCCACGCGCTTGGCCAAGTTTCAGCGTCGATTGCGGGTTTTTGTTGACGAACACCTCTTCGACCGCAGCATAATCGGGGCGGAAGTGATCGAGCACTGCGCTCAATTTTTCATCCAATAGGACAAGGCGGTTCGCCAATGGCAATTTGGCGTCGGTTACAATCTCGCCATTGTCGATATGGGAAAGACGATTGCCTTCCTTACGGATAACGCCCCAGCCGGTGGTTCCCAGGCCGGGGTCAAGCCCAAGGATGATCATGACGATATAATCATCCCAATTTCGCCATGACCTCATCCGACACGTCGTAATTGCCCCATACGGTCTGAACGTCGTCATCGTCTTCCAACGCGTCGATCATCTTCAGCAAGGTTGCGGCATTGGCTTCGTCAACTTCGACCAAAAGCTGTGGTTTCCATGCAAGCTTTGCGCTTTCGGCTGCACCGAGCGTGGCTTCAAGTGCCTTGGCCACTTCGTGCAGCGCCTCCATGCTGGTCCAGATATTGTGCTCGTCTTCGGTGGACTCCACATCTTCGGCGCCCGCTTCCAATGCGGCCTCAAACACGCTGTCGGCATCACCCGCGCTAACGGGATAAGTGATCAGGCCCATGCGATCGAACCCGTGGCTCACCGCGCCCGAAGCGGCCAAATTGCCACCATTTTTACTGAATGCAGTGCGCACATTGGTCGCGGTGCGGTTGCGATTGTCGGTGAGTGCTTCAACGATGATTGAAACGCCACCGGGGCCATAGCCTTCATAACGCATTTCGTCGTAGCTTTCGGCGTCGCCGCCAATTGCCTTGTCGATGGCGCGCTGGATATTATCCTTGGGCACCGACTGCGCCTTGGCGGCATTGACCGCAAGGCGCAGGCGCGGGTTCATGTCCGGATCGGGCATGCCCATCTTCGCCGCAACGGTAATTTCACGCGAAAGTTTGGAAAATTGCGCCGAACGCTTCTTGTCCTGCGCGCCTTTACGATGCTGGATATTCTTGAATTTGCTATGGCCTGCCATGGCTCTGCTCTTCTCTGGCTAAAGGATAGGATGCCGCGCCCTTACATCAGGCACGCGCCATTGGGCAAGTCATGTGCTTCAGCTTAGCTTTATTGCAGCCCCCGTCGCTGTGATCACCATCATGCCCCAATTCTTTCATCAAGAAGGTGATGGTCATATCGTCATCCTGAACTTGTTGTGGCTCTGCCAGCCTGCGGCTCCAGGATAACAAATTACCGCTGCTTGTCATCCTGAAACAAGTTCAGGATGACGAGGGCGTTTGTTCAGGATGACGAGCGAGCGTTGGCTTAGGATGATTAATCCTTTTTGACCTTCATGCTCGGCCAGAAATCCTTTTTCAATTACGCCAGACCAAGCGCCGATTTGTAAGTATCTAAAATCGCTTCCATTTCCTGACGGTCGTCTTGGCTCATTTTGCGCAAGCGGACGATTTGGCGCATGATTTTTGCGTCATAGCCTTGGCTCTTGGCTTCCGAATATACGTCGCGAATGTCGTCAGCGATGCCCTTTTTCTCTTCTTCCAAGCGTTCGATGCGTTCAATGAACAGACGCAGTTGATCAGCGGCGATATTGCCCTCGGCCATGATATTTCCCCTATAAGTTGGACGGGGGATAAAACCCCGAATCAGAATGGCACTCGCTTAGAACATGAACCTCGGCCCGTCATGCTGAACTTGTTTCACCTGCGGTGATAAACGTTCCAAATTCTTAAGAACCAGCAGTTGGCAGAACCCATATGTATCGACTTTGCGCGCCAGGAACCGGACCGCGCGCGTTTATTCCGGCGGGAAGGCTTGTCGTTTTCCGTTCAGCTTATGCACAACACCGCGGCGCATCACGAAATCGACAGTCTCCAACAAAGTCACATCCGCGAGCGGGTTGCCGTTTACCGCAATGATGTCGGCATCACGCCCGGGCAAAATGGCACCAATGGGGCGCTCCAGTTCTTCTGCATTGTCTATCGTCGCGGCCTTAATGGCCTGCATCGGGGTCATGCCCGCCTTGATCATCAACGCAAATTCCTTGGCATTTTCGCCATGTGGCGCCACGCCGGAATCGGTACCGAACAAGATGCGCACACCAGCTTTTACCGCCCGTGCAAAGCTGTCGGCGTGGGCTAAGCCTGCTTCTTCTGCCTTTGCCAATTGTGGGGCAGGGGCATCGCCGCGTCGGGCTTGGGCAAGCGCCGCGATGGGGGCGACTGCGGTTGGCACCAATGCCGCACCTTCGGCCTTGAACAATTTGGCCGTTTCGTCATCGATAAAGCTACCATGCTCGATGGAATCGACGCCAGCGCGCAAGGCGGCATCAATGCCTTCTTTGCCATGGGCATGGGCCGTAACTTTTCGGCCAAAGCTGTGGGCCGTATCGACGATGGATTTCATTTCCGCATCGGTCATTTGCTTACCCAGGCCGCCGGCTATGTTTGATCGAACCCCGCCTGTGGCCGCAAATTTGACAACTTCCGCGCCGACCGAAATTTGCGCGCGGACGGCACTGGCGCATTGGTCCGGTCCGTCGCACATATTGCTGCGCTCCGCGACGACTGCCTTGGTATATGCACGGTTTAAGCCGTTCACGCCGCCATGCCCGCCGGTGACGGAGATCATCGATCCTGCAGGAATAATAGTTGGGCCCGAGATGACGCCGCTGTTCACCGCATCGCGCAGGCTGGAGGTTGTCCGGCCATCGCCGCCAAGGTCCCGTATTGTGGTAAAGCCTGCCTCCAAGGTGCGGCGCGCATTGCCTTGGGCAATGACAAAAATGTCTTCGACATCGCGTTGCCCGCTTTCGAGCCGACTGCGCAGCAGATTGTCGTCGCTAGAAATATGGACATGCATGTCGATCAGACCGGGTAATACAAATTGGGTTTTTAGATCGACGACGCGCGCATTGCTCTCGGCCGCGACAAATCCGTCCCGTATTTCGGCGATTTTACCGTCGCGTATGATGATGGTTGAAGCACCACGCGGGGATTTGCCGGGCTGATCCAGCAATTGGCCCGCATGAATATAGGTCGTATCGACCGTTTGCGCCGCAACTGGTGTCGCTGCAAGCAAAACGGCCACGGATAATATTGCGTGCTTCATAATTGCCTCCCTTTTTGAGTTTGCCGGCGTCGATGGTTAGCCGTGCGGTTTATTTTTCGCCACGCTTTCTTTCATGCGCGCTAACTGCTCCGGCGTTGCTTCATTCTGGAAGTTTGCCTTCCACTCTGCGGCGGGCATGCCGTGGATCATCTCGCGCGCTTCGTCTTTCGTCAACTGCCCGTCTGCCTCCATCACCCAATCGGCCAAGCAATTACGGCAAAAGCCGGCAAGGCCCATGAGGTCAATATTCTGCGCATCATGCCGGTGCTGCAAATGCGCAACGAGGCGGCGAAATGCGGCGGCGGCGGCGGCGTCTGAAATATGTGTGTGCTGTTGCATAGCTATGCGCCCTTTCCGTTGCTGGCTTGTCGCGTTATGGGGCGTTCGAATTTTAAAATCCATATCGCGGAGCCAATTTCATGCAATATCATAAACCCCGCATGCGCAAGGTCCGCATTTTGGCGACATTGGGCCCCGCCAGCGATACGCCCGAGATGATCGAAAAACTGTTTCGGGCCGGTGCGGATGCTTTCCGCATCAACATGAGCCATGGCGATCAAGCCGACAAGGCGCAGTTGATTGCCCATATCCGCGGGCTGGAGAAAGCCTATAACCGGCCCACGACGATATTGGTTGACTTGCAAGGTCCCAAATTGCGGGTCGGAACCTTTGCCGATGATAAGGTCGAATTGCACAGTGGGCACAATTTCCGGCTCGACACCGACACAGCGCCGGGCGACGCGCATCGTGTCCATTTGCCGCATCCGGAAATCTTTGCCGCACTTGAAGTCGGCGCACGGTTGCTGCTCGACGATGGTAAGCTGGTCTTGCGCGTCACCGAAATTGGCCCCGAACATATCAACACAAAGGTCGAAGTTGGCGGGATGCTGTCGAACCGCAAGGGGTTGAATGTCCCTGACGTTGTGGTGCCGATTGCTGCGTTGACCGAGAAGGACCGTTCGGACCTTGCCTTTGCGTTGGCGCAAGGTGTGGACTGGATCGCCATGTCCTTCGTCCAGCGGCCTGAGGATGTGGCCGAAGGCAAGAAGCTGATTGGTAATAAGGCGGCTTTGCTGGCCAAAATTGAAAAGCCTGCGGCGATCGGACGGTTGGAAGAAATCCTTGAGCTAGCCGATGGTGTTATGGTTGCACGCGGCGACTTGGGCGTGGAATTGCCGCCTGAACAAGTGCCGCCGCTGCAAAAGAAGATTGTGTCGACCGCACGGCGCATGGGCAAGCCCGTCGTGGTGGCAACACAAATGCTCGAATCGATGATCGTTTCGCCATCCCCAACACGGGCCGAGGTTTCGGACGTGGCCACCGCGATTTACGATGGTGCAGACGCCGTCATGTTATCAGCAGAAACGGCAGCTGGGGCGTGGCCGATTGAGGCGGTGTCGATCATGGACCGCATTGCACAACAGGTGGAGGGCGATCCGGATTTCTTCAAACGTATCCATTTCACCGAAACCCCCGCAGACGGCACGACCGCCGACGCCTTGGCCGAGGCCAGCGGACATATTGTCGATACCGTGGAAACCAGCGCTATCGTCTGTTTCACATCGTCCGGATCGACCGCGCGCCGCATTTCGCGCGAACGTCCTGCCGTGCCCTTGTTGGTCCTGACCGCAAGCCAGACGACCGCGCGTCGCTTAGGTCTATTATGGGGCGCCTTTGCCGTGCGGACGCGCGACATTGGCTCGTTTGAAGAAATGGTCGCCAAGGGCAAGCGTATGGCGCTGCGTTACCATCTGGGCGTTGCCGGTGGCCGGATCATCATCATGGCCGGCGTGCCGTTTGGAACGCCGGGGTCGACCAATGTGCTGCATATCGTCCGCTTAACGGGTGACGAATTGAGAGGGCATTAAGCGCCAGCGGCCCGATTAGGGGAGAAGCAAGCTGCTGTCGCCATAGCTGTAGAAACGATATTCATGGGCGATGGCGTGCGCATAAGCCGCCTGCATGGTCTCGCGCCCCATTAGGGCGCTGACGAGCATGAACAAGGTCGATTTGGGCAGATGGAAATTGGTCATCAGGCCGCCAATCGCTCTAAACCGATAACCGGGCGTGATGAAGATATCGGTGTCGCCTTCAAACGGATGGACGATGCCAAAGTCGTCCGCCGCGCTTTCCACAAGGCGTAGCGACGTCGTGCCAACCGCAATCAACCGCCCGCCAGCTTCTCTGATGCTGTTGAGGCGCTGCGCGGTTGCGGCATCGATGCTGCCCCATTCGCTGTGCATGCGGTGCTCGGTGGTGTCATCGGCCTTCACCGGAAGGAAGGTGCCCGCGCCGACATGCAGCGTCAGGGTCGCCGTTTCTATGCCCGCTGCGTGCACCGCCTCCATCAATTCTGGTGTGAAGTGCAGGGAAGCTGTGGGCGCGGCCACTGCGCCATCCTTTTGCGCGAACATCGTTTGATAATCCTGCGCATCGCGTTCGTCGGTTGCCCGCTTGCCCGCGATATAGGGCGGCAGGGGCATGGTGCCTGCGCGATGCAGCAGGATTTCGACAGGCTCATCCCCTTCGAAAAACAAAGTGAAGCTGCCGTCGTCATGACGTTCTTCGGATATGGCCGTGACGCCTTGGCCAAAATCAATCACATCGCCGGGGTGCAGGCGTTTGGCGTTGCGGATAAAGGCCTGCCAACGGCGCAGGTCGATCCGTTTGTGCAAGGTCGCGCCGATGGAGGCATCGCCGCGCCGCCCCTGAAGCTGCGCCGGAATGACCCGTGTATCATTGAAGATCAGGCAATCGCCCTTGCGCAACATCTGCGGCAGGTCGCGTACCACATGATCCGCCAGTGCAGCATCACCGCCCACGCACAACATGCGCGCTGAATCTCGTGGCGAGACGGGGCGCAACGCAATCCGCTCGGGCGGAAGCTCGAAATCAAATAGATCAACACGCATGGGTGAACGCTTTACGCTTATCCAGCGCTTAGCTGGTCGACAGTGATGGGGGCTTCGGCTGGTGCCGCTTGCGCTGGTGACGGAGCAAATGCAGGGGGTGGCACATTATCGGCCGCAATAGAGGCCTGAAGCACCTTGGCGGGGTTCAAAGGCGGCTCGCCACGTTCAATGGCGTCGACAAATTGCATGCCCGATGTCACGCGGCCAAAGACCGTATATTTGTTATCCAGGCTAAAGCGCGGTTGGAAGCAGATGAAGAATTGGCTGTTCGCGGTATCGGGATCGTTCGTCCGCGCCATCGACACCGTGCCGCGTAAATGCGGAATGCGGTTAAATTCGGCCTTCAGGTCGGGCAGCTCAGAGCCGCCTTGGCCCGTGCCCGTTGGATCCCCAGTCTGCGCCATAAAGCCATCGATCACGCGGTGAAAGACGACGCCGTTATAAAAGCCCTGTCGCGTCAGCGTTTTGATCCGCTCAACATGGGCAGGGGCGTCGATTGGGAACATTTGAATCGTGACACGGCCGCCTGTGGACAGATCTAAGACCAAGATATTCTCAAGGTCTGGCGCGGCAGGGCCAAGCGCCGCCGTTTGCGCGAAGGCTGGCGACACAGCAAAGGCAAAAATGCCGGACACAAACAATATGAGCTTCGAAAATAAAGAGCGTAGGGACATTAATGAAGTGCCTCTGAAAACCGGATGAGGCCTCTTTAACGAACGACTCTGTCGCTGTCATGAACGATTTTCGTGATTGCGGCGCGGCGCGGGGCCCTGCAACTGACTAGGGCCCAAGGCACTGTTGCGCGAATGACACAGCTTTGCAATAATATCGACATTTATACCCAATTTGTTGCGCGAATACTGGATTTCCGCCAAAGGCACACCAACCCAGAGGGACTCCGTCGTGCGTCGCGTGTTTATCACGCGTGCTGTGATCGTGGAAAAGCTGGGGAGTTGAACAGCCATTGGTTGCCGGGAAGCCGTCCATCTTTGGCCTTTTAAAAGGGGCTATACCGTGAAAAACACACGTATCAGCAATTTGAAATATGCAGCGGCACCGCTGGCATTGGGCTTGGCGTTGATCTCAACGCCTTCGTTCGCCCAAGAAGCGGCAGCCGAAGAAGAGGCGGCAAGCGAGATCATCGTTACCGGTTCGCTCATTACCAATCCGAACCTTGAGCGTTCGGCTCCGGTGAACGTAACCACCTCCGAAGAAATGGAACTGCTTCAGTCCAACTTGGCCGAAGAAGTTCTGCGTGAAATCCCAGGCGTTGTTGCGTCGATCGGTTCTGCGGTCAATAACGGCAACGGCGGCGCGTCCTACGTTAACCTGCGTGGTATCGGTTCAAACCGTAACATCGTATTGTTGGACGGTGATCGTATCGTGCCTGCTGGCTTTGGTGGTCAGGTCGATTTGAACAACGTTCCGCTCGCTTTGGTTGAGCGCGTTGACGTTCTTACCGGTGGTGCATCCACTACTTATGGCGCTGACGCTGTTGGTGGTGTTGTTAACTTCATTCTGAAGAATGATTTCTCCGGTTTAGAAGCGCAAGTTTCGCAGCAGCTTACCGAGCAAGGTGACGGCAATGTGTTCCGCGCTGACGTGACAATCGGTGCAAACTTCGACGATGGCCGCGGTAACGCGGTGTTCGGCGTTGGTTATCAGCAAGCTGACCCTGTGTATCAAGGTGCGCGCGATGTATCGCTTACCACCATTGAAACTTACAGCGGTACAGCACTTGGTTCAGGCACGGCATTCCCGTCGCGCTTCTCGGGCACACGCCGCACCGGCGCAACCGGCGCACCAGTAGCTGAATCGTTGTTTACTGGTCGGACTCCTCCAACTGCGGCAGATATCACTGCTGGTTTCCTTCTTGGTCGTCCCATTTATGAGGCGAACCCTGCGGGCGGTGTCAATGGCGGAACTAACCAGATCAACGACGCCGGTCAGATCGTTCCCACCTTCTCGACGTTCAACTTTAACCCATATAACGTCTTCCAGACACCTTTCGAACGTTACAACATGTTCGGTCAGGCACGTTACGAAGTCAGCGATGCGGTTGAAGTCTACACGCGCGGTTTGTTCTCAAAGAACACTGTAAACACGATCATCGCACCATCAGGCGCGTTCAGCATCGGCGTGAACATTCCTTTGAACAACCCGTTCTTGCCGGCTACGGCACGTAACCAGTTCTGCGCATTTGACGTTAACCCACGTCCTGACATCTACACACCGCGCTTTTCACAAGCGCAGTGCGATGCGGCTGCTAACCCCAGCTTGCGTCCTGGATCGGCTGGTTATCTTGAAGTCGGAACGGGCGGCGCGTCTGCAACTGCTACGACATCCGGTAACGGACTTGCAGTAGCGCAAGCATGGCAACCATTCGATCTCAACAACAATGGCGTGATCGAAGCTGGTGAAGGTTTCAACCCGAACCCGCAGACAACCTTTGCCCGTCGCGCAACGGAAGCTGGCCCCCGTATTTCGGAATATGTCACGACCGTATTCGATTACCGCTTAGGTGCCCGTGGTTCGATCACCGATGCAATCGACTGGGATATCACAGGTGCCTATGGCCAAAGTGAAAATATCCAGACGATTAAGGGTTATACCTTGAACTCGCGTTTCCGTCAGTCGCTTCGTGCCGGCGGAACAGCAGCAGCACCCGTCTGCTTCGACACATCCAATGGATGCGTTGCAGCAAATGTGTTCGGTACCATTCAGCCAGAAGCAGTACCGTTCTTGGTTCAGGAAAGCACCAGCTTTACGAAAACCTCGCTTGCACAAGTCAAGGGAACCGTCAGCGGCGACGCGGGCTTTACCAGCCCATTTGCTGAAGATTCCGTGGCATTCGCAGTCGGCGGTGAGTTCCGTAAATACACCGCCCGTCAGGGCGCTGATGCGCTTGCAAAGGGCGGCGATCTTGGCGGTGCCGGTGGTGCGACGCCGGATATCAAAGGTGGCTTTGACGTGTATGAAGCCTTTGGCGAAGTTGTTGTACCAGTGGTCAGCGACAAGCCATTCTTTAACAGCCTGACTGTTGAAGGCGGCCTTCGTTATTCGTCATACACTGTCGATGCAAAAGGCAACCCATCGTTCAACACCACAACCTTTAAGGCTGGTGGTACTTGGGAGCCAGTCGAAGGACTTGCAATCCGTGGTAACTTCGCGCGTGCCGTTCGTGCGCCGAACATTGGTGAACTATTCTCACCAGTGAACACGGGATTGACCAACCTTGGTACTGATCCTTGTGCGACGTTGACGACGGCTGGCGCTGTGTTGCCAGGACGTCCGGCAACTGGTCCAAGTGGTGAACTTCGTGCCGTCTGCTTGGCGCAAGGTGCCAGCTTGGGCAACATCAACTCGATTCCTCAGCCTAACGCAGGTCAGGTGAACTCGACTGGTGGTGGTAACATCAACATTAAGCCTGAAAAGTCGAACAGCTACACCGTTGGTGCGATCTTCCAGCCTGCAATCATTCCTGGTTTCAGTGCATCGATCGATTATTACAACATCAAGGTGACCGAGTCGATTTCGTCCCCAACACCTGGTGACGTCATTGCGGCTTGCTTTGGATCGAACGTATTCAGCCCAGCTGCTGGAGCATCGACCACAGCAGCTTGTACCAGCATTCGCCGTAGCCCGGCCGATGGCGGTCTGAGCGGTGATCCGAACGTATTCACTGGCCTGCCTTCGGTTCTGTCGAACGCGGGTGCTCTTGAAACCGACGGCATCGACTTGATCTTGAACTACAAGACTGATCTGACCGACAAAATCGGTTTGGCATTGTCGTTCAACGGTAACTACACCTTCAAATCGACGTTCAACGCGTTCGTGCTCAACCCAGATTCGGTCAATCGTGATTGCACCGGATATTTCAGCACCAACTGTGGTTCACTGCAGCCAGAATATTCATGGTCGCAGCGTACAACAGTGTCGTACGAGAATATCGACGTTTCGTTGTTGTGGCGTCACCTGTCTGCGATGGAGCAAGAGCCACTTGACGTGATTGACGGTGGTGCGTTCTTCAACGGAACCATTGGCGCATCCGTCTTGGGCGTCGGTGGCCGGACGGTTAACATGGGCAAGATCAAGTCATATAATTACTTCGATCTCTCAACCCGTCTCAATGCCAGCGAAAATCTGACCATCACGGTTTCGGTTCAGAATTTGTTGGACAAGGCTCCACCATTGACTGGTAACAATGCTGGTTCGACAACGTACAACAGCGGTAACACCTTCCCATCGACATATGATGCGTTGGGACGTCGCTATGCTGTAACGGCAAAGCTGCGCTTCTAATTTGAAGAGCTTATAATGAAACAAGGGGGCGGGCAGCAATGTCCGCCCCTTTTGTATGTCCGCCATAATGTTAAAAGGAAAAGGTCCGGTCAGCGCCTGTGGCTAGCCCGCCGCGTCAAAGGCGCAGCGCATGCTCCAACGTCAGTGGGATGTCGGCAGATTGGGCAACGGCTTCGGCCCAAATCAAAATCTTTTCAATTTCGTCGCCATGCGCGGTTTGCGCCAACGCATATTCGGCGCGCCGGTCTTCGGTCCGAAAACTACCGCCAAACTTGCTATGCGTGCCAAAGGCAGGATGCGTGTCGTTTGCAGCGGCATGATCGCCCAATCCAAAATGCGCGGCTGCAGCCAACAAAGCCTTGCCGGGATTAGCGGTCAGTCGTTCGCTGTCCAGCGTTGCGATCCGTTCCGGCCCGTATTTTCGCGCCATGTCATGAAACAGCTTTTGCTGCGCCAGCCAACCCACCGCCGCGATTTGCAAATCGGTCTGCCGGAAAAAATCCCCCGGCTCAAAACCAAGATCAACGATGCCGTCGGCTATTTGCCCTTCCAACAACTCGCGACACCATAGCCGACACCAAAGGCCCTTGCGCGCCACAGACAAAAGAAACACCGAAAGTGGTGCATGCAGAAGAATGGCCTTGCTTGTCGGCCGCATGGCGAGCGAGGCGGACGCAAGCGCATTGAAGATATTGGACGGTTTCACAACGACCGCCAAATCGTCGCCAAAGGGACGTGCGAGCATGTCCAAGGCGTCGCGCAAGCGTTCGCCGACCGCTATCGGTGTCGCGCCGCGACGGCGAAAGCCAACAATGTCGTTCAGCAAAACGGGTTCCTTCAAACCCATTGACAGGCCCGGCAGATCAAACCCGTTGGCGAACATGGTCGATGCACAAAAGGCGGAATGCAGAATAAAATGCAGGCTGGCATTTTGCGCGTTGCGCGATTTGGCTTCGTGCCGCGATAGGACGAGCGGGCTTGGTTCCACGCCCAGATATTCATCGGTGAGGAAGGTGGCGGCATTGTGCCCTGCACGGCTTACAGGACGCAGATGAAAGGCATCGGCGGATGCATCATAACGATGCGCAAGCCATAAGCCGTCCTTCCATATGTCGTTATTATTGTTCGCCATGACGTCATCGACCTTGCCGTTTCTAACGGTAAATGGCAAGCATTCGCCTTATGAACGAGAGCGCACCACCGGCCGAGGCGGCCCGACTGAATAGCCAAGGCATGCTTGCCCTGCGGGCCGGGAACTTTGCTGAGGCAGAACGCCTGTTCGTGGCGGCCATTATGCATGACTCTCTGTCGAGCGCGCTTTGGCGAAATGTTGCCACCGCGCGGCGCGCGCAAGGCGACGATGATGGGGAAATGCAGGCGCTGGATGCCGCAATAAACATCGACCGCCGGGACTTTATGGGCTGGCTCCGCAAGGCCGAATTGCATGAACGTATCGGTGAAAAGGCCCAAGCGCTGGTCGCGTGGAGCGGCGTCCTTCAAATGGCGGCACAGGCATCAGACCTGCCCCCCGATATTGCGGCTGCATTGCAGAAGGGCCAGGCATTTGTGTCGCAAGCGACGCTTCAAATTGCCGATGCGGTTGGCACGGAACTGGCGCCATTATCTGCGGCCATGGATGCAACAGAGCGTCGCCGCAGTCAGGCATTTGTCGATGTGGCACTGGGCCGCAGACGGACCTATGTGAACATATGCGAAGGCCTATATTATCCATTCCTGCCGGCGGATGAATTTTTCGATCGCCATCATTTCCCTTGGATGCCAGCGATTGAAGCTGCGACAGACGATATCCGCGCAGAATTAGAGGCGCTGCTGGCCGATCCGGGTGACGCGTTGCGCCCTTATGTTAAGATGGATGCCGGCATCCCTGAAAATAAATGGTCCGCGCTCGACCAGTCACTTGACTGGGGCGCATGCTTTTTATGGGAATATGGGCAACCCAATCAGGCCGTTCTAGACCGCTGCCCGCGCACAGCGGCGGCCTTGGCCAGCTTACCGACGACAATGCTTCCAGGCCGTGCTCCCAGTGCATTTTTCTCCATATTGAAGCCGCATACCCGAATTCCGCCACATACAGGCGTGACCAATACGCGGGCGATTGTGCATTTGCCGCTGATCGTGCCTCAAAATTGTGGATTTCGCGTTGGCGGCGAAACCCGCGAATGGCGCGTGGGGGAGGCTTTTGCCTTTGATGACACCATTGAACATGAAGCGTGGAATGAGAGCGATAAGTATCGCGCCGTTCTTATCTTTGACGTGTGGAACCCGCATTTAACTGTCGCCGAACAAGAGGTCATTGCCCGTTATTATACGGCGGCTGACGCGACGGGTTTTAAACTTACGCATTGATTTACTGCATTTTTCTCCTCTTTACTTGCACTGGGCAATGTCTGTGTTATTTGCTCGTCGCCTCTCAACGGAGAAATTGCACATGCGACCAATCCTATTCACAGCCTTAACCATTGGCATCATGACGTCGGCTTTGGCTCAAGCACCAGCTTCCGCGCCTGTAACGGCTCCGGCGTCTGCACCAACATCGCCGGATGGCAAATTGGCCCAAGCCTCCGACAAAGCTTCTGATCCAGACCAAGCCATGCGGTGCCGCACCGTCAGGGTGACAGGTTCACTGGTGAAAAAAGGGAAGGTTTGTAAGACGCTCGCGCAGTGGCGCCAGATGACAGAATCTGGCAATGATCTCGCCCGCCGCTTGGTCGAGGATGGAACTTCACGCCCAGGCGGTCAGTAAAGCTGCTTGGTCCGACAGCATGCCGGAGAGCGTTCGCGACGCTCAAATTCCGGCCTATGACTATTTAAAAGCATCCTGGTTGCGGGCGCAGGCCACAGCAACCAGAATGCTCTCGGCTTCAAGTGCCGCCTATACCGACAATTTTAAAGCCCCATCGCCCTCTTGTACCGTCACCATGCTCCCATCGGGAATGCCGCCGCGCAGGAGCATGTCGGCCAGCGGGTCTTGCAAATAACGCTGAATGGCGCGTTTCAGTGGGCGTGCGCCATAAACAGGGTCATAGCCCACGCGCCCCAGCCATGCTTTGGCCTCGTCTGACAAGGACAGAGTGATCTTGCGATCCTTGAGCAGATTTTGCACGCGCTGCACCTGAATATCGACAATCGGGGCCATATGGTCGGCGCCCAAGCGATGGAACAATATGACCTCGTCCAAGCGGTTCAGGAATTCGGGCCGGAAATGGCCACGCACGATTTCCATGACTTGCGGTTCAACGTCTTTCACATCCTGCCCGTCTTCCAGTGCGGCCATATGCTGGCTGCCCAGATTGGAGGTCAGGATGATAAGCGTGTTTGAAAAGTCCACCGTGCGGCCCTGACCGTCGGTTAGGCGACCATCATCCAACACCTGCAACAGGATGTTGAAAACGTCGGAATGGGCCTTTTCGACTTCGTCAAACAAGACGACTTGATAGGGCCTGCGGCGGACGGCTTCGGTCAGCACACCACCTTCTTCATAACCGACATAGCCCGGAGGCGCGCCGACCAGCCGCGCGACGCTGTGCTTTTCCATATATTCGGACATGTCGATACGGACCATCGCATTGTCATCGTCGAATAAGAAAGAGGCGAGCGCCTTGGTCAATTCAGTCTTGCCGACACCCGTTGGCCCAAGGAATAAGAAGGAACCCAGCGGGCGGTTCGGGTCTTGAAGCCCAGCGCGCGAACGGCGGACTGCCTTGGACACGGCTTCCACCGCGTCCTTCTGGCCAATGACGCGCGCGCCGATAAGCTGTTCCATGTTGAGCAACTTATCGCGCTCGCCTTCCAGCATTTTGTCGACGGGAATGCCAGTCCAGCGGCTGACGACGCTGGCAATATCTTGCGCCGTCACCTCTTCGCGCAACATCGCATTGCCCGCGGCAGCCTCTGCGTCCGCCAGTTGCTTTTCGAGGCTAGGTATCGTGCCATATTGCAGCTCGCCTGCCTTGGCGAGATCGCCAGACCGCTGCGCCTGTTCCAACTCGACGCGCGCGCCATCGAGCAATTCTTTGATTTTGGCTTCGGCAGAAATCTTGTCTTTTTCCGCCTGCCAACGCTGCGTCAGCTCCAATGATTGCTGTTCCAGATTGGCAAGCTCGCCCTCCAAATTGGCCAGACGGTCCTTCGACGCCGCATCGCTTTCCTTGCCCAATGCTTCACGTTCAATTTTTAACTGAATGATCCGGCGGTCAAGCGTTTCAATCTCCTCCGGCTTGGATTCAACTTCCATGCGCAGACGCGACGCAGCCTCGTCCATCAGGTCAATGGCCTTATCGGGCAGGAAACGGTCTGAGATATAGCGATGCGACAGCGTGGCGGCACTTACCAAAGCGCCGTCGGTAATCCGCACGCCATGGTGCAGTTCATATTTCTCCTTTAACCCGCGCAGGATGGAGATGGTATCCTCGACCGTGGGTTCGCCGACAAAGATGGGTTGAAAGCGGCGTTGTAGCGCCGGGTCTTTTTCGACATGTTTTTGATATTCATCGAGCGTCGTTGCACCAATGCAGTGTAGCTCCCCGCGCGACAAGGCGGGCTTGATCAGGTTGGCGGCGTCCATTGCGCCCTCGCCTTTGCCCGCGCCGACAAGCGTATGCATTTCGTCGATGAACAAGATGATGTCACCTTCGGCCTGCTTAACCTCGTCCAGCACGCCTTTGAGCCGTTCTTCAAATTCGCCGCGATATTTCGCGCCCGCGATCAACGCGCCCATGTCGAGTGACAGCAATTTGCGATGCTTCAGGCTATCGGGCACGTCGCCATTGGCGATGCGCAAGGCCAAGCCCTCGGCAATAGCCGTTTTGCCGACGCCGGGTTCGCCGATCAGCACGGGGTTATTCTTTGTCCGGCGCGCAAGGATTTGGATAGTGCGGCGGATTTCTTCGTCACGGCCGATGACGGGGTCCAACTTTCCAGCACGCGCCACTTCAGTCAGGTCACGGGCAAATTTCTTCAGCGCGTCATAACGGTCCTCTGCGCCCGCAGTGTCGGCACTGCGGCCACCCCGCAATGCGTTGATAGCGCCATTCAGCCCTTCGGCCGTGACCGCCGCTGCGGCCAGCGCCTTGCCTGCTGTGCTGGTCTTGGCGAGCGCCAGCGCGAGCAATAGGCGCTCTACGGTGACATAGCTGTCGCCAGCTTTTTGCGCGACCTGTTCGGCGGCGTCGAGCACGCGCACGGCGTCATTGTCGAGGCCTGGGGTCTGCTGCGCCCCGCCACCGGACACGACCGGTACCTTTGCGAGCGCGGCATCCGTCTCGCGCAGCGCCGTCGCCGCGTCGCCGCCAGCGGCCTGGATAAGGCCAGACGCCATGCCTTGCTCATCCTCGAGCAAAGCTTTCAGGAGATGTTCAGGTCCAATCCGCTGATGGCTCATGCGAATGGCGACGGTCTGCGCGCTTTGCAGAAAACCCTTGGCGCGGTCCGTGAATTTTTCGAGGTTCATGCGCTATTTCCTAAATTGCCGATGGAGCCTTTGTTCCCAAAGGCTCCATGCCTATTCAGAATGTAGTGCGGCATTTTCGCAACACAAGTGCGAGGGCCATTCCCCGAAAATGCGATGACCCCGATATTATTTCCAATTGCGGGCAAGCGCGTCCAGCAATTGCACGCCCCAGCCCGATGCGCCCTTTGGCGTCACCGGCCCAGCTTTGTCCGCCCAGTTAACGCCGGCAATATCAAGATGCGCCCAAGGAACATCTTTATCGACGAAAAAGCCAACAAAGGTCGCGCCAAGACCTGCGCCGGGGCCGCCGCCCTCAGCAACGTTTTTAATGTCGGCAATGTCGGATTTCATATCATTGAGATAATTTTTATGGAGCGGCATCCGCCATACATCTTCACCCGTTGCGGTGCCCGCCGCGGTAACTGCTGCTGCCAACCGGTCGTCCCGGCTGAATAGCCCGGCATATTCGTCGTTCAATGCGCCAACGATCGAGCCTGTCAGCGTCGCCATGTTCACCAAAGCGCCGGGTTTTTTATTGGCGACGACATATTCATTGGCGTCCGCCATTACCAAGCGGCCTTCGGCGTCGGTGTTGAGGATTTCAATGGTCTTGCCGCTCATTGTGCGCACGACGTCGCCGGGACGCTGCGCATTGCCGCCGGGCATATTTTCCGACAGCGCGGCAACGCCGATCACGTTAACCGATGCCTTTGACTTTGCGAGCGATAACACAGCGCCCATGATGCTGGCTGCGCCAGACATGTCTGCCTTCATCTCCCACATGCCCGCACCGGGCTTGAGCGATGTGCCGCCGGAGTCAAAAGTAATGCCTTTACCGACCATCGCCAATGGCGCGCTATCACCAGCGCCGCGATATTCGACGATCATCATCCGTGATGGGCGGCGTGAACCTTGGCCAACGCCGACAAGTGAGCCCATGCCCAATTTGCGCATCATCGGTTCGTCGAGCACTTCAATCTTGACGTTTGCGGTGTTGCCGAAGGCCGCGCGGACCCGCTCCACAAAGGTTTCTGGGTAGATGACATTGGCTGGCTCAGCCGCCAGATCGCGGGACAAGGAAACGCCCTCGGCCAAGGCCGCATGGCGCGACTTCCACAAAGCCTCTGCGCTACCAGCATCGCTGCTGATGATGGTTACAGGGTTTGTAGGCGGCGCTTTGCGGTCCACGGTTTTATAGCGGTCGAACCGATATTGACCCATGGCATAGCCCAAAGCGGCGGCCGCCGCTTCGTCTTGGTTAAGGCCGCCTGTGATGGTGACTGGTTGCGCTTCATCGCGCAAATCCTGTGCAGCCTTGCCCGATGCGTTGCGGATATGGGTGATGCGGTCGCCTTCTTCGCCAACCCCGCTCAGAACGATGCGCGCATAATTGCCAATGCCGCGTAGCGACAAGGTGCTGCCCTCTTTGCCTTCAAATTTTGCCGAAGCGATGGCTGCGTTCAATGCTTGCGCCGTTGCCGCATCAACAACATTGGTTGGCAGCGTCGCATCGCGCATCATGATGACCAAAGCGCCCGATGTTGGCGCTGTCGCTGCGAAATTGATTGGCCGGGTCTGCGAATGCGCAGCTGTCGACGGGACTATCCCCGATCCAATGACATCGGCCTGCGCAAATGCAGGGGTGATTGTGGTAGTTGCAAGTGCAAGGGCAAAGAGGCTGCGATGCATAGGGGGACTTTCCTTTCCGTAAATCTTGGTTATGCCGGATATGTACGCAAATGGACCGATGTGACAAGGTCTCATTGCAGGGGGAGAGTGAAATGCGGAAATTTTTGTGGGCGTCACTGGCGCTTGTCGGTGTCGTTGCGGGTGCAGGCGCGCTGTGGGAGCCGTTAGCGGCCACCGGATATGACATGCCAAAGCGCAGTTATGATGTTGAAATTGTGCGCGATGAATTTGGCGTGCCGCACATCAACGGTAAGACTGATGCCGACACCGCTTATGGCTTGGCCTTTGCCCATGCCGAAGATGATTTTTCGACAATCGAAGATGTCGTTGCCATGACGCGCGGGCGCTATGGCGCGCTTGCAGGCTCCGATGGGGCCAAGGTCGATTATGTGATGCATCTGTTGGGCGCGCGGGAGACTGCCGAGACGCGCTATATGGAATTGTCGCCCGAAGTCCGCGCCGTGGCAGAGGCCTATGCCGCTGGCTTGAACCATTATGCCGCAAAACATCCCGAAGAAGTCCGCCTGTCGAAGCTATTTCCTGCAACTGGACAAGATATTGTCACAGGCTTCGTACTGCGCGCGCCGTTTTTCTATGGCCTTGATAGCGCGATTGGCGCGTTGACCGAAGGCAAACCGCTGCCGAAGGAAAGTGCCGCGTCGATGACACCCATTGGGCGCGATCCGGAAATGAACGGTTCGAACGCCTTTGCGATTGCGCCCAAGCGTATGGCCGATGGCAAGACATGGCTGATTTCCAATTCGCACCAGCCTTATGAAGGTCAGGTGGCGTGGTATGAAGCCGTCACCCATTCGGGCGAGGGGTTGGACATGGCGGGCGCCTTGTTCCCCGGATCTCCGTTTGTTTTACTTGGCCATAACCGTCATTTGGGTTGGACCAATACCGTCAACCGTCCCGACCTTATTGATGTTTATAAATTGGTGATGAACAAGGCGGGCGACCAATATCGTTATGACGGCAAATGGATGCCTTTGTCATCGAAGCGGGTTTGGTTGCCGGTGAAAATAGGCCCGTTCAATCTGCCCGTACCACAGACGATATATCGCTCCATCCACGGACCGGTCATCAAAAATGACAAGGGCTATTTCGCGATCCGCTATGCCGGCATCGACAATGTGAAAGTCGTTGAACAATATTATCGCAACACCAAAGCGACGAATTGGGAGGAATGGACCCAATCGATGGCGATTGGCGGCATTCCAGCGACAAATTTCATTTATGCCGACAAAACTGGCCGCGTTGCTTATATTTACAATGCGCTCTTCCCCGACCGAAAGCCGGGCTATGATTATACCAAGCTGCTTCCGGGCGACACATCGGCGGCAATGTGGGCAGGGCCCGTTGGCTTTGCCCGCTATCCCAAGATTGTCGATCCCGCATCTGGCTTTGTCCAAAACGCCAATAACACGCCATTTCTGGCGGCAGGGCCGGGGTCGGAAATGGATCCTGAGGCATATTCGCCTTATTTGGGCATTGAACTGGGCATGACCAATCGCGGCTTGCGCGCAACCCAGTTGCTGGCCGCTGATAGTTCCATCACGCCGCAAGAGCTGCTCGCGATTAAAATGGACATGATCTACAGCAAGGAAAGCTGGGTCGGTGCGTGGATGGCGTCCTTTGCTGCGCTGGATTTGAAAGACGCGCCGGAGCTTGCCGAAGCCCAAAAGCTGCTCGCCAGTTGGGATTGGTCAAGCGATGGCAAGGGCCGTGCGGACGCCTTGGCCGAACGCATCATCCGCTTTGGCGCGCGGCGAAATTGGCGTGGCGAAAAAATGCCCGATCCCCGTGAAACGTTGCAGGAGGCGGTCACAGAGTTCAAAGAGCGCTTTGGCCGCATCGACCCGCCATTGGGCGACATTCAGCGCCTACGGCGCGGCGAAGTCGATTTGCCGATGCTGGGCGGCAGTGACGCCTTGCGCGCCACAACGATATGGGATGCAGAGCAAGCCGATGGCAAAATGCGCGTCCGCCATGGCGATAGTTACATCATGCTGATGCGATGGGACAAGGACGGCAAGGTGCAATCGGAATCGATCCAACCTTATGGTTCGGCGACGACCCGCCCCGAATCCCCACATTATACAGACCAGATGAAATTGTTCCTCGCAGGCGGTTACAAGCCGGTACATTTTGAATGGGCTGATGCCGTCCAGAACGCAAAGCGCCGTTATCGACCCTAAACGCCGTTTGTCGAAAATTCTTCGGCATTACATTGTGTTTGCCCATGTCGTCGCTATCTTTAGCGGCAGTGATTTTTAGCTATAGGAGCAGATTATGATCCGTAAATTAACGCTCGCCCTTATGATGTCGGGCTCGGTGCTCGCGGCGCAGGCACCCGCCTTTGCGCAATCAGCAGCGCCCGTTTCGAAATTGGTGGAAGCGGTCAATATTCCGCATGAAAAATTCACCCTCGACAACGGCCTGACGGTTTTGGTGCATGAAGACCGCAAGGCCCCCATTGTTGCCGTGTCCATCTGGTATGGCGTCGGATCCAAGAATGAGCCGAAGGGCAAAACGGGCTATGCCCATTTGTTTGAACATATCATGTTCAACGGCAGCGAAAATGCGCCGGGCGATTATTTTGAATATACCAAGAAAATCGGCGCGACCGACCTGAACGGGACCACATGGTTGGACCGCACCAATTATTTCCAAACCGTGCCGACCACGGCGCTGGAATCTGCATTGTTCCTTGAAAGCGACCGTATGGGCTTTTTGCTCAACGCCGTGACGAAGGAAAAGCTTGATAACCAGATTGGCGTTGTTTCCAACGAAAAGCGTCAGGGTGACAATCAACCATTTGGCTTGGTCAGTTACAAGCAATCAGGGACATTATTCCCCGTTGGGCACCCTTATCATCATAGCACGATCGGCAGCCTTGAAGACCTGTCGGCGGCTTCGCTCGATGATATGAAAAACTGGTTCATCGACCATTATGGCCCAAATAATGCGATTTTGGTTCTGGCCGGTGACATCAATGCGGCCCAAGCAAAGCCTTTGGTGGAAAAATGGTTCGGCAGCATCAAGCGCGGCAAGCAAGTTGCGCCGGTGAATGCGCCTGTGCCAACGCTCGAAAAAGACATCAAAATCGTCATGAAGGACAAGGTGCCGACTACGCGCATCTATCGCAATTGGGTGGTGCCAGGCCTTGCCGACCCCGATGCCAATGCATTGTTCATCGCGATGAGCGCGCTTGGCGGCCTGTCGAGTTCGCGTCTGGATAATATTTTAGTGCGTCAGGAACAGAGCGTGGTGGGCGTTTCTGCTTATCTCATTCCTTTCGTGCATGGCAGCTTGGTCAACATTCAAGCGGACGTAAAGCCCGGCGGTGATGCCGATGCGGTGGCCAAGCGTCTGGATGAAATCTTGGCCGATTATATCAAAACCGGCCCAACCGCCGAAGAAGTGCAGCGCGTTGCCGCAAGCAACATTGCCCAGCAAATCGACGGTCTGGAACAAGTCGGCGGCTTTGGCGGCAAGGCCGTCGCTTTGGCCGAAGGCGAACTATATGTGGGGGATTCTTCCTTCTACAAAAAGGAATTGGAGCGTCTTGCATCGGCAAAGCCAGAAACGGTGAAAGCCGCGATGCAGAAATGGCTGACGCGCCCAGTGCTTGAAATTCGGGTCGAACCCGGTGAGCGCGAAGCCTATAAAGAAGTTGCAGCAGGATCGGGCAGCCGCACCGGCACGTTAACGGCACCTGCATTTTATGCGCCTCCTGGGGCCGACGATGTATCCGTGCCGGCGCCAATGGCTTTTCAGGATCGCAGCAAATTTCCTGAACCGACAGGCACGCCTGCGCTTGATTTCCCGACGGTTGAAGAAACAACCTTAAGCAATGGCATTAAAGTGTTCTTTGCGCGCCGCGCCGCGGTGCCAACCGTCCGCGTCGCGGTTAGCTTCAATGCGGGCTATGCGGCGGACCCAGCCGACAAACGCGGCATAGCGTCGATGATGTCGACCATGTTGATGGAAGGCACAACGTCGCTGACCTCGACACAAATTGCCGAAACCGAAGAGAAATTGGGCGCTGACGTCAATGTTGGCTCTTCACTCGACCGGACGGTAGCGAGCCTGCGCGCGGTCAAGCCAAATCTTGGCCTTTCGCTCGATCTGCTTGCGGATGTGATCAAAAATCCGGCCTTTGCGGGCAATGAATTGGAGCGCGTCCGCGTTCAGCAATTGACCCGGATCAAGTCGGAAAACAACCAGCCGCAGGGCATTGCCGTGCGCCGCCTGCCGCCATTGCTTTACGGCACGGGGCATCCTTATGGCGGACCACAGACGGGCAGCGGATATGCAGAGACCGTGGCGACAATCAGCCGGACGGATGTCTCCAATTTTCATCAGTCATGGATGCATCCATCGAAAGCGGAAATCTTTGTCGTGGGCGACACCAGCTTGAAAGAAATCAAGCCCATGCTTGAGCAGCGTTTCGGCAAGTGGACGCCCGCAGCCGCGCCTGCGCCTGCTAAGAATTTCGGGGTTGCGTTGCCAGCGCCGGAGGCAAAAATCCGGTTGATTGACCGTCCAAATTCACCGCAATCCTTGGTCCTTGCTGGCCTTGTTCTGGATGCCAAGGGGTCGGACGATTTGCTGACCCTGCGCGCAGCGAATGAGATTTTCGGCGGTGACTTTTTGTCGCGTATCAACATGGACCTGCGGGAAACCAAGGGCTGGTCTTATGGGGTGCGCAGCCAAATCAACGGTGCCGAAGATCGCGTACCATTTTACATGTTCGCGCCAGTGCAGACCAACCAGACTGGACCATCGGTCAAAGTTTTGATCGACCAGTTGAAGGACTTTAACGGCGATAAGCCAGTCACGGCGGCTGAACTGGAAAAGACCATCAAGGGCAATGTCCTCAAACTGCCCGGCAATTACGAACAATCGTCGGCTGTGCTTGGACAAATGCAGGCAGATCGCCTGAACAAACGCCCTTTCGATTATGCTGAAACATTGGCGGGTAAATATAATGGGCTGACCGCTGCCGCATTGAATGACGCAATGCGGGTTAAGGTGGATCCATCCAAGGTCACATGGCTCATTGTGGGCGATGCGGCAAAGGTGAAGCCGCAGTTGGAAGCGCTGGGATTGCCAATTGAAATGGTGACCGAAGCTGCTAACACCAGTGCAAGCAACAGTGCTAAATAAGGAGCAAGGATATGGCAGCAGTTGATGGTGATTGGGACGTAACAATCAAAAGCCCAATGGGTGACCAAAAAGCAGTTTTGACCGTCAACAGCGACGGCGGCAGCTTTTCAGGCCAGATGTCCGGTGGACTTGGCTCCATGGATATTGCCAATGGCACGGTTGATGGTGATACGTTGAGCTGGGGCATGGACATCACGGTGCCTATGCCTATGCATTTGGATGCCAAAGCAACGGTGTCGGGTGATGCCATGACTGGCGAAGTGAAGGCAGGTGCCTTTGGTTCGATGGGCTTGACCGGCACACGCAAGTAAAAGCTACAGCGCGCGTTGTGCGCTGACACGCGAATGAAAGGCCGTCTATCCGAGTGGGTAGGCGGCCTTGTTCTATCCGCTGCCAATGCTTATGTTAAATACAAGCGCGTTTCCTCCGAATCGCGATGATCAAGATCGGAACCACTGCATGAACCATCTTGTCCCTCCGTCGCAGTCGCGCATGTCCTTGGTGCGTTGGGCGCTGTTTGTGATTCCGACGATCATGTTTCTGGGTTTTCTTTCAGGCACTATGTCGGGATCGACGGCCGACAACCTATGGTATCAGACATTGCTTAAGCCCGATATTCAGCCGTCGGGCTGGGTGTTTGGCGTCGTCTGGCCCACTTTATATCTCATGCTGGGCTTGGCATTGGCGATGGTGCTGGACGCGCGTGGCGGGCGGGACCGGAATGTGGCCATCATCCTGTTTTTGTCCCAATTCGTGATTAACCTCACTTGGTCGCCGATATTTTTTGGTGCGCATCAGGTGACGGCTGCATTTTTCATTATCCTCGTCATGCTTGCTATTGCGATCGCTACGACCTTCGCATTTGCGCGGGTGCGCAAGGCTGCGGCGTGGCTGATGGTGCCCTATTTGGTGTGGATCAGCTTCGCGGCTATCCTCAATTTTCAAATCGACCAGCTTAATCCCGACGCGGAAAGCCTTTACGTTCCGGCTGCGACTTCCCAAATAGGGTGATATCGGTCTATCCCCCGACCGCAATGGAGTGAATGACATGCAAAGCGAAAAGCGCATTTTTGACGATTTGGCCAAGGTTCTAAACGGCGTTGCCGGAACCGTGGCGGGCATGGGCCGTGAGGCCGAGGCGAGTGTGCGCGAACGCGCGCGCGAATGGGCTGGCGGCCTTGACCTTGTGTCACGCGAAGAATTTGACGCCGTCAAAACCCTTGCCGCCAACGCCCGCGCTGAAGCCGATGCACTTGGTAAGCGCGTCGCTGCCTTAGAAGCCGCTTTGCTCGCAAAAGGTGGTGCCGCCCCTGCTAAGGCGAAGCCTGCGACCAAGTCGGCAAAGGGCCCCGCCTAAACTTTTCCACAGTCGGCCCACAGCCTTGTGTTGCACGTTGACGCAAGCCCCTTGCGTGCGAGTCCGTCAGGGGGCAGACTCAAGCCAACACGACAGGCGCAATCATCATGCACGACGCAGACGAACAATATGAGCAATTCGAGCGCGATGAATCCGCGCCCGTAGACATGCTTGCCGCTTTGTTCGAAGCGCGCGGCTGGTCATTTGAACTGGATGGTGAAGACGAAATCACCGCCGAATATAAGGGTAGTTGGGCCAGTTATCAGCTGCGCGCCATCTGGCGTGAAGAAGATAATGCGCTCCAACTGATCATATTGCCGGATATCACGGTGCCGACAGACAAGCGGGCAAATGTGTATACGGCGCTTGGCCTCATCAATGAACAATTGTGGCTTGGCCATTTTGATATGTGGTCAGCCAATGGCATATTGTTGTTCCGCCATGGCAGCCTGATGGCGTCCAACGGCTTGTTGGGTGTCGACCAGGCGCAGACCATCATCGACGTCGCGATTGACGAATGTGAGCGTTTCTATCCGGTGTTCCAGTTCATCATCTGGGGTGACAAAACGCCCGAAGAGGCCATTGCCAGCGCCATGATCGAAACGCATGGCGAGGCTTAAGCGCGCTTAACCTTCGCGCTTTGCCTTAATCAGATAATGCATATAGCCCATGGCGATGGGCTTATCCCGGTCTTCCTGCCATGCCCGCGCCTCAACATTGGCCATGGTGCGGCCAAGCCGGGTTACTTCGCCAACGGCAAAGGTCATTTGGCTTAGGCCACCGCGCATGAAATCGACGGTAACATTGACCTGTTTAATATTGGCATCACTGCCTTTGGCCCTCAGCGCCTGATGCACAGCGGCGATAGCTGCAATCTCGAGCAGGCCTGAAATCGCCCCGCCATGTAGGAAGCCGGGACGGCCTTGCACGCGGTTGGCAAAGGGCATGCCGATCACCGGCACGCCATCGATTTCGTCAACGACCGTCATATCCAGCGCCCGTGCATATGGGGGGAGCGTGGTATATAATGCGCTCATGCGGTTTGCCCGCCGGTCCTGATGAACGTGCCGCTGGCATGGGCCAATGGCTGGTCAGGATTGCCATTATGGGCATATCCGCGCACAAAACCGATGCTGTTGGTCAAATGATAGCAGATGCCACGGCCATATACGCGCTGTCCAGACGGTGACGGGCGAAGATAATCGATGCGCAGGTCCATCGTGGCTTGTGGCCGGAATTCATTCAGCTTGGTCCAAATCGACATGCTGGTGGCATTATCCATAAGGCTGATGATCACCGCAGAGGCCAATATGCCCGTTTCGGGGTCGGCGACCAGATCTTCGCGCCAATCAATCGCGAGTTCGACCCAGTCATCGCCATGACCAATATATTCCATTTCGAGAAACCCGCTATGGCCGTGCTTGCCCATAAACTTGTTTACCAATGCTGGGTCAAAGCCGCCGCCTTTCGGGGCTAAGGTTGCAATGTCGGTTGTGCCGCTCGTCATTTAATTACTCTCTAATTGTGTACGAAATTCTGGGGCCACGCGCGCCTTTGAAAGCTGTTCATACGCAAAGCCTGCTTTGAGTATAGCATGGTCATGCCATTTGGGGCCAATGAAGCTGAGGCCAATCGGCAATCCGCCAGATAGGCCCATAGGCACCGTCAAATGCGGAAAGCCGGCAACGGCGGGCAATTGGCTGGCGCTTGGTCCGGAAAAGGCATCGCCCTTGCCCAATGTCGACACCCATGCAGGGCCGTTTGTCTGGGCAATGATGACATCGACTTTGTTGCTGGCAAACATCTGGTTCAGCGCGTTCGTCGCAAGTCCGCGTGACGTTGCGAGCGCCTCCAGATAAGCGGGATCATCCAATCCCTTTTCTTTGTCTGCTGCTTCGAAAATGTCTTGGCCGAAATATTGCAATTCTGTGTTTGCATGCGCCTTATTGAACGCGATGATATCCGCGAGCGTTTTGTGCGGCACCAGACCGTCCGGCAGGGCTTGCAAATAAGATGCGAGGTCCGCCTTAAGTTCTGCGAGCAATACCTTAAATTCGCCCTGTCCGATTTTTTGCCGGTCAATCTTGCTGGTGTCGAGCAGGACGACTTGCGCGCCGCCAGCTTTCAACGTGGCAATGGCAGCGTCAAACAAGGCCGGTTTGGCATTGGGTGCGCGCATGACGCCAATGCGCATCCCTTTCAGGCCGTCAATGGAAAGACCGTTGCTGTAATCGCCGCGCCAACGGTCCGCATCTGCGGTGGCCGCGTCTTGCGGGTCGCTACCGGCCATAGCGGTCAGCATGATGGCGGCATCACGCACCGAACGCGTCATTGGCCCTGCGGTATCCTGACTGTGGCTGATTGGGATGACAAAACGACGCGAGACTAAGCCGACGGTCGGTTTGAACCCGACCACGCCATTGACGCCAGCGGGGCAGGTGATGGAGCCGTCGGTTTCGGTGCCAATCGTGCCAGCCGCCAAAGCTGCTGCGGCCGCCGCACCGCTGCCGCTGGAGGAGCCGCAACTGTTGCGGTCAAGTGCATGCGGGTTCTTGGTCAAACCGCCAACCGCGCTCCAGCCGCTGGTGGAATTGCGCGACCGGATGTTGGCCCATTCGCTTAAGTTGGTCTTGCCCAATATCACGGCGCCTGCCGCGCGTAAGCGCGCAATGAAGGGCGCATCGCGGTTGGTGATGTTACCCGCAAGCGCCAGTGATCCAGCCGTCGTCGCGAGCGGGCCTGCAACCTCGACATTGTCCTTCACCAAAATGGGGATGCCGTGCATGGGGCCACGATAACGGCCCGCGCGATATTCGGCGTCCATGCTGCGGGCTTGGTCGAGCGCGTCGGGGAATGTGGCAATGACCGCGTTTAGTTTTGGCCCACTGTCATCAATGGCCGCGATCCGCGCGAGGTAAGCGGCAGTTATCGCTTCGCTGTTGAACGTGCCGTCATGAATGCCGTTTGCCAGTTGGGACAGGTCCAGATTTTCCAGCGGGCCCTTTTGGGCCAGATTAAGGCTGGCCTGCGCAGTTGATGGCGCGGTGGTTGGCGCTGCGGCGGCTGGCTGCGCCAAGGCGCAAGATACGGCCAATAGGAATTTCAATTTCATTTGCCGTCTCCCCTGGCCAATGCCGTCCCCCTGTCGCGTGCGGCGCGCAGGGTCTGCGTCATCAAATTGTCCAACGCGTTATCGGCGTCCAGAACCGCAAGGCCAGCGGCTGTCGTGCCGCCCGGGCTGGTGACGCGTGCGGCGAGTGTCTCCGGCGTTTCGGGCGACGTCGCGGCCAGCATGGCTGCGCCTTCGGTCATCTTTAAGGCCAGTTGCGCGGCGACTGCGTGCGGCAGTCCTGCTGCCTCCCCGCCTTTGGTCAGCGCATCAATGACGCGGTAGATAAAGGCAGGGCCTGACCCCGCCAGCGCGGTTACGGCGTCCATCTGGGCTTCGTCATCTATCCAAATGACGGCCCCCAATGGCGCGAGCCAAGCAGCGATGTCCGTCTTGACCAATCCCGTTTCCTTTGGCGCAAACACACCAAGGGGAGATTTGCCGATAGCGGCGGCCAAATTGGGCATCAGCCGAACAATTCGCGCGGTAGGAAAAGCTTCTGACAAGGTCTGCGTTGTGGTGCCAGCGAGTATCGAAATGACCAATGCGCCTGGGGCAAGCAAGGGCGCGATCTGCGGCGCGAGCGATGACAAAAGTTGCGGCTTGATACCCAAAAGGAGCATATCAAACTGCTGCTGAACGTCTTGCGCCGATCGCGATACCGCAACACCCGCGGGCAGGTTTTCAGCGACAGGGTCCACAATATGGAAAATGTCCGGCGCCATACCAGCGGCCAACCACCCGTGCAGCATCGCGCTGCCCATATTGCCGCAGCCGAAGAAACAGATTTTGGAAGGAAAATCAGACATGGCGACCTTGATAATGTTCAAGCCAACCTCATGCCCTATCCATGCGCTAACGGCAACCTTAGGAACAATGACACGCCTTCTGGCGCTGGCACGGGCGGCGCACCTGCATGGCGTACCGCATCTGCGCGCGCACGGTTTAGGATGGCAGCGGGCACATTGGCGTCATGGAAAACATGGTCTGCCTCACCCAATAACCGCGCAGTCCGCAAGGTCAGGTCATCGGGATTATCCGACAGCAAGACGATTTCAATGACGCGGTCGCTTTTGGGTTCGTCTGCCGCTTCCAACCAAATTTCAACGGCGTCGGGCGCGTGATTGCCGAACGGGTCCAGCAAGCCGCCAGCGGCAAAGCCTTGGTCCAATGCGCGGCGGCGCTGCGGCCCCGCAGGCCAGCGTTCGCGGATTGCAACGCGCGCGCCAGATATCGCATTGGCCAGCGTGCCTAAGGTTTCGGGCAGCAGGGTTTCAATGCGCTGGCGAATGGCCTTGGCCATGCCAGCGGACGCGCCGCCGGTGCCGACCGCCACCAAAACGGGGGTTCGGTCCACAATCGCGGGCGTGGTGAAGTCGCATATATCAGGCCTATCCACGACATTGACGAGCAGGCCGCGCGCTTTCAATTCATCGGCGGCGGCGCAGGCTTCGTCTTCGTCCGCGATGGCGACAAAAGCAATTCGGGCGTCTGTATGGCCAGCATCCACGCATAGGCCGCCCGCGCGCTCTATCAGGCGTCTTTTGGCATCGGCCATTTCACCTTCGCCGACCAAAATGACATTCCGGCCTTTCAAATTCACAAAAATCGGTAGCTGATCCAACGCGATTTCCTATTTCAGCCAGTCGGGCACATGCTCTGCCGCCAATATCGTCTCAGGCGCAATCCGTTCCGCCACGACCGCGAATTTGTCGCCATCGACGAGCACTTCGGGCACTAATCCACGGCTGTTATATGTGCTCGCCATCGTCGCCCCATAGGCGCCAGCGGTCCGGAAAATGGCAAGGTCATTGGCGACAACGGGGTCAATGTCGCGGCCCATGGCGAAGGTGTCGCCAGTTTCGCACACGGGGCCAACGATATTGGCCATCATCCTTTGCCCATTGGGCACAACCGCCTCAAAATCATGCCATGCATCATAAAGCGCAGGGCGGGCGAGGTCGTTCATCGCGGCATCAACAATGACAAACGGCGCGTTGCCCGCACCGGGCTTTACGCGGATGACGCGCGTCAGCAAGACGCCTGCATTGCCCGCGATCACGCGGCCGGGTTCGAACATTAACCGCACGCCCCAATCCTTGGTCACACGCGCGACCATTGCGCCATATTCGGCAGGCTCGGGCGGATTGTCGCCTTCCCGATAGCGCACGCCAAGGCCACCGCCCAAGTCGACATGCGTGACCTCATGCCCTGCCGCCCGTAATTCCTGCAGCAGTACGCCCACCTTTTGAAAGGCTGTTTCCAGCGGCTCGAGGCTGGTTAACTGACTGCCAATATGCAGCGCGACACCGCGCAAGTGCAGGTGCGGCAAAATGCTCAGCCGTGCGTAAATGCCCGGCGCGCGGTGAATGCCGACGCCGAATTTATTGTCCGCCTTGCCCGTTGAAATTTTGCCATGCGTGCCTGCGTCGACATCGGGATTGATGCGCAACACGGCCTGCGCGGTCAGGCCAAGTGCAGCGGCCAGCGCCGCCAACTCCTGACCTTCTTCTTCCGATTCAATGTTGAACTGGCCAATGCCGATCTTCAGTGCGCGGGTCATTTCTTCGGCGGTTTTGCCAACGCCGGAAAAAACAATATCTTGCGCTGCCATGCCGGCGGCCAGCGCGCGGTCCATTTCGCCGCCCGAGACGACATCTGCGCCATAGCCCTGCCGCGCCAGCACTTTCAACACGGCAAGATTTGGGTTCGATTTTACCGCAAAGGCAAGATGCGGGTTATCAAGCCCTGACAAAGCCGCACGAAACACCGCTGCATGGCGTTCAAACGTTGCCCGCGAATAGACATAAACAGGGGTGCCGACTGCCTCTGCAATATCGGACAGCGACACGTTTTCGGCGTGCAAGACGCCATCGATAAGATCAAAATGGTTCATGATAGATACTTATTCTGGATTGGTTTTGGCAGGTGGCGTCGCGTCTTGGGCGGTCAATGGTTTGGGCGCTTCCCCCGGGGCGACATCAAATGGGTCATCCTCACGCCGTTCCGAACGTTTCAGCAATTCATCGGCACGCCCGGGCCGCGCCTGCACCGATGGCTTCGTCAACCCGCGCGCTGATTGGTCAGCGGTCTGGCCATATGCTTTTGGTGGCAAGGCATTGCCCGAACGCGGTTCTAAGTCGCCGACCTTACCGCATGCAGTGGCGGTCAATGCGACGCCAATCACCAACAGGGCGCGTTGCAATTTCATGCCTCAAGTTCCTTTTTTGCCGCCGCTATCGCTTCACCTACACGCACAGGCGCAGTGCCGCCAGCACTGGTGCGACTGGCGACGGAACCATCAATCGACAGATCAGGCAAAATACAGCCCGCGAGCATCGGGTTGATCGCTGCTAAATCCGCAGAGCTGATATCCGACAGGCCAATGCCCCGCGCCTCGCAGTTTTTGACGATGCTGCCCGTCACATGGTGGGCCTCACGGAAGGGCATGGCAAATGCGCGCACTAGCCAATCGGCCAAATCGGTTGCGGTGGAAAATCCGGTGTCCGCGACTTCCCGCATACGGCCTGTGTTGAACGTCACATTGGCAACCATGCCCGTCATCGCCGCAATCGATAAAGCGAGCAGGTCATAGGCCTCAAACACCGGAGGTTTGTCGTCCTGCATATCCTTGGAATAGGCCAAGGGCAGACCCTTCATGGTGATCATCAGGCTGTTCATGCACCCAATGATCCGTCCGCTGTGTCCACGCACCAGTTCGGCCGCGTCGGGGTTGCGCTTTTGCGGCATGATCGAGCTGCCCGTTGACCATGCATCGGGCAAAGCGATGAAGCCAAAGGGTTGCGATGCCCAAAGAATCATTTCCTCGGCCAGACGCGACAGATGCAAGGCGGTTTGCGCCGCTGCCGTTAGAAACTCCAACGCGAAATCGCGGTCGGATACAGCATCCAGACTGTTGCCCATCGGACCATCAAAGCGAAGCGCAGCGGCGGTGGCGGCGCGATCAATCGGGAAGGATGTGCCCGCCAAAGCGGCGGCCCCCAAAGGCGAGAGGTTCAGGCGCCGGCGGCAATCGGTAAAGCGGCTGCGGTCGCGTTTTGCCATTTCATAATACGCCATCAAATGATGCCCAAGCGTCACCGGCTGCGCCACTTGTAAATGCGTAAAGCCGGGCATGATGCTGCCCACATGTTCGTCGGCGCGGGCAACCAGCGCCAATTGGAACGCGCGCAGGCCACTATCGATTTCCTGCGTGGCATTGCGCACCCATAGACGAAAATCGGTCGCGACCTGATCATTGCGTGACCGGGCGGTGTGCAGGCGCGCGGCAGGTTCGCCTATAAGCTCCCGCAGCCGCGTTTCTGTCACCATGTGAATATCTTCAAGCGTGAGATCAACGGGCACGCCATTGGCTTGATATTCGGCATGGACCGCGTCAAGCCCCTTTTGGATCGCGACATTGTCCGCATCTGAAATGATGCCGTTCGCGGCCAGCATATCGGCATGCGCTTTGCTGCCCGCGATATCCTCTTGCCAAAGACGCTTGTCGAATGGGATGGAGGCATTTATCTCGCGCATGATTGCGCCGGGGCCTTCGCCGAACCGGCCGCCCCACATGCTATTGGAATCCGACATGCGCTTTGTAATTGCCCTAATCCTTCTGGTGTTAACGGGGTGCGATAAAGAAACCCCAGCCGAGGGGCAAGCGCAACCCGCATTAGTTGCAAACTCTGGTGCCACGGGCAAGGCCGACATCCTATTGGAAACGGCCCATGGCGCGCGCGCGACGCTCAGTTACGCATTTGCAGGCCAAAAGGCGCCGACCGCAAATTTTGCGGACGCTGACGGGCAGGATGTGACATTAGCAGATTTTGAAGGCAAGCCGTTGCTGCTCAACATTTGGGCGACCTGGTGCGCCCCATGCAAGGCCGAAATGCCTACCCTGGACGCGTTGGCAAAGCTGGAAAAGGACCGGATGGCGGTCATTGCGGTATCGCAAGACCTTGAAGGCCGCGCCCCCGTCTTGGCCTTTTTCGAGGAAACTAAGGTCAAGAATCTGGTGCCCTATACGGACGCCGACAATGCAATACTGGCCGCGTTCAACAATGCCATCGCTTTACCCACGACGATTTTATATGACAGCGCAGGCAAAGAGGTTTGGCGGATTGCGGGCGGCGTCGCATGGGATGACGCCGAAATCGCAAAGCTGCTGCACGCAGCAGACTGATAGGATTTAGAAGATACCAAAGGGATATTTAGCTATCAGCACCTTGCGGCACCGCCTCGGGAGATGTCCTCGGCTAAGCTATTAGCCTGGATTATCAATCTGACCGACTGGCAATCTTCCCAAGCTATTCGTTAACGACAGCTTACATCGTTCCTGTCTATTGCGCGACCGGCTGCGCCACCTGCTATTATTCCGAAAATTGTTCCCAACGTATCCGAACTGCCCGGCGCGATGATATTGCCTAAGACACCGCCGGCTACTGCACCAACAATCAAGCCTGTCGTGCCGTCAGAACGCCTACAATAATACTGCCCGTTCTCACCGCGGTAAACTCGATCATTGTCATTCAGTCGACGCTCGCGGTAGCGCCGGTCGTCGCGGTAATAACGATCCGCATAATAGCCATTATATGCGGGGTCCGGGCGATTGTAATCGTAGCTGCCATAACGGCTATAGGACGTACGATCATAATAGCCGAAGCCGCCATCGTCAGATCCGTTACCGTAAGTAGCACAACCGCCTGTCAGGGCAGTAGCGGCAATTAGGGCTGTAAGAATTGCTTTGTTCATCTTGCTTCTCCGTTGGATAGTCCAGATGGCAAAGGCGAATTGGGGCGTCAGCATGCGGACGGGTGCATTCGAAGAGGTAACCTAAATGCACTTGCAATGTTCCCGTATGCGCCAAAAATGAAATCAGGTTAGCAGTCACAAGAAGTTTAAGTTAGCTTTGGTTCGTTACCCTCGGCTGCAGCAAACGCCTTAATCATAAGCGCCACTGTTCCTCACGGGTTGAAAATTCCGCCAAGCACAAGCCGGTCGATGCCAATGACGGGGCCGACTGCATAATGCCGAAGGTTCGGGCGTCGAACCGCAAAAATTTTGTCGGCGACAGCCAAGCGTTCTAACCTGCCTAAACGACAGCAATTCGGCGATCCACGCACAGAAGCGGATTGTCCACTTCCGGCCCAATTGTAGCCGTTCTGCTTTGAGCCCAATAACAGTTTTGGCCTTAACGGTTACTTCCAGTTATGGCTAACAGGTGAGGAATGGCAAACGGAGCCATCCTACCATTGTCGTGCCCGACCCCCGGTGCGTAGGCGATCTTCCAGCTGATCAGCGAGGCCTTGCCTGCCTCCTTCCATGCAGCGGTCAGAAAACCGTGCCCCCTGTCAAAACGCGTCCGCCCCTGTTTGTCAGCCTGCTCATTGATGCGCAGATTAGGATCGTTACGATCAATATCTTCAGTTCCCAGCAGGATGGTTAACGGTCGCTGAAACGCCGCCGCGGGCGAAACCAGTCCTGCCACATGGCCTCCCCAGCCATAAGGAAAAGCGCCATTGTCAGGCATCGTGTACCATCCAGAATTGGCGGCAACTGCGACTTCCATTCGGGGCGCATCGGCAAAGGCTACATAGCGATGAACAAATTGCCCACCTGCAGAATGACCATAGAGCGCATAACCCCTTTGGTTACCAGACACACGGCAAACTATGTGGTCGAACAACGGCTCGATTGCGGAGAATGACCATTTTTCTTTCGGTGATTTTCGGCCTTTCTCATCAACTATGTTGCCGAGATTGTAAGAGCCGGTAGTGGGGAAGTCTTTTCTGCCAAAAGTCGGCACAACGACTATAAGATTGTGCTTTTCGGCCAGATCGCGCCATTCGTCCCTATAGCGGTCGCCGTCACGTTGCACGCCATGCATGACGAAAACAATCCTGCTATCGACCCCAGCTATTCTCGGCTTGTGCACGAAGACAGGCAGTTTAGGACCTGCCCAGCCGGAGAAAACAATCTGTGACGATCCGTCGGCAAGCGGCGCGCACTCTTTGGCAATTAACGGCGTTGCTGCAAAGAACACCCCGAGACAAGCTAGGAACGCTGCGATGCGATGGGTCATAGGAACGCGCATTCAAAATCTCCAGATTGAGCTGAGCATTTGATCTGCGCACATACTCGCGCTTCACTGTTTAGACGACATATCCAGAGATGGTATCAAATTTTGAGCCAACGCCTCCGCTGCAGCGCGAACTGCGGCAGGGTCTGAATCATCTCCGACCTCGTAGGTATATGCCGGAATACCATATGTCGCGCTGAACCAATTCTTTGTCGTACCCGAACCGGGATTAGCGTCGCGTGGCTCGATCTTGAATGGATATCCCGCAAAGGCGTTCTCCTTACCCGTGAGCCATGCAGCTAGAAACGCCTTGCCTTGCGCATCAGCTTCGTCACCTTGCACATAGAAGAGGTTACGGTTGGTGGAGTGAAAATCGAGCATTAAAGCCGGCCTTACTTGTGCCGGTAGCGAAGCCAGCCATTCATTGACCGCGCGCGTTTCCGGCTGCTTGAAAATACCCCAATCCCGGTTGAGGTCAGTCCCACCTAGATTACCTCGCCAGTGCCCCCGGGCTACGCCATCGGGATTGAGTAAAGGGACAATCAGAAACTGAAATACTTTCCCGTTTATGGACCCGTTACGGACCAACTCAGCAATCTTAAGCGCAAACGCATCCATCGCGAACGCACCCGTCACTTCAGGTGGATGTTGTCTGCCAAGCATAATCACAAGGCGCGGCGCATCAGCAGAGCCCAAACGAACGGCCTCAATGGGGCGTCTATCATGTGATTGGCCAATCACAATCCGGCTACCCCCGCCATTTTTCGAAAGCTGAGCGAGCAAATTGTCGTAATGAACACTCGTCAAAAGCGGCTGGCCACTGACAACACCTTCGCCCGCCGGCAGTGTAATTGATACCGAACTCGCGTCTTTGGCAACTACGACGGAAAGCGCCGAGGGATCGCCACGTCCTCGCCATTTTGGTGCATAGCGGTGGCGTGCGCCAAGGTAGCGCACGTGAACCGTTAGATTTCCGCCTTCAGCCGCGCTGTAACGGAAAGCATACCAAGGGCTGGGGTTAATTGGTGGTAGGTGTTCGGGTGTCACTAAAATTGAGAGCGTCCGTTCTCCCTCTACGAAACAAACAGAGCGAGACGCGCCCTCAAAATCAAATTTAACGCTAGCTTTCGCTGTACTGCAACCTGACAGCGTAGGTTTGGAATCAGATGATGTTGGGGAGGCGGGTGGCTGCGCGTATGCAACCGACCCGATCCCAATCCAAGCGGCGAGTGATAACCAAGTTACTGCCCGCCGCACCACATTAAAACTTCTTACGAAGTTCGACGTGGAAGACACGACCGCGCGCTGTGTACAACTCGCTGTAGAAACCATAAGTTTCGTCTGCGAGCGGCGGATCCTTGTCGAACAGGTTGTTAATCGCGAATCTCAAACGCGTTCCGCTCAGCGCGGTATCGTTATCAATCGTATAAGAAACCGACAGGTTCGTAAGGAATTGATCTTTCACTCTGTAGTAATTGGCATTTGGATTGTCGGATACCAACAAAATGTCGCGTACGACGCTAGTGTCCCATACCTTGCCCGTATATTGACCGAATAGGCCAATTTCTACAGGACCGCTCTCCCAGTTGACGGATCCACTTACCCGCCATTTGGGACGGCCATCGATTTCGAGCAATTCGCCCAATCCGCCAACAGTAACGTCGGCCGGCAATTTGCCAGCAGCAATTCCGGCAAGCAGTTCTTCGCCATCAACTCCGGCAGACTGGACAAAACTCTTCAATCTTGCAGCGTTCAGGCGGAGTCGGAATTGGCCGATCCCAAAATCTGGAACCTTGTAATTCATGCCAATGTCCCAACCCTTTGACACGCGGCTGTCGAGGTTCAGATAAGGATCAAGCACCTGCACAATCTTACCTGCTGGGGTGAGACCAGTGCCGGTGAACAACGCAATGTCATCCGCGGTCGGGGCGGCACGGATAACATTTGGATTGGTGCTGCCACCAAGACGACGCAGAAGGTCAAGCGCAATCGCGTTGTCGTCACCAAATGTGCCTACCAGCGCGGTCTGCTTGACGCGCCAATAGTCCGCGGTCAGCGTTAGCCCCGGCATAAACGTTGGTTCCAATACGATACCAAGGTTGATGCTCTCGCTATCTTCTGGCTTGAGGCTGCGCGCACCCGATCGGAAGCTGATCACACCAGCCCCTGGGCAGGCGTCTAAACTCGATAAGAGGCCTTTGCGGACCTGTGCCTGGCAAACCACGAAATCGTCGCGGGTATTAGACCGAGTCGTGCCGTCGTCGTTGACTTGCACCAGATTAGGCGCGCGGAAGCCTTGCGACCAAGCGCCGCGGAACGTTACGCCGGGGATAGTGGTCCATGACGCGGCAACACGCGGAACCACCGCAGTTGCGTCAATGTCTTCAAAGCGCTCAATCCTTCCAGCCATCTGAACGTTGAAGTCCTCAACCAGCGGGATATTCATGTCGCTGCTGACCACGGGAACGAATATCTCCGCAAAAGCAGAATAGACTGTGCGCGTTCCATCGGTGTCTGGCGACGGGCTGGTTCCCGCGACGTCACTACCATTGAATACGCCTGTCACGCTGTCGGTGAACGTTATTGTGCCGTCTAGCCTTGAATCGCGATCATCATAAAAGGTTTCGCGTCGCCATTCGACGCCCGTCGCGACGCCAAGATTTCCAGCGGGCAACACGATCAGGTCATCGCGGCTGATCTTGAAATCGGCGAGCGCCAAGCTGGTGCCGCCCACGCGAGACACATTAATGCGGAACGTGTCGATAACCGATGCTGGGTTCGGGGTACAATCGCCTTGGCCAGGATCTGTGATGCAGCCACCGTTGAACGGATTATAGGCATCAGATGTGGTCCGATTGATCGATTGCTGCATGGCGGTAAGAGAAACGCGGTTGGTTTCGAGGTCGGCGACCTTTGATTCAGAATAGACAAAGCCGGTGTCGAACTCCCAAGCCCCTAAATTACCCCGAAGACCGCCAACCAGCCGGTATGCGTCCTTGTCAACAAAAACGCCACGATTGCCAGCATCGACGAAGCGGTACCGTTCCATGATGACGTCAGCGCCAGTGCTAGGGATGGTTGTTCCAGGTAGGCGGTTAGGATTGGCTACGCCAGAGACTGTAGTCGGACCAAAGGGGTTCCAATAGGCGTTGCGCGAAATGCCTACCGGTACCGCGCTAAGAATAGCGGATGCATCATTAAGGCGCTTATTTTCAGAGCGATAATAGCTGCCTTCGAAATATGCTTCCACACTGTCGCTCAGTTCATAGTTCAACAATGCCATCGCGTTGTAACGGTCCTTGCCGCTTATAAGCGTGTTACCAAATATGGTGTTATAACGCACCGCCGTCGTTGGCGTTTCCCCGTTACGGGCACAGATACCATTACGGAAATCCATGCGGCAGCCAGTGAACGAGCTTGGCTGTAGATAGAAATCGTCATCGTTTATTGGGGTGCGGCTATTGGGTGAGGTCTGAATATCGAATTGCCCGAACGGCCCGAACGTGTTGCGGTTGTTGAAGGAAGCCTCCCCTTCGAAATCGGTTCCTACCAGCAATCGCGTGCGATCATCGTCGCGCGAATAATCCCGTTTCTGCGCACCAAGGCCATTTTCATGAAAATGGCCGCCATACACGGTCAAATTACCGCGGCCCCCGCCAAAATCAAAACCCAGCCCTCCGTTAATGGAATAGCTGTAGAGGCTAGTGCCATCAGAAGCACGCCAGTCGGTCTCCAAAAAACCGCCCTTCATATTGCCCTTGAGCACGGTATTTATCACGCCTGCGACTGCGTCGGCCCCGTAAATTGCTGAAGCGCCGTCGCGCAAAACTTCGATCCGGCGTACGCTGCCAGGTGCAATTTCGTTGGTGTCAGGGCTGACAACGGGTACTAGTAACTCTGTTTGAAAGCCGGGATGCAAGTTCATCCGGCGGCCGTTCATCAGCAACAAGGTATTACCCGTTCCCAGGTCGCGCAGGTTCACCGAACCAACGTCACCACGCACATTGTTTTGCGTAGTTGCGTTTTGCTCGTTGAAGGCAACGGTTCCGGCCTGCGGAATGGAGCGGAACAACTCGTCACCTGACGACGCGCCTGTATTCTCAATCTGCTGCTCATCGAGCACAGTTACCGGCAGGACGTCATTAATCTGCGCGCCTTGAATTTGCGATCCGGTAACGACTATTGTCGCCTCCGTTTCCTCGGTAGGCTGTGCGGCTGGCGCGTCGACACTTTGTGCGTGCGCCATAGTCGCCGTCATCAGTCCTGTCGTGCTGAGCAGCGCCAGCTTTCTAAAAAATCTGGTTGTCATCTTCATTCTCCCTGTTTGTCTTATGATTTATTTAGTGAATCGATCCATTTGATGAACATTTGAGGCCATTGACTCAATACCTGATTGGGTTGGCCAAGACCCCAGCCATGTCCACCGTCTCGAAACAAATGCAGTTCTGCCGAAGCGCCCGCGGCATTGAGTTTTTCAAAAAGCATGATACCGTGCCCAGGTGGCGCGGTCTTATCATCGGCTGATGCAAAGATGATTGTCGGCGGAGCGTCGGCGCTGGCATATGTATCAAGCGACCAAGCAATTTCCGCCTCGGTAGTGGGACTGTCGCCTATAATCTCGCGACGGGTGCGTGTCGTATCATAAGGTCGGCGCAGTGATACCACAGGGAACAGCAATGCTGCGAAATCGGGCCTGGCGCTTACCTTTTCGTATATGTCGGACCCAGTGTATAGCTGACGCTCTGGCTGATATGCCGTAAACCCGGCAAGGTGACCACCGGCCGAAAAACCCATGACGCCGATCTGTTTTGGATCCAGGCCGAATTCCGCAGCTTTAGTACGAATGATACGCATCGCCCGCTGCGCGTCCATGAAAGGTGCCGAGGCTTCCCAGCCATCGTTCGGTAGGCGATAAAGAAGCTCGAATACTGTGAAGCCGCGTTCCTGCAGCCATTGTGCAATGGGCGTGCTTTCTTTCCACAGCTGGATCCTGAAATAACCTCCGCCGCCGCATACCAATACCGCCGCTCCGTTTGGCTTTTCCGGCCGATACACGCGCATGCGCGGGGTTGAGATGTTTGATAGCGCGCCAAAACCTGCACCTGTTCCGCCTAGCTTCTCAGGGCCAGTTGTCCCGCCCTTGCCGGGCGGCTGGCCTGGCCATAAGAGAATTTCCTCCCACGCATTGGCGAATGCAGGCGCAGCCGCGCTGAATTGCACAGCACCTATCGCGGTCAGCGCTGCGAGGTTTTGCAGCAATGTCCGCCGTGCGATCAAGTCGCTTCGCCCAACGTTTCTGCGAGCGCTTCGCTGTGCGGCCCGCTGCGTTCGTGTCGTTCGATATCTTCCTCCGGTAAAGGCATCGGGTTACCTGCCATCGCTGCGGCTAGACGATTTGTGTCGAGTGCGCCCTCCCAGCGCGCAACTACAATCGTTGCAACAGCGTTACCAATGAAGTTGGTCAGTGCCCGGCATTCGCTCATGAACCGGTCAATACCAAGAATGAGCGCCATGCCTGCGACAGGTACCGAGGGCACGACCGACAGCGTTGTCGCCAAGATTACAAATCCTGCACCTGTAACACCAGCAGCGCCTTTTGAACTTATCATTGCAACCAAAACCAAGGCCAATTGTTCGGACATGGAAAGATCTATGCCGACGGCTTGGGCGATAAACAAGGCGGCCAATGTCATATATATATTGGTGCCATCGAGGTTGAAAGAATAGCCGGTAGGTACAACCAAGCCCACTACCGATTTCCGTGCGCCAGCAATTTCCATCTTCTCCATTAAGCTGGGAAGTGCCGCTTCGGAAGACGATGTGCCAAGCACCAGCAAGAGTTCTTCACGCAAATAACGGATCATCTTAAAAATGGAGAATCCGGTGAAATATGCAACGGCGCCAAGTACAACGACCACGAACAGCAGCGAGGTAAGATAGAAAGTAGCCACTAGAGCTGCGAGGTTAGCAAGTGAAGAGATACCGAATTCGCCGATCGTGAACGCTATCGCTCCAAACGCCCCTATTGGGGCCAATTTCATCAACATGTGAACGAGCTTGAAAATCACCGCGTTAAACGAAGCAAGGACGTCGAGTACCAAATCACTATGGGGACGCGTGGCAGACAGCGCGAGCCCGGTCAGTATAGCAACAAGCAGCACCTGCAATATGTTGCCACTGGTCATGGCGCTGAATAAAGTCTCTGGGATTATGTTAAGCACAAAGCCAGCAATCGTCTGACCCTCTGATGTCTTCGCATAATCTGCTATTTTGCTGGCATCGAGCGAAGCGGGATCAATATTTAGGCCAGCACCGGGCTGTACCACATTGCCGACAACAAGACCGATAATCAGTGCGAGGGTCGAGAAGAAAAAGAAATAGGCAAATGCCTTTCCAGCTACGCTACCGACCGCCGACAGATCACGCATGCCGGAAATCCCAGTTGCGACAGTGAGGAAAATGACTGGCGCGATGATCATTTTAACCAATTTGATGAAGCCATCACCAAGCGGCTTCAAGGCAGAACCGATATCGGGATAGAGATGCCCTAACAAAGCACCCAGGAAGATGGCGGCAAGCACCTGCACATATAGTTGCCGCCAAAGCGGCAACTTTGATGGCATATCGGATTTAACGGATTTCGGCGTTGTAGCCCGCATATTTGCTGTCTTTCGTCGCCAGCTTAATTTCTGGCGTGCGAAGTAAGATAACGAGAAGGACGACGCAAGGCGAATTTACGTGTCTTCGTAACGATCCAAATCCGTATCCGGTTCTTCGAGGACGGCAAGGGTAAAAGTCTCTTTTTTGATTGGCTGAGTGCCGTAGGCCTAATGATGGCTTCGCTAACAAATCGGCAAGACAAAATTACAGCGCTGTCGCCTCATTTCCTGAGCCGATACGAAACCGAACTCAAATTGTCGCATCACGGGATATCCGACTATGTTTGGCAATTGCTGCGACAGCACAGTTGTCCAGGTGAAGAATACAGACTGCCTGGTGCGCGGTGCAGTCTGGGGCGAACTGGTCTCTGGTAAGACTTTCCCTGATTTACGGGATTTTTCAGGGAATATCGCATTCTGGGCGCCTGAATTGCTGCTGATCCTGTTAGGGAATGAAGGTTTCCGTGCCTCGGGCACGCAAATTCGCTTAATGAAAAACAGGGAATTCATTTCGCCGTAACAGGGAAATTGTAAAATCCTCTTCGTATTTTCAGAGATTTACGATGAAAAAATTGATCGGCGCTACTTGCGTGGTATCTCGCTGACGTGTAAACTGACCCCAGTCATCAAAGGATGATTGATCCCTTTTATAGCAGAGCTTGATTGGGATTGAGGTCTGAGCCCTCCACTCGGGGATCGCTCCGACGAACACAGGAAGGTTGTGCCTTCCGATGAGAGGCTGAGCCTCGACCGAAGTGTGAGCAATGACAGTCTGGTTCGGCCAGGCGTGTCCTGTGGACGTCATTGCGAAGTTCGGAACTCTCATTCCTCTTTTCGAAAAGGCGATTTGCCATGTCATCCTCTTTGTGTCCGGCGCACGTGCGCCTTCCTCAAGCTAAACTTACCCGTATCGAAACCCTGCGTGCAGCCCCCCGCAATGCACGCACCCATTCCAAGAAGCAGCTGCGGCAACTGGCCCGGAGCATCACCACCTTTGGTTTCACCAATCCAGTGCTGGTTGATTCGTCGGGCGAAGTGATCGCGGGACACGGGCGCCTTGCCGCTGCGCGCATATTAGGGCTTTCGGAGGTTCCCACCTTGTGTGTGGATTGGCTGACCGAAGACCAAAAGCGGGCTTATGTTATTGCCGACAATCGGCTGGCCGAGAAAGCCGGATGGGACCGGGAGCTGCTGGCAATTGAGTTTGGCGAACTTGGTGCGCTTGAATTTGACGTAACACTCACCGGCTTTGAATTGCGTGAAGTCGGGCTCATCATCGATGCTGGCGCCAGTCCAGTCCAAGACGACGGTATCGAAGAGACTGCCGCAGGCCCGGCAGTCTGCCAACTTGGTGATTTGTGGCAACTGGGTCAGCACCGCCTGTTATGTGCGGATGCTTTGGACCCTGCGAGCTACAGCCAGCTAATGGGCCGCGAGAAGGCACGCCTCGTGGTTACTGATCCGCCCTATAATGTGAAGATCGCAGGGCATGTTTCGGGACTTGGTCGCAATAAACACCGCGAGTTTGTTCAAGGTTCAGGGGAGCTAAGTTCAAACGAATTTACGCAGTTTCTTTGCGGATCGCTGGAAGCCATGGCGAGGGCCAGCCGCGATGGGTCCTTGCACTATGTGTTTATGGACTGGCGGCATCTGCCCGAACTTTTGAGTGCCGGTCAGGCTGTCTATGATGACTGGCTCAACCTGTGCGTTTGGGCAAAGAGCAATGCGGGTATGGGTTCGCTTTATCGCTCCCAACATGAGCTGGTCGCAGTCTACAAAAAGGGTAAGCGTCCCCATGTTAACAATGTTGAGCTGGGCGCCAATGGCCGACACCGTTCGAACCTATGGACCTATGCCGGGGCCAACACTTTCAAAGCGGGGCGCGAGGAGGAGCTTGGTTGGCACCCGACGGTTAAACCGCTGGACCTCATCTGCGACATTTTGCGCGATGCCAGCGATCCAGGAGAGATTGTGCTTGATGGGTTCGGGGGCTCTGGCACGACATTGATCGCTGCTGCCCATAGCGGGGGGACAGCGCGCCTTATCGAACTCGATCCGCTTTACTGCGATGTGATCTTGCGGCGCTATCAAGCGACCTTTGGTGAAGCACCTGTTCACGTGCCAACAGGCCAGTCATTTATGCAGCGTGCGCAATCTGCCGGTATGGGAGGCGACAATGTCTGACAACGACGACAACGACGAAGGCAAGGTGGGCTATGGCAGACCGCCAGTGCACAGCCGCTTTAAGCCTGGCCATTCAGGTAACCCCAAGGGGCGCCCAAAGGGTCAACGCAACCTTGCCAGCGAGATTGCGCGGGCCATGGCAATGCCGGTGCCCGTAACGGTCAACGGTCGGCGCAAAAATGTGAGTACGATGACCGCACTTGTCTGGCGGGTTCGTGAAAAGGCGCTGGGTGGAGACCACAAATCTTTGCAGCTGCTGATCAATCTGCATCAAGTTCACCATGCCGACGACAAGGGACAGGAAAGCCTGAGCGCGCTGCTGGCCGAAGATGCGGCGATCCTGCGGGATGCAGGCCTGTTTGACATCGGGGGACATAGCGATGAGCACAATGGATAGCCGGCTTCTCGATGCTCTGCTGCGTCGCAATTTGCATAGCTTTGCGCGAAAGGCATTTACGACCGTGAGCCCTGGTGAACAGTTCTTGCCCAATTGGCACCTTGAGGCCCTTTGTTATCACCTGGAGTTGGTGCGGATTGGTAAAATCCGTCGGCTTAAGATTGAGGTGCCGCCGCGTTCGCTCAAGTCTGTTTGCGCTTCCGTCGCATTCCCAGCCTTTGTCCTTGGCCATGATCCGACCGCCAAGATTATCACGGTCAGTTATTCCAACGACCTTGCTGCAAAGCACGCGGCGGATTGTCGCGCTGTCATGCAGGCGCCATGGTACAAAGCGCTCTTTCCAGAGACACGGCTAAGCGCCGATAAGAACCAGGAAAGCAATTACGAAACCACCAGGCGCGGTTACCGCTATGCAACATCGGTTGGAGGAACACTTACTGGTCGCGGTGGCAACCTCATTATCATTGATGATCCGCTTAAGCCTGAAGATGCGATGTCGCAGACAAAGCGTGAGGCCGTCAACGCATGGTACAGCCGAACCCTTCTATCCCGGCTTAACAACAAGGCGAAAGACGCAATCATTCTCGTCCAGCAGCGCCTGCACATGGACGACCTTGCAGGGCACGTTGAGGAGCTCGACGATTGGGTTACACTGAGATTGCCGGCAATTGCCGAGGAGGATGCGCAGGTTCCGATAGGGCCAGGCAAGGTGCATGAACGCACCGCAGGTGACATCCTCCATCCTATGCGTGAACCGCTGGCGGTCCTTGAAGGGCTTAAGCTGGCACTAGGATCGACGATATTCTCGGCGCAGTACCAACAGTGCCCAGTTCCGCCCGACGGCGAAGTTGTGAAGTGGGCCTGGTTCAAGCGCTACGCGGCTCCGCCACCGCAACATGCAATGACCATCTGCCAGTCATGGGATACAGCCTCAAAGGCGGACGAACAGCATGACTTTAGCGTATGCACAACATGGGGCGCGGTCGGAAGTGTCCTATATCTTCTCGATGTCGATCGGACGCGGCGAGATTTTCCATCGCTAAAGCGACGCATTGTCGAACTGGCGATCCAGTGGAACGCCCGCAATATCATCATTGAAGATAAAGGGTCAGGAACATCGCTCATCCAGCAGCTTCGTTCAGAGCATCATGGCATCCCGTATCCAACCGCGTTCCTGCCAAAAGATGACAAAATAACCCGTTTGCATGCGCAATCAGCCCGCATCGAAGCTGGCCATGTTTGGCTGCCTGAGCGGGCGTCTTGGCTTGAGGATCTTCGGGCCGAGATCGCGAGCTTTCCGCATGGCCGTTACGATGACCAGATCGACTCTATCAGCTAGTTTTTGAGCTGGCATTTTTCAAGGATGGGGAAGGCGGTTCAGCTGGTTCAGTTGGCGGGTGTATAAAAACATCAAACCTGTGCAGCCAACATGACAAACTTTTTGTGGACCGTAACGGCAGCTTTGTGCCCAGTTGCAGACATTCTCGATGCTGGTTGAAACAACCAAAAGCAGACACAATTTTATAAAGACAGATGACCGAAAGTGGGGGGATGCTGAAAGGCGGCCCTTAGTGATTCTCTTCGAAAAGCCGCCACTCGCTCATCACCGTAGCTTGCGTTCGATTGCGCGGCGCAAATCATCTGGAATATGCATTTGCTGAAACGCACTGACGTTCGACCGTCCAGTGTTGCCGATAGGAATACGTCCAGTCAGCGCGCCTAGTGGCGCAAGAGCAAGTCTGACTAGCTGCCCCATAACTTCACGCCAATCGCGCTGCTCGATTGCATATCTCAGCATTGCCCGATGATTGCCCAGATGAGGCCCAAGAAAGGGCTGCGAGATGATATGTGCGCGTTCGAGTGCTCGCCATGCGGAGTCCCAATCGTCTTCTAAGCGGGCTTTCTCAAAGTCTGACATCTCATGTTTGATCAGACGGCGGGTATGCAACGTAGCCGCAAGTCCGCGCCAGCGTCGCTGCCGATGTCGGTAGAAAAGTTGCGCGAAGATCCAAACAAAAGGGGTCAGCACACCTGCCGAAATCTCGACTTCATCTCTGTAATCGGTGCCACCATCTGGATTTGGCGCAACCGTAATCCAATGATCCCATTTCCTGATCATCGCGCTGTGGCCGTCGTCGCGAAGGCGCTTGGGCCATGTGCCGTTTTCAGGTTCGTGCAGCGAGGTTACGATCCATTGCGTTCCAAACGGCAGGAAACCGAACAGGCGCAGTTTCATAAGATAGCGGCCACCATCTTTGAATGCGTTACGCGGCTCTTTACCTACTGCCACAAACCGCATTAGCGGCCACGCAATGTGCATCAGTAACGGCGCAGTCTGCACTTCCGCCCAGACAGCCTCGGCGGGAAGGTTTATTGTGGTTGAGAGATCTACTTTCACTGCGTCCCTCCAATCATTTTGCGCTTGATAAACATTTTTTCCTTCTCGGCAGATTTAGATCCGGTGATCTATCTACACCCTGTAGTACCTATAGGGTCAAGCCATGAAGATTGCTGAGCTAGCAGAGGACTTAGTTGGCTTTGAGTATCGATACATCGGCCGGGTGAAGGGTTCTTTGGCCTAGCAGTAAATGGCCAGTTACGGTGTCCGGTAAGTGGACCGGTGTCTGACTATAGTTGAAGGCAAACGTATTCTCACCGGCTCGACGCAGCCTGAGGCCTTCGGGCAAAGCGTGTGTGGCAAGGCCGGCGTCTTTGGCTGCGCGCGCTAGTACGGCGTGTGCAACTTCTTGGTTGGGCCAGGCCGACATATAGCGCACTTGCCTATGGCGCCAGCATGCAACCGTGCCGTCCAAAGCAATCATTTCAGGTTCGGCGGCAGTTTCAAGATGTTCCAGCCATCGCTCAATCTCCCAATCCTTGCCGGGATGTGTCAGGCCTGGACGCAGGCTTTCCACCCTTACGACCTTACCGGGGAACAGCGCTCGCAGGGGGCCGGGCGGCAGGCCATCGGAAATGGCAAAGTCGGCATCGCGGCTGCCGCTTCGCGGTCCGATTACAATTTGACCAGAAAACCGCTTTAGTTCCGCGACTAGGCAATCAGGCACAATCGGCAGGCAAGGCAAGGCCACCAGAGCGTAGCCATCGAGAGGCCTGCCCGGAGGCACGATGTCGATATCGAGGCCCAGTTTTCGAAGTGCCGAATAGCAAGAAAAGGCAGCCCACAGCGCAGAGACGCCTTTACCTTGTGGCTGGATTTTGGTGACCCAGTCCGCATCATAAGCAAAAACTAGTGCGACTTGCTTAGGCGGATCGCCGACTGGCCCCAGCATCGCGATATCACGGGCTGACTGTGCGGCTTCGGCAAGACCGAGGGCTGGTTCACTATCAGGTAGCAAAAGTCCTGCGTGATGTTGCTCCTGCGCTTGCGGGAACTGACGCCAGCGGAAATAGCTGACCAATTCAGCTCCATGTGCCATAGCCTCCAACGTCCATAGCCGAACCATACCAGGCAGCGGCGCAGGATTGTGGTTTGCCCAGTTAACGGGGCCAGGCTGCTGTTCGAGCACCGACCAGCGGCCGCTCGGCTTACAACCGCGATAGAGATCATGATGGAAAGCAGCTATATCCGGGTGGCCCTGGCGGGCATATGCCAGTTTGTCGGCTTCGGTGAATGGAAAGCTGTCTAGGAAACCAAGCGGGTAGGAATCCCAGCCGACCACGTCCAAATCGGCCGCGATCGTGTGATGATCGAACTCGGTGAAGAAGCCCATGTAGTTGTGGACAATATCGCGGCCGGGCGAGAGTTCGCGAAGTATCTCAACCTGGCTGCGGTTGAAGGCTGCCACCTCGTCCGAGGCGAAGCGACGGAAGGCCAGCCAGTGCGCTGGATTTGCCTCAGTCACCGTGAGACCGGGCAAATCGATCTCGTCGAAGCTTCTGTACTCCATTGACCAGAAGACATTACCCCACGCGCGATTGAGGTCCATCGCTGTCCCATAGCGGGCTGCCAGCCATTCCCGGAAAGCCAGCCGCGCGGCGTCGGAAAAGCTTAGCACCGTATCGTGGCAACCATATTCGTTGTCAGTCTGCCAAGCTACTACAGCCGGATGCTTGCCATAGCGGTTCGCTACCGCCCGGGTGATCCGAGCTGCTTCAGCGCGATAACCGCGATGGCTGAAGCAATAGTGCCGCCGTGATCCAAATACGCGAGCGTGTCCATGTTCATTGGTCGCTACCATGTCAGGCATCGTATCGACCAGCCACTTTGGCGGCGTTGCGGTCGGCGTGCCCAGAATGACCTCTAGCCCAGCAGAATGGAGTGTTTCAATCGCACGATCGAGCCATCCCCAGTCGAATTGACCCGGATCGGGTTCGATCCTGCTCCATGCAAACTCCCCGATGCGTACTTGCGAAAGACCGGTCTCGACCATACGGAGAGCGTCCTCGGCCCAGAGGTTTTCCGGCCAATGTTCGGGATAATAGCAGCAACCCAACCTCATGTGACGGCTTCCTTTTCGAACGTGATAATCCACGCCGTTTCGGGATGGGTAAGCGGCAGGGACAATCCCTTTTCCAAAAGCGCCGTTCCGCTCAAAACCACACCATTTTCCCACATACCCGGATTGGCAAGATACGCGCTGGCTTTGGGAGGCCAGGGTTTGGGCAACTTAACCCGGTAAAACGCATCGCTGTCCAACGCTTTAAATCGCAAGGGCGTAACATTGAAATTTTCGGCGAAACCGGTTTGCGCTGCAAAGGCAATAGCCTTCCCGTCGGACACGACGATCTGGCCATAAATTTCGCTGTCGTCATGAATAAGGTGATAAAGCTTGCCATAATGCAATATTTCGCGCCAAGTTTTATAAAGAACGATATGCTGGGCCAGAACCGCTTTCTCTTGCGCATCCATGTCTGCCGGATTTGCCTCCACACCCATATGACCGAACAACGCGACCTTAGCGCGAAAATCTATGTCCGTTCTGCGCCCGGTAATCGGGTTGGGTGAAGGTCCGACATGATTTCCCATTATTTCTAGCGGCAGAAAACGGGCCCAGCTCCGGTTGATCCGAAGGCGTTCTATTGGATCATTATTGTCGCTTGGCCAGACACGATGCGCCATTGCAAGGCTTCGCAGATCAATACGCCCACCGCCGCTTGAGCAATGCTCGATTTCGACGTCGGGATGCGCGCTGGTTACTGCATTTAACAGCTCAATATAGCCCTCGGTTTGGCCAGCACCCAAGGGAAACTGCCGCCGGTTATGATCCCATTTCAGATACGCTATGTTATTATTCGCGAGAAGATCAGTTATGGCTGCGAAGAGATATTCCATCACGTCTCGCCGGGATAAATCGAGCACCAGCTGGTTTCGTTCGGTCGGGCGACGTTCTGAGCCATCATGGATGCACCAGTCGGGATGCATGCGATAAAGATCACTGTCGGGAGATACCATTTCCGGTTCGATCCAAAGGCCAAAGTCCATGCCTTTCATTCGAACATGATCGATGAGCGGCCCAAGGCCTGTGGGAAACAGGTTTGGGTCGACTACCCAGTCTCCGATTCCCGACTTGTCGTTTCGTCGTCCTTTGAACCAACCATCATCAAGTACGAACCGTTCCACGCCAAGTGCTGATGCCTCGTTAGCAAGCTCGATCAACGCCGCTTGCGAAAGTTTGAAGCCCAACGCCTCCCAACTGTTCAGATGGACCTTTCTTGGTCCCCATCCCGAACGGAGTGGCAGTATTTCCTTCCGCACATATTGGTGAAAATTATGGCTGAACTCATCTTCGTTCAAGCCAAAGGACAATAGGCTAACTGGCGTTGTCATTGCGCCACCAGGGACAAGATCGGCGGCATTGCGATCAAGAGTCGCTTCCAAATGAACCGTTGCTTGTCCGTCACGATCTCTGGCAGCAAGCGCGATGTGATCGCCGTTCCAAGCGAGATGGCAACCCAATATGCTGCTGTCGATGTTGCTATGGAAAATGAGCCAGTTGCCAGGGTCAAATCCTGGCTTCCCTCCGCTTGATCGCATCTCGATCATGCTTGGTCCCAGTTGGTGCCTCGTCGCCTGCATCTCGCGCGCCCATCGACCCGGAAAACTTGTCAGTTCAGTAAAATGAGCTGGCAAAGGCAGAACGAGCGACGGCACCGCTTCCAAAAATATTACTTCGTTCCCCTTGTTTGACAATCGATAATGACATTTGAAGACATCGCTATCGCAAGCTTGCCATATTGCCGACACCTGCACTTGGCAGACGCAATCTTTCCACGTCGCAACCAGCCTGTCCTCGGTGCACGTTACATCGAGTAATTCAAAACAGGTATCTACGGAGGTGACGCCTTGCCGGATTTTTAACGCAGGTTTGCCCGAAAATCCGTTTCGAACCTCGGGTAGCAGACCGCCAACTGTCACGTTCTCGGGTTGGTTTTCATGGCTACCAAATTGGCTGATGGCTGCCAGTACCGTCAGATCCTCCTTTTCGGGAAGCGCCGGACCAAAATAGATCAGGTCAATCATGTCCCCGTCACTGGCAAAGACAATGCTGGTGCTCGTTCCGTCCAACCGATAGGTTTTAATCGACGCTGTCATACAAAGGTCCTACGTTGGCCAGGGCTATGGGTTCAAATCTAAACAACTTGCATTTCAGGTCATTAAGATACAATTTTATAAAGCGTCAATAAGGTCTATCCATTGGCCGTCAAATGGGGAGTGAGCAGATGCCAGAGGTTTTTCCGACTTCAAACGGAACGCAGATTTTAGTCTGTATTGCCATTACAGCGTTCATTGGCATCGCGACGTGGCTAAAGGTTCGCCAGTCGAAAGCCCATGACGGTTCCAGTAAGGACGTGTTTCTCGCAGGCGGCGGACTCAGCTGGCTTTTTATAGCCGGGTCCATCACGCTCACAAACTTATCAACAGACCAGTTGGTTGGTATGAATGGCAACCAGATGGCGTTGCTTGCCTGGTGGGAAATATGCGGATTTTTCGGGTTGCTTATTCTCGCTTATGTGTTCGTCCCCATCTATTACCGGAACAACTGCACGACGGTGACCGAGCTGCTTGAGAAGCGCTATCACGGCAAGAGTATCAGGACGCTTATTTCGGCGCTCTTTCTGCTCGGCAACGTTTTGATTTATTTGCCCGCTGCTTTGTATTCTGGGGGACTGTTCATGCAATCGCTCTTCAGTACCGAGATCAGTCTCATTTACTTTGCAATCATCCTTGGGGTGATTTCGGCAGCTTACGCAATATTAGGAGGGTTACGCGCCGTTGCGGTGATGGATACATATTCTGGCATCGGCGTTCTCGGTTTAGCCATGCTGATCGTCATTCTTGCGTTAGCGGCGGTTGATTTCGATCTTTCTGGAGTTCCAGCTGAACGGTTGACCATGATCGGAGCATCGGACTCGCCGATACCGTTTCACACATTGTTCACTGGCATGATTTTTATCCAGATATTCTATTGGTCGACCAACCAGAATATAACCCAGCGGGCGATGGCTGCACCCACAGTCAAGGAAGCGCAAAGGGGGGTAATGGCTGCGGCAGCCATTCGCATTCTGATTGTACCCCCAATCGTGGTGATCCCGGGCATTGTCGCGTTCAAACTTTTCGGCGACGTCAATGATGCTGCATATGGGATGCTGGTTGCTCAGGTTCTGCCAGGATGGTTGTCGGGGGCATTTGCAGCGATGGTCGCCGCAGCTGTCATCACCACGTTCAGTGCTGTGCTCAACAGCTCCGTAGCGCTCTACTCAGTCGATTTTCACGAGCAGTTTATAGGCGAGGTCAACGATCACTGGAAGCTCGCCGCTGCGATCTCGATATTGCTGACCGTAGTCGCGATTACTCTCGTGCCGCTTTATCAGAATGCCGAGAGCATCATTAACCTGCTGCAACAGCTCAACGGTCTTGTTTCGATGCCGATCCTTTCTGCTTTTGTGGTGGGGCTGCTGTTCCGCGGCGTGGTCGCATCAGCGGCGATTGGCGGCGTGATCTGGGGTGTGGCGCTTTATGGCCTCTTCACGTTCAAGCTTGAACCAGCCGGCATTATCACCATGCACTATATCGATTTCATGGTTGTCACGCTGGTTACGTCGGTCTTGGCCTCGCTGATGATCAATTTCATGCTCGGCAATCGGTCAAGATTCGTCGGCTTTCGGGCTGCTGTTACCGAGGATTGAACCATGAGCGAAGGGCCGCATCGCCGTTATAATCCGCTGGCAGATAAATGGGTGCTGGTATCACCACACCGAATATTGCGGCCGTGGCAGGGCGAGGAACAGGAGCCCGAACTGGCCCCGCTCGCCCATGACCCGGATTGCTACCTGTGTCCGGGAAATACGCGCGTAACCGGCGAGAAAAACCCGAACTTTGCTGGCGTCCATCTTTTTCCCAATGATTTTCCCGCGCTGCTGAAAGTATCTGACGGCGCACGACGCGAGACCGGGCTTTTCCAGCGAGAAGATGTTCGCGGTGAATGTCAGGTTCTGTGTTTCTCACCGGATCACGGCAAGTCGCTGCCGCAATTCTCGCTCGCCGGTATCTCGCAAGTGATAGACGCCTGGTGCAGTGAAACTGGACGTCTCGGGCAGGTCTATTCAAATGTTCAGATATTCGAGAATAAGGGCTCTATGATGGGCTGCTCTAACCCGCACCCCCATGGCCAGATCTGGGCCAGCGACCATGTGCCCGATGAAGTTCGGGCCGAAGACAATATGCAGAAAAAACACTATTCGGAAACAAAACAGAAACTATTGCTGGAGCTTGCAGAGGCGGAAGCAGAGGCCGGCGAGCGTGTGACCGTAGTGAATGACCACTGGCTGGCCATTGTGCCCTATTGGGCAAGCTGGCCTTTTGAAACATTGCTGCTGCCTCGTTTCCCCGTTGCCAGATTGCCCGAACTAGATGAGCAGCAGAAAACCGGTCTTGCGGCAACTATCCGCGAACTGACCATCCGCTATGACAATCTTTTTCGTTGCAGTTTTCCCTATTCGATGGGCTGGCATGGCGCTCCGTTTGACAATGCGGAAACCAGCCACTGGCAACTCCATGCCCATTTCTACCCGCCCTTGCTGCGATCCGCCTCGGTCCGGAAATTCATGGTCGGCTATGAAATGCTGGCCGAGGCTCAGCGCGATCTAACACCCGAGCACGCCGCCGAAATGTTGCGGGCAGTCAGCGATGTCCACTATCGTGACTAGACGTGAAATCCTGATCGAGCGGGCAAAGACGAGCTTTCGCAAAGCTTTTGGCGGCGAACCCGATCTGCTGGTTGCAGCCCCCGGTCGTGTCAATTTGATTGGCGAGCACACCGATTATAACGACGGTTTCGTGCTGCCATGCGCGATCGATTATGAAACCATTGTGGCCATCGGGGCCAGCGAAGGCACCGGGGTTAGGGTTGTTGCCGGGGACTATGATAACGCCAGCGACAGTTTTGATCCGTCGGTAGGCTTTGTTCACCAGAAAGCCGAGTGGATGAACCATGTCCGCGGAGTAGTGGCTAGCATGATGTCACGCGGGTGGCAGGTTGGCGGGGTCCATTTGGCAATCGTCGGCGATGTACCGCGGGGTGCCGGACTATCATCCTCCGCCTCGATGGGCGTGGCATTGATCAAAGCGTTGGCCGAACATCATGGTTTTCACCGGATTGATGCGACAGATTATGCCTTGATCGCGCAGCAATCGGAAAATGATTTTGTCGGCTGCGCCTGCGGGATCATGGATCAACTGGTTTCTGCCCGCGGCCAATCTGGGACTGTGATGTTGCTCGATTGCCGGTCCCTTGAAACCAGATTTGTAACCATTCCGGACGATTTGGCGGTGATGGTAATCCATTCCGGTATAGAACGGGAGTTGGTAGACAGCGCCTATAACGAGCGCCGAAATCAGTGCAAACTGGCGGCGACCCATTACGGTGTTCCTGCCTTACGCGACATCGATAGCGATCGGTTGGTCCGGGACCGCGGTGATCTCGACGACATTACTTTTCGCAGGGCACGCCATATTGTTACTGAAAATGCCAGAACACTGGCTGCAGCAGGCGCCTTAGCAACCAATGATATTGCTACACTTTCCGTGTTAATGAAGCAATCTCATCGATCTATGCGGGATGATTTCGAAATCACTTTGCCGCCCATTGATAGCCTGGTCAAAATGATCAGTAATTCTCTGGGTCTTGAGGGCGGCGTTCGGATGACAGGTGCCGGGTTCGGCGGCTGCGTTGTTGCGTTGGTTCCCTTGGAGATTCTAGAACAGGTCACGGCCCTGGTCGAAAGTAGCTATCAGACACCGGATGGGGGTAAGGCTCGTATCATAATCTGTAATCCTTCAAGCGGGGCATCGGTGCTCTAGCTATATGCTGCTCTCCAGGAATCGGACAAGTTAAGCCATGATTGAACTGATCAACGGACTCAGTAGGTGCGTTTTAAGGCCTGACATCGGTGGTAGCATTCTGAGCTGGCAATATGATGGCCAATCCATGTTCCGAACCGTTCTTGATGCAGGAAAATCGGGATTGCAGGCTACCGATATGGGATGTTTTCCACTCGTACCCTTTTCCAATCGCATTGCAGACGGGCGCTTCTGCTGGGCCAACCAATCCTATCAATTGCCGTTAAATGCGCCGCCGGAACCCCATGCGCATCACGGTATTGGTTGGCAGAGCCCGTGGGAAGTTACAGAGACTGCCGGTCACAAGACGGTCCTTTTGCTGGAAAGCTATGACCTTGACAAATGGCCCTGGCCATTTCGCGTACAGCAGGAAATAGAACTGGGACCTGATCGATTGGCGATTGATTTGACACTGACAAATCTGGGGTCTGACAATATGCCCGGCGGATTAGGTATTCACCCGTTTTTCGCTTCTAAGTCTGCGGTCGTGCAATTCTCGGCATTAACAATTTGGGAAAATGATGCTCGCAAAATTCCGATTGGTAATAGGCCAGTCGCCGGTAGATATGACTTTACAATTCCTCAAGTCATCGCCGACCAAGATATTGATAATATTTTTAGCGATTGGACTGGAAAGGCTAAAATCGGTTGGCAAGAACTGCGTTACCAAATCCGATTGTCTGCCGATGTCAGAGCATCGGTTCTCTACATTCCCAAAGGAGGAGATTTTATTTGTCTGGAACCGGTCAGCCATATCACCAACGCCATAAATATGCCGGATTGCACTTTGCCGATGCAATCTATCGCGCCAGGTAAAAGCATTTCGGCGTCATTTGTGTTTGAGATAATATAGAAGTCTTTGCCTCGTCAAATTGAAGGAGGCGTGCGTGTCGGTTGCACTCGGGCGGGAAGATATGGCAAGTGAAGCGCGTGCCGTAATTGAGCGCGCCCTGCATCGGAGTTAGGCAATTGAAAGTTTTTGTGACTGGTGGCGCCGGCTATATCGGCACGCACACGGTGCTGGAGCTCCTTCGCGACGCCCACGAGGTTTGCGTGAGCGACAATTATCGTAACAGCTCGCCCGTGGCGTTGGACCGAGTTCGCCGCCTCGCCAATGCCGACTTCAGACAGTGCGAGGTCGACATTCGCGACCAAGACACTCTGACGCAGGCACTCTGTGAATTCCAGCCCGACGCCGTCATACATTTTGCAGGCCTGAAGGCGGTAGGCGAATCAAGCGAGATACCTATCGACTATTACGACAATAACGTGGTGGGTTCCCTGCGCCTGCTCGCCGCCATGGATCAGGCGGGATGCACGAGGATTGTTTTTTCTTCGTCTGCCACGGTCTATGGCGAGCCGCAGTATCTCCCCTACGACGAACAGCATCCACTGGCCCCCACTAATCCCTATGGCCGCACAAAGCTTATGGTCGAGGAAATCATCAGAGACTGGTGTCGTTCAAAGCCTCAAAATTCGGCGGCCTTGCTGCGCTACTTCAACCCTGTCGGCGCTCACGCCTCTGGCGACATCGGCGAGGATCCGCGCGGAACACCCAATAACCTCATGCCTTTTGTGGCCCAAGTGGCAGTCGGACGCAGGTCGCACCTCAGCGTCTTTGGAAATGACTATGCGACGGCCGACGGGACTGGCGAGCGCGACTATATCCACGTTGTCGACCTTGCCCGCGCCCACCTCGCGGCAATTGAATACGCGTCAAAGCATCAGGGCTGTGAGGCATTCAACATCGGCACGGGCTCGGCATATTCCGTTCTGCAAATCGTGGACGCCTTTGAGAGGGCCTCGAGTCGCGCAATCCCCTATCAAGTCTCAGAGCGGCGCGCGGGTGACATCGCCACGAGCGTCGCACGCGTCGATAAGGCGCGAGACACGCTTGGTTGGACGTCGGGCCACACGCTTGATGACATCTGTCAGTCGAGTTGGAATTGGCAGTCCCGCAACCCCGAGGGCTATGGAGTGGACGAGGCGTAAATTCGATGTGCCTTAGCTTGGCATCAACCACCCCGCCTCACTTAGCCTCTAAAAACCACCGCTCCGCGCCCTCTAAGCCAATGGGCGTCAGGCGACCCGAGGCTTGTTTGGCAAAAGAAGTTGTATCACCCGCCACTCAAACTCGGTCATCTCATATCGGCTCATCCAAAGGCCCCCTCCAGAAACCATTGAATTAAACTTACGCCGTTTTGGGAATCCTGATTATGGGTCCACAGCCAAATATGGGTTAGTTTCAAACGTACTTCCGCAAAGCTATCCAGGAGTGGACTGACCACTTATAATGGTGAATCTATTTACAGGTAGGGCCCTGACACAGAAAACATGTTGTACAGAATTTTCTTCGGCGAGAGCGAGCGCGAAAGCGTACACCCCCATTGCCGCCAATTTGTTGGTTAGCGAGGAAACGCGGGGTTCAGTATCGCCAAATCTTCTCCAGAGGCGGACCTATGCCTCAATCCGTCAGCGAAGATATTGCATAATTCGTCAATAAGACTAGATGGCCTCGCATTATGGCCGGTGAAACTGCCGGCAATTTGATCATGATTAGGGTGTAAACTAATGGATTTTTCAGATCTGGTGCATCGCCGCCAAAACCCCCTGACAGGCCGTTGGGTCCTGGTATCACCCCACCGAACACAGCGTCCCTGGCTTGGCCAGATAGAACCACAGGCCGCGCCAGACCTACAGGTGCATGATGCGAATTGCTATCTCTGCCCTGGCAACAAACGGGCGAATGGTGCAACCAATCCGAATTATGAAGGCCCATGGGCATTCCAAAATGATTTTCCGGCGTTACTCCTCGGAAGCAATGCAGACATCGAGGCGCAAGACCTGTTTCGTGCCGAAGTCGTCAGCGGAGAATGCCGCGTAATTTGCTTCTCTCCCAATCATTCGCTGACTTTGCCGCAGCTTTCAAAGGAGCAGGTCCGCTCCGTGATTGATTGCTGGGCAGCGCAATCAAGCGAGCTGGGCACTCAATACACCTGGGTCCAGCTATTCGAGAACAAAGGCGCCGCGATGGGCTGTTCCAATCCGCACCCTCATGGCCAGCTATGGGCTAGCAGCCATGTTCCTGATGAGCCTGCAATTGAGGACGTGCGACAGCGCGCCTACTTTGCCGAAACCGGACATAGCTTGCTGACGGAAGTGGCCGCTCAGGAAGCGGGCGGGCCGCGTGTGGTGATCGAAACGCCAGACTGGCTTGTGATCGTACCGTGGTGGGCGGTGTGGCCATTCGAAACCCTATTGATGCCGCGGTTCTCGGTGCAGCGCATAGAGCATCTGAACGCTGGCCAGCGCGACGGACTAGCCGATGTCCTGCGCGAGCTAACGGCCCGGTATGACAATCTGTTTGGTTGCCCATTTCCCTATTCGATGGGCTGGCATGGCGCCCCTTATCTCCCAGGAGATCACAGTCACTGGATTCTGCATGCCCATTTCTATCCGCCCTTGCTGCGATCGGCGACAGTCCGAAAATTCATGGTTGGCTATGAAATGCTCGCCGAAGCGCAACGCGATCTGACCCCTGAACAGGCAGCAGAACGACTTCGCCTTGTATCGCCAACACATTACAGCCTGAGGGCTGCCCAATGACCCCCCTCGAAGCACTAACTCAACATACTATACAGACATTTCGACAAGCTTATGACCGCGAGCCAACAGTCGTTGCATTCGCGCCGGGTCGGGTTAATCTGATCGGAGATCATACGGATTATAACGATGGCTTCGCGCTGCCCTGTGCACTGGAGTACGGCACTGTAGTCGCCTTAGCGCCGCGGGCTGATAACCTGATTGCTGCTCACGCAGTCGACCTTCAGGAAGAGAAGTGTGTGTTCGCGATTGATGCCCCAATTGTTCCAATGTCGGCTGGACACTGGCAAAACCATTTGCGTGGCGCAACCGCAGGATTGCTGAAGTTCGGACTACCAGTTGGAGGCGCGTACCTCGCTATTTCCGGAAATGTTCCTCAAGGAACAGGCCTTTCTTCTTCCGCCTCACTTGGTGTCGCATTGGGCTTGGGGCTCACTGCATTAGCTGGCGAGCAAACACCAGACCGCCGCGCTTTGGCCAAGGTAGCACAATGGGCCGAGCATCATTTCGTTGGATGCGCTTGTGGCTTGATGGACCAAATCGCTTCCGCATTTGGGCAGCAGGACAGCGCTTTGCTCCTCGATTGCCGTTCGCTTGCGGTTGAGCCAGTGTACTTCCCCGCAGATGCACGCATCCTGATTGTGCAATCAGGCGTCGTGCGAGAACTGGCTGAGAGTGCGTACAACGAGCGACGGGCCCAATGCGCCAGCGCGGCAGCGCATTTTGGCGTTTCAGCGCTGCGCGATCTCGATCCGCAGCGACTGGAAGCAAAACGCTCTGAACTCGACGACAAAGTCTACCGTCGCGCGCGCCATGTTGTGACGGAAAATGTGCGAACCGTCGGTGCAGCGCGCGCAATCGCGCAAGGTGACTTGGTTGCTCTTGGTAATGCAATGCGCGCCTCGCATCACTCTCTCAAGAACGACTTCGAAGTCAGTGTGCCAGCGGTTGATGCGCTTGTCGATTATCTCAACTTAGCCATAGGTAACGAAGGCGGTGCGAGGATGACGGGTGGCGGCTTCGGCGGATGCGTCGTTGCGGTTATTCCATTCAACAAGATGGACGCGGTTAAGCGAGCACTAGGCGCATTCTGGCATGCAAAGGGCATGCGTCCTCAGCTGGGCATCGTAGCTAGGCCGTCTGCCGGCGCCTGTCTGCTGCCTATCTAATGCGTCCGCCCAAACTCCTAATGAGCAAAGTGTTTGAATCCTATCGGATCGACAAGGGTCGATTCGCCGCTTCATTAGCTGCGCAAGTGCCATCGCGGACAGCTAAATTACATCTTTGAGGCAATCGTCAGACTGGCATTGTTATTGATAATATAATTAATAATGTCGTGTTTTAGCATGATTAAGTGACAATTTTCCGCGGAAAAATGCTGTTATATCTTCACTATTGACTAATCATCCATTTGTATTGCACATATAGTCAACAGCAAAGGGAGGAAAACATGTCAAAAATCAAGTTTCAGTTAATGGGCGCATCTGCTGTGGCTATCGCGTCGGTTGCCTTCGCAGCGCCGGCTTTCGCGCAGGCCGAAAACAATGATTCCGCCAACGATCGCGATACAATTGTTGTCACGGCGCAAAAGAAAGCGGAAAATGTCCAGGATGTCCCGATCGCAATAACTGCACTAAATGCGGCAGCACTCGAAGCGGCGCGCGTAGAGGACAGCAAAGATCTTCAGTTCAACGCACCCAATGTGACGCTGTCAGCTAACCGCAACATCACTATCCGCGGCGTCGGCTCCGCGTCATACGGCGGAACGGGAGACACCAACATCGGCGTTCTGGTAAACGGCGTGTTCCTGCAGTCGGGTAGCAGTTTCGGCGAATTCTTTGACATGGAGCGTATCGAGGTTTTGCGCGGACCGCAGGGCACCTTGTTCGGTCGGAACACAACTGGCGGCGCCATCAACTTTGTAACGCGTCGACCGACTGACCGCTTTGAAGGGTATCTTGAGGTCCAGGGTGAAAACCCGCGTGGCATAAGAACTAATGCGGCAATTAACATTCCCTTGGCTAATGGCCTATCTCAGCGCTTCGCAGCTAATTACATCAACCGGGATGGCTATACAAAAAACCTACTCGATGGTTCGATGGTTGATGGCCGCAACCAGTTCACCTTGCGTTCTAGTACGCGCTTTGAGCCTTCGAGCTCCACAACGGTCGACCTTACGCTAACATATTTTAAGGAAGATTCAGATCGCCAGAACGCTGCTAAGTCGCTCTGCACACCTGATTCAGCTTTTGGCTGCTCTCCCAATTCAGTTTCAGCGTCGTTCCCGACGACCAACTTCACAATCGACAGTATCTTTCTCGGAGGGCGAGTTCGACCTAACACTTTTTCGGCAAATCCGACCAGCCTTCGCGAAGTTGTGATCGACGTTAAGCCGTTCCAGAAGGCAGAGGACTTCCTAGCGACCCTGGAGATTAATCAAGAGTTAGGGGGCCTTACGCTCACGGCGGTGACGGGTCTGCGTGACGGCAACAACTCAAGCGAGCGTGATTTCGATCAGGGGTATCGGCCGAATGCCTTTAACCCCGGCACGTTCGGGACCCACGTGATACCTGATGCCGGTAATGGCAACGGCGTGATGACCTACTTGTTGTCAGGCCGTCCGGTAACCACGACTGAATATCGCACGTCGCAGACTGGCGGCGGCACGCAAAAGCAGTTTAGCCAAGAGCTGCGCCTTGCTTCGCGTTTAGATGGGAGCTTTAATTTCATCTTGGGTGGCTTTTATCTGAACTCGCGAGGTTCCGGTTACGTCGACACCTGGACCCCAGCAAACCGATTGTCCGGCGCTGTATCAAAGTTCAGCACGCGTTTAGGGCAGGTTGAATCTTATGCCGTTTTCGGTGAAGCCTATGTCGATCTTGCAGAGAACCTCAAGCTTACCGGTGGACTGCGCTACACTCACGATAAAAAGCATATCGAAACCGCTTCTGGCCTTTTTGCATTAAGCCCCTATTTCATTGGCGATGCGGACTTTGACAAGTTAACAGGGCGCGCGGTTCTAAACTGGAAGCCAACGGTTTCATTTACGGAAGATACCAACATTTATCTGTCTTTCTCACGTGGGTTTAAATCCGGTGGGTTCAACCCGGGCAATAACACTATTCCGGTTTTTGAATCAGAAGCGATCGATGCCTATGAACTTGGCGCAAAGAATACGTTCATGGATGGCAAGGGCCGATTGAACCTGGCCTTGTTCAATTACGAATACTCCAACCTGATCGTAGGCAACCTTGTAGGAACAGCTGTGGCGAACACCAACATTCCCAAGTCGCGAGTGAGAGGTTTAGAAGCGGAGTTGGTCTATACTCCGATCGAGCCGCTGCGCCTTGAGGCCAATCTTGGTCTACTGAACGCAACGGTTCGCAGCGATTTCCGTTCGTCTGACCCGTCTCGTGGCAAGGCACTGTTCCAGCTCCAAGGTAATCAGCTTCCGAATGCGCCGCGCCGTACGCTGAAGTTGGCTGCGGAATACACGGTTGATGCAGGGGAGGACTGGGCCGTTCGCCCGCGCATCGATTTCTATTCGCAGTCCGGCTTTCACTCGCGTGAATTCAACGTACCGGCAGACCGTGTTGGCAGTTGGAGCCAACTCGATGCTTCGGTCCAGATTGCTAACAGCAAGAAGGATTGGAGCGTAACTGCTTTTGTCAAGAATCTGGCAAATAAGGACAGCATCACTTGGCTGGAAGTGAACTCCGAATTGGTAGGCAGTTTCCGTAGTGCTTTCCTATTGGATCCGCGGACCTTCGGCCTAAGCCTTCGCGTCGGCTTCCAGTAAGTAGGCCGATCGATCGACTGGCACCCCTCCCGCCAGGGCAGGCGAAGGTAACCCCTTCGCCTGCCGCTCCGACTAAGCAGTAACGGGACCACCTCAATCATGCCGCGACTGATCATAGCCCTTGCAACCTTAATAGCAGCGACTTCTTCCGGTACGGCGCAAGGGCAAGTTCAACAGATAGAGCAAGCATCAGGCCACTCGGCCGAAATGCCTGAACTGGCAATGTTTGGTGCTTTTGGCATCGGCACGCGGATGGATCATCTTGCGTCGGGTGATCGCACAATAGGTGTCCGCTTCTGGTATCCTGCGGTTCCTAGTAGCTCTTCTGGCCGAGCGGTTTATAATCACCGTCGTGCATTGCCTGGCCAAAAGCCACTCCAAATTGCAGAAACCGGCCTAGCCGTAGCTGACGCCAAGCCTATCGCTGGGCAGACCTTCCCATTGGTTATAATGTCTCACGGCTATGGCGGCTGGTCGGAACATATGAGCCGCCTCGGAGAAACGCTCGCATCAAGGGGCTATGTGGTTGCCTCAATCGATCACCGGGATCAGCCTTTTACTGATATTGCTTCATTTGCAGCTTCGTTCGCTGGGGTTCTAATTAACAGGACACTGGACCAACGGGCGGTGCTGAATGCGGTCCTCGGTGCAAAACTGGCGCCACAGATCGCCGAAAATATTAATCCGAATGCAATCGGTCTCCTCGGTTTCTCCATGGGCGGTTATGGCAGCTTGACCACAGCCGGCGCGGCACTTGATCCGGCGGCTCCGGCCTTTGCCCAGTTATCGCCAGCTATGCGTGCGCAACTCCCTATTCCGGACCCCGCCCTGGCATCGAAAATCAAGGCTGTGGTAGCACTTGCCCCTTGGGGTGGACAGCCCGGCGCAGCGGTCTGGCAAGATTCTGCGCTTGCCAGCCTGCGAATGCCGCTGCTCGTTGTGGCGGGCGATCAAGACGATGTTGTTGATTACGAGCGCGGGGTGAAACGGCTTTTCAATGCGGCGCAAGGCACTGACCGTTACCTTCTCGTCTATCGCGAGGCCGCGCATAACATTGCAGGAAATCCTGTGACAATCCCATCAGATGCTGACTTTCCAACGATTGAGTTCCTTACCGACCCTGTGTGGCGCAAGGAACGGATTGAAATGATAAACGCGCATTTCATCGGAGCATTCCTTGACCTTGAATTGAAGGCCGAAGAAAGTAAAAGTATATATCTCGAAGTACCCACACCATTCGCAAACCAAGGTAAGTGGCCCAGCAGTTTTGGTCAGACATGGGGCGGCGTCACAGCGGGCAAGGACCAGCCAGGTTACTGGCGTGGATTTCAGCGTCGTTGGGCGCGTGGGTTGGAACTTCATCACAAATCGGCAGGTAAATGAACAATATGCACAATCTTTTCGATCTTAACGGCCACGTCGCATTGGTAACGGGCGGCAATGGAGGACTTGGCCTTGCTATGGCAAAAGGCCTAGCCAAGGCAGGTGCGCAAATCGCAGTGTGGGGACGAAATGAAGCCAAGAATGCTGAGGCGGTTGCTGAACTGGTTGCGATGGGTGGCCACGCCCAAAGCTTCGAAGCTGACGTGACTGACCCGGCGTCTACCGCTGCGGCATTTGATCGCACCATTAATGCTTTCGGAAAAATCGACAGCTGTTTTGCCAACGCAGGTGGCGCGGGCGCTAGAGGCTCGTTCGTCGATATGGATCGGCAAGCCTGGCTCGACACGAACGAGCTCAATATCCTTAGCGTGATCGACACGTTTCAGCTTGCAACGCGTCACTGGCAAAACCGCAAAGCGGGGGGCAAGTTGATTGTCACGTCTTCGGTGGCGGCACTCCTTGGACTACCCAATTCCGCTGGCTACTGCCTGACCAAATCGGCCGTGACTGGGCTGGTCCGTTCACTTGCAATCGAACTGGGACGCAGCGGTATCCAAGTTAACGCAATCCTGCCCGGGTTCATCGAGACCGAAATGTCGCTGAATACGCCCAAAGCCTTTCAAGACGGGTGTCGCCGCCGGGCAGCGTCCGGTAAGATTGGGCAATTGTCAGACATGGAAGGTATCGCGGTTTACCTTGCATCCAAGCAAAGCAATTTCATGACCGGTCAAGCGCTGGTGCTTGACGGCGGCCATTCGATTTTTCCTCTATGATGGGGCCCGATACATCATCGGATTTCAAGGGGAGCGATCGCACAAATCGTTCAAGAAACGGTTTACAAAGTCGAATTTGGAAGGGGGCATAAGTGGCATCAGCATCCGGTCGTGAAGAGCAACAGATAGGCTTGTGGCGAATTCTTGCCTTTGGGTCCGTGCAATTGCCCCTTGGAATGATCGGGCTACCGATCGCAATCTATCTGGCTCCGCTCTATTCTGGACAGATGCAATTGGCCCTGCAGCTTATCGGGATTTCGTTAATCCTAGCTCGCCTATCCGATTTCATTACCGATCCGATTATAGGAATTATTTCCGATCGCTGGCGTCCCAAAATCGGTCGCAGACGGGTGTGGCTGATTTTTGGATCATTGACAATGATGGCAGGGGTCTACCTGCTATTCCGGCCCTCGCCGGGTATTGATATCGTCTATTTCCTTGCAGCTGTCGCGCTTGTTTATCTGGGCTACACGATGCTATTGCTACCCTATCATGCCTGGGCAGCCGAGCTTTCCGAAGACTATCACGTCCGAACCCGAATAAGTTCGGTTTCACAGGCCTTCAGCATCGCCGGCCTGATCACATCGACACTTATCCCTGCTTATGTACAAATGCAGCCTGGAACGACCAGCGCAGATGTGATGTCGGCGTTAAGCGTCGTTATCATAGCTTTGCTGCCGCTATGTGCGGCGCTTGCCTTCTTTTTCGTTCCAGAGCCCGAAGCTCCAATCCGCAAAGCCCCGTTCAACATAGCCAATGCGATGAAAATGCTTGGTTCCAACCGCGCTTTCTTGCAGGTAACTTTGTTGGTGCTTGTTGCAACGGTGGGCGAAGTTTTCCGTCAGACGATCACCGTTTTTTTTGCGCGCGATGTTGTGGGCGTCCCAAATATCGGCGTCATTTACTTCCTCTATTTCGTCGCAGCGCTGCTTGTTGTGCCCGGTTGGGTTTGGCTCGCAAAGCGTATCGAAAAACACCGCGCCCTTGCCTTGGCGCTCGTCATCGTCGCGGCAACCAATGCGTTGATGTTTTTTGTACCAAAGGGCGGGGTATATTTCTTTACCGCCCTCTTTATCCTAAAAGGTGCGTGCTATGGTGCAGTGCTCATGCTGCCGCACGCGATGATCGCTGATACTGCAGATATCGACACCGCAGACACGTTGGATCGCCAACAGGGACTGTTTTATGCAGTGACGGCCATGGTTCAGAAGATGGGATATGCTGCCGGCTCTGGTCTGCCTTTGCTCATTCTTGGTGGGGTTGGTTATGTTTCTGCCGGTGAGAGCAGAGCCGAACCGCTGCTAGCCTTGACGATCAGCTATAGTGTTATTCCAGCCGTTCTGGTGCTGATTGCCGCTTATATGGCGTGGCATTATACTTTGACAGAGGCGCGCCATCGCGACATCCGCGCCGAAATCGACGCTCGAATGGCCGTCGCTTCTTCCGAAGTGAAAGAATAATGATCACAGGGCTGCATCATGTCGGACTTTCTGTGCTCAATCTCGACGCGGCGATCGACTTCTATACCAAACAGCATGCCTATAATCTCTCCCACCGATTTGACGTAGAAGATAACGCAAACAATCGTGCCATGCTGCAGCTTGATAATGCCTCTGCTCGGGGCGCGTTTTTGCAGGGCAGTCTCGGATGTTTGGAACTGTTCGAATATGCCTGTAAACCTGAAATGGATCAGGAAGATAAGGCAGTCTATTCAGCAGGGATACGCCATATCTGCCTACAGAGCGAGATTTCCGACCGGTTGTACGATGGACTGGTTGCCGCTGGCGCAACTTCACATGCACGACCCTCGGGGTTGGGAACAGGCAACAGTTATGTCTATATCCGTGATCCCGAAGGAAATCTTCTGGAGCTTGAGGGAACACCTTGGGCGCCGGAGGAGGCTCGTCGCCCTTGGTTTGCGCACGTTGCGCTGGTCACTCCAGATATCAGCAGGCTGACTGATTTTTATGCGCTGCTCACCGGAATCGATATCCATCGCCAAGGCAGTTTCGGCCCCAGTCCTAAATTCGATCATGTGGCTGGACTTTCAGACATATGTTTCACGGGCGCTTGGTCGCGGCTCGCCAACGCCGAACTAGAATTTTGGTGCTATGCACATCCACCTACTCTGCCAGGAAACAGGCGCATTCTCGCGACTCCGGGGTGGAACCATATTTGCTTTGAAAGCGATGACATCGACGCTGACTATGCACGGTTAGTGGCCCATGGCATCGAATTGCATGGGCCGCCCCATATGTTCGGAAATGCGCGGCTATTTTTCGGACGCGACCCCGATGGCAATGTTTTCGAATTGCTGCAACCCAGCTTAGACAAACAGCTAACAGTCGCTGCAATGTTGCAAGAAGCCAATGGCCATAGCGTCGATGCTGCGCGAACCGCATATCGCAATCGATTGGCCGCGACGGCTACAGGGGCATAACCTCGATGTCCTTCACCTCGGGTCCTGCTATTGCCAACGCTTCCCCTATGAACCGAAATGTTCGGGCCAATGGACTGGATTTTCATTGCTTGGAACAGGGGCACGGCGAACCAATTCTTTTTTTGCACGGCTTTCCCGACCACGCTGCCACATGGCGCCCCCTTTCAGAACGTCTCGCGCCCGAATTCAGGTTGATTGCGCCGGATCTGCGTGGCTATGGCTTGACCTCGCGCCCGCTGGATGTTGAAAGCTACCGGCTGGGGCATTTGATCGACGACGTCGCGGCATTGATTGATGCGTTTGATTTGTCGATGGTGCATCTATGTGGACATGATTGGGGTGGCGTTTTGGCGTTCGCATTTGCGGAAAAGCATCCGCATAAAGCAGCCAGCCTTACCGTCCTCAACGCGCCGCCGCCTGCAGTATTGCAAAAAATGATCTGGAATGACCCCAACCAGCGCCTTGCATCGCAATATATCACCATGCTGCGTTCCGCCGAGGCAGATGCACTGTTCAATGAAACCAATGTCGATGCTTTGATAGAGCGTTTCTTGGCGCAACCTTATCATCATGGATTGCTGAATGATGCTGACATCGAGGCCTATCGACATGCCTGGACCCAAAAGGGTGTGTGGCAGGCGATGTTGGCTTGGTATCGTGCATCTCCTTTTGATGTGCCGGGTATCGATGCAGAATTTGGCAACGACTTTCTGGATGAATGCCACATCGAGTGCCCCGTCCAGATCATCTGGGGTGATCTGGATGCCGTTTTTGTGCCAGCCATGGCGGACGCCATCGTCCATGCCTGCCCGGAGGCTATCCTCACGCGACTGCCCGCTGCTGGACATGTCCCGCACCGCGATACCCCTGAATGCTGCGCAGCGTTGATTACTAAATTTATCGCTCAACACCCAATCCGGCCGATTTCGAAGGAAGTTACAGCATGACAGAACAAACCCTTACAGGCCGCGTTGCCATCATCACCGGGGCTGCCCGTGGAATTGGCCTTGCGGCCGTGCATCGCCTTTGCGCGAGCGGTGCCAGCGTAGTCGCGTTCGATCGGCCGGAGGCCGATTTCAGTACCGCCTTGTCCGCTGGTCGCGTTGCGAGTCTAGCCGGCGATGTAGTGAATGCAGCCGATTGGCAGAGGGCGATCGATCTTGCTCTTACGCTGGGTGAGCGGGTTGATATCTTGTTCAACAACGCAGGGATATCGGGTGCGATAGCCAATGCGCTAGACTATCCGGAAGAAGAATTTGACCGTGTTATGGCGGTCAATGTTAAAGGTGTCTTTCTGGGGCTAAAGTATGTCGGCCATCACATGCTGACCAATCGCAGCGGTGTGATCGTCAACACATCCTCGGTTTCGAGCTTTGGCGGTAGCGGTAACATCTTTGGGTACACTGCCAGCAAGCATGCGGTGAATGGAATGACCAAGTCCGCGGCCATCGCGCTGGCGCCGCACGGGGTGCGTGTGCTGGCAATCTGCCCTAGTCCGACGGCAACCGAAATGATGTTCCAACTCGAGCGCCGCCTTTCGCCCGATAACCCAGAGGCTGCTCGGCCACAATTGGCACAGGGGATCCCCATGGCACGCTATGGCACACCAGAGGAAGTGGCCGAAGCCTTGGCGTTTCTGGTCAGCGATGCAGCCGCTTTCATGACCGGTGCCCTTGTGCCGGTCGATGGCGGAACCTTGGCCAAGTAACCCGAAGAGGAGGCTGACATGGTGACGCAGATCGAACGTAGCTTCGGGGAAAAGTTCCTCAAAAGCATCGACAATTTCTACACCTACGGGATCGACTGGTTGTTCAACGAATGGTGGGAAACAGCTCCGGCTGATGTGATTGCGAAGTACGAGGCGGCGATCCTCGATCACCCGGACCATGGACCGCTGGCTCGGGAAGGATGGCTTGCGCCGGATTTTCGAATTGGTTCGCTCGACAGTTATGGTCCAGGTACGTTGGGCCATGCTTACCGCGCCTTCATGGTCGATAACAATCTGGTTGAACATTTGGCAGCTGGTTACCACGCTAGGCATGATGAATTGCTGCAAAGCGGTAAAATTGATCGTATGCCTCCGGCATTAGCTTACAAAGTGTTACGTGGCTTTCAGACACATGATCTTCATCATGTCCTGACCGGCTATCCGGCTACACCACTCGGTGAGCTTGCAATTCAGGCATTCCAACTTGCCCAGATGGACTATCCTTATGCTGCCATGTGGATTGCCGTTGTGACCAGTCATATGACTTTGGTCGATCCCTACCTAATCAAGCCGGGGATGGATGCTATCACTGATGGTTGGGCCCTTGGCCGGCACGCCCGCAGCGTCCAGTTCGTGAAGTTTGAGCATCGTCTCGGTGAACCCTTGGATGACATTCGCGCCGAATTTGGGTTGCAGCGCGATCTAGTTGCGATAGCGGATACGCCGCCCAAGCGCATGCCTGAACTTCTAAAGCCGTCAGTTGAGCGCTCAGATTGATGCCGGTTGTTGACGCCGGATCGGCTGGTGCCGATTTGTATGCTCACGCTTGATCTCAGTCAGCGTCCCTAGGATCATGGTGACAGTTAAATCTTCAAGCGCTTCTCGACTGAGCTTGCGTTGCAACAAATAGGCACCCGCAGCGGCCGGCAAACCAAAGCTGATGTCTGTTGCTGCTCTGGCGATATCGGGAGGTAAATTGAAATGTTCGGTAACAATTTCGGCCAGATAGCTGACGGCGGTGTCTCGACCGAACTCTGTGGGGTCGTGAATAGCAGAGACTGAGGGTTCGGCTTGCAACCGTTCGATCAACATACCCCGCTCATCAATATATTTGAGGTAAACATGTGTAACCGAACGAACCAAATCCTCGAAAGTATTAGCTTTTTGAGCTGCTTCGACCTGTTGTCGTCGCAAGCGCCTCCATTCGCGTTGCAGAAGAAGCCTCAGCAAATCAGTTATATTGGGGAAATAATTGTAGACAAGAGACTTACTTATACCCGCTTCACGCCCGATGCGATCCATCGACAAGGCCGAAACACCGTCGCGCGCTACAATCTCTGCAACATGATCGAGGATGAGCGTCTGTCGTTCACTTGGGGCGAGACGGACCCGTTTCTGAGACTTCGATAGAGCACTTCGTTTGGCATCGGGCATCGCGTTGCAACCTTTAACAATTTTCACACCCGGCAAACCCGATCGCGAGAACCTTTATCGTTATTTGCCTGTTCCCGCTGGTTTGCCCGTCATAAGCAGAAAGGGCAAGGCTAGATCGATGTCAATTTCCTTGCATTTGCCCCTCCTGGGCGCAAAGCGGACCTCTAAATCGTTTCTTACTGCATCCTCCAAGGTGCACCGTTCGGAATACACCTAGCATATTCTACTGGACTTCATTTCCAGTTCGAGCAGTAGCGTAGTGTGTAGCAGCACTGGCACGCGCTGCTTGCCCCGCTGGGCCTGACCCACGGGGCTCTGGGTGGTGGAGGCAGGCATGAGGCCTACTCACCAAGAGGGCCACTCATGCAACCCATCACCGATGACGTCTGGCAAAAAGACATCACCGTCATTCCTGCCCTTTCTAAAACGGAGCTGCATGCCCGCTGGGAACGGCTCGAAGGTTCTAAGCCGCCGAACATTCCAATCGATCTGCTGCGTCTGCTCTATGTCCAGCGTGTCCGCGAACATGCCTACGGCGGCATTCCTGGCTGGGTTCTGGCTGAGTTCGATCGCGTGTTGGTCGAGAGCCGCCAGCCAAGAGAGAAGAAACGCGTCGATTCTGTGCGCCGCTCTCTATCTGTTGGCACCCGCCTGGTCCGAGAATGGAATGGCAAGACTATCAGCGTTGAGGTGAGAGAAGAGGGCTATCTTTATGCGGATAGACTCTATGGCTCTCTGAGTGAGATTGCGCGAGCCGTAACAGGCGCACATTGGTCAGGGCCACGGTTCTTTGGGATTAAGCGCCGTGGTTGAGAAGATATTCCGCTGCGCGGTTTACACACGCAAGTCCACCGAGGACGGGCTGGAAAAAGAGTTTAACAGCCTCGATGCGCAATATGAGGCCTGTGCTGCTTATGCGCTGAGCCAGAAGCATGAAGGCTGGCATCTTTTGCCTGAGCGCTATGATGATGGCGGATATTCAGGGGGGAATATGGAACGCCCTGGTCTTAAGCGTCTGCTGAGTGATGTGGCAGATGGCAGGGTCGATAATATCCTCGTCTATAAGATCGACAGGCTTACCCGAAGCTTGTCTGACTTTGCCAAGATCGTCGATGTCTTGGACACGGCCAAGGCGAGCTTTGTGTCCATTACCCAGTCGTTCAACACTACAACCAGCATGGGCAGATTAACCCTCAATATGCTTCTCTCGTTTGCCCAGTTTGAACGTGAGGTCACAGGCGAACGGATCAGAGATAAGATCGCTGCCTCAAAGCGCAAAGGCATGTGGATGGGAGGCCCTGTTCCTCTGGGCTACGATCTTGAGAACAGGCGGCTGATCCCGAACCCCAAAGAAGCGACGCTCGTCCGATACATCCTCGAACAATATCTCAAGCATCCATCCGTTCAGGACCTTGGCAATCATCTGAACGCCCAAGGCTATACGACCAAGGTCCAGCACCGGGCCAGTGGCCCGCACAGGGGTGGATGTCGTTTTAGACGAGGCACGCTTTACCACCTGCTTTCTAATCAGATCTACCTCGGCAAGATCGTCCACAAAGGACAGGTTTATGATGGTGAGCATGAAGCTATCGTCTCTCAAGACCTGTTTGAGGCCGTCCAGGTCAAGCTTAAGGAGAATGCTTCGGGCAGCTCCAGGCGCCTTAAAGCACAACATCCAAGCCTGCTAACAGGCCTCCTGTTCGATAGCGAGCAGCGACCTATGACGCCGGCCCATACCACTAAGGGCAAGACTACCCGCTATCGCTACTACATCACCCGGGCCGACAAGGCAGACACTGCGCCCATCTGGCGGGTCAACGCACATGACATAGAGCAGCTGACAACTGACTGTATCGCAGCCTATTTTAACAGCCCAGCAGAGATAGCAAAACTTGCGGGATCAGACGTCGAAGCAACCACGCTCCAAAATGTACTGGCCCAAGCTGACCTTGCAGCCTCAATGCTGCGAAGTGGCGCAGCCAACAGCAAGTATGAACTTATCCAGAGGCTCGCTGAGCGGATTACACTCTATGCTGACCATATCGTTGTTCAGCTGAGACCAGAGAGGCTGGCATCTCTTCTGGGCCTCCCGGTATCTGATGAACAAGCACCGGTCACGTTGACTGTGCCTGCCAAGCGCGCCCGAAAAGGACACCAGATAAGGCTGGTTATACAAGGGGAAGAAGCCGAGCTACCAAAGTCGCCCCAGCGCGATGAGAAGGCGATCTTTAAGCTTGCAGAGGCGTTCGAAGCCCGCAAGCTAGTGACGGAGAACCCGACTTTGTCGCTTGCAGCAATCGCAAAGGCGCATGGGCGGTGTCACAAACACCTGGCCAAACTCATTGAACGATCTTTCGTGGCTCCTGAAGATCTCGTCGCCATTTTCGCCGTCAAATAGGCTGCGCAGGCGGCGTATCTCCATTAAGCACTGACGAGCAAGATTTTCTGGGATTGACGAAAAGCTGATGTCGGAGACGCCAGCTCCAAATGCGGGTCGCAGGCCCTCTAAACCAGATGCTCACGACATCGTCTTGCCCATAGCGAAAATCATAAAACCCAGCCTAAACTGGCTCTTTTAGGGCTACCTGGGGTCAGGTTTTTGAGTGTCTGGGTGAGGAGTACAGACTGCCTGGTGCGGCCAAGAAGACTCGAACTTCCACGGGCTTTCGCCCACAACGACCTCAACGTTGCGCGTCTACCAATTCCGCCATGGCCGCACGCGCCTAGACAGGTAGGAGGCGGCCCCTAGCAAAGCGTGTAGGCAGGCGCAACAGGCATTATCGTATGGCCGATGCCAAAGGGGCCGAGTCACGCCCGCTTAATTCTATAGCGAGCCGACATGACGCGGACGAACGGATGTCAAAATTCCGACGCGCCCTAATCGCGCCGCAGCAGGAACACCGCATGTTCCGCGAGGAGATTGGCCAGGCGTTCCTTGCGCGGTTTGTCACCTGACAAAAACCATTGGCCCTCAATGCGAATATCGCGCTCGGCAAGAAAACTGCGAAAATCGTCAATGGTCACATGGTGGATGTTGGGCGTGTCATACCAGCGGTGGGGAAGCTGCTCTGTTACGGGCATGCGTCCGCCAAACATATGGGCCAAACGAATGCGCCATTGCGCGAAATTGGGGAAGGAGACAAACGCCTGCCGCCCGATCCGTACCAGATGGTCCAACACCAGATCAGGCCTTTTGGTGGTCTGCAACGTCTGGCTTAAAATCGCATAGTCAAAGCTGCCATCGGGATAATCGGCCAAGTCCGTATCTGCATCGCCCTGAACCACCGATAGCCCGCGTGCAACCGCCGTGGCAACGTCGCGTGCATCAAGCTCCATCCCGCGTGCGTCGGCATCTTTGGTGTCGCGCAAGGCCGCCAGCAACAGACCATCGCCGCAGCCAACATCCAGGATACGGGCATGGGCGCGCACTTCGCGGGCGATAATCGCAAGGTCGGGGCGCAGCGCTGTCACCGGTTTTCCCCTGCGCGCAAAAAGCCATCGACGATGCGGTTCATTTCGGGTGCCTCCAACAAGAAAGCGTCATGACCAAAGGGGCTCGATAGTTCCACAAAACTCGCCGCCGCACCGGCTGCGTTCAGGGCATGCACAATGCGCCGCGATTCCGCCGTTGGATACAACCAGTCGCTGTCAAAGCTGATCAAGCAGAAACGCGTTTTGGTGCCGGAAAACACCTTGGCAAGTGCGCCGTTATGCGATTCGGCCAAGTCAAAATAGTCCATCGCGCGGGTGATGTAGAGATAGCTGTTGGCATCAAAGCGGTCGACAAAGCTAAGGCCTTGGTGGCGCAAATAGCTCTCAACCTGAAAATCGGCGTCAAAGCCAAAGCTTTTGGCATCGCGATTTTGCAAACGACGACCGAATTTCTCGGTAAGGCCCGCTTCTGACAAATAAGTGATATGTGCCGCCATGCGGGCAACGGCAAGGCCAGCGGCGGGCGCCTCCTGCCCATAATAAGCGCCATTATTCCAGCGTGGGTCCGCCATAATAGCCTGACGCCCAACCTCGTGAAACGCAATGTTCTGCGCGGAATGTCGGGCGGTCGATGCAATGATAACGGCTGAACGCACGCGGTCGGGATATAAAGCGGCCCAGCTTAATGCCTGCATCCCCCCCATGGATCCGCCGACCACCGCCTCCAATGTTTCAATGCCCAGATAGTTCAGCAAAAGCGCCTGCGCACGGACCATGTCGGCGATGGTGATGACTGGAAAAGCCATGGCATAAGGCGCGCCCGTTAACGGATCGATGCTGGCAGGGCCAGATGATCCCATGCAGCTGCCCAGAACATTTATGCTGATGATGCAATGGCGCGCAGGGTCGATTGGCTTGCCGGGGCCAACCATCCGCGTCCACCAGCCTGCCTTGCCGGTAACGGGGTGGTTCGACGCCACATATTGGTCGCCGGTGAGCGCGTGGCAAATCAGGATGGCGTTAGATTTATCTGCGTTCAATGCACCATAAGTTTCATAAGCGCATTCGACAGGCGCAAACTCTGCGCCGCTGTCGAGCTGCACTGGCCCAATCAATTGTGCCTTTTTATCCAATCCGAAACGCGTATCGTGATGCATGATGACCGCCATATCAGCGGTTTCGTGCGAAACAACCCAAACTCGTAAAAGAACTATCGGCGGTTTGGCGACATGTTGCGCTCCGCCGATGCCACCGCTATGGCCACGGGCATGAACACACCCATCGCCAAACCATGGATTGAAGCTATCAGCGCCTACACACCCGGCAAAGCAAAGTCGGACGATGGCCGCGTGCTGATTAAACTATCGGCGAACGAAAACCCTTTGGGATGTAGTGCCGACGCTGCGGCGGCGCTGGTGGACAAAAGCGATTCTTTGGCCCGATATCCTGACCCTGCCTGCACCGCTTTGCGTGAAGCCCTTGGCGCGGCATATGAGGTCAATAGAGACCAGATCGTCTGCGGCACAGGTTCGGATGAACTGCTGAACCTTATCGCCATGGGCTATGCGGGTGCAGGCGATGATATCATTTATGTCCGTTATGGTTTCTCGGTCTATGACATTGCGGCCCGCAAAGCGGCGGCCAATGTGATTGTCGCGCCGGACAAGGATTATGGCACCGATGTCGATGCCCTGCTGGCGCTGGTGACCGACAAGACGCGCGTGGTTTTTGTGGCGAACCCAAATAATCCGACGGGCACCTATTGCGACGACAGCGAAATTGCGCGGCTGCATGCTGGCTTGCCCGGAAATTGTGTGCTTGTGCTGGACCAAGCTTATGGCGAATATCTTGAGGATGACGGTCCCGCCGCCTTGGAACTGGCGCGCCGCCATGACAATGTTTTGATCACGCGGACTTTCTCTAAAATTTACGGCCTCGCGGCAGAACGCATTGGCTGGTGCTATGGTCATGCGGGCCTGATCGCGACGCTCAACCGCGTGCGTGCGCCGTTCAACGTGACGGCTGCGGGACAGGCGGCGGCCATTGCTGCGCTTGCGGATACAGATTTCGTGACACGAAGCCGTCAGCATAATGCCGTATGGCGCGACTGGATGGCGGCGGAGTTTGCGTCATTGTCCAACCACGGATTGAAGGTCATTCCATCTTGGGGCAATTTCCTGATGGTCTTATTTGAAGGCACATGCAGCGCGGAGACCGCTTATCATGCGTTGATGGCCAAAGGCTATATCGTCCGCTGGTTGCCGGGTCAGGGGCTTGGCAATGGCTTGCGGATCACCATCGGCACCGAAGACGAAACGCGGGGCATTATGTCTGCCTTACGCCAGATTTTGGACGCGAATGCCTAATGTTGCCTTTTGCGCGCCTGACGATCATTGGCCTGGGTCTCATCGGCTCATCGGTCGCGCGCGCGGTTCGGGCCCAGATGCCCTTAGTGCGCATCACTGGACATGATGCCGACCCGGCTGTGCGCGAACGCGCGGTTGCGCTTGGTATTTGCGATGATGTGACGGACACCGCTGGCGCGGCAGTGATCGATGCGGATCTTGTCATCCTGTGCGTGCCCGTGGGCGCAATGGGTGCGGTGGCGGCGGAATTCGCGGCTGACCTGTCTGCCGATGCAATTGTCAGCGATGTCGGGTCATGCAAACAAAGCGTGGCCGAGGCGCTTTCTGCGGTGCTTCCTGATGCCATCATCATTCCGGCCCATCCGGTAGCGGGCACCGAAAAAAGCGGGCCAGACGCTGGTTTTGCGACCTTGTTCAAGGGCCGCTGGTGCATATTGACGCCACCTGAAAACGCACCCGAGGCTGCTATTGAGCGCCTGCGCATTTTTTGGCAGCTGCTTGGCGCCGATGTCGAGATTATGGACGCACGTCATCATGACATGGTTCTTGCCGTCACCAGCCATTTGCCGCACTTAATTGCCTATACTATCGTCGGCACAGCCGATGATTTGGAAGGCGTGACACAAAGCGAAGTGATCAAATATTCCGCGGGTGGTTTTCGTGATTTCACCCGTATCGCCGCATCCGACCCAGTGATGTGGCGTGATGTGTTTTTGTCCAACAAGGACGCGGTGCTTGAAATGCTGCAGCGTTTTTCCGAAGACTTAAGCGCGCTGCAACGCGCGATCCGGTACGACAAAGGCGACGAGCTAGAGGCATTATTTGCGCGTACCCGCAATATCCGACGGTCGATTGTGGAACAGGGTCAGGATGATGACGCGCCCGACTTCGGACGCAAGCATTAAGCCGTCAAGCGTTCAGCGCATTGATGGCGGCATGCACCCGCGCCTCAATTTCCGCACGTGGCAAGCCTGTGGGAAGCTCTTCCCCGACTTTATAAGTAATCGTCCCTGATTTCCAGATACCCGCTCTGCGCGGGCTTAAAGTGCCGCTGTCCACCGCAATCGGTACGACGGGGAGGTTGATGAGCTTATACAGACCCGCAAAGCCCGACTGTAATGGCGGCCGATGGCCGGGGGCGACACGGGTTCCTTCGGGGAAGATCACAATTGGTCGTCCGTCGGCGATCATTTTTTTGGCCAAAAGCAGCATGGCCCGCAGCGCCGCCGCGCCACCATTGCGGTCCACAGGGATCATGCCATAGGCCCGCGCGGCGGGACCCCATAAGGGGATATCAAACAGCTCTTTTTTCGTGACCACTGCGGGTTTGCGAAACATGCGGGGCATGTCGATGGTTTCAAACATGCTTTCATGTTTGATGGCGTACAGCACCGGCTTTTGCGGTAATTCGCCCTCAATCTTGATGTGAATGCCCAATATCCGGCGGTAGCAGAAATATTGCCAGCGCGACCAACCGCGCACGGCCCATTGCATCAGCGGGATGGAGAACCATTGCGCCAAAAATGCGGTCACCACGAAAAACACCGAACCTGTGTAAAATATCACAATATATATAGCAGACCGGATGACTGCGATCATGGCTTACAGGCCAAGAAGCGACGCGACCGCGCGCAACCAATATTTATTATATTCCTTGAATAAACCGCCAAAGGACGGATGGGTCGACACCGCGTCATTGGTGACGGTGATGCCGTTGGGCAAGGCCCGGTCAAGTTCGAAGCGCGCGCGGCGCATGTGCCAATCATGGGTAACAAGTCGAATACTGCGCATATTGTTCCGCTTTACCCATGCTGCTGTTTCCAACGCATTGGAACGCGTGTCCACCGATTGGAAACCCAACGCGATACAGCATTGAAAATATTGGGCAGATTTTGGATATTGCGCCTCAAGCTCGGGCGGCTTCACATCGCGGTCCACACCGGAAATCAGCAATTTTTTGGACTTGCCCGATTCCAATATTTCCAGACCGCGATCAATTCTGTTGGCGCCACCCGTCAGCACGACCACACCATCGGTGGGCGATATGGCCGCCGGTTGCGGCAACAACAACGCAAACCAAGCAAAGCCCAGCATCCAGACCAACAATATGCAAGCGATGAAGCGACTGATCATAACATCTTCTTTAACGCAGAAATCACCGTGACGCATGCCATAAGCATAGCAAGCGGTACCACGGCAAGCGGAATGCGCGCGCGCATGGCCCATCTCGAAACCGATAGGGCAAAGTCGGCGCGCAAACCCAGCAGAACAGTCGCAAATCCGTTATGAGCCAAGCCGTTATGGAACATAGCGCCTGTTATGGCTGCCGCGCCGCGACTTGGCCGAAGCCTCCATTTGTTGATTTCTAATAGGCTCTGCATCGCTGCGACAAATGGCACAAAGGGCATGACGGGGTAAAGGCTATTCCGCATCGCGCTGCGGCCCGAAAAACTGTCGTCCACAGCATTTTACAATACTAGGGTTGCAAGTGACAAGATGCTGCTGTCTATGTTTTGACATGCTGCTTGTTTGCCCTTCCTGCCGCACACGTTATGCTGTTCCTGACAATGCCGTTGGTGTTGATGGCCGCCAAGTGCGGTGCGCCAATTGCAAGCATGCATGGTTTCAAGAGGGGGTAGTTCCCCCGATAGCGCCAGAACCCGTCATTGCAGAACAGGGCATCGCCGAACAGGCCGAACCGAGCGAGCCCGCGCCCGTTATTGTGCCGCCAGAGGCTGCAATATCGGATCCGCCTTCATCAGGCGCGCCAGCTTTTGGGGCCAGCCCCTTGGTTTCACCGGACCCCGCTCCCCGATTCAGGGTTGCAGAAACGGATGCGGATGACGCGCAGCCGGCCGCCCCAGTATTTGCACCGGAACGCGCGGTCGCGCCTGATCCGACGCCTGTATATGTCGATCCGTCCTTAGCGACGCGCAAATGGGCAGGCACAGAAGCAACACAAAGCCGATTTGCGCATGAACCACCGTTCAACCAACGCCGTAGCCCTGCGAAAATGTGGACTTTTGCGGCCATCATCTTTGCACTGACGGTCACCATCATTGGCACCGCTATCTCTTATTTCGGCATGCCAAATATCGGCCTTTCCAGCACAACAGAAGAACCTGACCTGACAATCGTGCTCAATGAAAATCTGGCGCTGAATCAACGCGAAGACGGCACGCCTTATTTTATCGCCAGCGGTAGCATTGTGAACCCGACCGGGGTGCAGCAAAATGTGCCCGACATGCTGGTAACATTAAAAGATGCGAGCGGCAGACCGGTCTACAGTTGGAAAATGAAAGCAAAGGCAAGCACGCTTGCGCCGGGCGCAAAGCTCGATTTTAGCGAAGCGCGGTTGGACGTTCCCTTGGCCGCTAAGCAGATCAGCGTTGGCTGGGTGCTTTCGGGCGATTAACCCTCGCTTTATTAGAGGGTTCAATATCATATATCCGCGCGGCCTTGCGCTGGCATCGCAACATAGGCCGTCGGGATATTCTGCATAAAGGCCACTTGAACTGACCGGCGCTCTTGGCTATGCGCAGCCAAGGCCCAAGCGCCACAAGCCGCCTTAGCTCAGTTGGTAGAGCATCGCATTCGTAATGCGGGGGTCGTAGGTTCGAATCCTATAGGCGGCACCATTTTTTCGATAATTTCTGTCATCACATAATCTGCCCTGCGTCGATGAACGCTGCTTGGGCTTGACCGATTGCCGTTAGATATGCAGGGAAAACGGCATGAACCAATTAACCGTTAGCCAAGCCGTACTTTCGCGTCGTTCTATCCGCGCGTTTACACCTGAACCTGTCTCCCTGGAAATACTCCATCGGGTTATGGACAAGGCGCGATGGGCGCCATCGGGTTGTAATTTTCAACCATGGGAAGCAACGATCCTGACCGGCGCGCCGCTTGCTGAACTGCAGCAGAAAATGCTGGCGTCGCCAATGCAGGACCCGCCGGAATATTCCTGGTCGGACCCAGAGGTTATCCCCGAATGCAAAGCGCGCCTTCAACATGTCGGCGCATCCATGTATCAAGCGATGGGCATCGGCCGTTCTGACAGCGATGCGCGCAACGACTTTGTGCATAATAATGTGATGTCGTTCAATGCCCCTGCGGTATTGCTGTGCTATTTCGACCGCCGCATGGGGTCGCCGCAATGGTCGGATGTCGGGATGTGGCTGCAAACGATCATGCTATTGCTGCGTGAAGAAGGGCTGGACACTTGCCCGCAGGAATTTCTCTCCATGCATGCAAAGCTCATCAAGGAATTTATTGGCGTTTCCGATGAAAGCCACATTTTCTTTTGCGGTATCGCCATTGGCTATAGAAATGACGAGGCGCCCGTTAACGGTTTTGAGCGGCAGCGCGAACCTGTTGAAGGCAATGTCCGCTTCGTCGGTTTTTGATAACTACGTCATATTTTTAATTTAATGCGGTAATGCTTGTCGCAGCACCGCGGCCAGCTATTTCTTGCCTTTGCGGCCTTTTCTCGCGGCATATCTGGCATCGCGCTCCCGCTTGCGCTCCTCGTCGGTTTTTGTCGGCACGGCGGGCTCTGCCGACATTTGCGCACGTTCCAGCCGCGCGGCTTTTTCCAGTTCACGGGCCGCCAGCTTTTCTGCGCGGGCTTTTGCTTGCGCTTGCTCGCGCGCTTCGGCGGCGGCGCGCCGTGCGGCCAGCGTTGCTTCGTCGAGCTTTGGCTGTGCGCGCAGTCGATTAACGGCATCCAGCTTCGCCTTATTGGCCAGTGCTGCACGCTCTTGAAACGACGGCTCTTTATATGAAGGCATATTCTTATATTATCCATTTGATGTGATGGTAACGCGGCGGACGCCAGCGATGACCTTGGACAACGCCTTAAAGGCAAAGACGCCCGACAGCAAATTGCAATCCGCTTAAAGTCAGGATCACTTAAATTACATCCACGGCTGGCGAGCCACGCGCCATGATTGGGTGAACCGGCTCAGGCCAAGGTGACAAGGCCAATGACTGCGCCTGTCATGGCAGACGCCATATTACCGGCGACCCAGCTTTTCATACCCAGCGCCGAGACTTCTGCGCGCCGTGTGGGGGCGAGCGTGGCGATGGTCGATACCAACAGGCCGACGCTGGCAAGATTTGCAACGCCGCATAAGGCATAAGTGATGATCAGCTTGCTGCGCGCGTCAAAGGCATCGGCGGGCAGGGCGGCGAGATCAAGATACGCGACATATTCGTTGAGGATGGTCTTTGTGCCCATCAAGGCGCCGGCCGCAGGGGCCTGGTCCCATGGGATGCCAATGCTCCACATTAACGGCGCGAACAGCCAGCCAAAAATGCGTTTGAGGGTGAGGGGCTGTGCATCCATTTGGGGTAGCAGGGCCAGCAACTGGTCGGTCAAATTGACTAAGGCAAACACGACGATGATGATGGCGATAACGGCCAGCACCAATTGGATGCCCTCCATCGTGCCTTTGATGACCGCGTCCATGCTGCTTTCATATTTCAGGTCAGCCTTGGCATCCTCGGCGCTCATGCTGCCGTCGCCAGGGACCATCAGGCGCGCGATGAGCACGGCGGCGGGTAAGGAAATCAGCGAGGCGACAATCATATGGCCAACGGCGTTCGGCACGGTCTTGGACAAGGTGGTGGCATATAAGACAAGGATAGCGCCGGAGATGGTGGCCATGATCAACACCATGATCATGAACAATTCGGCCCGGCTCATCCGTTCAAACCACGCCCGCAGGACAAGCGGGGATTCGACAACGCCCAAAAACATGGTCGCGCCGCCGCCCAGCCCAACGACGCCGCTGACGCCTAAGGTCTTGCGCAATGCCCAAGACAGGCCACGGACCGCCGCGCGCAATATGCCCCAATGCCACAAAAGCGCCGAGAGCGCCGAAAACACGATGATGAGCGGTAAGATTTGAAACGCGACGATGACGGGTTGTTCCACCCCGGGCTTGAGCACAAAGGGGATCGGCGCGCCGCCGGTATAGCCGAACATATAGCTGGACCCGACCAATGTCGCCTTTTCCACCGCCGCGACAGCATTGTTGGCATAGCCGACCAGCGTCCAGATAAACGGCACGCGCGTGACCGCCAGCGCGAGGGCGATTTGCACAAAAAGCGCGCCGACAATCCAGCGCCAGGAAGGCCGAGCGGCGCGGTCTTCGGACAAGGCCCAAGCGAGCGTCAGGATCAACGCGATGCCAATCAAACCCTGTCCCTGCTGCAAAATCACCATGTCCGCCCTTATGCTGCCAAGCCGTAGCTGCGCTATACGCCAACTGCCCTTAAGCTTTTGCTTACCGAATTCTAACAGCAGTTGTTAACTAAATTACGCGATAAAGAGCGGCGTAAATGCAGGGATTTTCCGGCATCATGGGATATAAACATGCGTAAGTTAACCGACTTCATACGCAATCTATGCACCAATGAACGGGGTAATGTGTTGATCCTTATGGGTCTTTCCATGCCGTTGCTGGTCGGTCTCGCGGGCCTTGGGACCGACACTATTCAATGGACTTTAATGAAGCAGCAATTGCAGCGCAGTGCCGATTCGGCTGCGTTGAACGGCGCTTATGCCAAGGCCCAAGCCAAGAGCGTCAGCGATAATGCCCATAATGATCTGGTCAAAACGCTTGATGGATTTTTAGGGGTTGGGGTCACCATTGAGAATGCGCCGACAGCCGGAAAATTTGCCGGTGACGCACGCGCGGTCAAGGTTGTTTTGACCTATAGTAAAGCGCTTCCCTTTTCGAGTATGTTTTTGGCAGATCCGCCATTGATTGCAGTGGAGGCAATTGCCGCAGTGTTGAATAATGGCGACTTTTGCGTCATTTCACTTGAGGATACGACCGCCAATGGCGTGACATTTTCGGGCAATTCGACCGTCAATTTGGGTTGCGGCGTTGCCAGTAATTCCACAGGCGGTAGCGCGGTGATAGCAGCTGGTTCAACGGTTGTACGGGCGTCGCCGGTTGCTGCGGTGGGGAATGTGCCCGCCAGTGCGAACTATGCCAATGGGACACAACTTGTCCCTTATTCCATTCCGCAACGAAATCCGTTTGCGGCGCTTGGAGATCCAACGGCAGAGGCACCGGTGGTGTGCAGCGGCAATGCGCTGACCGTCGGCAATAAGCAAAATGTGACGATCAACCCCGGCTGTTTCAATGGTATCAACGTCCACGGCAAGCTGACCATGAATCCGGGTACTTATTATATCAAAGCCGGTGATTTTGAAACCAATGCCCAATCCGAAATTACCGCCCTTGGCGTTACAATCATTTTGACCGGAACCGGGACATCCATTGGACAGGTTAAAATGAACGGCGGCGCAGATATTGAAATGGCGGCTCCGGCAAGCGGCAAATATAAGGGCGTCCTCTTTTTCAAAGATCCCAGCGCGCCCGCCTCCACGAATGACGTGTTCAACGGTGGGGCATCGGGGTCGTTTCTGGGCGCAATTTATATGCCCTCACAAACCGTCACATTGAACGGAAACTCGACATTTGCGACCGATTGCCTGCAGATCGTATCACGCAAAGTGGTCATGACAGGCAACACCACGATTACCAACGACTGTCCCGTCGGGACGGCGGCGGATACCTTTGAGGGCACGCAAGTCAGGCTGGTCGGGTGATTTGATGGCGCATATCATCAAAGTTTTGAACGCCGCCCGGCAGGATAGAAGCGGGACAAGCACCATTGAGCTGGCGCTTATTTTTCCAGTGGGCTTGCTGCTTTTATTGGGTGCGATCGATTCTGCGATGGGCTTTGCTGAAAAGCTGCGGGTTGAAGCTGCGGCCGCCAGAGCCGTGGAGCAGATCACCGCTTTTTCACGGGTGAAGACGGACTATAGCTTAGCCCGGGCCGAGGCGGCGCAGGCCGCAAATGTTGACGTTTCCGACGTGACCGTGACCTATTGGCTTGAGTGCAACAATGTCGTCCAAACTACGTTTACCGCCACTTGCACAGTGGCTGGCTCTCAGATCGCCCGATTTGTCAAAGTAGGCATTCGCGGCAAATTTTCGCCTGTGGTAAATTACGGGAATTTTCTCACCACCGATGCCAATGGCTTTGTTCGGGTTGAGGGCGATGCTTCGGTGCGGATTCAATGATGCTATTGTCCAAATATCGCAAGAATGACTCCGGCGCATCTGCCACCGAATTTGCGTTGGCGGTGCCGCTTATTGTGTTGTTATTTTATGGAATGGCGCAATTCGGGCTTATCTTGCTGGCCAATGCGGGGCTGCGGCATGCCATTGATGCAGGCGCGCGCGCGACAACGGTCTATATCGGCGCAACGCCCATGACGGATGCCCAAATTCGGACGATTGTCTCCAGCAGCCTATACGGCATGACCAATGGCACGGTTTCAACGCCAGCGGTGATCAGGGGGACCAGCAACGGCGTCAGCTATGTCGACATAAGCATTTCGTACGCCGTACCGATTGATCTTATTTTTTACCAATATGGCCCAATTTTGCTGCAAGAGACGCGCCGGGCCTATCTGCCATAAACGAAAGCATTGTTGCGTGAGGTTTGCGCTGTGCCGCTCAAACCGGGAGAACGCGTTGCAGCAACCACATGAAGGCGATGCTGCCAATGGCATAAGCGCTGATTATCTGCGCGCGGGCGGCGTAGAGTGCATGCATGCGGCGCAGCGCCCATAAGGCCAACAACGCCACGCCAACGATGACAAGTTGACCCGCCTCAACGCCCAGATTGAATGTCAGCAATGCCATGGGCACTTCGCCCTGCGGCAATCCGATTTCGGCAAGCGCCCCTGCAAAGCCGAAGCCATGGAGCAAGCCAAACAGAAAGGCGACGACCCATGGAAAACGCTCTGACAAGCGCATCTCGCCGGGTTTGCGCTTCAGTATTTCGACGGCAAGGAAGACAATCGACAACGCAATGGCAGCCTCAACCGGCGGGCCGGGCACGCTGATAAGTTCAAGCGTCGTTGCCACCAAGGTCAGCGAATGCGCTATTGTGAAGGCTGTCACTGTTGCCGCCACGCGCCACGCGCCGTTGAGCAAAAGCACAAGGCACAGCACGAACAATAAATGGTCATATCCCATCAATATATGTTCGACCCCAGTGACGAAATAGGTCCGCGCGACCTGCCACCGGTCTGGTTTTTGCATGATCACCGCAATGGGGTTGGCAGCCGTGAGCCGTGCGGCCTGCGTGATGTCATTGGCGGATTGATAACGCAGCAACGCGTCGGCTGGCGTGCTTTCCATGCCGCTTAAGCTTACAGAACGGCCCGCTAAAGTCGCCTCGCAGTCAATGTCCCAGCGCGCCAGTAAAGCGGCGGCATCCACGCTGCGTACAGGTTCGGTCGCGGTGCAATCGCGCGGGAATATAGGGACAACACGCGCGGCAAGGCCGGGCCGGATCGGCGCTTTCCATGTAATGGCATACCGATGGGTAAGATCTTCATGCTCGCGGATTTCCAGATAGCCGGGTTGCAAGTCATCTGCGCGGGCAACCGACGCGCAGCCAGTTGCGAGCAAGAGCAAAAGGAAAAAGCGGATGATCACGGCTTGGCGATACGAATGTCATATCCGTCGAGCAGTGCCTGATAGGCAGCCGCTTCGCGCGCGACCTGCGTTTCGGCACGCCAGTCGTTGGACACGCGCTGGCGGATGTCGGACAGAGGCGGCGTCCCTGACGCGATCACGTCGCGCACGCGCACGGCATGCCAGCCGAAACCGGACTGGACTGGTCCGCTCCAACGCCCTTTGGGCAAATTGCGCAGGCTGTCTGCAAAAGCATCGCCAAATTCACGGGCGATGCTGTCCGATGCGGCCTCGTCCATGCTGGCCGATACGCTCAGCGGCTGCGCTTGCACGGGCTTTGCGGCGTTGATGGCAAGGATTGATGCTTTCGCGATCTCTTCATCTTCGCCTAAAAACTGCTGGTCAAAACTGAAGGCCGGTTTTTCGGCATAGCGGATTTTGTTGGCGGCATAAAAGCTTTGCAGCGCCGCTTCGGTTGGCTCCATATTCTGGATTTCTGCATTGGCCAGAAATTCCATTTTGGCGCGCAAGCGACGGCGGATGACGGTATCATCGACGTCGAGGCCAAGGCGCATGCTTTCCCGAAAATAAATTTCTTCCTTGATATAATCGCGGATCAGGCTGTCGAGCTGCTGCTGGGTCGGCGCGCGCCGCCATGTTTGTTCCCATTGCGACGCGAGCCGCGCGACGTCCGCTTCATTGATCGTGATGCTGCGGTCGAGGCTGTCTTCGCCGCCAAGCTGCGCCATGAGCAGAAACAGGGCCGACCCTGCGCCAATAAAATGCACCAAGGGCTCGCGCAGAGCCTGCTTCATCCAATCATATATCATAAAATGGCGACACCGGGGCCGGGGCGCTCCATCATAATCAGCGGCGCATCGCCATTTGGCGTTTTATAGGCCGCTTTTATGCTGGCTTGCACATCCGCCACGCGCGCACGCGGCATGATCGCCACCGCCGCGCCACCAAATCCTCCACCCGTCATCCGTGCGCCTCCTTGATCGCCAATAGCAATTTGCAAGAGCGCTACCAAATCATCAATCGCCGGAATAGTGATTTCGAAATCGTCGCGCATCGATGCATGGCTTTGGGCCATCAACATACCCAGCGTGACAAGGTCATTTTTGGCAAGCGCGTCGGCTGCGTCCAAGGTCCGCTGATTCTCTGTAATGACATGCCGCGCGCGTGCCGTCGTGACCGCGTCGAGATTTGCTGCGGCCAGATTGTCCAAATCCGCGTCACGCAAGGCGCTTACCCCCATCGCTGCGGCGGCGGCCTCACACTGCCGCCGGCGATCGTTATAATGCCCGTCCACCAAACCGCGGGTGACGCCGGAATGGATGATCATAATCGCCACATCATCGGGAATAAGGATGTCGGTCACTTCCAAGCTGCGGCAATCGATCAACAGCGCATGGTCGGCCTTGCCCTGCGCCGAAATCAATTGATCCATGATGCCGCATTGCGTGCCGACAAAATCGCACTCCGCTTTTTGCGCGATTTGCGCGAGGCGGCGGTTGTCGATGTCGATACCGTTAAGCGCCAAATTGGCTTTGCCCACCGCCACCGCGAGCGCGGCGGAGGAGGACAGGCCTGCCCCTTTGGGCAGATTGCCCGCAATGGCGATTTTAGCGCCGCTGAGGGCGTGGCCGTCATTTTGAAGGGCCAACAACGTCCCGCGCACATAATCGGCCCAGGGCTGGCTTAAATTGCGTTCTGGGGGCGGTATCAGGGCGAAGCTGTCCCGCGCATCGTCGAAATCAGCGGCAACCACATCGACCCTGTCATCATCACGCTTGCTGATCGCCACCATATTGGCAGGCCCAATCGCGCAGGGCAGGACAAAGCCGTCATTATAATCGGTATGTTCACCGATCAGGTTCACCCGCCCAGGCGCGCGCACGACAAGGTCAGGGGCGTGACCAAACTGTTCCGTAAAGACGGCGGTCACGCGATCCAGCAGCGCTTGGTCTTGCGCGTTCATGGCTGGTTCCGGTAATGGATTTTGTCCGTCGCGCGTAAATGTTCGGCGGCGGCCTCCGGCGTCAGGTCGCGTTGCGCTTCGGCCAGCATTTCATAACCGACCATGAACTTGCGCACACTGGCAGAGCGCAGCAAGGGCGGATAAAAATGCGCATGCAATTGCCAATGCGGGGCATCGGGCGTCGCACTTGGCGCGCCGTGCCAGCCCATGGAATAAGGAAAGCTGGTCTGGAACAAATTGTCATAGGCTGTGGTGACGGCCTTTAAGATGTGCGCCAGCCCGTCGCGCTGTTCTGGCGCAAGCGCCTCTAGGCGCTGAACGGCAAAGCGCGGCAGCAGCAGGATTTCATAGGGCCAGCTTGCCCAATAGGGCACGACGGCAATCCAGTGGTCGTTGCACGCTACTGTGCGCGCGCCGTCTTCGGCCTCTTGTTCGGCATAGGTCAGCAGCATCGCCGTCGCATGTTGTTCAAACCACGCCGCTTGCGTTGCATCCTCTCGCGCGGGCTCGGCAGGGACATAAGTCGTGGCCCAAATCTGCCCATGCGGATGCGGGCTGGAGCAACCCATCATCGCGCCCTTATTTTCGAAAATCTGGACATAGGCATAAGCGGCGGAAAGCTCTGCTTGTTGCGCGGCCCACGTGTCGACCAATATGCGGATATCGCCCAATGGCATTTCAGGCAGGGTTTTGCCATGGTCGGGCGAAAAGCAAATGACTCTACAGGTGCCATTGGCAAGAGCCGCACGAAACAGGGGTTTGTCTTTTTCTACTCTACAGGCTGCGCCGGGCATCAATGCGGCAAAGTCATTGTCGAAAATGAAGACATTTTTGTAATCAGGATTGCGTAATCCGCCAGCGCGTTCATTGCCTGCACACAAATAACAATCGGGATCATGCGCTGGCCGGACGGCGTTGTCGGGCATATCTTGCTGCCCCTGCCATGGCCTTTTGGTCCGATGCGGGGATACCAAAATCCATTCATCTTTCAATGGGTTGAAGCGACGGTGGGGCTGCTCATGCAACGACATCGGGCAGTGTCCAATCAATCGGCGGGAACCCGTTTTTAACCAGAAAGGCGTTGCATTGCGAGAAATGCTTGCAACCCAAAAAACCGTTATGCGCCGACAAAGGCGATGGATGCGCGGCCTTGAGCACGAGATGGCGGCGGCTATCGACATTCGCCGCCTTTTTATGGGCATAAGCGCCCCAAAGCATGAAGACGACTGGCTCTGCCTTGTCGTTCACTTGCGCAATAATCGCATCTGTAAACGGCTCCCAGCCCTTTTTGCTGTGCGACGCCGCTTTGGCGATTTCGACCGTGAGGACGCTGTTCAGCAATAGCACGCCTTGCCGCGCCCAATGCTCCAAAAAGCCATGCTGCGGGCGGGGCAGGCCCAAGTCGCTCCCTAACTCTTTGTAAATATTAGAAAGACTTGGCGGAGGGCGCACAGCCGGCGGCACGCTAAAACACAGGCCATGTGCTTGCCCTGGGCCATGATATGGGTCTTGCCCCAAAATGACTACGCGCACCTTGTCCAGCGGCGTTAACGCTAGCGCCCGGAACCATGCGCCCTGCGGCGGGAAAATCGTCCTGCCTGCGGCAAGTTCGGCGTCGAGAAAGCCTTGGAGCGCCAGCGTCTCTTTTGTGGCAAGCGCCGCCTTCAGTGGCGTCTGCCAATCCTGCGGTAGCGCGAACGCGGTCATTCGGCCTTGGGCGGCGCGGTCAGCAAATCGGTCCAGGCCTTCATTTCTTTAGACGTAGCAGGGCCAAGCAATTCCATCGCATGGCGTAACCGCTCTCTGATGATGTCGCGGCCCAAATGCGTGATTGCGTCGAACAAAGGCACGCCCTGCGCGCTGCCGGTGATGGCGATGTAGAAGGGACGAATGACGTCCTTTAACTTCGCGTCCAAAACCTCGGCGGTCCGGCGCAACGTCGCTTCGACGCCGTCCCGGTTCCAGTCGATCATGCCGTCGAACTGCTGCAAGCCAAGGGTGTAGGCTGCGCGTTGTGCATCCTGCTCCAGCTTCACACCATCGCGCAACCGCTCTGCGGTCATGCCGTCAATCCGGTTCATGAAGAACATAGCGGTCAGGCCGCCCAAGTCCGACATTTTGGTAATCCGCGCCTGCGCCATTTCAGCGATAGGGGTAAGGTAGCTGTCATTCAGCGCCCACGCCTTAACCGCTTCCAAGAATTCCGAAACGCTAAGTTCTTCCCGCAAATAACGACCATTGAGCCAATCCAGCTTCGACGTGTCGAACACTGGCCCGCCAAGCGAAATATTGTGAACGTCGAATTCGTCGATCAGTGTTTGCAGTGAGGTTTTTTCATCTTCTTCGCTCGCCGATTTGATGAACAAGCCCAAGAAGTTCTGCATCGCCTGCGGGAGATAGCCTGCGCGTTGATAATATAAGATACTGGTCGGGTTTTTACGCTTCGATAGCTTTGATTTGTCGGCATTGCGGAGCAATGGCAAATGCGTGAGCACCGGCGGCTCCCAGCCGAAATATTGGTAGAGCAATAGATGTTTTGGCGCGGACGAAATCCATTCTTCACCGCGCATGACATGCGTAATTCCCATGAGGTGATCGTCGACAACATTGGCGAGATGGTAAGTCGGCAGGCCGTCCGATTTCATCAGCACCTGCATGTCAACGACCGCATATTCGAACGCGATTTCGCCGCGCAGCGTATCTTGAACGATGCATGTGCCCGTCGATGGAATTTTCATCCGGACAACGTGCGAAACGCCCTCGCTATCGAGCTTTGCGATATCGTCAGAGGACAATGTTAAACAGGTGCCATCATATTTGGGGGGTTGCTTCGCTGCCATTTGCGCGGCGCGTGCGGCCGCGAGCTTTTCTGGCGTACAATAGCATTTGAATGCATGGCCGTCGGCCAACAACTGGTCGCAATGGGCAGCGTAAATCGCGCTGCGTTCAGACTGGCGGTAGGGACCATGTGGGCCGCCAACATCCGGGCCTTCGTCCCAGCTAAGACCCAGCCAGCGCAACGATTCCAGGATCATTTTTTCCGATTGCGGTGTCGACCGTGCCTGATCCGTATCCTCAATCCGCAACAAAAATTCACCGCCATGCTTCTTGGCAAAGCAATAATTGATGAGCGCAATATAGGCGGTGCCGACATGTGGGTCGCCGGTAGGGGATGGTGCGACGCGGGTACGTACTTTCATGAGAAACAAATGCCTTTGGTTTGGTTTGTCCGCGCTCTATCAAGCTGCAACGGCATTGTCATCTTTCCGGTGCAGTTAAAGGCCAAACTAATAGGATCGGATCATGCAAAGCAGCCATTTTTCGGTAAGCAGGCGGCAGTTCGGATTTGGTCTTGGCAGCATCGCGTTTGCAGGGCTTGCCGCGCGTGCCATTTCGCAGGCGCCCACCGCTGGAGCCAATGAAGTATATGGCTATGGCCCCTTGGTGCGCGACCCAAATAACCTGATCGATCTGCCCAAAGGCTTTGATTATCGGGTCATTTCTCGGCTCGGTAACATCATGGATGACGGCTATTTGGTGCCAAACTCCGCCGACGGCATGGGCGCTATCGATTTGGGGAAGGGTAAGGTTGCCCTGATCCGCAACCATGAGCTGGCCATTAAGGAGCAGGATTTCGGGCCCTTCACCCGGAGTGTAGCGAAAGATTTTCCAGCTTATGACCGCATGGCGGATGACAAATCGATGCCCTTGCCCGGTGGCACGACGACTTTGATCTATGATATGAAGACCGGCCAATGCGAGAGCGAGTTTTTGAGCCTTTCTGGAACGATCCGCAATTGCTCTGGCGGGATTACGCCATGGGGAAGCTGGCTGAGCTGCGAGGAAAATGTCACACGCGCTGGCAGCGGTGTCGGCAAAGACCATGGCTATGTTTTTGAAGTTCCCGCTACGCAGAAAGGCCTTGTCACGCCCGTACCCTTAAAGGACATGGGGCGTTTCAACCATGAGGCCGCGTGCGTTGATCCGCGCACCTCTATTGTTTACCTGACCGAAGACCGTGGCGACAGTCTACTCTATCGTTTCATCCCCAATGAAAAGGGACAACTTGCCAAAGGTGGACGTCTGGAGGCCTTGGCCTTTGTGCAAACCGAAATTAGCGATACGCGTAACTGGAATGAGGTTCAGGTCAGCAAAGGTCGCCAATATCAGGTGAAATGGGTCCCGCTATCAGACCCCGAAAGCCCCGAGGATGACTTGCGTAAACAAGGTGCCGCGAAAGGCGCCGCGCTGTTTGCGCGTGGCGAAGGGATTTTTTGGGGAAATGGGGAATTGTTCTTTGCCTGCACCAATGGCGGCACGGCGAAATATGGTCAGATTTTTCGCTATGTTCCATCGGCAGACGAAGGGTCGCTGCGGGAGACTGAAGCGCCCGGGATCATCGACTTGTTCATGGAATCGGCCAATCCTGCCTTTTACAATTATGGCGACAATATCGCTGTGATGCCAACGGGCCATTTGTTAGTGTGTGAGGACCAATATACCGACATTTCAAACAATCATTTGCGCGGCGTCACAACGAAGGGGCAGACTTACATGATTGGCCGAAGCCGCGTGCAGACAGAATTTGCGGGGGGCTGTTTTTCGCCTGATGGCTCGACAATGTTTGTCAACATGATGGAGCCGACGATGACGCTGGCGATCACCGGGCCATGGGCTGGGGTAAAGTCTTCCTAGCGGAAACTTTTGAACGGGCCTATCGGTTAACGTTCATGCCGCAGATTCTCCCCAGACTGATTTCGCTTGGTACCGCCGTGCCGCCGCACCGCATCACGCAAGATGATGTCCTGTCGATTTTGGCTGCGGCCAAAGGGCAGGCGCTACCTCCGCGCATGGCTGAAATATTAGGCAACACCGGTATCTCGCAGCGCCATATAGCCATGCCGCCTGAATATTATTTTGACGCCAGAAGCTGGGCAAAGCGCGCAAGCGTTTATGAAGCTGTCGCCGCACAGATTTTTGAAGTGGCGGCCATGCAGGCGTTGGCGCGCGCACAGCTGCAGCCCGCTGACATAGGGCAGATTGTTTTTGTATCGACCACAGGAACGATGACGCCCAGCCTGCCAAGTCGGATGATATCGAAAATGGGTTTCGTGCCCAATACACGCTGCGTACCCTTATTTGGTTATGGTTGTGCTGGCGGTGTTATTGGCCTTGGCGTTGCGGCTGACCTGTATCGTGCGTGCCCCGACAAGCCCGTCCTGCTGGTCAGCCTGGAACTGTGCAGTCTCGCTTACGACCATGCGCGCATGGATAAAAAAGATATGGTCGCGCTCGCACTTTTTGCCGATGGCTGTGCCGCTGCGGTCATTGGCGCTGGGTCAGGACCGCAATTGGATGCATTTGCGAGCCATGTCTGGCCCGACACGCTCGATATGATGGGCTGGGAGATTGGCGATACAGGTTTTGATCTGGTGCTCGCGCGCGATATACCTGTTTTCGTGAATAGCCATTTTGCACCCGTCTGCGACGATTTTATCGCAAAACAGGGCCTAGCCAAAGCGGACATGGCTGAACCCGCCTGCCACCCGGGCGGTGGACGCGTGGTCGATGCGTTGGCCGATTATCTGGGCCATGACTTGGCCGCGACGCGCAGAGTCCTGCGCAATCATGGCAATATGAGTTCGCCGACAGTGTTGTTTGTGTTGGAAGCGTTGCTTGCGGCCGGGCCGATGAAGAAACCCACCTTGTTGACCGCGCTTGGGCCTGGCTTTGTTGGTGCGATGGGACTTCTTAAACCATGACAATGTTCGACTGGCCCGTTTGGGCGCTCATCGTCTTTGCCTATGTCATCCTGCAGCGGCTGGTTGAATTGGCTTATGCCAGCGCCAACACCCGCCGTTTGCTGGCTGAAGGTGGCCGAGAGCATGGGGCGAAGCATTATCCTTTGTTTATTGTGCTCCACAGCGGTTGGCTCAGCGCCATCCTATTGTTCGCAAAGCCCGATACGGCGCCTAACCTGCTTTTGCTCAACATATTTATCGCCAGCCAAACCTTCCGCTTCTGGACGCTGGCGAGCATTGGCCGATGGTGGACCACGCGGATCATTAGCGCGCCACATTTCCCGCGCGTGCGGCGCGGCCCCTACCGCTTCATCAAGCACCCCAATTATGCCTTGGTCGTTGTGGAGATTGCGGTCCTGCCCCTTCTTCTTGGCGCACCTGCCATGGCGATTACCTTCTCGATATTGAATGCCGCTTTGTTGTGGTGGCGGATCAGGATCGAAAATGACGTTCTGACGGAACGTATTGGCACTACTTGACCCGATAGCCAGCGGGCGCTAATGGCCCGCATCTCCGAAGCCGGACAGATGATTCTCTTTGGCCCATGGGAAATACACAGAATAGCAGCACATTATGTGTCAGGTCGGGTGGATCAAAGGCTGAGCCTCCACCGCAAAAAACGCCTTGCCACCTAAAGTAACCGCTTAACAAAGGTGAAGATATGCCAACGATTAACCAACTGGTCCGCAAGGGCCGGACCCCGCAGAAGGTCAAGTCCAAGGTCCCTGCGATGGACCAAAATCCACAGAAGCGCGGCGTTTGCACCCGCGTTTACACAACGACCCCGAAAAAGCCGAACTCGGCTTTGCGTAAGGTTGCTAAGATTCGTCTGACAAACCAGCGCGAAGTTATTTCCTATATCCCAGGTGAAGGCCACAACCTTCAAGAGCATAGCGTTGTGCTAATCCGTGGTGGCCGCGTACGCGACCTTCCAGGTGTGCGTTACCACGTGCTTCGCGGCGTACTCGATACGCAGGGCGTCAAGGACCGTAAGCAATCGCGTTCCAAATATGGTGCAAAGCGTCCGAAGTAATTCGAACGTACCATTGGCTGGCCCGATTGGCGCGCATCTGCGCTGCCACTGGTCCCATGAGATAAAGGAAATAAAATATGTCACGTCGTCGTCGTCCCGAAAAGCGCATCATTCTTCCCGATCCCAAATTCGGTGATATCGTGCTTTCAAAGTTCATGAACAACCTGATGCTTGACGGTAAGAAGTCAGCAGCAGAGCGTATCGTTTATGGTGCTTTGGAAACGGTTGAAGCCCGCGCCAAGAAAGATCCTATCCAGACCTTCCATGAGGCACTGGATAACGTAAAGCCAGGCATCGAAGTCCGCAGCCGCCGTGTGGGTGGTGCGACCTATCAGGTTCCTTGCGAAGTGCGTCCAGAGCGCGCGCAGGCACTTGCGATCCGTTGGTTGATTGGCGCTGCCCGTAACCGCAGTGAAACCACCATGGCCGCCCGTTTGTCGGGTGAGTTGATGGATGCCGCATCAAACCGCGGCAACGCTGTCAAAAAACGTGAAGATACGCACCGTATGGCAGAAGCTAACCGGGCGTTCGCACACTATCGCTGGTAACAGCATGAATTTTTCGTCATCCTGGCTTTCGCTGGGGTGGCCCGTTTGAAAAAGCGTAAATCGGGGGCTGGCATAAACCAGCCCCTTTCCCTATAGGGCAGCGCGAACCGCAGCCCCGCACTGGAGTAACGAATATGGCACGCAGCCATCCACTCAATATGTATCGCAATATCGGTATTATGGCGCATATCGACGCCGGTAAGACCACCACCACCGAGCGTATCCTTTTCTACACTGGCAAGTCGTATAAGATCGGGGAAGTGCATGATGGCGCCGCCACGATGGATTGGATGGAGCAAGAGCAAGAGCGTGGCATCACGATCACTTCGGCTGCTACCACCTGCTTCTGGAACGATCACCGCATCAACATCATTGATACGCCTGGCCACGTTGACTTCACGATTGAAGTTGAGCGTTCGCTCCGCGTTCTCGATGGTGCAGTTGCATGTTTCGATGGCGTTGCAGGCGTTGAGCCTCAGTCTGAAACCGTGTGGCGTCAGGCCGATAAGTATGGCGTTCCGCGCATGTGCTTCATCAACAAACTCGACCGTACCGGCGCAAACTTCAAATATTGCGTGCAATCGATCATTGATCGTCTGGGCGCACGTCCAGCGGTGCTGTACATTCCAATCGGCCTTGAAGCGGATTTGAAGGGTCTTGTTGACCTCGTTCATAACCGCGCGATCATCTGGAAAGACGAATCTCTTGGTGCCGATTTCTTCTACGAAGATATTCCTGCTGACTTGGCTGCTGAAGCAGCCAAATACCGCAGCGACCTGATCGAACTTGCCGTTGAGCAAGACGATGCTGCGATGGAAGCTTATCTCGAAGGTAATGAGCCTGACGTTGCGACGCTGAAGGCGCTGATCCGCAAGGGTACGCTGAACCAGTCGTTCGTTCCTGTCTGCTGCGGTTCCGCATTTAAGAACAAGGGTGTCCAGCCTTTGCTCGACGCTGTGGTCGATTATTTGCCTTCGCCGCTCGACATTGACGACGTGCAGGGCGTCCACATGGATACGCTGGAGCCAGACAGCCGTCCAGCTGCTGACGATGCGCCATTCTCGGCACTCGCGTTTAAGGTCATGAACGATCCATTCGTCGGCTCGCTTACCTTCATCCGCATCTATTCGGGTAGCCTTGTTAAGGGCACATACCTGAACTCGGTCAAGGACAAGAAGGAGAAGGTCGGCCGTATGCTCGAAATGCACGCCAACGAACGTAAGGACGTTGACGAGGCATTTGCAGGCGACATCATCGCGCTTGCTGGCATGAAGGAAACGACCACTGGCGACACATTGTGCGCCGAACGTTTCCCGATCATATTGGAGCGCATGGAATTCCCTGAACCAGTCATCGAATTGTCGGTGGAACCAAAGACCAAGGCTGACCAAGAAAAGATGGGCATTGCGCTCAATCGTCTGTCCGCCGAAGATCCTTCGTTCCGCGTGTCGACTGACCATGAATCAGGTCAAACGATCATTAAGGGCATGGGCGAGCTTCACCTCGACATCATCGTTGATCGTATGCGCCGTGAATTCAAGGTCGAGGCAAATGTCGGCGCGCCACAGGTTGCGTATCGCGAATATCTCGCCCGTGAAGTTGACGTTGATTACACCCACAAAAAGCAGTCGGGTGGTTCTGGTCAGTTTGGTCGTATCAAGTTCACGGTAAAGCCGGGCGAGCGTGGTACAGGCATAATCTTCAAGGATGAAGTCAAGGGTGGGAACATTCCGAAGGAATATATCCCCTCAGTTGAAAAGGGTATGCGCGAAACGGCCGAATCCGGTTCGCTTATCGGCTTCCCGATCATCGACTTCGAAATCACGCTGTATGACGGCGCGTACCATGATGTCGATTCGTCGGCGCTGGCATTCGAAATCGCTGGTCGTGCTGGGATGCGTGAAGCTGCCCAAAAAGCAGGCATCAAGCTGCTTGAACCAATCATGAAGGTCGAAGTTGTATCTCCTGAAGAGTATCTGGGTGATGTGATCGGCGACATGAACTCACGTCGTGGTCAAATTCAGGGCACTGACAGCCGCGGTAACGCTCAGGTTGTCGAGTCCATGGTGCCTTTGGCCAACATGTTCGGCTATGTGAATCAGCTCCGCTCGTTCACGCAAGGACGTGCAAACTACTCGATGTTCTTCAACCATTATGATGAAGTGCCGTCGAACGTTGCAGCCGAAATCAAGGAGAAGCTTGCCTGATAGGCAAAAGCCGACTAATGGCGGCGCCTGATTCAGACGGCGTCGTCCCACCTGATCAAAATATTACCTAATCGAAAGAAGGTTTGAGAAAATGGCAAAAGCTAAATTTGAGCGGACGAAACCGCATTGCAACATTGGTACCATCGGTCACGTTGACCACGGTAAGACCACGCTGACCGCAGCGATCACGAAGATCATGGCCGAAACTTATGGCGGTACCGCTGTTGATTTCGCTAACATCGATAAGGCGCCAGAAGAGCGCGAGCGTGGCATCACCATTTCGACCGCACACGTCGAATATGAAACTGCAAACCGTCACTACGCACACGTCGACTGCCCAGGCCACGCTGACTATGTTAAGAACATGATCACCGGTGCGGCTCAGATGGACGGCGCTATCCTTGTTGTGAACGCTGCTGACGGCCCGATGCCACAGACTCGTGAGCACATCCTGCTTGCACGTCAGGTTGGCGTTCCTGCCCTCGTTGTTTACATGAACAAAGTTGACCAGGTTGACGATGAAGAAATTCTCGAACTGGTTGAAATGGAAATCCGTGAGCTTCTTTCGAAGTATGATTTCCCAGGCGACGATATTCCAATCGTTCGTGGTTCGGCACTTGCAGCCCTTGAAGGCCGTGACGACAACATCGGTAAGGAATCGGTTCTTGCACTGATGGCTGCTGTTGACGAAGCCATTCCTCAGCCAGAGCGTCCAATCGACAAGCCATTCCTGATGCCAGTTGAAGACGTTTTCTCGATCTCGGGTCGTGGTACCGTTGTTACTGGCCGCGTTGAAACCGGAATCGTCAAGGTCGGCGAGGAAGTTGAAATCGTCGGTATCAAGGATACCAAGAAGACGACTGTTACCGGCGTTGAAATGTTCCGCAAGCTGCTCGACGAAGGTCGTGCAGGCGACAACATCGGTGCGCTTGTTCGTGGCGTAGGCCGTGAAGAAGTTGAGCGTGGTCAGGTTCTCTGCAAGCCAGGTTCGGTTACGCCGCACACTGAGTTTTCGGCAGAAATCTACGTTCTTTCAAAGGACGAAGGCGGCCGTCATACGCCATTCTTCGCAAACTATCGTCCGCAGTTCTACTTCCGTACGACTGACGTCACCGGCGAAGTGATCCTGCCAGAAGGCACGGAAATGGTTATGCCAGGCGACAACGTAACGATCGCTGTTAAGTTGATCGCTCCAATCGCTATGGACCCAGGTCTTCGTTTCGCAATTCGCGAAGGTGGACGTACTGTCGGTTCTGGGGTTGTCAGCACCATCACGAAGTAATATAGGCCGCGCATCCCGCCTGAATCCTTGATTCGGGCGGGGCGGTTTTAAGAAATTTCAAACAGCTGTTCCGGCTTCGAAAGCGTAAGTCGGAATGGCTGTTTTTCGGCTCTTTGATATTGATAGAATTTGGAAATTGGTGAACCCATGGAAACGCAGAATATTCGCATCCGCCTGAAAGCATTTGACCATCGCGTCCTCGATCAGGCGACGGGCGATATTGCCGACACAGCTCGCCGTACCGGCGCGCTTATTCGTGGACCAATTCCACTTCCTACCCGTATCGAAAAGTTCACAGTGAACCGCGGACCGCACGTTGACAAAAAGTCACGCGAGCAGTTCGAAGTTCGGACATATAAAAGGTTGCTCGACATTGTGCAGCCCACGCCGCAGACCGTAGACGCGCTTATGAAGCTCGATCTTGCTGCTGGTGTGAATGTTGAAATCAAATTGGCGTAAGCCGATACCTCTACGTAAGTAGAGTGAGACACTAGGAATACCGCCGGGTTTACTCGGGCTGCGTTCCCCGTCTTACCAGATTGCGCATTAAGATGCGTTGCTGGTGCCTAGCCCGGACGGGGCAATGCTTAAAAATTCAGGGCTGGATTTAGGCGTCACGCCCTCCTGGCAATCGTGCCAGCCGGGCCTCTGACATAAGTTGGAGTATGGATCATGCGCACTGGCGTGATCGCGAAAAAGATGGGTATGATGCGCCTCTTCAATGAAGATGGTCGTCACGTTCCTGTCACCGTATTGGCGCTGGAAGGCTGCCAAGTGGTCGGAGCTCGTAACGAGGAACGTGATGGTTATTTTGCCGTCCGTCTCGGTGCAGGAGCCCGTAAAGCGAAAAATGTAAACAAACCACAGCGCGGCGAATTCGCCAAGGCACAGGTCGAGCCAAAAGCTCGCGTTGCTGAATTCCGCGTTGATAATGCCGACGGCTTGCTGCCAGTCGGTGCAACCGTTTCTGCAGACCATTTCATTGACGGCCAATTGGTCGACATCACTGGCCACACGCAGGGCAAGGGCTTTGCCGGCGCCATGAAGCGTTGGGGCTTCGGCGGTATGCGCGCATCACATGGTGTGTCGATTACCCACCGTGCCCACGGTTCGACTGGTCAGCGCCAGGATCCAGGCAAGGTTTTCAAGAACAAGAAGATGGCTGGCCACATGGGCGACCGTCAACGCACACAACAGAATCTTGAAATCGTCCGCACCGATGTTGCGCGCGGCCTGATCTTTGTAAAGGGCTCCGTCCCTGGCGCAAAGAACGGCTGGCTGCTCGTCCGTGACGCTGTAAAGGTTCCAACACCTGAAGCTGCTCCGTTCCCCGGCGCGTTGAAGAACGACAATGAAGCCCCAGTGGTTGAAGACGTCGTAATCGCAACCGAAGTTGAAGTTGCAGACACCCCCGCTGTCGAAGCTGACGCGCCTGCCGCTGAAGCTGCGCCTGCTGTCGAAGCCGCTGCTGTTGAAGCACCTGCTGCAGACGCCGGCGAAGAAAAGAAGGAGGGCTAAGCCATGAAGCTCAAGGTTCAAACCCTCGACGCCAAAGCAAAGGGCGACATCGATCTGAATGACGACGTATTTGGCGTTGAGCCACGCGCCGACATTCTGCACCGTGTTGTTACCTGGCAGCGTGAGAAGGCCCGTGGTACGGCTCGTCCTACCCGCGAGCGTTCGGACGTTGCACGCACCGGCAAGAAATTCGGTAACCAAAAGGGTGGCGGTACTGCCCGTCACGGTGACCGCGCTGCGCCGATCTTCATCGGTGGTGGTAAGGCCCATGGTGCCCGTCTGCGTGACTTTAACCCATCGCTGAACAAGAAGATTCGTTCTTTGGGTCTGAAGATGGCGCTTTCGAGCAAAGCAAAGTCGGGTTCGTTGATCGTTCTTGAAAATCTTGATTTGGCTGCTGCGAAGACTGCGGCGCTGAAGGGTCAAGTTGGCAAGCTCGGTTTCGGCAAGTCGACATTGGTTATCGATGGCGACGCCGTCAGCGACAATTTTCGTCTGGCTTCCGCCAACTTGGTCGGCATCAACGTGATGCCAGCCGTTGGTGCGAATGTTTATGACATCCTGAAGCATGACACTCTGGTTTTGACCCGCGCTGCGGTTGAGAAGCTTGAAGCACGCTTCGCCCTCACGGGAGGTGCCAACTAATGGCTAAGGATAAAGCAATCGACGTGCGTCATTATGACGTTATCGTTGCCCCGCACATCACCGAAAAAGCAACCCTGCTGTCGGAACATAACGCTGTTGTGTTCAAGGTCACGGGAAGCTCGACCAAGCCACAGATCAAGGCAGCTGTAGAAGCCCTGTTCGACGTGAAGGTCACGAACGTGAACACCCTCGTGCAAAAGGGCAAAACCAAGCGTTGGAAGGGCAAACCCTACACGCGCTCGGATGTCAAAAAAGCGATCGTAACTTTGGCCGAAGGTCAGAGCATCGACGTGACCACCGGTATTTAAGGGCAGGATAATGGCACTCAAAAGCTACAAACCAACTAGCCCCGCCCGTCGCGGCCTTGTGCTGGTTGACCGGTCAAGCTTGTACAAAGGCGGTCCTGTTAAGGGACTGACCGAAGGCAAGAGCAAGACTGGCGGCCGTAACAACAAGGGTCACGTGACTTCGCGCGGTATCGGCGGCGGTCACAAGCAAAAATATCGTCTAATCGACTTCAAGCGTCGTAAATGGGATATGCCTGCAACCGTTGAGCGTCTGGAATATGACCCCAACCGTTCTGCCTTCATCGCACTGGTAAAGTACGAAGATGGCGAATTGGCCTATATCATTGCACCACAGCGTCTCGCCGTTGGCGATACGATTGTCGCGGGTGAAAAAACCGACGTTAAGCCTGGTAATGCAATGTTACTGAGCCAGATGCCCGTTGGTACCATTTGCCACAACATCGAAATGAAGCCCGGTAAGGGTGGCCAGATCGCACGTTCAGCAGGCACTTATGTGCAGCTCGTAGGTCGTGATGGTGGCCGCGTTATCGTTCGCCTGAACTCAGGTGAGCAGCGTTACATTCTCGGTACGTGCATGGGGACAGTTGGCGCGGTTTCGAACCCTGACAATTCGAACACCACACTTGCCAAGGCAGGTCGTAACCGCTGGCGCGGCATTCGCCCGCTGACGCGTGGTGTTGCTAAGAACCCAGTCGATCACCCGCATGGTGGTGGTGAAGGTCGTACATCGGGTGGCCGTCATCCGGTTACGCCTTGGGGTAAGCCAACAAAGGGTGCTCGTACCCGCAGCAACAAGTCGACCGACCGGATGATTATCCGTTCGCGGCATGCTAAGAAGAAGAGGTAACTCATGTCTCGTTCCGTCTGGAAAGGTCCGTTTGTTGACCTCTATCTGCTGAAAAAAGCAGAAACCGCTCAGGAAGCATCGAAGGCTGCACCAATCAAGACTTGGTCGCGTCGCTCGACAATCCTGCCTCAGTTTGTTGGCCTGACGTTCAGCGTTTATAATGGCCACAAGTTCATTCCCGTTTCGGTGAATGAGGACATGGTCGGTCATAAGCTTGGTGAGTTCGCTCCAACGCGCACTTATCATGGCCATGGCGCAGATAAGAAGGGCAAACGCTAATGGGTAAGGCATCCGCACCCCGTCGTGTCGCCGACAATGAAGCACTGGCAGTGGGCACAACCATTCGTGGTTCGGCTCAAAAGCTTGGCCTCGTTGCCGCGCTGATCCGTGGCAAGAAAGCCGAAGACGCGCTGAACATTCTGAAATTCTCGACAAAGGGAATGGCAGATGACGTGCGTAAGGTTCTGGCATCCGCCATCGCTAACGCCGAAAACAACCACAACCTTGACGTCGACAGCCTTGTCGTTGCCGAGGCAAGCGTTGGCAAGGCGCTGACCATGAAGCGTTTCATGGCCCGCGGCCGCGGCAAGTCGAGCCGGATCGTTAAACCATTCAGCCGTCTGCGTATCGTTGTGCGCGAACAGCAAGAAGAGGCATAAGTCATGGGTCAGAAATCAAATCCAATCGGGCTTCGCCTGCAAATCAACCGGACTTGGGATAGCCGTTGGTACGCCGAAGGTGCGGAATATGGCCGCATGCTTCTGGAAGATATCAAGATCCGCAAGTTTATCTTCGAAACACTGCCACAAGCAGCCATTTCAAAGGTCGTTATCGAGCGTCCTGCCAAGAACTGCCGCGTTTCAATCTACGCAGCACGTCCTGGTGTGATCATCGGCAAAAAGGGTGCGGACATTGAAAAGCTGAAAAAGCTGATCAATAAGTTCACTACCGCTGAAGTGTCTTTGAACATCGTTGAAATCCGCAAGCCGGAAGTCGACGCAAAACTCGTAGCGCAAGGCATTGCTGACCAGTTGATCCGCCGTATCGCTTTCCGTCGTGCTATGAAGCGCGCGATGCAGTCAGCCATGCGTTTGGGTGCAGAGGGTATCAAGATCACGTGCGGTGGTCGCTTGGGCGGCGCTGAAATTGCGCGCGTGGAATCATACCGCGAAGGTCGTGTGCCTGCACATACCCTGCGTGCCAATATTGATTATGCCGAAGCCGAAGCACTGACTGCTTATGGCATCATCGGCATCAAATGCTGGATCTTCAAAGGCGAAATCTTGGGTCATGACCCAATGGCAACTGACCGGCTGATGTTGGAAGCGCAGACTTCCGGCGTCCGTCCCCAGTCTGACCGTCGCTAAAGGTTAGGAACTAGATATGTTGCAACCAAAGAAAACAAAGTTCCGCAAGCAGTTCAAGGGACGCATCAAGGGCGAAGCCAAGGGCGGGTCTGACCTGAACTTCGGTTCATATGGCCTGAAGGCGCTTGAGCCAGAGCGGATTACCGCACGTCAGATCGAAGCGGCCCGCCGTGCGATCACGCGTCATATAAAGCGTCAGGGGCGTTTGTGGATCCGCATCTTCCCAGACGTGCCAGTCACGAAAAAGCCTGCCGAAGTTCGTCAGGGTAAGGGTAAGGGTTCGGTCGAATATTGGGCAGCCAAGGTTAAGCCAGGCCGCATCATGTTTGAACTCGACGGTGTTCCTGGTCCTATCGCCGCTGTCGCATTTCAGCGTGCAGCCATGAAACTGCCAATCAAGACCAAGGTCGTGGCGCGTCTCGGCGACACCTCGCATTTGGGAGCATCATAAGATGAGCAAAACCGAAGATCTCCGCGTTAAGAGCGACGATCAGCTTGCTGTTCAGCTCGGCGAATTGAAGCGCGAAGCGTTCAACCTGCGTTTCCAATCGGCCACTGGCCAGATGGAAAAGCCGGCACGTGTGCGTGAAGTGCGTCGTGACATCGCCCGCATCAAAACCCTGCAGGGTGAGCGCCAGCGCGCCGCCGCAAAGACGGCATAAGGAGCTACCCATGCCAAAACGTATTCTCACCGGGACTGTGGTCTCCGACAAGAATGACAAGACAATTGTCGTTCTGGTCGAGCGCAAAGTGAAGCACCCGCTTTACGGCAAGATCATCCGTCGCACGAAGAAGTATCACGCCCATGACGAAAACAACGTCGTAAAAGAGGGCCAAGTCGTCCGCATAGAAGAGTGCGCGCCGATTTCGAAGAACAAGACCTGGCGCTTGGTGGCTGATGCCGCTGCAGCCCCGGTCGCAGCAACAACGGAGGATTGATCCCATGATTCAGATGCAATCCAACCTCGATGTTGCGGACAACAGCGGCGCAAAGCGCGTTCAGTGCATTAAGGTGCTGGGCGGTTCTAAGCGTCGCGTGGCTGGCGTTGGCGACATCATCGTGGTGTCGATCAAGGAAGCCGCACCGCGTGGTAAGGTTAAGAAGGGTGACGTGCATAAGGCGGTCATCGTTCGTACCCGCAAAGACATCCGCCGTGCCGATGGCTCGGTCATTCGCTTCGACTCCAATGCTGCTGTGCTTATCGGTAACAACAAGGAGCCGATTGGCACACGTATTTTCGGACCAGTTGTTCGTGAACTGCGCGCCAAGAACCACATGAAAATCATCAGCTTGGCACCGGAGGTGCTATAACAATGGCTCTGGCAAAAATCAAAAAGGGTGACACGGTCGTCGTGCTTGCCGGTAAAGACAAGGGCAAATCTGGCGAAGTAACCGCTGTGATGCCGAAGGACAGCAAAGTCGTCGTTTCTGGCGTCAACATCGCTGTGCGTCACCGGAAAGCTTCGCAGGCAAACCCACAGGGCGGTCTAGACCGCTTCGAAGCTCCGCTGCACATTTCGAATGTGGCATTGGCGGATCCCAAGACCGGCAAGGCAACACGCGTCCGCGTGGAAACCAAGGACGGCAAGAAGGTCCGTGTGGCCGTGAAGTCCGGGGAGACGATCAGTGGCTGATACTAAATACACGCCTCGCATGAAGAAGCTTTACGACGAAACGGTCGTAAAGGGTCTGACTGAAAAGTTCGGTTACGCAAACCGCTTTGCAGTTCCAAAGATCGAGAAGATCACACTCAACATGGGTGTGGGCGAAGGATCACAGGACAAGAAGAAGGTAACGACCGCTCTGGCCGAAATGGAACTGATTGCAGGCCAAAAGCCCGTCATCACCAAGGCAAAGAAATCGATCGCTGGCTTCAAACTTCGTGAAGGGATGCCAATCGGCGTCAAAGTCACGCTGCGCGGCGCGCAGATGTACGAATTCCTCGACCGTTTGGTTACGATCGCGATGCCACGAATTCGTGATTTCCGCGGATTGAACCCAAAGAGCTTCGATGGTCGTGGCAACTTTGCCATGGGTCTTAAGGAACAGATCATCTTCCCAGAAATCAGCTATGACGCCATCGATGTGGTGCGCGGAATGGATGTGATCGTAACGACTTCGGCAAACTCGGATGACGAGGCGCGCGAACTGCTTAAGCTGTTCGGCTTCCCGTTCCCAGTAGAAGAAGCTGATGAAAAGGCGGCTGCATAATGGCTAAACTGAGCTCCATAAACAAGAACGAGCGTCGCAAGAAGCTGGCTAAAAAATATGCCGGTCGCTACGCGAAGCTCAAGGCGATGGCGAAAGACCAGTCGCTTGATGATAGCGAGCGTTTGATTGCTCGTCTCAAAATGGCTGAAATTCCTCGCAATGGTAACCCGCACCGCGTGCGCAACCGTTGTGAAACCACCGGGCGTCCTCGCGGCGTGTACCGTAAATTCAAGCTGAACCGTATCGAACTGCGTAATCTTGCCAATAAGGGCATGATCCCGGGCGTTACGAAGTCGAGCTGGTAAGGATAAGATAGATGGCAATGACCGATCCTTTGGGTGATATGCTCACCCGTATCCGCAACGGCCAGCGGGCGAAGAAAGACTCTGTAGTCTCGCCAGCGTCCAGCCTGCGTACCCGCGTTCTCGATGTGTTGCAGCGTGAAGGCTATATTCGTGGTTACAGCGAAGAAGCCTTGGGTGCACATAAGGGCATTCGCATCGAACTGAAATATTTCGAAGGCGCGCCTGCTATCCAGCATGTCGCCCGTGTTTCAAAGCCAGGTCGCCGCGTATATTCAGGAAGCCAAGAGCTTCCCGTTATCCGCAACGGCCTTGGTATCACCATCGTTTCGACGCCCAAGGGCGTTCTGTCGGACGCCGAAGCGCGTGCACAGAATGTCGGCGGCGAAATCCTGGCGGAGGTATTCTAATGAGCCGCATTGGTAAGAAACCTGTTCCCATCCCAGCCGGTGTTACCGCCAGCATGGAAGCGGGCACGCTTTCGGTCAAAGGACCGAAGGGCGAATTGAAAATGCCAATGAGCGACCTGATCTCGTACGAGATGCAGGCCGATGGCCTCTTGGTGAAGCCTGCTAATGGCAGCAAGGCAGCCCGCGCGTTTTGGGGTATGCAGCGTACGTTGGTACAGAACCTCGTAACGGGTGTGACCGAAGGCTTTACGAAAGTCCTCGAAATCACCGGCGTTGGTTATCGTGCCAACAGCCAAGGTAAGATGCTGAAGCTGCAACTTGGCTACAGCCATGATGTTGACTTTGCGATCCCTGAGGGCATTGAAATCAAGACACCTGATAACACTACGGTGGAAATTTCAGGTATCGACAAGCAGAAGGTTGGGCAGGTTGCTGCTGAAATCCGCCGTTGGAGGAAGCCAGAGCCTTATAAGGGCAAGGGCATCAAGTACCGCGGCGAGTATATCTTCCGCAAGGAAGGGAAAAAGAAATAATGGCAAAATTGTCTCTCTTTGCACGTCGCCGTCAGCGCGTTCGCTCCAAGTTGCGGGCGCAAGTAGCTGGACGTCCGCGTCTTTCCGTACACCGCACTGGTCGTCATATTTACGCGCAAGTCATTGACGATTCGAAGGGCGCGACGCTTGCGTCTGCCTCAACGCTCGACAAGGACGTGAAGGCGAAGAACGGTTCGACAACTCAAGCTGCTGCCGATGTTGGTAAGCGGGTTGCCGAAGCTGCCAAGAAGGCTGGCATTTCCAGCGTGGTATTTGATCGTGGCGGGTTCCTGTTTCACGGTCGCGTCAAAGCGCTTGCTGATGCAGCGCGCGAAGGCGGATTGGAGTTTTAATGATGGCTGAAAACACTGAAAGCACCGCAGCTGTGACTGACGGCGCAGCCCCTGAAGCAGCCGAAGGCCAGCGTCGTGGACGCGGCGGTCGCGGTGGCGGTGACAATCGTGGCGGCAATAGCGGCGGTGGCCGTGGTCGTAACAATGATCGTCGTCCTGCACAGGAAGAAGATGATGGCACGATTGAAAAGCTCGTGCACATCAATCGTGTTTCGAAAACTGTTAAAGGCGGTAAGCGCTTTGGTTTTGCAGCACTCGTCGTCGTTGGCGATGGTCAAGGCCGCGTAGGTTTTGGACATGGCAAGGCGCGCGAAGTGCCAGAGGCCATTAACAAGGCGACTGCTGCTGCCAAGAAATCGATGATCCGTGTTGCATTGAAAGATGGCCGGACATTGCACCATGACGGCAAGGGTCATTTCGGCGCTGGCAAGGTAACATTGCGTTCGGCACCTGCAGGTACCGGCATTATCGCCGGCGGCCCAATGCGTGCTGTCTTCGAAAGCCTTGGCGTTGCGGACGTTGTGACCAAGTCGGTCGGTACGTCGAACCCATATAACATGATCCGTGCTACTTTTGCGGCCTTGTCTGAACAGACCAGCCCCAAGTCGGTAGCGCAACGTCGCGGCAAAAAAATCGCCGACCTTCTTGGTCGCGGTGGCAGCAAAACTGCTGAAGCCGACGCAGAAGCTATTGCGGAGTAATCAATATGGCGAAGATTAAGATTAAACAGACCGGTTCGCCGATCCGCCGTCCCGCTTCGCAGCGCGCAACTTTGAAAGGCCTTGGCCTTGACAAGATGAACCGCGTTGTCGAAATCGAAGATACTGCCGAAGTGCGCGGAATGATCCGCACAGTTCGTCACATGGTCCAAATACAGGACTAACAACATTAGCGCGAATTAAAGCGAAAGCGAGTGCACGACATGAAATTGAATGATATTAAAGATAACGAAGGCGCACGCCATCGTCGTATGCGCGTTGGCCGGGGTATCGGTTCAGGCAAGGGCAAAACCTCAGGCCGCGGCCAAAAGGGTCAGACCAGCCGTTCAGGTGTTTCGATCAACGGATTTGAAGGCGGCCAGATGCCACTTCACATGCGTATTCCAAAGCGCGGCTTTAACAATATCTTCGCCAAGGACCATGCAGAAGTAAATCTTGGCATGATTCAGAAGTTCATCGACGCCAAGAAAATCGACATTAAGGCTGTCGTTGACCATGCCGCATTGAAAGCAGCTGGCCTCGCACGCGGTGGCAAGGATGGCGTTCGTCTGCTCGCAAAGGGTCAATTGACCGCTAAGGTAAACTTCTCGGTTGCCGGCGCTTCAAAGGCAGCGATTGAAGCTGTTGAAAAGGCGGGCGGCAAGGTTGATGTTTTGACTAAGGTTTCGGCTTCGGAAAAGGCAGCTGCAAAGAAATCTTCGGTTAAGAACGCCGCTAAAGAAGCTGCGGCTAAGAAATAAGACTAAGGCGACGACTTCGCTCTTGTCATGCCAGCCCCGCTTCCCGATATGGGTTGGCGGGGTTTGACATTTCTGGGGACCGTCCGCACAAAGTCAGGCGTAATTTTTGGGATTAAACCGATGCGCACGCAAATTGCGTTCGGCGTCAATCCGGAACCAAGGAACGAATATCATGGCATCTAGGGCCGACCAAATGGCCTCGAACCTCAATCTATCGAAGTTCGGGCAGGCAACAGAGCTGAAGAACCGCATTTGGTTCACCATAGGCGCGCTTATCATATTCCGTTTATTAAGTTTTGTGCCATTGCCTGGCGTCGACCCGGTCGCCCAAGCGGCGCTTTACGCCAATAACGCAGCAGGCGGCGTTCTCGATATTTTTAACACCTTCTCGGGTGGTAGCCTTGAGCGGATGAGCCTCATTGCGCTTGGCGTTATGCCTTATATCACCGCGTCGATTGTGGTGCAGCTTGCTGCATCCCTGTCGCCTACGCTTGCCGCGATCAAGAAAGAAGGCGAGAGTGGGCGTAAGAAGCTGAACCAATATACGCGTTATGGCACAGTGTTCCTGACCGCAGTGCAGGGCTATTTCCTAGCCGCGGGTCTCGAAAGCCTAGCGGCCGCGAATGGCATTGGCGCTGTGGTCGAACCGGGCCTGATGTTCCGCATTGTCGCCACCATCAGCCTTATCGGCGGTACCATGTTCCTCATGTGGCTGGGTGAACAAATCACGTCGCGGGGTATCGGGAACGGTATTTCGCTTATCATCATGGCGGGTATCGTCGCGCAAATGCCGCGTTTATTCGCGCAATTGCTGGAGGGCGGCCGTACAGGTTCGATCAGCGGATTTGTCATCATAGGCTTTATCGCGATGTTCATCGCCCTCACGCTGCTGATCTGCTTTATGGAGCGTGGCCAGCGCCGAGTGCTTATTCAATATCCCAAGCGCGCAACACAGCGTGGGATGATGCAGGCGGACCGCAGTCACCTGCCTCTGAAAATCAATACAGCCGGCGTTATCCCGCCTATCTTCGCGTCGTCGCTGCTGCTTTTGCCGATCACGATCACGCAATTGGGCGGGAACAATGTGGCGGGCGAAAGCGCCATGGGTGACTTCGTGATTTCGCTGAACCAATATCTTGCCCATGGGCAGCCAGTATATTTGGCGCTCTACGGTCTTGGCATTGTCTTTTTCTGCTTTTTCTACACAGCGGTGGTGTTTAACCCGGAAGAAACGTCAGAGAATCTGAAAAAGGCCGGTGGCTTCATCCCAGGGATTCGCCCTGGTAAAAACACCGAATCCTATCTGGATTATGTGCTCACGCGGATAACGGTGCTTGGCGCAGCCTATCTAACATTGGTTTGTTTGCTGCCGGATTATGTGATGGCACAGACAGGGCAGCAGCAATTCTTTGCGATTGGTGGAACCAGCCTGCTTATCTTGGTGAATGTCACCATCGACACGATCTCGCAGATCCAGAGCCATTTGCTCGCACACCAATATGGTGACCTGCTGAAAAAGGCGAAGCTGAAAGGTGGACGCGCCCGCTAAACGGTGCGACATCGAGACGAATCGGGGAAACGTTTCATGAATATCATCCTTTTGGGGCCTCCAGGCGCAGGCAAGGGTACACAGGCGGCCTTTCTTGTCGAGAAATACGGCATGGTCCAATTGTCTACCGGCGACATCCTTCGCGCAGCGGTCAAGGCCGGCTCTGATGTCGGCAAAATGGCGGATGAAATCATGAAAGCCGGGAAATTGTTTCCCGACGAGTTGATGGCGGAAATCCTTGGCGAACATATGGATGCCATACCCGCCGATAAGGGTCTCATCTTTGACGGATACCCGCGCACTGCGCCGCAAGTAGCGTTATTGGATGGTTTGCTTTCGGCGCGTAATCGCACACTTGACCATGTTGTTGAACTCGTCGTTGACGAAGACGCCTTGGTGGAGCGCGTGGTTGGCCGCTACACCTGCGCGAATTGTGGCGATGGCTATCATGACATATTCAAGCAACCTGTCGTTGCCGGCACCTGCGACAAATGTGGTGCGCATGAATTCAAGCGCCGGCCCGATGACAATGAAGAAACAGTGCGGACCCGCATGGCGGAATATCGCGCAAAGACCGAGCCGATTTTACCTCTGTACGAGGCTCGTGGCCTAGTCAGCCGTGTTGATGGCATGGCAGCGATTGAGCATGTGACCGACGCCATTGACGCAATCATCGGCTGACGCCATCCTCTCTACATAAGCAGAGGCCCAGTCGCTCACGCAGTACAGCCGGAATTGGCAATTCTGCATAGAATGAACGACGCTTTTATTTCCGTAGAATCGAGGCTAGACCTTTGTCATGAAAAGCGCCTTCTTTCCTGCCGCCCTTCTCGCCGCCATATCCTCTCCAGCCTTTGCTGAAGTTAAAGCGGCATCAGATACAGGCTTCAACTCGGTTCATATTGCGACCGTGAACGCGACACCTGAGGAAATCTGGACACGTCTGCTGACGCCGAAGGATTATTGGAACAAGGCGCATAGTTGGTCGGGTTCGACCGCCGGATTTTACATCGATGCGCAGGCCAATGGATGCTTTTGTGAGCTGTTTCAGGAGGCTGATGTAAATGGTAAGCTGAATACCGTCGGTAGCGTTGAGCATATGCGTGTTTTATTCGCGCACCCGGGCAAAGTCTTACGCATGCAAGGGGCGCTCGGCCCGCTTCAGTCCGAGGCCGTGATCGGCACGCTTACCGTTGCCATGGAGCCTACCAAGGACAAGGCCGGAACGCGCGTTAGCTTTTCCTATGTAGTGGGCGGTTACATGCGTTACACAGTAGCGGAAATTGCACCTGCCGTTGACAAGGTGCTTGGCGAGCAATTTAAAAACATGCTCTTGCCTTTCGCGCCCGCAGAGACGGTCTTACCGAAAATCGATGGTTTCAAACTCGATATTGAAACGATTGAGGAAGCAGCTGCTGACGCACCGACTGAAGCCAGCACTGCAAAGCCAGCTGCAGATGCTTCCGCAGGCGCGCCACCTCAAACGGAACCAAATTAGTTGTCGACGAAGGCACGCGGCGCGAATTCCAGCAACAAAATCGAAATAGGCTGGTGCGAGATGGTTGATGTGCCAAGTCTTGGCCTGTTACAAGTGCATGCCAAAATGGACACCGGCGCTGCGACATCTTCCATTCATGCAACGCGGATCAAGCCCATTTCGCGCGACGGCAAACCCTATGTCGAATTCTGGTTCCGGCTGAATGCAGGTGAAAAACCTAAGCGTTATGAAGCCCCCATCATTGACCGCCGCATCGTGCGATCATCCAACGGTGAACGGCAAGACCGTTATGTCATCTCGGCGCAATTTTGCTTTGGTAAGCGATGTTGGAACGGTCAGCTCACCTTGGCGAACCGGCGGACAATGGCATTTCCTTTGCTAATTGGTCGGCGGGCGTTACGGCGCGGCTTTCTCGTGAACAGCGGGCGACGGTGGGTGTTGGGTAAACCCGCCAATCAAGAAAGCACAGGCATATGAAAATCGCGATGCTGGCAAGGAACGCCAACCTGTATTCTCACCAACGTCTTGTTGAGGCTGCGCAAGCGCGCGGCCACGAGATAGACATCTTAAACACCTTACGGGTGACCATGAATATCACCTCACATCGTCCCGAAGCTTATTATCAGGGGGCGAAGCTTGGCAAATATGACGCGGTTATTCCGCGTATCGGAGCGTCCATTACCTTTTACGGCCTCGCCGTTTTGCGCCAGTTTGAAATGATGAATGTGTGGTCGCTGAATGAAAGTGTTGCCATTGGCCGTTCGCGGGACAAGCTCCGGTCGTTGCAGATTTTGGCGCGCAAGGGACTTGGCCTGCCTGTGACTGCCTTTGCCCATGACCCGCGCCAGACCGACGAAGTGATCCAGATGGTGGGCGGGGCACCCGTCGTCATCAAATTGCTTGAAGGCACGCAAGGCATTGGTGTTGTGTTAGGCGAGACTGAAAAATCGGCGCGTTCGGTTATCGAGGCGTTTCGCGGTGCTAACGTCAACATCCTGGTTCAGGAATTCATCAAAGAGGCAAATGCGACCGATATTCGGTGCTTTGTCATCGGCAACAAGGTTGTCGCCTCCATGCAGCGTCAGGGCGCAGAGGGCGATTTCCGGTCAAATCTGCATCGCGGCGGTACGGCTTCATCCATCAAAATTACGCCTGAGGAGCGGTCAACCGCCGTGCGTGCCGCGCGCGCCATGGGATTAAATGTCGCTGGCGTTGATATGCTGCGGTCCAATCATGGCCCAGTGATCATGGAAGTGAATAGCTCGCCGGGGCTCGAGGGCATTGAAAAAGCCAGTGGTAAGGATATTGCGGGTAAGATCATCGAGTTCATCGAAGAAAATGCCAGCGATGGCAAAACCAAGACCAAAGGCAAGGGATAGCGCGCCTCTAGCCTTGACAGTCGGCGCGACTCACCGTAAGGCGCGGGTAATTCCGAACATCTGGTGCAGCCAGCAGCGCGTTTATGCGTCCGCTGGTTTTGTGCGTTTCGGGATATCATCAGCGTTGAGATAGGGTTTGTCCTTTCGGGGGCACCTGTGGAGCAGGAGTAAATAAATTGGCACGTATTGCCGGAGTTAACATTCCAACCAACAAGCGCGTGATCATTGCGCTTACCTACATTCACGGTATCGGCCGCACTAAAGCCGTCGAAATCGCGACTAAGCTGGGAATTGATCATAGCCGTCGTGTGCAGGATCTTTCGGACGCCGAAGTTCTGCAAATCCGCGAAACCATCGATGCGGGCTACACCGTAGAAGGCGATCTTCGCCGCAACACATCGATGAACATCAAGCGTTTGATGGATCTCGCCTGCTACCGTGGCCTTCGTCACCGTAAGGGTCTTCCAGTCCGTGGCCAGCGTACGCATACCAATGCGCGCACCCGTAAGGGCAAGTCCAAGGCAATCGCGGGCAAGAAGAAGTAATCATTGGCTTTCGCCTGATTATTTTTTCTTCGCATTTTCGAATAGGATACACATTATATGGCACGCGAACCACAACGCATTAAAAAGCGGGAGCGTAAAAATATTTCGGCAGGCGTCGCGCACGTCAATGCCAGTTTCAACAACACCATGATCACGATCACTGATGCCCAAGGCAACGCGATCAGCTGGTCTTCGGCTGGAACCATGGGTTTCAAGGGTAGCCGCAAGTCGACGCCTTATGCAGCACAGGTTGCCGCAGAAGATGCTGGCAAGAAAGCTGCTGAACATGGCGTTCGTACTTTGGAAGTCGAAGTTAAGGGCCCTGGTTCGGGTCGTGAATCCGCGCTGCGCGCTTTGCAGGCGGTCGGTTTCACCATCACCTCGATCCGCGACGTGACCTCGATCCCGCATAATGGCGTGCGTCCTTCGAAGCGTCGGCGCGTCTAAGCATTTGTTTCAGGGGCGGCTGTTCAGTCGTTCCTTCTTTTACCCGCAACCCGGCACGGTGCACCAAACTGCCGGTTTTGCAAAACCCAAGGGGAAATCCATGTCCGTCAATATCAAGAACTGGCAGGAACTGAAAAAGCCCAACGCACTTGAACTCAAGTCAGGTAGCGATGCGAAGCGTAAGGCTGTATTTGTTGCCGAGCCGCTTGAGCGTGGCTTTGGCTTGACGCTCGGTAATGCGCTGCGTCGCGTATTGCTCTCATCGTTGCAGGGCGCAGCGATTACGTCGATCAAGATCGAGAATGTGTTGCATGAATTCTCGTCGCTCGCTGGCGTGCGCGAAGATGTTACTGACATCGTACTAAACATTAAGCAGGTCGCGTTGAAGATGGAGGGCGAAGGTCCAAAGCGTCTTCAACTTTCGGCCACTGGCCCAGGCGCTGTAACCGCTGGCGACATTGCCGTGTCGGGCGACATCCAAGTGATGAACCCTGACCTCGTCATCTGCCATTTGGACGATGGTGCGACGTTGAACATGGAAATCACTGCCGACAGCGGCAAGGGCTATGTTCCTGCGGTTGCCAATCGCCCTGCGGATGCGCCAATCGGCCTTATCCCGGTCGACAGCCTGTATTCACCCGTACGTCAGGTTGCGTACAAGGTTGATAATGCCCGCATCGGTCAAGAATTGGATTATGACAAGCTTTCGCTGACGATCGAAACCGACGGTACTGTAACTCCAGAAGACGCCGTGGCTTATGCTGCACGTATCCTTCAGGATCAGTTGCAGGTATTCGTACATTTCGAAGATTCAATGGCTGCATCTTCGCCGATGATCGGCATGGCTGCACCTTCGGCTTCTTCCGAAGAGTCGGATGCGAACCAGCTCAACCGTTATCTTCTCAAGAAGGTCGACGAGTTGGAATTGTCGGTACGCAGCGCAAACTGCCTCAAGAACGACAACATCATCTACATTGGCGACCTCGTTCAAAAGAGCGAAGCCGAAATGTTGCGTACGCCTAATTTCGGTCGCAAGTCGCTGAACGAAATCAAGGAAGTATTGTCGTCGATGGGCTTGCGCCTGGGCATGGACATTCCTGGATGGCCGCCAGAAAACATCGAAGAAATGGCCAAGAAGCTCGAACAAGAGCTGCTCGGTTAAGAATATCCGGGCCGAAGCAGTGCTTTGGCCCAACCTACAGGGAAATGGCCGCCCTTAAACGGCCAGGATCGGGGTACCTGATACGGCCCCCCTACGAACGACCGATCCCTTCAGGGAAAGTGGGAACCGGTTTCCCGCCCGGAAGGGTCGGCAAGAAAGGAATATAATATGCGCCATAAAGTTGGCCACCGTAAGCTGCAGCGTACCACGTCGCACCGCACCGCGATGCTTCGCAACATGGCGGCGTCGCTGATTAAGCATGAACAAATCAAGACGACTTTGCCAAAGGCGAAGGAACTGCGTCCTTATATCGAAAAGCTGATTACGCTTGCGAAAAAGGGTGGCCTGTCCAACCGTCGCCTTGCGATGAGCCGTTTGATGGACGACACGCAGTTGGTGAAATTGTTCGACGAACTGGCGACGCGCTATGCCGACCGTAGCGGTGGTTATAGCCGCGTGATCAAGGCTGGCTTCCGTGGTTCGGACGCCGCGCCAATGGGCGTCATTGAGCTTGTTGACCGCAATGTTGATGCCAAGGGCCAGGACAGCGGTCCAGTCGAAGTGTTGGACGACAGCGAGTAAACGCGTCGCACCTGAGAAATTCAAAAGGGCGGTATCCGGAAAGGATGCCGCCCTTTTTGTTGGCCTTAAGCGTTGGCGTTCCGGCTTTGACGCGCGCACCAGAATAACAAGCTTGCGATAAACCATGTCACCGAGAGCATGATCGTAAACCTCCCGCCGTGCATATCAGTCCCCAATATCCCGGCAAAGGTGCCAATGCCGATTTGTAATGTGCCGGCCAGGAACATGGCTGGGGCCAAGATGCTGACGCGAAAACGTGCGGCGAGGCTGCCCGCAATGGCAATAAACAGAACCGCGCCGAACCACAGATTCACGGGGTTGTCTTCATTACCAATCATACCAACGGCTAAATTGGCCCAAACGATCATGAACCCGGCGAGGACTGCGCACATCGCCCCGATACGGAAATACCAATTGGATGATAAGCGTACGGCAAGTTCGATGAGGCCGCCGACGATTCCAAAGATGATCGTTGCGACAATGAAGTCTGTTTCGTCCCAATCGACTTCGTTGGTGAACTGCATCGCGACCAACGGCGCGAGGATCAGCGCAATGGCGCTGCTCCAGCCAATGACGCGCCAGGGATTCAGACGTCGGCGCTGAGCTTGTTCGCTGGTGATATTCATAACATTGCCCTTTTCGATAAATGGAGGCTATGCATTTAGGGCTAAGCGACATTGCAAGCATGAGCAGGATATGAGCATTTGGTGAAAAATGAATTCAGATAGCTTTCGCTTTGGGCCTTTCACGCTTGATGTAGAAAGCAGGCTGCTGACCCGAAATGGCTTGGTTTTGGAAGTCTCCAGCCGCTATTTTGACGCGCTGGTATTGCTTGTGCGGAACGCTGGTGGTCTCGTGCCCAAGGATCAATTCATGGATGATGTCTGGCGCGGCGTGGCAGTTACAGATGAGGCGCTGACGCAATGTATCAGAAGCTTGCGCCGCGTCTTGCAAGATGACGCCACGCGGCCCAGCTTTATCGAAACAGTGCCAAAGCATGGCTATCGGTTCATAGCGGCGGTCAATGTCGGTGATGCGGTGCCAGTGGCAGGGGTACCTTTGGCAAAAGCATCAAAGCTGGATTGGCGGACATTTTGGGCCTTGGGCGGAGCTGGCATCGTGGGCGGTGGCATCGCTGGGCTGCTTGGAGGCATCGTCTACGGATTTGCTGGCGGGGCACAGGGCATGGGCGGCGCGTCCATAGTCTTGGTACTCACCGCGCTGGCTGTGCTCATCGCGTTAATTGGTGCTGCTGGCGTCAGCTTTGGGATGGCGGCGGCCGGTCTGTGCTACCCCCGCAATAGCACGTCAATCATAATGGGCGGCGCGGCGGGTGGATTCCTCGTAGGCGGGGTTGTGAAGCTACTTGGGCTCGATGCGTTTAATCTGCTGCTTGGGCAGTCGCCAACCCACATTACTGGCGCGCTTGAGGGAGCCGTTTTAGGGACTGCTGTGGGGCTTGGATTATATGCGGCCCGTCAAATATCATCCACCCACAGCTTGTCACGTAGAATGCTTCCAGCGGCGGCTGTGGGGGCGGTCGCTGGCGCAGCGATTCCTGCTGCTGGTGGACAATTGCTTGGTGGCAGTTTGCATGCGTTGGCCGAGATGCTTCCGCAATCACAACTGCGGCTCGATGAGATCGGAGCATTGTTTGGCGAGGATGGCTTTGGTCGGATTAGCCAGATGGCAACTGGCGGTCTTGAGGGGATGTTATTCGCCGCCTGCATGACCGGCGGGATTTTGTTGGCGCAGCGTCAACTCGCCGAATGATTTCGACAAAAATGCGAAATAAACCTGCGGACGTCGCAGAAGATGGTTGGTGTTCATTCACGCAAGTTATAGTCGTGAAATATAGTATCCGAGAGTTGGGGAAATGAATTTATGCGAAGTGTATTTTTGCTTGGGGCTGCGGTCATGATGACGCCAATTTCTTCAGTGGCTATAGCCAAGGGCGCGGCAACCGCCGACGTCACGGCCGAGCTGACTTATCCCAAGACTAAGACCGTTAATGTCGTCGATGAACAATTCGGCGTGAAGGTGGCTGACCCCTATCGCTGGCTTGAGGATGATGTCCGCGTGAATGCCGAAGTCGCCAATTGGGTAAAATCACAAAATGCCGTCACGGACGCTTATCTGGAAACTTTGCCGGGCAAAAAAATCCTTGCCGACCGGATGAAGAAGCTGTTCGATTATGAACGCTTTGGCTTGCCTGAAAAGGCCGGTGGCTATTATTTCTTTAACAAAAATGACGGGCTCCAAAACCAGTCGGTTTTATATGTGCGTAAAGGCCTAACAGGCGCTGACCGCGTGTTGCTCGACCCGAATGGCTGGGCAAAGGATGGCGCGACGGCGCTGGATAGCTGGGTGCCTTCGCAAGATGGCAAGCTGCTCGCTTATGCGATTCAGGATGGTGGTTCCGACTGGCGCACGATTAAGGTGCTCGATACCAGGACTGGCAAAGTTTTGGCCGACGAAATCAAATGGGCCAAATTTACCAACATAAGCTGGGTCGGCAATGAAGGTTTTCTCTATTCCCGTTTCGCCGAACCACAAGAAGGCGCCGCCTTTCAACAGCTGAATTATAACCAAACGGTTTACTATCACAAAATCGGCACGCCACAGTCGGAAGACAAAGCGATTTATGCCACGCCTGATAATCCCGAATATGGGCATAGCGCGCAGGTGACGCATGATGGCAAATGGGCGGTGATTACCACCTCGTCCGGCACAGATGAGAAATATGAGCTGCACATCATGCCGCTGGGCAAAAACCCGACTTGGAAGGCGCAGCCTTTGGTAAAGGGTCTCGAGCATGACTGGGGCCTAATCGAAGGCATGGGCAATAAATTGTGGTTCACCACCAACAAGGATGCGCCAAAGCTGAAGGTGGTGAGCGTAGATCTTGGGGCGAAGACGCCCGCGTTTACCGACGTTATTCCGGAGCGTGCAGAAACGCTGTCGCGGGCGCAAATCGTCGGCAATCGTATGATTCTGTCGTACATCAAGGACGCCAAATCGATGGCATTGATGACGGACCTTGCAGGGCAGCCTGTTCAGGAAATCCAGCTCAACGCGATTGGCACTGCCAGCGGTTTTTCGGGCACACCGGGCGACGCAGAGACATTTTATGGTTTCTCCAGCTTTAATCAGCCGGGCGCCGTCTACCGATTTGACAGCAACAGCGGGGCATCGACGCCATTTGCGGAGCCGAAGTTGAGCTTCAACCCGCAAGACTTCAACGTCAGCCAAGTGTTTTACCCGTCAAAGGACGGCACGAAGATTCCGATGTTCATCGTCCATAAGAAGGACCTTGATCTGTCCCACGGCGCGCCGACATTGTTATACTCTTATGGCGGGTTCAACATTTCGCAGACGCCCACTTACTCGGCAACGCGAATGGCATGGCTTCAGTCCGGCGGCGTGTTTGCGCTTGCGAATATCCGCGGTGGCGGCGAATATGGCAAGCCATGGCATGATGCAGGCCGCCTGATGAACAAGCAGAATGTCTTTGACGATTTTGCAGCGGCTGCGGAATATCTGATTGCCAGTGGCATTTCGGCCAAGGGCAAAATTGCCATCGAAGGCCGCTCGAACGGCGGCTTGTTGATCGGCGCATCGCTGAACCAGCGGCCTGATCTATTTGCAGCGGGACATGCGGCCGTGGGCGTGATGGACATGGTTCGCTTTGACCGGTTTACCGCAGGTCGTTACTGGGTCGACGATTATGGCTATCCGAATAAGGAGGCCGATTTCAAAATGCAGATGACATACTCGCCCTATCACAATATCAAATCTGGATTGGAATATCCTGCTGTCATTGTGTCGACCGCTGACACGGATGACCGCGTGGTCCCAGGCCATAGCTTTAAATATATCGCCGCCCTTCAAGCCGCGGAAACCGGAAGCAAACCGAAAATCATCCGTATTGAAAGCCGTGCGGGTCACGGATCGGGCAAACCAACCGACAAGGTGATCGACGAATATTCGGATATTTACGCATTCCTGGCAAAGTGGACGGGTCTTACATTGACCCAGTGATTGTTCATAAAAATGTCGGTTTAGATGAACGGATGCTGGTGGGTCAATCCAGCATCCGGTCAAGCCGAATTGGCTAGGCCTTAGCCCCAAGGCGCTTGTCATTTTTTGCCACATCGCTTTACTTGCCACCCCGCCTAAAACCCGCCACAGTCTGTATATGGCAAATGTGATCGCATTCCTTCTGGGCCTCATTGCCCTTATTCTGGCTTTCATCGGGTTCATTCCGTTTCTGGGATGGCTGAACTGGTTCATCATTTTGATCGCCGGCGCTGGTGCGTTGTTCGGGTTTATCTCCGAGAAAAATGGCGGCCGTAATTTCTGTCTGGTGGTTATGGCTATTTGCGCCCTTCGCCTCTGGATTGGCGGCGGGATTATCTGACCCTCAATTGAGGGCGGGGGCTTTAAAATATGGCAGATGATAAACAAACCGAGCAGGCCAGCGGCCTGCCTTATGCCATATCGGCCTATCTGATCTGGGGCTTCGTGCCTGTATATTTTAAGCTTTTGAGCCATGTGCCGCCAATAGCCATCGTGGCGCAGCGGATCTTATGGTCAATCCCCTTGCTGCTGGTCATCATGGCGTTTCGTAAGCAGTTGCACGAATATGGCGCGATTTTCCGGCATAAGGCGCACTTACGAAACCTGCTCGCTTCCGCGACGTTGATTGCGATCAATTGGCTCATTTATATTTGGGCGGTGTCTACCGATCACATATTGGCCGCTAGCCTTGGCTATTATCTTAATCCCTTGGTGAATGTACTTCTCGGGCGGCTTTTTCTAGGTGAGCGGCTTCGTCCGCTGCAAATGGTCGCTGTCGCGGTTGCTGCCATTGGCGTGGCGATTCTTATCGGCGATGCGCTCGACACATTATGGGTCTCGGTATCCTTGGCCCTCAGCTTTGGCTTATACGGTCTCATCCGCAAGATAACGCCGGTTGGCTCTGTACCGGGCCTTGCCATTGAAACGACGTTGCTTGCACCCTTATCGCTCGGCGCGGTGCTGTGGTATGCGCAGGCGGGCACGGGCGGGTTCGGGGATGATCTCACCACCTCTGGGCTGCTGATCCTTGCAGGTGCGGTGACCGCTATCCCGCTGCTCATGTTCGCAACGGCGGCGCGGCGGATGAGTTATGCCAGCCTCGGCTTCGTGCAATATATCGCGCCGTCAATTGCATTTTTATTGGGCGTCTATGCCTATGGCGAACCGTTAAGCACGACTAAGTTGGCGTGTTTCATCCTGATCTGGGTCAGTATCGCGATATTCTGCGCAGATGCGATCAAAACCTATAGGGCCGCCAAGGCCTAAGCCTTGACCCTAAGCCCGATACCGCCAGCGTAAAGTTTCACCTGCGTGAAAGGGCACGACCGAAACGCCATCCAACGCAAGCAACTGGGGAACCGGTGTGTCCATACGCTCCAGCGTCACGCGGTCTTCATTTAGCGGCAGCCGGTAAAAATGCGGGCCGTTTTCTGAGGCGAAGGCCTCAAGCTTGTCCAAAGCGCCCTCTTCTTCAAAAACCGCAGCATAGCTTTCCATTGCAAATGGCGCGTTAAATATCCCGGCGCAGCCGCAGGCGCTTTCCTTGGCGGATTTGTCATGCGGCGCGCTGTCGGTGCCAAGGAAATATTTGGCGCTGCCCGATGTCGCGGCCTTGCGCAGCGCAAGCCGGTGCACTTCACGTTTGGCCACGGGCAGGCAATAAGCATGCGGGCGGATGCCACCTTCGAACATGGCGTTGCGATTAATGTGCAAATGCTGCGGAGTGATTGTGGCGGCGATGTTGTCGCTGGCATCGTCAACAAAGGCGACTGCATCTGCCGTGGTGATATGTTCAAAAACGACGCGCAGGTCTGGCAAATCGTGCACCAGCTTTGACAGAGTGCGTTCGATGAACACTGCTTCCCGGTCGAATATGTCGACATGTGAATCGGTAACTTCGCCATGAATGAGCAACGGCATGCCGATGCGCGCCATATGTTCAAGCGCGGGCATGATGTTGGCGATGTTGGTCACGCCATGGGCGCTTCCGGTCGTTGCATGGGCGGGGTATAATTTCGCTGCGGTAAATACGCCCTCGGTAAAGCCTCGCGCCAGTTCTTCGCCGCTCGACGTGTCGGTCAGATAGGCCGTTATCAAAGGCGTAAAGCTTATCCCTTGCGGCACAGCTGCCAATATACGATCGCGATAGGCTGCGCCTGCTTCCACCGTTGTTATCGGCGGCGACAGATTGGGCATGACAATAGCACGCGCGAATTGCGCTGCCGTATAGGGCACAACGCTGCGCATCACTGCATTATCGCGCAAATGGACGTGCCAGTCGTCGGGACGGCGGATGGAAAGAATCATCTGGTCGGTCATGACTTTCTTTTAAGCATCTGAACCCCTATCTGTCACCTATGCGAAACACCCGTCTATTTGACCGTCATGTCGTCCGTTTGTCTTCCACCGAAACCGGTGAGGATGTGCGGCAATTCCTGCAAGGGCTGGTAACGCAGGATACTGCAGCTGTGATGCCCTCATGGGCTGGCCTGCTGAGCCCGCAGGGCAAGGCGTTGTTCGATTTTCTGTTATGGTCAGATGGCGATGATGTGCTCATCGATTGTGAGAGCATGCAGGCAGAGGCTCTCGTTCGGCGGTTGTCAATCTACCGGTTGCGGCGCAAGATTTCGATTGCGATTGATCCGACCCGCGCGGTTTTTTGGAATGCAGACGGTAGCGGTGATCCGCGTCATCCGGATATGGGTGAAAGGTGGCTTGGAACGCCTGCGGATGATGATGCGGACGTCAGCGCAGAATATCGCGCGCATCGGCTGGCCTTGGGTATCACCGAAGGTGTGGCGGAGCTTGGAAGCGAGCAAACCTTATGGTTGGAGACGAATGCCGTGGAGTTAAACGGTGTGTCTTTTTCAAAGGGATGTTATGTCGGTCAGGAAAATACGGCGCGCATGAACTGGCGGCAAAAGGTCAACCGGCGACTGGTGGTCGTCCCGTTGGAACAGGCCGACCTTAGCCGACAGCGGTGCGCATATCCTGAACTTGGCCTATCGGTGGAGTTACGCCGTGTCGAGGATATGAACGCGCTCAATCTGCCCGAATGGCAGCGCGCTGCGATTATTTAGGGTCAGGACTATTTAAATCCAGCAGCTCAAGCTTCACTTTGGCAGTGCCAGTGCGGTGCATGCCAAGTTGCTTGGCTGCGGCGTAGGACACATCCACAATGCGTGATTTGCCCCAAGGGCCACGGTCGTTGATACGGACAACGACTTCCTGACCATTGGCCAAGTTTGTAACGGCAACGCGGCTGCCGAATGCCAAGGTACGGTGGGCGGCTGTCATGGCACTAGGGTCAAAGCGTTCGCCGCTCGCCGTGCGGCGTCCACCCAGTTCGACGCCATAATAGCTGGCTATGCCAGTGCCGATTTCGACACGATTGTCGCTGGCCTGCGCCAAGACCGGCAATGCCAGCAATGCCAGCAATGCCATCATGAAAATACGGTGTCTGTGCATCATGCCTCCCCCATAAGGGAAGGCACATATACAAGCCATTTCAATATTCGAACGGGCAAGCGCTATGCTGCCCCAAGTTTGCGGTCATCCGAAAACTTAAAATCCTGACCCTAAACGTCCAGATTGGCGACATTGAGGGCGTTTTCTACGATGAAATCGCGCCGTGGTTCAACGACTTCACCCATCAGCTTGGTGAAAATGTCGTCTGCGAGGTCGGCCTGATCAATCTCCACGCGCAGCAGCGAACGGTGATTAGGGTCAAGCGTGGTTTCCCACAATTGTTCGGCATTCATTTCGCCAAGACCCTTGTACCGCGAAATCGACAGTCCCTTGCGGCCGGCAATCAATATCGCCTCCAGCAATTCGGACGGGCGCGTAATTGCGCCCTTGTTACCGACGCTCACCGCTGTGGTTGCCCGTTTGGCTTGATCGCCAACCGCGTCGGGTGCATCCTCATCGCTCTCCACCTCGTCAATCGCCTCGGCAGCAGCAGCGGAAACTTTAACGAGCCGCGCCGGGGTTTCATAGCTTGCGGTCTCTTCGCTCGCCAACTTGTGCAGTTTACGGGCTTCTGCGGACATCAGGAATGCGGCCTCAATGATGTGATGATCGGTCACCCCGCGCCAGAGGCGTTCGAAATGATAGCCGCCATCTTCGGACACGCGGCCGGACCATTTGCCCTCCACATCTTGCGCGGCCATCCAAGCAGCCGCCTTGGCAACGGCGGCGGTGCGATCGGTAGCCTCGGGGTCCAGCGCGCTCGTGAGCGCCATAGCCTCGACAATCGTTGGGTCATAACGGCGCGGGACAAAGGCCATCAGGCTGCGCATACGGCGTGCATGGTCAACCAAAGCGCCTAAGTCGGCACCAGCGCGTTGCCCGCCTGCACCCTCCAAGACAACGCCATTAAGGCCAAGCTCGGCCAAATGATCGTCCAATGCCTTGTCGTCTTTCACATAGATTTCGCTGCGGCCCTTCGCGACCTTGTACAAAGGTGGCTGCGCAATGAAGAGATGCCCATTTTCGATGATTTCGGGCATCTGGCGGTAGAAGAATGTGAGCAACAATGTCCGAATGTGCGAACCGTCAACGTCAGCGTCCGTCATGATTACGATCTTGTGATAACGCAATTTTTCAATGTTGAAATCTTCGCGACCAATGCCAGTGCCCATCGCCTGAATCAGCGTGCCGACTTCTTTGGACGACAGCATCCGGTCAAAGCGTGCGCGTTCCACGTTCAGGATTTTACCCTTTAGCGGCAAAATCGCTTGATAATGGCGATCGCGGCCTTGCTTGGCCGATCCGCCTGCCGAGTCACCCTCGACCAGGAAAAGTTCGGATTTGGCGGGGTCTTTTTCTTGGCAGTCGGCAAGTTTGCCGGGCAGGGACGCCACGCTCATCACCGATTTGCGGCTGGCCTCACGGGCTTTTCGCGCGGCCTCGCGGGCCGCGGCGGCGTCGATGACCTTTTGAATGACGGTACGCGCATGGCCGGGATTTTCTTCTAACCACTCGCTCATCCGGTCTGCCATCAGGCTTTCCAGCGGCTGACGCACTTCGGAAGAGACCAGCTTGTCCTTCGTTTGTGACGAGAATTTTGGATCAGGCAGCTTAACCGACACAATAGCAGTCAGCCCTTCACGCATGTCATCGCCGGTAAGCGTGACTTTCTCTTTCTTTAACACGCCCGATTTTTCGGCATAGTTGTTCAACGTGCGCGTGAGCGCCGAGCGGAACGCTGCCAAATGGGTACCGCCGTCACGTTGCGGAATGTTATTGGTGAAGCACAATACGTTTTCGTAGTAGCTGTCGTTCCACTCCAACGCGACGTCAATACCAATGCCGTCGCGGTTGGATGTGATCGTGATGGGGTCGGCTAGCAATGCCGCTTTGTTGCGATCCAGATACTTTACGAATGCGCCAATACCGCCTTCATAATAAAGATCATGTTCTTTGACATCCGAATGCCGCTTGTCGCGCAGCAATATGCGAACACCCGAGTTCAAGAACGCCAGTTCGCGGTAGCGATGTTCAAGCTTATCAAAGTCAAATTCCAGCACGTTTTTGAACGTGTTTGTGGACGCCATGAAGGTTACGCGGGTGCCCTTTTTGGGCTTGCCATCGACCACTGGCGCGTCACCGCGGACAATCAAGGGGCCTACGGCATCGCCATGCTCAAAACGCATCCAATGCTCTTTACCCTCACGCCAGATGGTGAGTTCCAGAAACTCGGACAGCGCGTTCACCACCGACACACCAACGCCGTGTAATCCGCCGGAAACTTTATAAGCATTATCGTCGGACGTATTCTCGAACTTGCCGCCAGCGTGCAGCTGAGTCATGATGACCTCAGCTGCCGAAACGCCCTCTTCCTTGTGCATGCCGGTTGGAATGCCGCGGCCATTATCTTCAACAGAAACCGAACCATCGGGGTTCAGTTCGATCAGTACAAGGTCGCAATGCCCCGCCAACGCCTCGTCGATGGCATTGTCGGAAACTTCAAACACCATGTGATGCAGGCCGCTACCGTCATCCGTGTCGCCGATATACATACCAGGGCGCTTGCGCACCGCATCGAGGCCCTTCAGAACCTTGATGCTGTCGGCACCATATTCATTCTGATTGGGGTTGGCTGCGCTGTCCGCAGAAGGATTAAATTGCGGGGTTTCCGTTGTTTCTTCAGTCATCCGCGCACTGTAGGCCCAAAGCCTAAGAAGCCCAAGGAAAAGCGGCCTAAAGTCGCCGTTTTTCCACAGTCTTTTGTGGTTGGCGATAACGGAAATTTTAACCCCAGCATCGGTGTCAAAAATTAGGCAATGAAACTTTTGTATATGGCGCTAAGTCTGCAGAGCAACCGGCGAACGGGAGAGTGGATTTTACATGCTTATCGATACCGAATTAGAAAAATCATTTGGTGATTTCGGCGCGCTCATTGGCTTTTGGGGCGAAGAAAAGCCTGATGCGCGCGCGCTTGCCGATAGCAGCTCTGAACTGACGTGGCGCGAAGTTGCGCACGCAACAGCGCGCATAGCCGCAGTGCTACAGCGCGACGGGCTAACGCGGGGTCAGGCGGTTGCCATATTGGGGACCAGCAATATTAACTATGCGTTGGCGTATCTTGCCGTTGTACGCGCAGGGGGCTGCGCTGCACCATTGACCACATCGGCAACGCCCGCGCAGTTGGCCGCGATGTTCAAAGATTCCGGCGCAATGCATTTGTTCGTCGATGCCGCGAAACTGGCTGATCTTGAAGGGGTCGTACTGGGCGATGTCAAAATCATCATGCTCGACAACGCCGTTGACGACCATCCGGCGCTGACCGACTGGATGGCAGAGGAAGGTGCAAGTTTTGACGCGCCGCCGCCCGCCGCGACTGATCCGTTCAACATCATTTATTCGAGTGGCACCACGGGAACACCCAAGGGCATTATCCATTCGCACGGAATGCGTTGGCACCAGATGGCAGGTGGATTCAAGTCAATTTACAACCGCGACACGCGGTCGTTGGTCTCGACGCCATTATATTCGAACACGACATTGGCGGTATTTCTGCCAACTATTTGTCATGGTGGTTTTGTCCGGATCATGGAGAAATTTGATGCGCTGGCCTATCTTGACCATGCGCAGATTGATCAGACCACGCACACCATGCTCGTGCCAGTGCAATATCAACGGCTCATGGCACATGCCGAATTTGATCGGTACGATCTCAGCAGCTTCATTGTCAAATTCTGTACCAGCGCGCCTTTTGCTGCGGAGTTGAAGGCTGATGTGCTTCAGCGTTGGCCGGGCGGCCTTGTCGAGATTTACGGTATGACCGAAGGGGGTGTTGTGTGCATGCTTCAAGCGCATCACCATCCCAACAAACTGCATACCGTGGGGCAGCCCGTCACGGGCCATGAACTGATCGTATTGGACGAGGACGACAATCGCCTCCCCGTCGGTTCCAAAGGCGTGCTTACTGGCCGTTCGCCTACCATGATGTCCGGTTACAAAAACCAACCAGAAAAAACACGCGAGATGGAGTGGCGTGACGAGGATGCCAATGTCTGGCTGAAAACCGGCGACATTGGCATTGTCGATGAAGATGGCTTTGTATCCATCGTGGGCCGCGCAAAGGATATGATCATATCCGGCGGCTTCAACATTTACCCAAAAGACCTTGAAGAATTGTTGGAAGCGCAGCCCGAAGTGGCCGAAGCTGCCGTGGTTGGCATGCCTTCAGACGCGTGGGGTGAAACGCCCGTTGGCTTTGTGCGGTTGACGGACGCGGCAGCATCGACTGAATCCATTCTTGCGCGTGTGAACGGGCAGCTTGGCAAGACACAGCGGATTTCGGTGCTCTACACCATCGACGAAATGCCGCGCAGCCATATTGGCAAATTGCTGAAAACCGACTTGCGCGCCTTGGCGGCAGAGAAGCAAAATGGACGGTAAATTCGGCCCTGATCTTGCCGCCGTCATTTCTGTTCTGCAGACGGGAATTCCGGTGACAGGTGCGTCATCCCCGAAATAGGGGTTTATCCAACTCCCTCACCCGTCACCCTGAACTTGTTTAAGGGTCTTACTTTTTCAACCTCCGAGAATTAAGATCCTGAAACAAGTTCAGGATGACGAAAGAGTGGCCAATTACCGTGACAATTGCGATAACCCCTAAATAGGTTTCGCTTGCAATGTAGGATTTGGTTTGAGATTCCGTGCGTTGCGCCCGCAATTGTTGCGCGACCGGCTCTTTGAACCTGTTTAACCCCACCCCTGCTTTCGGACCCGGAAAGCCAACGCCGCAAAGTTGCGGTAAGTTTACAGAAATACCGCCTTTTGGGTATATGTTTGTAAACTTAGAACCCCGATGACATCTGCGTCATCCCCGAAATTATCGCTTCTCTGGTTTTCGTAAGGCAGGTTATACGGCACGTCTTCCGCTTATGGTGCTGACCCTAAGGAACGCAAGCGACGCAAGCCATTTTAAAACTTAGCCGCCTTTTTTGCCTAACTTTTGCACGCGCGCAACGACTTCGTCGCGAATATTGGGGGTCACAAACTTCCCGATTTCGCCGCCGTAAATCGCAATTTCCTTCACCAGCCGCGAGGCAATGGGTTGTAGCGACACGTCGGCCATTAAAAACAGCGTTTCGACGCGATCGTTCAACTGGCGGTTCATGCCCGTAAGTTGATATTCATATTCGAAGTCCGTGACGCCGCGAATGCCCCGAATGACGGTGCTTGCGCCTTGCGCTTCGGCAAAATCCATCAGCAATGAGTTGAACCCGACAACGCGAATATGCGCCGAACCGATGCTGGCAACTTCGCGCTCGACCATGGCAATCCGCTCATCATCCGAAAACATCGGGGATTTGGCCGCGTTCGTGGTTACGCCGATGATCAATTCATCCACCAATTTTGCGCCGCGCCGGATGATGTCCATATGGCCCAAGGTGATTGGGTCAAATGTGCCGGGATATACGCCAATCCGGTGTGTCATTTAGCGATCCCTTTCGGTGATGTAATTTGCAATGGCGCGCAAAAGATCAGCTTCGGCACCATAAGTCGACAGATGGTCATTGGCCTGCTGCACAAGCATGTCCGCCTGCTGCTTGGCGCGTTCGAGGCCCATGAGAGATACAAAGGTGCCTTTATTGGCCGCCGCGTCTTTTTGAAGCGCCTTGCCTGCCAGTTCAGGATCACCTTCAACATCCATGATGTCATCGGCAATCTGAAAGGCGAGGCCAATGTCCCGGGCATATCCCCGCAAATGCGTTCGGCCTTCCGCTGGGATATGCCCTAATATCGCGCCCATTTCGACGCTGGCGGCAATCAGAGCACCCGTCTTCAGCGCTTGCAGGCGCATGACGGTTTGCAAATCAACAACGGATTTCTCGGCCTCTATATCCATCATCTGCCCGCCAGCCATGCCTTCCGGGCCGCTTGCTAAAGCCAGTGTTGATACCAGTTCGCCGCGTACGAAAGGATCGCCATGCGTTTGTGGGCTCGCCAGTATCTCGAATGCCAAAGCATGGAGAGAATCGCCCGCCAGAACCGCCGTCGCGTCATCGAACGCGCGGTGCACGGTCGGCTTGCCACGGCGCATGTCGTCGTCATCCATGCAGGGCAAGTCGTCATGCACCAAGGAGTACACATGAATAGCTTCGACAGCCGTGCCAACGCGCAAAGCCACTGCGCGGTCCACATGGAACAAAGCCGCGGTCGCAGTCACAAGCAACGGCCGGAGGCGCTTGCCGCCGCCAATCGCGGCATGGCGCATAGCGGCATATAGCCGGTCCCGCGCGTCGCCGGGTAGCGTCAGAAGCGCATCAAATTCGCGATCAATGTCCGCCGCAATTTGCGCGAGTGAGTCGTGTAACAATGATGGTTCGGCAGCCATAATGTTTATCCGGCGTCGAATGTTGTTGTACCTGTTGGCGCTCCGTCCGGCCCTTGCACAATAGCCTCAATGCGCGCTTTCGCCGTATCAAGCCGTTGTTGGCACAAGGCCCGCAACGCATTACCGCGTTCGTACAAGGCGATGGATTCATCGAGCGGAGCTTCACCGTTTTCCAACTTATGGACGATGTCTTCAAGCGCCCGCAGCGCGGTTTCAAAATTCATATCGGCTACGTCTTGATTCATTCACCTGCAATGACGCCCGACGCCGACTGGGTCAAGTGCTTCGCTTTGTCGCCATCGGTTGATGAAGAGGGTTGCTAGTCCGGAAGTGCAAATCAGAATGGCGAGAAACGGGACGGCAGAAGCAAACCGCGCCGAAGGCTAGGAATAGGCGTTAAGGGGTTGCGCGCATTTACACGCCAGCCTTCAACAACCAGTCGTGAAAGATTTTCACAGCTCTCTGCTTCAGCGCGCGGGGGCGGCACACGAAGTAATAGCTGTAGGGGCTCTCAACTTCTGTATTGAAAAGCCGCGTCAGGCGCGGGTCGCGCGCGTCGGAGAAGTGGCTTCCGTGCATGATTGCAACGCCAAGACCATTTGCGGCAGCCTCCAGCATCAATGCGCCACTATCAAGACTATCGATCGCCGCCGGCTTCAGGCGGGGTGCCCCCATAGCCTGCCGCCAGGCGTCAAAAATCATAGGCATGTCACTATGGACCATGACCGTATGCTTTGCGAGGTCCTCAGGCTTTTCGACCTTATGCTCCTTTGCCCATTTTTCAGAGGCGATGGCGTAAACAAGATTGCGGTCTAAGCGGACACTGTACAGCTTGGGGTCGACGTCTGCTGAAATGATGATAGCTGCGTCGACGACATCACCCAGCAGATTTTCGGCATGACCAGATGTGTCCACGTCGATATGAAGCTTCGGAAACGCCTTTCGCAGTTCAGGCAAACGCGGAATGAGCCTTTGCGAACCAAAAAGCGGCAAGAGCCCCAAGCGCAGGCGATACTCCCCGCCACGGCCGGCCAGCTCGTCAACCGCCTCTGCCATTGCGTCCATCGCTGGTTCAACGGCCGCCAGAAGTGCCTCACCATCCGCATTAATGACCATTGCTTGCGCGCGGCGGTCAAACAGGGATTTGCCAATGAAGTCTTCCAGCGCCTTGATGCGGCGGCTGAGCGCGGGTGGAGATAATGCGAGTTCGCTCGCGGCAGCTTTTGCCGAACCGAGCTTAGCGACGCGCAAAAATGCTTCCAAGGAGCGTAGGGGGGGCAATCTGCGCATATCATCTCCTAATTTGCCGCACTGCAGCAAAAATTGCCAGCTCTCACGATCGTTCAAATGTCGCGAAATTCAGCTTAAACGTATAAATAATAGTTGCATCATTTGCAACAGCTATTGCACTGTTCGCACTTGCACAAAAAATGAAACTTAGCCATACGGAACGAGCCTTTTAGGCATCCTCTCCTAAAGACTTTTTCAGGGTCGGCCTCGGTCGGCCCTTTTTTTGTGCAAATTCAGCGCATCGATCATTCTTTTGTCGCCACAGCTTTCTAACAATTTTGCTCCGACCAAGGGGGTTTTGGGGCAGAGGCGTCGATGCCAATGATAGCCGCGCCCCCTCATTCGCAACAATGCCGTCAAATATCTGGTGTGACCAACGCCTTTCGTCCCCAAATAATCAGGAACAATAACGATGCCGCGATGAGGATGAACGTCGCTGGTTCCCAATAATTGAATAACGCAACGCCAACGGCCGGAGCGACGATATATGCAGCACCGCTGATCGAAGCAATCTTTCCTGCAACGTCCCCTTGCTCGTGCCGTCCGACCGCCAAGGATGCGCCGGCAGTAAAGCCTGGCCGAAAAAGCCCAAAGCCAAGTGAGGCAATCGCAAAGCCTGTGCTAATGCCGTAAAAATCGTGACTAAAACCGGTCAGGATGGTCCCGATTAAAGCAAGGATAGCGCCAATCAACACGGAGCTGCGCGCGGCAAGCGAGAGTATGGGGATAAGGCCCCATTGCGCCAGCAAGGTCGCCATAGCGCCGATGAGCATGACGGATCCGCTCGCCTGCACCGCCTCCCATGGGCGGTCATGTAGCCCAAGCCGGTCACGCACGAGAAAACCTACAACGCCCAGCATGATGGCCTGTGCATGGCCGCCGATAAGCCCCGCAATGAGCCAAGACGCCATCCTTCCGTCGCGCCATGGCAGGCGGACCTCAGTTTTAGGCAATACTGACCCTAAAGCATCGCCAGCGACCTCTTCATCGTCGGGCGCATTAATCGACGCTGAATTGGGATAAGCCGCAACGGCGCCGCGCGCCTCAAAACGTGGGGTGTCATTGGGCAGTTGAACATGCAACGCGATCAATACGGCCACACCAAAGGCTGCAAACATGATGAGCGGTCCAGCCAGACCGAAAGGTGGAAACAGAAAATAATGCGCGGTGGCGGGGCCGATCACGGTGCCAACGCCAAAAGACGAGGCAAGCATCGATAGCGCCTTGGTACGTTCTGCGCGTTCAGTTCGGGCGGCGACATATGCCTGAACGGCGGGTGGAGCAGCCGAACCAAAACCGCCGTACAGGCTGCGGAATAACGCAAACAGGATAAAGGTCACCACTGGACCGATCAGGCCAGCCAGCCCAAGCCACAGCACCAGCCCGCACATGCCCATTGAGGCAACAAAGCCGATAACGCCGATACTCATCAATTGTTTGCGGCCCCGGCGGTCCGACAGGCGGGCCCATTTGGGTGCAGTGATAACCCATAACAACGCAGACCAGCTAAAGGCTAGGCTGACCCACACGTCGGGCATATCCAATTCGCTGGCGATTGCGGGAAGGGCGGACTGCATCGCGGTGTTACCCGCCGCGGCAACGAGCATCACGAGGAACAGCACGACAACGCGGCTATTGGGAATAGTTTGAACAGCGCTCATGGCTTTTTCCAATCATAACTGCGCGTCACTTGTGCGACATGCAGGCTGTAATGCGCATACCATTGGTTCCGGCCAGCATCGCGCATTGCGGTGTGCTCGGCATGATCGCGCCATGCATTTGCGCTGGCTTCGTCGGTCCAATAGCTGACCGTTATACCAAGGCCATCTGCGCCACGCACTGAATCTATGCCGATATAGCCAGCTTGTTGCGCGGCCAGTTCATCCATCAACGCGGCAGCGTGAGCGTAACCGTCGGCGTCCAGATCCGTGCGCTGTGCTACAAAGATTACTGAAATTGTGCCGTTGCTTAGCTTTGCCATGATCGAGGCATAAGACTGATTTGATGTGCAATGCAAGCTAGGTGGAACAGTTAGTTGGTAAACGCGGTTGCACGAATGGCATCAATTTGCGATTGTGACTGTTTCGTGACAACTTCCCCTGGAACCATCCTATGATCTCTTCAAGCGTGGCTAAAACGACGGTGCTCAACCGCATCAAAAGCCGCGCAAGCCGCTTTTTTGGCCAATGGGGTGTTTTCTTTAAGGGCTTTATCAAACATCCAGTGATGGTCGGATCAATTATCCCGTCATCGTCCTTCACCGTGAAAAAAATGCTGGCGCCGGTGGACTGGGACAATACCAAATTGTTTGTGGAATATGGTCCGGGCATTGGCACTTTCTGCCAACCCATTCTGGATCGCATGCGCCCCGATGCCACATTGCTGGTCATCGATCTGAACGAAGATTTCATTAAATATCTGCAGTATAATTTTCGGGATAGTCGTTTTGTCGCGGTGCATGGTTCGGCGGCGGATGTGAATGCAATCATAAACAATCTCGGGTTTGCACATGCCGACTATATTCTCTCCGGCCTGCCCTTTTCGACGCTCCCCAATAATCTCGGCCCTGTGATCGCTGAGGAAACAGCGAAGGCGATCCGGCCCGGCGGGGCATTTCTGGTCTATCAGTTCCGTGCCCGTGCGCGTGATTTCATGATCCCGTATTTCCGTAAGATCGACAATGGCTATGCCTTATGGAATGTATTGCCGTGCCATTTGTTCTGGGGCTGGAAAGAATGATTATTTGTTACGGATCAAACTGAATTTGATCCGCCGGCCAATGGTGTAATCGACCGAATTGACCAAGAAATAGGCAAGGCCTGACTTAAACCGGCTCCAAATAGTGTCCCGCCTCTTTAACAACACCCGTGTCTGCTCTTCCGATTGGGAAACAAGTCCTTCAACCAATGTGCGCATATGCAAAGCAAGGCCTGCGTCCTTGATGCGCACCATAATCTCCAGATTGATGAACATGCTTCGGATATCCAGATTGGCTGAACCAATATAGACCGTGTCATCAATGACCATCAGCTTCATGTGCAGTGGGCGCGGTTGATATTCGAAAATCCGAGCCTTGCGGCGCATCAGATAGCGGTAAAGCACACGCGCAGCGGCAATCGTTGCGCCATTGTCGGTTTTTCCGGCCATGACGAGGCGCGACCCTTTGTTGCGCCTCGCTGTCTTGGCAAGGCGTCGCAATATGGTTTGGGACGGCGAAAAATAGGCGGAAACAATGTCAAATCTTTTGCCCGCGTCCAATGATCGCTTGAACGTGAGTGCCCATGGCGAAATGTGGTTTGTTGGCCCGCCCAACAGCCATTGTACTTGACCAATGCCCGGCCGCCATTGTCGAATGATATTGCGGATCTGTCGAAAGCTGACGTTGCCGCCGTTCGACGCTTGCGCCATATCCTCAAAATAATCGCTCAGCCGCCGCGCCTCGGGACCAGACACGATTATGCCGAGATCTTCCCAGCTATCGTCACCTGCACGCCCGAAATAGGAATCGGCGATATTGAAACCGCCCACAAGCGCATGGGCGCCGTCGATAATCAGCATCTTTTGGTGATTACGGATCAGGTAGCCAAGTCCCTTGCGGGTGCTGAAACTGTGATAGTTGCCGCCAGCGTCAAGCAAAGTATCAAAAAATCGATTGCTCACCTGGGTTGATCCAAAGCTGTCTATAATCAACTGCACGTGTACACCGCGTGTCGCCGCAGCAACGAGCGCATCGCGCACTTCCCGACCGGTTTTATCGGCACAAAACATATAGAAAAACATGTGAATCGATTTTTGCGCCATCGCGATAAGCTGCAAAACGGCTTTGAGTCGATCTTGCGGTTTATGAACCACGTGCAAGTCATGGCCCGCAACTTGAAAGTGCGTTCCGGGGAACCCGGGCTTGCCTGATTGCACTGTCATGTTGCTAGCGATACCGCTTTGCGCAGCGCACGGCAAGCGACCAGCCCTTTGCATTGACATTTTGGCCCATTATCTCTAGGCGCGGGCAACTTCCCGTATATCCGAAGAATCAGGAGCCAAGATGGCACGCGTTACTGTTGAAGATTGCATCGACAAGATCACCAACCGGTTTGACCTTGTATTACTCGCCGCCGAACGTGCGCGCGAAATCTCTGGTGGCGCTGAACTGACCATTGATCGTGATCGTGATAAAAATCCGGTCGTTGCTTTGCGCGAAATCGCTGAGGAAACTGTTCGCCCTGACCAGTTGAAAGAAGGCCTCGTGCAGTCGCTGCAGAAGGTTCAGGTTGATGAGGATGAAGAAGCAGACGAAGTCGGCTCAATCAGCCTGTCCGCCGAAGCCCTGCGTTTGACCGCCGCTGCGCCAGCGCGCGGCGCAGGCGTGCAGCGCGATTACGACCGGTAATTTCACCCATCTGGATCTGTGAAACAGGCCCGGCTCGTCCGGGCCTTTTCTTTTGGCTTTCGCGCACCGTGCTGATAAACTCATGTTATGAGCGGGGATTTGGAGGGAGCAGCAGATATCGTCACCGGGGTAGCCGTTGCCCGGGCTGTAGAACCGTCAATAGGCGGGGGGGCTGGCCAATCCGGAACATGCCTGAATTGCGGCGCTGATCTGCTTGGAGCATATTGCCATGCCTGCGGACAAAAGGCGGCCTTTCATCGGACTATTGGCGCGTTTGGACATGATATCTTACACAGTGTGCTGCACTTCGATGGCAAAATTTGGCGGACCTTGCCATTGTTGTTTTGGCATCCCGGCAAGCTGACGCGGCGTTATGTCCATGGTGAGCGGGCGAAATTTGTCTCTCCATTGGCGCTGTTTCTGTTCACTGTTTTCCTTACCTTTGCAGTGGTGAACCAACTGGTACCTGATGATACGAGCGTTAGTGGCGCCGATCATGCCCCCATCCAAGCGACAATTGATGGTCCCGATTTCGCGCTTGAACGACAAAAACTGCAAGCAAAAATCGCGCGGTTGGAAAACGAAATTATGGATGTGCGTAAAGCGGGCAAGCCAACGGCCGTGCTTGAGGAAGAGCTGAACTCCGATAGGCTCGGTTTGCGGCTTATGGGCACTGCGGCCAGCACATTTGGCAAGAATAACGGCGATGTCGACAGCCCCAGCCTTACCGACAGCGATTTTCGAGGTGCAGCAGCGCTTAAAAAAGCTGCTGAAACCGCGACCAAAAACCCGCAATTGCTGCTCTACAAAATACAGTCCAATGCATATAAATACAGCTGGGCCCTAATTCCGATTTCGGTACCCTTTGTTTGGCTGCTGTTTTTCTGGCGACGGCAATATAAGATGTTCGACCATGCCGTATTTGTGACCTATTCGCTGACGTTCATTATGCAATTGGGGGTGATATGCGCTTTGTTGATTAGCCTCCCTCAGACCGAGGTCATGGGCGTATTGCTGCTTAGTCTTTATCCACCCATCCACATGTATCGGCAATTGCGAGGGGCTTATCTGACATCACGATTAGGCGCATTCTGGCGTATGTGCTTGCTGTCTATTTTTGCGATTACGGCGCTGACCCTATTTTTCGTTCTCGTCGTCACCCTTGGCGTTACTTGAGAGCATATAGGGCGGGTGCCCATATTTGGATGAAAATATGATCTGCGCGATTGCTTGCGCGTAGTTTGGATAGATTAACTTAGCAGGGAAAGCGGCGGATGACTATTTCGCGCCACGCATCGCGGACTGATTGGGCCTGTCGGCGCTCTTTGGGGATCCGGCTGAACTCGTCGATGAACTGCTCTGCATTCAGCCGGTATTTCTTGGGTGCGCAGAATAAAGGGGATCCGGCGGTGCGCGCGGCCTCATTCTCGGCCTTTACTGACTTCGCTGCGTCTTCAAAAACGCGGATCATCGGCTTCAAATCTTTTGCAAAGACGGCGCCTATGCCCTTTTTCTGCAAAGCAACCGCTTTTACAAAAAAGGTTTCAGCGTCCATCGCGTTTGCAGGAGCGGCCCACAACAGCGCGCCCATGACCACAAGCACCGCATATTTCATTTTGTGACCTCAACTCTCTCTTTATCAGGGATAGTAGGTTGAGGTCGCCAATAAAAGCTGAAAACTAGGCGCCTTGTGGCGTTGCGCCTCCGACCGGCGTAGATTTGCCGCGTCCCGCCTTTGGTATGGCTGTACCCACCGTTGGAATGGACGACGGTTTAACGACCTTACCATCGTCACGTTCGAATTTACCCGTTTCTAATAGCTGGTTGATTTCGTCGCCCGAGAGCGTCTCAAATTCTAGAAGCGCGTTGGCCAGCAGGTGCAATTGCTCGTTATGCGTGGTCAGCAATTCGGTCGCGCGCTTATGTCCACCTTCAACCAACTTGCGGATTTCGGCATCGATCTTGCGCGCTGTTTCGTCCGACATAGCCGACCGTTGCGACATACCATAGCCAAGATAGCCTTCTTGACGCTCTTCATATTGGAGCGGGCCCATCGCATCGGACATACCCCATTGCGTGACCATGTCGCGCGCAAGGCTGGTGGCGTATTGGATGTCGCTGGATGCGCCTGAACTGACCTTATCATAGCCGAAGATTAATTCTTCCGCCACGCGTCCGCCCATGGATACGGACAGGTTGGCGTGCATTTTGTCCCGATGATAGCTATAATTATCCCGCTCGGGCAGGCGCATAACCATACCCAAGGCACGCCCACGGGGAATGATGGTTGCCTTGTGGATCGGGTCAGATGCGGTTTCATGGATCGACACGATTGCGTGGCCGGCCTCATGATAGGCCGTCATTTTCTTTTCATCTTCGGTCATGACCATCGACTTGCGCTCGGTGCCCATCATCACCTTGTCTTTGGCATCTTCGAATTCTTGCATAGCGACCAACCGCTTGCCACGACGTGCGGCCAGCAAAGCAGCTTCGTTCACAAGGTTCGCAAGGTCCGCGCCGGAGAAGCCAGGCGTTCCGCGCGCAATCACGCGGCCATCAACGTCTGGTGCCAACGGCACTTTCTTCATGTGTACGGCAAGGATTTTGACGCGGCCGTCAATATCGGGGCGCGGCACAACTACTTGACGGTCGAAACGACCGGGACGCAACAGGGCTGGGTCAAGGACGTCAGGACGGTTGGTCGCGGCAACGATGATGATGCCCTCATTGGCTTCAAAACCGTCCATTTCGACCAACAACTGGTTCAAAGTCTGTTCGCGCTCGTCATTCTGATTACCAAGGCCGGCACCACGGCTGCGGCCCACCGCATCAATTTCGTCGATAAAGACGATGCAGGGTGCGTTTTTCTTCGCCTGTTCAAACATGTCGCGTACGCGGCTTGCACCAACGCCCACAAACATTTCGACAAAGTCAGAACCGGAGATGGAGAAGAACGGTACGCCAGCTTCACCAGCAATCGCGCGGGCGAGCAATGTCTTACCTGTGCCTGGCGAACCAACTAGCAACGCGCCCTTGGGAATTTTGCCACCAAGGCGGCTGAACTTAAGCGGGTCTTTCAAAAATTCGACGATTTCCTGAAGCTCTTCACGGGCCTCATCAATGCCGGCCACATCATCAAACGTTACCTTGCCATGCTTTTCAGTCAGCAATTTAGCCTTTGATTTGCCAAAACCCATAGCTCCACCAGCGCCGCCGCCCTTTTGCATTTGCCGCAAAACGAAGAATGCGATGCCAAGGATGAGCAGGAACGGCAGGGCTTGATATAACAGGATCAGAATGAGGCTCGGCTGTTCTTCGGCCTTGCCTTGAACATCGACGCCCTTTTCATCAAGCAAAGGATATAGGCTATTGTCGCCCGGAATTGGGACGGTAACGAAAGTTTCGTCATTTTGCAGCTTGCCGCTGATACGCTCTGGCGCAATCGCGACGGATTTGACTTCGCCTGCCTCAACCTTGTCGCGGAACGATGAATAGCTGATGCCCTTCGCCGTTTCTGACGAACCGCTAAATATCGAAGCGACAAGCAAAAGAGCCACAATGATCGCTGACCAAATGGCCAAGTTGCGGAGCATCGGGTTGCCTTTGGGTTCTTGGTCGTCGTTCATGATCACTGCCTTGTTCTGTGCCCGCGCTTAATACGTGGATATATACAGCTAATGTAGGGGCGAATGCGTGAATGACAATATAGCGATTGGCAAAATTACAGCCTGATTTTTCTTATCCGCGTCGGGGCGGCGCTTTGGAAAACTGCCAATCTGCTCCGCCTACGCATTTGATATTTCCAATCATGGCCGTCCGCCCATTTTCGAGATCGGCTAACAAGCGGTCGATTGCGTCGCCGCGCGGAGCCAGATTGACGTCCATCGTCCTGAGGCAGTGGATTAATAGCCGCCGCTTCAATTCGCTAGGAAGGCCGCTGGCAGAACAGATGATCACATCATTTTGGTGGCTTACCCTCTGCGCGGCCAACATGTCCGTCATCCAGACCAGCGCATCGGACGCGTCGGCCAATGCGCTTGCCGTGCGCAGCGCGCGGCTTGCAGTCAATGGATGCTGCGTGTCGGCTAGCCAGTTTCGTATCGCAACTCGGTCAAAATCGACGTTTGCGTTGCTGGGATCGTTGACCGATTGAATGCCAGTGCTGGAACAGATGTCGATTAGTTCCGCTTTTGTGAACTCCAGCAGTGGTCGGACCACGCGTCCATTGCGGGCGCGAATGCCGGACAACCCGTCGACGCCACTGCCACGGCCCAGCCGCATAAGCAGCGTTTCCAATTGGTCGTCGGCATGATGCGCTGTGGCAATATGTTGGCAATCTTGCGCATCTGCCGCACGTTCCAGCAAAGCGTAACGGGCAGCGCGCGCCGAAGACTGGATATTACCTGATATTTTTTCGTCGGGTGTCAAAATGATATGCGGCACGCCAAGATTACGGCAGATTTGCCCCACAAACTCTGCTTCGTCCGCAGATTCTTGCCGCAATTGATGATCTACTGTTGCGGCAACCAATCTGCCTGGCAAAATTTGCTGCGCCAACAACAATAATGCAAGGCTATCGGGGCCACCCGATACCCCGCATAATAACCGATCATCATCAGCACAATCCAGCCTGCGAAGTGCAGCTCTAAATCGGTCGAGAATGACCGGCGTTAGCGTTACTTGCACTTTGCCCTTTTTTTGCCGGAACTGATCCGTTCGGCCAAGCGGCCAGTCGCCGCGTTTGGATATGCCCTTTCCAATTCACCAAAAGATTCGCATGCCTCAGCCGTCTTACCAAGGTCAGTCAAAGCCGATCCTAAGAAAAACAAGCTGTCGGGCGCGCGGTCACCTCGTGGATCAGTAACATAATTTTCGAATAAAATTTTCGCCGCAGTTGCTGGCTTTTTGTCATCCAACCATGCTCGGCCAAGCAAATTGCGTGCATAGCCAGCGCGTCTGTGTTTGGGAAATTTTGCTAAGATTTCTTCAAGCGTTGCTTGCGACTCCGGATAGAATTTGGCTTCCCACAAGCGATAGCCATAATTGTAGCCATCTTCGAAGACATTGCCAGTGGCGGGACGTTCGATCGCGGCAACTGCGGCGACGCGGGCCGGATTTGGCTTAGTGGCGGTCCCAGGCTTTGTCGGAACTAGGCTGGCTTTGGGTTTCGGTGCTGTCGCTGTGGGTGTTGCCGGTGCCACCAACGCTTCAAAGGGCGATTCTGGCTGGGTTGCCGGTCGTTCTTCGAGCGACTTCAGCCTGACTTCAAGTCGGCGCATATCATTGCCTTGCAATTCGACCTGCCCGGTTAGGGTCGCAAGCTGCGCCTCTAACGCATCCACACGTGCGGTCAGATCGACCGTTGTCGTAGTTGAACTGGTCGTCGTGCTTGCCGCTGTGGGTGGCTGGATATCAGGTTCGATAAATTTGCCGGCACCATTGGGGAATACCTGCCGCTGAACCGCCCGCATTTCCTTCTCGAGTTTGACCACACGCCCGTCAATGTTCGCGTCCTGCGCCATTGCGGGTGCGCTGAGCGCGAAAGCTGCGCCGCCAAGGATAACGCGCCGAAAATACATTGGGTTATTTCCCTTTACTAAAATCGAGTGTCCAGCATAGCTTACTGCAAGTGCACGATAAAGGACAACGCTGCAATTCGGTACAAAAAAATTGAAAATTACCGGAATTTCGGACCGTAATGACTGGGCTTACTGATTTGGGATGGCTACCACTGATGTGCCGGACGGAGGAGCTTGCTCGCCCATGCCGACATTCGCAGTGTTTGTATCATCATTCAGAGTAGCGGCCGGCTGGAGCGCCGGCGCCTCTAGTGCGGGTGTGGGAACTGATGTCGGCGTTGGGGGCTCTGTACTTGACACTAATGCGTAGCTTCTGAAAATCAGATAAGCGGCCAAAACCAGCACCGCAACTGCCGCAGCGGTCCATGCCAATGTCTTGGAAGGAACGCGCGCAGGATCCGCTGGCTCGTAATTCTGCAGGGGGGCCTCATATCTTTTATGCCCGCCGCTCGATAATTCGGCGCGTAGCGCATTCACTATCGCAATATCGTCTAATGCGACCGCACGGGCGTAAGACCGAACAAAACCAACCGTATATGTATGTCCCGGCAATGCGCTGAATTCGGATTGCTCAATGGATTCCAAATGTCGCACGGGTACGCGTGTCTCGGCGGCGAGGTCGCTCAAGCTCATGTCCATCCGCGCGCGCGCGGCCTTGAGTTCTTCACCTACAGTCATAGGCTCTGCTTCCACATGAGGAATTTCGTCCACTGCAATCTCCACGACCCGCTCCCCCACATCTGCGTGCAGTTAGCCGGATAATGGCCACCAATTGAATAATGTCAATGTTAATCGGGGATAATCAAATAATTAACGCACGTTTTATTTATCCGATTTCAATGCCTTGATCAATTGCCCAGCTTGTCAATTCTTCACGCAGATGCTCTGTAGGATTGTTGAGCAACTCTTCCATTTTTGCGCAGATATCAGAATGGCTGGTTGAGCGGACCATGGCCTTGATAGGCCCAACGGCGGCTGGTGTGATCGACAATCGACGAATGCCAATGCCCATGAGGGCAAGCGCCTCAAGCGTCCGTCCACCCATTTCGCCGCACACCGCTACGTCAACGTCGTGGCCCTCGGTAGCTTTGACGACCCGCCGAATGAACCGCAGGATAGCGGGGCTCAGCCAGTCATAGCGCTCGGCCAAGCGGGGGTCAGCCCGGTCCGCGGCAAAAAGAAATTGGGTCAGATCGTTCGTGCCAATAGACAGAAAGTTAATCTTGGGCAGCAGGATGTCGAGTGTCTCAGCCAGAGCAGGGACCTCAAGCATCGCGCCATAACGGATTTTGTTGGGTAATATCTTTTTCTGCCGCCCTAGAAATTCAATCTGGCCGTCGAAAATGGCCTTGGCCGCATCAAATTCCCATGGCTCAGAGACCATCGGGAACATGACGTTCAGCGTGCGACCGGCGGCCGCCTCAATCAACGCGCGCGCCTGCGCCTTCATCAAGCCGGCGTGATCAAGCGACAGCCTTAGCGCACGCCAACCCAGCGCGGGATTTTCCTCTTCGTTCCTTTCATCCTTGAGGTAAGGAAGCGCCTTGTCTCCGCCGATATCCAGTGTGCGGAAAATGACTGGCTTGTCGCCAGCCGCGTCCAAAACGTCGCGGTAGAAGCGTTGCTGCCGCTCGCGTTGGGGTAAGGTCGCCGAAATCAGAAACTGGAACTCGGTCCGGAAAAGGCCAACGCCTTCCGCGCCGGTTGTCGCCAAAGCCGACATGTCATCGCGCAAGCCAGCGTTAATCATCAGCGTAATCGGCACTCCGTCTTGAGTAACAGATGCTTCATCACGCATCGCGGCATAGCGCGCCTTTTTCTTCTGCCGATCAACAAGATCATGTTGAAATATTTCTTCTGCCGCAGACGAAGGACGCACGATGACGCTTTTGTCATCAGTGTTGAGCAACAGCATGTCGCCGTCGCGTACCTTGTGGCGAATGCCGCGCACCCGGCCAAGAACTGGAATACCCATAGCACGTGCCACGATCACCACATGGGCCGTAAGCGAGCCTTCTTCTAAGACCACACCGCGCAGGCGCCTTTTGTCATATTCCAGCAATTCTGCGGGACCCAAATTGCGCGCGATCAGGATGGAATCTTTTTTCAAACCCAGCTGCGCGGCGGTGCTCATTTGCCCAGAAACGATGCGCAGCAATCGGTTCGACAGGTCCTCCAGATCGTGCATGCGATCGGCAAGCAGCGCGTCGTCAATCTGTCGCATGCGCATGCGTGTGCGTTGTTGAACCCGTTCAATTGCGGCTTCGGCGGTTAGGCCGCTGTCAATGGCTTCGTTGATCCGGCGGCTCCAGCCTTCATCATAAGCGAACATTTTGTAAGTCGCGATGACCTCTTCATGTTCTCCGCCTGTGCCAAAATCGATCTGACTCGTCATGCGGTCGATTTGCTCACGCATTTTATCGAAAGCGGAATAGACACGCTGGCGCTCGGCTTCGATATCCTCTGCAACTGTGTGCTCGATGCGCACATTGGGTTGGTGAAAAATAGCGACACCAGCCGCCGCACCTTTAACCAGCGTTAATCCTGTGAGGCTAATCGTGCCGGTCTCATTGCTGCCACGGCCAGTGGGTTCGTCAATAAGATCGGCGTTGGCAATGAGTTCCGACAACACCATGGCAACGGTTTGCAGGGCCTCAATCTCAACCTCTTCATATTTGCGCGGCTCGACATGCTGGACCGCGAGCACGCCGACGGCCCGCTCGGAACGGACAATTGGCACGCCGGCAAAACTGTGAAAGCGTTCTTCACCCGTTTCCGGTACGTACCGGAAATTTGGATGTGCTGCCGCTTGATCTAGGTTCAGCGTTTCGACATTTTCAGCAATCGTCCCAACGAGACCTTCGCCTAGACCCAAGCGGGTAATGTGCACTGCGGCTTGGTTCAGCCCGCGCGTAGCAAACAATTCAAGTGCGCCTTCGCGTAACAAGTAAATCGAACACACTTCGCTCGAAAGTGCTTCGCCGATGATGTTGACCACATGATTCAGCTTAGCCTGCGCATGGTTTTTCGAGGCCATCACCTCGTGGAGACCAGTCAGGATATTGCGGGCAGAACGGGTGGCGCTTTCCATAGTCCGCACCTAGCAGAGACCGAGAGGGCAAGCGATACCCCGTATCAAATTATTCGTAGTCAACCAGTTGACGCCGATTCATGCAGTATAACGTCTTTAAGATGTAACTTTTGTTTTTTTAGATCGAGTATCGTGCGGCTGTCGGGGAACGGCCTGTTTTCTTCCCGCTCCAGTTTTTGTTCCAGTTCGGCATGCTTGTTACGAAGCGCGGACAGATGATTATTGTGCACATCATTCTCCTTCAGTCTGAGACTCGGCGATCTGAACCACGGAGTAAATCATGAATTGTGATTGGAGTCTTGCCGATAATTATTGCCGGGGCGCGGGCCCGTTCTTTTAACGATGACTTGTTCGCCTTAGTCTGTTTAGAAAGGGGCATGAACGATGATGGCTATCAGCAGCAGCTTGCACAACTCAAGATTGAGCATCGCGATCTCGACGACGCTATTCGGGCGCTCACTGCTCAAACGTTGATTGACCAGCTTCAAATCGCCCGACTGAAGAAGAAAAAGCTGATTTTGAAGGATCAGATCATGCGTCTGGAAGATCAATTGGTACCTGATATCATTGCTTAAATTAGCGCAATGAGAGTTTCCATCCTGTTAAGCATCAAATTGCAGGCTGGCGAGGCGGGCATATAATCCGCCCGCGGCGCTCAGCGTCGTATGATCGCCTTCTTCCACAATTTTGCCTTGGTCCATGACGATGATTCGGTCGGCAGACCGCACGGTTGCCAGCCGGTGTGCAATCACGATTGTGGTGCGCCCAACCATCAGGCGCTCCAGCGCGTCTTGCACCAATTTCTCGCTTTCGGCGTCCAATGCGCTCGTGGCCTCATCGAGTAACAAGATTGGCGAATCGCGCAACAAGGCGCGGGCGATAGCGAGCCGTTGTCGTTGGCCGCCGGAAAGCCGCGCGCCGCCCTCGCCCAAATAGGTTTCCAGACCATCGGGTAGTTCACTGAGGAAACCCGCCGCGTTTGCTTTTTCCGCTGCCGCCCAGATCGCGTCGTCGCTCGCGTCCCATTGGCCGTAACGCAGATTGTCGCGCGCGGAGGCCGCGAACAACACGGTGTCCTGCGGCACTAACGATATCCTGCGGCGGAATTCTGCGGGGTCTGCGCTAGTCAGGGAAACACCGTCAATGCGCACGGTACCGCTTTCGGGGTCGTAAAAACGTTCCGCCAGTTGGAATAAAGTTGATTTGCCTGCGCCTGACGGCCCGACAACAGCAACCGTTTCCCCCGGCGATACTTTTAGGCTGAAATCGTCGAGCGCCGCGACTTCAGGCCGTGTGGGGTAACGGAAGCGGACATTTTGGAATTCCAACTGCCCGCGCGCTGGCGGCATGATTACTGGGTTGGCAGGGGGTGCAATTTCAGGCACTTCGTTCAGCAATTCGGCCAAGCGCGACGCCGCGCCCGATGCGCGCACAAGATCGCCATATACTTCCGTCAGCGCGCCAAATGATCCTGCGACCAATGCCCCGTACAAGACGACCGCGAACAAGGTTCCGGAGGATATGACGCCTTCCTTAACTTGGTCCGTGCCTTCCCAAACGAGCAAGGTGATGCCGCCAAATATAAGCGCCATCACCAATGCGGTAAGAAACGCCCGCAACCGGATACGTTTTTTCGCGGCATTGAACGTGCCTTCAACAGCATCGGCAAATCTTACGCCTTCGCGGCTTTCCTGCCCGAAAGCTTGAACGATTTTGATCGCGCCAAGCGCTTCTGAAATGATCGTGCCGACGCTGGCGACATTATCTTGGCTATTGCGCGATGCCTTTTCCAATCGCCGTCCCAGAAATACAATTGGCAAAACAACCACCGGAATGCCCGCGAGTAACCATATGGTCAGGCTTGGCGCGAGACCGAAGAGCAAGGTAACGCCGCCCACGCCAATAAAGATATTACGCAATGCAACGGACACGGTGGTGCCAACAATCTGTTCGATAATCGCGGTATCAGCGGTCATGCGGCTGGCGATTTCCCCGGGGCGGTTTTCTTCGAAAAAGCGCGGAGCCAAGCGCAATAGATTTTGCTGCACCGCAACACGAATATCGCCCACGACGCGCTCGCCTAGCCAGCTGACGAAGTAAAAGCGAAACGCCGTCGAAACGCCGATGATAACCACGATGCCGAGCAGCAAATAGAAATAAGGTGCCGGATCCCCGCCATTTTTGACAAAGCCTTCATCGATGATCAGGCGCAAGCCATAAGGGATGGCGAGTGTAGACGCGGCTGCTGCAATCAGCGCGAGCAGGGCATAGGTTATCTGGCGGGGATAGCAGATCGTGAAATGCCCAATCATCCGCAAGCTGCCAAAATTAAGCTTAGGCTTGGCGGGAGCCGCTTGTTCGGATGTCGTTATGGCCTGCGTTTCGGAAATATCGTTTGTCATCGCGCTCGCCTAGCAGTGCGTCGAACCGGTAACAATCCGCCACGAAGAATGTAAACGCTTTTCCTATGGTGCAATGCACAATAAATGCGTAAAGCCCCAGTTCATTGCGGCAGAATATTGCCGATGGAAATATTAAAGGCCTCAATATGCTGTACACCGGATATGACCTTCAACGCGGCTGGCTTGCCGGTGCAGGCTGGGTAGCGCAAAAACAGGCGGAATGGCTCAATGCGCTGCCTTCGCCGTTTAACTATGGCGGAATGGCTCCCATCGCGGCTTCTGCATTGGAAGTCTTTGCCCATTCGGTTCTGCCGCGTGGAAAGCCAGCGTTCGGATTGAATGAAGTGGTCATCGACGGCAAAGCCTTGGTGGTTCAGGAAGAAAATCTTGCGTGTAAGCCATTCGGCCAGTTGAAGCGTTTCGTCTATGAAGGCAGCAGCGAAAAGCCACGGCTTCTTATCTGCGCGCCCATGTCCGGGCATTTTGCGACGCTCTTGCGCGGCACAGTCGAGCGCATGATGGTCACGCATGATGTCTACATCACCGATTGGAAAGACGCGCGCGATGTGCCGTTGACGGGTGGCGGGTTCGATCTGGAAACCTATATTGATTATCTGATCGAGTGGCTTGAGTTTCTTGGCCCCGACGCAGGCGGGCGCGGCGCGCATATGCTGGCCGTCTGCCAGCCGTCGGTTCCGGCTTATGCCGCCGCTGCGGTGATGAGCGCAAAGGATCATCCACTGCGTCCGCGCACATTGACGATGATGGGCGGCCCCATTGATACGCGCGAGGCGCCGACCGTTGTGAACAACCACGCGACCCAGCGTCCGCATGAATGGTTTGTGCAAAATGTGATCGCGACTGTGCCGCCTTATTACAAGGGTGCAGGCCGCCGCGTATATCCCGGTTTTCTGCAGCTTTCAGGCTTCATGTCGATGAACTTGGGCAACCATATGATGAGCCATTGGTCTATGTTCTCCGACTTGGTCAAAGGCGATGGCGAGAGTGCCGACCGGCATAAGGAATTTTACGACGAATATCGGGCGGTCTGCGACATGACCGCGGAATTCTATCTGCAAACCGTCGATACGGTGTTCCAGCGTCATTTGCTGCCAAAGGGCGAATTCAACTATCGCGGTAAGCTGGTTGATCCTGCCGCTATCACCGACATTGGCTTGCTCGCCATTGAAGGTGAGCGCGATGATATCAGCGGATTGGGCCAGACACAGGCCGCGTTGAACATTGCGACAAGCCTGCCTGCTGCGTTCAAGAAATATCATATGGCCCCAGAAGTTGGCCATTACGGCATTTTTAACGGCAGCAAATGGCGCGAAAAAATTGCGCCTATTGTCGAAAACTGGATATCTAGCCACAATTGAGCGGCGATATGTCCCCTGCTGTCTGGACCTGCTTAATAGCATTTTGCGCAGTACGGATTCCTGCGGGTTTTCAGCGATGACCTTGCATATTAACGCCACAGTCGAACGCTGGCCAGTGGATGGCCATTTTACCATCGCGCGCGGGGCAAAGACATTTGTCGACCTGCTCGTGGTTGCGGTCAGCGATGGCACTTATATCGGGCAGGGTGAGGGCACGGCGATTTATTATCGCGGCGAGGCCGCCGAAGAATGCCTGCGCCAGATTGCGCGGGTCACCGATGCACTAGCCGCGTCCACCGCCCCAATGGCCCGCGCGCTTTTGCAAGCCGAACTCCCACCCGGCGCGGCGCGTAATGCGTTGGATTGTGCGCTGTGGGATTTGGAGGCCAAGCAGACCGGACAGCCGCTGTGGCAATTGATCGGCATAAAATCCCCGCCCATGCCGCTCGAGACTGCCTTCACCATATCCTTGGGAACGCCCGATAAAATGCATGCCGATGCGCGGACTGCGGCCGAGGGCGGCTATGGCGTACTGAAGCTTAAATTGAACGGCGATGCTGACCGCGACCGTGTTGCTGCGGTGCGCGCAGGCGCACCCAAGGCGCGGATCATTGTGGACGCCAATGAAAGCTGGGGCGCGATGGATATTGTCGCCGAAGCGGAAATGTTAAAGACGCTGGGCGTTGCCATGATTGAGCAGCCCTTGCCCGTAGGGCAAGACGCCGCGCTTGCCAGCCTTTCATCGCCCTTGCCCATTTTTGCCGACGAAAGCTGCCATGTTGCAGCGGACGTCCCACGATTAGCGGACCTATATCAGGGCGTGAATATCAAGCTGGATAAAGCAGGCGGCCTGACCGAGGCTCTGGCGCTTTGTAAGGCTGCTGAGAGCGCAAAGATGGACGTCATGGTCGGTTGTATGCTGTCGACCAGCCTTGCCATCCAGGCGTCGTTTCTGGTGGCGCAGATGGCGTCTTGGGTTGACCTTGATGGACCAGCCTTATTGCAAAAGGATCGGCCGGGCGGGTTCGTCTTTGCAGACGGACACCTGTCCCCGGCCACACCGCTTACAAGGTGACGCGCGCGACCTTGTCTTTCATGTCTTTTGTCGGATCCATCCCCATCAGCATCTTTATGCCGGTGACCATGCTGGATGTGTTAACCCAGATTTCGGCATTTTCGGGGTCAAACCGGATGAGCGCGACTTCGGGGTCGTCCTTACCGCCAGTGTACCAAGCGGCAACGAAGCGGTTCCATAAACGGTCAATCGTCGCCTGATCGGTGGATTGCGATAGATTGCCGTGCACCGTTGCCCATATATCATGCCCCTTGGACGCGAAGTGCGCCATAGCGCGGGCACCAGAGCCAATGTCTTGATATAGGCTGCCGGAACGCCCCGTGAAGAACCATATCGGCCCGTCATATTGGCCCTGCTTAAAGCCGTCATCACCCAATTGCGCCGTCATCGGACGCGCATGGCCGTCTTTGCCTTCGGCTAGGCCCAAGAACATGGTCCTGTCCGATTTGAGTGACTTCCAGAATTTTTCTTTGATGTCCGTATCGTGCGTCATTTTTTCACTCCTTGTTCGAAGTGAAGCAAACGAGCGATAGCCGCGCCTGTTCCGGTGGGGACGCCACTTAATGCGGCGTATCCGCTTTATAACGCGTCGAGATACTCGATATCGGGTGCACCGGCGAGGCAGGGGCCAAGCTTGGGGCCAGCGGCCTTGAAATAGGCGCTGGCGCCATGTGCGGTCAGTGCGTCTTGATCGACATATTGCTCAAGCACTTTGTACACTTGCGGGTTGGACCGTGACCGGGTGAGCGTATAAAATACGTTCCCCGGTTCATTGGCCCGCACCGCTGCAGACAATTCTGCAAAAACAGCCTCAAAATCTGCGTTCTTGCCTTCGGCAACGGTTAACGTCGCGATAACTCCAATGGCGGACATGCGGCTGCTCCTTATTTTCTTATGTGCGATTAAAAGATTTCGAACAGGCCAGCAGCGCCCATTCCGCCGCCGACGCACATGGTGACAACACCATATTTCGCACCGCGACGCTTGCCTTCGATCAGGGCGTGGCCGGTGCAGCGTGCGCCCGTCATGCCATAAGGATGGCCAATCGAAATCGACCCGCCATTGACGTTGAGCAACTCGTTTGGAATGCCCAATTTGTCGCGGCAATACAGGACCTGCACGGCAAATGCTTCGTTCAATTCCCAGATGCCGATATCGTCCATCTTCAGGCCAAAACGCTGCAGCAATTTGGGGATTGCGAATACGGGGCCAATGCCCATTTCGTCAGGCTCTGTACCTGCAACCGCCATGCCGACATAACGGCCAAGCGGGTTGAGACCCTTTTTCTCGGCCAGCTTTGCTTCCATCAGGATGGAGGCGGATGAACCGTCGGACAACTGGCTTGCATTACCGGCGGTGATCGTCATGTCGGGGCCAAGCACGGGCTGAAGCGATTGCAAACCGGCCAACTGCGTATCGGCGCGATTGCCTTCATCCTTGGCTATGGTCACTTCCTTTTGGCTGACTTCGCCCGTTTCCTTGTTCACGACATTCATCATCGTGGTTACGGGAACGATTTCAGCATCGAAATAACCGGCGGCTTGAGCAGCGGCAGTGCGTTGCTGCGACTGCAGGGCATATTCGTCCATCGCATCGCGGCTGACATTGTAACGCTTGGCGACGACTTCAGCGGTTTGCAGCATCGGCATGTAAATCGAATTATGCAGGGCAACCAATTCAGGGTCGGCCTGAACGCGCATTTCCTTAGTTTGCACCAAAGAGATGGATTCTTGTCCACCAGCTGCCATCACATCGATATTGTCGACGATGATTTGCTTGGCTGCAGTTGCGATGGACATCAGGCCCGACGAACATTGACGATCCATCGTCATGCCCGAAACAGAAATCGGCAGGCCAGCGCGCAATGCAACCTGACGTGCAAGATTTCCGCCCTGTGTGCCTTGCTGCAGCGCGGAGCCCCAAAGGACGTCATCAATTTCGCCGCCTTCAATGCCAGCGCGCTCCACAGCGGCCTTCAACGAATAGCTGCCGAGCGTCGCCCCAAGCGTTGCGTTAAATCCGCCGCGATAGGCTTTGCCAATGGCGGTACGGGCGGTTGATACGATTACTGCGTCACGCATGGTAATGGTTCCTTGAATTGAAAATTATACGAAAAACTGGCTGATCCATTCAGCCTGAAGTGCTGGTTTGTCTTCACCCTCAATCTCGACGGTGAACTCAAGCGTCTGTTGCCATTGGCCAGGGCGCTTTTCAACAAGTTCAAGAAGTTTGAAATGTCCGCGCACGCGCTTGCCCGAACGGACGGGGGAAAGAAAACGGGTTTTGTTGCCGCCATAATTGACGCCCATTTTGACGCCCGCCACCTTGGGGCAATCGGACTTGGCGCTCATCACCGGGAACAAGGACAAGGTCAAAAAGCCATGGGCAATAGTGCCGCCGAACGGCGTCTGCTTGGCCAATTCTTCGTTGATGTGAATGAATTGATGATCGCCTGTTGCATCGGCAAATTTGTTGATCATGTCCTGATCCACCAAAATCCATTCCGATACGCCAATATTTTCACCGACTTTGGCGGCGAGTTCGGCGGGGGTAATTGCGGTCATATGGAGTCTCCTGCTTCCTAATTTGCGCGTATCGTGGCGGTTTCAAACGCGCAATACAAGCCCCGCCTGTTTGCCGTTACGGCATGCTAGCGGCTCTTTGACCTCTCAGCTGCGAATCAGCTTTTTGAAGGCGCCTTGGCTGTTTTGGGCGGCGCGGCATAAGGCATCACCATCGTGCCATCGGGTGCGGCGGTGAAAGTCGTCTGCGTGGGATAAGCAAAAGATATGCCTTCGCGGGCGAAGCTATCGATAATCGCAATGCCAATATCGTGGCGCGCCTGAAACATCTCTTCGACATCATCGCTTTCAATGTCGAACACCAGATGGAAATCGAGCGAGCTTGGGGCAAAATTGTTAAATCCGGCGCGGATGAATTGCGCTCCATTGGCTTCAACTGCTGCACGCAAGATATCCGGCACACGCCGGGCAAGGGCAGGGGGCGTTTGATAGACAAGCGTCAGGACAAAAGTGACCCGCCGATACAAGGTCAGGGTGTTGTTGGTGATTTCCTTTTCCAGCAATTTGCTGTTGGAAATAATCTTCTCTTCCCCGGTCAACGCGCGCAGTCGCGTACTTTTCATGCCGATGACTTCAACCCGCGCTACCGTATTGTCATAGGACACTGTGTCGCCGCGCCGGAATGGCTTGTCGAAAATGATCGAGATGGCCGCAAACAGGTCGGAGAAAATACCTTGCGCGGCCAAGCCAATCGCAATGCCGCCAACGCCAAGGCCGGCCACGAGACCCGTGACGTTAACACCCAGATTGTCGAGCACGACAATGGCCGCGACCGCAAATAAGGCGAAGCTGACGAGCAGGCGAATGAGAACCATCGCGCTTTGCAAGGTTTCATGTTCATGAATGCCTTCGCCTGCGCGCCGCTCAATCAAGCCCAAGATGATTTCGCGCAGCCAGATGGCGACTTGAATAACAATTGCGATGGTGAACAAGATATCGACGGTCTGGGTCAGTGCCGCAGGCGCATTGGCCATCTGGTTGACCAATTCTATCGCCACCATGACGCGGAAAAATTTGCTCGTCCGTGCCAAGGTGCGGGCGATGATCGATTTCAAATGTGCGCGGTGCTCGCTGGCGCGCGCGATTTTTGCGGCAATTCTTTTCAGCCAGCTCAGCGCCACAAACACGATGATGGCCGCCACCACGGCAATGCCCAGTTCGACATAATTGGTCTGCACCCAGATGGTCAGGGCGTCCCAATAGCTTTGCAGATGCGTGCCAATGGCTTCCGGTGCGATGCGCGGTAAGGTCGATGCGGTTTGTGTTGTCATGCCCCTTGTTTACGGTCGATGACGACGGTGCACAAGTTCTGCAGTGCATCAGCCATCCAGCAACAAAGCATCGATGATCAGACATTGCGCGCCTTTGGCCATAACCGCCCCTGTTACCGGCCCAGTTACCACAATGTCGGCGACGATCTGGTGCGGCAAATCAAATTCATGTTCTGCCAAAAACTGCGATAACGCCTCCACGTCGCTGTGCGATGCGCCATCCTGCATCTGCACCGACAGGCCTATTTGCGTGCCAGAAAAAGTGAGGCTGTGCCATGGCCGTTCGTGCAATAGGCTGATGTCGGCCGCAGGGATGAGCACGCGTAAGGCGTGTATGAGCGCCCCCTTTTGTGTCCGCATGTTCATATGCCTTTCCTGCCGTGGGTGTGTTGGCCATAATTGGAGATGAACTGTCGCAGTTTTGTCTCCATTTCGGGTCTAATTTCCCGCCCCATGCGGATATCCAGCACAAGCCGCGGATCCCCCGCTGCCAAGCGCCCAAATTTGGTGGGTGGCAGGTCTTGTTCCCGAAGAAACCTCTCAATAAGGCGCGTGATGTGCATGTTGTCTCCTCCACGTTCGACCCGGATTGGCTTGCCCGAATCAGTAAGAACAAATATAGAACAAGGTGTTAGGATAAATCCTACAAGTCTAGGAAATTTCCAACCGAACCGGAGGGAACAAAATGGGGGAAGACCCAAGGGCTGCTTTGGAACGCTTGATTGCAGAAAATGCAGAAGATTTTGCGGGGCTATCGAAGCTGGTGGGCCGTAATCCCACCTATATTCAACAATTTATCAAACGCGGATCGCCCAAAAAACTGCCAGAGACGGAGCGCGGGATATTGGCGCGATATTTTGGTGTGGACGAAAGCGTGCTGGGTGGGCCGGATGCGGGTGCGACCAGAAACGGGATCCGGCTTATTCCCAAGCTTGCGGTTGGTGCATCGGCGGGGGCCGGTGCGATTGCGAGTAGCGAAACGCTCGCTGGTAAAATCGGTTTTGACGAAAAATGGTTGCGTAAGCAGGGGCTGGATCCCGCAAAGCTGTCATTGATTCAGGTAGAGGGTGATTCGATGTCGCCCACGTTGAACCATGGCGATGACATCATGGTCGACAATCGCGCGGCGGCGGGGCCGTTGCGCGACGGCATTCATGTCATTCGGCTGGAGGATGCCTTGATGGTCAAACGGCTGGCCAGCCGACCAAAAGGGCGCTTGTCGGTGTTATCGGACAATCCTGCCTATCCCGGTTGGCCAGATGTGGACGGGGCCGCCATCGCTATCATCGGCAGGGTTGTTTGGGCAGGGCGGCGGCTTTGAAGGCTTGCCTCCGCTGCGTGCATGCGGCACATGAACAGACATGTCAGATGTCACATCCACGCCCAATATGACCCCGCCGCTGAAGGCCGCGATCATTCCCGTCACCCCATTGCAGCAGAATTGCACGCTATTTTGGTGCACGCAAACGAACAAGGGCGCTTTGGTTGACCCCGGCGGTGACCTTGACAAATTAAAGGCTGCGGTGGCGCAAACGGGCGTCGAGCTGGAAAAATTATTGGTGACGCACGGCCATCTTGACCATTGTGGGCAGGCTGGGATGCTGGCGCAAGAATTGGGCCTGAAGATTGAAGGCCCGCATGAGGACGACCGTTTCTGGATTGATAAGCTCGACGATGACGGCGCGCGTTATGGCATGGAGGCGCATAGTTTTGAGCCTGACCGCTGGTTGGTCGACGGCGACACTGTAACCGTCGGCAATCTGACCCTTGATGTCATTCACTGCCCTGGCCACACGCCCGGACATGTCATTTTCCATCATCAACCCAGCCGTCTGGCGATTGTGGGCGATGTTCTGTTTCAAGGGTCGATTGGTCGCACGGATTTCCCGCGCGGCAATCATGCCGACTTAATCCATGCGATCACGACGAAGCTGTGGCCATTGGGGGATGATGTCACCTTCATCCCCGGCCATGGCCCAACCAGCCAATTTGGCTATGAACGCAAGCACAACGCCTTTGTCGCAGACGATGTGCTCTCCGCTCGCTAAGCAGGATTAAGTTAAAGAACCGCTGCGTACACGTTCCACAAGGCCCAGCCAGCAAGGCCAAGCAACGTAATCATGGTGGTCAGCGTGCCGACCATACGGCCCTTGCCAAGGGGTCCGCCATCCATGCCCAAGCCATGGGCGAAGCGCCCGATGATATAGACAAGGCCAAGGCCCCACAGCCAATTATTGGTTCCGCTTGTCGCTTCGAGCGCGGCAATCAGGATCAAAATGAACGGCGCGCTTTCCACGAAGTTTGCGTGCGCGCGCATCCGGCGGATGACAAATTCATTGCCGCCATCGCCAATTGAGACGCTTTCCTTGGTGCGCGCTTGACCGCAACGGATCATCAGCCAGATATTCACAAATGCGGCCCCTGCGGCTATTGTCAGGGTGACGGGTAAACTTAACATATATTCTCTCCCAGTTTGTGCAGGTGACCCTAACTGCTATCTCTCGGCTTGCAAAGCACCGAAAAACAAGTATAGCGCGCCGCTCACACAGACATGTGCGGACGAATGAGGCCGATTCTGGCGATTACTTGCCACGACCATCTCTTTCGCCTATCATGACCTAGAACTTATTGATTTTGAAATGGAACAGGTGCCGAAATGGCTGTCCCCAAAAGAAAAACATCCCCTTCGAAGCGCGGCATGCGTCGTAGCCATGATTCGCTTAAGGTTGCTGCGTACCAAGAATGCGCCAATTGCGGCGAATTGAAGCGTCCACATCATCTGTGCGATGCCTGCGGCCATTATAATGGTCGTGAAGTGGTGGCAGTAGCCTAATCCTGTTCAAGGAGAATAGCTGGTGTCGATGAAACCGCGTATCGCCATTGACGCGATGGGCGGTGATGAAGGCGTTCCTGTGATGATCGCAGGCGCGGCTTTGGCCCGGCACCGGCATGAAAACTTCCAATTTCTTTTGGTAGGCGACGAAACGCAGATTAAATCTGCGCTCGATAAGCATCCCAATCTGCGCACGGCCTCCGAAATCCTGCATAGCGATGTTGTCGTTACCGCCGATGACAAGGTCAGCGCGGCCTTACGCAAGGCCAAGACCAGCTCCATGGGTATCGCCATCAATGCGGTGAAGTCCGGCCATGCCAGCGCCGCCGTGAGTGGCGGCAATACTGGCGCATTAATGGCCACCGCCAAACTTGCCCTACGCACGATGCCCGGCATCGACCGGCCGGCGCTGTCTGCTTTGTTGCCGACGCTCGAAGACACAGATGTGGTGATGCTCGATCTGGGCGCAAACACCGAGTGTGAGGCGAAAAACCTTGTCCAGTTTGCCGTCATGGGTGCGGCCTATTCGCGGATCATCTTCGGCTTTGAGCGCCCGCGTGTCCGCTTGCTGAATATCGGTACCGAGGAAATGAAGGGCACCGATCAATTGCGCGACGCGGCGCAGCATTTACGCGACGCGACCGGCCTCCATATGGATTTTCAAGGCTTTGTTGAGGCCGACAAGATTAACCGCGGCGAATGCGATGTCGTGGTTTGCGATGGTTTCACGGGCAACATCGCGTTGAAATCGATCGAAGGTACGGCCCGTTTCGTAACCGATCTTTTGCGCCGGGCCTTTACCAGTTCCATCCGGTCAAAATTCGGATTTCTGGTTTCGCGACCCGCCACCGAATTGCTGCGTCACCATCTTGACCCCAATAATCATAATGGTGCGGTGTTCATGGGCCTGAATGGCGTGGTCGTCAAAAGCCATGGCAGCGCGAACATCAAGGGCGTAGCCAATGCCGTCGAGGTGGCTGCCAGATTGGTTGAAGAAGATATTACCGCACGCATCACGCAAGATCTTGCGCGGATACAGGCCGCATGACCGAAGTCGCTCTTCGTGCGGTCATTAAGGGCACTGGCTCTGCGCTTCCGCGCAACCGCGTGTCGAACGCTGATCTGGCCAATAAGGTCGATACGACCGACGAATGGATTACCGAGCGGACCGGCATAAAGTTTCGGCACATTGCCGAGCCTGATGAAACAACCTCCAGCCTAGCAATCGAAGCATCGCGCCGGGCGCTGGACGCGGCTGGCATGTCGGCCTGTGATATTGATCTGATCATTTTAGCAACGGCAACGCCTGACCAGACATTCCCTGCTTCTGCCACCATTGTGCAACATGCGCTTGGCTGCAATGGCGGCGTTGCTTTTGATGTAGCGGCGGTTTGCTCGGGCTTCCTCTACGCCTTTTCGGTTGCCGAAAGCATGATCCGTGCAGGGTCCGCCCATAATGCATTGGTCATCGGGGCCGAAACATTTAGCCGCATATTGGACTGGGAAGACCGCACGACTTGCGTATTATTTGGCGACGGCGCTGGCGCGGTTGTTTTGTCCGGCGAAGTGGGAACGCGCGGCGCGCTGGCGACCAAATTGCATGCCGATGGACAACATAATGAATTATTATATGTCGACGGCGGCCCATCCACCACCGGCACTGTTGGCAAATTGCGGATGAAGGGGCGGGAGGTGTTCCGTCATGCCGTGACCAATCTCACCAATGTCTTGCATGAGGTGCTGGCCGCGACAGAATTGACGCCAGCCGATATCGACTGGGTCGTTCCGCATCAGGCCAATGCCCGGATTATTGAGGCAACGGCCAAGAAATTGGCGCTTGATCCCAGCAAAGTTGTCCGCACCGTTGACCAGCACGCAAATACATCGGCAGCATCGGTTCCTTTGGCCTTAGATGTCGCGGTGCGCGACGGCCGGGTCAAAAAAGGCGATATTGTCGTTTTGGAAGCAATGGGTGGCGGATTCACCTGGGGCGCATCCATCATACGGATGTAATAGGCCCTGACCCTCAGTTTCCGACAACATCACTATTTTACAATTTGAAATTCTATTGTATGACATTAATCTGACAATTTAGGTTAAGACCCGGAGACGAATATGGCAGAAGCAGGAACATTAACACGTGCCGATTTGGCCGAGATGCTTAACCGTCAAATCGGTTTGTCGCGTGCTGACGCCGCGGCGATGGTTGAATCGATACTGGGTCATATGACCACTGCTTTACTCAACGGTGATAATGTCAAAATTTCGGGTTTTGGCACCTTTGTTCTTCGGGACAAAAGCGAGCGTATCGGGCGCAACCCGAAAACGGGCGTCGAAGTGCCAATCACGCCGCGCCGGGTTCTTACATTCCGTGCAAGCCAAGGCATGCGCCAAAAGGTAAAATAACTTTCATGCGTGAAAAATCGGCCGATGCCTTCCGTAATATTGGTGAAATGGCAGAGGCTTTGGGCGTTCGCACGCACATTTTACGTTATTGGGAAGAACAATTTCCCATGTTGAACCCGCTTACGCGGGCGGGTGGTCGGCGGCTGTATCGCCCCGAAGATGTCGCCCTTTTGCATACGATCCACCGCTTATTATATGAAGAAGGCTATACGGTGAAGGGCGCGCGCCGTTTTCTGAAGGAAGGCGGGGCACAGCAGGCGCCCGCGCAAACACCTACGCCAGCGTCCATGCAATCGGCTATGCAAGCGCCCGTTGCGGCGTTCGATTTTGGCGCTTTGCAGGCAGTGCGCGACCGACTGGCATCTGCCTTGGCCGCGGCCTGAATAGAGGTTTTAAGCCGGAATTAAGTGCACTGTCACGGTCATTACGGTAATTTGAGCAGGCGCGGGCCGTCATCCTCCCACTTCGTCACCCTGAACTTGTTTCAGGGCCCATCGTGCAGCACGCCCAGAGCTAGAGAGGATAAATGGACCCTGGAACGAAGTGACCATCGGTCAAACAAGTTCAGGGTGACGGGGGTGGGGAATGTTTACCTCCCCTCCCTCTGCGCCCTCCGTGCCTCTGCGCGAGTCCGTTTTGCACGCAGAGGCGCAGAGGACGCAGAGGGTATGCACATGCGGGAATGAAGGTGACAAATTTACGGTAACAGCAATTACGAAGAATTCCCTACACTGAACAAAATGGCCTCAAACCGCGAAGGTGATATTTATGGGTTCACGGCCTAATCCATATTCCGGGCGTAGACCAAGTCGCGGAATGGCACTGGGCCGACCATGAAAACGGTTTCACCAATCGCCGCAAAGCCGGCCCGTTCGTAAAAGCCAATGGCGCGGACATTTTTTTCGTAGACGGACAGCAATAGGCGTTGTGCCTTGCGTTTTTCTGCCACCGCAAAAACCCGTTCTAATAGGTCTTTGCCGTTACCATTGCCCTGCCAAGGTGCCAGCAAATAGATGCGTTTCAGTTCGATGTCGCCAGCTTTCTGCAGCGCAGGATGGGACGGCGGCGTGACCATGGCATAGCCGACAGGCGCGCCAAGCGGGGTTTCGCCCAGCAAGACATCATAAGCCGGATCGCCCAGCGCGGAGGCGTAATATGCGGCGCTATGTTCTTGCCGCAGATGTTCCATCATCGGTTGGCCGGGATGGTCAAAGGCGAAAGTTGTCATGAAAGTCGCCGCACCCAGATATGCGAGCGCTTCGGCATCACCAGCATCGGCCGTGCGCCACAAAATGGGTGTCATTCGTCCTCGGGTCCGAGTTCGGGGTCGAGATCACGGGGCCGGATGAAGTGTGTGAGCTGCCCACATTTGCGATCAACATCGGCCCAATGCGTGATGTTCAACGCCATCCGCGCAATGGCGGCCGTGGGATATTTCTCCCACACCAAATCGCGTAACGGGGAACTGCCATCATCGGGGCAAATGTCGAATACCAGATCCTCTAACCCCGGATTATGCCCGACCATCAACAGATTTTTATGTTCGTCGGCCTGATCGCGCAGCACGTCCATCAACGTCGCAGAGGACGCCAGATAAATCCGGCGGTCCCAATTGGGCTCCATGCGTCCGCCTGTGCCCTTCACAAATTGGTCAATGGTTTCAATCACGCGCACGGCGGGGCTTGCGACCACATGGTCAAAGGTCAAACCATTGCGTTTTACCCAGACGCCCATCGTGATCGCCGCCCGTTCGCCGCGCTTATTAAGCGGTCGGTCAAAGTCGCGCGGGACGGCGTCATCCCAGCTCGATTTGGCATGGCGGAACAAGGTAAGGGTGAAGGTCAAATCGGGTTGCTCGCTTCCAACGTGTCTGACGCGTCCTGCCGTAAATTTGCGTCAGACGAAAGACCTGATTTCACAGAATTCACCGCTTCCTCCAACGTCACCCGGCGAATGGGTGTACCCGGCGGGAATGCCGACAACAGCCGGCTTGGTACCGCCGATGACAGCAGCACAAAATGGCCTTTGTCATTGGCGCTGCGGATGAGGCGGCCAAAGGCCTGCGCCATTTTTGCGCGGATGATGCGATCATCATAATCCATGCCGCCATGTTTCAAACGCCGCGCGCGGTGCAATATGTCGGGGCGGGGCCACGGAATTTGCTCCATCACCACCAGCCGCAACGAATGGCCCGGAACGTCCACCCCGTCGCGCAGGGCGTCGGTGCCAAGCAAGCTTGCATGTGGGTCATCGCGGAATATGTCGACCAGTGTTCCGGTATCAATGGGGTCCACATGTTGCGCATATAAAGGCAGGCCGTCGCGGGCCAAGCGGTCGGCGATGCGGGCATAGGTCGAACGCAAGCGCCGTATCGCCGTAAATAGGCCGAGCACACCGCCGCCAGATGCGGTAATCAACGCCGCATAAGCCCCGGCCAAAGCGGCCGCATCGCCCTTTTTAATGTCGGTGACGATCAGGACTTCGGCCTGCGCTTTATAGTCAAACGGGCTGATCGCTGAAAAATGCGTCGCTGGCTTATCCAGATGACTTGCCCCTGTCCGCGCCTCGGCATTTTGCCAGTCGCCGCCACTGCGCAAGGTTGCTGAGGTGGCCAACACGCCATGGCTTGGCTTCAGCACGATTTCCGCCACGGGTTTCATGGGGTCGAGCCATCGGCGGTGCATGCCAATGTCCATTTCGCGCCCTTCAAACCGCTCAATCGCCAACCAGTCGACATATTCGGGGTCAACAGGGCCAACGGCGCGCGCCAACATCGATATCCATGCGCGCAATGTGTCGATGCGCCAGCTTAGGCTTGCGGTTGCCCCCTCCACGCGCGCACGGGCGCTGCCATCGAGCCAATCGGGCGGGTCGGCAATCATCGCCTCCAATCGTTGCCCCAACACCGTCAGCGGCCTTGCCAGAGCTTCTAACGCGGTGGCGGCGTCGGCGGCGGCGTCAATGACGCGCGGGTCAGGGTCGGCAAGCTCGGTCTCCAGCCCATAGCCGCTTTCAGTCGCATTGCTTTCGTCGCGGGCAAATACCATCGCGCGGATCGCGGCCAATAATCGTTCGATTGGCCCGGACGGCATGCCCTCGGCCAAACGCGCAAGCCATCCGTCGCCGGGCAAAGCCTCAGCAGCGACGCGCGCCATTTCAATGGCCAAGCCGCCCTCTTCATCATAAGACGCCACATCGGCCAGCCGCGCCGAAAGCCCGCGCCGTCGCCCGCGCGCTTTGCCTTCGGGACCAATGACCCAGCGGCGCAGCTCAATCGTTTCTTGGCCCGTCAGCGCGGCGGCAAACATGGAATCGGCGGCATCAAACAGATGATGACCTTCATCAAAAATGATCCGGCTTGGCCGGTTTTGTTCATCCCGCCCGCGCGCGGCGTTGACCATCATCAACGCGTGATTGGCGATGACAATTTCGGCCTGCACCGACGAACGGGCGGCGCGTTCAATGAAGCATTTTTTATAATGCGGGCATCCGGCATAAATGCATTCGCCGCGCCGGTCGGTCAAAGCGGTAGAGCCATTGCGCCGGAACAAGGTCGGCAGCCAGCCGGGCAAATCGCCGCCGATCATATCACCATCATGCGAATAAGCCGCCCAGCGCGCGACCAAATGCGCAAGGATGGCCGCACGTCCGGCAAAGCCGCCTTGCAAGGCATCCTCCAGATTCAGCAGGCACAGATAATTTTCGCGCCCCTTGCGCACCACGACCTTGGATTTGAATGTTTCATGGTCGGGGTAAATCCGCTTTGCCTCGCGCACCAATTGCCGTTGCAGCGCCTTGGTAAAAGTGGAAATCCACACTGTGCCGTCGGCGGCGGTCGCCCACAGGCTGGCAGGCGCGAGATAACCCAGCGTCTTGCCAATGCCCGTGCCTGCTTCAGCCAGCAGCATATGCGGTTCGCCCTTGCCCTTGCGCGGCGCGAAAATATTGGCCGCCGCTTGCGCAAAATCGCGCTGGCCCTGCCGCGTTTCTGCAGCGCCGCCGACCAAAGATGCCAAGCGTTCTTGCACGGCATCGGCCTGTAACGTGACGACGCGGGGCGGGGTGCGCGGTGCGGCTTCCTCCCATTCGGGCAAGCGGCTGAACAGCCAGCGTTCGGGCCGCTCGGGCTTTTTGAGCGCCGCCAGCACCAGATTGGCCCATGGCCAACGCAGGCGCATCAACGCTTGCGCTGAATCCCACGCGCCTTCGCGTTCGGCCCAATCTGGGTCGCTGAGCACAGACAGCAACTGACGCGCGGCGCGCAGTAAGAACAACGGAACCTCTTGGTCTGTTGCGGGCGCTGGCAAGTCTAAGGTCTTCGCCAGTCCCTTCGGCGTCGGCACGGCAAAGCGCGCCGGATAGACAAAGGCATATAGCTCCAGAAGGTCCAGCCCTGACAAATCGGGATAGCCAAGCCTTTGTGCAACCAAGGGCGCATTCAGCATGACCATCGGCGTTTCCGCCGCACGGCCCGCCGCCTCGCCCTTGCTCATGGTTTGCAACTGTCCGTCGCTGTTGCCCATCCAAATACCGGCATGGCTTGCATGGAGCGCAGGAAAGGCTAGTGGAGTTTCCATCAGCCCTGATAGGCGTATTTGGAACGAAAGAGCAACACGTGACTGACCTTCGCGACATAGCATTGGCATCAAAAGCCTGGCCTTATGAAGAGGCGCGGCGTTTGCTGAAACGCTATCCTCATGGCAAGGCCGATGGTCAGGCGATTATTTTCGAATGTGGCTATGGCCCATCGGGCTTGCCGCACATCGGTACCTTTAACGAAGTGCTGCGCACGACGATGGTGCGCAATGCGTTCCGAACCCTGTCCGATGCGCCGTCGCGCTTAATCGAATTTTCGGACGATATGGATGGCCTGCGCAAGGTGCCGGACAATGTGCCCAACCAGGCAATGCTCGCTGAACATTTGGGCAAGCCCTTGTCGCGCATCCCCGATCCGTTTGAAAAGTTCGAAAGCTTTGCCGCCCATAATAATGCGATGCTGCGCGATTTTCTGGATCAGTTTGGCTTTGAATATGAATTCATCTCTTCATCGTCGCAATATGAAAGCGGCGCGTTTGACGATGCCTTGAAAAATGTGCTGCGATATTATCAGGGCATCATGGACATCATGTTGCCGACGTTGCGCAAGGAACGGGCCGCGACCTATTCGCCCATATTGCCGATCAGCGCAAAGAGCGGCGTAGTGCTTCAAGTACCCGTTGAGGTTGTCGATGCCGATGCTGGCCTTATCCGTTTCGATGATGATGGCGACATCGTCACGCAATCGGTCTTGGGCGGCCAATCAAAGCTGCAATGGAAGGTCGACTGGGCGATGCGCTGGGTCGCGTTGGGCGTCGATTATGAAATGTATGGCAAGGATTTGACCGATAGCGGCGTGCAATCGGGCAAGATCGCGCGCGTGCTGGGCGGGCGTCCGCCCGAAAGCCTGATTTACGAAATGTTCCTCGACGAAAAAGGCGAGAAGATTTCCAAGTCCAAGGGCAATGGCCTCGCGCTTGAGGATTGGTTGAAATATGGCACCGAAAACAGCGTTGCCTTTTACGCTTTTCGCGAACCCAAAAGCGCCAAGCAACTGCATTTGGGCGTCGTGCCAAAGGCTGTGGACGAATATTTCCAGTTCCGCGCGCAATGGCATGACCAACCGATTGAAAAGCGGCTGGGCAACCCTGTGCACCATGTCCACAATGGCCAAGTGCCGAGCGGGCAGCCACCGGTGACATTCGGCCTGTTGCTGAACCTTGTTGGCGTGATGGGGGCAGGCGCCACCGAGGCGCAGGTTTGGGCCTATCTTGGCAATTATGCCGATAATGTCTCGCCGCAAAATGCGCCGGAACTGGCCGAATTGATCCCCATTGCCTTGGCCTATAACCGCGATTTCGTCGCGCCGACGCTGCACAAGCGTAAGCCCGAGGGCGTCGAGATTGCGGCCTTGCAAACGCTGGATGCGCGGTTGGCGCAATTGCCTGCGGACGCCAGCGCCGAGGATATTCAAAATATCGTCTATGAAATCGGCAAAGAGGGTGGATTTGAAAATCTGCGCGACTGGTTCAAGGCCTTGTACGAAACGCTTTTGGGTTCAAGCGCCGGACCGCGCATGGGCAGCTTTATCGCGCTGTATGGCGTGGCCAATAGCCGCCAACTCATTGCCGAGGCGCTTGCATAAAAAAGAGCCGGGCCATTCGGATGGAATATTGCAGGAGTATGGATATGAAAGAACTGCCTTCCGTCGAACAACTGGCGCTTGATCTGCTTGGAAAGTCGCTGGACCAGCTGGAGGCGGAAGAGGCCAAGGTGCTGCACCATATTCACCATGTGCAGCACACCAGCCGCGACGTCGGCGATATTGTCGACGAACAGTCGACCTTTGGCGAGCGGCTGTCCGACAAGGTTGCGGCGGTGGGTGGATCATGGAAATTCATCATGGTCTTTGCCGCTGTCTTGTTGGGCTGGATGCTTTTAAACTCGCAGATATTGGGCACGTTGGGCAAAGCCTTTGACCCCTATCCGTTCATTTTTCTGAACCTGATGCTGTCAACGGTTGCGGCGATTCAGGCACCTATCATCATGATGAGCCAAAATCGCCAGTCGGCCAAAGACCGCATCGCCGCTGCGCATGATTATGAAGTCAATTTGCGCGCCGAACTGGAAATCCTGCGCTTGCATGCAAAAATCGATGCGCTTCTGGACATCATCGACCGCCAAAGCGCCCGTGCGCCCTCGGTCAGTTGACGGCCTGCGCCAGAACGTCGCGATAATGGGGCGATAGGGTCATCTTCGAATGATAGCCGCCCGTTCCCAGCAGACGATGGGTCGCCGCCAGATGGTAGCAGGGCACACCCATGAACAGATGATGCTCGCTGTGATAATTGACCCAATAAGGCGCAACCGTCGCACGGGCAATCAGGCCCGCATATGTGGTCCGCGCATGGGTGAACGGGTCACCGCTACCCGTCGGTGTGCAGGCATGTTCGGCGATGTTACGGATGCGCAGGAACAATTGAAAACTCGTGGCCAGCGCCGCCAGCCAGAGCAGAAATGGCGTCCAGCCCCAGACGAGCAAAGATATCGTCAGCAATATGGCTTGTAAGGCTAAAAACCGGCCTACCGTGTGCGCGGTGGTGCTTGCCCCACGCAAAGCGACCGCAAATTGCGCCCGGCGTTGCTTGTAAAATGTTTGTCCTGTCAGATCGCGGATAAACTTGCGGCGCAGGCTATCGCGGCTGGTGGGGAAGGGGGCGGACAAAGAAAGGTCGGGGTCTTCGGGCTGCTGCGTATATTTATGGTGCGTCAAATGATAGGCGCGATAGGCGAACAAATCGCTGCCCGTCGCCGCGCCCGTCGGCCATTGACCGAGCCAGTTGTTGGTCTTGCGGTCGGGGTGGAGCAAACCATGCGCGCCATCATGCATCAGGATTGAAAGCCCCAATTGCCGCCCGCCCAATATCGCCAGCACCACAGGCGTTGCCAATAATCCGGCCAACCAGTGATAGTCCCAGGCCGCCGCGCCGCCAAAGGCCGCGAGCGCGACAACCATCCAACCATGCAGCACAAGCCAGATGCCGCGCCAACGCGACACTGTGGTAATCGCGCGCCAGTCCTCTGCGGCGAAAACGTCGCGCGGGTTGGCGGCCTTTACCGCTGGCATGATGCGTCCATATGCATGCAGACGGCATAAAGCGGGAATTGCCCGCGCGCAAACGCGTTAGGTGACGGCCGGTGCGACAAAATTGGCCATTCTTGCCTGCGCCTTGCGCGATTCACGGAAGCTGAAAATGGGCCAATCATGTAGCATGCCCGCATGCTCGATAAGTTCCACCGATGGCAGCTTCGCCTTTAATGCGCGCGAATCTGTGACCAATATGTCGTCGCCGCCAGCAAAGGCGAGAATCGGTGGCAATCCGTCCCAATTGCCGAAAATCGGGCTGCATCTTGGGTCATCGCGGGGCAGATCGCCTGCATATAGCATCCCGCCTGCGGAAATGCCGCTGATGGTCAGGATGCCGTCGCGTGGTTCCGTTTTCAACTGGTCGGGATGCGCGGGGTCAAGGTTGAGCCAAGGGCAAATGAGCAACAGGCTAGCGGGCAAAGCCTGCCCCGCATCGCGCGCCATGTGCGCCAACGCAGCGGTCAGGCCGCCACCTGCAGAATCGCCGCCCATGACAAAGGCGGTGTCACCCATCTCCGCCAGATAGGCTGTATAATAATCCATCGCCCAATTGGTGATATAAGCGGCGGTATTTTCCGGCGCGAGCGGATAAAGTGGCGCAGTCACGGACCAGCCATGTTGCGCCGCCATGCGCGACAGAAATTTCCAATGAATGTCGGTTGCCGGATAAACATAGCCGCCGCCATGCCAGAACAGGATATGCGCCGACGGCGCACGATCCTTGGGCGCAATGTGCCAAACCGGACGGCCCTGAAATTCGCTGTGCCGAATATCGACGTCGGCATGTGCTTTGGGTGATGGCAAGGGCGCGGAACGGATCTTTGCAATATTTTTTTCAAATTGCGGCCCACCGCTGAACATCCGGCGATAATAGCCCGTGCTGCGCAGAACAAAGCCAGCAAGGCTGGCGGCAAAACTTGGCATAATTCACTCTCCCCTGACAGGGGAGCTATAGCAACATGCCATACCAATCAAGCAGTTCGCTTCCCGGCAAGCATTCTCGCCGGGAAGCGCACGCATTTACTTCGACGCTGATATCCACTCGTCGATTTTCTTTTCAAGGACCGTCAGCGGCAACGCGCCTGTGTTCAAAACCTGATTATGGAATTCGCGCACGTCGAATTTTTTGCCCAATTGCGCCTTGGCCTTGTCCTTCAGGCGCATGATGGTCAGCGCACCGATTTTATACGCCAAGGCTTGTGTTGGAATGGCGATATAGCGTTCCACCTCTGCGGTTGCATCGGTTTTGCCCATGTCGCTATTGGCGAGCATATAATCGATGGCTTGTTGGCGCGTCCAACCCTTGCTGTGCAGGCCAGTGTCGACCACAAGGCGCATGGCGCGCAGCATTTCGTCCGACAAGGTGCCGAAGCGTTGATAGGGGTCTTTGAACAGGCCCATGTCATAGCCCAAGGTTTCCGAATAAAGCGCCCAGCCCTCCACATAAGCGGTATTGCCACCAAAGCGCATGAAGGCAGGCAATTTTTCATTTTCCTGCGCGATGCTGATCTGGAAATGATGCCCCGGCGCACCTTCGTGCAGATAGAGCGTGGTCATGCCAGGGGTCGTGCGGCTTGGCAGGTCATACGCGTTGAAATAAAATGTGCCGGCGCGCGAACCGTCGGGGGTGCCGGACTGATAGCTGCCGCCAGCTTCATATTTTTCGCGGAATTCTTCATAAGGTTTGATTTCAAGCGGCGCTTTGGGGAGATATTTGAACTGCGTCGAAATCTGTCCATCGACAATCTTGCCAATGTCATAATAGCCTTGGGTCAAGGCATCACGGCTGGCGAGTTTGAACTTTGGATCTGAACGCAAATGTTCAAAAAACTCCGGTAAAGTACCTTTGAAGCCAACTTCCGTGCGGATCGCTTCCATCCCCGATGTAATCCGCGCGACTTCGGACAGGCCGAGATTGTGGATGTCGTCGGCCTTTAACGGCAAGGTCGTCGTTTGCTCGATCATATATTGATACAGGCCTTCGCCGCCCTTCATCGCCGATAGGCCAACCTGTTCACGCGCCAAGGGCAAATAGCTGTCGCGTAGAAAATCGCGCAGGCGGGCATTGGCGGGGTAGAGGCCGTTTTCGATAATGTCGCGATATTCCGCCGTCAGCCGCGCCTTGTCGGCATCGCTGAAACCTTCTGGGAATTTCAGGACTGGCCCATAATATGGCGATTCTTCGGTCTTTTGCGCAAGCTGCGTATTCAATTGATCGACGACATTCGTGATTGTCATCTTCGTTTCAAACACGCCCGTCGCCATGCCCTGACGGAAACGGTCAATCGACCGATCCATGAGTATGATAAACTCCTTATGCCGTTTCAGGTTATTGTCATAATCCTGCACGGTCTTGAACGGCGCTGCACCCTGTCCGCTGGCAAAGGTCGGGTAGAAAGTGTGAAAGCCGAAAAAGTGATTGAGCGGACGCACGACGGTCAGGTCCATAATCTCTTTGGATAAGCCCTTGAGCGCATCCGTCTGGTTTTGTTTGAACACGTCATAAGCGATCTTGTCGGTCGCGTTTAGCCGGTTACGGTCAATGTTTTTCAAGGCCTCCAAATTGGCTTCGGCGGCTTTGCGTTCATTGGCGAAATAGGCATCGGAGATGAAATCACCAAAACGGTCAGCATAGCGCATATCGCCCCGGAACATGGCGTTCAACGGGTTACGCTGCAGGCTGGCCTCATCATCGGCAGCGAACAACGCAGCCAGTCGCTGGCTTTCGGTCGCGGCGGTTTCTGTCGGGGCTGTCTGCGCCTGCGCGGCCAATGGCGACAGCAAGGCAGCGCAGCTCAGCAAAAGGATATGGTGCTTCATTTTCATGGGATATTCTCCAACAATATTTCAAATGCACTTAAGGGGTGCTTTATGGGAATGGGCTTGCTGTCGGCGTCCTGATGGCCAAGCGCAACATGGTTTCGACAGACGACAATAAGCGGGGGGCAAAAGATGCGCGATGCCCTTTACGACATTTTGGGTGTCGTAAGCTCCAGCCAGTCATTTTGCCGGTACCATTTGGTGATGATATGCTTCACCCCGCGCGTGACCGGCGTGCCGGTATGCAATGTTTTATAGTTGAGCGTCCCGTCCGGCTTTGCATTGTTCCACATCAGCATCATGCCGGCTTGCGGACGAATTCCCAGCCCCAGATGCGGGAATTCGGTTGCGCCGCCCTCTTTGGGTTCGTTCAAGAAGATCATTGCGGTCCAACTGCGCTGCCCGCCGCCCGGGCCTTCGTGGACCCAATAGCTTTGGCTTGGGTGAAAAAAATCATGATGCGCTTTAAACTCTTGCCCGACTTGGTAACGCTGCCCCTGCATGGTTTCGGCATAATCATTGTCGATACCCAAAACATCGCTCATCCGCGCCTCGACTTTGGCGATGAACGCGTCCCACCGGTTGAGATGGCAACTGTAACTGGTGCGAAAGCCGGCTTGCTCCGTGCCTGCATATAAGGTGGAGGGCACGGCATCGGCATCAATTTTCGCAATCAATGTCTTGCAGTCTTTGGCGCTTAAAAACCCTTGATAGATATATAATTGCGCATCGGCATGTTCGACCTGCTGCACCAGCGGATTGGCGTCCAACCGTTTGGTGACATGCGCCCCGATCCGCGCCAGCTTGGCGGGATCATTATTGGGATCAAATTCTTTGGTGGGCGTATCTGTTTGCATAGGATCACCGAATCACGGAATGATGCGTCCTCTTACCATGACCCATTCCGCCGTTTCGAGGGTGCGAATATTATTGAGCGGATTTTCATTCACCGCCACCAGATCAGCCGAATAGCCAACCGCAATGCGGCCAATTTCATTTTCCAGCCCAAGCGTTTTGGCGGCCACCGTGGTGGCGCTGGCCAATGCCTCGGTCGGGGTCATTCCTGCGTTCACCAATAAGGCAAATTCGCTGCCATTGCGGCCATGTTCAAACACGCCCGCGTCGGTGCCAAAAGCAACGGTAACGCCCATGGCCTTTGCGCGGCGGACCTGACGGCCAGCGGCCTCAACGGCTTGTTTGGCCTTCACCTCGACTGTGGGGGTGTAAATGCCCTTGCCCAGACGGGCGCGCACACCCTCCAGCGCCATTAGCGTTGGAACCAAAGCCGTGCCCTTGGCCTTCATCACCTTCAACGCCGCCTCATCGGCAAAGGTGCCATGTTCGATGGAATCAATGCCTGCGGCGGATGCCGCTTCGATGCCGCGCGCGCCATGGGCATGGGCCATGACCTTTAGCCCAAGCGAATGGGCGGTGTTGGTGATGGATAGCATTTCTTCGCTGGTAAAATGCGCCTCCAGCCCGCGGCCCTGTTGCGACAAGACGCCGCCCGTTGCCGTAATCTTGATAACGTCCGCACCCGCGCGTGACGATTTGCGTACCTTTTCTGCGCATTCAACAGGCCCTGTGCAGGTATAGCCCGATTCCAACGTGGCAATGACGTCGTTGCGGAACCCAGACACATCAGCATGGCCGCCGACGATGGATAAAGCGGGGCCAGCGGCGATGATGCGCGGGCCAATGATGCGGCCTTCTGCGGTGCCACGGCGCAGGACAAAAGCGGTATTTTGGGCAGAGCCCGCCTCACGCACCGTCGTGAAGCCTGCTTTGACCGTCAACGCTGCGTTCTTCACGCCCATGACCACGCCCCATTCATCGGGGTTCACCGCCTCGTCACGATAATCATCGCCAGGGTCGCCAGTTAAATGGACATGGAGGTCAATGAGGCCGGGGACCAATGTCTTGGTCGACAGGTCAACGACTTTGTCCGCCTGAAACGGGTTGTTGATGCCTTTGGCAATGTCTTTAATCCGCCCGTCTTCGACCAAGATGACCGCTGGCCCAACGGGGCCTGTCGCGGCATCGGGGATGAGGTTGCCAACGATGATAGCTTGCGTCGCGGCGGACGCTGGCGCGACCAATGACAAAGCGGCGCTTGCAAAAAATAGACAACGTAACATCAAAAACTCTCCCCTGTTCGCGGCGGAGAGTTTGGTCAGCTTGGGCCAATGTTACAAGCAAAAAAGCCCGGACGTTGATGTCCGAGCCTTTTCGTTTTTACAAGCTTACCAGAAAAAGTCGCGAATGACGTCAACCACACGGCCGTTGCGTACATCGACCAAAAGGACATCGTCATAATAACGCACCCAACGGTAGCCGCCATAAGCGGCGGGCAAACGATATTGCCAAGGATCGTTGATCCAGTAACGCGAACCAAAATAGGCCGAACCTAAAGAAAAGCCGATGGAAACGCGGCTATAGCTGCGGTCACGATAGGGCGCGTAATACCGACCAAGGCGGTAATAATTTCGGTTCTGCTCCCGATATTTGCGCCAGTTATAGCGGTTGTCATTGCGCCAATTGTTGGACCAGCGGCCCATTTGATTCCGGTCCAATCGACCGTCGCGGTTGCGGTCATAGCGACGGTCAATGCGTTCATCGTCATTGCGGTCGAAGCGGCGGTCCAAACGGCCATCACGGTTGCGATCCCAATTCCGGTCGAGATTGCCATCGCGATTGCGGTCCCAGCGGCGGTCAAGGTCACCATCGCGGTTACGATCATAATATCGGCCGTCTTGGCGCGCTGCACGGGCATCGGTGCGCGCGGCCTCACGCTGCGGCGCGACGCGCGTTATGACTTCTGCTGGCGTGGGCTCTTGCAATGACTGCAGGCGTTGCTGCCGGTTTTGCTGCCGCTCTGCGCGTTGTTCCGGTGCCGGGTTGGCACGCGCCGCCTGCCGTTCGATGCGACGTCCCTCGTTCTGCACATCCGCATAGTTTTCAATCATCACATCAGGGCCGACCGGTGCGACCGAGGCCGCATGCGCCGCAAGTGGCGACAGCGTGGTCGCGGTCACCAAACTCAATAAGATAAACTTTTTCATGGTAGGTCCCCATGGCAGAGGCACCATGCTTCTGCGTTGGGCCCTGTTTGAACCGATTCTGCTGAAGCGAAGCTGAACTATCTATTCATGTTCATGAAAGGAGGCTTTTTGATGAACGGGATCGTCAAGTGATCTTGTTAAACGGAATGTCCATGACTGGGAACTGCGCCCATCCGGTAAAATCAAAATGCCACCATTCGTTGGACAGGCCGACAAAGCCCTCAGCCTCCAAATAGCTTGCCAGCCGCGCACGGTTGGCGATGGCGGCGGTGGAAGCACCCATATAATCACGGTGCGCTTTTTCGGAAAAATCATCAAACTCGGTCGGCATTTCGACAAGTTGCCCAGTTTGCAGATCGTGCAAGGTCAAATCGACCGCGCAGCCCCGATTATGTTTTGACCCGCGTTTGGGGTTGGCGACATATTCCTTTTTCGGGCCAACTGGCGTTGCATCCCACAGCTTTTTGGTAATGCGCCATGGGCGATAGGCATCGTAAATGGTCAGGCCAAAGCCGTCGGCCTGTGCCATTTTGCTGGCACGCGCGACCGCTTGTGCCGCCGGGGCTGCCAAAAACGCGCGCGCTTCGTCATATAATATCCGGCCTGTAAAATTGTTGGCAGTCGCATAACGCATATCGAGCCGGATAGCCGGATCGAGCTTTATCAACTCTAACAGCCGCTTTGGGTCATCGGGCAAGAGCGCGGCGGCCTTGTCCGCTGAAATGAAAAATACATCACGGTCAGGACCGACAGACGCGCAGCCGGCCAGCGGCAGCGCCGCCAGCCCAAAGGCTACCTCACGGCGGGAGAGGGTTATTTCGCGTCCTTCGCCAGCCATTCTTCAAGCCATTTGATGGTGTAATTGCCGTTCTGGAAATCAGGTTCTTCCAACAGCCGTTGATGCAATGGAATCGTGGTCTTCATACCCTCAATCACAAATTCGCCCAGCGCACGGCGCAAGCGCATCAGGCATCCTTCACGCGTTTGGCCATAGACAATCAACTTGGCGATCATGCTGTCATAATATGGCGGGACCTTATAGCCATGATATAGGCCGCTATCGACGCGGACACACAAGCCGCCGGGCGGATGGTACCAGCTAACCGTGCCAGGCGACGGCATGAAACTGTGCGGATCTTCGGCGTTGATCCGGCATTCCACCGCATGGCCCGTGAAGGTCACATCCTCTTGGCGAAACGACAGCGGCTTGCCTTCGGCCACGCGGATTTGTTCGCGGACAAGGTCGATGCCCGTAATCATTTCGGTGACAGGATGTTCGACCTGCAACCGTGTGTTCATTTCGATGAAATAAAATTCACCATTTTCCCACAAAAATTCGATGGTGCCAGCCCCGCGATAGCCCATATCGGCCATCGCCTTGGCGCAGATATTGCCCATGCGATCCCGCTCGGCCGTTGCCAGCACAGGCGAGGGCGCTTCTTCCAGCACCTTTTGGTGCCGCCGTTGCAAGGAACAGTCGCGCTCGCCCAAATGGACGGCATGGCCATTGCCATCACCGAAAATCTGAAATTCGATATGGCGCGGGTTGCCGAGATATTTTTCAAGATAGACCGTCGCGTCGCCAAAGGCGGCTTTCGCTTCGGACCCTGCTTGCTGCATCTGGGTTTCCAGCTCTTCTTCGCTGTTCACAACCTTCATGCCGCGCCCGCCCCCACCGGAGGCTGCCTTGATAATGACCGGATAGCCAATGTCGCGCGCTATGGCTTTGGCTTCATTGACATCCTCAATCGCGCCATCGGAACCGGGAACAAGCGGCAAGCCCAAGGCGCCTGCGGTCCGCTTCGCCTCCACCTTGTCGCCCATGGTACGGATATGTTCGGGCTTGGGGCCGATCCATGTGATATCATGGCTTTCGACGATTTCGGCAAATTGCGCGTTTTCCGACAAGAAGCCATAGCCGGGATGGATCGCATCGGCATGGCTGATTTCGGCGGCAGAAATAATCGCCGGAATATTCAAATAGCTGTCGGTCGCAGAAGGCGGCCCGATGCAAATTGCCTCATCTGCCAACCGCACATGCATGGCGTCGGCATCAGCGGTGGAATGGACGGCAACCGTTTTGATCCCCATTTCATGCGCAGCACGGTGAATACGCAGCGCAATTTCGCCACGGTTGGCGATAAGGATTTTTTCAATGGCCATGTTTACGCAATCACCAACAGGGGTTGATCAAACTCAACTGGCTGGCCGCTTTCGACCAAGATTTCGGTGACGGTGCCCGACGTAGCGGCGACAATCGGGTTCATGACCTTCATCGCTTCAATAATCAAAACGGTGTCGCCTGCCTTCACTTGCTGACCCACGCTGACAAAGGGTGCGGCATCGGGTTCAGGCGTCAGATACGCCGTGCCGACCATCGGTGACTTCATCGCATTGGCGGATATCGCAGGGGCGCTTGGTGCGGCTGCGGCGGCTGCTGGCGCAGTTGCGGGCGCCGCGACGGGCGCTGCCATCATCGGTGCGGCTACAGCGGTCATATTGCGGGATACGCGGATTTTGCGTTCGCCGTCCTCCACCTCAATTTCGCTGAGGCCTGTGTCGTTCAGCATCGCCGCCAGTTCGCGGACAAGGTCCGTGTCGACTTGCATGCTGCCAGTGGTTCCTGTCTTTGCCGCCATGTAAAACTCCTTGGGCCTCTGAATTTACTTTGGAGCGCCTAATGTCAAAGTTGTAACGCTACGTCTAGCGCCAGTTCGTAGGATTTTGCGCCATGTCCGGCAAACACTTCTTTCGCGGCCATGCCAACATAGCTTAAATGCCGGAAATCTTCGCGCTGATGCGGGTCGGATAGATGCACTTCAAATACCGGGACATTAATCGCCTTAATCGCGTCCAAAATCGCGATCGACGTATGCGTGTAGCCAGCAGCGTTCAGCAATACCGCCTTTGCACCGACAGCTTGCGCCTCATGCAGCCAATCGATCAAATGGCCTTCATGGTTGGACTGCCGAAAATCGATGAGGGCCCCTGCGGCGCGCGCACGGTCGTCCAAATGGCCAGCGATATCATCCAGCGTGTCGGTCCCGTAAATTTCGGGCTCTCTTGTGCCCAGCAAATTGAGATTTGGTCCATTCAGAACAAAGATTACCGGCTGGTCGGCCAAAGGATATTCCCCAGATAATGTCAAAGCAGCGGTTGCGCACTGTGCTCGCCCGACACTATATGCGCGTGAATAAAAATTGCGAGATGAAATGACCTCACCCCTGTCCCTGGATTCGATTGCCCTGACGCTCAATGGCGAATTGCGCCGTTTTCGTGCCCATGCCACCGTCGCCGATCTTGTCCGCGACATCGGACTTGATCCGGCCAAGGTCGCGGTAGAACGCAATTTGGAGATTGTCTCACGCTCAACCTTGGAAGATGTGGTCTTGGCCGATGGTGATCGGCTGGAGATCGTCCATTTTGTTGGCGGTGGGCAGGACAGCGCCCCAAATGATAGCTGGACAGTGGCGGGACGCACTTTTCATTCGCGGCTGATTGTGGGGACAGGCAAATATAAGGATTTTGAACAAAATGCCGCCGCGCTTGTGGCGTCGGGCGCGGAGATTATCACCGTGGCCGTGCGGCGCGTGAATGTGTCGGACCCAAAGGCACCGATGCTGACCGATTATATCGATCCCAAAAAATATACCTATCTGCCCAACACCGCCGGATGCTTTACCGCCGATGATGCGATCCGCACCTTGCGCTTGGCGCGTGAGGCGGGCGGCTGGGATTTGGTCAAGCTTGAGGTATTGGGCGAGGCTAAGACATTATATCCCGACATGCGCGAAACGTTAAAGGCGACTGAGGTTTTGGCCAAGGAAGGCTTCCTGCCGATGGTCTATTGCGTCGATGATCCGATTGCCGCCAAGCAATTGGAAGATGCAGGCGCCGTGGCTGTGATGCCGCTTGGCGCGCCGATTGGTTCGGGGCTTGGCATACAAAACCGCGTCACCATCCGTTTGATCGTTGAAGGCGCGAAGGTTCCGGTATTGGTCGATGCGGGCGTTGGTACAGCCTCCGATGCGGCAGTTGCGATGGAGTTGGGCTGCGAAGGCGTGTTGATGAACACCGCGATTGCCGAGGCTAAGAATCCTGTTGCCATGGCAATGGCGATGAAATTGGCAGTCCAGTCAGGTCGCATGGCTTATTTGGCGGGCCGAATGGGCAGGCGTATGTATGCGGATCCCTCCAGCCCGCTTGCTGGATTGATTTAAAAACCTAAGCGCATCGACTGATCACCACAGACCCAACAAGGCTGGCAGACCTTTGTCGGAGTTTTCTATTTTCCGGCGAGCCGCTTGACGTCGGCGAGATATTTACGCCCGATGCGCATCGCGTGATCCTCGCCCAATAAAGCGTGCCAGACCCCGCCACCTTCATGCCGAAGGCCAGTGATGAGGTCGCGGCGCACAATATGGCTGCGGTGAATGCGCTGAAATTGTTCGGGGTCCAATCTTTGTTCCAGCGCAGAAATCGTCTGGTGCAGCAAATAGCTGCGGCCATTGGTATATAGCCGCATATAATCGCGCTCGGCCTCAATCCGTTCAATATCCATTGCGGCGACCCGAATAAGTTCCGCGCGGTGGGACACCCAAAATTCATGCGCGTAACCGCTGTTTGTTTTTGCCGAAAGCTCGGGCACATGCGCATCGGCCTCAGACGCGCCAGATGCGCGGGTGATTGCGCGGCCAAGACGTTCGCTCGACACAGGTTTGAGGACATAGTCCACGACATCAAGGTCAAACGCCTCAACCGCGAAATTATCATAAGCCGTGATGAGGATGATTGCGGGTTTTTTCGCCATCAGCCCCAAGGCGCGGGCGGCGTTGATGCCGTCCATTTTGGGCATGCCGATGTCGAGAAAAATCAGGTCCGGCGTCAATGTTTGCGCAATGCGCAGCGCTTCAACACCGTCATTTGCCGTGCCGACAATGTCGATTATGGGATGATCAGCGCTTAATATTTGAAGGCGCTCAATGGCCAGCGGCTCGTCATCGACAATCAACGTCCGCAGCCGCCTCATGCCGATATCCCCCGGCTTAGGGGCAAACGCAGATTGGCGACAAAGCCCCCGCCCGGTATCGCTTGTGTATCGAGGCGCGCCGCCGACTTATAGCGAGCTTCCAATCGGTCGCGGACATTGGCCAAGCCAATGCCGTTTCCGCCAATATGGTCTGGATCGGCGGCTTCGCCATCATCGATGACGCTGAGGATAAGAACATCGCGCTCAGCTTTGGCGCTGATGGTCAATTCTACCGGACGGGTGGTGCGCGAGACACCGTATTTAATCGCGTTTTCGACCAAAGGTTGCAGAATCAATGCCGGAACATGCTGCCCCAACAAAGCATCGGGAATGTCGATTTTGACACGCAGCCTTTTGGGATAACGCACGCTTTCAATTTCGAGATATAGCCGTTGCAGTTCGACTTCTTCTGCAAGCGTCACATCCTCCAGCGGGTCCGACGACAGGCTTGTCCGATAAAAATTGGACAAATTCTGGATCATCGCTTCGGCCTCTTTGGGCTTTCCGGTCATGACAAGGCTGGAAAGCGAATTCAGCGTATTGAACAAGAAATGCGGATTGACCTGATAGCGCAAGGAACGCAGCTCGGCATCTTGCGCCGCTTGTGCAAAGCGGGACGTTTTGCGTTCGGCTTCGCGCACTTCACGGGCATAGCCAATGGCGACATAGAGCGATCCCCATGCGATCAGGAAAAAATAATGCGTCACTGAGATATCGGCAATTTCCTGCCAAGAGGACAGGCCCAGTTGCGCTTTCAGATCTTCAACCGAGCGGCCCATGCTTGGGTCCTTAAACAGGCTGACGGGGTCATATAGGTTGAAGATGTAGAAATTGGCGGATGCCAATATTATGGCGCACGGAATGGCCCCCAAAAACGCCAGACTGACCCGAAAGCCAAGCGAACGGCGGTCGGCCATACGCAAACCGACATAGAGCAGCCAAGTGACAAGCACGCCAACCAACGCCACTATCAAGCGACGTTCGAATAGAGTAGCTTGCGCAGGAAAATCCAGCAATGCGGCGCGTAGCGACAAGATCAGCGCATAAAAGGCCCAAAAACCAGCGATGGTTAACAACGCCATCTGGGGGCCAATGAGCGGATGCGGGGACGTAGCTCTCTCCATATCCTTCCATACCGCATTTTGCGCAGCTTGCACCACGTCCATCGTCTCTCGTCGAACGCTTGGCCAAGTTCGTCGAATGTTTATCTTTGCCTTAGGACCTGACCCTAGGTTTCTTTGCGGCGATAGCGGAAATACCAGACTTCATGGCCAAGGCGGCGCGCTTTTGCCTCATAGCGGGTTTCCGGCCAGCCGCCGGGGCGGTTCTGGAAATCGGACGCGTTATTGCACAGCCAGTCAAATTGCGGCCGGTGGCGCTGCATAATCATCAGCGCGTGACGGACATAAATGGGATGGTCGGTGCCAAAGCGGAATTCACCGCCGGGTTTTAACTTTGCTGCAATCAAATCGACTGGCCCGTCATTCATCATCCGGCGCTTTACATGCCGCGCCTTTGGCCATGGGTCGGGGTGCAGCAGATAGACGAAGGATAATGACCCGTCGGGAACACGGCGCAACATCTCCAACGCATCGCCCATATGCAGGCGGACATTGTGCAGGCCACCTTCACGGATATGGGACAAAGCTTGTGCAACGCCGTTCAGAAATGGCTCGCAGCCAATAAAGCCGTGATCGGGCAGCAGGTCGGCGCGGAACGCCAAATGCTCGCCGCCGCCAAAACCAATTTCGAAATGCATTGCGCGGTCGTCGCCGAACAATTCTTGGCTACTTAGCGTCCCTTCGTCCGGCACCGAAATCTGTGGCAGGAGATTGTCGACCAAGTCATGTTGCTCGGCACGCAGCTTTTTACCCTTTGAACGGCCATATAGGCGGTTCAGCGTCGTTGGATCACCGATTTTGTTCGCAGTCATGAAGGTGGCGGCTAAACTTTCGGCCGCCACCCTGCAAGCCTAATCACGCCAAAGCGGCTTTGAGGTCCTCGACCAGATCGGTGCGTTCCCATGGGAAGAAGTCACCTTCGGGCGTGCGACCGAAATGGCCATAAGCGGCGGTCTTGCGATAAATCGGCTTATTCAGGCCAAGATGCGTGCGGATAGCGCGCGGCGTGAGGCCACCCAATTTTGCGATACCCATGATCGCGGCTTCAATCTGGTCATCGCCGACCGTGCCAGTGCGGTGCGTGTCGACATAAAGCGACAAAGGCTTGGACACGCCAATGGCATAAGCGAGCTGAATGGTGCAGCGTGTCGCAAGGCCAGCAGCGACGATATTCTTCGCCAAATAACGCGTGATATAGGCGGCAGAACGGTCGACCTTCGTCGGGTCCTTGCCTGAAAACGCGCCGCCGCCATGCGGGGCTGCGCCGCCATATGTATCGACAATGATCTTGCGGCCCGTCAGACCCGCGTCGCCATCAGGTCCGCCGATTTCGAAGCTGCCCGTTGGGTTGATGTGATATTCGGTTTCGGTCAGCAGGCTGGCGGGAAGCAGGTCAGCGATGACGCCCTTCACATAATTGTGCAGCTCGGCTTCCTTCGCACCTTGGTCATAACCCGGCGCGTGCTGTGTCGACACAACGATTGCGGTCGCGGCCTCTGGCTTGCCTTCATTGTTGTAGCGCAAGGTGACTTGGCTTTTGGCATCAGGCTCAAGAAATGGCGCAGCACCGGAATGACGGTCTGCGGCCATGCGCTCAAGGATCTTGTGGCTGTAATCCAGCGTCGCTGGCATGAGGTCAGGCGTTTCCGTCGAGGCATAGCCAAACATGATGCCTTGGTCGCCTGCGCCTTCGTCCTTGTCGCCCGCGGCGTCTACGCCCTGTGCGATGTGCGCAGACTGGCCATGCAGGTTATTTTCAAAGCGCAGCGTTTCCCAATGGAAACCCTTTTGTGCGTAACCAATTTCCTTAACGGTGCGGCGGACGGTAGCCTCGATTTCTGCCTTGGCGCCATCGGCCCATTGGCCATTTTCATATACGCCTTTGCAGCGAATTTCGCCCGCGAGCACAACCAATTGCGTTGTGGTCAAGGTTTCGCAGGCGATGCGCGCTTCGGGATCTTTGGATAAAAACAGATCGACGATGGCGTCTGAGATTTGGTCCGAAACCTTATCAGGATGTCCTTCGGACACGGATTCGGACGTGAAGAGGTAATTTGAGCGCATGGTTTTTCCAGTCTATTGCTGTGTCTGCGTATAAAGAATTCTTTATATCGTGATATGCCTTTAGCGAGAAGCGCGGCGGTGGGCAAGCGGTAACAATGCCAACAAAATCAGCATTCCGGCCAGACCGAGCGGAAGGACGTTACCGAAACGGGCGAACAAGGTCGGCGCTTTGGCGCGCGGTAAAAACGCATCGATGCGGCCATCAATGCCTAAGGGCAGGCTTTGCGTGATCTGGCCATTGGCATCGATGATGGCGCTGATCCCTGTGGGTGTTGCGCGGATGACGGGTAGGCCTTCCTCAATTGCACGCAACCGTGCCTGCGCCAAATGCTGCGGCGGGCCAATAGTGCCGAACCACGCGTCATTGGATGGATTGAAGATGAAATCGGGCCGGTTTTTGCGGTCCACCGTCTGGCCGGAAAAAATAATCTCATAGCAAATCTGCATGCCAATTTTGACGGGTTTGCCGTCAATGGTCACGGTGATTGTCTGCGCGCCCGGGCCAGGCCAGAAATCGAGGCTGCCCGGCACCAATCGCGCCAATCCAAGCGGTTTCAATAACCATGGCAAAGGCAGATATTCGCCATAAGGCACCAAATGCGCCTTGTCATAATGGCCAAGGATGCGGCCATAGGCGTCCATGGCGGACACGCTGTTGCGTGCAGCGACCAATTGCCGTTTTTCGAAAATAAGGCGGTTTGCACCTGTTACCAGCACATCATTATCGGCCATCAGCGTGGTGAGCCGCGCGCGTGCGCCAGCGGCGCTGTCGCCAGCCTGCCCCCGATAATAATGATAAGGATAGCCATCCTCCAAATAGTCCGGAATCGCCGCCTCTGGCCAAAGGAGAAGGCGCGGACCTTGACCCTGTAAAGGGCGGCTGTTCATCGCCAGCTTGGCAAAGTTGATCACGTCATAGCCGGGTGCATATTTGTCGGCTTGGGAGATATTGGGTTGGACCACGGTGACGGCGATGGGTTGTGTTTGGGGAACCGTGCTGCTGAAAAATCCGCCCCAGAGCGAAACACGCGCTATAATTCCTATCGCGGCGAATGCAAAGAGCAACAATCCACCAATGAAATAGCCTGTCCATCCGCCGCTACTGCGTTCGGCGTTGGATGCCCGCGTCCAAAGCGACGTAAATTTGTAAACGCCGCCGACAACCAAAATGATGACACCCGACATGCCATAGGTCCCAACCGCGCTGGCAAGCTGTGCCGCATAAGGCAGGGACAAAGTGATGACGCTCAACGGGTTCCAGACATAGCCGGTGAACACCCAACTGCGCAGCCATTCGGTGATGATCCACAGGCCAGCAAAACCGAGGATGAGGGGGAGTGAAATCCTCCCCGGCACGGGGAGCGGGACCGCCGAAGGCGGTGGAGGGGGGGTGCCTTCATCCGCCGCCCTTTCGGCATTTTCCCCTCCGTCACGCGCTGCGCGCGCGCCACCTCCCCGTGAACGGGGAGGATTTGAAAGCAGCCACGCCCCTGCCGCCGCCAAGGCAGGATACACCGCCAAATACAAAGCCAGCGCGACCACGGCGATATAGCCTAGCCAGATTGGCATCGCGGCCTGAAAGGTAAAGGCGACCGCAATCCATTGATTGCCAAAGGTGAAATGCCCGACCCCGAACAGCCAGCCAAGAATGAACGCCCGCTTTGTATTTTGGGCATGCGCGATCAGATGGATCAGCAACGCAAAGCAAACGAGCGTGAGCGGCCAAAGCCCCCAAGGTTCAAAGCCATAAGCCGACAATGCGCCAGCGCCTATAGCGGCCGAGCGCGCAAATCGGTGAAGCAGGGCGGAGATTTTCTGCACGCCTTCGCCTTTGCCGTTCATATGTTACAAATGCAATCGGGCAAACAAGGTCCTTGCTTGCGGTTCGCCGTTTGCCTGCTAATTCAGGGCCATGATATTTTTCGCAATCGCGCTTGTCGCCATTCCCCCGTCCGCGCTCACCGACGCCCATCAAGGCGATATTGCCTGTGTCGCCGTCATTGCGACCCTGGCCGAGAAACAGCGCACAGGCACGGCGTCAGCCGATGCACCCGATGTTCGCCAATTGGGCAAAAAATGGGCTGGCATCGTCGGCAATCGCGTCACCACGCAAAGCGGGCAACCGCGCGAATTGGTCGCGGTCGCTATGGCGGAAGCCGCCAAAGCCGAATTTCAGCGGCCAAGTGATTTGGCGCGGATCAACTATTGCGCCGTGCAAATGACGGCGGAACTTGCTAATGCCGACAGCATCAACAAACCCTTGCCCAAGCCGGTGACATCCAAATGAGCTTACGTCCCTTCCATCTCGCTTTTCCTGTCCACGACCTTGCCGAAGCGCGGCATTTTTACGGGGGCATCATGGGCTGCGCCGAAGGGCGGTCATCCGACCAATGGATCGATTTCAATTTTTTCGGCCACCAAATTGTCGCACATTTGGATGCGTCGGCGCGCAGCGTTTCGACGCATAATCCGGTGGATGGGCATGACGTCCCCGTCCCGCATTTCGGCGTTGTTTTGGACATGGGCCAATGGGAGGCCTTGGCAGAACGCGTAGAGGCGGCGGGTGTCCGGTTCGGCATTGAGCCACATATCCGGTTCAAGGGCCAAGTGGGCGAGCAAGCCACGATGTTTTTTTATGACCCAAGCGGCAATGCGTTGGAGTTCAAGGCATTTGCCGATGATGCGAATTTGTTTGCGCGCTGACGCTTGCATTTTGCCGCTTTAGGCCACAGCGCGACGTCATGGACTTTCAAAATTTCGACATTGACCAATTTCTGCGCGAACATTGGCAGAAAAAACCGCTACTCATCCGCAATGCGTTTCGCGACTGGCAAAACCCGCTCGAGCCGGACGAGCTGGCGGGGCTGGCCTGCGAAGAGGAAATGGAATCGCGGCTGATTTGCCAAACCGATGCAGGTTGGGAGATGGAGCAAGGTCCGTTGGCCGAAGAACGGCTTTCTGGCTTAAGCGAAAGCCATTGGACATTGCTGGTGCAAGCGGTCGACCATCATGTGCCGGCGGTTGCCGACCTGATCGCGCCGTTCCGTTTCATTCCCAATTGGCGCATTGACGATGTGATGGTCAGCCTTGCCGCCGACCAAGGCGGGGTTGGACCGCATTTCGACCAATATGATGTTTTCCTCATCCAAGGGCTTGGCCGCCGCCGCTGGCAGATCGGGCCGCACTGCGATGCCGATACTGTGTTGCTGCCGCATGACGATTTGAAATTGCTCAGCGCATTTGCGGCGACCGAGGAATGGGTGTTGGAGCCCGGCGATATCCTCTATGTCCCGCCGGGCATCGCGCATAATGGCGTTGCGGTGGGTTCGGATTGCATGACCTATTCGGTTGGTTTCCGCGCACCATCGCGCGCCGACCTTTTGGGGCATTATGTCGATGATGTTCTCGATGGAATTCCAGATGACGAACTCTACCGCGACCCGGATTTGAAGGCTCAGGCCAATGCAGGCGAGATTTTGCCCGAGGCGCTGGATCGCTTGCAGCAGATGATGCTGGAATCGCTGTCTGACTCTGCCCATTTCGCCCGCTGGTTCGGCACCTTCAACAGCGCGCCCAAATATCCCGACGTGGATTGGCGACCCGAAATACCCGTTACGCCGCAGGACGTGCGCGCGGCGATCAGCGCGCAAGTGCCGCTGTCGCGCAATCCGGCGAGCCGATTGGCTTTTATCGCCACAGGCGCGGACGCGCTCATGCTGTTTGCCGATGGTGTCTGTTTTGACTGCATTGGCGAGACGGCGGCCTTGGCGAAAGATTTGTGCGCTGCGGATAGCGTGGTTCTCGACGTCGCATTGGTGGGCAGCGCGGCGGCCATCGATTTGCTAACTCAGCTCTGCAATAATGGCTGCATCGCATTTGACAGCGAGGATTGATCTGCGCACGCGGTTAAGCATCTGCGCGAAGAAAGCGCGTTATGCAAATGAGGCTGACGCGCTATCGGCGATTGCAAAGGCGACAATCACGCTGCGGCACTATGCGTGCGACCGTTGCGGGCAGTTTCATTTGACCAGCCGGACGAAGGGCAAGCGAATCCCGCGCCCGTCGGGTGATTGAGGGCCTTGGTTTAGACCTCGACTTCGCGCCAGCTTCCCGGCGCAAGGCCATCAAGCGTCCATTCGCCAATCGCGCGGCGGACCAACCGCAAGGTCGGGTGCCCGACGGCAGCGGTCATGCGTCGGACCTGGCGGTTGCGGCCCTCACGGATCGTCAGCATGATCCAGCTATCGGGCACCGACAGCCGCACGCGGATCGGCGGGTCGCGCGGCCATAGCATGGGGTCGGCAATCCGCTCGGCTTCGCACGGCAGGGTCAGGCCATCCTTCAACGATACGCCGCGCCGCAACTGCACCAGCGCATCGTCGGTCACGTCGCCTTCGACTTGCACCAAATAGCTTTTGGCCATTTTATATTTGGGGTCCGATATCCGCGCCTGCAAACGGCCATCATCGGTCAGCAGCATCAACCCCTCACTATCCATATCGAGCCGCCCCGCAGGATAGACGCCAGGCACATCCACAAATTGCGACAAAGTCGGCCGCGGCGAACCCTCCGTCCCCATGTCGGTAAATTGCGGCAAGACGCCATAAGGTTTGTTGAACAGAATGATGCGGGACATGCGGGTGCTGTAGCGAAAGCGGGGGAGATGCGAAATGCTGTTGTGGGTGGGGGTGGTGAAAGATTGGGCAGTCAACTCACTGGAGCACGGTAATGCCGAAAAAGAAAAGTCCCAAAAGCCAAAAGGAGCAAAGCGAGCGGCGCAGAAAGAAATTACGCATAATGAAGCGCTCGTTATCATCGATGCGCTGCTGCATATGGCAGTCGAAGCTGCCTTGACGGTTGCACCGACCGCAACCGACAATGATAGCGGTAAGTGTTGGATCATTAATGGGACGCCAACGGGTGCCTGGGCAAACAAAGCTGGTCAGATTGCCTGTTGGATTGGAGGCAGTTGGCGCTTTGTCATTCCCCATGAAGGCATGGGGGTTTGGAACAAATCCACACGGCGGCACAGCCGGTTCATATCCGGCCAATGGACGACCGCGCCTACGGTCCCTAATCCAACTGGCGGCACGGCCGTCGACAGCGAGGCGCGCGCAGCTATTGTTGCGATTTTACAATATTTCCGGCTGATCGGCATTTTAGCAACATGAACCGAAAACGGCGGAAAACGCTGCAAATATTATCATAAATTGTGAATAATGGCGACATTTTGGCAACAGTATAGAGACATAGCGACTTGCATCGATGGAACAGAATTGGTAGACAAAGGTTCTCGAATTTCCGTTCCTAAGATAGATAAGGGGAAAGTTGATGCGTAAGTTAGCCATAAGTTTGGCGCTCGCTTCTACAGCTCTGGCGTCACCGGCTTTGGCCCGCGACAACCAGTGGTATGTTGGAGTTGATGGCGGTGCCATGTTAGTAGAAGACCTTGCTTTGGATATTGGTGTCATCAGTGATGCGGCATCATTAGACACGAACAAGGGTTATGATGTTGGCGGCGTTGTCGGATATGATTTCGGTGGCTTCCGTCTTGAATCAGAAGTTTCGTATCGTAAGGCAGATGTCACTGGCGTAACCAGCCAATCGCCCCAGATCACGAGCGGTACCAGCACTGCTTTGCGGAGTGCCGGCACATATGAGCTCGATGGTGATGCAAATGCACTGAGCTTCATGGTCAATGGACTGTTGGATTTCGGTGACGATGATGGCATTCAAGGCTTTATCGGCGGCGGCGTTGGCGTTGCACGCGTAGATGTGCAAGCTGTGCTCGCAGCACCAGCATTCCTTGATGACTCGGATACGGGTTTTGCATGGCAGGCACTCGCTGGCGTTCGTGCGCCATTGAGCGATAACTGGGACGTTGGCGTAAAGTATCGTTTCTTTAACGCAGACAAGGTCAGCCTGGTTGATCGTCTCGGCCGTGCGGTCGACACACGTTTCCGTTCGCACAGCATCATGGGAAGCTTGATTTACAACTTCGGCGGCGCACCTGCGCCTGTTGAAGTGGCACCACCACCACCGCCACCACCTTATGTGGCTCCACCACCACCACCACCGCCACCACCGCCGCCACCTGCGCCGGTGTGCAACACAGGTCCTTATATCGTATTCTTCGATTGGGATAAATCGGACCTGCGTACAGACGCGGCTTCGGTTCTCGATAATGCCGTTGCGCAATATTCGAACTGTGGCAGCGCGAAGGTTATGCTTGCAGGTCACGCCGATAAGTCGGGTACTGCAAAGTATAACGTTGGCCTCTCAGAGCGTCGTAACGGTACCGTTCGTGCGTATCTTGAGTCCAAGGGCGTAACAGCTGGCGCGATTTCTACGGAAGCATTTGGCGAAACTGCACCATTGGTACAAACTGCAGATGGTGAGCGTGAACCGCAAAACCGTCGCGTGGAAGTCACCTACGGTCCAGGTTCGGGAATGTAATTCCCAATCTGTTTTCAGGTTAAAAGAAAGGCTGGTCGAAAGACCGGCCTTTTTTTTGCGTCGCCTGCATAGTCGCGCGCATGGCCGTGCAGATTTTAGGCCGCAGCCTTTGCCTTCACGCGCGCCTTGACTGTTGCTGCTTCCAAAAGCCGCGTCTCAAGTGCCTTTAACTTATTTTTGTTTTCGATTTTGCCGCCGAACAAATCCGTCACATAAAATGTGTCGACGGCGCGTTCCCCGTAAGTGGCGATATGCGCACTGTGCAATGTGACTTTGGATTCAAACAGCGCGAGTGCTAAATTGTTGAGCAAAGCAGGCCGATCCAGCGCATTTACCTCAATCACTGTAAATCGGTTGGAAGCTTGATTATCAATCAACACTGATGGCGCGATTTTAAAGGCATCGGCCCGGCGCAACGCTTTCGGTTTTGCATCCAATTGTGTCATCAACCGCGCGCGGTTGCTGAGCGCCTCTTCAATGATACGCTGGAGGCGGTTTAACTGGCTTTGCTCCTGAAAAGGACGACCCAGCGGATCTTGGATAAGGAAATTGTCCACCGCCATGCCGTCACTGCTGGTGTGAATGCGCGCATCGATGATGTTGCCGCCCGCCAGATGAATGGCGCCCGCTATCCGGTAAAATAACCCGGGATGGTCGGCGGCAAAAACCGTGACAAGCGTCGCGCCGCGATCGGGGTAGAAGCACGCATCAATGGCAAGACCCGTGCCCACATTGGAAAGCAGGTGCCGAGCGTTGCGCGCAATGATGTCATCTGGTTCAGCAATCCAATAAGCGTCGGGAAGCGTTTTGGCAAAAGCAGCAAATGTATCGGCGGGCAGTTGCAACGCGGACGCCAGTTTCGCTTTTTTCGAGGCAATTCGTTCGTCCCGACCCCGCTGCTTATGTCCCAGACGTAGTACTTCTTCGGTGGCTTCAAACAGGTCCGACAAAAGCTGCCGTTTCCAACTATTCCAAACGCCCGGCCCCACGGCGCGGATGTCAACGACGGTCAAGACCAATAACAGCTTCAACCGCTCGGGCGACTGCACGGCTTGGGCAAAATCCAAGATAGTTTTGAAGTCTGCCAAGTCCCGCTTGAACGCGGTGGCAGACATCAACAAATGATAACGGACAAGCCAAGCCACGGTTTCCGTCTCGGCCGGTGAAAGACCAAGCCGCGGGCATAAGGTTTCGGCAACCTCGGCGCCTAAGGCACTATGGTCACCGCCCCGCCCCTTCGCGATGTCGTGGAGCAACGTTGCGACAAACAATACCCGCTTGCTGACAATCTGTTGCACCATTGCCGTAGACAGCGGGTGATCCTGCTTTAGCTTGCCCCTGTTGATATCGGCCAGCAATCCAATCGCGCGGATAGAATGTTCGTCTACTGTGTAATGATGATACATGTCGAACTGCATTTGCGCGACGACACGGCGGAAATCAGGAATGAACCTGCCAAAGACGGTAGATTCATTCATCCAGCGCAGCACCGTTTCCGGGTCGCGTGGAGACGTCAGAATTTCGAGGAAAAGCGCGTTAGCGCGGGGGTCGCGTCGCACTATTTTGTCGATCAGCCGGGCATCCCTTTGGGCCGCGCGCATAGCCAGCGGGTGGATTTCCAATTCATGCAGATCTGCCAAATGGAATATCTCGAGCAAACGCACGGGGTCTTGCGCAAAAAAATCGTCATCGGGCAGCGCCAATCGACCGCGATCCAGTTGAAAGCCGTTTAGCTTTCCCGGTTTCCGGGCAAAACTGGGCAAGAAGCGACGGCCCTTTTTGGCCATAGCTTCGTCCAAATGCGCAAGGAAAAGCCCGGTTACGTCGCCAACCGTTTTTGCGTTCAAAAAGTAAAAGTGCATGAACCGTTCAACCGCCGAGCGTCCGGGGCGATCGGCAAATTGCATAAGCTCTGCAACTTCGCGCTGCAGATCAAATGTCAGACGTTCTTCCGCGCGCCCGGTGATATTGTGCATATGGCAACGCACCGACCACAAGAAATTTTCGGCCTTTCTGAACCGATTATATTCTTCAATGGTCAGCAGGCCAACGTCGACAAGTTCGGACGCGGCTGACACTTTGTGGATATATTTACCAATCCAATAGAGGGTGTGCAGGTCGCGAAGCCCGCCTTTACCATCCTTGATATTGGGCTCGACCACATATCGGCTGTCACCCATGCGCCGGTGCCGATCATCGCGTTCAATCATTTTTAGGCGCACAAATTCAGACGCCGTGTTGGCGACGACTTCATTCCAGAAACGCAGCGAGGCCTCTTCGTAAACGCCGCGGTCGCCCCAAACAAACCGGCTTTCCAGTAAAGCGGTGCGGATGGTCAAATCCTCTTGCGCCATCTTTACGGTTTCATCGAGGGACCTGCTCGATTGGCCAACCTTCAACCCAAGGTCCCAAAGCAAATAGAGGATCGCTTCGACTACCTGCTCGGTCCACGAGCTGCGCTTGAAAGGCGTTACAAAGCCGATATCGACGTCGCTGTGCGGCGCCATTTCACCGCGGCCATATCCACCGACTGCCAGCACCGCGATCCTTTCGGACGCGGAGCGGTTCGCAGCGGGATATGCATGAACGGTGACATAATCGTAGATGAGCCGAACGATTTGATCGATAAGAAATGCTTGCTCCGCCGATGCGCGATAGCCTTGAGACGGCGCCGCATTTAGGCGTTGTTGTATTTCGGCCCGACCGTTGGTCAGAGCCGTTTGCAATATTTCTACGACACGAGGACGGCGTGCCTGGGCCCCGTCTTCGCGCACGATGGTTTCAATCTGTTCCGCAAGCGCGCTCCGGTCGATAATGTCGCGTTGCTTGAATATCCGTTCTGCTGTTGATGCCATCAGGTGACCTTAGTCGCGATCTGGCATCCTGTCAGCATCAACCAGATATCTTGGCATTATATTCGCGTCGCAGCGTCACCCGGTCGATTTTCTGCGTCCCCAGACGGGGGAGCGGTTCGGCAACTTGCCAGAAATGCGCAGGAATCTTAAAGGGTGCAAGACGCGGCGCCAAAAACGCTTTCAACGCCTCCTCTGTCAGCGTGACGCCGTCCTTTGTCTGATAGACGATACCGGGAACCTCACCATATTTGTCATCAGCGATACCAAATACCGACAATTCGACTATCGAGTCATGCTCATAGGCGGCTGCTTCAACCTCGGGGCAGCTGATATTCTCGCCGCCTCGGATGATGATATCTTTCTTGCGGTCGACGATGAATAAATAGCCGTCTTCGTCGAGATAACCGATGTCGCCGGTCCGGAAAAACCCATCGGCGGTGAAGGCATCGCGCGTGGCATCTTCGTTATTCCAATAGCCATTGAAATTGGCAATCGTCCGAATGCCCACTTCCCCACGTTCACCTTGCGGCAAGACATTGCCATCATCGTCCAGCATTTGGACTTCTACGAGCGGCTTGGTCGCAGGGCCGGTGCTGGTTGGCTTTTCCAGATAATTGTCCGTGAAATTGCCGCAGCCAACGCCGTTGGTTTCGGTAAGGCCATACCCTAATAATGGATAGCCCCAGCTCATTTCCTTGCGGATTTTTTTGACATGCTCGACAGGACGCGGCGCGCCGCCGGCGGCAAATGCGGTGCAACTGGTAAGGTCATATTTATGGCGGGCCGGGTGCGTCGCAAGCTCAATGCTCATCAACGGAACGCCCACAAAATAGGTGATGCGTTCTTTTTCAATGATCCGCATCGCGTCTTCTGCGTCCCATTTGGGCATCAACACGAGCTTGCGGCCAATTGCGAAGCTTTGCAGCACCAAGGGAATTGACGCGGTGACGTGGAACAATGGCACATTGACGAGCGCCGAGGGCTGCGCTGGCATTGATTGGCCGCTGGCGGACATGAGTTCGAAGAAGACAAGCGTCTGACCCACATAGCTCATCGCGCCCTGGACGACAGCGCGATGGTCTGACACGGCACCCTTTGACTGTCCAGTTGAACCAGACGTGTATAATATCGTCGCATTATCCAGCGGATCCAGCGTTGGCAGCGCTGTTGCCGCGCCGCCACCCTGTGCGGTCAAAACCGATAAGCCATCCAAGGGCAGGGAATCATGGTTGATGATGAGGAGTTCGCAACCACCAAGATCTTGTCCGGCCATCCGCGCGGCACGCTGCTCATCGGCAAGAACGAAGCGGCAGCCGACCATGCGAATGCCTTCAGCCAACTCGCCGCCCTGCCACCAGCCATTCAGCAAAGTGGCAACGCCGCCTGCCATCACAATCGCCATATAGGCAATGATCCAATTGGCCGAGTTGCGCGCCGCAATGCCAACGCGCTCACCCTTTTGAAGTTTGTGGCCTTCGACAAGGCCACCTGCCAAGGCGCGGGCCGCACCATAAGTTTCTGCGAAACTTAAACGGATATCGCCATCGACCAAAAATTCCTTGTCGGCATGGGTTGCGCAGAAAAATGCGAAATAGTCGGCCATGTTACCCGGCGCTTTGGCGAAAACGGGCAATTGGACACCGTTTTTCTCGGCATAGGTAACGGCCAAGGGGCCATCATTGGCCATAAGCCGGTTAATGGTGGCATCGATTGCAAGGTCCAACTGCGAGGGCATGTGATTCTCTCCTAAACTCTTTGTGCGTCTTCTATTTGGCTCTATAGGAATGTCAAAATATCCTGAGGAAATATTGTGTCATTCGAGATTATTTCAACTGCTGCTGGCTTTATTCAATTTACCGACCTTGGCGTAGGTCCGGTTGCGCTTGATCTGGGCTTCTTTCAGATCCGTTGGTATTCGCTTGGTTATCTGGTTGGCATAATGCTTGGCTATTGGATGTTGCTGAAATTGCTCGCCCGTCCAGGCGCGCCAATGTCCCGCGCACAAGCCGATGACATCATCCTATACACCACCTTGGGCATCATTTTGGGTGGACGCATTGGCTATATCTTATTCTACCAACCGTCCATTTTGCAGAACCCCATGGATGTACTCAAACTGTGGGAAGGCGGGATGTCGTTCCATGGCGGCGCGATTGGTATCATATTTTCGCTCTGGCTTTTGGCGCGCAAGCATAAGCTGTCTTTCTTGCGTGTCTGTGATTACGTCGCCTGCGTCGTTCCCTTTGGGTTATTCCTCGTGCGCTTGGCGAACTTCGTGAATGATGAGCTTTGGGGTCGCGTCACCGACGTGCCTTGGGCCGTTGTGTTTCCCAATGGCGGGGATTTGCCGCGCCACCCAAGCCAATTGTATGAAGCTGTGCTTGAAGGGCTATTGATGGCCGCAATATTGTGGCCATTATTCTGGAAAACCAATGCGCGGTATAGGCCGGGGTTCCTGACGGGTATGGCCGCAATCATTTACGGCACGGCCCGGTTTTCCATCGAGTTTTTCAGGGAGCCGGACCAGCAGCTGCAGTGGTTGGTGGAAACAAGTGGCCTGAGCATGGGGCAGTGGCTCACTATTCCGATGATATTGGTCGGACTGTTCCTCGTGTTCACCGCAGGTGCGCGCAAGCAACGTGCCGAGGCCATGGCCGGCAGTAACCGTGTCACCTGACAGCGCGCAAGTTGCAGTCCGCCTTGCGCAACAGATAGAGGCATCAGGCCCCGTCAGCGTTGCCGAATATATGCGTGTGGCCAATACCGCATATTATGGGCGCGCTGACCCGCTGGGCGCAGCAGGTGATTTCATCACGGCACCAGAAATCAGCCAAATGTTTGGCGAGATGGTGGGCATTTGGTTGAGCGATTTATGGTTACGCCATCGCCCGGCGGCCTGTTATTATGTCGAGCTTGGCCCAGGCCGCGGGACTTTGGCGGCAGACGCGCTGAGAACAATGAAGCGTTTGGGTTGGGAGCCATCGGTCCATTTTGTAGAAAACAGTCCTGCATTGCGCGCCAAGCAGGTGCAGGCAGTGCCGGACGCGACATTCCATGACAATCTGGAAACCCTTCCGACCGATGCGCCCTTGTTCGTTGTGGCAAACGAGTTTTTTGACGCTTTGCCGATCCGGCAGATTGTCTCAACACCAGGCGGCTGGCGGGAGCGGGTCGTTGTGCAGGATGGTGTGTCCGGCTTTGCCGCAATGCCCGGCGCTTGCGTGACCGAGGACCTTATCCCCGAACAGTTTCGCACTGCCGCCATGGGCAGTATTTACGAACTCTGTCCTGAAGCATCATCGATCATGCATCAGCTTTCGGCGCGGCTAGCACAGCAAGGCGGAGTGATGTTGGTCATCGACTATGGCTATACACAGCCCGCGTTGGGCGACACTTTGCAAGCAGTGCAAAGCCACACATATGCCGACCCTTTCACCAATCCGGGCCAGCATGATTTGACGGCGCATATCGACTTTTTTGAATTGTCGAACTGTGCGAAAAACTGTGATCTTTTGGTGGCTGGACCAAGCGACCAAGGCGCATGGCTTTCGGCTCTTGGTATTGATCAGCGTGCGCAAATTTTGGCCGCGGCCAACCCCAGCAGAGCCGCAGACATTGCTTCTGCACGTAACCGACTGGTCGCGCCAGATGCCATGGGGGCATTATTCAAAATTTTGGCCGCTTATGCCCCAGATTGGCCGCAGCCTGAGGGCTTTGGTCTTTAGCCAGCCCAGTCAGCGATCTGACCCGCAACATCGTTCGCGGCGGCATTTAACGCTGCCCCTGCCGGTGCGGGCGCAATCGCGTTTACGGGGCGCCGTGCCTCAAACCGGCGTTTTTCGGTTGCACTTCCGCGTATAATTTTGACCATGTCATAGACCACAACGGCCTCGTTGGTGGCGGCATCGATACCAAATTCCAGCAGGCTTCCCGACAAATAGCGCGTGGCCTTTCCGCCTGCGTCCACTTCATTGAGCACAAGATTGCCGCTCTTCGCCGACACAGTTTCGACGAGCAACATCTGCATCAAACGGGCGGGTTTGTCCGCCCAAAATGCGTCTTTTAGATAGGCTATGCTGCTGGCATCAATCTGGACCGGCACGCGGTTATTATCTAGCTTGCGCGGGACTTGCGGTATCTGGATAACCAAGGCGTCGGCAACGGCCGCTGTGCGCGCAGCACCAGCAGCCACGACATTGTCGGACGTCAGGACCAGCATGGAGACGGGTGCCTTGCCGCCGAAGCTGACGCAGGCGCCAAGCATTATGAGGAGAGGTAACGCATATAAGCGTGGACCGGAGATTTTGCTGAACATCATTTTGGGTTCCTGCTGCCGGGTTTATAATCGGGTAAGGCGGGTGCGCCGATGACGCTACCGATGCCGCCTTGGTCCACTTTCTCGGTTACGGACTTTAACGATACCGATAATTCTCTCAAGTCACGTGCCAGCTGTGTCACTTCGGGCAAAGTCTGCGTATTCAAGGTTTCAATTGCCGGGTTGGCATTGTTCAAGGTCGTTTCCAAGGCAGCCAGACTGCCATTTGCGGACCGCAATGTTTTGCGCAATTCATCCAACATGGGGCGACCTTCACTGTCGAGTAGCTTATTTGTAGAGCCTGCCATTTTGGTAATCTCATCGGCAGCAAGGCCTGCCTTTTGCAAGGTAATGCGCGATTCCTGAATGGCCGCACGCAAGTCGGGTCCTTGCGCTACTAATGTTCCCGAAATGCTCTCCACATTGTCCAAAATCTGTTCGACGGACTGTTGGTTCTTGTCGGACAATATGTTGGTCAGCCGTTCGGTCAAGGTGGATAGCCGTTCCAAAAGCAAAGGCGCGTTATTGAGCAGTTCGCCCAAGGCACCTGGCTTTGTCGGAATGACCGGCACACCTGTGGGGCATGCGGTCTGTGGGTTCACCTTAGGGCAATTTAGTGCAGGCGCGCCTTTAACCGCACCATCCAGTTGAATTTCGGAAACGCCAGTGAAGCCGATGCCGTTGATCGTCGCTGTCGTGCCCTGAAGCACGGGCACAGAGTCCTTGATACTGATGCGCACCCGAACGAATTCCGGATCGGGCTCCCATAATTCGATGCTCTCAATCTGGCCGACCGGAACACCGGAAAAAGACACGCCTGAACCCTTGGTCAGCCCATTGACCGATTGCTGAAAGAATATGTCATATTCTTTCTTGTCGCCATCGCTTGTCCGCGAAAGCCACACGGTAAAGGCCGCCAGCAGCGCCAGAAGGAGAAGCGTGACAGCGCCCACCATCACATAATTGGATTTAGTTTCCATATGCCTGCCTTATGACCTTCCTAGCTGCTGCGTCTTTGCTCCTGCGGATTCACCCCCGTCGCTGTGACCGCGCCGTGCCGCGCGGCCGCGTGGGCCGCTGAAATACTCGTTGATCCACGGGTGATCGATGGCGAGCAATTCTTCAATTGCACCTATGGCTATAACTTTCTGATCGGCCAAAATGGCCACGCGATCACAAATGGAATAGAGCGTATCAAGATCATGCGTAATCAAAAAGACGGTTAGGCCAAGCGTCTCTTTCAAATCGCGTGTTAAATTGTCGAATTTGGCCGCCCCGATAGGATCAAGCCCGGAGGTTGGTTCATCCAGAAACAACAATTCCGGATCCATCGCCAATGCCCGCGCCACACCAGCACGCTTGCGCATACCGCCCGATAGCTCGGATGGATATTTATGCGCAGCTTCCGGCGGCAGGCCGCTTAAGAAGATTTTGTAGCGCGCGATTTCATCGAGCAGTTCTTTGCTGAAATCCGGATAAAATTCCCGCAACGGCACCTGCACATTTTCCGCGACGGTTAAGGTTGAAAATAATGCGCCGCCCTGAAAAAGGACGCCCCAGCGTCGCCGGACGTCGGAGGCTTCATCTTCTTCCTTGCCGATCATGCCTTCGTCAAAGACGCGAATTTCGCCTGAATCTGGTTGTTGCAAGCCGATGATTGACCGCATGAGTACGGATTTGCCCGTTCCCGACCCGCCAACAACGCCCAATATTTCGCCACGGCGGACTTCAATGTTGAGATCCCGATGGATCACTTGGTCGCCAAAGCTATTACACAGGCCAGTGACGGAAATGATGTTGGGTGGGGCCATGGTTTAATCCCAACCAATTTCGCTAAAAAACACCGCGAAAAATGCGTCGAGGACGATAACAAGGAAAATGGCCTGCACGACGGCAGCGGTGGTCTTCAGGCCCACCTGCTCGGCATTGCCTTTGACCTGCATTCCCTGAAAACAACCCGCCATCGCAATAATTGCGCCAAAGACCGGGGCCTTTATCATGCCAACCCAGAAGTCGGTAATCGGCGTTACTTCGCGCAGTCGCTGAACAAAGGTCGCTGGCGGGATATCCAGCACAATCCAGCACAATAGCCCGCCGCCAATGATCGACATTAACGAAGCAAAAATACCGAGCAATGGCATCATGATCACCGCAGCGATCACGCGCGGCACGACCAACGCTTCTACAGGGACAACACCGATCGTGCGCATGGCGTCAATTTCTTCGGTGATCTTCATCGTTCCGATCTGGGCGGCAAAGGCAGACCCAGATCGACCCGCAACCATGATCGCGGTCATCAATATGCCCAGTTCGCGCAACGTAAGTCGCCCGATCAGGTTGATGGTAAATATCTCAGCGCCAAACTGGCGGAGCTGCACAGCGCCTTGCTGCGCAATGACGATGCCGATGAGGAAGCTCATCAGGCCGATAATGCCTAATGCGCGGACACCGACCATATCGAAATGTTGAACCACCGCGTGCCAGCGAAAGCGGCGCGGGCTGATTAGCAAAGTGAAGAACGCTTTGACCACTTGCCCGACAAAGCCAAGGAATTGCAAAAAAGTCGTTATGCCGACGACAACACCGCCGCCCACTTCAGCCAAAAAATGATGCAGCGGTGAAATCGTTGGTTTCGCCGCGACTTCGGCTTGATCGACACCGCGGACAGCATCAATCAAACGATCAGCGTCATTCGCGCCGCCGGTGATTTGCGCATTATGTTCTTTAGCGGTCCGATAGACGAGCCAGGCACCGACTGTATCCATATGGGTGACGCCGGAAATATCGATTTCAGAAACGGAGCCGCCAACGTCGCGCAAATGGCGGTCAACATCACCAATTGACGCAATGGCGAAGTCACCAGACAGCCGGAGAACTTGACCGTTGGGCACATCTTCAACAGTGAATTCGGCAGAGTTAGCCATGGCCATATAAATGGCCTATTATGGAAACTATCACAAGCCTGTAGACTTCTTAGGTAAAGTTATGCCTTTAAGATCATCATGACGAAATCCAAAACAACTTTGCTGGCCATATATGATATGGACAAGACCGTTACGCGGCGTGCCACTTATAATGGGTTTCTTCTGCATATGGCGTTTAACAAGACACCGTGGCGATTGTTGCTTGCACCATTTTTGCCGGTTGGTTTGGTTTTATATGCGCTGAAGATTTGGGACCGGGCGCGGCTTAAGCAGTTTTCGCAAATTCTGCTGATCGGCAGACGCGTGCCAAAGGCGCATTTTGCAAAATATCTGGAAAGCCATGCGGATTTGGTCGTTGGCAAAAACGTCTATCCGCAATTGCGCGCGCGCGTGGCAGAGGAGAAGGCGGCGGGCTATCGTCATGTCATGGCGACGGCTTCTTATCGTTTATATGTGGAGGCGATTGCCAAAAGGCTGGGCTTTGATGATGTCATTGCAACAGACCTTTCGACTGACAGCAGCGGCCATGTGCTCGCGCGGATTGACGGGCATAATTGCTATGACGCGGCAAAGCTGGAACGGGTGAAGGAGTGGATGGAAAGACACGGCCTGGAGCGCGCCAATTGTTATATCCGTGCCTATTCCGACCATGTCTCCGACGCGCCATTACTTGGCTATGCCGATGAGCCTTTCGCGACCAACCCACATGGCCCGCTTGCACGATTGGCGGAGACGAAGGGCTGGCCTATTCTCGATTGGCGCGTGGCGGAAACCTGATCGCACGCCAAGGCATGCCAATTTTTACAAAATGGCGAGCTGACCAACGAGCCAGACCGCCCCCACAATCAGGGGAATGCCCGCAAGATCAAGATAAAATCCGGCCTTCACCATTTTGGGCAAGGCAATATGCCCGCTGGCCCATGCAATGGCATTTGGCCCTGTGCCTGACGGCATCATAAAGCCCCAGCTTGCGGCCATGGATGCAGCCATCGCCATCAACCAAGGGTCAGCGCCGGTTGCGGCGACGAGGCCAGCCACCACGGGCAGCACGCCACTGGCGGTCGCGACATTGCTGGCAAATTCGGTGATCAAAATGACCAAAGCGGTCAGCGCAAGCGCGATGATGATGGGATGCACTACGGACAAGGGCTCTAATGCCTCTCCAAGCCACCCAGCAAGCCCTGACTGCGTGATACCAGCCGCGAGCGCCAGGCCACCCCCAAACATCATGATGACGCCCCACGGGGCTCTGTCCGCTTCCTGCCATGTTAGCAAGGGCCGACCGGTGCCATCGGGTATCAGGAACAATAACAAAGACCCGGCAATCGCGATGCTGCCGTCGGTAATGCCGCCCTTGGGCAAAAGCGGTTCCAACCATTGCTGCGATATCCAAAGGCCAATGACCAACAACAATATCGGAAGCAGCCGTTTTTCAGCCACGGACATGGGCTGCGCCTTACCGATTGATGCGCGTGCTGCGTCTACGTCAAAACTGCCCGCCGTAACATTTTGCACCCGCATCAGGATGAACGCACATAAGGGCACGCCGACAATCACGATGGGCAGGCCATAGAGCATCCATGTCAGAAAGCTGATCTGGATACCCAATTGCTTTTCCACAAGCGCGGCTGCAATCGCGTTGGTCGGCGATCCGACAAGCGTCCCAAGCCCGCCAATTGACGCGGCAAAGGCCACGCCCATGATCAACGCACCTGCAAGGCCGTCTGTTTCTCCAGGCTTTGTCCCGCCAGCGGCCAGTACGGCAACCGCTATCGGAACCATGATAAGCGCGATGGAGGTGTTGGACATCACCATGCTGAGCAAGGCGGTTGAACCCATGAACGCGATCATGAGGCCCGTGACGCTATGTCCAGATTTTCCCAATATCGCGAGGGCGACGCGGCGGTGCATGCCCGTGCGTTCAATGGTGAGCGCCAGAAATGCGCCGCCCAGAATGAGGAAAAGGATAGGCGAGTAATATTCCTTCGCCACGTCCGGCGCGGTCATGATATTCATCAGCGGTAGCGCCAGAAATGGCAGCAATGCGGTGACGGTCAACGGCAAAGCTTGCGTCATCCAATAGGTCGCCATCAAAATGGTGAGGGCGGCCACGTGCCATGCAGATGGTTCCATGCCTGTGGGTGCAGGCAAAAACAGCATGACTAAGAAGACAACAAGTCCACCCCAAAATCCGACCCGATCTGCCTTCATGTGCGCAGTCCTATCATAGACATTTGCCCGCCATATCCCGGTTCGTTCAGGTGGCAACTGCGCCGGTAACTGAAAAATCGATCTGGCTGGCTGTAGGTATCCTGCCCCAGACATTCGACCACATTAATGCCGGCCGTCGCAAGTCGCGACGCGACATAGCCTTCGATATCAAATTGATAATGGCCCGCTTTCCCATCGGTGAAGAAGCGTTCGTTTGCCGCGGCATGTTCAACGAAGTTGCGGAAAAAGCCTTCGTCCACTTCATAGCTTTTTTGCGCGATGCACGGACCTATGGCGCACACTATTTGGTCGCGCATTGCCCCTAATTTTTCCATGGCGACTATCGTGCTTTCATTGACTCCGGTAATTGCGCCTTTCCATCCGGAATGCGCTGCGCCGACGACGCCAGCGCGGGTGTCTGCAAATAAAACAGGCACGCAATCCGCAGTTTGAACAGCCAACAAGATATTCGGGCGATCTGTTACCAGCGCGTCAGCCTTGGGTGGGTCGTCTTGATCCATGGGACCAGTGACAGTGACCACATCAGGTGAATGTATTTGATACACACGTGAAAGTGCTGCCCCGGGCATGATTGCGGCAACCGCGCGCCGCCGGTTTTCGATGACATTTTCGCGCACATCGTCCGAACCAAGGCTGCAGTTTAGCCCGGCATAAATGCCCGTAGAAACACCACCGATACGGCCAAGGAAACCATGTGCAATGTCACCTAATGCATCCGACCTGATCACCTCAACTGCCATGCCTTGCGCTTCCTCCCGTCACCTCTATTCGCAACTGCGGCGCTTGACGGCAAGCCATTAGATTGCAATCCAGAATATATGCAGCGACATATGCTTATATTTGGAATGGGCTACACCGCCACTCGGCTTGCCGACACTTTGCGCGCCGACGGCTGGTTGGTTTCGGGCACAAGGCGGATGAGCAGCGGCGATGCCATTGCGTTTGACGATCAAGCGGCGGTCCTGACGGCGCTGGAGACCGCAACGCATATCTTGTCGAGCGTTCCGCCCATGGCCGAGGGCGGCGATCCGGTGCTCCAAAAATATGGCGCGGCAATTGCGGCGCGCGACGACTTATGGGTTGGCTATCTCTCCTCCACAGGGGTCTATGGCGATACTGGCGGCGCATGGGTCGATGAAAGCGCACCGATAGGCAGCGGGCGCCGCACCGCGCGGGCCGAAGCCGACCTTGCGTGGCAGGCCTTGCGCGACGATGTGCATGTTTTTCGTTTACCCGGCATTTACGGCCCGGGCAGATCGGCGCTGGAGCGGGTGGCAGAGGGCAAGGCGCATCGTATCGATATGCCGGATCAGATTTTCAGCCGCGTCCATGTTGACGACATTGTCGCTGCGGTCATTGCCGCTTTTGATGGTCCCGCGGGGGTCTATAATATCGCCGATGACATGCCCGCGCCGCAAAATGATGTCATCGAATATGCGTGCGACCTGCTGCAACGGGATTGGCCGCCATTGCAGTCCATCGCGGCGGCTGGCCTGTCGGTTATGGCCCGCGGATTTTATGCCGAAAACCGCCGCATTGCGAATATAAAGGCGAAACGGCTTCTCCACTGGGTACCGCGATATGCCAACTACCGGATGGGCCTAGGGTCAGGACCACTTAAATCCACCTTCACGGTTTGAGGCCATTTTGACGCCGCGAAGGTGGATTTAAGTCGTCCTGTCCCTAGGCGTCTGCATTGCGACAACCAAGCCAAGCATCGCCAACGCGCCGCCCGCCAGCGCCAGCGTTGACCAGACATAGCCTTCGAATATCGTGGACAGGATCATTGCGACCACGGGAATGACGACGCCGGTATAGGCCGCCTTGCCGGGACCAATGTCGCGGATCAGGCGGAAATAGAGCGGGAAGGTGACGACCGTTCCAATGATGCTGAGATACAGGACGCCGCCAATATAGCCGGGACGCATATCGACAATCGGCGGACCCGCAGTGATGAAGGCATAGATGCTATTGCCAATGCTGCCCCACAACATCGACCATGCCAAAACCGTGATCGTTGGAACACGCGCTATTCGTGGTGTGACCTGAAGCACGTTGGACACAGACGCCGTCGCCACGGCACATAACACCAAAGATAGCCCCAGCAGCACGTCCGCCCCGCCCATTGGTGCGGCGCGATATTCCTGCAACATCAACAATCCCACCCCGACGCTGGCAATCAGGGAGCCAAGTTTGAACGCCCCGCTGATGGGTCGTCCCAACCAATATTTGGCCAACACTGCATTGGGTACAATTAACAAGGCGAACACCACCGCCACAAGGCCGGAGGTCACATAATGTTCGGCGGTATAGACAAAGTTGAAGTTCAGCCCGAATTGCAACACGCCCAACAACATCGTCCAACCGACCATCGAGCGGTCAATCTTCAGCGATTGCCGCATCACTAGCGCAAGGATGAACATGCCGATCGCCGCCACCACGAAACGATAGGTCACCGACCATGTCGTGGGCACCGTGCCCAATTGATCGCGGATGACCAACCAAGTCGACCCCCAGATCAAAGACGTCACCATGAAGGGTATCCATACCCGTGGCGTCAGAAAACCGGGTTCTTCTTGGCGCGCATTTTCTGCCATGCTCATAAGGCCGCAATCGCGCGGGCCAATGGGGCGACGTCGCCTTCATTATGTTGCCAACTGGTCACCAGCCGCGCCGCGCCCCAGACATCATCAATCACGCCCCAATCGTAAAAGTCAAAACCCTGCGCGCGCAATGCCGCCGCTTCGGCGGGCGTGAGGCGCAGGAACAGCTCATTGGCTTGCACAGGGTATAACAAGCGTTCGCCCGCCGCCTGCGCAATGACCATCGCTGCTGCATTGGCGGCGCGCGCATTGTGCAGCCATAAATCATCCCGCAGCATGGCGAGCAATTGCACCGCAAGGAACCGGCCCTTCGACTGCAAATGCCCCGCCCGTTTGCGGCGATAGCGCGCGGCATCGGCCAAGGCCGGGTCAAAATAGACTAAGGCTTCTGCCCCCATGCCGCCATTTTTGACAAAGCCGAAGCTTAAGATATCAACCCCTGCGTTCACCGTGACGTCGGCAGGCGTGCATCCCATATGCGCCACCGCATTGGCAAATCGCGCGCCGTCCATATGCAGGCCAAGCCCGCGTGCGCGGCACAGGGCGCCCAACGCCGCAACTTCGGATGGGGTGTAGACCATGCCATATTCAGTGGCGTTGGTAATTGATACAGCGGCGGCCTGCACCTGATGCACATCCTTGCGAATGGCGTCGAGCGTGGCGGTGACAGTCTGCGGCGTTATCTTCGCCCCGTCGCCGTCGACCAACATCAACTTTGCGCCAGCGGTGTAGAAACCCGGCGCGCCGCATTCATCAACCTCAATATGCGCCTCGCGATGGCAAATGACGCCCTGATGCGGCTGCACCATTGATGCGAGCGCAAGGCAATTCGCGCCAGTGCCCGTCGCCACCCATAGAACAGCGGCATCGCGGCCAAAGAGTTCGGAGAATGCCGCATCCAACCGCGCGCTATATTGGTCACCGTCATAGGCGGTGTCGATATGATTGGCATCGGCCATGGCTTGCATGACAGCAGGATGCACCGGGGCGGCATTGTCGGAAAAGAAACGCATGGGCAGCGCATGGCGGGAAAATGCGTGCGGCGTCAAGGGGGTAAGGGGAGAGGCAGGGTCGGCGCTTCAATAATTCCTCCCCATCGACTTGCGATGGGGAGGGGGACCGTTCGCGTAGCGAATGGAGGAGGGGCCTAAGCCGCCAAAGGCCCCTCCGTCACCCGACGCTGGCGCATCGGCTACCACCTCCCCATCGCAAGTCGATGGGGAGGATATTCAACCACCCCACCCTGTTTTAATTCCTCCCCATTACGGGGGAGCCGTAGGCGTTGCGGAGCAACAGCGGGACCGTCGCAGACGGTGGAGGGGGCTGGGCCAGACCGAGGGCCCCCTCCGTCAGTTGCTGCGCAACTGCCACCTCCCCGTGCCGGGGAGGAATTTCACCCAATTTCCCCGTAGACAAGACACGAACAAAATGTCACTAAATGTCATAAACGGTCCAGTTTACAATGAGTTACGTCAACATGAACTGCGAGCGCGATGGATATTCAAAGCTATCTGAACAACATTAGGGGGCTGGCGCCGCATTTTGATTTCTATCCGGAGCGCGCCCGTTGAGCCTCTTGCAAGCCCTTGCTTCGGCCAAGACCGAAGAGGATGTCAAAGACGCCTATATCAAGGCGCTTGGCCTCAAAAATGTGTTCAAGGGGCTGGTCGATATCCAAAGCCCTGAAATCTGGTTTGAGGCGAAGGAAGCGGCAACCCCGCCATTGCTGATGTTTGCGCAATTATTGGTCTATGTCCGCGCCGCGCGCAAACGGGGTGAGGCAATCCCCGGCTTTCTAGGTGTCATTGATCGGGAAAAGGCGGCGCTGATGGCGACCGAGCATGCCCTGCCTTTGTTAGAGGATGACGATATCATCTGGCCCAAATCCGGTTCGGCGGCGGACAAGGCGCTGGCCGCGCAAATCGCACCAGTGATTGAAGGCCATTTCGTGCTCTATCCCATCAACGGTTATGAGGCGGAGTTTATCAAAGCCGCCAAGGATGTCATTCGCCAAGGCCGGATTATCCGCACGCCCATCACGCCGGACAATCTGCGGCAAGTGTTTGACAAATGGGTGACGATGGTCGGCGTTGAACTGGGCGTCAAACGGCAGGCCGATTATGCCGTGCTGTTCTTTGCCGACATCATGCATGACGGGCATAATGAGGCGATGCGCCGCTTGCCCGCGCGTCTGTTGTTCAGTGGCGGCTTGCCCGTGTTTATCATCGGAAACGAACAATATGAATTGGCCAGCGCACGCGGCTACGGCAATTTCTGGAATATCTATCATCGCCCACCCGAAGAAAAGCATCGGCACTATCTGCTCGAACGGGGCGACAGCCTACTGCCGCTGGATGAGCAGAAGTTTAAGGGCGCGTTCTACACCCCCTTCCACATTGTCGATAAGGCTTATGATCAATTGGCCGCCACCTTGGGCGCAGATTGGCAAGACAGATATATCGTCTGGGATAATTGCGCTGGCGTCGGCAATTTGGAATCCAAGCACAGCAATTTGCGCAATGTGTTCATGTCGACGCTCGATAAGGAAGATGTGACGATTATGCGCGGCAACCCTGCCTTCGCCGGGGCAGAGATTTTCCAATATGATTATCTGAACGACGATGTGACCGACTTTGGTGAGATTGATTATTCCATTACTGACAAAGTGCCGATGGCATTGCGGCAGGCCATTGCCGATGCAAAGTCCGGAAAAGAGGGTGCAAAGCCGATATTGGTGTTGATCAATCCGCCTTATGGAGAGGCTGGAAATTCATTGGGTCACGCGGGAAAAACCGGGATAGCTAGAACCAAAGTCAGCTATGGAATGGGCGATTTTGGCTATGCGGGGCGCGAACTTTTTGTGCAGTTTCTGCACCGTATTAAGTTAGAGCTACCCAATTCCTTACTCGGAATGTTTAGTACTTTAAAATATGTAAATGCCCCGAATTTCAAAGATTTTCGACAGCGTTGGACGGCTGAGTATCTCGACGGATTCATCGTCCACAGCAAGGCGTTTGATGGCCTTAAAGGAAACTTTCCAATAGGATTTTTAATTTGGGATTTGGCGGGAAATACCCAAACGCAAACTGTAGATACCGTTGCGTTGAATAAAGCCGGCGACGCAATCGGCAGAAAAAGTTTTTACAACATTTCTGACAACCGTTTTCTAAGCGGCTGGCTGACAAGGGCGAGGAAGAACGACGTCGATGTTATTCCTCTCATAAACGCCGTGACGCCGACAACAAAAACGGAGCACGTTAGAAATACCAATTGGTCTGACGATGCGATTGCACATTTTTTCTGTGATAGTAACGACCTGCAAAACGCCGGAACACGGACGGCAATATTTTCTTCGGTTCATTCAATCGGGCACGCGGGCGGTTATTTCATCACTCCCGAAAACCTCTGGCAAGCCGCCATCGTCTTTTCCGTTCGCCGCCTCATAAAGCCGACATGGCTCAACGACCGTGACCAGTTTCTGCAACCCTCCGAACCGTTGACGGACACATTCAAATCCGATTGCCTAATTTGGATGCTGTTCAACGGCAGCAACCTCACTGCTGGGGCCGATGGGTTGCGCTGGAATGATCGCGATTGGTCGCTCGTCAACCACTTCATCCCCTTTACCGAAGCGGAAGTCGGCGCAAAGGCGCGGTTCGAGAGTGATTTTCTGGTGCGTTACATGACGGGCATGGCGTTTTCTCCCGAAGCGCAGGCGGTGCTCGATGAAGGGCGAAAGCTGTGGACGCGGTTTCACGCCATCGACTTTCCCCATAAGATTAGGGATGAGTTAAAACTCAATCGCGCGGACGCAGGCTGGTACCAAATCCGCAAGGCGCTGGAACAATATGGCGACACCGAATTGACCGATTTTGATTCCTTCAAAACGGCCTACGCAACCTTGGGCAACAGTTTGCGCCCCATGGTTTTTGAACTGGGTTTCTTGCCAAGCTAACGGACAAAGACCCCTCTCCCCCAACCCCTTTCCCCCTGAAGGGGGTGAAGGGCGTGAGGTGCGTGCGGGGGGTTTCTAATTCCTCCCCGGCACGGGGAGGGGGACCGTCGCAGACGGTGGAGGGGGCCCCTCCGTCAGTTGCTGTCGCAACTGCCACCTCCCCATCTTTAGTCGATGGGGAGCAGCAAGCGGGCCGTGTGCAGATCAACCCCGACCAATATTTCGAAACCGACCGCATCATGCGGGAGATTATATTGCCCTTTCCCTGAACCCTTTTTGGCCCGCGACGGCATGCATGGACACCCATATAAAGTTAACATCACTTATGTTTTAATAAACTATAATATTAGTTATATGTCTTACAAATAAAAAAAGGGGAACTAATGTCCCCCTTTTTCATTAATTGAAAATATCTTATCCGTTGACGCCGCCTGCGCGACCACCACCGAAAAGCCAGTCCCAAAAACCTGCTGTTTGGTCTTCGACTTGCTTAGCTTTTTCAAGCGCTTTCATGTCGTTTCTCCATTAAAACGTGGCCTGCTCGACCAACTATTTAATATAATGGAAAATTAACTATCTTCAACAATTGTTTATTAACCAACTTTATTATGAAATGCCGTAAAGTATATGGAGCAGAAATTGAGAAGATTCAGCGGAGTAGCGATGATCTTCCCTTTTCCTTTATGGCAAGCATGGCGTCGTAACGCGGTAAGGACATCGCGGTCATCAATGCCATTCGCAGTCGTAATTATGTGGTTTGCTTTGGCGATTCGCAGTGCGCCTGCGGCAAATATTGCGCTGCTTGTGGAACCCAAAAGCTCTGCGCAAAAACTCTTTGCCAGAAATATTTCATCCGGCTGAAATATATTGATCAAATCAATGTCGGCATCGGTTGTGCCGAAATTACCTATACCAATGCGAAAGCCATTTAACTGTAACTTATGTAATACCACGCGGACGGCATCATTCCATTTATGGTCGTGCAGATCGATGACTTCGAAGGTCAGGTTGGATGGCTGGCATTTGGCGTCCAAAATATGGTGCAGCATATCCGCTGCAAAGCCGTCCTCCAAAAGAATATCAGTGGATATTTTGACATTGATGGCAAAGTCGGATTGCTGTTTGACCAATTGCCCTGCGGCCATAATCGCCTGCGCGCATAAATAGCTACTGACGGTTTTTAAGGTGCCGCTCTGCCGGGCCATTGCAAATAATTTGGCGGTATTGATTTGACCATAAGCAGGATGCGTCCAACGCAGCGCGGCTGCGGCGGAGCGGACCTGACCGTCACCCAAATTTTGCTGTGCCTCCAGCACCAATTCCAAATCGCCATTGTGCATGGCGGTTGCAAATTCGGACGCGAACTGCGGCTGTAACACATTGTAGAAATCAGCAGTGGTGGCGATGGTGAAGCTCGATTGCGACACGCTGGCGTCTATCGATGCGGCAAGCGCGCTTTCCATGCGGCTTTTGATATTTTTGTTCACGTTGCGGTCAACGCCGAAGTAAATATCGATATCGATTTTGCGACCGTTGATCAGCAGTGGTTCGGCAAATAATTGCCGCAAGCCGTCCAAATGCTCCGCAAGCTTGCTTGTCGATATGCTTGGCATTTCCCAAAGGAATTGTTGATGGTCATTATGGGTGAGCTGTTGTTCGTCAATCACCGTGGACAGGCGGTGCCCCACTTGCTTCATGATGGCGATTTCGTCCTCTTGCCGGACATATCCCAATCTTGTTTCCGCGCGCATCAGCGTTGCGCCAATGAACAGGGCGTTTGAAACAACCTCCTCCACCAAATATCCGGTCATGTTGAAAAAGCCGGTTGCTGCATTTCGTTGGGACCGCATAAGCGCGGCCTTTTGGCGCGACACTAATATGCCCACGCTTGCGATCAATGCCAAAGCGGGCATCGGATCATTGGCAATGTTCCGCGTTGCCAGCCAACTGCTCGCGCTCAAAATGGCCAAAGCGGCTGCCCAGCTGATATATTTGCTATGTTGAAGGCCGCGCCGCGTGAGATGTATCGCGGCAATGATGATGGCAAAGGCGAAAAAGTAAAACCAACCCCAGCTGACCGGAATGCCGCTTTTCAGTGTCTCTGCCGCCAATGCATGAAAGATAACGCCGGGTTGGTCGCCCCAGCCGGGCATTGAGTGGATATCATTTTGCGTGGGGTCGGTGACACCCAATATGACGGTCTTCCCTCTCAATATATCCGGGTCTGCGGTCTGTTCGAAAAGACGGATGGGCGATATTAAAGGCACTGATTTTGGGTCAAACGCATAATCGACGGGAAAATCATCGAGCTTTGTCTGATCCAAACCTGCAATACTGGCCGCAAGTGAAATAAGCGGACCACGTTCGGTCTGTATGTGTATCGGCGCGTCCCAAACGAAACCGAAAAGATATGGAAGCGAAGCTGACACGACATCGGTTGAACCCACGACCGCCGGGTGGGAGAAGATGGAACGGGCCGCGTCATTTTCGGATCGTGCGGCAAGCGCGATCACTTTGGTCGGCGCTTTGAGCGTTTCGAGCGTATTGCGCAGGCGATTGTCTGCATATGCGGTGGTGCGGCCTTGATAGCCGATGTCCACATAAATTGCCGCTGGTGCGTAACCGTCGATTTTGCGGAGCAACTCGGCTTGCTTGTCGCGCGGCCACGGCCAACGGCCAATGGCATCAATGGCCGCAGAATCAATACCGACCACGACAATATCGCCAGATACCGGTTTAACCGCAGCCTTGGTTTGCAGGGCATAGAGCCCAAGCGCCAAGGGTTGAAAAAGATTGAGCGCGCCAAGCACGCCGCAGACAATTGCGACGAGCAGAATTTTTCGGCTGATGGTTGCCTTGTTGAGATTAAGCGCCATGGGCCGGGGCATAGGCCGAACATGGTGAAAATAGTGTTAATCTTGGGCCGTGCGCCGTTATGTGTGTCAAACATGGGCTGGCCAGCGGTCTTGGCCAATTGCCATGATGGACAAATTGAAAAGCGGCGGCCAAGATATAGGGGCAAACAACAAACGATAAGGATACCGCATATGTCATTGACCGCAGGCTTGCTAATGATCGCCTCTTTAGGCGCAACAATGACGCCCGCGAAAGGCGATGATGCGGTGCAGAAGGTGGCGCAAAGCGCACGCTATAATGCTTTGGTTCAGCAGCTTGATTCCGAACATGATCGCATCGTCGACGAGATCATCACGCTCGTCGAAATTCCGGCCCCGCCTTTCAAAGAGGCAGAGCGTGCCAAGGCCTATCACGATATGTTGCGCGTAGCGGGCCTTCAAGACGTCGAAATCGATGCCGAGGGTAATGCCATGGGCCTGTATCGCGGATCGGGCCCTGCGGGTGGCCCTGTGCTCATCCTTGCGGCACATCTCGATACGGTCTTTCCCGAAGGCACGCCGTTGAAGGTGCGCCGTGACGGCACCCGATTATATGCGCCGGGCATTGGTGACGACACACGAAGCCTTGCCGTCCTTTTGGCCTATGCACGGGCGATGAAGGACAAGAATATCCGCCCGCGTACCGACATATTGTTCGTGGGCAATGTGGGCGAAGAGGGGCCGGGCGACTTGCGCGGTGTGCGCTATCTCCTCACCAAGGGCAAATATAAGGACCGAGTGAAGGCATTTGTGTCGATGGACGGCACGGACCCCCAACGCGTGGTCAATGGCGGCGTGGGATCGCGGCGGTACCGGATTAGCTATAAGGGGCCGGGCGGCCATAGCTATGGCGCCTTTGGCCTTGTGAACCCTATGGTGGCGATGGGCCAGACGGTGACCGAATTATATAAGATACCCGTGCCCGCTTCCCCGAAAACCACTTATGCGGCGTCGGTCACAGGCGGCGGCACGTCGGTAAATTCCATTCCCCATGAAGTGTTTATGGAATTTGATTTTCGTTCCGAAAGTCCGACGGAACTGACCAAAATCGAACAACGGTTTTTGTCGATTGTGCAAGACAGCGTAAATGCCGAAAACAATGCGCGTGTTGTAAGAGAGGGTAAGATTGTCGCCGAGGCGAAGCTGATTGGTGACCGGCCAGCGGGGATGACGGCGCATAGCGCGGCGATTACGCAAATTGCTGCGGCGGCCATTCGCGCCAATGGCATGACACCGCAATTATCCGCCTCATCCACCGATTCCAATTTGCCCATGAGCTTGGGCGTGCCTGCCTTAACCATCGGATCGGGCGGAAGTGGCGGCCGCGCGCATGCGCTCGATGAATGGATTGATGTGGAAAAAGCGCAAAGCGTCAAGGGCATGTCGACGGGATTGCTGATGTTATTGACCATGGCGGATATGCCATAACCTCCAGCATAACCTAGGATAACATCTAGGTTGTTACGCGGCGCTTAAGGCAGTAGCAGCGATGCGATTAGGGGTTATCCAGAATGTTGCGACGTAAAGCAGTTGTCATTGGTGCAGGTATTGGCGGCATAGCATGCGCCATGCGTTTACAAAGCCTTGGCTTTGATACGCAAATCGTGGAAGCGCTCGACGCCCCCGGCGGCCGTGCCTATGTCCGCAAGGCGGATGGCTTTGTCTTTGATATGGGGCCAACGGTTCTTACCGTGCCGCATTTCATTGAGGAATTGTTTAGCCTGCAGCAAGACCATGCCATGCTGGGTGAACCGGACTTTCCGCCGCATGTTTTGGATGAAAATAACCGCGTGCGTGAAGGCATTTCGGGCGGACCCAACACCAGCAAATATGTCGAGATAATCCCGATACTGCCATTTTACCGCATCTATTTCGATGACGGCACGTTTTTTGATTATGATGGCGATCCGGTCAGCACGCGGACGCAGATCCAGCGTTTGGCACCTGAGGATCTCGCGGGATATGAAGCCTTTCACGAGCAAGCCAGAGCCATATTTAAACGTGGATTTTTGACGCTGGGATATACCTATTTCGGCAGCCTTGGGTCGATGTTGCGCGTTGTCCCCGATTTGCTGAAGCTTGGCGCGGTGCGGTCGCTGTTCGGCATGGTCAGCAAATATTTCAAATCCGACAAAATGCGTCAGGTGTTCAGCTTTGAACCTTTGCTGGTCGGTGGCAACCCGATGAAGGTGCCGGCTATCTATGCGATGATCCATTTTGTCGAAAAGACCTGGGGCATTCATTATGCCAAGGGCGGCACGGGCGCACTGGTGGCGGCTTTAGTCAAAAAGTTTGAAGATATGGGCGGCCAGTTGCGGTTGAATGCACCGGTGCAACGCATATTGGTGGAAGACGGCGTTGCCAAGGGCGTCGCCTTGGCAAGCGGTGAAACGATATTTGCAGATGTTGTGGTGTCGAACGCCGATTACGCCAATACTTATCTCAAGCTCGTCGATAAGGCGCATCGGCGCATTAACCGCGATGCTTTGGTGAAATTCCGCAAGCAATCCATGTCGTTAATGGTGATCTATTTCGGCTATGAATGCCGCGACAATGACCCGGATTTGCGCCATCATAACATCATATTGGGCCCGCGGTACGAAGCATTGCTCGATGAGATTTTCGAAAAAAAGGTGATGAGCCCGGATTTCTCACAATATCTGCACATCCCGACGCTGACCGATCCGACCATGGCGCCTGCGGGCCATCATGCCGCTTATACGCTGATCCCCGTGCCCAATAATGCAAGCGGCATCGATTGGGATGTCGAAGGCCCGAAACTCAGCGCGCGGGTGCTGAGCTTCCTTGAAGAACGCGGATATATCCCTGACCTTGCGGCGCGGTTGAAGCATGTGAGTTTCATCACGCCGGATTATTTTTCCGAAACGCTGGGTTCCTATCTTGGCAATGGGTTTGGCGTGGAACCCGTTTTGACCCAGACAGCCTTTTTCCGTCCGCACAATAAGTCGGAAGATGTGCACAATCTCTATCTGGTCGGGCAAGGCACGCAACCTGGTGGCGGAACCCCGTCGGTGATGATGTCGGCAAAAATGACCGCTCGCGAGATCGCCCGCGACTTGGGCGTGGATGCATCTGTCGTCAACGGCGTGCCAAGTTAGCGGGAGGCCATATATTAAAGACGGCCTTTATATGCGGGTCTTGAAACCCTTCATGTGGCGCGTTCGCTGACTTGGTCCAAAGGACAATCAAGCCGCCAAGAAAAGCCCAAAGTCTCAAAATTGACCGTCACTTCTCCGCCGAGGCCCATTTCAACAACTTTACCTATGACCATCGAACCAAAGCCGCTTTCTTTTGGCGGAAAAACGGTGGGGCCTTCGGACTCGATCCAAGTCATCACAAGGCGATCGGTGATGCCATCCGATAGCTTTTGCCATCTTATGTCAATGCGACCTTCTATATTTGACAAAGCGCCATGCTTAGCGGCGTTCGTGGCGAGTTCGTGCACGGCCATGCCAATTGTCTGGACGGCCGCTGACGACAATTGTACATTTTCTCCTGAGATCGTAATGCGCGAGCCGATAAGATCTTTGAAATGGTTGAGTTGGGCACGGATCAGGGCTTCTAGCGATACCCGCTTCCACTGATTTTCGACAAGAACATCCTGGCCGGCGGCCAATGATTGTACTCGGGCAGAGAATTTTTTCAGAAAATCGGCATGATTCTCCCCGCGTGTCTGGTTTGCGACTGATAAAACCACAGCGAGCAGATTTTTAGCGCGATGGTTTATCTCACCCATGAGAAGTCGAACGTGGCTTTCATGATTTTTTTCTTCGGTGATGTCGAGATTAGTACCGACGACCCACTCGGTCTGCCCGTCGGTGCCCGTACGCGCTATCTCTACAGCGCGAATGTATCGCACGTCACTGCCGTCGCGTGGAAGGATCCGAAATTCGCGCTTGCTTGCGCCACAATTGCTGACTGTGTCTTGTAAAACCGCATCTTGGTCCGCCGCGTCTTCAGGATGGACGCTGGCGATATAGTCTTCATATTTCACCAGACCATCTGTGGTGGGAGGCAGCCCGTATAGATCGAACATTGCTTTATCCCAAGTGACGTGCCCAGATGGAATATGCCAATGCCAAAGGCCAATGCCGGCGGTTTCAGTCGCCAGATGTATTTTGATTTCACTTTCGCGCAGTTCGTCGATGGCATGCTTTCGTTCGGCAACCCGCTGCTCCAGTTCGAGGACCAGCTCTGCTTTTGTATTCGCCAAATTGAGGTTTAATTCGCGCTCCTTAATCAATTGCTGGTTGGCCACCTGCATACCGTGCACAAGCAACAAATCTGTCGCCACCACAAAAACGTAAAAACCAAGCGCAACTTGCTTGCCAGCGATGCTGAACGAATAAGCAGGGGTGAGGAAATAATAATATGCAACGGCGCCACACAGCAGCGCCGATATTAAGCCAAAGCGAGCACCGAACAGGAACGAGGTGATGATGACGGCCGGAAAAAATGTGACGTAGGGAAATCCCGGCGGGAGTATGGGGGCGGTCGCAACGCGCAAAAACCATGCCGCAGCGAAAATAGCTAATGTGCAAGCTAACTGCAAAAATGGGTTCTGATCTGCCAAAGGGAGACGCATGATCCAACCCGTCATTCGGCTGGAGGTCCCGTTTTCGAGAGTGGTTGTCGCCATGATCCCCCCCTTTATTGTTGCTGCACAGTTGATGGTAACACAACTATGCTTGAAACGAACCATTCTATCAGTAATCGCAATACCGAAGCGGACATTTTTGCATGATGCCCCAGCTTTTGCCAATTTGGTTCTGGCCGCCGTCGCCGGTATATGCGCTGTCAAACGGCATTTACCGGCATGTGCTCCTCAGACTATTGAGCCGGACTGCGACTAGGGTCAGGCACTTTGGGGTCAGGGCCTATTAAATGCACCTTCGCGGGTGTTGCATGCCGAGTGGAAAATTAGCCAGCATCCTTTGGTATCGCAAAAGCGTTTTGCAACGCATACAACACAGGGTCAGGATTATCATTTTTGAGTGTGATTGCGCTGACATTATACCGCGCACCATCACTTAAGGGCATAGGCATCACCGCAAGGTCGAGTGCACGTGCCTCCCTATTTGCGAAGGATGCGGGCAACAAGGTAATCATGTCGCTTTCAGCGACCAGAGCAAGGCAGGACACGAGACTGAGAACACGGTAATGCGGGAAGCCGGAGCGCCGATATTTTTCCTCTATGTCTGCCGGAATGGCCGCGCGGTAATTTCGATCATAGCCGGGAATGGCCCATTTATACTGTAACATCTCATCCGAAACAAAGGCGTGCTGTAATAGCGGATGGTCTTTGTGCATCACGGCAACATAGGCCTCGTCGATTATCTTATGGATATGAAACAGCCGCTGTTGGGGAATAGCGCTCACGCTCGTGGAATGAAAAAGTAACATGTCCGCTTCCCGTTGGCGTAAGCGGCCTGCGGCAATATCTAGCGGAAGCGTTTCCGCCGTCACGCGAATGTCGGGATATGCCTTATAAAATGCCGTCAGGGCTGGCGCTAAGGATGCTTCCATCACTGCGGGGCCGGCAATGAGCCGCAAATGTCGTGTGCCGGATAAAACCTCATCGCCGATTTGCTCAGCTAAAGCCAAAAGCTCCTCAGCCCTTTGCGCAAGGCGGTTGCCGGCATCAGTGGGGACGACACTGCGTGTGGTCCTGTTGAACAATTCTGTGCCCAGTTCTTGTTCAAGCAGTTGCAATGATTTGGTGAGCGCCGAATGTGTCATGCCGAGCTCGTTGGCGGCTCGGCTGAAACTTTTGTTGCGATACACGGCGACGAACCGGGACAGTCGATTCAGATTTATATTCATGTTCCGATAATTACATAATATGCGTTTATTATTCAATTTTTTAAATTTCTGGCCAGTCTATCCTAGGCAGCAATCATGGGGAGAAATTTGTGACCATAGAGCAGTTCATCAACCAAAATTGGGTCATAATCGCACTCACTGCCTTTGCACTGGGTATCTTGCTCGAACTGGGTGCTATTCGCTTTCTCAAGCGAAAGGGTGACGTGCCGCTGAAAGACTCGCTGCTCTCGATATTTCTTGGGCTCGCCAGTGATCCGGTAAATGCAATTTTTGCGTTCATCACCACCGCGGCTTTGTTTGCGGCGGCGCCCTTTGCCATTGGCGAAATCCCCATCACTTGGGGATCGTTTCTGTTGTGCTTCGTTCTCGACGATCTGCGATTCTACGTGCACCACCGTATATGCCACCGCGTCCGTTGGGGTTGGGCCATGCATGTCGTGCATCATTCTTCCACCAACTTTAACATGCCCATTGCGCTCCGCCAAAGTTGGATGAAGCACTTTACCGGCACGATGATGCTGAAAATTCCGCTGATTGTAATCGGCTTTGATCCTGTATTGGTTATTTTCTGTGGGGTGTTGAATGCAACCTACCAATTCTTCCTCCACACCGAGACGATCGACCGTATGCCGCGGTGGTTTGAATATATTTTCAACACGCCGAGCCACCACCGCGTGCACCATGGTCGAAACCCAGAATATCTGGATGCGAATTTTGCCGGTACGCTGATTATCTGGGATCGGATGTTTGGCACATTTGTCGAGGAGGACCGCGCCGTGCCCGTTGATTATGGTCTGGTCAAAAACCTAGAGACATTTAACCCGGTCACCATCTTAACGCATGAATATGTCGGCATAGCGCAAGATGCGACGCAGCGCGGACTGAGTATATGGCAGAGATTATGTTACATTTTTGCGCCGCCAGGCTGGAGCCATGATGGGTCGCGTTTGACATCCGCAGATATCAAGCGCGAGGCCGGTTTGCTTCCCAATGATAATGTAACAGCGCCACTGCCGAGAGTGTGATGCCTGCCCATTACGCGCTATCCGATGCGGCCATTGTGCTCGTCACGATCTTTGCTGGAAACATCCTTTGGCGAAACGACCGGATATTGCCGGCTTTTGCCATGGCGTGCTTTGGGGTGGCGGCCTTTATCGGAGTAGTGCGTTTTGGGGGTGGTTTGCAGGACGAACTTGCAGCGCTGCATGCGGGCGCTTCTCAAGGTCTCGGCCTTGCCGGTGCCTTGGCAATGCTATGCACTTATTTGTTCCGTCCCAATGATGGGCGCAGGATATGGACAATCGCAGTGATATTGTGCGTTGCGACAGCGACCTTATTGTTCGCGCGACCATTTATTGGCCCTGTGTTCATATTGGCCCTCATGATCGTCATTTTAGCTTCAATAGCGCGGCCTGTCCCATCGAAGCTAACATGGCTTGTTCCACTCGCGTCCGCCGTGATGCTTGCAAACACTCTGTTCATACGGCGTGCGCCGTGGCTTGATGAGGCCGTAGCTTGGCATGCCTATCATGTGGTCATTGCTTTGGCTCTTGCGGCACTTGCGAAGGGTTTGATACCAGCCGCACCAAGCGCGCGGTGATTCAACAAACATTTTTCAGCCATATTACTTTTCAGTGATCGTTTTCTGGCTTCGGCCATAGGCGGCAAACTGCCCTTAACGCCCCGCACTTTGCCGCCTGACCCTATCACTCTGTGAAAAGAGAATATTATTGATTGCTAATCGTCCAAGCCCATCGGACGGATGTGTTTAAACCTGCGCTGCTTGCGGCATGGTCGGCATGCAGACATCATCAAGCCCGAGCACATGGGTCAAGCGGCCAAGTGCAATCCACGAGCCGATGGAGAAGGTCATATCTACGATTTCGGCATCGGAAAAATGCTGGTGCATCCGGTTCCAAAAATCTTCATCTGTCTTTAGCCCCTTTGGCTTTTCTCCCAGCCGTTCGGCAAATTCTATTGCTAATAGCTCACGGCCACTGAACCCAGTTGCCGTGCGCCAGTTTTCTACGTCATCGTAAAATCCCGCACCTGGCGGGGTGTTGTCGCGGATTGTTGAAGCCTTCGCCACGTCGCCACCGCTTCGTTCGATATGGCCAAACAAATCGCGATCGGCACGCATGGTGAGGCACAAAGCGCAACCATTTATCTGAGCCGTGCGTATCCTTGCGGCCTCCATTTCACGCATCGACAACTTTGAGTTTTCATAGACAGCCAGCGAATATTGACCCGCCGCCATACCAATTTCAGGTCCGTAATGCGTCCAGACATAAGCGGAGGGATCGGATTCGAATTGGGCAGGAATGGCAACATTTGGCATGGGGCGGTCCTCTGTATGAATCTAGTTATGGTGTCTTGTAGGTTAAATCGCTGACGGCGCATATTTCGATAATAAAACAAACATAGATGATTGTTTTATTATCGCCAAGCGGTTTGCCTTAAACCGTGTCTGGCGAGCCGAGTATGATGATCGCCTGTCTGCGTATTTGCCGCGCCGCCCCAAAACAAAAGTGGTGCTACGAAATAGGGCCTTGGAGATATCGGGGGGCTTTTGGGTGCAATTGAGCTCCCGCACCCGTCTCTGGTGTCACTTAGTCAAATCTATTCCACACAAGCGACCGAATTTACGCGAGAATTATCGAGAAAAGCCATTAGCCTAAAATCGCTGACGATATTGGGGACTTCCTGGTGCGCGGTGCAGTCTGGGGCGAACTGGTCTCTGGTAAGACTTTCCCTGATTTACGGGATTTTTCAGGGAATATCGCATTCTGGGCGCCTGAATTGCTGCTGATCCTGTTAGGGAATGA